>Ga0079305_1000004_pt1 | contig 559542 bp, 522 predicted proteins | sample LMS_cellobiose_e_FD_79183 | JGI IMG/M metagenome (GOLD analysis project Ga0079305, IMG submission 79183) | Rumen-fistulated moose microbial communities from Alaska, USA - LMS_cellobiose_enrichment | ecosystem: Host-associated > Mammals > Digestive system > Stomach > Rumen fluid ... | reverse complement strand
GTGTTCAGCTGACCGATACTAATTGACCGAGGGCTTGAACCTCTTGTCAGGTTCATCGATTGCTCGTTTTACTGTGATACTCTTAATTCCCCACCTTCCTGTTCAGTTTTCTTTGATCGGCCGAAGCTGTACGGTTTTTCCGTACAGCTTTTTTCTTTCCAAAATAAAACTTAAAGGAGATTCCCATGGCAAAATACGACGTTGCAGCGTACATCTGGCCCTCCTATACGGGCGACGAGCCGCGTTCCCGCATGTTCTGGCGGGAGGGAATGGGAGAATGGCAGTCCGTAAAAAATGCCGTGTCCAAATTCAAAGGTCATGACTGGCCGCGCCGACCGCTGTGGGGCTACGTCAACGAAGCGGATCCCTACGTCATGCAGATGGAGATCGACGCAGCCGCCGACCACGGCGTGAACGTCTTTATCTACGACTGGTACTGGTACGACGGGCGCCCCTTCCTTGAACAGTGTCTGGATCATGGCTTCCTCGGCGCGAAGAACAATTCACGCATGCGGTTTTACCTGATGTGGGCCAATCACGACGCCAATCATCTCTGGAACATCGACCTCTCCGATTCGAACGGCTCGACCGTGATCTGGCGCGGCTCTGTGAGCCGCAGCGAGTTTGAGAACGTCGCGCACCGTGTGATCGAGCGGTATTTTTTTCATCCGTGCTACTATAAAATCGACGGTTGTCCGGTGTTCATGCTCTACGATCTGCAGAATCTGATCCGCGGCCTCGGCGGCGTGGAGAATACGCGACGCGCCCTGGACTGGTTCCGCGAGGAAACGGTGCGCGCCGGCTTTCCCGGGCTGCACCTGCAGCTGACCGCCTGGCGTGAAACCAGCGTCAATCTCAGCGGCGTGGATGCCAGCGCCTCCGGCACGACCAGCGCCGCGACGCAGCTGCTCGGCTTTGACAGCATCACCAACTACCAGTTCGTTCATTTCACGAACATCGATCGGCCATATCCGGAGATCCTCGCCGACGTGGCGGCCGAATGGAAGCGGATCGACGCCGAGTACAGCGTACCGTATTTCCCGCACATCTCTCTCGGTTGGGACAACAATCCGCGCTACCGCGGCTTCCGTCCCGGCATTATGCGCGAGACGACGCCGGAGAATATCGAGCGCGGTCTGCGGATGGCGAAGGAATATATCGACACGCACTCGCTGCCCGTGCCGCTCATGACGATCAACAGCTGGAACGAGTGGACGGAGACGAGCTATCTCGAGCCGGATTCCCTCAACGGCTACGGCTATCTGGAAGCGGTCCGCCGCGTATTTTCCGAATAATAACACTGCGCTGCGCGGCGGCATGGTCTGACCATGCCGCCGCTTTTTTCGGTGCGCACTCGGAAAATGTCCCCCTTGCTTGACGAAAGGGGGCAACTGTGCTATAATAAAACAAACTGCGCCGCGTGTGCGGCATTTCCCATGGGAGGATGTGCAAGATGAAAAAATGGCTTGTTTGCCTGATTGCGCTTGCGCTGTGCGCGGCGCTGGCTTCCTGCCGCACCGAAAAGACGCCGGACGCCGGGACCGAGACGCCGGAGACGGAAGCGGCGGCGCGCGTAACGCTGATCGACGCGGCGAGCGGTACGGATTATGTGATCGTCCGCACCGACGTCAAAGGCGATTACGAATATGAGATGTCCGTTCGTCTGCAGAACGCCGTCAAGGAAGCGACCGGCACGGAGCTGGCGCTGCGCACGGACTGGTACAAGGACAGCTACGGCTTTGCACCGACTGCGCATGAGATCCTCGTCGGTACGACCAACCGCTCGGAGACCGAGGCGGTCCTGGCGGATTGGCGCACGAACGGCTACCGCGACTGGACGGTGCGTCTGGCGGGCGAAAAGATCGTCATCTACGGCGGCTCGCCCGCGGCCCTTTCGGAAGCCGTCGAGCATTTTATTTCCCACTACGTACAGAACGGCGCGGTCGCCGTGCCGGATAATCTGAACGATACCTATCTGCATACGTGGCCGCTTGACGCCATCCGCATCGGCGGGCACGATATCGGCGAGTTCCAGATCGTCGTTGGGGCGGGCGGCAACGCGATGATCGACGCCGCCGCCGCCGAGGTGCAGGGATTCGTATTGAACAACACGGGCATCCAGCTCGGCATCGTGAAGGATTCTTTCTCCAAGAAGGAGATCGGATGCGAGATTCTCATCGGACCGACGCTCCGCACGACGGATCCCGTCAGAGAAGAGCTTACCGACGCCGGGAAGTACGGCTATGTCGTCCGGCTGGACGGAACGAAGCTTTCGATCGCCGGGACGATGGATCTGACGGTCGGTCTGGCGGCGAAATGCTTCACCTCCGGCGGCGCCGGGACGATCACGGACGGCGTCTACACGGTCGCTGAGAACACGTTTGTCGGTTCGGGCGATATCCTCAATTCCGGCGTGACCGCGGTGATGAAGGAAACGGTCGCGCCGCGCGCCGCGCTCGGCCGCTCACAGGTGTTGTCGCAGCACCGCCGCGCGTCGGGCATCGCCGATTTGCGCGACGTCGATATTTATGCGAATCTCGCCATGAACACGATCTTCATGCCGGAGGGGGAGGTTACGGAAGCGGATATCGATCTGGCCAATCGCGTTATTCAGAAGGTGACGCATTTCATGAACACGATGACGCCGACCAGCGTCATGGAGAAAAACGGCGGCAACGGCGTCAAGGGCGAGTGCGACTTCGCTGCCAACCGTCTCTGCCGCGCTTTCTACGCGCCCGAGGGACGCCTCACGGCGGAGACGATGGCCGAGGTGACCCGTTTCTTCCTCGAGGACGATTTCGACAGCAAATATTTCAGCGAGAATCATATGCTGATGTTCCGCGTGGCCCGCTACCTGGCGGCCTGCGCGCTGGAGGGGCAGACCTTCCGACAGTACAAGAAATCCGCCGAGGAGATCCGGAAGATCGATTATGACTACCTGGTCGATTTCCTGCAGTTCCGCGCGCGCCGCGGCTGGGCGGAATTCGATTCGATGGGCTACGGGATTGAGGACTTCCTTTCGCTCGTCAATCTGTACGACTGCGCGCCCGACGAGGAATTGCGAACGCTGGCGGCGATGTCGATGGACACGATGCTACTCAGCATGATCCTCGATTCCACGGAATACGGGATCTACGGCGGTGCGCACGGACGGAACTACGGCGTCGTGACCTCCAACATGTCCAGCGGCATGAAATTCCTGTTTGATCTGTACTTCGGCGGCGGCAACGTGAACGCAACCGACGTCGGCGCCAATGTGCACGGCGCGTCGTTCGTTTATTCTTCCGCGTACCGTCCCGGCGACATCCTGTACGCCATCGTATTCGAGAAGGCGTACCCGCTGTACAACTTTGAGCGCGTGCACAACCATACGATGGAGTGGACGCCGAAGGAATACGGCTCGATCGATAAATCGACCTATTCCACGGCGCTGTATTCGATCGGCGCGGTCAACCGGCAGGATTCCTTCCCGGAGGGCGGCTACGAGGAACACCAGCAGACGAACTGGAGCATGACGTTTGCCCAGAATTCCAGGGCGACGCTGACGACGCATCATCCCGGCAACACCGGCACGCACGCCTACTGGTACGGCGACCATGACTGCTGCTGCAACCATCTCTACCATAATGAAAACGTGGTCATGGGGATCTACTACATCCCCGGGAATGCGGGAGCCTACAACTTCATCCACGCCTACGTGCCGAAGGCCGAGTATGAAGAAACCGTCGAGGTGCCGGAAAAGAATATGATCTTCGTCCGCCTCGGAGACGCGTATGCGATGCTGCGATTCAGCGCGGCGTACGCCTGGGCGGAGGACAACTCGAAGGAGGTCAAGATCTTCGACGGCGAACGGAAGAGCAACATCCGCATCGCCATGGTCTGCGAAGCGGGCGACGTCGAGCATTACGGCAGCTTTGTCGGATTTATGGAAAAAATGAAGCAGAAAGAAATGACCTTCGACCGCGATACGCTGACGCTGACCTACGGGAATCTGAAGCATCAGGCCGTCATCTCCGGCAAGCAGGCGACGACGGAGCGCACGTGGGTGGACGGCGTCGAGCAGCAGTTCCATTACGGCTATACCTACGATTCCCCCTATATGAAGGCCGTATGGGACAGCGGCGTGATCGAGGTATACTTCGGCGACGCCGTCCGCGTGATGGATTTCATGAACGCCACCGATACGATGAAGAAAAAGAACTGACGTCAGAAGTGAGCCCCCAGCCGAAACGAACGTCTGAAAACAAAGGAGCCGCCGTATGAAAGCTGAGCCCGAACGCTTTGATATGCTCGCACCGCCCACACCGACCCGGTGGTATCTCCGCCCGCTGACCTGGCTGCTCAGCGAGCCGGCGCTGATCCGCCACCGCACGCGCATCACCCGTACGGGGATGGAGGGTGTGAAGCCGCCTTATCTGCTGCTCTGCAACCACAATGCCTACATGGACATCAAGGTCGCGACGATGGCGATCTTCCCGCACCGCGCGAACTACGTCGTCGCCATCGACGGCTTCATCGGCCGCGAGAAGCTTCTGCGCGACGTCGGCTGCATCTGCAAGCGGAAATTCACCAGCGATCTGACGCTGATCCATCAGCTCGAGCGCGTGGTGCAGCACGGCGACATCGCCGTGATCTATCCGGAGGCGCGCTATTCGCTCTGCGGCACGACGGCCGTGCTGCCGAGCGGGCTCGGACGGCTGTGCAAACGGCTCGACGTGCCGATCGTCACGCTGATCTGCCACGGACACCACGTGAACTCGCCTTTCTGGAATCTGCATGAGCGCGGCGTCGCGCCGACCGAGGCGGAGATGTGCCTGCAGTATTCGCAGGAGGCGCTCCGCGCCGCCACGGCCGACGAGATCAACGAGCGGCTCCTCGAGGCATTTCAGTACGACGATTTCGCCTGGCAGAAGGCGCGCGGCATCCGCACGCCCTACAAGGGCCGCGCCGAGGGGCTCTGCAAGGTGCTCTATCAATGTCCGGCCTGCGGCAGGGAATACCGCATGGCGTCCGAAGGAACGGCGCTTTTCTGCACCGCGTGCGGCAGGCGCTGGCAGATGGAGGAGACGGGGGAACTGCGCGCGGAGACGGGCGAGACCGAGTTTTCCCACATCCCGGACTGGTACGAGTGGGAGCGCGCGAACGTCCGCGCCGAGGTCGAGGCGGGCACGTATTCGAGCGGCGAGCTGCCGGTGACGGTCGATTCGCTTCCGAACGCGAAGCGCTTCATCCGCCTCGGGGAGGGCACCATGATCCACGACATGCGCGGCTTTACCGTGCGCGGCACAGATTTTGACGGCGACCCCTTTGAGATGGTCAAGCCCGTGCCGAGCCTCTATTCCTGTCATATCGAATACGAATATCTCGGCCGGTTCGGCGACTGCGTCGATCTGAACACGCTCGACGATACGTGGTACGTGTATCCGCACGACTGCGACTTTTCCGTGACGAAGATGGCCCTGGCGACGGAGGAACTGTACTTCGCCAACCGGCGCCGGATGGGCCGTCCGGTCCGTCCCGGACTGGCGTAAGGAAGCATTTGCGGCGGCTGTTTCAAGAAAAGACAAAAATTTTTCATATTTTTTCTGCCAGGGTATTGACTTTTCGCAGATTTTCGTTATACTATATATAGCGTAAACCCAAATCTTTTTTTCAAGGAGTTATACCATGAAGAAGTATCTGGCACTCATCCTCTGTGCTCTGATGGTTCTCTCCATGGCGAGCATCGCGTTCGCCGCCGAAGAGAATGCTCTTGAGTACGACTTCGAGGATGACGACGAGGGCGATTTCATCGCCATCGACAACTCGATCAAGTTCTACCCGAAGCAGGGCTCCGTGGAAGTCGTCAAGATGGACGGCTCCAATGTCCTCAAGCTGAATCAGGTTGACTTCGCGGATGTCAGCGGTCAGATGGACTGCTACGCGGACTTCGTGGCCGGCGGCGTCTCCACCTGGGGCGTCGAGACCAAGTATGTCCTCGAGTACGACGTGAAGTTCGACAAGATCTGCGGTCCGTCCATGAGCTGGCAGATCTGCTGCTCTCGTGAGACCCCGGCCGGCGCCGGCACGCAGTTCCAGCAGGTTGGCTATTTCAAGGGCGATGGCACCATCACTGCTACCGGCATTGAGGAGCCTGTCGGCACGTTCGAGTTCGACAAGTGGTACAAGGTTGCCGTTGCTGTCGACAAGGACAACAAAGTGATGTCCCTGTATGTGGACGGCATCTGCCTCGCGAAGGATATCGACTACACTGTGGCTGATAACTCCGCTCCCGAGTCCGAGCGTATCCGCTGCGCTTTCGGCAACATCACCGCCGGCGACAGCGCGATTGCTTATCTTGACAACATCAAGATCTACAACGCGACCGAGCCCCGCGAAGTGAAGCAGGCTACGCCCGCTCCTGTGACCACGGCTGCTCCGGCGACCGAGGCCCCTGTGACCACGGCTGCTCCGGCGACCACCACCGCCGCCCCTGTGACCGCTGCTCCCGCTCCGACCACCACGCCCGCCGCGCAGACCGCTGACGTCGCCGTTGTGATCGCCGCTGTTGCCGCCATCACCGCCGCCGGTGCGATCGTCCTGAAGAAGAAGCACTGAGCAAACCAACAAAAGGCATCTGCGAAAGCAGATGCCTTTTTCTTTTGTCTCAGCCCTGCGCCGTCGTGCGCGGCGCGCCGCGCCGGCAGCCGCGGTCGAAGGCGGGATTGTAGGCGTAGAAATTCTGCGCGTCCATCTGATCCTGCGCCACGCGCAGTGCGTCGCCGAAGCGCTGGTAGTGCACGATCTCGCGCTGCCGCAGAAAGCGCAGCACGTCGAGCACGTCCGGATCGTCGATCAGCCGGATCAGATTGTCATAGGATACGCGCGCCTTCTGCTCGGCGGCGAGATCCTCATTCAGATCGGCAAACACGTCGCCCTTGATGCCGATATACTTCGCGTCAAAGGGAACGCCGGCAGCCGCCTGCGGATACGCGCCGGCCGTGTGATCGACGAAGTAGGTCTCGAGTCCCGCGCGCGCGACCTCCTCCTCTGTCATGTTCCGCGTGAGCTGGTGCAGGATCGCGGAGATCATCTCCACATGCGCCAGCTCCTCCGTGCCGACGTCGGTCAGGATGCCGGCTACCTCGCGGTACGGCATCGAATACCGCTGCTGCAGGTAGCGGGAGGCGGCGCCCATTTCGCCGTCCGGCCCGCCGAGCTGCGTGATGATGATCTTCGCGTAGCGCGGGTTGGGATTCTGGATCTTCACCGGGTATTGCAGTTTCTTTTCATAGATCCACATAGTGACACTCTCCTTTCAGCGCGTGCCGCAGTCGTATTCCCACGGCCACGGCTCGCGGACCCAGTCCCAGCCGCCGTCGATGTCCACGCGGTCCGCGCGCAGCGCGCCGTAGCGCGCCTCGTAGCCGCGGATCGCTTCGCGCAGAAGCCGGCGGTATTTGTCGTAGTAGGCGAGCGCCGTTTTGTCGTTCGGATGCGTATCGAGATAGAGCACCGCTTCGTTTACGGCGAAGCCGTAGCTCTGGATCTGCTTCATCAGCCGGCTCCGCGTGAGCGCGGCCGGATTGTTCATGCTTCGATTCATTCTCTCACCGCCTTGCCGTGCAGGCCGCTCCGTAGAACGGCATATCAAGCCGGGCGAAGATCGTGCCGCGCGACAGGCCCTTCTCCGGCTCGTAGAGATCGGCAAACGCCTGCTCGGGCGAATAAACCATCGCCAGCAAGGGCGACGGGCGCTGCGGGGCGGCTGCCGCCGGACGTGCGCCGCGCGGTGCGGAGACGGCCGCGGCGCCGTCCTCCTCGGCCAGCAGCTGCCGCAGCAGCGCGCCGTCTACCCGATCCCGCGGCGTGAGGGGTTCGGTATTTTGCATTCTCATCTTCATTCCTTCCGTTATTTCTGCCGGCCGCAGCCGGCGACGGGGCCGACGTTTCGACCTCGATACAGTATATGCGACCAATTCCGCGCGGTGACAGACGATGCGCCGCGGCGCGTCGGCGAAAAAATCGTGCAATGTCGCTGTGAAATGACAAAAATCATTGCGCGGCGGCCCGCGATATGATATAATACAGAAAAGCGGGGAGTTCCTCCGCGATCTTGCTTATTCAAGGAGAACGGTTATGCTCAGAGTTGCCATGCTCAGCAAGTGGCACGTCCACGCTGAGGGATATGCCAAAATGATCCGCCAGAGCGGGAAAGCGGAGGTTGCCGCGGTCTGGGACGACGATCCCGTGCGCGGCGCGCGCTTCGCCGCCTCGCTCGAAAGCCCGTACTGCGAGGATCTGGACGCGCTTCTGGCGCGGGACGACATCGACGCCGTAGTCTGCTGCGCGCCGACGACCCAGCACACGGACATCCTGATCCGCGCCGCGCGGGCGGGGAAGCACATCTTCACGGAGAAGGCCCTGGCGCCGACGGTGGAGGAATGCCTCAAGATCAAAGAGGCGATCGAGGCGGCGGGCGTCACCTTTGTGATCTCCTTCCCGCAGCGCGGCCGTCCGGTCGTGCAGTTTGCACGGCGGATGCTGGCGGAAGGCCAGTTCGGCCGTGTTACGCTGGTCCGCATGCGCGACGCGCACAGCGGCGTCTCCGGCCACTGGCTGCCGGACTACTGGTTTGAGAAGGACGATGCGGCTGGCGGCGCCATGATGGACCTCGGCTGTCATCCGATGTATCTGCTCGCCTATCTCTGCGGCGCGCCGCTGCGCGTCAGCGGCCTGTTCACCGCGCCATTCGGCAAGCCTGTCGATGAGAACGCCGTCGCCATCGCCGAATTCGCCGGCGGCACCATCGGCGTCGCCGAGACCTCCTTTGATTCCTACAGCTCGCCGCAGACGCTGGAGATCTACGGCACGGACGGCACGCTGATCGCCCACGGCGACGACGACGTGCGCTTCGCCTCGCGGCACATCTCCTCGGCGGTGAAGGATTTCATCAAGCCGACGCTGCCGGCCGCCAGACCGCAGCCGCTGATCCAGTTTCTCGACGCCTGCGTGAACGGTACCGGCGCGCCGCAGGAGCTGAATATCGACGCGGCCATCGCCCTGACGGAGCTGCTGGAGAACGCCTATCTCTCCAACGAAACGAACCGCATCGTCCACTGCTGAGAAACAAGCCGCCATGTTTTTTGAAAATGTTCGTGTCTTTGGCAGCGCCGGCGCGTCGCACTACCGCATTCCCTCGCTGTGCGTCACGCCGCGCGGCACGGCGCTGGCTTTCGCCAACGACCGCCGTAGCTCCGCCTCGGATCACGTGCCGGAATCGGCGCTGGTGCTGGCCCGCCGGGAGGCGGGCGGCGCATGGAGTGCGCCGCGCGTGCTCGTCTTTCAGCCCGGCTATGCCGCAACGATCGGCAGCGCGATGTGTTTGCCGCAGAGCGGCGAGGTCATCTGCTTCTTCCATCGCTACGCGCTGACGAGGCCGGAGTTCGCTCGCTACACGCCCGAGGATGACCGCCGCTTCGCCGAGGAGCAGGCGGCGAAGGCGAAGGCGGACGGCGTCGAGATCGGCTGGCGCGTGCTGCGCTCGCGCGACGACGGGATCAGCTGGGAGGAGACGCCGCTCGTCTGCACGCCGATCTCCTATATGGATGCGCGCGACGGGCAGACGCGCACCGCGATCCCCTCGGCGCACGGCTCGACGCCCGGCATCGTGCTGCGGTACGGCGCGCATGCGGGACGGATCGTCTGTCCGGCGCGCTACGCCGTCGGCAGCTATGCCAGTATGGAGGAGATCCGTGATTACGTCGCCAACTGCGCGCTGCTCAGCGACGACGGCGGCAAAACATGGTTCGCCGGCGGCAGCGCGCAGCGCGGCACCGGCGAGGGCACGCTGATCGAGCGGGCGAACGGCGAAATCCTTTTTAACTCCCGCGCCTATTTCTTCGATCAGAAGCGCTATCTCGATCTCAGCCGCGACGGCGGCGAGACCTTCGAGAGCCTCGGCACGGATCCGACGCTCCTCGAGGAGCGCCGCATCGGCTGCTGCGCGTCGCTTTTGCGCATCGAGCGCGCGGAGCTGGCCGACGACGCGCTGCTGCCGCCCGAGGCGACGTCGGTGACGCTCTTCTCCAACCCGCGCGCCGAGGACCGCAGTCACATGACGATCTGCATCAGCTGGGACGAGGCGCGCACGTGGGCGCTCTCCCGCGAGATCTGGCCGGGCGCGGCCTCCTATTCCACTCTGGCCTATTCGGCCGCGGAGAGCCGTTTGCTGCTGCTCTACGAGCGCGGCATGGGCCGCGATCCCTGCGGGGACGGTCTTGCCGTCGCCGGGATGGATCTCGAATGGCTGCTCCGCGGCGCACAGCCGCTGTAAAATAAATCCCGCCGCACGGAACGTGCAGCGGGATTTTTTTGTTTGCTGTTCAGCGGAAGCGGACCTCGAATACGGTGTCCGCCGCCGGCGCCTTGACGCGCAGATCGACAAAGTAGACCGGCTCCTTCGAGGCGCTGGAGTGTACCAGTTCTTCCTCGCCGAAGGCGACCTCGTACAGCGATTCGTCGAAGAGAAGGATGCTTTCGCCGCAGCGCACGCCGCCCTCGACGCGCTCGGGCTTGTGCATCGAGACGAAACGCTCGACGATCTCCGACGGCGTCTCGCTGAAATCGTAGGTATCCGTCAGCGTGATCTCATCACTGCCGCAGACGAAACGGCGGCGCAGAGAGCGCAGCGACGGCACGTTGTAGGCGTTCTCCATTGAGAAGGCGTAGCGATCCGGCGCCTCCTCAAAGATCACCGACGGGTGATTGCCGGCAATCTGAAGCTGTCCGTTCACGATCGGCACGCTGTGTCCGCGGGAGGAGGTCGCCAGGATCGTGTACCGCTCGGAGGAGAAGTACTGCCGCGTGTATTCGCCGCCGCCCGGATCGGTGAAGGAGACGTCGCCGTTTTTGGAGATCAGGAAGGAGCCGATGTCGTTGTGGTTGTGCGGCTCGCTGTTGGAGCCCGCCTTGCAGGCGAAGTTGTAGGCGTCGGAGCGGTAGATGAACCACTGCGCGTTGTGGAAGATATGGCTTGACGGGTGCATCTCGCACTGCGCGAGGGCGGGATCCTGCCAGAGAATGTAGCGGAGTACGCCCGAGGCCGCGCCGCTCGGCGGGATCGCCGGGATCTCCATGTCGGGATATTCGTTTTTGAGAAAATGCGACAGCCAGCCGGACGGATGGAAGCCGCGGCCGCAGTCGGAGAAGCTGATGCACTGCGTGTCGTTGATGGCGGTGTTCTGCTGGAAGAGGGCGATGGCGTGCACCTTCGGATCGTCAAAGAGGTTGATTTTGCCGTCCGTGTACTCGCGGAGCAGCGACGCAAAGAGGCAGAAGTGCGAGAAGCCGTAGTTCCAGTAGCCGTAGCCCTCGCGGCAGCAGCCCTCGTCGTCAAATCCGCGCAGATAGCAGCGGATCGTCTCGAGCATGCGCGGCAGTTGCGCGTCCGTCTCCTCCTTTTCGCCGATGTACAGATAGGCGGCCAGCGTCGCGCCGATGCAGACGGCGGACCAGTTGTTGTCCGCGCGCATCCACCAGAAATCGTCGTATTTTGCATACGATTCGATCACGCGCTCGCGCACCTCGTGGCGGCAGCGGCGCTCGACGAGCGGCGGCAGCTTGTCCCCGATGAAATGGAGGATCTCCGCGATGCGGAAGCCCATGATCGTCGAGGTCAGATCCAGATTTGTGCGGCGGCGCTCGATGGGCAGGTTTTCGCTGACGTGGGCGGGGATCGACCACGACTCAAAATCGCAGATGTTCCAGAGGATATCGGCGAGCGGCGTGAGGTACTTTTCGTCCTTTGTCAGCATGTACATGAAGAAATAGTTCTCCATGCGGCTCTGGTAGTTGTTGTAGACGGACTGGAAAACGGTGCGGTTGCCGGTGGTGACGAACAGATGGATGTCAGAGAAGCGCACACGCGGCGGCTCAGACGCGAGCATCTCCTCGGTGCGGCGGGTGATGGCGGCGACGGTTTTGGCGAAATAGGGATCGGTGCGCACCTGTTCCCACTTCGCATCGTTGCATTCCCGAAACAGTGTTCCCATGATTTCCTCCGAATCTATTTTATTCTTTTGCGCCTGTGCGCGGTCAAGGGTATTATACAATGGAATACAGACGCTGTCAATAGAAGTCAGCAGAAACCGGCGCGCCGCGCGGAACTTTTCCTCATTCCGCGCCGGGCGCGCCGGGTGTGCGAAGCTGTTGATTTTATCGCCGCGTTGTGCTATACTTATATATACTCCTTTACTGCGGGCGGGCGAAGCCGTGAATGAAGCCGTTCAGATCGGAGGAGCAGAGGTCGCCGCCGACGACGCGGTGCTTTGAGACGAGCACGTTGGCCAGCACTCGTCCCTCCGTCCCCGGATAGTTTGTGACCTCGAAGGTCGTGCGCGTGACGGTCTTGCCGCGGCAGCGGCTCAGATCGAGCCCCTGCTGCTTCTGGATCTCGTTGTAGGACTGCATGATCTTGTCAAATTCCGTGGGGATCGTCACCGTGACCTCCTCCACGGGCGTCGGATTCACTTCCCAGCCGAACTGGGCGAGAAAATCCGCGATATCCGCGTCGGTGCGGATATGATCGTAGTGCAGCTTCTCCTTCTGCGCCTGGATGGCGGCGGTGGTGGCCGCCCGCGAATCCGGCACGAAGACGATCAGCGAGACCAGGGCGATCAGCGCGACGCCGATCACGCTGAAGAACCGAAGCGTATGGGCGCGGAGCGTGTATACGAACATAAGGTTGTTCCTTTCTCCCCGACTTGGGGATTGACAGCGCGCGGGGCGGCGCATACCCAATATATGCCCCGAATTCTTTTCTATGACAGGAGAGTGCAGAATGTTTCAAAAGGTATCGGCATTGGCAGGGAAGTGCCCCGTCTGCGGGCATACGCACACGCTGAACACGACCGAGGTCTACATCGGCCCCGGCGAGAGCGCGCATCTCGTCGAATGGATCCGCCAAAGCGGACGCAGGACGTGCGTGGTGGCGGATGAGAATACCTATCGCTACGGACAGGCATTGGCGCAGGCCGCGGGATGCACGCTGCTGATCCTGCCGGGCAGTGCGCACGCCGACGAGAATACGACGGCGATGCTTGCCTCGATGCCGTCCTTCGGCGAGGCCGAGCAGTACGTCGCCTGCGGCTCCGGCTCGCTGCACGACACGGTACGCTATACCGCCGCCAAGGCCCAAAAGCCCTTTGTCTCCTATCCGACGGCGGCCAGTGTGGACGGCTTTGTCTCCGGCGTCGCCGCCATGACCTGGCACGGCCAGAAGCTGACCTTCCCGTCAGTCTCGCCGGTTGCGGTTTTCGCGGACGACGACGTCTACGCCGCCGCGCCCGCGCGGCTGACCGCCTCCGGCGCGGGCGACATCCTCGGGAAATATACGGCGCTCTTTGATTGGCGCGCCGCGCAGATCCTGACCGGCGAGCACGTCTGCGAGCGCATCTTCTCCCTCGAGGAGGAGGCGCTTTCCCGCTGCGCGGATACGATCCGCCGCCGCGCCTCGCTCACCCCGCAGGCCTACGCCCACGAGATCATGGAGGGCCTTATTCTTTCCGGCCTCGCTATGCAGCTGCAGGGCAACTCCCGCCCGGCCTCCGGCGCCGAGCATCATCTCTCGCATCTGTGGGAGATGCACGTCGTCAATCCCGTCACGCACGCGCTGCACGGCGAGCAGGTCGGCGTCGGCCTTCTGATCGTGCTCGGCATCTACGAGCGCTTCGCCGCGCGCCCGACGCTTCTGACGGAGGAATTTCTGCATCCCGATCTGGACCGCGTGCTGGACCGCGCGTATCTGACGCCGGCCTTCGGCGCGCTGACGGACGGGATCCTCGGCGAAAACCAGCCCGACGGCCGCGGCAGCTTTTCGCTCTCGAAGTACGCCGTCGCCGACCGCGAAGCGGCCGAACGCGCGCTGCGCGAGGCGCTCTCGGCGCTGCCGACCCGCGCGGAGGCGAAAACGCTGCTGGAACTGGCGGGCGCGCCGACGGATACCGCCGCGCTCGGCCTGCCGCAGGCGGCGGACTTTGACGCGCGCACGGCGGAGTTTGCGCCCTACGTGCGCAACCGCTTCACTCTGCTGAAGGGGATCGCCGCCGAAACGCGCACGCGCGGAAAGTGATCGCGATCTACGCCCTTCGGGACGACGACGAGGCGCGCGCGATCCGCGCCGCGCTGCGGCGGGAGAAACTTCCCGCGATCCTCGTCGGGCCGGAGAACGGCTTCTGCGACGTCTGCGGACGACTGCCGTTCGTTCTCTTACGGAAAGCGGGCGGCGCGTCGGCGGCGGCTTTGCCCGCCGTCTTACACCGCGGCAGCTGCTCACCTGTCCGCCGGACGTTTCGCTGCCCGCGCTGCTGCGCACACAGCTGCTGACGCGCTACGGCATCGACATGGAACACCTCGTCTGCGGCAGCGTGCGCCTGCGCGGCGAGGAGATCCTTTTCCGCGGGTATCCGCTCAGGCTGACCGGCAACGAGATGCGCATCGTGCGCCAGCTGGCCGTCTGCCGCGATACCTATTTCAGCGGCGAGGAGCTGGCCGCCCTCTGCCTTGACGGCGGCGGCGCGGACGCGGCCGCCGTGCACGTCTGCCATCTGAATCAGAAGTCCGACGCGCTGTGCGGCGCGCCGATGATCGAATGTCGCCGCTTCCGCGGCTATCGTCTTCCCTCGCTTCTCCGATAAAGCAAACAGCCCGCCGTGCGGCGGGCTGCTTTTTGTTATGGATCGTTATTATCCTTCCTTCAGCTCGACGGAGAGATCGTCGAGCATGACGGTGACGTAGGTCGCGCCGGTGCCCTTGGCATCCTTGCCGTGCACCTGACCCAGATGATAGAAGCGGAAGACCAGATTGTAGGCCGCGTCCTTCGCCATTTCCTCGGTGAAGGTGAAATCGTAGGTATACTGGAGCCATTTGCCGGCCTCCGCGACTACGATCTTCTGTTCGGCGAAGCCGTTCTTGCCCTCCTTGATGTTCTGCTCGGCGCGCACAGTGAAGTAGTTTTCATACTTCGGCGTGTCGATCATGGGCAGATTCTCCACATAGTACCAGAACGACACCGTGTAGGTCTTGCCGATGGAGCTGTCGTCGAAGAGATTCAGGAAGCGGATGCGGTTGTAGGTGTTCTGCGTGCGGTAGTAGAAGACGGAATTCCCGCTGTGCGCGTTTGGCACATCCTGGATGCCGAAGGTCTCGCCGTAGTTGGAAACCTCGATGCCGTTGGAGTTCATCTCCGGCTTCGTCTCAAAATCGATCAGGCGCGAGGCAGGCGTCTGCGGCTCAGGCAGCTCTTCGGGCTCGAGATCGCCGTAATGATGGTTCCACCAGCTCTTCCAGAGCAGATAGCCGTTGTTGGCGGATTCGTGGCTTTCGTAGCCCTTGCCGAGGCTGTAGGACATGTAGCCGGTCTCGATCTTGTAGATCACGTCGGTGTTGCCAACCCAGACCTTGCGGAAGACGGCCGCATTCTCCTCCGCCTCCAGATCGTAGATGCCGAGCTCCCTGAGCGCGGCGAGCGCGGCGGTCACCATGATGAAATCGTGCGAGGTGTAGGAGCAGCTCGAGCGGATGTCGCCGCCGTGCACGCCGTCGCCTCCGTCGCCGCTCTTGAACTCCAGCATCATGCCGTCGAGCCCCAGAACCGGCGAGGAACCGCCGTTCAGGATGTAGGCCTTCGGCGAGCCGTCGGCGTAGGTGCCGTAGGAATTGATGACCTTGCCGCCGCTGTAGCAGTTCTCGAGCAGCTGATTGAAGATCTTATCCGGCTGCGAGAGGGAATAGCCGCCGTACTTGTATTCAACGCGGACGCCCTTGCCGCTGCCCGCCGGCTGACCGGCGACGTAGCCGAGCCGCTGCGCGCTCGAATCCGAGCGGAGGATCAGATAGGCCGTGCCGCCGTTTTCCATGAATTCCTTCGAAGAGGGCGCGGTTTTGCCGTTGGCCAGCTGCGGCGGCTCGGTAGACCAGCGCGCGTAGGCGCGCGTGAAGCCGAAGTCCTTGAATTCGGCCATCGTGCGGTCGAAATCAAAATCCTGCAGCAGCGTGTTCACCGCCTCGGCGGAGCCGAAGTAGCTGGTGACGAAGAGCATCGGCGTCACGTTGGAGAGCCGGTAGTTCGGGTTCCAGCCCTTGTTGAAGTTTCCGGTCAGGCCGGGGCCGGTCGTATAGCTGTTGGCGTCGGCGGTGCCGAGCGTCAGAACGTAGGCGAAGGCGCGCATCACGCAGTCCAGCCGCGCCTGCTCGTCCGCGCTCAGCGCGTCCCAGATCGTGGGGGTCGCGCGGCTGACGGCGATGCCCGCCGTCACCGTGACGTAGTTCCAGTACGGCTCCAGGTCAAAATAGGGCTCCTTGCCGCCGGAGACGAGATTGCGCAGATGCGCAAGCACTTGGTCGCGGATCTTGCCGGCGGACGGATTGCCGTGCTCCTCGAGCGCCAGATACAGCATGGCGGAGGAAGCGGAGAAGATGCTGCCGCCGTTGTCGCCGCCGGCGGTCTGGTAGCCCGTGAGCGTCTGCGCCATCGCCCACTCCATCTGCTCCGGATCGGACTGCGTGAAGACGGCGTCGCAGACCGTCTCGCCGCGGACCGGCTCGTCGGCGTTCGCCCAGAAGGAGAAGAGCCAGCCCTCCTTGACCGGCTCGGTCTCGGGCACGGTCGGCTTGGAATTGTATTTGGTCGGTACAGTGGCGACGGTCTCGCCGTCCACACGGAAGACGACGTCGTAGACGCGCCCCTCGCGCTTGTACTGCGCGCGGTACACGGCGTCGGCGGCGGCCGGCACGATCTCCTGATCCCAGCCGGTGAAGGTAGCGGTCAGCGCGTCGGTGACGACGACCTCCTCAAACTCCTCGGGAACGGCGGGCGTCTCGCCCTCGTGGACGGTCGTGGTGTAGACGTCGTCAAACAGCGCCCAGCGGATCGTATAGGTGCGTGCACCGAACACGTCGTACTGCGCGACGTAGAGGGCGTCTTCCTCGGCGGGGACGATCTCGTGATCCCAACCGCGGAAGCGGTAGAAGTGCTCGGCGTCGGCGGCCTTTTCCACGGATCCCTCAAAGACGGGGAGCGCGCCGCGTTCCACCTCGCAGACGGTGTCGCGTCCGTCCACGGAGAAGGTGACGGTGACGGTCTTTTTGCCGCAGCCGGAGAGGGCGAAGAGGACGCCGGCCGCCGCGGCCAGGGAGAGCAGGACCTGCCAGATTGTACGGTTCATGGGGATTGTCCTTTCTGCCTTGATTCAATGGATTTATTTTTTATCGAACGAGCCGAGCGTGATGTCGCTGCTGCCCAGCTCCATTTGGGAGACGTTCTTTTCGTAGAAATGCGGCGCGTTGGCCCGGATGCCCTCGACCGTATAGAACGGATCGTCGGGGGAGAGGGGCAGCGTCACGCTCCGGCGGCGCGCGCCGGACGCATAGATCGCCGTGATGAGCTCGATCGTGCGGCGGCCGTCCTCGCCGCCGATGGCGACCTCGCCGTCCGTTTCGATCGCGTGCAGCACGTTTTCGATCTGTCCGTCGTGTCCCTCGTACGGCAGCGGCGGCAGGCTGTCGGCGAAGGCGGCGATCTCCGCCTCCAGCGCCGGATTGCGCTCCGGAAAGCCGTTCGGTCGGGAGAGGGAAGCGTAGGTGGAGAAGGGCGCGGAGAGCTTCGCCTTTTCGCACTGGAACGTGAGCCGCTGCTCCTCGCCGTGATGGACGACGGAGGCGGTCAGCTGCGCCAGCGCGCCGGGATATTCCAGAATGGAGATGGAGAGATCCTCGATCTCGGCGTTGTCGTGCGCGGTATTGGCCAGAACGGACGTCACCCGCGTTGGCAGGCCCATCATCCAGCCGAGCATGTCGATGTGATGCACCGCATGGTTGAGCGTGCAGCCGCCGCCCTCCTTTTCCCAGGTACCGCGCCACCACAGATCGTAGTAGCAGTGGCCGCGCCACCAGAAGGAATCGACCTGCGCGGCGCGCACCGGCCCGGCGATGCCGGCGTCGAGCAGCGCCTTGAGATCGCGGATCGGCTTACGGAAGCGGTTCTGTGCGATGATCGAGAGCTTTTTGCCGCTCGCGTCGCGCGCGCGGAGCATCGCGTCGCATTCGGCAAGCGACGCGGCCATGGGCTTCTCGCAGATGGCGTGCTTGCCCGCCTCGAGCGCGTGGATCGTGATCTCAGCGTGCACATACGGCGGCGTGCAGCAGTCCACCAGATCGATATCGTCCCGGGTGAGGATCTCCCGGTGGTCGAGGTAGGTGTCGCAGTCCAGATGATACTGCGCCCGCACCCGCTCGGCCTTGCCAGGGATGATGTCCACCAGCGCGGCGATTCGCACCCGGTCGGGAAATTTCAGATAAGCGCGGATGTGTGCGTGGCTGATGTTGCCTGTGCCGATCACGGCGACTTGAATCATAAAGCCCTCCGAAGAGAAATTGAATACATTGACTATATTGTAGCATATCCAGCGGCGGATTACCAGCCCCGGAGAGAAAGTTTTTCTTTCATCTTTACAGTCGGCGGCGATTTGTGCTATAATGATGAAAAACAGAACCATAAGGAGCTTCTTTTATGGATTTTTCTTCTCTTCGCGCGCATGCGCGCGCAAATTTGGCTGCGGGCACGCTGCCCGGATGCGCGTGGCTCGTGGCCGTCGACGGGGAGATCGCGGAGCGCGGCGAGGAGGGATACCTCGATTATGAACCCCGCACGCCGCTGCCCGGCAACGCCGTTTTCCGTCTCGCTTCGATGACGAAGCCGCTGACCGGCGCCGCCGTGCTGTCGCTGTGCGAGGAAGGGAAGCTCTCGCTCGACGATCCCGTCTCCCGCTATCTGCCGGCTTTTGCCCATATGGGCGTCGGCCGGATCGAGGGCGAGGCGGTCGTATTCGATCACGAGGCCGTGCGGCCGATTACGATCCGGCATCTGCTCAGTCACACCTCCGGCCTCGCCTCCGGTCCGCTCGGCGACCGGCAGTACGGCGCCGTGCGCCCGCGCGAGGGACAAGCGCTCGCGGACTGCGCGCCGCGCTATGCCTCGCTCCTGCTCGATTTTGATCCGGAAACGAAGAACGCCTACAGCGGCCACGTCGCCTTTGATCTGCTCGGCTATCTCTGCGAGCTTGCCGACGGGCGCGATTTTGCCGAGATCGTGCGCCGCCGCGTCACGGATCCGCTGGAGACGGACGAGCTCACCTATCTGCCCACACCGGAGATGGATGCGCGCACGATCCGCCTGTATGCGGAGACGCCGCGGGGGCTGACGCGCTTCCACCGCGCGGAGGGAATGAATTTCAGCGGCTACCCGCGCACCTTCTTCGGCGGCTCCTGCGCAATGGTCGGCACGCTCGACGCCTATTTCCATTTCGCCCAGTGCCTGCTCGACGGCGGACGGACGAGGAGCGGCGCGCGCATCCTGCGTGAAGAATCCGTGCGGGAGATGACGACGCCCGCCTTCGGCGGCGTCCCGACCGCCTCTGCGCCCGGCGAGGCCTGGGGGCTTTCGATGCGCGTCATCACCGCCGAGAGGAACGCCTGCGGCCTGCCGCGCGGCACGTTCGGCTGGAGCGGCGCCTACGGCACGCACTTTTTCCTCATCCCGTCCCGTCGGGTGTGCGCCGTGTACATGATGAACTGCGCGACCGCGCACGGCGCCGGCGCGCCGACCGCGCGGGAATTCGAGCGCGACGTGACGGCCGCCCTCGGCCTGTGAGAATCAAAGAAATACAGAAATCCTCCCGCGATGTCCGGCATCGCAGGAGGATTTTCGCATCTGAGGGGCAGCCTGTCACGCGTCCTCCATCGGGAGGACCTTTTCGTACAGATGCTTGGCGAATTCGCAGCTGGTATAGGCGGCGAAGCGCTGGTATTCGTCGGACTTCTGACTGTCTGCAAAATCGCAGACGCTTTTCACGATGATAGGGATCGGCTTCGGATCGCTCGCGTGATTGGCGGCGTAGACGACCGCATACGATTCCATATCCAGCCCCGCCGTGTGCCGATACTGGGAGTAGACCTGCTTTTCGAGCAGCTCCCGGCTGGCGACGACGGTGCTGCCGCACGCCATCGGCCCGATGAAGACGTGGCAGGGATTCTCTTCCGATTCCGCTGCCTGCCGCAGAAGGGGCATGATCTCCTCCGGGATCGCCTCGGAGGTCGAGCGCGGCAGAAAGCCGAGATTCCCGTAGACGATTTTCGCCTTGTCGGGGCTGACGAATTTTCCTGCGGAATAGTTCCAGACGATGTCCGGAACGATGACGTCGCCGTACATCTGCTCCTCCACGTCGGACTGCGCCACACCCGCCGCGATCCCGACCATGATGAGATAGTGCGGCCGGAAGGTGTAGATGACCTTCATTGCCGTGGCGGCGGCCGCCGTCATTCCCATTTCGGCGATCTTTGCGTGAACGAGCGAGCATTCTCTGCCGTTGTTTACAAAGCGCGCGGCGTCGTAGATCTGCTCGTCGTCGGGAAAGGTCCTGGCTTTCCAGTCATGGAAGTGCATGACCGCCCGAAATTCCGTCATCGTAACGGAAAGGAGCGCCACGTCGGTTTCGTACTGTTTTTTCATGAATCTGCCTCGTGTTTACAGCCTTCCCGGATGGTTTTCATTATACCATTTCCTCCAAAACGTGTCAAGAAGCGCGGCGCAGAATCTGCCGCTGTCCCGTCTCCCGGCGCCCGAGCTGCGGGAACCCTGTTCTGTCCGGCTCCCGGCAAATCAAAGTGCGGTGTGACGGGCTCGCCGGGATCCGGCCTCACAATCCGAATCTGTCTCTCAGATCCGCCGCACGCCGCCCCGCGATCTCCGCGTATCTGCCGTAAACGCCGCAGACATGTTCGACCATGCCGCAGAACTCACCGAGTCTGTCGGGCGAAAGCCGCTTGCCGTGTTCATGCCCGGAATCGACTTTGTTCACCCAAATACTCATGATCTTAAGCGGTGCCGCTCTGACAAGGATCAGATGAACGTCGTCGGTCACGTCGACGGTGACGTTTTCCGAATAGTAAGAATCATAATTCCTTACGACGTTTATCTCCGGAGACAGCCGTGCGCGGATCTCTTCGTACGCCTTGTCGAGATCGACCTCGTATCCGTCGTCCTCCCAGAGATCGCCGGCGTGATAAAGTCCGCACTGGGCGTATACGAGATCCTTGACGAAAGACGTCATGCAGTTCTTCACGAAACCGCCGTCCGGGTCGAGGTACTCTCTTTCCCCTTCCGCGCCGTATTTCAGCACCGATCTTCCTGCGATCCTTACGTACCGGTCGAGGGTTTCATAAAACAGTCTTTCCTCCGGATCGAGCTCTTTGTATTTCTCTTCTTTCTTTTCTTTGGACTCTTTGTGAAGCGCTTCGAGCGCTTTTTTCAGGATCGGCCGCACCGGGATATCGTTTTCCTCGTAAAACGCTTCAATCCTGCGGAGGAATTCGTCGTGAACGTCTTCATACGGATAATTTCCTTCGTTGTAATACGAGTCGTTCATCATGACGGCGAGCCGGCAGACTCTGTCGCTCAGATCCGGGTCGTCACGCAGAGCTTCCCGCGGGAGCGATTCGAATATATCGAGAAAATTCTCCTCCGCCTCATCGAAATCCGCGTAGTATTCGCTTGTCGAGTCGGCGAAAAAACTGTAGTTTTCAGGATCGGGAAGGTGTTTAACAACGCTTTCAAGACCGAAAAGAATAAAATCAAGATCCTCCTGTACGTCCTCCGGCAGGTTTTCAAACTGACCGGGATGCGCGTCAAGGACGGAGCGGATCACGTCGCCGTCGTGCCTGAGCCGCTCCGACGCGAAGCCGATCGAATATTCAGATCTTTTTACGGCGGCAAGGACCGTCTCCTTGTCGTCTTTCAGCCGCTGTGACGCGTATTCGAGTACGTCGCCTTCGTAGGTCTCTATCGCCGTAAGGACGATTTCTTTGTCGTCCTTGAGTTCGTCGGACGCGAACTGCAGCGCGTAACCACAGTGCTTCACGGCGGCGAGCACCACGTCGCGGTCGCCCCGCAGATCTTCGGCGGCGAATCCGAGCGCGTTCCACGCCGAGGAGACCGCCGCCGTCACGACGTCCCGGTCCGCGCGGAGACGGTCCGAGACGTACTCGAGCACGTGCCCGTACCGGGACAGCGCCCTTACCGCGAGCTCCTTGTTGTCCCGTACCTTTCCGGAAGCGTAACGCAGGTTATAGAGCTTCCCGCCGAGGGAGGCCTCGAGCACGTCGGCGTCGTTCTGCATCTCCTCCGGGAGGGAGGAGAATATTTCCCGGTCAACTCTGACAGCGAGCAGGGCAATCCCTTTGTCGTTTCTGAATCGGTCGCTAACGTATTGTATCACTTCGGGGTTCTGGTTCACCGCCTGCTTGACAAACTCCCGGTCGTTTTGCAGTTCACCGGATGCGTAAAGGAAAGCGGAGGGGCAGCTCTTTACAACCTTAAGGACTGTGACAGCGTCGGATCGCAGCGAATCCGGGGCAAACCGGAGACACTCCCCGCGGCGGACGACGATCTTTTTCATGAAGACCTCGTCCGCACGATCCTCCGCCGACGCGCGCTCGAGCCAGCCGCACCAGAGATCATCCGGGACTTTGCGGATCACATCTTCTTTTTTGCAGTCGATATACTTTTCTATCGTCTCCATTAGACCACCCGTTTCTGCATGATTTACAGGTTGTACTTATTCCTTTCTTCCTGCGCCTTTTCCTCCGCCATCAGCGTGAAGCGGCCGATGTTGTCGTAAATGTATTCGGCAACGCGGCAGAACTCGGTCGTCTGATCGGGGAAGAAATACGCGGAGCACCGCTCGCAGTCGCCGTTTGCCTGACACTCGAGCAGCTCGTCGCCGGTTTTCTCGGCGACGTATCCCATCCAGTCCCCGTCGTCGTCGTCCCAAAAGCCGTTGACGCGTACCCCGACGGTAGAGAACGCGTGGTGTCCCCTCAGAAGATCGAAAGACAGGATATCGTTTATCTTCACGTGGACGTATTCGGAAAAAATATATTCCTCGAGCCCGTGACTGACTTCGAAATGCTCCGCGAGCTCCTTTTTTACCGTCTCGTAGATCGGGTCCATATCGATATAGTAAGGATCCTTCGTCCACTCTCCCACGGGCTTTATAAGCTCAAACAAAAGCTCTTTCATGAACTCCTTCAAGGCAAATCGAACGTACTGCCCGCCCGGCTGAAGGAACTTTCTTGCGTCGTCGGAGCAACCGTCCTCAAGACACAGCGGAACGTATAGATCGAGCTTTTCCGTGGCTCTGTCGAATATTTCTTTTTCTTCGGCTTTTTCCATTTTCTTTACCTCACTTAATCCCGATTTGTCTATAGGGAGCTTTGGGGTTACTTTTTAATATAAGAAATCCAATATAATTCCGCTCCGGTTTCCGCATCCAGAATATTGAAAAAGCCATCGTTATAAAAAACGCGATACTGTGTATTATCCTGTATCCTTCTAAATTGTTGAATATTGATTTCCGTTCCGGCCGTCTGTTCGTGATACAGTCCGACTCTGGTGTATGCATCGGAAAAATATTCCTTTATTTCTTTACCGGTCATATACGCTGCTTCATACCCGTTATACACTGTTCTTTTGTCCGCCGGATCCAGCCCACGATCGCCGAACGTCCACGTAATGCCAAGGCAGCTCAGCGGCGTATTTTCAGGATGGGCAAGATATGCGATATGCCATTCGCCTTCCGTGTCGGTGAAAATATCCGCCAGATAGCCGATGTTCGATTGAATTACCCAAAAACTGTTGGCGCCGGTGTACGGGATCGGCCAGTCATTGCCGTTGCCGCCGTGCAGAATAACGTTCATCAGGTCTCCGAGGGTTGCGGTATCCGGCATTTCAATTCTGTATTTGCCGTTGCCGATGTCATCGCCCATGCAAACGCTTTTCCTTCCAAATACAATCGTATTCATTCTCTTTCTCCTTATGGGATCATCTTGCCTTGTTTTGAAAGATACGCAGGAATTTTTCCTTGTTTCGGCTATTCCATTTGTTTCATTCTTCTGCCGTTTCTGATATCTTTTCTCCGCGCAAGGATTCAAACCTTCTGCGCAGTTCATTCAGGAGATCATAGTCGCGGCCAGAGTATTTTCTGTATTCGTCGATGCAGCAATATTTTTTCTTGATTTTTCCGAACGACGTCGTCTCGTAATCGATATTCCAGCTCCACGGACTGTAGTCGGTCACGAACAGATTGCTTTTGCGGCGCTTTTCAAGCGATAAGACTCTGTTTTTTCCAATGTATTCGGCAAACTGGCGTACATCCTCTTGCGAGACCTCGTACGTGCAGACAATCGTCGGTTTGCTGTGTTCCTCTCTGTCGCGGCGGACGAATGTCCATTTGCCGTCCGCTACCTTTTCAAGAGATACGCTGTGGTATCCCCCGAGCATATCCCCATATCCGGGCCTGCAGGTTACTCTGTGAAGTCTGATTTCTCTCATGTTATTCTCCTTTCGATGATTTGCGGTTCTCCCGGATCGAGTCTTTCAGAATAGGCCATATCGGATTGCCGTGTTCTTCACAAAGCCCGTCGAATCTGTCTGCAAAGAGCAAGCTTTTCCGTCGCTTTATCGTATATTGCTATTTCTTCAGCATTTTCCGTTGACTATTCCTCGCCAAACCGGAATTTGTCGAACTCACCGGTTCGTCTGTTCTTGGGTGTTTTCTTTTTTCAGCCTTCGTTCGCGATTCTGTTTTTCGGAATCGAAAACGGCCACCGCCAGATCAGTCAGTTCCTTATCCCATAACTCGCCTGTAGACTGTACCTCTGCCCACGGACAGAGCGACATGTAGTTTTCGTCGAGTGCGATATCATATGAACTGTTACGGTCGCAGACACTTTTATAAAGGTGTCTGCCGTTGTTGATCAAGCGTTGCGCTTCTTCGCGCTTCATGCCCTTCGTTTTGAGGGTGTTGAAAATCTCCTCGTTGATCTCATATAGATCATAGTAACCTGCCAGATAGGCTTCTGCTGTATAAAGCTCTCTTTCGCTGTCATAGCAGGCTTTCCATCCCGGGCCTGACTTGAAATGGAGCGTGCCTTCCGTGTATTCCGCGGGAAGTCGGATCCGTTTCTCCTTCTTCTTTTCCTCAGATATTTTTGACATGGCTTTACCTCTTCGATCCCTGATTCGATACATCAGTCAGCCACGGTTATCCGCTCTTTTGCAAGACGCTTTTCTCTCCGGCGAAGGAACGTCTGCCAAAGCAGCCAAAGCAAATGAAATATGATTGTGATCAACACAAAATACACCGCCGCTCTCCAATACTGGTTCTCCGGCATGAAAGGGATTTCCAGTTTCAGAAACATATAGTTCGAACCTGGAAAAGCCTCGTTCAAGCAGAAGCTCGGGACGATCATCGCAGTCAGCACCCCTATGCTGATCCAGATATCCCGGTAACGCGGTCTCATCCTGTGGACAATGATCATATAGACGGTTCCGAAAATGGGTATCAGGTGTTCGCCGAAATATTGATAATACCTATAATGCGCCGGGCCGGCATTTGTCAGCACCGTTTGAGGGATGATACAGGCGAGTGTGGCGCCGAAAAGGGTAATGAAAAAATTGATGCCGAAAAGCGTACGGTTTTTGGACGGCACCATATACATACAGCATATCAGTCCCAGATCGCAGACGTGAAGAGGCAGCTTAGCCATCATCAGGTAGTTTCCGCTGTCGTCACCGACGTACAGCAGCCGACAGAAGAAACTGAACTCCATAGCAAACATGGCAAAGGATAGGAAATAACGAAAATGATCCTCACCTTTCCACTCTCTCAGCCGATTTCTCTTAAACCATACAAGAATCAAAAGCGCGATGGTTATCAGAATCGGGATCATGTGCATGAGGCTGTAAGGGCGGAAGGTCCCAACAGGTCCGTATCCGAAAAATCCGTCGTCGTAATATGTGTACATTATGCGTTCACGTCTGTTTCTGCACTGAAATACTCATCGATATAAATGCTGCACATTTCTTTGGTGGAAAGGCCGCTCATATACTTTTTTTCCATCATATGCATGATTCGGCGCGGAACGATCAGCTCGCCGCGCATATCGTGCTGTCTGTCGATATCCGCAAGCGCTCTGATTGCCGACTCGATATCCGGATATGAGAACGCTTCCGCTGTCTGATAGTATTTCTCTATATCTGCTTTTCTCTTTTCGTGTATGAAGTTATGTATAACTCTCAGAAAAGAAGAAACGGCAAAACAGATAAGACAAAGGAGAGGGAACAGCAAATAAATGGGAACGGTACGGGAGATATCCCCTATTTGATAGTGATCTCTCCAGCCCCCGATTCTTCGCCTATCGCAAAAACCATAATCAGATAAACCAATGCATACAGAACGACCGGAAGGACGGAGAAAACAGAAGCTTTCAGACTGATTTTATGATCAGAATTGATAAACAAAAACAACACGATTGCCATAAGAGGGCATATTGTGTGGAAAAGAATATTGTTTGAATATAACATCATTCGGTAATAACTTGTCGAGGGAGAAAGAACCGTTACGGCAATAAGAAATGTGAGCGCAACGCCATTCGTTCCCACATACATCAGATTAACGACCCACCGCGGCAGGTGGTAATTGCGGTAACGCATACCGTCAACTGCAAACGGAATGCACATTGCCGCTGAACATCCCATAAGCATATTGGCCAAAATCGTGAACATGCGGAAGGATTTTTGCCCGACCTCCGACACAATAGCGTCAGGGGTGCTCAGTACTTGATCTATGACAGCCGCGAAAACAAGAACACACAGCAAACTGCACATAACAATCGCAATAATACAGCGTCTTCTGTTAATGATCAGAGCGTTGGTCAGATTTTCTTTTTTCATTTTACCTTTCTCTTTTCTGTTTAAGTTGTTTAAGTTTTACTGTCTTCGCACCATACCTCGGAGATCGCGCAGAAGGAGAAGCGACCGTTTCCAATACCGGTTTGTCGGTATGATTCTATCACGTCAATCAGAGTTATAAGAAAATGGAGCTGGAACAATTGATTCCAGCCCCGTATGTGGCGGATAGGGTGGGATTCGAACCCACGGACGGTTGCCCGTCACCTGATTTCGAGTCAGGGCCGTTATAACCACTTCGATACCTATCCATATTCAGGCGCTTGCCGTAACAAGCGCCTATAGTATAGCACAAATGATTCGGTTTTGCAATAGGCGACGGAAAATTTTTCACCGGATTCGTTCAGAGCACGGTGCCGCGCAGATAGGCGCGGTACGTCTCGTCGCCGAGCGTCGCTTCCTCGCCGTGATTGAGGCAGAGGTTCTGCAGAAATCCGCCGCCGCCGTCCTTCGCGGTACGCAGTACGGCGCGGTTCTCGATGGCCGCGCGGAAGCCGACCTTCAGATTGGTGACCGCCGAGCGGAAGGCGCCGTCGCAGCGGAGCGCGACCTGATGCTCGCCGCGCGCGGCGTACCAGTACGACATGCAGCCGTCGAGCACGCAGCCGCCGGAATGCTCGCCGAAGCGGAAGCCGTTGCCGAACTGATCGCCGTAGCAGATGTAATACCAGTTGTTCCCGGCAAGATCCATAAAGGCGGCGCAGTTTTCATAATCGGTATAATCGCAGGTGTAGAGCGGATGGACGTAGCGCAGCGCGTTGCCGCCGGCGCCCTGGCAGAATTTCACGCCGTAGAAGACGTTTGCGATGCGCATGTTGGAGAAGGTGTTGTCGCAGCTTTCGACGAGAACGCCGATCGAATCCGGCTTGCCGGTGCCGGTGATATGGACGCCGAGGATGTCCGCGTCGGAGGAGTTGCCGTTGGCGCCGTGCTTGATGTGCAGGCCGATTTTCGTGTGCTTGATCGCGAGCTCGCGCACGGCGGTCTCGCGGCCGCTGTCGATGGAGACGCCGGACGCGACGCTGTTGCCGTCGATGATGCCGCCGGAGAGGGAATAGTTCGAGCCGTTGACGTAGATCGTGTTGAAGGGATGCGAGCCGCCGAGGCGGATCATCGCCTCCTCGCTGTCCCAGCGCTCATCCGCCTGGATCACGGCGAAATCGGCGAGCTTCAGGGAGACGCTTTTCGTCGGATCGGCCGGTGTGATGATCGGTGCGGAGATGCGGTAGAGTCCGTCGGGGAAGAAGAGGGTCCGGTTGGGATTCTCGTCGATCAGCCGCTGCAGATCGGCGGTGACGTCGCGCGAGCCGTCGTTCGGGACGGTGTCGGTGACGAGAAGATATCCGGTTTCGTTCATGGCGTTTCTCCTTATTTCTTATCCGATGCGGCGTCCTTGTCGCGCATCTGATCGGCCTTGAGGTCAGAAAGCTCGCGCAGGAACGTTTCCACGTCCTTGAATTCGCGGTAGACGGAGGCGAAGCGGACGTAGGCGACCGCATCGCGGCGGCGCAGCTTTTCCATGGCCATCTCGCCGATTTCCTGCGAGGGGATCTCCCGCCGCAGGGAATTCATGATCTCCGCTTCGATCTCGTTGGCGATCGTTTCCGCGTCGACCGGGCGCTTCTGGCAGGCCTTCAGGAGGCCGCCGAGCAGCTTGTTTTTATCAAAATATTCCTTTGAGCCGTCTTTCTTGATGATGACCGGCTGGAACGCTTCGATGATCTCATAGGTCGTGAAGCGGCGCTGGCACCGCAGACACTCGCGGCGGCGGCGGATGCTGTCGTTTTCTTCAACGGGACGGGAATCGATGACCTTGCTGTCGTTGTATCCACACATGGGACATCTCATAGCGGCGCGCTCCTTATCGCTGGGAATCGATAATAATTGATTGTTATACACATCTTATTATCTACGTGAATTATATCACAAAGCGGTGACGCTGTCAAGACGTTTGGGGAAAACGCTGCAGGATTTGGGATTGGATCTTGCATTTTTATACCGGATGTGGTATACTGTATGCAAATCTGGGCGGCCGGCGGGGAGGGAACTGCCGACCGGAGAGTGAGGGATATTCATGAGCATTCGCATCGGTATTTACGGTTACGGGAATCTGGGCCGCGGCGTGGAGAGCGCTGTGCGCGCGGCACCCGATATGGAGCTGGCGGCGGTTTTCACGCGCCGCGCACCCGACAGTGTGGCGATCCGCACCGAAGGGGTGCCGGTTCTGGCGGCAGCCGACGCGAAGAACTGGACGGACCGGATCGATGTGCTGATCCTCTGCGGCGGCAGCGCCACGGATCTGCCGCGCCAGACGCCGGAGATGGCGAAGTATTTTCACGTGATCGACAGCTTCGATACGCACGCCTGCATACCGGAGCATTTCGCGGCGGTCGACCGCGCGGCGCGCGCCTCCGGCCACACGGCCGTCATCTCGGTCGGCTGGGATCCGGGCCTGTTCTCGCTGAACCGTCTGCTCGCTTCCTCCGTCCTGCCCGACGGACAGGATTATACCTTCTGGGGCAAGGGCGTCAGCCAGGGACACTCGGACGCGGTGCGCCGCATCGCCGGCGTGAAGGACGCGCGGCAGTACACGATCCCCGTGCCGGCGGCGCTTGACGCCGTGCGTGCCGGAGAGAATCCGTCGCTGACCGTCCGCCAGAAGCATACGAGAGAATGCTTTGTCGTGGCGGAGGAGGGCGCGGACCGGGAGCGCATCGAGCGTGAGATCAAGAGCATGCCGCATTATTTTGACGAGTACGACACGACGGTCCATTTCATCACGGAAGAGGAAATGCGCCGCGACCACAGCGGTCTGCCGCACGGCGGCCAGGTGATCCGCTCCGGCCGCACCGGCTGGAACGGGGAAAACCGGCATCTGATCGAGTTCAGTCTGAAGCTCGATTCCAATCCGGAGTTCACCGGCTCGGTGCTGACCGCCTACGCCCGCGCCGCGTTCCGTCTGGGACAGGAGGGACAGAGCGGCGCGAAAACCGTCTTCGATATCGCGCCGGCTTATCTCAGCCCGCTCGACGGCGACACGCTGCGGCATACGATGCTGTAATTCCCGCGGAGGCAGACGGCGGCGCCGCCTGCCTCCTTTTCAAACTGCCAAAGGAGAACGACGGCCATGAAAATCGTGATTGCACTGGATTCCTTCAAGGGCTCGCTGACCTTTCGCGAGGCGGACGAGGCGGCGGCGGCCGGCGCGCGCCGCGCCGCGCCGGAGGCGGAGATTCTCCTCTGCCCGGTCGCGGACGGCGGCGAGGGGACCGCCGACGCGCTCGGCGGCACACCGATCGGCGTCACGGTGTCGGATCCGCTCGGCCGCCCGATCCGGGCGCAGTACCGGATCCTGGAGGAGGACGGCGCGCGCCGCGCGGTGATCGAAATGGCGGCGGCGGCCGGCCTGCCGCTTTTGCGGCACGAGGAGTACGATCCGCGCCGCGCGGCGACCTTCGGCGTCGGCGAGCTGATTCTCGACGCGCTCTCGCGCGGCTGCCGCCGCTTTACGATCGGGATCGGCGGCAGCGCGACAAATGACGGCGGCGCGGGGATGCTGAGTGCGCTTGGCTTCCGCCTGCTCGATGCGGCCGGCGCGCCGATCCCGCCGGGAGCGGACGGCCTTGCCTTGCTCTCGCGGATCGAGGACGTCGGCGTGCCGGCGGCTGTGCGTGCTTCGTCCTTTACCGTCGCCTGCGACGTGACGAATCCGCTGCTCGGCCCGACGGGCTGCAGCGCGGTTTACGGACCGCAGAAGGGGGCGTCCCCGCGCGACGTCGCCGCGATGGAGGCGGCGATGACGCATTACGCGGCCGTCGTGCGCGCGTGGAACCCGTCGGCGGACGACAAACTGCCGGGCAGCGGCGCCGCCGGCGGCATGGGATTCGCCCTGCGCACGTTTCTCGGCGCCTCGCTGCGGCCGGGGGCGGAGGCAGTGCTGGAGGCGGCGCATCTGGAGGAAATGCTGCGCGGGGCCGATCTGGTGCTGTGCGGCGAGGGACAGATCGACGCCCAGACCGCCATGGGTAAGGCGCCGCTCGCCGTCGCGCGGCTGGCGCGCCGCGCCGGCGCGGCGGTCGTCGCGCTCGGCGGCGCCGTGCGTCCGGACGCCGCTGCATGTCATGGCGCGTTCGACGCGATCTTTCCGATCCTGCGCGCGCCGTGCCCGCTGGAGGAGGCGATGTCGCCCGGGTGTGCGCGGGAGAATCTGGCGGCGGCCGCGGAGTCGGTCGTGCGGCTGTTCCGCCGTGCGCGGGAGCGGACAGAAGGGGAGAGAGACAAATGACAAATGAAGAGATTCTCACCGCCGCGATGCGGCAGTCCGCGATCGATCTCGGCTGCCGCGCGGAGGATTTCACGCGCGCGGAGCACGTGATCGTGCCCTCGCGCGTCTCGCCGGACGCGCGGCGCTATCTGAAGTTGCCGTTTCTGTGCGGTCTTGTTTCCTACGGAAGCAACGTCGTGGCCTCGGTCGATGCGGCCTACGAGGCGCCGGTGCGCGCGTATCTCCATGCGTATCCGCTGGCGAATCTGATGGAGACGCCGCATCTGCACGCCCTGGACGACGCCGTCGCGCCGCTCGGCGGCCGCGTCTGCTTCATGGCGGAATATTTTCTGCCGGACGTGACCGTGCTGACGCCGCGTTCATGTGCGTACGCGACGCGCTGGCTCGGCCCGGACGATTTCGCGGCGCTCTATCTGCCGCAGTGGTCGAACGCGCTCTGTGAGAAGCGCCGGGAGCTGGATGAGTTCGGCCTTGGCGCGTACGACGGCGATACGCTCGTCGGCTTCGCCGCCTGCTCCGCCGACTGCGAGGGGATGCGGCAGATCGGCATCGACGTGCTGCCCGCCTACCGGCGGCAGGGAATCGCCGCCGCGCTGACGTCGCGGCTTGCCGTCGAGATTCTCCGCCGCGGCCTGATCCCGTTTTACTGCGCGGCGTGGTGCAATTTGGGTTCCGTGAAGAACGCGCTCCGCGCCGGCTTCCGCCCGGCATGGGTGGAGACGAGCGTGCGGCCGAGCGCCGAGGTGGAGGAAATGAACCGATAAAAAACAGCGGGGGCCCTGCGGCTCCCGCTGTTCATTTTATATCGGAATGCTCACGCTTCCGAGAGGCCCTCGGAGATGCCGAGGCAGACGATGCCGACGATGACGGATATCACGCAGGCATACTGCGAGGCCTTCAGCTTTTCCTTCAGCGCGATGCGCGAGAGGATCACGGAGACGATGCAGTAGGAGGCGATCATCGGCGCGGCGAGCAGGGGCTTTGCCGCCATCGCGTAGACGTAGAACACCTGGCCGAACTCCTCGCAGCCGGCGGCGATCCCCTTGTATTTCTCCGTGCGGGCGAAGGGATTGTAGGGCTTGCCCGTGCGGATCCACATATAGATCCAGGCGGCGAGGCCGGCGAGCAGGAAGGTCAGGCCGTAGAGGATCAGCACGTCGATCTCGCCGAGGCCGAGGCCGGTCTCCTCGTCGAGGATGATGCCGTCGGCGGCGGTGCCGATCGTGTCAAAGACGCAGTAGAGAAGCGGGAAGAGAAGCGCCAGCGCGCCGAAGCGGTATTTGCGCTCCTCGGGCGCCAGCTCCTTTTCCGCCGAGGCAAGCCGCTGCTCGACGATCGCCAGGGCGATCACGCCGGCGACGATCAGCACCGTGCCGCAGAGATCAAGCACGGAATACGCCTCGGTGATATCCGAGATGCGGCCGCGGGCGATAAAGAACACCAGCATGGCGAGCATGGAGAGCGCGCCGGAGGCGTTCTGCACCGGGGAGACGATGGACAGCTCCAGATAGCGCAGTCCGGCGTAGCCGATCACCATCGAGACGATGTAGCCGATGGAGGCCGGAGAATATTTGACGGCGTTGGTGAGAAGGGCGGAGAGGGAGAAGCCGCTCTCGGAGAGCGGAAGCAGCGCGATGGAACAGACGCCCATCACCAGCCCGACCCACACGGCGATTTTCAGATGCGAATAGCGGTCGTTTTCGTCGGTCCCTTTTTTATAGAAGAGATCCGCGCATCCCCATCCCAGCGTGGAGATGAGGGCAAAGAGAAACCAGGACATACAATACTCCAAAGATCAATAATTTGGATCAGACCCAAACATATATTATACAGGATTTGCGCCGGATTTGCAAGGGAAAACGCCGAAATTGCCGCAGAAAAGAATAAACGCCGCGTGCGGCGTTTTTTCTTTTTTGTCAGTCTTCGTTTTCTTCCCTGAGCCGGATTTCCTCCGCGGCCTGGATTTCCGGGAAGGCCGAGAGCATGGGCTTTACGTCCTTGTGGCGCAGATTCCGGTCCACGTAGTTCTTCGTCAGCTTGATGACCAGCCCGGACAGCGAGACGACGCCGATCAGGTTCGGCAGCATCATCAGACCGTTGAAGGTGTCGGAGATATCCCAGGCGAGGGAGGAGGTCAGCACCGCGCCGAAGAGGATGGTAATGATATGAATGATCTTGAAGACAATCGTGCTCTTCGTGCCGAAGAGATATTCCCAGGCCTTCGTGCCGTAGTGCGACCAGCCGAGCACGGTCGTGAAGGCGAAGAGGAACATGGCGACGGCAACGAATTTCGAGCCGATGTGGCCCCAGGAGAAGACGCTGTCGAAGGCCGCGCCGACGAGCACGGCGTCCGAGGCGGCCGCGATCTCGCCGGTGGCGAGATCATAGACGCCGGAGGTGAGAACGACGAGTGCGGTCATCGTGCAGACGATCATCGTGTCGGCGAAGACCTCGAAGATGCCCCACATGCCCTGCTGCACCGGCTCCACGACGTTGGAGTTGGAGTGCACCATGACGGAGGAGCCGAGACCGGCTTCATTCGAGAAGACGCCGCGCTTGAAGCCCTGCGTCATCACGGTGCTGACGACCACACCGACGCCGCCGCCCAGCGCCGCGATCGGCCGGAAGGCGTTGACGAAGATGGCGCGGAACGCCGCGCCGATCTGCGCGTAGTTGACGCCGATGATGACGAGGGAACCGGCGATGAAGGCGACGACCATGAAGGGCACGACCTTTTCCGCGAAGCTGGCGATCCGCTTCAGACCGCCGAGGATGATCAGCGCGGCGAGGATCATGAGCACGACGCCGAGCAGGATGCTGTAGAGGGAGACGGCGCTCGCACCCTCGCCGAGCACGGTGACGGAGGAGAGCGCGGGAATATCGAAGGCGGCGGTGATGTTGGCGACGATCTTATTGACCTGTCCCATGCTGCCGATGCCGAAGGAGGCGAGGATCGCAAAAACGGAGAAGAGCACCGCCAGAACGGTGGCCACGCCGCCGAGTCCCTTCTTCTTGCCCAGACCGTCCTTGATATAGTACATGGCGCCGCCGGACCACTCGCCGGCCGGATTCCTGCGCCGGAAGTAGATGCCGAGGATGTTCTCGGAATAGTTGGTCATCATGCCGAGGAACGCGGCGCCCCACATCCAGAAGACCGCGCCCGCGCCGCCGATATGGATGGCCGCGGCCACGCCGGCGATGTTGCCGGTGCCGATCGTGGCGGCCAGCGCCGTGCAGAGCGCCTGGAAGGGAGAGATCGCCTTGCCCTTGGTATGCGCGATGACCTTCTTGTCAAACAGACTGCCGATCGTCTTCTTCCACCAGTGCCGCAGATGCGTGATCTGGAAAAAGCCGGTGCAGCAGGTCATGGCGACGCCGACCGCGATCAGCAGCCAGACGCCGACCTTCGTCCAGACGACGCTGTTGATGTCGTCGTTGATTTTTGTGAGCGTTTCAAAAAAGTCCATTTTCTGCCTCCGCAAATGATTGGCCAAAACGAAAAGAGAACCCGGTATCAGGTTCTCAAACAAAGGGGGCAATACAAAATGATCGCTTGATTTTGTATCCGTCCTTTTGCCTGAGAGATTCGCCGGCAAATACCGGCTTTCACCTTCGGCACCCGCGCGGCATCCGCCCGCGGGATTCTCCGGATTGTCATCTGCATGCAGTCCTCTCCCCGCGGCTGCGGGGAACCTGAGAGTGTTACTCCTTCGGTTGCAAATCCTTGCATTTCCTGCATACATCGTCTGACGTATTTAGCGAGAATAGTATAGCACGGCAGGGCGTCCGTGTCAATACTTTTTTGCGAATCGTGTAATATTTATTCAACTGCGGCTTCTGACGCGCGCTTGACAGCGGCGGCCGCGCAGTGTATAATGGGAAAAAAACAGAAGGGAACGATTATCATGAATCAAAGCGCTGCCCGCGGCCTCGCGGAGGCGACGGTGCTTCGTCTCGCCGCGCGGATTCTCCGCACGCCCGTCGCGGGAACGGTGCGTCGGATCCCGTGGGAGGAAGGCGGGGGCTTTTACAACGTCTGGCGGATCGACACCCCGGAGCCCGCGTGGATCCTCAAGCGCTCCGACGCGGCGGAGGCGGCGTTTTACCGCGAGGCAGGAGAGGCGCCGGGGCTGGCGCGCTGCCTCGGCGAAACGGAATTCCGCGGGAAAATCTATCTTCTTCTGGAACATTTCAACGGACGCGATCTGACGCGCTGCCGGCGAGCGGATCTGCGCTGCGCGCTCGACGCGCTGATTGCTTTGCAAAGCCGCTACTGGGAATGTGAGGCGACGCCGGGCGAAGCCTTTGCTGCGCTGCGCGAGAGCGCGGCGCGCCGACGGGAAACGCTGCGAGATGAGACGCTGCGGCGCGCGTTCGACGAATTCCTCCGCCTGTACGATCGGCTGCCGCGCACGCTTGTGCATGCGGATCTTTTGCCGTTCAACGTCCTCAGCGACGGTACGCGCGCTGTGCTGATCGACTGGGAGAGCGGCGGCTGCGGGCCGTATCCCGCCTCGCTTGCCCGCCTGATCGCACACGGCACGCCCTCGCCGGACGGGGGCTTCACGCTCTCCGCGGCGGATCGCGCGTTTGCGATCTCGTATTACTACGTGCATCTGCTGCGTCCGCACGGCATCGGCGAGGCGGAATACCGCCGTGCGCTGACGGCGTTTCTGTTCTTCGAACGCACGGAGTGGATTTTCGTCCATGAGAAATACGGCACGCCGTCCGACGACGCGCGTTATCTTTCTGATCTGCGCGAGGTGCCGCGTCTGGCGTCCATGCTTCTAGAGGGAGAGAAAAACGGATAAAAATTCACAAAATCCGGATTGAATGCGGCGGACGGACATGCTACAATACCCGAGGGTCAACGGGACCCCGGGAGGAAGTCTATGAGCAAGCTCGAAGCCATCCGGGCATTTTTCAAAAACGATCGCTACGCCACCGAACTGACCGGCGCAGTCATCGAGGCGGCGGACAAGCAGTACGCCAGATGCTCGCTGGCGCTGCGGCCGGAGCACCGCAACGCAATGGGCGGCGTGATGGGCGGCGTCTATTTCACGCTGGCGGATTTCACCTTCGCCGTCGCCTCCAACGTGGAGCAGCCGCCGACCGTTTCCGTCTCCGGCACGATCACCTATCTCGGCGTTCCCAAGGGCGAGCGACTGATCGCCGAGGCGCATTGCCTGCACGCCGGACGAAGCGGCTGCGCCTTCACCATCGACATCTCGGATGAGCTGGGGCACGCCGTCGCCTCTGTGACCTTCTACGGCTTCCGCAAAGCGGGCGAGCCGCTGATGTTTGAGGACTGACGCAAAACCAAAGAAAACCCCGGCAGGAGCAGCGCTCCTGCCGGGGTTCTTTCACGAAATTCTGTATACCCGCACGCCGTGATGCGGCACGGCCGCGGTGAGCGTGTCCCCGAGAAACGCCGTCTCTCCGCTCCACAGCTCCTGTGCCTTCGCCCCTGCGGCGATCCCCAGATGATCCAGTGGCACCGTATGCGCGCCATCTTTCTCGCCGGCGTTGAATACGGCGAGGACCGTCCCACCGCCCGGCAGGCGCGCCGTCCAGAGGATCCACTCCGTGCCGCCGTCGCGCATCCGGTACAGCGGATGCGGCAGGCGGCCGTTTTTGTGCAGCTCCAGAATGCCGCGGTTGGTGAGCAGCGACAGCTCCGCCGCCGTCAGGCCGGGCATGTCCGCGCCGATCATCAGCGGCGAGCGGAGCATTGCCCACAGCGTCATCATCGTCCGCGCCTCCTCTTCGGTGAAGCGCGAGCGGTTCTCCCGTCCCTCGATCTGCCGGATCGGGCCGATCGGCAGCATATCGGCGTCCGGCCAGTGGCCGGGCTCGGCGTACGCGCACCACATTTCCGCCCGCGCGAACATGTTGTACAGCGGCTTCCATTCGTCCCAGAAATCATCCGTGATGCGCCACATGTTGGCGGTTTCCCGATAGAGCGGCGCAAATTCCGGCAGCGCCGGCCCCGGCGAGAGGCTGAGTACCATCTCCCGTCCGCAGCCGCGCAGCGCGCGGCTCAGAAGACGCAGCTCCGCCTCGCAGCGCGGCATCTCGCGGGCGATGTCGTCGCACTTGATAAAATCGACACCCCACGCCGCGTAGAGGCGGAAGATGCTCTCGTAATACGCCGCGGCACCGTCTTTTCCGGCGTTCACGCCGTACATGTCGGAGTTCCATGGACAGATGCTGAACGGATCGGCGATCTCGTCGGCAGTCTTGTCCGTGCCGAGCACGGGCAGGCGGCGGTGCGCCGCCATGCGCGGGATCCCGCGCATGATGTGGATCCCGAACTTCAGCCCCAGCGAATGGACGTATTCGGCAAGCGGCGCAAAGCCCCGCCCGCCGGCGGCGGAGGGAAAGCGATTCGGCGCGGGGAGCAGGCGGCCGTACGCATCCATTTCCAGTTCGGCGAAAGGGCGGTAGTCGTGCGAGACGGCGCCCGGCTCGTACCACTGGATGTCCACGACGACGTACTCCCAGCCGAACGGCTTCAGACGGCGCGCCATATATTCGGCATTGCGGCGCACGGTTTCCTCATTGACGGCCGCGCCCCAGCAGTCCCAACTGTTCCAGCCCATGGGCGGTGTCTGAGCGATCATTTCTCTCCCCGCTTTCCCTGGACGGCGGCGAGCTGTCGGTTCATGCTGCCGGTTTTGTAACCGCCGAGATCCAGTGCAACATATATAAATCCGAGTGCGCGCAGCGTCTCGTTGATCTGCGCGGCGAGCGCGGGATCGGCCAGACGCGGCATATCGTGCGCCTCAAGCTCGATCCGCGCCAGATCGCCGTGCACGCGCACGCGCAGCTGAGAAAATCCCAGCGCGCGCAGCGCGTCCTCCGCGCGCTCCACGCGCGAAAGTCCCTCCTCTGTGATCGTTTCCCCGTAGACGAAGCGGGTGGCGAGACAGGCGTAGGACGGCTTGTCCCACGTCGGGAGCCCCGCTTCGCGCGACAGCGCGCGGATCTCCGCCTTCGTCAGCTCCGCTTCGCGCAGCGGACTGCGGATTCCCAGCTCGGCGATGGCGCGCATTCCGGGCCGGTAGTCGCCCATGTCGTCCAGGTTCGAGCCCTCGGCGACGCAGTCCGCGCCGTTATCCTTCGCGGCTGTGACGATTTTCTCAAAGAGAGCGCGCTTGCAGAGATAGCAGCGGTCCGGCGGATTTTCGGCAAAGCCGGGGACGTCGAGCGGCCGGAAATCGACGAAGATCTGCCGGATCCCCTCGCGGGCGCAGAAGGCGGCGGCCTCCTCGGTCTCGCGCTGCGGGAAGGCAGCTGCGCGCGCCGTGACGGCGAGCACGCCGTCGCCCAGCGCGTCGTGCGCCGCCTTCAGAAGAAATGTCGAATCGACGCCGGAGGAAAAGGCGACGGCCACGCGGCCGCACGCGCGCAGCGCGTCCTCCAGACGCTTCTTTTTCTCATGAAGAAGATCCATGAAGTCTCCTTTCAGTCCATCTGCGATGTGTTGAGACAATCGCCGTAGGCGGCGAGCGCCGCCACGCACGGCCAGACATCTTGCCGCGTGAGGATCTCTTCGCGCAGCGCGCGTCCGCACTCCGTCTGGCCGCGGCAGTCGCGCCAGACGGCAAGGCCGTAGGCGAGAATGACGAAATTGAAGGATTCAGCTGCTCCAGCAGCGACGGCGGCGCGCCGTCGCGCGCACAGCTGAGCGTATGCCAGTAGAGGACGGCGACGGCCGTCTCATCCGGAGCTGGCAGCCCCCGTGCGAAGGACGCGGCCGCCGCGCGCCAGTCGGACTGCAGATAGTACCGGAACCCCGTCGGAATGGCTGTCGCGCCCTCGGACGCGCCGAGGGCGCGGGCGCGCGTATAGGCGGCGTCCGCTTCATCAAAGCGGCGGATCGTCAGCCGGGCGCCGCCGAGACGCAGCCACAGCGCCGCATCGTCGGCGCGGATGCGCGCCGCTTCTTCATAGGCGGCGACCGCCTCCCGGTAGCGGTACTGCGCGGCGAGCGCGCCGCCGAGGGCGAGCCTGCTCGCGTAGTCGTCTGCCTCGCGCAGCCAGAAGATCTCCTCCGTGTCCTCCACTGTGCACGGCGCGCCGGCCAGCTGGCTCTCCCGCGTCGCCCGCAGCGTCATGAGCGGGCCTCGGCGATGCGCCGCGCTTCCGCAAGGGAGATCTCCTGCTCCTGCGCGATGCGCGCCAGATCGTCATACTCCGCCTTCTCGCGCGTCACGCCGTAGCCGCTTGTGCGCTTGACGCGCACCTCGCCGTAGGGCGTGTAGCGCGTCTCCATCGTGCGGTCGAGCACGTAGCGGCGCATCGGGCATTCCCGCACGCCGATCGTCGTGGTGTGACGGAAGAGAAGCTGCAGCATCCGCTCCCGGTCCGCCTCGTCGCAGAGCACGCACAAAAGCGTGCCGGGACGGGATTTTTTCATTCCGACCGGTACGGTGTAGACCTCCTTTGCGCCGCCGGCGAAGAGCCGCTCGGCGGCGAAGGCGATCGCCTCGGCGGTCATGTCGTCCACGTTGCAGGACAGCTCGAGCACCCGATCCGTCCTGTCCTCCGTTTCGCCGAGGAACGCGCGCACGCAGTTGGCTGCGGTGAAATCCTTTTTGCCCATGCCGTAGCCGATCGAGGAGACGCGCATGACGGGCATCTCGCCGAATCGTGTCGCGAAATGGCGCAGCAGCGCCGCGCCGGTCGGCGTGCAGAGCTCGCCCTTGACGCCGCCGCCGTAGATCGGCGCGCCGCGCAGGAGATAGGCGGTGGCGGGCGCCGGCACCGGCAGGATCCCGTGCGCGCAGCGCACGTGACCGGCGCCGACGTGGATCGGCGATACGACAACCTCCTCGGGTGCGAGCGCACGCATCAGGAGGCAGACGGCGGTGACGTCGGCGACGGCGTCCATCGTGCCGACCTCGTGAAAATGGATTTCCGTGACGGGAACGCCGTGCGCGGCGCTCTCCGCCTCGGCGATGAGGCCGTAGACGGCGAGTACGTCCGCACGCACCGCCTCCGGCAGCGGCAGCGCCTTTACGATCTCTTCGATGTCGTGCATCCCGCTGTGGTGATGCTCGTGTTCGTGCTCGTGCTCGTGTTCATGTTCGTATTCGTGTTCGTGTTCGTGTTCATGTTCATGTTCGTGTTCATGTTCGTGCTCGTGCTCGCCTTCCTCTTCGCCGTTCACCCGGACCGTGACGTGCGTACCGGTGATGCCGCACTTCTCGCTCGCCGACTTTTCATAGACGACGCCGGGAATGCCCAGCGCGTTCAGCCGCTCGATCCACCCCTGGGGCGAATCCGTTAGCTCGAGCAGCGCCGCCGTCAGCATATCGCCCGCCGCGCCCATGCCGCAGTCGAGATAGAGAGTCTTCATTTTCGTACCTCCATGTGATTGATCCGGTTGGCGAGATAGCCCGCGCCGAAGCCGTTGTCGATGTTCACCACCGACACGCCGCTGGCGCAGGAATTGAGCATCGAAAGCAGGGCGGAGACGCCGCCGAACGAGGCGCCGTAGCCGACGCTGGTCGGCACGGCGATCACCGGACAGTCGGCCAGTCCGCCGATCACGCTGGCCAGTGCGCCCTCCATGCCGGCGATGGCCACGATCACGCTGGCCGACATGATCTCCTCCATATGCGCGAGCAGCCGGTGCAGTCCGGCCACGCCGACGTCATAGAGCCGCACGACGCGGGAGCCGAGGATTTCCGCCGTCAGCGCGGCCTCCTCGGCGACGGGGATGTCGCTTGTGCCGCCGGTGGCGACGACGACGGTGCCGATGCCGTCCGGGGACGGCATCGTGCCGACGATGCCGACGCGGGCATCCGCATGGTACGTCAGCGGATGCGCCGCGGAGACGAGGGCGGCCGCTTCAGGCGAGAGGCGCGTGATGAGCACGCGCTCCTGTCCGGCCTCCTTCATTTTTGTGAGAATGCCGATGATCTGCTCCGGCGTCTTGGAGGCGCCGTAGATCACCTCGGCTGCACCCTGACGCAGCGCGCGGTGCAGATCGACCTTTGCGTAGCCCAGATCTTCAAAGGGCTTTGTTTTCAGCTTCAGAAGCGCATCGTCCACGGACAGGCTTCCGCTCTGTACGGCCTTGAGGATTTGTCTGACTTCCGTGTTCATGGTTTCCTCCATAGAGAATCCGCGGCGGCGGGGCGGGATGCCGGCCGCCGGGCGGACGGGATCGCGGCGCTCACCACGGCGTGTGGCTGAGCTCCGCGCGTTTTTCGTAATTGCCCGGCGTCTCCGCGGACGTGCGCGCCGGGAAGAAGGCAGAGACGAAGCGTCCCTCGTCGTGATTGCGGAAGAAGACGCCCAGGCTGTCGTCCTCGTAGATGTGGAGCAGCACGGAGCGGCACCAGGAGCCGCGGATATTCTCGAAGGACGCGACGTCGATCTGCGGGATGTCCTGCCAGTCGATCCACTGGATCTGCGAGAAGACGCGCTCCTTCGGGCAGCGGTATTCGCCGATGTGCGCGTGTCCGTAGAGGTGGAGACGCGTCGTAACCGGCAGCGGCTGGATGCAGCTGAGCAGACGCGTCTCGCGGTTTCCGCCGGGGAAGGCGCAGTGGGAGGCCGTGATGATCGGGCCGTCCCAGCGGTTCATATCCTCGCGGATGGCGGCGAAGTGCTCCCGGGTATACGGATAGGCCTCGCCGCCCCAGCGGTCGCCGTTGTGCGTGGAGCACCAGCTGCCGTCGCGCGCCATATGATCCGTAAAGAAGTACACGCAGTAGTTCCCGATGGTGATCTTGAACCACGTGTCCTCGACGTCGGGCGTTGTGTGCCAGCCCGGGTGCTGCTTTACCATCTCATAAAACGGCATCCGGCAGGATGCGATCCCATTTTTATGGCAGTATTCGGCGTAGTCGTAGTCGTGGTTGCCGGTCGCGTAGCAGAGCGGGATGCCGAGGGAGAGAAAGGCCTCCTCCTGCATGGCGGTCATGCGCTCCAGCTCGCCGAGATCGTGTCCCTCGGTGGAATCGCCGAGATACCAGATCATCTCGGCGGGCGCGCCGAGGGAGAGATAGTCCCGCATCGAAATATCAAGGCAGCGCTTCGCGTTTTCATAGCGTCCCTGCTGCAGGTCGGAAAAGACCCAGATCGTGTGTTTGGCGCGCGGCGCGCACAGGCGGTAGAGATCGTCGTATATGGTGGACATGGAAGTTTTGCTTTGGCCTCCGATGAAACAGAAATAACAGAAATATCAGAGCTTCTTCTCGCAGAAGTACTGCTTCAGAACGGTCTGAAAGCCGAGCCTGGCATACCAGTGCGCGACGCCGGTGTAGTGGATGTAGCAGAGATCGCAGCCGTGCCGGTGCAGCTCGTCGCAGGCGAGCGCCACGTTTTTCAGCCCGATGCCGCGGCGGCGCGCGGCGTGCACGGTGCCGACGCAGCCGACCGCGCCGACGCGGTTTTTGCCGTCGGATACCATGCAGTCCATCTCATAATCCACGAGGCAGAAGGAGGCGACGCGCCCCTGCCAGCAGCCGCAGAAGACCGCGCTGCCGCTCTTGTAGTATTTCACCCAGTCTTCGTCCACGTCAGCGACGGCGGCGAGCAGCTCATCCCGGTCGCCCTCGTACCAGCCGAACTCACATCCGTCGGGGACGGGCAGGGAATAGTTTGCGGAGGAGAAGGCGCGCATGTCACCGGACATTTCCTCGCAGAAGTCGTCCGCCTTGTATCCGTGCGCGGTAAAGAAACCGAGCGACGGCTCCGGCGCGCCGATGAAGAGGCCGGAGGAGTAGCCGCCGACGTGCAGCCTCGTCTGGCCGCCGGCGCGGGCGGTCTCCTCGGCGCGCGCAAGCAGCGCGCCGCCGACGCCGCGCCCCTGCCAGGCGGGACGGACGCACAGCATGCGCAGATCGCTCCCGCCGAGCAGCGCAAAGCCGACCGTTTCGCCGTTCTCGCGGTGCTCGAGAATCTCGGCGCTTCGATAACCGAGCAGGTCCTTCAGCATTTTCTCCGGCACCGGCAGAGAGGGAAAGCATTCACGCAGAATTTCGATCGTCGTCATCAGAATACCCCGCAGAATCCGGATTTCCGTGCGGCAAAGCCCACTTTTATCCCATTTTAGTATCTATTATTATACGCCGCCTGCCGTGCGGTGTCAAGCCGTGTACTTTCCTTTGAAAGATTTTTTCTCGCCGGCGTGAAAACTGTCCGGAGAGGGCGGAAAAATGATTTTCTCAAATCCGCTCGGAAATTTCCGCCTCCGCCTTGACAGGGCGGCCGCACTGTGGTAAAATCAAGAAAATCCGGGGAGCGATCCGGAAAACGCTGAGGAGACGGATGTATGGAAGACACGAAAAAAGTCGTATACTACAAGGATTTCGGCGCGGTGGGCGACGGCGCGGCCGAGGATTTTCCCGCGATCGTCCGCTGCCATGAATATGCCAACGCGCACGGCTGCACCGTGAAGGCCGATCCCGGCGCGACCTATTATATCGGCGAGACGGGCGGCGTCAGCGCCGTCGTGCAGACCGACGTGGACTGGGGGGACGCGACCTTCATCATCGACGACCGGCACATCGTGCCCGCGTCGCCCTCGCGCAGCGCCAACATTTTCCGCGTGCTGCGCACCTACGCGCCCATCGAGCACGACGAGAACAGCGACTTCGTCCGCGCGATCAATGAAAAAGGCGGCATCACCGCGGCGACGACGACCAACATCGGCTACGCGCCCGGCCATCCTTCGCTGCTCATCCTTACGGATCTGGAGCACAGCGCCTACATCCGCTGGGGCGTTCACGCGACCGGCCGTCCGAACCCGCAGACGGAGCTGACGGTCGTCGACGCCGAAGGCAACATCGATCCCAAGACCGCCTTCCTGCTCGACTACAGCCACGTGTCCAGCATCAGGGAATTCCGCATCGACGACGAGCCGATCACGCTGGAAAACGGCCGCTTCATCACCCGTTCCAACGCCGCGCCGCCTGTCTACACCTCCTATGGCCGCGGCATCAGCTTCGAACGCTCCAACGTCACGATCCGCAACACGATCCATGAGATCACCGACGAGGGAGAGAGCGGCGCACCCTACGGCGGCTTCATCCGCTGGCACGGCCTTGACAACCTCCGCTGCGAGCATCTGACGCTGAGCAGCCACAAATCCTACCGCGACTACAATCCCGACGGCTCCGTCCATTCCGTGATGGGCACCTACGACGTCGGCGGCAGCCACGCCACCAACGTCTGCTTCTACGACTGCCATCAGTGCAATTTCTACAAGGACGAGGCCAACCGCGTTGCCTACAACGAGCGCGACCGCTGGGGCATCATGGGGACCAACTACTGCAAGAATCTGATCTACGATCACTGCACGCTCTCCCGCCTCGACGCGCACGCCGGCGTATACAACGTCGAGATCCGCGACACGACGATTTCCTATATCAAGCTGACCGGCGGCGGCCGCGCGGTCATCGAAAACTCGACGATCATTGCGCCGGAGGCGCTGAATACGCCGCTCTTCGAACTGCGCTCCGACTACGGCTCGACCTGGCGCGGCGAGGTGCTGATCCGCAACTGCGAGTTCGTCAACCGACAGGACGCCACGCCGTTCCTCGCCAGCGCCAGCTGGCACAACTGGAGTTTCGGCTATACGACCTATCTGCCGAACATCACCGTGGACAACCTGACCGTCGCGCATCCCGGCGAGAAGATCTACGCCTTTACCGGCCTGACCAGCGATACCGAGGAAACGATCGACTGCCCGACGCTCCGGGACGGCGGGGAGAACAAAAATCCGATGGTCATCGCCGCGACGGTTTCCGTCCGAAACAACGCCGGCGGCTACGCCTATGCCGGTTCCACAAACCCCTACGTCAACGGCAAGGTGATAATCAAAGAAGGTTGAGGCTTCGCCGCGCTGCCTGTGCTCCCCTTCGGGAGCACAGGCATTCCGTTTTTCGTCCTGCGCCGCTGAACAGGAAAAAGAACATAAACGAACAGCAAAAACACATGGACAAAAACCATGGAAAACGGTAACATGTACACTGTATGAAGTTCGGGCTTTTGCCCGCGCCGTCCATGACGGAAACAAGGAGTGAAAATGAAAGAAGAATCTCTCGCTCAGGCCCGTGCGGTCTACCGCATCGAGAAGGAATGCATCGAGGAGATGGAATCCTATTTCGATGAGGCCGCCTTCACGTGCGCCGTCGAGCTGCTCAAAAACGCGCCGCGGATCGGCACCACCGGCTGCGGCCATTCCGGCATCATCTGCCAGCATCTGGCGCATCTGCTCTGCTGCATCGAGCGTCCTGCGCGCTTCATCTCGCCGGCCGAAGCCGTGCACGGCGCCACCGGCTTTCTGCAGAAGGGGGACGTGATGGTCTTCGCCTCCCGCGGCGGCAAAACCAAGGAGCTGATCCCCATCCTTGATATCTGCCGTCAGAAGGGCGTCTCCGTCATCACCGTCACGGAGAACACCGATTCGATCCTGGCGCAGTCCGCCGACGTCGTGCTCAAGCAGCACGTCAACCGCGAGACGGACCGCTTCAATACGCAGGGCACCACCTCGACGACCGCCCTCTGCGTGCTCTTCCACACGCTGACCACCGCGCTGATGGAGGAGACCGGCTTTACCGACGCGCAGTTCGCCGTGATTCATCCGGGCGGCGCCGTCGGCGAGCGCCTCAATGCGCAGTAATATTCGCGTTCCAAAAATCTTACATATACAGGAGAACAAACGACATGGAATTCAAAGTGTACCAGAAAGAACTCGAGCTGCAGTCCCGCGGCTGGATCCCCACCTTCCACGACGTCTCGAAGGAAGTCCTTGAGATCGTCAAGGCCTCCGGCGTGAAGAACGGCACCTGCTGCATCGCCTCCCACCACACCACCTGCTCCGTGATGATCCAGGAGTGCTCGCACGACATCGATTCCTTTGACCTCGAATATCTGCAGCACGACCTGCTCGATATTATGCGCAAGATGATCCCGGACTTTGCCGAGGAGCATCAGTACCGTCATCCTGGCCCGATCCACGCGCAGTTCGGCCGCTACGTCGGCGAGCCCGGCGACTACACCAGCATGAACACCGACGGCCATCTCCGTTCCGTCTTCTTCGGCCGCAGCGAGACCATGACCATCAAGGACGGCGAGCTGGATGGCGGCGAGTTCGCGCACATCTACTTCGTTGACTGGGATCACGTCCGCGCGCGTCACAGACAGCTGAACATCACCGTCATGGGCACGACCGGCGACCTCGAGGAGGACCGCAAGTGGAACAACGGCGAGGTCATCGACACGCTCCACAAGTTCACCGATGAGGAGAAGGGCTTCGACGTGCACTACACGCTGCAGCAGAAGCGCTGAGTGGACGCCATGAAGAGACAGATCCGCACGCCGTATTTTGAAATCGGCACCAAAAACTACATCTACGGCGACACCGTTCTGGAGTACGCCAAGGCGGCGGACGCAGCCGCCGAAAAGTATGACATCGACGTATTGTTCATCACGCCGGCGGTGGAGATCCGCCGCGTCGTTGAAAACACGAAGCATCTGATTGTGCTCGCGCCCTATATGGATACGCTTCGCCCGGGCCGCGGCATGGCCGATATTCTCCCCGAAGCGCTGCGCGCCGCGGGCGCCGAGGGCGTCGTCGTCAATCACTGCGAGAAGCCGATGTCGATCCCGCAGATCAAGGCCACGATCGACCGTGCGCGGGAGCTGGACATGCTCGTCTTCGCCTGCGCCGATACGATCGCCGAGGCCAAGGCCATCGCCCAGCTGCACCCGGACATCATCAATCCGGAGCCGTCCGAGCTGATCGGCGGCACGGGCGGCGGCGTCAGCTCGATGAGCTTTGTTCGCGATTCGATCCGCTCCATCAAGGAGATCTATCCGGACATCCTGGTCGAGCAGGCCGCCGGCATCACGAACGGTCAGCAGGTTTATGACTTCATCATGGCCGGCTCCGAGGCGGCGGGCGCCGCCTCCGGCATCATGAAGGCGGCCGATCCGCTCGCGATGATCGACGAAATGATCGCCGCGACGCGCCGTGCGGCGGACGATCTGAAGAAGCAGAACAGCTAAGCGGGAGACGCGCGGCGCGCCCGCCGACGGGCGCGCCGCCGCATCCGCCGTCCTGAATACTGAATTATTGGGAGATTTGCCATGGTATACAAGGAAAAATTCAAGGTGCAGTCCAACGATAAGGTCTGCACCTTCCACAACGTGACCGCGCAGGCCAAGGAAGCGCTCGCGCGCTCCGGCATCAAAAACGGCATCCTCGTCGTCTATTCGCACCACACCACCTGCGCCGTCATCACGCAGGAGTGCGCGTTCGATAAGTCGATGACCGGCCTTGAGACGCTGCAGCAGGATCTCATCGAATCCTTTGAGACGATGATCCCCACGCAGCGCAAGGAGGGCATGTACCTGCATCCGGGTCCGAAGGCGCTGGCCTTTGCCGAGGAGCACGATGAGGACGCGCGCGGCTGCCACAACACCGACGCGCATCTGCGCTCCTCTATCATCGGCCGCAGCGAGACCATCGTCATCGACGACGGCGCGCTCGATCTGGGCGAGTTCGGCTTCATCTATTTCATCGATTTTGATCAGACCCGCGCGCGCCAGCGCACGGTGCAGATCATGATCATCGGCGAATAAAGCCGCGGAGGATTCACCATGAAAATCGGATTTTTGCCTTTGTATATCAAGCTCTATGACGACGTCGTGCCGGGCATCCGTCCGCGCATGGAGGCCTTCTACGAAAAGATCGCCGGACTCCTTGAGACGCGCGGCTTCACCGTCGTGCGCGCACCCTTCTGCCGCCTCGAGAGCGAGTTCCGCGGCGCGGTTCATGCGTTCGAGAACGCGGGCGCCGAGGCCATCCTGACGCTCCACATGGCCTATTCGCCGTCGCTTGAGAGCATCGGCGCACTGACGGACACCCGCCTGCCGATCGTCATCCTCGACACGACCGAGACGCTTGAGTTCACCAACGAGCAGTCGGACGAGGAGATCATGTACAACCACGGCATTCACGGCGTGATGGACATGTGCAGCATGCTCACGCGCTGCGGCAAGCCGTATGCCATCGCCGCCGGCCACTGGGAGCACTCGGACGTCATTGACCGCGCCTGCGGCTATCTGCGCGCCGCGGCGGCCGCCAACGCGCTTTCCCACGCGCGCGTCGGTCTTATCGGCGGCTCCTTTGACGGCATGGGCGATTTCCGCGTGCCGTTCTCGGAGATGCACGACCGCTTCGGCATCGAGGTGCTTGAATCGGACGCCGCCGTGCTGCGCGGCTACATGAGCGAGCTGACGGAGGACGAGATCGCCGCGGAGATCGCCGCGAACCGTGCCGCCTATGATTTCAGCGGCCGCATCGACGAGGGCGAGTACCGCGAAGCGATCCGCTCCTGCCTCGCCACGCGCCGCTTCGTGCGGGAGAACGGTCTGACCGCCTTTTCCGCGAATTTCCTGAAAACCGGCCCCAGCGGCTCCGGCATCACCTCCACGCCGTTCCTTGAGGCCTGCAAGGCGATGCAGAACGGCATCGGCTACGCGGGCGAGGGCGACGGCCTGACGGCCGCCTTTGTCGGCGCCATGCTGCAGGGCTATCCCGAGAGCAATTTCGTTGAGATCTTCTGCCCCGACTGGAAGAACAACATCCTCTTCCTCAGCCACATGGGCGAGCTCAACTACCGCATTGCCGCCGTAAAGCCGTGCATCCGCCGCGCGGGCACGAAATACGGCCCGGACGACGTCAATCCCTACGTCGGCTACACCCGCATGAAGGGCGGGCGCGGCGTCTACGTCAACATCAGCCGCGCGCACGACGATTTCCGCCTTTTCCTCGGCGCGTGCGAGATGCAGGATTACGATCATGACCGCTTCGAGGGCTCGATGCGCGGCTGGATGCGCCCGCTCGGCTGCACGACGGCGCAGTTCCTTGAGAAACTCAGCATGAACGGCGCGACGCACCACAGCATCTTCGTCTACGGCGCGACCGTCGAGGAGCTTGCCTACTTCGGACGGCTCCTGAAGCTCGAGACCGTGATCGCCTGAGGACGAACGCATGAATAAAGAAAAAAAATATCTGATCGGACTGGACATCGGCACCTCCTCCATCAAGGGCGTGCTGATTGCCGCCGACGGCAGCGAGCGTTTTACCGGCCGCCAGGAGTTTGTCTACGACCGCGCCGACGGCCGCGTCGAGATTCCGGCGGACCGCTACATCGAGGCGTGCTTCGCGCTGCTGCGCCAGCTGTCCGCCAGGCTGCCGGCCGGCGCGCGCCTGGCCGGCGTCTCGGCCGCCTCCGCCAGCGGCAATCTGCTGCTGCTCGGCCCGGACGGCGCGCCATCCACGCCGATCCTCAACTGGCAGGATCGCCGTGCGGACGACGAGGTCGATGCGATCCTTCCCGAACTTGATCTTGACGCCTACTACCGCTCGACCGGCTGGGCCTTCGACAAGAAGACCTTCCCGCTGGCCGCGCTCTGCTGGTACGCCGTGCACGAGCCGCAGAAGCTGAAGGAAGCCTCGATGGTCGTGATGAGCACCGAGTACCTCAATTACCGCCTGACGGGGAAGTGGGGCATCGGTACCTCCGCCGGCACGCCGTTTTATCTGATCGATCAGCAGAGCGGCGCCTACCGCGCGGACGTCCTCGAAAAGCTGGGCATCCCGGAGGCGAAGCTGCCGCCGGTCTGCCCGACCGGCACGGTGCTCGGCGCCGTGACCGAGGCCGCCTCCGCGGCCTGCGGCCTGCCCGCCGGCACGCCGATCGTGCTCGGCACCTTCGATCATCCCAGCGCGGCGCGCGGCGTCGGCGTGGTGCGCGAAGGGCAGCTGCTTCTCTCCTGCGGCACCTCGTGGGTCGGCTTTTATCCGATCAATGACCGCGCGCGCGTGCAGGCGGCCGGCATGCTGACCGACCCGTTCCTCTCCGAGCGCGGCGGCCCCTGGGCGGGCATGATCTCGCTGGCCTCCGTCTCCGGCAATCTCGACGCCTATGTGCGCCGCTTCATTGCGAATGAAGGCGATATTTACGGCGAGCTCAACGCCCTGGCGGCGCAGAGCGAGCCGGGCGCCGGCGGTCTGCGCATCAATCCGATCGAGGAACCCGACGAGGCCTACATCCGCACCTTCCCGCGTACGCAGATCGCGCGCGCCATCATGGAGGGCATCGTCCGCCTGCTTGCGGATCGTATTGCGGAGATCGGGAAAAACGGCATCCGCACGACGGAAGCCGTGATGGTCGGCGGTCCCTCGGAGCGTCCGCTCTGGTCGCATCTGATCGCCGCGCAGACCGGATTGACGGTCCGCGTGATGCACGGCGCCTTCGCCGGCGCTGTCGGCGCCGCGATGCTTTCCGGCATCGCCGCGGGACTCTACCGCGACGAGAGCGAGGCGCTTGATTCTCTGCGCGAACGCGCATAACCGCCGCCGGACTGTCCGCGCGGCAGAAGGGAAAATCCATGTTTACACTGAATTACAACGAATACGACGCGCACGTCTACGAGACCGAGCTGAAGGATTTTCTGCCGGATGCCTTTATCGACATCCATACGCACATCTGGAAAAACACCTTCACGCCCTACGGCGCCTCCAACGGCGGCGCTACCTGGACGCATCTGGTCGCCGACGAGCAGACGGCCGAGGATCTTCTCGGCGCGCTGAAAACGCTCTATCCCGGCAAGACCGTCACCCCGCTCGTCTTCGGCGGCGTCGATCAGGACGTGCGCCAGTGCAACGACTACGTGGCGGAGACGGCGGCGAAGTATCATTACCCGACGCTTCTGCGCACCGATTACAGCATGACCGCCGACGAGGTGGAGCGCGAGGTCGCGCGCTGCGGATGCATCGGTCTCAAGCCGTACCTGACGAACTGCCCGCCCTACATTCCGAACGGCGAGATCCGCATTTTCGACTTCCTTCCGCACGAGCATCTGGAGCTCGCCAACCGCCACGGCTGGATCGTGATGCTGCACATCGCGCGCGCCATGCGCCTTCGCGATCCGGTCAACGTCGCCCAGCTGATGGAGATCGAGCGCCTCTATCCGAACGTGAAGCTGATCGTTGCACACATCGGCCGCGCTTACTCAAAGCAGGACATCGGCGACGCCTTTGAGACCCTGCGTCACACGGAGCATATGCTCTTCGACTTCACCGCCAATCTCTGCGACGACGCGATCCGCGCCTGCATCGAGGCGGTCGGTACGAAGCGGCTGATGTTCGGCTCCGATCTGCCGATCTGCAACATGCGCATGTACCGCATTACCGATCCGGTCACAGGCTTTTACAAGAATGTGGTGCCGCGCGGCCTCTACGGCGATGTATCCGGCGACGCGCACATGCAGGAGTCGGACGAGAAGACGATCACGCTGATGATCTACGAGCAGCTGCGCGCCTTCCGCCGCGTGGCGAAGGAACTGCATCTCAGCGACCGCCAGGTCGAGGAGATCATGTACACCAACTCAAAGAACCTGATCGACAGCATGAAATAAGAAAAAGAAGGACGCGCCCGCGTCCTTCTTTTTTGTTTTGTTTTCGTATTCATGCAAGTCCTGCACGCCGGAGAAATGCGTCAAATCCCTGCCGTGTGGTATAGCCGCAGGCGGCGGCCGCTTCCTCGAGGGAAGCGCCGTTTTCGAGCAGCTCTTTCGCCCGCGCACGCCGCGCGCGAAAGAGCTTTTCGGTGAAGCTCATGCCGTAGTATTTCCACAGAATGCGCCGCGTCTGCGCCGGACTGTAGGACAGCTCCTTGGCGAGATCGAAGAGCGTCACTTGCTCGTGGATCCTGTCGAAGAAAAAATCGTCGATGCGCACGTGCTGCACAAGTCGGTTCTGCCGTTCCGGCATCGCATCGCCGTACTGTGGGATCAGCTGTTCGAGCGCATAGGAGAGGATGATGGCATAATACGCTTTCACTCGGCTGAATTCGAGCGGGCGCACCACCTCCGACATGCGGCGCAGTACGCCGATGGCAAAGGCGATCTCCGCCCGTTCGCTGTCGCCGGAGTGATGGAGAATCGAGGGCGGACGCGCGCCGGAAAGCAGGCCTTGAGGCGCGTAGACGGTGAAGCGGAGATTGAAGCGCTGAACGTCTTCCGAGCACGCCACGACCCGATGCACCGTTCCCGGTGCAATGAGCAGGAGATCGCCCTTGTTCAAAGTGACCTCCTCGCCGGCGAGCTCCAGCGTCAGCGATCCGTACTGCGTGAAATACAGCTCCTCCACGGAATGGACGTGGCTTTTGTAGGACGAGGCGCGGATGCCTCGCGGCGCCTCGTTCAGATAATCGAGCAGGATCTCCACACGTACCCGCTCAAGGTCGATCGTGATGGAAAGCCGTCGCTCGGCCGCGGACGGCGACATGGCGTTTTCTCCTTTCCGCCTGGATTCATTTTCTATATGGTATCATAGTTTTTGCCGTATTGTCAACCGCGCGGCTGCAACAAACCGCTCATGATTTCAAAATCATGAGCGGTTTGTTTGTTTACAGCCGCGGCAAATGCTGATATAATGAATGCAAAGAGGCTGGAGGACAAGGATATGCAGAAATTCGTTGTATCCCGCGACGATTCCATCTACGAGGCATGGCCCGACGTGGCGCTCTGCGACAGCGGCCGATTGGTCTGCGTCTTTTCGGAATGCGACCACCACGGCGATCGGAACAACGCACGCATCGCGTATGTCACCAGCGACAACCGCGGGCGCTTCTGGTCGGCCGGCGGCATGATGGCGTATCCGGTCAACGCGCCGGATGTGGAATTCACCGGTACGGTGATGGAGGCGCTGTCCGCGGGTTCGGCGAAGTACATCAAGGAGGCGTTCATCAACAAATACATCGAGGGCAAGGTGCTCCGCGACCGGGATTCCGTTACGGTATACCGCATGATGCGCGAGCTTGCGACCTACGATTTTTCCTACAACATTGATCCGTCTGGCAAGCTGACGAACAACGGACAGTACCGGCAGTTCAATCAGAAGCAGAACGCCGATGTGGCGAGCTGGTGGGCGGAAAACAAGGAAGCCATTCAAAAGGCATACGATGAGCTATATGCTCAGGTTACAGGATGAACAGGAAACAGGCTACTTTATGATGAACAAACGCTTTTCCGGCATCATGCCGGCGCTGATCACGCCGATCCGTGAGGACGGCACGCTGAACCGCACCGCCGCCGAGGCGGTGATCGATTGGGAGCTGTCCCATCCGATCCGCGGCTTTTACATCAACGGCAGCACGGGCGAGGGCCCGGTCCTCTCGGAGAAAACGCGCCGCGAGATGGCGGAGACCGCCGTCTCGCGCGTGCGTGGCCGCGGCTGGATCATCAACCACATCGGCGCGCCGGACACGCAGTCCGCGCTTCGCCTCGCCCGCCATGCCGGCGAGATCGGCTGCGACGCGGTGTCGTCCGTTCTGCCGAACTTCTACTTCAAATACGCCACGCCGCAGATCCTCGACTACTATCGCCGCGTCGCCGACGTCTCCGGCCTGCCGGTTCTCGTCTATGCGACCGGCCTGCTCGACGGCAGTCCCTTCGAGTTCATGCGGCAGGTGATGGAGATTCCCGGCGTGATCGGCGTCAAGTATACGATCTATAACTACTACGAGATGCACCGCATCTGCGAGCTGAGGGGCGGCGACATCAACGTCATCAACGGCCCGGACGAGATGCTGCTCTGCGGGCTGGCGATGGGCGCGGACGGCGGCATCGGCACGACGTACAACGTGATGCCGGAGTGGTTCTGCGCGCTCTACGACGCCTTTCGCGCCGGGGACTTCGCCGCCGCACAGGCGATGCAGTTCCGCATCAACCGCGTCGTCGAGATCCTGCTTCGCTACTCTGTCATCTCCTCCACCAAGGAGACCTTCCGCTTCCGCGGGATCGACGCGGGAGACGCCGCCTATCCGGCGCGCCGGTATACGAAGGAGGAATCCGAGGCGCTGCGGCGCGAGCTGACCGCCGCCGGTATCGAGGGAATCTGAGATAAAAAAACAGCAGCCGCATGGCTGCTGTTTTTAATCAATGAAGAAGCTCCCGCGCGGCCAGCACGAGAAAGAGATAGTGCGAGGAGCCGCCGCCCATCACGTATTCCGTCTGCTGCCAGAGATACGGGAATTCCAGAAGCTCCGGGAAATCCGGACGGATCAGCGCCGTGCCGGAGACGACGCCGCCGGGAATGTACGACCAGTCCGCGCGGTTGGCGCCGTAGGCGACCGTGGCGGAGCGCGTGCCGACACCGGAGGCGAAGGAGGCGGTGTTCGAGCCGGGATGACAGCCGAGGATGAAATGCAGCGCGCTGTGGATCAGCTGCGCTGGGAACAGCTCCGGGAACGCGCGATGCAGGAAGTAATAGTGAAAGGCCAGCTTCTGAATGTCCCAGCCTGCGCCCCAGATGCGCGGCCGGTAGGGAATCCCGTAGGGCGTCTCGGCGCTCTCGGCCGCGTAGTGGGCGGAGAGCGGAAGAAGCGCCTCGCGGACGGCAGCGGCAAAACCGTCGTCGCCGACCGCGCCGAGCGCGCGGCAGACCATCCAGCCGACCGTTTCTGCGTTCTCCCGAATGAAGGGCAGCTCATTGAGAAGAAACGTCCGGTACACATCCTCGCCCGTCGTGAGCAGAAGCTCCGCGGCGGCGTGGATCTTCGCGCTGTGGGCACGGCCGCTGCCGTCGGTCGCCTGATAGAGCACGGCGGCGGCTTCCAGCGCACCGCGCGACAGATCCTCGCTGAATCCCCGCAGCGCGCGGGCGCAGGCCGCGAGCTGGGCGGCGGTCGTCAGCTCGCGCGGCGGATTGTCCTCGGTGAAGACCCAGCGGTCGTCGTCATTTCCGGGAACGCCGTCGGTCATGGCCGCGGCGTCGCCGAGCAGCACATACTGCCGCAGGCTGGGGCAGATGATCCCTCGATAGAGGCGGCCGAGTGCGCGGTATGCGCCGACGACGGAGAGCATTCCATGCTCGATCTGCTGGAGAATGTCGTTTTTGCCGTCCGGCTGGTGGATTTCCGTGATCTTGCGCGTCTGATCGACGGTAGTCATGTCGTACTCGACGCCGAAGCATTCATACGCCAGCGAGAGAATATACGCCTCACCGGCCTGCGATTCGACGCGCAGATCAAAATCGCCCGCATCGTGCCAGCCGCCGGCGTTCAGCCCGGGCACCGGATCGCCCGGCTGATAGCGGCAGAAGGTGGACGGCCCCTGCGCATAGCCGTCGATGTGATTGAGCGGGGCAGGCGCCATGCGCGCGTCGTCGCAGTGACAGCGGCCGTGCCAGACGCGGTATTTCTCATTCACGCGCATGTGGCACATCTGCACCGGCAGAAAATACTCCAGCACCGGCTGCCACACGCCGCGCTCGTATACGTCCTCCGCGATGCGGAAGAGTGTGCTTTCGGCCTCGCCGCAGCGGATTTTGTACAGTCCCTGCGCCGTGACGCTCGTGAAATCGAGCGTCAGATAGCGGCAGCGCAGAAAGCGGCCCCATTCCCGCGCCGCAAGCGGCGTGATCTTCTCCTCGCCCGTCTCGCCGAGACGGTAGATCGCCGCCTCGCGCGCGTCCTCGTCCCGCGGATCGAGCTCGACGACGGCGATCTTCTTCTGCGCCGGATGATAGCCGACCTGCGAGACCTGCACGACGGGCGCATAGCGCCAGCCCTCGACGACGTGCGGCGTGATGCGCCAGCGGATCGCGCCAGCCGTCATGCCGGCAGGGATTTCACTTGAGAGCACGAACCAGCCGTTGTTGTGATTGAGCCGCCCGTCGTACAGCTTCAGTGGTGTGCCCTCCGATTCGACGGTAAAGCGGCGTAGCGGATCGTCCGGCCGCACGGTGCAGCGCTGTCCGACGGCGTAGGGCGCGGCAATGATGTCGTCGGCGAGGATCGGACTGTATTCCGTGCCGTCGCCTGTCAGACGGCGTCGGTCAGCGGTCGCGCGGGCCTCGCTCAGATGGTTTTCCCGCCGATGGAGCGACGGCCGCACGAGCGCCGGGCCGTTTGGCTGCGGCGGGAAGATCCCCTCGCGGCCGTCCATGAGCCACGGCCGGCCGATCAAATCGCCGGGGAAGAGCTCCCAGTTGAAGCAGAGCCGTCCGGCGAGATCGGCGGGAATCGGGCGATCGAGATCGACCGTCACCGTGACAGACGGACCCTCGCCGCGTACCGTGACGACATAGGTGAAGGTAAAATCCGGATAGATCATCGGATTGAAGCCGCGCAGATGCCGATCCATATCCGGAAAGCACAGGCGTGCAGCGATGCAGTTCGCGTCCGGATCCTCCCGCCGCGTGAGCTGCTTCGGCACCGGCTGCCACTGGCCGGGCGTCGGCTCAAAGCGGACATCGCCGTTTGTCGCGGCGCGGCGGCCGTGCAGGATCAGACTGACGCCGGACTGATGTCCCTCGGGATAGATGTCGTCAAACGCCATGACGTCCGCGCCCTGATGGCGAAAGTAGCCGCATTCCGGCACGAGCGTGAAGCCGGTGTCCTGTGTGGAGGATGTGCTCATATCAAGTTCCTTGCATTTTCATTTTTGTGTATCTGTATTATAGCAGAGTACGGCACGGGTGTCAATGACCGGGACGATTTCAAGAAAAAAGAAGAGCGGCAGGCGCTCTTCTTTTCTCTATTTACTCGTGCATGCCGAGGCGGCGGAGCACTGCCAGCGCCACGCCGGGGTTGTTGCCGGTGATGTTGGCGCAGTGATGCTGCACGCACTGCATGACGCGATCCTCGGTGTCCGCGCAGAACAGCCACGGCAGGATGTTGTGCGCCTCGGCGAACTGTACGTCCTCCTCGATCTGCTCGTCGGTGCAGCCGGTCCAGGTGATCGGAATGCCCATGCCGTACATGCGCTCGTACATTTCCATCGGCGCGTCCGGCATGATGCGCGGCGGGAAGCCCTGCGTGCGCATTTCGGGATAGGCCTTCTGCACGTACTGGATTACCGGCGTGCTGAAGCTGGCGATGACAGTGCGGTCGGAGATGCCGAACTCGCGCACCAGCGCCATCGTCTTGTCCACACACTCCTCGGTATAGTCCTTGATCTCGATGTTGTAGCAGAGCGTGTCCTTCATCGCGCCCAGCTCGAGTACCTCGCGCAGCGTGGGGATCGGCACGTTGTGGAAGACGTCGGCGAATTTCGGCGTGGCGAAGTCAAAGGACTTCAGCTCGGCCAGGGTGTAATCGCGCACGGCGCCGGTGTGGCCGAGGCAGGTGCGGTCGATGGTGTTGTCGTGGATGACGACGGTCTCGCCGTCGCGCGTGATGTTGATGTCGAACTCGATCAGATCGACGCCCAGACGGATCGCCGCCTCAAAGGAGATCAGCGTGTTTTCCGGATAATGCGCGCAGATGCCGCGGTGTCCCAGGACCGGGACAAAATCCGGACGGTTCTGCCATAATGCTTCAGACATGGTATCGCTCCTTCAGATGATATCAAAATTTTTCATCTAATTATAGCACTGCGGCGGAAAAAAGCAAGCGGGAGCGGCGGAAATGCGGCGCAATTCCATATAATTCGGGAGAAACAGAAATACTCTGCCGCACCGTCTACATCACGAGCGGCGGCCGCGGCGTTTACTGCGGCAGGGAAGCGGAATCCTGAGAGAAGTGAGCATGGGGAAAAAGAGCCGATGCGCCATGGGGCGCATCGGCTCTTCTGCGCAAAGAAAATGGCTTGACAGAAATAAGAACGGATCGCCGCCAAGGCCTTGCATTTTTTGTTCGTATCGTGTACAATGAGTGTGTATACCGGAAAAGGAGAGCAAACCATGACCAACGTTCATACAAATCATCCGGCGCCGGACTGGCGGCGGACCGCCCTCGGCATCGAGCTGGGCTCAACGCGGATCAAGGCGGTGCTGATCGACGAGCGGCACGTCCCCATCGCCGACGGCGCCGTGGAGTGGGAGAATCAGCTTGTCGACGGCATCTGGACCTATTCGCTTGAGGCGATTCACGAGGGGCTGCGCGGCGCCTACGCCGCGCTGAAGCGGGATGTGCGCGATCGGTTCGGCGTTACGCTGACCGAGGTCGGTGCGATCGGCGTTTCCGGAATGATGCACGGCTACATGCCCTTTGACGATTCCTGGCGGCTGCTCGTCCCCTTCCGCACCTGGCGGAATACGATGACCGGCGAGGCAGCGGCGGAACTGACGGAGCGCTTCGGCTTCAACATCCCGCAGCGCTGGAGCGTCGCGCATCTCTGGCAGGCGGCAAGGAACGGCGAGGGGCACCTCGGGCGTCTTGCGCATCTGACGACGCTGGCCGGATATATCCATCATCTGCTGAGCGGCGAGAACGTGCTCGGCATCGGCGAGGCCTCCGGCATGTTCCCGATCGACTCGGCCGCGCTTGATTACGACGCAGGCAGAATGACCGCGTTTGACGCGCTCGCCGCGCCGTGCGGCTATCCGTGGACGCTGCGCGGCGTCCTGCCCGCCGTGCGCTGCGCCGGCGAGGATGCCGGCACGCTGACGGCGGCGGGCGCGCGTTTTCTCGATCCGGCGGGCGATCTGACGCCGGGGATTCCGCTCGCGCCGCCGGAGGGCGACGCGGGCACCGGCATGACGGCGACGAATTCCGTCGCCGTGCATACCGGCAACGTCTCGGCCGGCACCTCCGATTTCGCCATGATCGTGACGGACAAGCCGCTCGGCGTGCACCGCGAGATCGACATGGTGACGACGCCGGCGGGCGCGCCGGTGGCGATGGTGCACTGCAACAACTGCACCTCGGATATCAACGCCTGGGTCGGCCTCTTCGGCGAGTTTGCCGCGATGATCGGCGCGCCCCAGGATCGGGGCGCACTCTTCACGATGCTGTTCCGGGCGGCGCTCGGCGGCGACGCAGACTGTGGCGGACTGCTCAGCTATAACTATCTCTCCGGCGAAGGAATCACGGATCTCGACGCGGGGCGGCCGCTCTTCGTGCGCATGCCGGACAGCCGCTTTACCGTGGCGAACTTTATGCGCACGCATCTGTATTCTGCGCTTGCGACGCTGAAAATCGGTCTCGATCTTTTGCAGAAGGAAGAAAACGTGACGATCAGGCAGCTCTTTGGCCACGGCGGCTTCTTCAAGACGCCGGGCGTCGGCGTGCGGATGCTGTCGGCGGCGGTCGGCGCGCCTGTTTCCGTGATGGAGACGGCCGGCGAGGGCGGTCCCTACGGCATGGCGCTGCTGGCGGCATACCGGATGCGGCATGGGGAGGGCGAGACGCTCGAGCGCTACCTTGCCGAGCGCGTCTTCTGCGGCGCGCGGATAACGACCGTGACGGCCGACGCGGCGGAGATCGCGGGCTTCGCGGATTTTCTCGCGCGCTACCGGGCCGCTCTGCCCGTCGAGCGCGCGGCCGTACAGACGCTGTGAACGGAAGAAGAAACAGATGAAAACGATTTCTATCGGATTGGCGTCCGTGCCGCTTTCGACGTACACGCTCCATCCGACGCTGCACTCGGTGTTCGGCGAATTCTTCGGCGACGTGATCTATGACGGCACCTGGGTCGGAAAGGATTCGCCCATTCCCAATGTCGACGGCATCCGTCTCGATCTGATCGAAGGGCTGAAGGAGGCCGGCGTCGCCGCCATCCGCTGGCCCGGCGGCTGCTGTGCCGATCATTATCACTGGATGGACGGTGTCGGCAGGGAGCGCCGGCGGCGCATGCCGTTCAGCGAGGTGAACAATTTCGATATGTCCTTCGGCACGGACGAGTTTCTGCATCTCTGCCGCCTCGTCGGCGCCGAGCCGGTCCTGACGGCCAATACGGCCACCGGCACGCCGGAGGAGTTCGCCGCCTGGGTCGAATACTGCAACGGCGACGCGGATACAAAATACGGCGCCCTGCGCGCCGCAAACGGCCATCCGGAGTCGTACCGCGTCAAATACTGGGGCATCGGCAACACGGACGAGAACGTCTGGTGGATCGCGTACGCGGATCCGCTGAACTACGCCCGGGATTTCCGCCGCTTCAAAACAGCGGTCATGGGCTCCTGGAACGAGCTCTCCTTTATCGGCCTCGGCCTCAGCCTGCGTCATGAGACGCCGGACTGGGTGGAGCCGTGCCTCGACTACATCACCGGCGGCGGCCGCGCGCGCGGCGCGGATTTCCTGTCGGTGCACCATTACATCGGCGGCATGAAGGCGCGCTACCGCGCCTGCGGCGACGCGGTGGACTATGACGAAGCAGCGTACCGCTTCACGCTCGATGCGCTCAGCGCCTATCAGGCCGACATCGACTACCACCGGAAGGCGATTGCCGAGCACACCTCGCCGAGGTTTCCCGTGCGTATTTCCTTTGACGAGTGGGGTCTGTGGCATCCGGAGGCGACGAACGCCAACCGCGTGCGCCAGCGGCAGACGATGCGCGACGCCATTTTCGCGGCCTGCGCCCTTCATCTGTTCTACCGCAACAGCGACGTCGTCACCTTCGCCATGGAGACCCAATACGTCAATCTGCTGCAGAGTCTCTTCGAGACGAGAGGCGCACAATTCGTGCGCACGCCGACCTTCTACGTGTTCAAGCTGTTCAGAGAGCATCTCGGGCGGCGTCTTCTGCCCGTGTCGCTGCCGGACGGCGAAAAGGATCTCGACTGCGTCGCTTCACGCGACGATCGCGGGACGGTGCTCACCCTCGTCAATCGGAGCCTCAGCGAGCCGCTGACGGTCGTTTTGCCTGCGGATCTTCCGCTTTGCGGCGCGTCGCTGGACTGCATTGCGCCGCCGGACGTGCACTGTCAGAACGCTTTTGACGCACCGGAGGAGATTTTCGACCGGCCCGCCGCCCTCTGCGGCCGCACGATCGCGCTGCCGCCGCACAGCATTGCCCGCCTCGTCTGTCCGGCATCATCCGCCGTGGACCCGGCCTGAGAGAATGGAACGGAAAAGCGCCTCCCGGAATCCTGTTTCGGATTCCGGGAGGCGCTTTTTGCCGCCGCACTCAGCCCATGTAGTATTCCTTGTACCACTGCGCAAAGCGGCACAGCCCCTCGCGGATGCCGATCTGCGGGCGGAAGCCGTAGTCGGCCTCCAGCGCCGCGGAATCCGCGTAGGTCACCGGGACGTCGCCCGGCTGCATGCCGACCAGCTCCCGATGCGCCGCGAAATCGTAATCCGGCGGCAGGACGCCGGCGCGCACGAGCTCCTCCTGCAGGGTGGAAATGTAATCGAGCAGATTTTCCGGCGTGCCGCCGCCGATGTTGTAGACGGCGTAGGGCGGCAGCGGCAGCCCGTCCTCGCCGGCCGCCTTCTCCGGCGCGCCCTGCATCACGCGGAACACGCCCTCCACGATGTCGTCCACATAGGTGAAGTCGCGCTTGCAGTTGCCGTAGTTGAAGATCTGGATCGTCTTGCCGGCGACGAGCTTCTGCGTGGCGGAGAAATAGAACATATCCGGTCGGCCGGCCGGTCCATAGACCGTGAAGAAGCGCAGTCCGGTCGCGGGGATGTTGTAGAGCTTCGCATAGCTGTGCGCCAGCAGCTCGTTGCTTTTCTTGGTGGCGGCGTAGAGCGAGACCGGATTGTCCACCTTGTCGTCCGTGGAGAACGGCACCTTTTTGTTGCCGCCGTAGACGGAGGAGGAGGAAGCGTAGACCAGATGCTCGACGGGATGATGCCGGCAGGCCTCGAGGATGTTGTAAAAGCCGACGAGATTTGACTCGATATAGACGTCCGGATGATCGATCGAGTAGCGCACGCCGGCCTGCGCCGCCAGATTGACGACGACTGCCGGGCGGCAGGCCGTGAAAACGTCTTCCACGAGCGCGCGGTCGGCGATGGAGCCTCGCACGAAGACGTGCCGCACGGGCGAGGCGGCCGCTGCCTCCTCAATTATTTTGAGGCGGTATTCCTTGAGCGCCGGGTCGTAGTAATCGTTCATGTTGTCGAGCGAGACGACCGTTCCGCCCGACAGCTCCCGCAGCAGACGCAAGACCAGATTCGCGCCGATGAAGCCCGGCGAGCCGGTGACGAGGATCGTCTTCCCGTTCAGATCCACATGTACCTTTCCCATGTCGTTCTCCTTATTTCGTGATGCCGCGATAGGTCTTCTGTACGGCCTCGTAGCTGGCGAGATTGCCGATGTCGTAGCGGCTGCCGGGCATCTGCATGCTGTGCAGCGCCGCGTGGCGGCACATCCAGGCGACGAGACTGCCCGGCGCGTCCGTGCCGCAGCCGTCGGCGATCGCCTCGCGGATGCGCCGCGCGTCTTCTTTTTTGTAGAAATAGAAGGGCGGGGTGCACCAGTGCGATTTCGGCTGCGCGGGCTTTTCCTCCAGCGACAGGAGCACGTCGCCTTCGCCGATCTCGGAGATGCCGCTCTTTTTCAGCCGCGCCTCGTCCTCCTCCCAGTAGCGCATCGTGCAGGAGGTGCCGCGCTCGCGCGCATAGCGGATGAAATGCGTCAGCGAGAAGTCGAGCACGTTGTCGCCCGCGATCACGAGCAGATCGTCGTCCAGTCCGAGCCGCTCGATGGCGAACTGCATGTCGCAGACCGCGCCGAGCCGCGTCTCGTTGGTGGAGGTACCGTCGTCCACGACGGTGATCGGCGTCGTGTGCGCGGCAGCCCACTCCTCAAAATGGCGGGCGAACTTGTGATTGGAAATGACGACGTACTCATCCACCAGGCCCGAGGCGTCGATGTCGTCGATCAGCCAGTCGAGGATCGTCTTTTCACCGACCTTGAGCAGCGGCTTCGGGAAATTTTCCGTCAGAGGATAGAGCCGCGTCGCGTAGCCCGCAGCAAGGATCAGACATTTCATATTGCACCTCACAAAGCCGTGCCGTCCGCGCTCTCGCAGATGTGCACGGAATATTTTTCACGCAGAGCCGGGAAGTCGCGCAGATACAGCTCGCTGACGCGCCGGACGATCGATTCCTCATAGGCCGGATCGATCAGCGCCATGCAGCAGCCCTTGAAGCCCGCGCCGCAGAAGCGGCCGCCGTAGATGCCGTCCGTCTGCCGCATGATCTCGTAGAGGCGGATCTGCTCCGGCGCGCCGGATTCCCAGTTATGGATGCTGCTCCAGCCGGACTCGAAGGAGAGACGGCCGAAGGCGTCCATGTCGCCGCGCCGCCAGGCCTCGGCGCCCGCCTCGACCCGCTGGTATTCGGTGTACCAGTGCTCGCAGCGCTTTGCCCACGGTGCGGGCAGCCGGTCCTTATACTGCCGGTAAACGTCATACGGCACGCCGCGCGCGTTCGCTTCCCTGAACTTGCCGTATTCCATTCCGGAAAACGCCTGAAGGGCATAAACGCCCGCGCGCAGCTCGTCCACGCGCATGTTGTACTTTGAGCCGCTCAGATTGTGCTCCAGGCCGCTGAAGAAGATGGCGATCTGGTACGGCTTCATGTTCGGGGAGGTCGGGATCAGCTCGTAACTGCCGTCCTTTGTGTCGAGATACAGGAGATGATCCTTCCGCCCCAGCACCTCGCAGCTCTGATCCAGCTTGCCGATCGAGACGCCCACGTAATTGAGTTCGGCGTCGAAGGCGGTGTCGATCATTTCCTCCGGCGTGAGATGGATGCCGTTGACGCGGCAGAGCGCAGAGAGGAAGGCCAGGATCACCGCGGCGGAGGAGGAAAGCCCGCCGATCGGCAGGGAGCCCTCGATCACGCCGCACAGGCCGAGCGAGAGCGGCTGGCGGCGGGAGAGCGCCAGCGTCGCGCCGCGCAGATAATCCGCCCAATCGTTTTCCTTATTCTTGGGCACGGAGGCGATGTGCCACTGCGCGCGCTTCGGAAACTGCAGAGAGGTCATCTCCACCACGCCGTTTTTCTTGGGACGGTAGGCAATGTGGATGCCCTTGTCGATGGCGAAGCCGGTGATCTTGCCGAGGTTGTGATCGGAATGCGCGCCGATGGGGCAGACGCGATAGGGGCTGAAGGCCAGGCCTTCGGGCTCCCGGCCGTAGATTTCAAAGAATTTTTCCTCACAAAGCATAAAACGGATGATTTCTCCCTTCAGAATAATCGGATTCAGTCCCGGCCGAACAGATCCCGGGTGTAGACCTTCTCCCGCACGTCGTCGAGTATAGGATCGTAGCGGTTGGCAAGAATGCAGCCGCAGAGCGCCTTGAACTTCCCAATGTCGTTGACGACCCGGCTGCCGAAGAAGGTGGAGCCGTCCTGCAGCATCGGCTCGTAGATCACCACCGTCGCGCCCTTGGCCTTGATCCGCTTCATCACGCCCTGCACGGAGGATTGGCGGAAGTTGTCCGAGTCGGCCTTCATTGTCAGTCGGAAAACGCCGACGATCATGTTTTTCTGCCGCTTTTCCTTGTCGGCGGAGAAGGCTTCGCTGCTGCCGTAGATGCCGGCGATCTCCAGTACCCGGTCGGCGATGAAATCCTTGCGCGTCCGGTTGCTTTCCACGATGGCCTCGATCAGATTCTCCGGCACGTCCTGGTAGTTGGCGAGCAGCTGCTTGACGTCCTTCGGCAGGCAGTAGCCGCCGTAGCCGAAGGATGGATTGTTGTAAAAATCGCCGACGCGCGGATCAAGGCAGACGCCCCGCAGGATCGGCGCCGTCCGCAGCCCCTTGATCTCCGCGTAGGTGTCGAGCTCGTTGAAGAACGAGATCCGCAGCGCGAGATAGGTGTTGACGAACAGTTTGGCGGCCTCCGCCTCGGCGCAGCGCATGAAGATCGTCGGCACCGGACGCCGCGCGGCGCCCTCCTGCAAAAGCGCGGCGAAGAGACGCCCCGCCTCCTCGGTCTGCGCATCGCAGCCGACGAGGATGCGGCTCGGATAGAGAGTGTCCTGCATCGCCTTGGACTCCCGCAGAAAATCCGGACTGCAAAAGACGTTGTCCATCCCGAGCACGTCCCGGATGTGATCGGTATAGCCGACGGGCACCGTGGAGCGGATGACGACCCACGGCTTGGCCTCGCGCCGCGCGGTGACCGTGCGGATCTGCGTGAGCACGCTCTCGACGGCCGTACAGTCGAAGAAGTTCTCCTTCGGATCGTAGTTTGTCGGCACCGCGATCACAATGCCGTCGGCGTCGGCGTAGGCGGCGGCGCCGTCCAGCGTGGCGGTGAGACGAAGTGTGCGTGTACCGGCCTTCGCCTCGGCAAGAAACTGTTCGATGGCAGCGTCCCGGATCGGCGAGGAGGAACGGGAGAGGGCATCCACCTTCCACGGCAGGACGTCCACGGCGGTGACCTCGTGATGCTGCGCGAGCAGCACGGCGAGCGACAGCCCCACGTAGCCGATGCCGGCTACGGCGATTTTGTACGTTCGCGCCGGCGGCGCAGGCGCTTCCGCGTCGCCGTCGACAAAGAGATCGGTCACCTCAAAGCCGAGCGCTTCGCCGAGCGCCTCGAGCTGCTCGACAGACGGCGTGAAATTCCGTGATTCCAGCCGTGAAAGCAGTCCGCGGTGGATCCCGGTGGCCTCGGAGAGCTGCGCCTGCGTCATCTGCCGGGCCTTGCGGCGCGTGCGCACGGTGTCCGCGAGCAGCCGCATGGAGAGTTTTTTCATGCCTCGCACCTCCGGCGATGGGATGTCATTCAAAATAACATATCAAGCGATGGTTTCCATGAATCAAAAACTAATATATGATACCACACCGGCGGCCTTATTGTCAATATCCGAGCGGAAAAAGTGTGCACAAAATGAAAGGCGGCCGCTATATAGGCCGCCTGCTTGATTGAAATGTCACTGTAAATGACACGAGCCCTTCGATTCGCTCACGAAGTCACCGGGACATACAGCGATGACTGCGCACAGAGCACCGTATTTGCGGCGATTCGTGCCGTCGTCTGCGCCGAATAGAGTCCGCGCTGATTCGTATGGCGGACGTATAGCGGGAAGGCGGAGGAGGAGACGTCGACACGCAGCCGCTCGCCGGCCTTTATCACAAAGGAATGCTCGTCGAAGGAGAAATCCAACTCGACCGTCTCACCGGGCGTGTAGTCCGGACGGACGTTTGAGATCTGCTGAATGTCGTCGCGCAGGCCGAAGTCGCCCTCCGGCTTGCAGAGACTGACGCGCACGTAGAAGCAGGTGTCCTCGCAGTCCGAACGGACGGCGAGGCGCGCGCGCATTTTGCCCTGGACCGTCGTGTCCGATGCAAAGACCGGCGTGAAAAAGCTGAGAATATCCTGCCGCTGCCCGGGCTTGTCCTGCCACTGTGCGCCGCCGAAATTCGCGGACAGCCCGCCGCGGAAGGAGGCGGGCGCATACGGATTGTAGCGGTAGCTGCGCTCGCCCTCGCCGAGCGGGAATCGCAGCGCGCGTTCCCCTTCGGGGAAGCGGTCGGTGCGCCAGCCGCCGCCGAAGAGACGATAATAGGTGACGCAGCCCTGTGGGAAGGGAAAGGGGCCGCGTCCGCGCACCGCGTCCATCCAGGCGGTGCGGTAATCGCCGAAGGCCTCGCCGAGCGCTCCCCGCTCAAACGGGATCGGCTGCCCCTTGCCGGAGCCGCCGTGATCGTAGGGATGAACGGCCAGCGCGCAGCGGGCGCGTGTTTCCGCGTCGAGCGTGTTCCACATGTCGAAGACGCCGCCGGTATAGATGTCGTAAAATCCGGTCACGAAAAGGATCGGGAAGGCGGCGTGCCGCACGGCCTCATGCGCCTCGCCGCCGCCGAAGCGCGTCTGCCAGAAGGGATCCGAGCGCGACGGATGCGCGAAGACCGCGTCCAGATCCGCCGCCCTCTCGCCGAAGACGGCGCGGGAGAACGCGGACAGCGGCAGCGTGTGGAACGCCTCGGGCGTGTACGCCTTGTTCCGCAGGCTCTTGTGCTTGTACATCCCGGCGTACCAGCCGCCGTGCAGACCCATCTTGAAGAAGCCGTTGCGGTAGTTGCAGTTGTACCGCTCGCAGTCCTGCACTTCGAACACCGCGCCGCGGATGTCGTCGGCAAACGGCGCGCAGACGTAATGCACGGAGGCGGTGTAGCTCGTGCCGCAGAGATAGAGCTCGCCGCCGTAAAACGGCTGGCGGCGGATCCATTCGTGCAGCGCGAGGCCGTCCTCGCGCTCATAGACGTACGGCACGCAGTCGCCGCCGCTTTTGCCGCGGCCGCGGCAATGCTGGAAGACGACGGCGTAGCCGTGCTGCAGCCAGCTCCTTTGCGAAGCGAGCAGTCGGCTGCAGACCTCCTCCTCGGGGAGCGCGGCGGCGTCGTCCACGTAGGGGGATCGATAGACGACGACCGGAAAGACGCCGGACGGCTCGGGCAGGCAGACGGCCGTGAAAAGCGATGCGGTCTGTCCGTCGTTTGCCGTAACGGATAGATATTGGAAATGTGCTGCAGGCTGCATGGTGTGTCTCCTTATAAAGCGGCGGTGCCGCTGGTTTTCGCGGGCTGATTCAGTACGGTTTCTTCACGGCTTTTCACATTTCAGTGCTTCGTCGTCATTTCCAGTTCCACGTCGAAAAATCCGCCGCGCAGTGCGTCCGGCGCCTCGCTGGTATGGTCGACGACGATTTGTCGTCCGTCCGCAAAAACGAACGTCAGCGTTTTCTTCTCGTCGATCGGGCAGGCGCGCTTCGGCAGCCCCGGCCAGGCGAGCAGCGCGCAGCGCTCGATCGCCGCGCGGATCGCCGTGACGGTCTCCGCGTCCGCTTTCTTCTCGCTTCGATAGACCGTCGGATCGTCGAAGCGCTGCTCCTTGCGGTTGACGGCCGTGCCGTCGGCCTGGAGCGCGAGTACCGCGCGGGTGAAGGCGCCGCTCGGCCGCTCCTCCGCGAAGCGGATCTCCCGCAGCGTGGAGAGCTCCGGCAGCGGGACCCGTTCGCCGCGCATCGCCTCCGCAAAGAGCGCCGCGATCCGTTCGCCCGCCCGGCGCGAGAGAATGGGCGTCTGGTTGTTTGAGACGCTGATCGTTTCGCCGCCCGCATAGCGGATGTGGATCTCACCGCCGAAATTTTCCGGCAGGCCGTGCGTGGTCGAGTGGAAGCCGTTGTCCTTCGCGAGCTCCTCCTCGCGCGCCAGCTGCAGCAGCGCCGGGAACGGATTGTCCTTCACATACGCCCATGCGGCGTCGCGTGCGCGGCGGCGCAGGATATCGCAGGTTTCCAGATACAAAAGCGTTCCCTCCGACGCCGGCGCGGCGCAGGCGGAGACGAAATGCAGCGGCGGACGGCCTTTTCCGTCGTACTGCGAATAGGGAAGCGCGGAGAAGACGGAAAAGTACGTCATTTCCCCGGAAAGGATGACTTTCGGCGCGCGCGTGTCCTGCGTGGCGGTCGTTCCGCCGCCGGCGTACGGCTCCGGCCGGCTGAGGACGACGATCCCGTCGTCCTTTTCCATATTTTTCTTTTTTCTGAAAAACTGCAGCATCTGTGCTCCTCCTGGAATCGTGTGCATTTCTGCCGTTCTGCTGACAGTATAATACAGATGCGCTCGGATTACAAGAGCAAATGGATTTTTTTATATAAAAAGTTATACCGCACCGCCGCCGCGGGGAGGAAGCGGGGGCGAACAAGCTGCCGCCGCCTGATATCTTGCAATTTCATCTTGCCACAGCCGAGCGGGTGTGTTATAATGATTGCAATCCGGCATGCGGAGGAAACGCTGAAAAAATCAGAGGAAATTCAATGGAAATCCTGGATATCGTGGATGAGAGCGGCCATCCGACGGGGCGGACCGTACCCCGGGAGACGGCGCATCGGGAGGGGATCCTGCACCGGACGGCGCACGTGTGGATCGTGCGCGAGATGGACGGCGGGCCCGAGGTGCTGCTGCAGAAGCGCAGCGAGGAGAAGGACTCCTTCCCGGGCCTGTTCGACACCTCCTCCGCCGGACACATCCCGGCGGGAGAAGAGCCGCTTTCCTCGGCGCTGCGCGAGCTGGCGGAGGAGCTGGGCGTCAAGGCCCTGCCGGAGCAGCTGCATTATGCCGGGACGTTCCGCATCCGCTATGAAAAGGTATTCCGGGGCAGCCTCTTCCGCGACAACGAGGTGACGACGGTCTACGTATACCGCGAGCCGCTTGACGTCGACCGCCTGACGCTGCAGGCGTCGGAGGTGTCGGAGGTGCGCTGGTTTTCCCTCGGCGCGGTTTGGAAGGAGATCCTGCGCGGCGACCGTCGCCGTTTCTGCGTGCCTTCGGAGGGGCTGGCGATCCTGCGGGATTATCTCAGCCGATAAAGAAGAACCCGCGGCGCCGAAGGGCGCCGCGATACGGAACGAACACGACGGAGGAGCGCAATGACCTATTCGATCATCGGAATTCTAGCATCCGTGATCCTGCTGATCAGCAACCTGGATATTTTGTTCCGTGACGACGCGCTGACGCACACCCAGCGGAATTACCGTCGGTTTCTTTTCGGCGGGCTGGCGTATTACGTCACCGATCTGCTCTGGGGCATCCTTGATGCGCAGCGTCTCGTCATGCTCCTGCGGGTCGATACGGCGATCCATTTCACGGCGATGGCCGCGGCGGTGATGCTGTGGACGCAGTACGTCATCTTGTATCTGGAGAGTGGCAGTCGCTTTGAGAAATTCCTCGATTATACCGGGCGGATCTTCTTCGTCTTTGAGGCGGTGGTCGTCGTCGTCAATTTCTTCTGGCCGATCCTTTTCCGGTTTGACGAGGCGGGCGGCTACCACGCCGGCATGATGCGCTACGTCACGCTGGCGATCCAGGTGCTGATGTTCCTTCAGACGTCGGCCTACACCCTGCGCGTCACGACCCGTTCGGAGGGAACCGTCAAGCTGCGCCCATTTTATGATCGGTCTCTTCGGCATCGCCATGATCGCGCTGATCGCCATCCAGATCTTCTATCCGCTGATGCCGTTCTATGCCATGGGCTACATGCTCGGGACCTGCGTGCTGCACAGCTTCGTTGTGGAGGATGAAAAGGAGGAGTACCGCCGGGAGCTCGAGGAGGCCGTGGCGCGGGAGCAGAAGCAGAAGGAGGAGCTGGCCGAGAGCCGCGAGGCGCTCCGCGACGCGCTGGCCGCGGCGGAGCACGCCAATCAGGCCAAGACCGCTTTTCTCTCCAATTGGTTATAGCGATTCTTTACTTCACTCGATGTCTTTGTCTTGCGCTTCTGCGTCTGTTCCATCATCTTCTCGCTTTTCTTTATTTTTCACGATGTCAGCGATGTTCATAACCACAGACGCAGTTTGAAGTACAAGTGCAGTAATCGCCCACACACTTGCTCCGCGCCGGATCAGCAGGAAGACAAGGCATAAAATCGTGAAAAATTGAAGAATAATTGTCCAAAACCTATTGACCATAGCTTTTCGATGAGGTATAATATACCCAGTGGCGCGGGGAGCATGTGGCGCTCCCCTTGCCCCTTCTGGGTTATCCCCGCAGGATTTCGATTATCGCGGCTATTGTAACCGCGATGCTGGCAATGATTTCGAGTATCATGTTTACAATCTCAATCTTGTCAGCCGCCTGTGGGGATTTCTTTTTATTCCCCATCTCTCTCACCTATGTCGCATGAGATCCGCACGCCGATGAACGCCATCATCGGCCTGAACAACATCGCCATGAACGAGCGGTCGACGCGCCGCACGGCCGATCTGGCCGGGCGCCGGATCCTGCTCGCGGAGGACGTGCCGATCAACGCGGAGATCATCACGATGGTGCTCTCCATGCGGGACATGGAGAGCGAACTGGCGGAGAACGGGCGTATCGCCGTCGAACTCATCGCCGGGCACGAGGCAGGCTACTACGACGCGATCCTCATGGATATGCGCATGCCGGAGATGGACGGCCTCGAGGCGACGCGCACGATCCGCGGAATGGACCGCGCGGACGCCAAAACGATCCCGATCATCGCCCTGACCGCCAACGCCTTCGATGAGGACGTGCAGCGCAGTATGCAGGCCGGGCTCAACGCCCATCTCTCGAAGCCCGTCGTACCGGAGGCGCTCTTTGAAACGCTGGAAAATCTGATCCGGTGAGAGCTTCCGAACGGGAGATTCTCCTCCGCCTGCTGATCCGGCCGCCTGATTTGGCTGTTATTTAGGCTCCGGCGCGCTTTGTCTCCGCCGGGCGGCGGCTGCGCCGCTGATCCAATGAAAATCTTCGGAAAACGGGACGCGTCGGAGACAGGCCGTCCCCTGAGGCAGAATGAAACGACAAGAATTACGGGAGAATCGCACGCCCGGTGCGATTCTTGCCAATATGCTGCTGGCGGCCGTCAGCCTCTTCGCCAACGGCTTCGGCGTCTATCTTACGATCCAGGCCAACATCGGCGCCGGCCCTTGGGATGTGCTCAATCTGGGGATTTCCCGCACGCTGGGTATCCTCTACGGTACCGCCTCGATCGCCGCTTCGCTCACGATACTGCTTATCGACATTCTTCTGCGCGAGCCGATCGGGATCGCCATGTTCATTGATTCCGTTGTGGTCGGCAAGGCGGTCGATTTCTTCGGCTGGATCCACGCCGTGCCGCCCTGCCGCTCGCTTTGGACCGGGATTCCGCTCATGCTTCTCGGGCTTGTCGTCATGGCCTACACGCAGTACGCCTACATGATCGCCTCGCTCGGCTGCGGCCCGCGCGACACGCTTCTCGTAGGCCTGGCCAAACGGATGAAAAGGCTGCCGATCGGCGCGGTGAGCATCGGACTGCTCACGACCGCCACCCTGATCGGCTGGCTGCTTGGCGGGCCGGTCGGCGTCGGCACGCTGATCTGCGCTTTCGGCGCCGGTCCGATCATGCAGCTGGCCTTCCGCACCGTGCGCTTCGACGCCACAACGATCCGCCATCAGCGGCTGCGGGATTCTCTGCGCGTCGTTTTCCCCGGGCGCGGATGAGAAAAATCAAAACAGCGTCATGTAAGCATGACGCTGTTTTTTTGCGCTCAGGCGCGGATCACGTATCCCGCCTTGCGCGGTGCGGGGGCAGCGGGTTCCTTCGCGGCATAGCCGAGGATCAGATGGCCGATGCCCTCGTAGCTGCCTGTGACGCCCAGCTCCTCAAGGATCGCCCGGCCTTCCTCGCTCTCGAATTCCTCCTTCGCGCGGTGGATCCAGCAGCTCGCCAGACCGAGATCGGCCGCGGCGTTCATCATGTTGCCGAGCACCAGACTGCCGTCATAGACGTGGGTCGGCACGTTCTTGTCCGCCAGTACGATCAGCAGTTCCGGCGCACCGTAGAAGGGATCGCCGTCCGTTCCCATGATCGCCGCGTTCATCCTCGTCAGCTTCCGCCGCAGCGCGGGATCCCGGACCACAACAATGATCGGCGACTGCCGGCCCATACCGGTCGCGGCGTAGGTGCCTGCCTCGAGGATCGCCTCCAGCTTTTCCTCCTCCACCGGATCGGGCTTGTAGGAGCGGCAGCTGCGCCGTGTTTTCAGGATCTTTAGTGTTTCCGCCATGGGGAACACCTCCTCTTTTGTAATTCATTGATTGTATTATACGACCGCGTGCGCCGCGTGTCAAGAGGGAATTATGAGAATGAAGCCGATTGCGCATCCGCCGAAAACGGATCTTTCGCCGTCTGCATAAAACGGCGCGCGCAAAACGTGCGCCCGTCCGCTCCCATTCGGCAAATACCTGCGCGGGGCACAGCGTCTTCCGTTCGCTGCGGTCCGCCGGATGCGGAGAAAAGAACGAAAAAAAGATTCTGCGCTTCAATACTCCTTCAATCTTCGGGAGTAAAATAGTAGTCAGAAAGCAGGAGGGAACAGCCTCCCCAAACAATACAGAAAGGCGGTGGTTCCGATGAATCCGGCCGATCTTCCCGCGGCACAGCCGCATCCCGTCCGCCGTATCGACGGCATATCCGAAATGAAACAGAATCCCAAAGGAGGAAGCAGAATGAAAATCACGAACAGAAAGAATAGAAGAAAAATCCTGGCTGCGCTGATGAGCGCCGCCATGATCGCCTCGGTCCTGATCCCCGTCTCCGCCTCGGCGGCGGAGATTGAGACCTCTGATGCCGCTGTAGCGGCCGTCTCCTTCGACGTGACCGATGCGACCCGCTTTGTCTTCACCGACGACGGCATCGAGGTCACCGAGGGCGCGTACAGCGGGTACAAGACCGACGGCACCTCGCTCTCCATCAAGGAAAGCGGCACCTACGTCGTTTCCGGCAGCTGTGCCGACGGCACGATCGTCGTCAAGAAAAACGTGACCGGCGTCACGCTCGTGCTCGACGGACTGACGCTCTCTGCCTCGGCGACAGCGCCGATCACCTGCAACAAGGGCAGCGAGGTCACGATCATCGCCGCGGCGGGTACAGTCAGCACGTTTGCCGACGACCAATACAACAACGATGACCTCTATACCGACGAGACGCTCTATCCAGATATCGAGAATGCGGTCATCAAGTGCAAGGACGGCTCGAACGTGACGATCGCCGGCACGGGCACGATCCGCATCACGGCGAACGGCAAGAACGGCATAAAGGGCGGTTATGACCTCTATGAGGAGGACGCGGACGGCAATGCGACGGATACGCTGCTCTCGACGGCTTCTCTCACGCTGCAGGACGTCACGCTCCTCATCGACGCCCCGGTCAGCGACGCGCTGAAGTCGGACAAGGAACTGAATATCCTCTCCGGCAATCTGACGATCTCCGCCGCAGACGACGCGATCAAATCCGAAACTGTGCTGAACATCGGCGCCGAGGGCACGGACGGCCCGACGATCACCATCACGAAGTCCGCGGAGGGCATCGAGGCGGCGACTCTGAACGTCTATTCCGGTCATATCACCGTCAACGCGACCGACGACGGCATCAACGCCGCCAACTCCGATCTGGGCCGCTACAGCTTCAGCTACAACCAGTACGGCGGCTATGTGTACGTCAACGTGACCGCAGGCGACGGCGTGGATTCCAACGGCACGATCCGTCTGATCGGCGGTACGCTCGAGGTCTACTCTCCGGCGCAGGGCGACGGCGATCCGCTGGACGCGGACGGCGGTACGAGCTTTGAAGGCGCGACCGTGCTCGCAGTCGGACATCTGGCAATGCAGCAGGGCTACACCGCCTCGACGCCGTACGTCGTCTTCGGCAGCAGTGCCGGCGGCATGGCGGGGGGATTTGGCCGTATGGGCGGCTTCGGCGGCATGCAGGGCGGTACGGCGGCTGCGCTGGTGAACGCAGGCGACACGATCGGGATCGCCGACGCCTCCGGCAAGGTGCTCTATACGGCGCAGGCGATCCGCAGCGCCAGCTATATCCTCTTCACGAGCCCTGAGCTCACGTCGGGCAGCGTCTATACGCTGAAGAGCGGCAGCGCGGCGGTCGCCACCGGTACGGCCGGCGTATCCGCCGCGGGCGGCATGGGCGGTCAGCAGCCCGGCGGCGACAACCGCGGGCATGGTGGCGGACGCGGCGGCAATCAGGGCCAGCTGCCCGGTATGGGCGGCGGCTTCGGCGGCATGAATCCCGGCTTCGGTCAGACTCCTCCTTCGGGGGGAGCTCTGACGCCTCCGGGCGCCGCCGGTGAAACCGGCGGCGAGCAGACGCCGCCGCAGATGCCCGGAACGAACGGCGGTGAGCAGACGCCGCCGCAGATGCCCGCTTTGCAGGACGCCGTCAGCGACAGTGAAGGGAATGATGCAGTTTCCGACGGGGCGGAGAATGACAGCGAAGCGGCAGGTGAGAACTGGTTTTGGACGCTGATCCGCACGATCACGCGCTTTTTCCGCTCGCTCTTCGGCCGTGAATGAGGCGGTGTGCGCCGCATAAAAAGGCGTGGACGGAATTCCGTCCACGCCTTTTCCGTCATTTACTGCCGAGACGTTTTTTTCGATTCAGTCTTCTGCGTTCTTTTGTGCGCGTGCGCGGAACTCGCCCGGCGGCATCTGCTTCTTCTGGTGAAAGATGCGCATGAAATAGAGCGGGTCGGCGTAGCCGCATTCGGCGGCGATCTCCGTGACGCTGCGGTCCGTCAGCGCCAGCAGCTGGCAGGCGTGCTGGAGACGCAGCGCCGTGCGGTAGTTGAGCGGCGAGGTGCCCATCTGCTGATGAAAGACTGCGCGGTAGCGGCTCTCGCTGAGATGCTCCATCGCCGCCAGATCGGCGACGCGTACCTCCTCCCGATAATGACTGTGCAGGTAGGCGACGGATTCGAGCTTTCGCATCGGACCGGCTGCCGCGCGGTCCACGCCGCGCGCCAGCTCCACAAGAATCCCGGAGAGCAGCGCTGCGCAGGCTTCGTCGAAGCCGGGCCGCCGATTGGCGAATTCGGCAAAGAGGCGCGCGAAGCCGTCAAGGATCCGCCTCCGGCTTGCCTCGCCGCTTTCCGTCCGGCACAGCCGTCCCGGCTCCACCCTCAGGTTCGAGAGCAGCCGTCCGGCGTGAAAGCCGGTGAAATGCGCCCAGTAGTAGGTGAGCGAGTCGCCCGGCAAAAGCTCGTAGCGATAGGGCGTCAGCGGACGGCGCACGACGAACATGCCCGCCGTCAGCGGCTGCACGTCCGCCTCGGTGTGCACAGTCAGTCTGCCGGCCGTTACGTATTGCAGATAATAATCCTGCCGCCCGCGCGGGTTGTACATCGTGAACGGCGCGTCCGTGGCGTACACGCCCGTGCAGTTGACCTGCAGGGGGATGTCGTCGCTCCGGATGTCGCAGTTTGCGACGTCCACGTCGCGGTAGTACGAAGTATCTTTCATGGCGTGCTCCTTCGGCAGTCGGTTTGTCCATAAACATGAGTGAATTCTGCATTGCGCGTCCGCGCCGCTGCGTGTATACTTATTATAGCACAGATTTCGGCGGCGCGCAGGGTTCGCTGCGGAATTTTCTCACAATTTCCGACAATTCGGGGGTGTCAGTATGAAGCATGCACTCAACGCATGGACGGTGGAGTCCGCGCTTTCGATGGAGGAAACCTTTGCGGCGGTGTCCGTTGCGGGCTTTGCCGCCATCGAGCTCAACGTAGATCCGGAGGGGCGTTCGCCGCACGCGCTTACGATGTCCTCATCGGATGAAGACTATCGCGCGATCCGTGCGCTTTCGGAAAAATACCGCCTGCCGGTGTGCAGTATTTCCACCTCTCTCTGGGGCGCGAAGATGGGCGTTCCCGCCGAACACGGCGAGGGGGAACGTCTTCTATACAAACAGATCGAGGCGGCCGCCGCTCTCGGCGCGGACGGCATCCTGACCGTGCCCGGCGGCATGGGCCCCGGCGTCTCCCTGGACGCCGCCCGCCGCGCCTCGCTCGATTTTCTGCGCGCGCAGCGCGGGGAGATCGAGCGCCGCGGCGTCTTCGTCGGCGTGGAGAACGTCTGGAACGGCTTTTTCCTCTCCCCCTACGACATGGCGCGCTTCATCGACGAGATCGGCTCGCCGATGATCGGCGCCTATCTCGATGTCGGCAACATGATCGCTTTCTCCGTGCCGGAGTACTGGATCGAGGTGCTCGGCGGCCGCATCGGCAAGGTGCACGTCAAGGACTACAAGCGGAAGGGCGGCCTCAATTCCGGCGGCACCTGGGAGGACGTCACGCACGGCAGCGCGGACTGGCACGCGATCATACCCGCCCTGCGCCGCGCCGGCTACGACGGCTGTCTGGTCGGCGAGGTCTTCCGCACGGACGCGTCGATGCCCTACGAGACGTATTACAAAAAGGTCGCCGGAGAGATCGGCGAAATCTGCGGATACTGATTCAAAATACTATATTACGGAGGAAACACAAATGAAAAAACTGGCAATCATCGGCTGCGGCGGCATCGGTACCTACCACCTCGGACATTTTCTGCAGTTTACGGACATCGTGGAGCTCGCGGGCTTCTGCGATCTGATCCCGGAGCGCGCCGAGAGCTTTCAGAAGAAGGCAGGCAGCGGATGCGCGTACACCGATTACCGCGTGATGCTCGACGAGGTGAAGCCGGACATGGTCTTTGTCTGCATCCCGCCGTACTGCCACGGCAAGATCGAATTTGACCTCATCGAGCGCGGCATCCACTTCTTTGTGGAAAAACCGCTGACGCTCGATCTTGATCTGGCGCGCCGCATCCGCGACGCGGCGGCTGCAAAGCAGCTGATCACGGCCAGCGGCTTCCAGTGCCGCTATTCCAATCTGGTCGCGCCGAACCGCGCGTTTGTCGAGCAGAACCGCGTGGTCTTCGTCGAGGCGTCCCGCATGGGCGGCATTCCCGAGGTGGACTGGTGGCGCAAAAAGGACATCTCCGGCGGGCAGATCGTGGAGCAGACGATTCATCAGTTCGACATCATCCGCTACATGATCGGCGATCCCGTGGAGGTCTTTACCTACGGTGCGCGCGGCTACGTCACGGACGAGGAATGCCCCGGCTACGATACCGACGATCTCTCCACCACGGTCGTGAAGTTCCGCAGCGGCGTCATTGGCGTGATCTCCACCGGCTGCTACGCGAAGAGCGGCAACTGTCTCGATTCCAAGGTCACCTTCTCGACCCGCGACAAGCGCGCGGAACTGAAGATCCTCAGCACGCTGAAAATCTACGGCGAGAAGCCGGCCGCCGCGCCGGGCGCGGATGGATTTGTCGTCAAGGGAGACGGCGCCGTGGCCGCCGCCGGCGACGCGCTGGTGTACCGGCAGGAGGGCGACGCCGGCGTGCTCTGCGACCGCACCTTCATCGAGGCGGTCCTCACAGGCGACGGCTCGAAGATCCGCTCGCCCTACGCGGACGCCTTCAAATCGCTCAGCTTTACCATGGCCTGCAACGAATCGATGAAGACCGGCCTGCCCGTGAAGGTCGCGCTGGAATAAAACATTTGAAAATCGTACAAACCAGCCGCAGGCGCGCCTGCGGCTGGTTTGCTTTCGTCTGACGCGCCGTACCGTGCACAGCTTGTTAACAAAGCGAAAAACTTCCATTCATAATTGATGCATGTGTGCGGATACTAAGGACAGAGCACGCACGGACGTGCGATGGATCGCCGGATCGGCGCCGGGCGCTGATCGGACGCCGCCGCGCTCGGCGCGTACTCGATAATATAGATAGCAAAACAGGAGAAACACCATGGCAAGCAACAAGGCACTTGTTCCCGATGCGAAGAAGGCTCTCGAGCAGTTCAAGATGGAAGCGGCCGGTGAAGTCGGCGTGACCCTGAACCAGGGCTACAACGGCGATCTGACCTCCCGTCAGGCCGGCTCTATCGGCGGCCAGATGGTCAAGAAGATGATCGAGAAGTACGAGAACGACATCAAGACGAAGTGATTTTCCCCGCAAAAGGGAGGGGCGCGCACGCGCCTCTCTTTTTTTGCCCGCCGACGCGGCGCAGATCGAAAATGTTTCGGAGCCCCGCGCCTTTACAGCCTCCGGCTTCTATGATACAATAATCCCGTAAGGGAGGATGGAGCATGAACGTAACCTACAGGAAAATCGCGGAGATCGCCCACGTATCGACCGCGACCGTCTCCAAGGCGCTGATGGAAAGCAATGAAATCAATGACGAAACCGCCGCCTCCATCCGCCGCATCGCGGAGGAACTCGGCTACTTTGAGGAGCGGCGCGCGCGCGTGCGCCGGGAGACCAACGCCCCCTATCCGCAGCTGGCGATCGTCGTACCGGAGGTCACCAGCTTTACCTATTCCATCCCGGCGACGCTCTTGGCGGAGGAGGTGGAGAGCCTGGGCGGGCAGGCGCAGATTTACATCTGCGGCTTTGACGAGGCGCGCTACCGCGCGACGCTCGACCGCCTGCAGCGCAGTCACTTTCTCGATGGGATCTTCAGTTTTCTGCCGACGGACTTTGAGCCCCTGGAAACCTCGATCCCGCTGATTCATCACCAGCGCTTCATCACCGGAAGAAGCACGGACGAACAGAGCGTGAAGCTTGCCGTATTGCATCTTCATTCTCTGGGACATTCTTCCATCGGCTTTATCGGAGAGCGGAACACCCTACGGAAGGAGCAGTTTTTTCTTGACGCGGTGCGCGCGTGCGGGCTCGAGGAGGAAAATACGCCCGTCTTCTGCAGTACGAAACGCTTTGAGCGGATCGGGATCGAAGGCGTGAACGCCTTTCATTTCCGGCAGTGCATGCCGACGGCGATCGTCGCCGCCTACGACGAGGTGGCGCTCGGCGCCATCCAGGAGCTGCGTCGGCTTGGCTACCGTGTGCCGGAGGACGTCTCCGTGATCGGCATCAACAATATCCCCTTCGGCGCCTTCTCCGTCCCCTCGCTGACGACGGTCGATATCCACGACGATGAACTGGCGCGGCGCATGATCCGCGTGATGCAGCAGCTGCTGCAAAAGGAAAACAATACCGAACCTGTCCGCATCACGCCGACGCTGATCGTGCGCGAGAGCACGGCGCCGCCGCGCGCCGCGATCGAGCCGGACGAAGCGTCCGATACAAAACCGGAAACGCCGTTGGCGTCCGAATAAATCTTCTGCATGAAAGGAACCACAAACCATGCTGCGCAAAATTCTTTGCCTGATTCTGGCCGCTCTGATGCTGCTGCCGCTGGCCGCCTGCGGTGAGAAAACGCCGCCCGCTCCGTCGAACGATACGACGGCCGCGCCGAATCCTGCCTCCGGCGAGACGACGACGGCCGCGCCGGTCACGGAGGATACGACGCCCGTGACGGAGCCTGCCGTCACCACCGATCTGCCGGATACGAACTGGGACGGGAAGACCTTCCGCGTGCTGGGCGATGCCGGCGCTGTCTATTGGCAGTTCGGCAACTTTGAGATCCTGGTCGAAGGCATGAACGGCGAGGTCCTCAACGACGCGATCTACAAGAGAAACGACCAGCTCACCGAGAAATACAACGTCAAATTCGAGCAGTGGCTCGATCCGACGGAGCACCACACCCAGGCGATCCTGGCGCAGGACGTCGCCGCCGGCGAGGACCGCTTCGATCTGGCATTTATCGAGCTTCAGCACGTCGGCACGTCGGCCCAGCAGGGTGCTCTCTATAATATGAGCAACGTCCAGTACATCGATTTCTCGAAGCCCTACTGGAATCCGGACGTGAACGAGGCGACCTCCATCGGCGGCAAGGTCTACTTCACGACGAGTGATTTTTCGCTGCGCGACAAATCACGCACGTACATTTTCTACTACAATCCGGAGCTTGTCAAAGCGAATAATCTCGACGATCTGATCCCCATCATCCGCGAAGGAAAATGGACGCTCGATCGAATGCAGGAATACAGCGAGGCCGCCTCCAAGGATCTTGACGGCGACGGCACGATCACGGCCAGCGACTGCTGGGGCATCGCAATGGATTCCTACAACAGCTTCAACGCGTTCTGGACCGCGGCCGAAAATGCGTGCTATACCAAGAACAGCGAAGGAAAGTTTGAGGCCTCCTACAACAGCCAGCATTCGTATGACACGATCGAAAAGCTGCTTGCGTCGATCTGCAACACGAATACGGCCGGCTTCTGCGATGATTTCGCGGGCAAGGTCGATTACGATTACTGGGATTTTGCGTTCAAAACGTTCTGCGACGGCAGAGCCATGTTTTCCACCGGCTTTCCGCACGGTCTGAAGAGCCGCAGCGCGGAGGCGGACTTCGATTATACGGTGATCCCGTTCCCGAAGCTGAACGAGGAACAGAAGAAGTATTATACGATGCCCGATCCGATGAGCCAGTTCTTTGCCATTCCGATCACGACCAAAACGCCGGAGTTCTCCGGCTTCATGCTGGAGGCGCTGTCCTGCGCGTCCACCGATACTTCGCTGAAGGCGTATTATGAGACGCTCTGCAAGACCAAGTATTCGCAGAACGCGGTCAGCGCGGAGATGCTGGACGTCATTTTCGACGGCATCCGCTACGATATCGACAAGATCTACGGCATCGGCTTCTACTCGATCATCAACAACATCGCCAAATCCAAAGCGGACAAGACGGCGTCTTCGTTCGCCAAGATGCAGAAGATCGAGCAGAGCAAGCTCGACAAGCTGTATGAAACGATCGAAAAGCTGGAATACTGATTTGTGAAAAAAGGCCGCCGATGGCAGATGCCATCGGCGGTTTTTTTATGTAACGGCGCGAAGCCAGGCTTCGCTTTCCTCCCGCGAGCGGAAGACGACGAGGCGCTTCTCCGGGTGCTGCGCGAGCAGCGCGAGGATCTGCGGCCGGCGCACCGCGGCGAAATCGCGCACGAAGACCTCGAATTCCGGGTCCAGCGTTTCCTCTACCCAGGGTATGTCCTCCCGCGCCTGTCCGACGCGGCCGCGGATCGCCGCAAGGCAGAGCTCCGTCGGATAATCGAGAAAGAAGACCGTGTCGCACGCGGCCAGCCGCACGGGCATCGTGCGGGAGTAATTCCCGTCGATGATCCATCGCGGCTGCGCGAATGCCTCGGCGAGCCGCGCGTCGAACGTCTCCCGGCTCACGGTCGTCCGGTCGGCGTTCCAGTAGAGCCGATCGAGATAGACGAGCGGCAGACCGGTCCGGTCGCGCAGGCGGCGGGCGAAGGTACTTTTCCCGGCGCCCGGACAGCCGATCACAAGCGCGCGTTTCATCACGCGCCCGCCTTTTTCGCCAGCTGCTCGCGGTCATATTGCAGCCGGTAGAGCTCGTAGTAGCTGCCGTGCCGGGCGAGCAGCTCGTGATGCGTGCCGGATTCGAGAATCTCGCCGTGCGAGAGCACGAGGATCTTGTCCGCGTGCTGGATCGTCGAGAGCCGGTGCGCCACGATGAGCATCGTGCCGATGTTCATCATTTTTTCGAGCGAATCCTGGATGAGCAGCTCCGTCTCCGTGTCGATGTTGGCGGTCGCCTCGTCGAGGATCATCACCTCCGGACGATGGATCAGCGTGCGCGCGAAGGAGAGCAGCTGCCGCTGCCCGGCGGAGAAATTGTTGCCGCGCTCGCGCACCTCCTCGTCCAGGCCGCGCGGCAGCCGGTCGATGAAGTGATCGGCGTTCACGTAGCGGCAGACGCGCAAAACCTCCTCGTCGGGGATCTCCTCCTCGCGCAGCAGGATGTTTGAGCGGATCGTGCCGGAGAAGAGGAAGACGTCCTGCAGCATCTGGCCGAAATGCCGCCGCAGCGAGGCGATCTTGATCCTGCGGATGTCGATGCCGTCCACAAGGATCTCGCCGCGCGCGACTTCGTAATTGCGGCAGAGCAGGGAAAGGATCGTCGTTTTGCCGGAGCCGGTCGCGCCGACGAAGGCGACGGTCTGTTTCGGTTCGACGGTGAAGCTGACGTCGCGCAGCACCCATTCCTCGGGTTTGTAGGCGAACCACACGTGCCGGAACTCGATCCGTCCCTCCACGTGGTCGAGCTCGATGGCGTCTGGCGCGTCGGAGATCTCGGGCTCGATGTCCATGATCGTGAAGATCTTCTCCGCCGAGGCGTAGGCCGACTGCAGCCAGTTGAACTGCTCGGCGAGGCTCTGGATCGGGTTGAAGAACTTGGAGATGAACATGTAGAACGTCACGAGCGTGCCGCTGGTGATCGTCTGGCCGAGCCAGTGCGTGTCGCGGATGTAGCCGCGGCCGCCGAGATAGAGCAGACAGAGCACGGAGGACATGTACAGCATGTAAACGACCGGGCGGAAGATGCCGAAGACGAGGATCTGCTGGTGCTTGGCCTGGCCGAGCGCGTTGTTCTTTTCGGAGAACTCCTTCATTTTGCGGTCCTCCCGGTTGAAGATCTGGATGATCTTCATGCCGGAGAGATTCTCCGAGAGGAAGGTGTTGACGTCGGTCGTGCCGTCCTTGACGCGGCGGTAGGCGCGGCGGGAGAACTTGCGGAAAATGAGCGTGAAAAGGAAGATGAACGGCACAAAGCAGAGGATCATCAGCGTCAGCTCATAGTTGAGGCAGAGCATGGCGGTCAGCACGCCGAGCACGATGAAGCAGTTTTTGACCAGTCCCGTGAGCAGATTCGTGAACATCATGGAGATCGCGCCGGTGTCGTTTGTCACGCGCGTGACGAGCTTGCCGACGGGGATCTCGTTCAGCTGCCCCTGCGAGAGGCTTTCGATGTGCACGAAGAGATCCTCGCGGATCCGCGACAGGATCTTCTGCCCGGTGATTTGCAGAATGATCGCCTGCACGTAAGAGCAGATCAGCGAGACGATCAGGATCGAGGCGTATACCGCGACCATGGCCGCCAGGCGCCGCATCTCAAAGTCGTCCTTGATCATTTCCTCGATCCGTCCGACGAGGATCGGCGAGACGATGTCGTAGGCGATGGAGAAGAGCATGACCAGGCCGACGACAATAAAATTGCCGACGAACGGCTTCGCGTAGGCGAGGAGACGCACGGTGATCTCGCCGTCCTTCATATTGCGGTCGAAGCCGATCGCTTCCTTGCGGTCCTTCATTGTGAAATAGGCGATGAGGAAAACGAGCGCAAAGGCGCCGGTGATGCCGCCGACCAGAAGAAGGGGATAAAACTCACGCATGCGCCGCACCTCCTTCCTCGTCGAGCCGCTGCAGCTCGACCATTGTGCGGTAATCGGGGCAGTGTTCCATCAGCTCGCTGTGCGTGCCGACGGCTGCGACGCGCCCGTCGTCGATAAAGAGGATCTTGTCCATCGATTCGATGGTCGTGATGCGGTGCGCGATCAGGATCGTCGTGCGGCCGCGCCGCGTCGCGCGCAGATTGTCGAGTATGATCTTCTCGGTCTTGGTATCCACCGCGGAAACCGAGTCGTCGAGGATCAGGATCGGCGCGTCCTTCATGAGCGCACGCGCGATGGAGATGCGCTGCTTCTGTCCGCCGGAGACGGTCACGCCGCGCTCTCCGAGCACGGTGGCGTAGCCGTCGGCGAACTGCATGATATTGTCGTGGATGTCCGCGCGGTGTGCGGCGGCCTCCACCAGCGCCGGATCATCCGATTCGGAGGCGAAGGCGATGTTGTTCTGAATCGTATCGCTGAAGAGGAAGTTGTCCTGCGGAACGTACGCCGCCGCCGCGCGCACCGCGCGGATCGGCAGGGAATTGATGTCGTGTCCGTCGAGGAAGATCGTGCCGTCCGGCACGTTGTAGGTGCGGAGGATCAGATCGACCAGCGTCGTCTTGCCGGAGCCGGTCTTGCCGATGATGCCGACGTTCTCTCCGGCGTGGATCGTGAAGCTGGCGTCCGTGAGGGCGTCGATGGCGGCGCCGGGATAGCGGAAGGTCAGGTGGCGGAATTCGATCTCGCCGCTGAGAGGGATCTCCTCTCCGACGTCCTCGCGGTCGAAGACGTCGGGGGAAGCGTCGAGCAGCTCGCCGATGCGGGCGAGGGAGGCCTTGCCGCGCGAACTCATCTCGATCAGCTGCGAGACCGCCATGATCGGCCAGACAACCGCCGTGAAATAGCCGATAAATTCCACCAGCTGCCCCGCGTCAAAGCGGCCGATATGCACCAGATAGCCGCCGTAGCCGAGGATCACGCAGATCACGGATTCCACGAGCAGCGTCACGAGGATCGTGAGCAGCGTGGAGTAGCGGGTATAGGCGACGTTCGCCTTTTCGTTGTCCCGGTTGAGCGCGCGGAAAGCGAGCAGTTCCTTTGTCTCCTTGACAAAGGCCTTGATAACGGCGATGCCGGAGAAATTTTCCTGTGAGAAGTCCGAGAGGGCGGAGAAGGCCTCCTGCCGCGCGTCCCAGCGGCTGGTCAGCGCCTTGCCGACCACGATGCCGCCGCCGAGCAGGATCGCCATCGGGATCAGCGCGAACAGCGTCAGCAGCAGATGCATCCGCGCCATTTTATAGAGCGCCAGCGAGCCGAGAAGCAGCGCGTCTGCCAGCATCAGGATCCCGGAGCCGAAGCAGTCCTGCACTGTCTCGAGATCGTTGGTGAAGAGCGACATCAGATTGCCGACCTTGTTGACCTGATAGTACTGCTGCGAGAGCGTGCGGCAGCGGTCGAACATGCGCGCGCGCAGATCGGTCTCCACGCGGATACCCGCGCCGAAGAAGCAGATCCGCCACAGAAAACGGCCGATCACCATGACGAAGATCGTGACCAGCATCGGCCGGCAGATCTCGTCGAGCAGAAAATCCATGGTAAAGAGCCGCTCGGCGCCCTCATGCCAGACGACGCCGTCGTTCAGCCCGTTGACGACCAGCCGATAGAATTCGGGTACGACCAGCTGAAAATAATCGACCGCCACAAGGGCGGCGATTCCAAGCAGAAGCAGCGGAGCAAGGCGCAGATAATAGCGATTGATATGCTTGCCGAAGAGCAAAACATCACTTCCTTTCCGGATCAACCATACAAGTATATCATACCGCGATAAGAAAATCAAGACAAAACTTCCGCTTTACAAAACGTGTCGGATATGGTATCATATAATGTACCGCACACAGAAACCGACGGAAAGGAGCGCGTCATGAAGCTGATCCCCTTATATGCCTATACGCCGAATATGCACCGCTCCTCCGTCGATGCGCTCTCCGACCTGTCCCGGCTTGCCGGCGACGGGCTCGTGCTGCGCGTCCGCACGACGATCGATCACGTGCCCGTGGTGATGACGGATCCGTCGATGGCGGATCTGTGCCTGTGCGAGGAGCGGGTCGATGCGCTCTCCTACCGGGAGATCGACGCGCTTGCACAGCTGAGCGGCTTTCACGTTCTGACGCTGGAGGCGCTGCTGGGCGCGGCGCAGCCGACGGTGCCGATGGTGATCCATTTCCGCGGCTTCCGGCCGGACGCCTACGCGGTCAGCCGCGTGACGGCCAATCCGCTCTTTTCCTTCGCCACGGACAGCGCGCAGCAGCTTTCCGTGATCGCCTCGGCCTATAAAGAACACAAAACGACCGGCTTTGCCAGTCGTTTGTCGGTTGCCGCGGAAATGCTCCGCGGCGGCGCGGCGCGCGTCTGCCTTTACGGACGCGGCCTTGCGCAGTATACGAAGGAGATGCTCTCGCCGCTTACCGCCGCCTCGGAGGTGTGGCTTGAGATGGAGCCGCACGAGCAGCTGCCGCTCGACGAAGCGGTCGCGCGCGCGGAGGCGCTGGGCTGTCGGGCGCTCGTTCTGCCGCTGGAGCTGATCCGTTGATTCAGGCGCGCCGCCGCAGGCGCGGCGGCAGCAGGATCACAGGAAGAACGCGGTCCGCATCGGCGATGGCGCCGCTGTAGACCATCTCCGCATCCGGCAGAGAAGCCAGATCATCGGGCTTCATGAGGCCGATATCCTTCGGCAGCCGGACCGCGCCGGAACTCGCGAGCAGCCAGGAGACAAACTGTGAGCAGGTAAAGCGGGTCGGCGGATTGTACGGCACGCCGAAGGCGCAGGAAATAAGGCCGAGAAAGTTGTAGCGGAACTCATATTTCCGACGGAACATGGTATGCAGCTGCCGTCCGATTGACGCGTGTACTTCGTCCGGCACGCCGATGCGGTACAGACCGCTCTGGCAGTGTCCGAAATGCGCAAAGATGCCAGTGTGGATGTTTTCCTTCTCAAAACCGCTGTTGAGCGGATTGTGAATGCTTCGCCGCGCGAAGCTGTACATCTCCGTCAGCTCGCGGTCGAGCGCAATGGAGGCGTGCGCATAGCGGCTGCCGGTCACTGCGCCGATGACGGATGCGACCCACGTGCCGGTGCGCGTCAGAAACAAATATATGTATTTCATACGATCCTGCAAAGCAATCAGAGATTCCTGAGGATAGTATAACAGATTATGGCACTCTTGTCTATACTTTTGCACAAATAAATCGATAAGCTTCAGAATAAAGAGAATCGAGGAGAAGGGATGAAGCAGAAGTGGATCGCCGTCGCCGGGCCGACGGCCTCCGGCAAGACGGCGCTGGCCGTGTGTCTGGCGAGGCGGATCGGCGGCGAGATCATTTCCATGGATTCCATGCAGCTCTACCGCCGCATGGAGATCGGCACCGCCGCGCCAAACGAAGCGGAGCGGGGCGGCGTGCCGCATCATCTCGTCGGGATCGCCGAGCCCTGCGAGGATTTTTCCTGTGCAGAATATGCCGCGCGTGCCCAGGCGCTCCTTGCAGAGATCGCCGCGCGCGGTGCCGTGCCGATTTTCTGCGGCGGCACCGGACTCTATCTCGAGTCACTTTTGCGTCTGAACGGCTTTGCAGCCCCGCAGGGATCACAATCCACGCGGGCTGAGCTGAACCGCTTTGCCCGCGAGCGGGGCGCAGAGGCGCTCCACGCGCGCCTCGCGGCGGTCGATCCGGCGTCGGCGGCCGCGATCCATCCGCACAACGTGCGCCGCGTGGTGCGCGCGCTCGAGATCTACGAGGCGAGCGGCGTGACGAAAACGGAATGGGATCGGCGTTCGCTTGCGGCGGAGCCGAAGTACGACGCGCAGATCGTGCTGCTTGATTTTCATTCGCGCGAGCTTCTCTACAGCCGGATCGACCGGCGCGTCGACGCGATGCTCGATGGCGGGCTCGAGGCGGAAGCGCGCGCCCTCTACGACGAGGGACTGCTCGACGGAAGGACCGTCGCCGCACAGGCGATCGGATATAAAGAATGGATCCCGTATTTCCGCGGCGAGACGACGCGGGAGACGGTGCGGGAAAGCATCGCGCAGGCGACGCGCCGCTATGCGAAGCGGCAGCTAACCTGGTTCCGCCGCTATCAGGACGCGATCACGCTGTATCCGGACGATGCCTCGCCGCTCCTTTCGGCGGACGCGCTCGCCGAAGCGGCGATCAACGCCCTGCGCGTGCGGGATTTTCTCTGAGACACAAAAAGGCCGCGGCTATTTTCAGCCGCGGCCTTTTGGTATTCTGTTTCAGCGATCGATGATCTCGCGCAGCTTCTGCATGCCCTCGGCGAGCGTCAGCTTGGGAGAGAATACGCTTGAGGAGCCGGCGACAAAGATCGACGCGCCGGCGGCGCGCATCCTGACGGCGTTTTCGAAGCTGACGTTGCCGTCCACTTCGATGTGCACGTTTTCGTGTCCGCTTTCATCGAGCCATTTCCGCAGACGGCGGATCTTGTCGAGCGTGGCCGGGATCAGCGCCTGTCCGGCGTAGCCGGGGTTGACCGTCATCAGCAGCACCGCGTCCACGTCGTCGAGCACATCCTCCAGCATGCAGAGCGGCGTGGCCGGATTGAGCGCCGCCATCGGGCGGCCGCCGGCTGCGCGGATGCGTGCAAGCGTCCGCTGCAGATGATGCGTCGATTCCGCATGGACGGAAACGAAATCTCCCTCGCCGATCGGGAACCAGCTCAGCTTGTCCTCCGGCCGTTCGATCATCAGATGGATGTCGAGCGGAATCGGGCAGGCCGCCTTCAGCTTGCGGCAGTAGTCGGTGCCGAGCGTATAGTTCGGGACGAAGACGCCGTCCATAATGTCGATGTGCAGATACTCCGCGCCACTTTCCGTCAGCGTGTCAAGGCAGGCGCGCAGGTTCAGAAAATCCGCGCACATCATCGAGGGAGCGATGCAGGCTTTCATGTTCAGATATTCCTCATTTCTGTGAGATATATAGGCATCGGCCGAGGGATTCCTCAGTCCGAAACGTCCACGTCGGGCGCGATATGGATGCTGTACTCCGGATAGAGCGCGGCGACTTCCCGTGTCAGCGTTTCAATGGCTTCGTGCGCCTGTACGTCAAAACTCATTACGACGTCGAAGCGCATCGTTTTTTTCTCCGGATCGGCATAGAAGCCGTGCAGCTGCAGGGCCCATTCGTGCGCGAGCACCGCCTCGGAGACGCGGCTGTGCATCTCGGCGACGACGGGATTTGACGTGTTGTAGGAATATACGCCGATCCCGGTCAGGATGATGCCGGTTTCCCGATAGACCTTCTCCTGTACGGCGCGGGAGAGCACGTCCACCTCGTCCACGCGCATGGTGTCCGCCAGCTCCAGGTGAACGGAGCCGAGATTTTTTGTTGGGCCGTAGTTGTAGATGACGACGTCGTAGACGCCGCGCACCTCCGGCACGGTGAGGATCACCTCGCGCAGACGCCGGGTGACCTCCGCCTCCGAGCGCTGGCCGAGGATCTCGTTGAGCGTTTCCAGCATCATCCCGATGCCGGATTTGATGATGATCACGGAGATCACCGCGCCCACGTAGGCTTCGAGCGACAGATTCGTCCACAGATAGATCAGCGCGGAGGCGAGCACGGATGCGGAGAGGATCGCGTCAAACGAGGCATCGGCGCCAGACGCGATGAGCGACTGCGAATCCGCCCGCTTACCCTGCGCCTTGACGAACTGCCCGAGCAGCAGCTTGACGACGATGGCCGCCGCGATGATGACGAGCGAAACGACGGAATAGTCCGCCGCCTCGGGATGGATGATCTTTTTGATGGATTCCACAAGGGAAGTGATGCCGGCGTAGAGTACGATCGCGGAGACGATCATCGCGCTCAGATATTCGATCCGTCCGTAGCCGAGCGGATGCTTTTTGTCCGGCGGCCGGTTGGCGAGCTTGGTGCCGAGGATCGTGATCGCCGAAGAAAGCGCGTCGGAGAGATTGTTCACAGCATCGAGCAGCACGGCGATGGATCCGGAAACGAGACCGACGACGGCCTTGAAGGCGACGAGAAAGAGATTGGCAGCAATGCCGATGACGCTGGTGCGCACGATAATGCGGCTGCGGTCGTCATTGCCGGGTGTGGGCCGGGGACATTCCTGCTGATCCATTATGGTTTTGTTCCTTTCCGGTGTGGTTTTTGTCATTATATTCTTTCGGATAGCCGTTGTCAATGGAAAACTGCCCGGGAAACCGGTAGGAATTCCGGTTGCTTTGTCAGAAAGCAGCCCGTCTTCCTTGCGGCGGTCGGAGAATCAGGCTTCCAATGCCGCTTTCTGCCGCTTTCGTACCCGGGCATTTATCCAATCATCGGGAAATATGCCGCAATGGAAACCATCTATTTGCCTGCGCTGAAGCGGAATTCACCGTTTTGGCAGGCGCCGTCTGTCTCCACGATGATATATACTGTCCCCGCCTCCACATATCCGCCGTGCGAGTCGATCTCTTCTCCGCCGGAAATCGAGAACAGTTCCTGCTTCGTTCCATAAATATCATAATATACGGCAGCGCTTCCGGATTCCAGCCTGGCAGTGTATTTCAGATCTCCCTCAGCGGAACTTTTCAGCTTGAAAACCATACGGCCTTCAAACGAATAGAAGCTCATAAAAGCCGAATCGGAATCGTTGGAATGAACGAAAGCGACCGCCTTATAACTGGACGAATAATTGCCGCATCCGTTCAATGACATCAGCAGCAGCGTGGAAACAAGCAGAACAGCAATCTTTTTCATAGCATAGCTCCTGAATCGGCACCGATCTCTGATTGCCGTTTATCATCAGCGATCAATCAGCCTGAGATAATACTCATCATTGCCTTCATATACGTCGGTTCGCCTGAAACCGTGACGCTCATAGAATCTGCCGGCACATGAATTGTCTTTGTGAACGCCCAGCGCAAGGGATCGTTCCCCAAACTCGCGGTATACCTGGGCGATTGCTTCCTCAAGAATTGCGCCGCCGATGCCTCGGTTTCTGTGATTTTTATCAACAACAAACCCCATCACTCGGTAAAATGGCTGTTTTTTCATCTCATCGGGATCCGTCGCCCAGGCCAAAGCTTCTCCGATCATGATCAGGCCCACCGGCTTGCCCTGAATATAGGCCAGAAAAGTATGCCCGATCAGATGATGTTGTGCGCCATAGTCAGTCACTTTCATCAAGGAAGCGGCGGTGTCCACCCATTCTTGTGGAATATCATCTCGGCAGATCGTTGAAGCATGGACAAAATTGTCATGTGTGAGCTGTTTCAATACGATTTCCATATTCATCTTCACAAAAGTCGTGCGGGTGAACTGACGTTGTATCGAAGCGATGCGTTTTTGCTCTTGCATCGGCGGACAGTGTGTTTTCCATCTCCTGTGCCGCCGCTTCGCGGATCCGCATCGCTTCACACGTCATACATAAACGTTCGGACCAGCCGCTCTGTCTTTTCCACGCCGATGATTTTCTTCATGTTGTCCACCGCCATGCCGCCCTCGCGGAGCAGACGATCAACATAGATGCGGTTCTGCGCGCGCTTGGCCTCCGCGTCGCACTCGGGCGCCGCGTCCAACACGTCAAGATACTGCCGCAGACAGTCCAGCAGCATCCGCTCGCCCTCCGGCGCGATGCCGCGTCCGCGCTTTCCCATAGACGGCGGCAGGCGGAATTCGTCGTACCAGCGCGGCGCACTCTCATAATCCGGCAGCTGCCGGTACGTCTCGCGGATCGGCGCAAAGGCGGAAAGATCCCGTTCCTCCATACAGGTGCGGTACATCTCGAAGATCATGGTGTGCGTGCCCGCTGCGTGAACAACATCAAAATTGCAGAAGGAGAGATCCCGCTCGACGGGCGTCAGCACCGCGGTCTCCATTTTTATCAGTCCCGCCATCGCACGCATGCGGATGAAGAACAGATTGCCAATGCCATCAAGGGAATAACTCTCACAGGAGAAGCGGAATAATCCGCCGCGTATCTCCTTGAGATCTCCCATATCGCGCGCTGCGGCCGTATAGCGCGCCGAGATGGTTTTGAGAATGATTTCATTCATGGTAAATACCTCGGATTGGTTTTGTGAAAAGCGCCGGCTTACAGTGAGGGACAGACAAACGGGGGCTGCACCGCAAAAGATTGGAAAGCCTCCGACCGATTACTTTAATCTCTTCATCATTCCGGCGGTTCTCTTTTTCCGATCCAAAATGAGCACGAAGAGGAATACAGAGGCGATCATCATGAGCAGTGGCAGCATGTGCGGGGCCGCATCGCTTGTTGCCGGTGCGTAGAGCGCGTCCGGCCCGGCGGCAGGGGCGCCGCTTTCTTTTTCAGGAGAATCGGGCTGCGCGGCGGTCTCTCCCTCCGCGGCGGCCTGCGGCTCCGCCGCGGATCCGCCGCTGGAATCGGAGGCGGCGGTGTGCGTTGTGTCCGGCGCAAACGTATAGGTAAAGATTGTGTCTTCGAGAAGGACCGCCGAGGCGGGCTCGGTATCCCATGCGCCACCCGTAAAGCCCTCGCCTGCGAGCATTCCGGTGGGCACGTCGGTCGGGGAGGCGCCGATCACAACGGTCTCCGTCCGATCCTCCGAGGTGCCGTCCGCCCAGGCGCCGCCGACTACCCTGTAGGTCACGGTGCAGCTCGGCTGCGGAATCTCTTCCGTCATCATTTCCCCGCAGGCAATGCAGCGGTAGGTGCTGTGTCCGGGCGCCGCGGCCGTCGGCGCCTCAGCCGACGCCAGCTCCCAGGCATGCTCGGCGGCAGAGAAAACGCGGAACGCAAAGGCGTCGGAGTTCGGATTGCTGTAGGTTGTAAAATGGTTGTTGTAGTATTCCAGCGCGGATCTTCCGTATGACGTGGCGGCCACGGCGTTGACGACGTACACGCACCCGCCGGGCGCATCCTCAAAATGCCAGACCGAGCAATCATCCGGTGTATCGTTCCAGAGCAGCTTGCCGCCCTTTTGAATCGTCGTCAGATATTTTCCGTCATGCACCAGATAAAAGCCGCCGTCCGGCGCGGCCTGCGCGCAGAAGATCGCCGCTTCCCGGGTCTGAGCGATCACCCCTTCGTTTTCGGTCACACCGACACCCTTCAGCCGGTCGCTGCTGTTGGCCTCCGGCGTGATCGCCTTGCCTGATGCCGGATGATAAAGAAGGAGATGGTCTCCGTCGGAGACGTGCTCTGCCCGCGTATATACATTTGGAATCAGCGAGCTGCACAGGTCGCACCGATGATTGTGATCCTCGTCGGCGTGGCCCGGTGCGGGAGAGGGGAGGAGGCGGACGCAGCCGCAGACGGCGCAGGTGCGGCTCACCGTGCCGGGATCGGTGCAGCCGGCGCTCTCGTATATCGGCTCTCCCCAGCGATGCTCGCACCCTTCCCGCGTCGGCGTCCGGAGGCCGGCGGGAACGTCCAGACCGAACAGCTTCCAGGCAAGCTCCGGATAATCGATGAACACGTTGCGGTTTCCCTGTATCTTTTCGACAAGGTCGTTGCGCTGCATCTCCCAGGTATCGACGGGATCGTCCTGACACCAGTTGAGCAGCGTTGCGAGATCGGCGATGATGCGAACGCCGGTGTTGGTTTTGTCGTCCGGATCGGGCTCCGGGAGTCTGGAGGGATCGACGTCCGAGTACAGATTCGGCTGTCCCCAGCAGCAGTATACGTACAGAAGGATGCGCGCCACGTCGCCCTTGACGTCGTCTTTCGGCTCGAATACGTCCTTGTCGGCGAAGAGCTTATAGACCTCCTCGCCGTCCAGAAATCCCGTTTCATAGCCGTCGGCGTATACCTCGTCGACGTAGCCGAAGATGTGGTCGGCTTTGTCTTCGTTGACGCTTCGCACCGTCGGCCGCATATGGTGGAGATCCGCGCCCCCGTTCATTTCGTAATAGGAAGCGTGGCTTTTGGGCCAGACGTGCTCCCGGTTCATTAAGACCGTATTGCCGGGGTATTCGTAGACGGCGTCAGAATAGAACAGCAGGAAATGATTGGCCTTGCTGTTGTCGAGATCCGGGGCGGTATCCGTGATATTCCAATAATATGCCAGCGAGTTCTGCCCGAAGCCGCCGTAAACCGGAAGGCTCTCTTTTCTGAGCGTTGACTGCATCAGCGCCCGCAGGGCGTCATACAGCGGATTGTCCTGCGCCGCGGCATAACTGTCGGCGGGATCCGCGGCGCCCGGCAGGGAATTCAGCGCGTCAATGGAATATTCGCCCGTGTAATACGCCCGCGCGGCGTCGGAGAGCTCGCGGCAGACGATGTGGCGCGGCGCGGCGTTGGAGTCCGGCAGCGCTTCGGCACGGGCTGCGCCTGCCCCCTGAACGGCCAGTACGAAAGCAAAGGCCAGGGACAGCGCGGCGCGTATGATCCGACGGATTCCGGCTGGGTGTTTCATTTTGAGAACTTCCTTTCAAAACAGAGAATGGCTTTTCTGTATATTGGCTTTTGAAGAATGCCGGGAGGAACGGGAGGAACAAGCGGATTTGTCACAGCGGCTTCATCATGAACAATTCCATCGGCTGTTCATAGCCCGCTGCGCCGATCATGAGGCCGCCGCAGTCCCTGTAGCCCAATTTGCGGTAGAAATGCTGCGCCTCTTCATCCACCTGCGTCGAGGTGAGTACGATCCTGTATCCCCCGGCCTTCATGTCGTTCTCCCAGCGTTCCATCAAAGCGCGGCCGAAGCCCTGCTTCCGATGCCGCGCTTCAATAAAGAGCAATGTGCAGAAGGGCGTGTTGTCCCAAAACAGATTGTAGCGCAGCACTCCGATGGGCTGATCGTCGGCCAACAGAACGTAACCCTGCCTGTCCCGCACCTTTTTCTCAAATACAGTTTCCGGCAGGTGCTTGTCAAGGCTGTACCAGAATGCCCGATCCCGGGGTAATACGTAACGTATCTCCATTTTGCTCCTTCTCATTCATGTTTCATCAGACTGATCCGTATTCTTCGATTCATACGGCACTGAAATGAAATCCTTCTTTTGGTAGTACAAAAGACATACGGTCTCCACATGGCATGAGTCGTGCTTCTACATAATCATACATCGGGCACGCGCATCCACTTTGCGAAAAAGAACATGGATACTATTTTTCTCGCGCAGGGGAACATGTCGGCCTTATTTTACGGTCACGGGAACATGTCGAGAAACTGGAATTTAATAATCTGCCAGTCTGCCATAGTCATTCCACTCCCCAAACATCTGCCCCTTTTTGGTTTCCGCGATCAAGCGTGCAAGCATTTGCTCATACATTTCAGGATTTCGTTTTTTATAAAATGCTATATTTCCGGCTCGTACCCGTTGGTAAAGCAGTGGAAATGATTTGAACTTTGACCATACCCGTGCCTGCTTCAGGGCAGCTTCAATATAAGGGTCGATCCTGAAACTCCGTGCACCCATTGCAGGGAGGACTGATCTGCCCGCGTCCGTCATCAAACCAAGTTTTCCCAGACGACGGACGCGTTCTTTATTCAACTCTGTCCAATTACTGTTTCTTCGTCTCGGCGTGAATCTCTGCATTCTTACGCCGTCAATGACCGCATGGGTACTGTCGATCCAGCCAAAACACAGGGCTTCTTCAACAGCATCCAGATAATAGAAAACATCAGGATTGATCGGTTTCCCTCGCTTCACTGTGATCCAGCATTCCGTTTCTTTCGATGAATGAATGGTGAGCCATTGCCTGAACTCAATTCGATTATGAATTTGAAGTATATTGCTTGCCATATGCCTTCCCAGTTATCTTGAATAACTTCGCACCCCGCCGCCGGTGATGGCAGTGCAGGTGTCGTGGTGCATCCTAAAATCAGGACAAGCCGTTCATATTAGTCGAACTTCATCTGATCCAGCTCAACGCCGAACTCTTTATGAACGATCAGTATGACATCGTTTCCTTCTTCATTGATCTCATAAGAACTTACCTTGGGAAATGGTGCTGCCTGAAAGTCTTTCACCATCTTTTCGGCTTCTTCGCGTGTGCCAACCTGAAATTCTTCCGTGGTTCTCATTAATTTTGCCATCGTGGGCTCTCCTTTCACTCCCAGAAGGTAGTCCGTGGTTACATGAAAAAACGAGGCAATCTGGGGGAGCATGGCAATATCCGGATAATTGACATCATTCTCCCATCGTGAAACCGTCTGCACCGACACGCCAAGAGCCTCCGCGAATGACTGCTGTTTTATATGCCTGTCGCCGCGCAGCTTTTTGATTGTTGCACCGATTTCCATGTACTTTGCCTCCTTCATCCGGGATGACCCTATTATAGCCCACGGGATAAAGCAATCCCAGCACGCAAAACGAGAACCTGCTTAACACATGTGTTAAGGAACCGTTCTTTCTTGGCTCCCCGCCGCCGATGATGGCAGTGTGGGAGCTTTGGTGTGTCAGTTAGTTACCTGTTCCATCATAGGCATTACGTTCAACATAAGCCATCATGGTATTGTTTCTCCATGCGTGTGCAACGGCAATCAGCAGAGGAGTAATCGAAACAAGTATCACATTATTAATCAAAATACCGGCTATGAACACAGCTATGATACAAATCCCGATGAATACCATAATAGCAATGTGCTCTTTCAGCCATTTCTTCTTGAAGAACTCTATTTTATCCTTCAATGAGAAGCTGCTGGCTTTGATAACCTGTGTCAGATTCTCCTCTGCGGCCTCCTTGTACTCATCATCGGTTAATCTCTTTCCACTAAGAATTTCATTGACACTAACACTAAAAAGTTCTCCTAAAACCAGCATCACATCTGCAGGTGGCAGATATACTCCTGTTTCCCATCGGGAGACTGTTTTATTAGTGACTCCGATTTTTTCTCCGAGTTGCTCTTGCGTCAGACCTTTCTCTTTTCGAAGATCCGCTATAAATTTACCTGTTTTCATAAGATCCATATGACCCACCTCCTGAGAAAAGCATAGCGAATCTCCACCAAATTGTCTTTACCATAAACAGCGAATTGCTGGACATTTCATTTCCAACCATCGCACTGACATCTATCTCGCAGCCACAACTCCCCGACATCTAACTCAGCAACTCAACATAGTGACATCTAACTCGGCAACTCAACTCTCACACTTTTGGAGCTGATTTGCCCTTGGATAAGTTACCGAGAAGCGTTTTGTCTGTCCGATGCCAAATTGCCCGATTGCCCGAAAACCGCAGTATTACTGGGCTTTCGTGGCTATTTTCCTTCGACCCTTGACATCAAACAGACCGTCTCAACTGGATTTTGATTGTACCACCTCAACTGTCGCATATTTTGAGACAGTTAAAGGTTCAAGTGTTTCCTTCACATCAATCCAGACCGAATGCCTTTTCAACCAGTTCCAATGTTTGCATTATGGTTCGGCTTTCATCCCTGATAATCACATGAAACCCTGAGTGTAAGTAGTGGTCATAGTTTTCCTGTGAATTGATCAGCATGAGTCCTTTCCGATAATTCTCCATTGCCTTCTCAGGATCGGGTTCATCCATAATCAACTGATATAAGAACTGCTTCTCGCGATCTGGTCTTTCAAAGAAGCGCCGCACAGATATTTGAGGATCCGACAGCATGACCAGTACATGATTTGAGGGAGTTATCCTTTTCAATGTCTCTATTGAAATATTGGTATCTACAAACACAGGCTTTCTCTGCTCCTTAAGCCCGTCAAGGATTCTGAGCTCCAATATCTCACATTCATGAGACACACCGTCCATCCATGCCTTGTATTCTTCTGGACTTCTCCTGATGAAGTCATGCCAGTCCCTTAGATCACGAGTGTATGTCAGAAAAGGGAACTCTGCACTGTCCAACTCTGGCAATAGCTGATCATGATAGTTCTCTTCACACAGGATGCCATCATATTTCTTTGCAAGCAGTTTTATCATCGTTGATTTGCCTGCATAGGCCGTTCCAGTAATAAAGTACGCATTGTTGAATGTCATGATTTACTCTGTGTCCTCTTCGCTGCGCATAAATCTCCTGAATTCCGACTCTAATTGCTCACGATTTGGCAAATACAGCTGATATCGGCTTACAAAAACCTGATTGGTGATATTCTGCAGTGCATAATGCATAACCAGTTTATCCTGATATGCACCGAGAATAATGCCGATCGGCTCAGTATCCCCTTCTGTATTCATCTCCTCACGGTAGTAATTCAGATAGAAGTTCATTTGTCCGATATCCTCATGCTGGACCTCCCCGCGTTTCAGGTCAATCAGAACAAAGCATTTCAGAATCCGATGGTAGAATACCAGATCGACCTTATATGTCCTTCCACCAATAACCATTTTCTGCTGCCGTCCTACATAGGTAAAACCTTTTCCAAGTTCCAGAAAGAACATACTCAGGTTATTGACAAGCGCTTCTTCCAGGTCCCCTTCCTCATAAACAGGAAGCTGCGGCAAACCAGTAAATTCAAAAACATAAGGTTCCTTTAAAATGTCTTCGGGCTTCTCAATAATCTGTCCTTCGGAGGCCAGTTTCAGGACTTCCTGCTTATCGGTGCTGAGTGCCAACCGATGGAAAAGCATGCTCTTCATCTGCCGTTTCAGTTCACGGACGCCCCAATGCTCCGTCTCACATTCTTTTTCATAAAAAGAGCGTTCAAGCGGATCATCTATCTTCAAAAGTTCAACGTAATGGCTCCATGTCAAAAAGTCAGACAGTGTCTGACTTTTTGGATAGGTCAGATAAAGCCTTCGCATATAAACAACATTACTATGACTGAATCCCTTGCCATATCTATCCGTCAGGTCTCTGGAAAGTCTATTCAGTACATCTGATCCATATTCAGCTTTTTCATTTCCATGCTGTTCATATTCTACGATTTTCCTTCCGATTTCCCAATAAGTCTGGACCATCGCAGAGTTTACAGCATAGACCGCCTGCTGACGTCCTTGTTCAAGAGTTGTACCTACACTCAGCAGCAATCGATTATATTCAGGATTATTGTTTGTAGTTATTATTTCTTTTTTGTTCATTTGATTACCAACCATTTCTTATAATCAGTAATTGTTCTCGCAAGACTAAACGTCCTTTGGTTCATACGGCACAGAGATGAAATCGTTCTTTTGGTGGTACAAGCAGCATACCGTCTCGACGTGCCCCGTGCGCGGGAACATGTCGAGCGCGCGGACGGCGGCGATGCGGTAGCCGGATGCGGCCAGTGCGGCGGCGTCGCGTGCGAGCGTCGCCGGATTGCAGGAGACGTACACGATGCGCGCGGGCGAAAGATCGGTCAGCGCGCGGCGCATCTCCTCCGAGCAGCCGCGTCGCGGCGGATCGATGACGATGCAGTCAAAGTGTCCGCCCTCGGCGGTGACCGCCGCACTGTCGGCGCAGCGGAAGCGGATGTTCCGGAGATGATTGCGCGCGCGGTTAGCCTCGGCGTCGCGCACAGCGCTCTCATTGATCTCGATGCCCACGACCTCGGCCTCGGGCGCGGCGGCGGCCAGCGTCATGCCGATCGTGCCGGTGCCGCAGTAGAGATCCGCCGCCCGTTCGCCCGGCGCGAGCGCCGCAAACTCGCAAACCGTGCGGCAGAGCGCCTCGGCGATCGCGTGGTTCACCTGATAGAACGCGGCGGGCGAGACGCGCAGTGTCAGGCCGCAGAAGACGTCCGTCAGCGCGTCCTCGCCGCACAGGCGGGTATAGCGCGCCGCCGGATCCTCCGGCGAGCCGGAGGCGTAAAAGGCGCCGGCGAGGGTGGGGAAGCGGGCGGAAAGCGCCTGCGCCCAATGGGCGGCGGCTGTCCGTGCGGCGCGGCCGTCGGCGCGCGCGTGCAGCACGGCGGTGAAGCGGCCGTCCTGCGCGCAGCGCAGCGAGAGCGCGGCAAAATGCGGATTGCCGGCGGCGAGATGCGCCCGGGTGGCCGCGGTGATCCCGGCGAACTGCGGCGGGCAGAGCCGGCAGACACCGCCCTCCGGCTGCACAAGCCGATGCGTCGCGGCGGCGTAGATGCCGGCGCGTCCTGCCGCGTCCAGATGAAAGACCGCCTTGTTGCGGTAGCCGTCCGGCTCGCCGGTCACGATCCGATCCGGCTCGGCGTCAAGGCCCGCATGCGAGAGCGCGGCGGCCACAGCGGCGCGCTTGATCTCCGCCTCCCGCTCGTAGCGGAGCGCGCGGAAGACGCATCCGCCGCATCGGTCCGCGCACGCGCAGCCCGTCTCGCAGCGATCCGGCGACAGCGTGACGAGGCGCACCAACCGCGCCTCGGCGTACCGCCGGCGCAGCGCGGTGATTTCCAGCTCCGCCGTGTCCCCCGTCACCGTGCCGGGGCAGAACACTGCCAGCGATCCGATGCGCGCGACGCCCGCGCCGAGCAGGGACATATCTTCAATTCTGGCCGCAACGCGCGTGCCGACGGAAATCTCCATAACGCCTCCGCAGTTGTTTTCCACTATTATACCTTTTTTCTCTTTCCTTGTCAATTCTGTTCGTTATTCATAATTCTGACATACCTTTGTGCTATCATAAAACAAAGCTGCTGCTTCGCGGCATAATGCGAAGATCCGCTCAGCGGAGAAAGGAAACGGTATGCACGTTATTCAGTATAATCTCTTTCCCGGCGGCAATCATCGCTGCCTCACGATGAGCTATGACGACGGACGCGATTTCGACATCCGCCTCGCGGAAATCTTCCGTCAGAACGGCATTGCCGGCACGTTTCATCTGAATTCCTCCCGCATCGACCGTCCCGGCTACGTAAAGGCCGCGGAGATCCCGGAGATCTACGCCGGTCACGAGGTGTCCTGCCACATGGTGACCCATCCGTTCCCGACGGACAATCCGGACGTCTCCGTGCTGGAGGAGATCCTCGAGGACCGCAAGGCGCTCGAGGCCGCCTGCGGCTACGTGGTGCGCGGCATGTCCTATCCCTACGGCAACTACGACGCGCGCGTGATCTCCCTCTGCCGCGACGCCGGCATGGAGTATTCCCGCACGACGCAGCCCACGAACAACTTCGGCCTGCCGCAGGATTTCCTTGCCTGGCACCCGACCTGCAAGCACACCGGCGGCATCATGGAAAAACTGGACGCCTTCTACGCGCCGGACCGCTACAACCGCATGCGGCTGTTCTACGTCTGGGGGCACAGCTACGAGTTCAACAACGACAACAACTGGGAGCTGATCGAGGAGTTCTCGAAGGCCGCCGGAAACCGTCCCGATACGTGGTATGCGACGAATATTCAGATCGTCGATTACGTGAACGCCGTGCGTGCGCTGCGCGTCAGCGCCGACCGCACGATGGTCTATAACCCGAGCGCGATCGAGGTTTTCTTCACGATCGACGGCCAGACGGCCAGCGTCAAGCCGGGCGCGCTCTTCACGCTCTGATCCGATGCACCGCGCCGGCCGCGTCCATGTGCCGCGGCCGGCATACGGCGAAAAAATATGCAGATCCCCTTGCAATCGGGGGAGGACTGTGCTATAATCATAAGGAACTGTGAGGAAAGCTATCCCTGACGCTTTGACTCAAGAGAGCCGCGGGCCGGTGCGACGCGGCGTCGAGGGCAGGGTATCCACTTTCGGAGTTCCCGGCGAGAGCCGGAGGCCGGTGCCCTCTATCGCACCGCAAGAGCGGCCGCGCAGCGGCAATGTGGGTGGCAACACGGAGATTCTTCGTCCCATTGTGACGGGGGATTTTTTGTTTTCTCAGGCTATTATTTCAGGAGGCATTCTTATGCTGGACATCAAATTTCTCCGGGAGAACCCGGAAATCGTCAAACAGAACATCCGCAACAAGTTCCAGGACGCGAAGCTGCCGCTGGTCGACGAGGTGATCGCGCTGGACGCGGAGCGCCGCCGCGTGCTCCGCGAGGCGGAGGACCTTCGCGGAAGCCGCAACAAATACTCGAAGCAGATCGGCGCGCTGATGGGGCAGGGCAAGCGCGAGGAAGCCGAAGAGATGAAGCGGCTCGTCACGCAGAACGCGCAGAAGCTCTCCGAGGATGAGGCGGCCGTGAACGAGATGGATGAGAAGATCCGCCGCATCATGATGACGATCCCGAACATCATCGATCCGAGCGTGCCGATCGGCCGCGACGACAGCGAGAACGTGGAGATCGAGCGCTTCGGCGAGCCCGTGGTGCCGGATTTTGAGATCCCGTATCACACGGACATCATGGAGCGCTTCGACGGCATCGATCTTGATTCCGCCCGCCGCGTGGCCGGAAACGGATTCTATTATCTGATGGGCGACATCGCGCGGCTCCATTCCGCCGTCATCGCCTACGCCCGCGACTTCATGATCGACCGCGGCTTCACTTACTGCGTGCCGCCGTTCATGATCCGTTCCGACGTCGTCACCGGCGTGATGAGCTTTGCGGAAATGGACGCCATGATGTACAAGATCGAGGGCGAGGACCTCTATCTGATTGGCACGAGCGAGCACTCGATGATCGGCAAGTTCATCGACCAGATCCTGCCGGAGGAAAAGCTTCCGTTCACGCTGACCAGCTATTCCCCCTGTTTCCGCAAGGAAAAGGGCGCGCATGGCATCGAGGAGCGAGGCGTCTACCGCATCCACCAGTTTGAGAAGCAGGAGATGATCGTGGTCTGCCGTCCCGAGGACAGCAAAATGTGGTACGACCGCCTCTGGCAGAACACCGTCGATCTCTTCCGCTCGATGGATATTCCGGTGCGCACACTGGAGTGCTGTTCCGGCGATCTGGCCGATCTGAAGGTCAAATCGTGCGACGTCGAGGCCTGGTCTCCGCGGCAGAAGAAGTATTTCGAGGTCGGCAGCTGCTCGAATCTGGGCGACGCGCAGGCGCGCCGTCTGCGCATCCGCGTCAGCGGCGAAAACGGCAAGTATCTGGCGCACACGCTGAACAATACCGTCGTGGCGCCGCCGCGCATGCTGATCGCGTTCCTCGAGAACAATCTGAACGCCGACGGCTCCGTCAATATTCCCGTCGCCCTGCGCCCCTACATGGGCGGCAAGGACAAGCTGATCCCCAAAAAGTAAGAAAGAACAAAAGAAGGCCCGCGGAAATTCCTGCGGGCCTTCTTTTTATGTACGGGGAATGAGAACCGGGCGCTCCAGATTGACGAAATGATATCTTTTTTCCGCATGCGTGAAGAGGAAGGTCATCTTCTGAATCTCTCCCTCCGGCAGCCCGTCAAAGCGCACCTCGAACGTCTGCCAGCCGTCCGACACCTCCGTGATCGGCGCGAAGGGAAGCGTGACGTCCGATTTGCCGTCGATCGTCAGGCGCAGCGCCGCCGAGAGGCCGTCCGTGTTGTAGAGATCAACGCGCAGCGCGGCGTAGTTTGTCAGGTCAAGGCGGTTGCAGCGCCGGGCGCGTACCACGGCGCCGCAGGTTTCGTTCTCATCGTCCGAGACGCGCAGGCTGATGTCCCCGCGCGTGAACGCGCGGTCGAGACAGATCTCCGAGGTACCGTATGGCTGCCAGACCGGATAATAGAAGAAGTTGAGCACGCCGTCCCTTGAGGCGTCGCACCACAGCGACTGCCGGTGCAGATCGAGCCACGGCTTGGCCTCGATCCGGAACGGATGCGAGGGATCGGTGGCAAACGGCGCAAGCGGAAATTCGCCGGCCCAGAGATTGATCCCCTCCTCCATCGACGACCAGCCGTAGGCGGCGTTCTTCGGGTCGCTCAGGAACGGATGCCAGACAGCCATCGTGTCGGGCGATAGGATCTCGCACTGCGCGGAGAGATACAGATCATCCGCCCCGGCGACGTAGAGTCCGCGTACCTGCGGCCCGTCGATGCGGAGCCCGGAGGAGGCGTGGCGGAAGCGGAGGATCAGGCGGCTGCCTTCGCGCTCGCAGGCGGCGAGCGTGGCCGGCGTGCGCTGGGAGCCGCGGTCATAGGCGTTCGTCTCCGCGAGGAGCGCGAGCCGGTAGCCGACCTCGTACTTGTTCGCCGGGTGGATCGGATGGTTGCCGCGGTGATAGGTCCAGAGCGGCGGCAGATCGGCGATCGGCGCGAAGGCAAACTTGTGGGGCGCCTCCAGCGCCGTGTCGATAAATGCCTGATTGAGCAGGCCCAGGCTGACATCACCGCTCCCGCCGTAGGCCCACGGATAGAGCAGGGAGGAGATCATCATGAAATTCGACGGATCGACGCCGAAATGCTCCGCATAGAAGCGCTGGTAGCAGCGCAGATACTGCGCGTAGACGCGCCGCGTCCATTCCGCGCTGCAGTCGTTCTCTCCCTGATACCAGATCACACCGCGCACCTGCACGCCGCGCAGCGGCGCGATGCGTGAGTTATAGAGCACAAAGATCTGCTGATAGTTGTTTGCGCCGCGGGTGTTCCATTCCTTTTCCTCTGGCACGGTGCCGAAGGAGAGCTCCTTCTCCCACAGCGCCGCATCGGCCCGGAACGCCTCCTCCGGGATCCAGCCGCGGATCGGCGAGCCGCCCCAGCTGACGTTCAGGATACCCACCGGGATGCGGTCGCGGAAATAGTGCGTCAGCTCCCGCAGAAACGCTGTGCCGACGGCGGACATGCCGAGTACCCTCGAAACGTTGCGCACAGGACGCCATTCGCCGCCCACCGCATCGCTCGGCTCGCGCGGGAACACGGCGGCGTTCCGTCCCTCGGGGAAGCCCTGCGCATAGAAGCGGACCGGCTTGTCGGCCATCTCCGTCACGAAGCGGACGGCGTCCGGCATCATGTTCGTCGGAAATTCCATGTTGGACTGGCCGCTCGCCAGCCACAGCTCGCCGAAGAGCACGTCCTCGAGCACGCATTCCTCCGCTCCCGCCGAAACCGCGATGCGGTGCGGCGAAAGAGAGGCGGCCGGCGTGCGGATCGGCGCGGCGAACGCGCCGTCCGTCACCGGCGCGGACTGCTCCGCAAGCAGCCTCTCGCCGGCATAGAGCCGGACGGAGACCGATGCGGCGTCGCTGCGGCCGCGCAGCGTCAGCGTGGAATTCTGCTGGAAAAGCGCATGGGAAGAAAATACGGGAAGAAGTTGAAGCATGGCGATTGTTCGGACGTGTGCCCGTCTCCTCAGATGCAGATCGTTTTGCAGCATTATTATAGTACACAGCGCGCCGCATTGCAAGATGCAACGGATTTTTTCTCCGAAACGTGCGAGCCCCTTGCTTTTTTTTCCACCGTGCGCTATAATGATAGCATCCCCAAATGATACGAACAGGAGAACCAATATGCAGTTTATCATTGAGAACGACCGTCTGAAGGTCACCGTCGATTCCGTCGGATGCGAGATCGTCTCCATTATCGGCAAAACGGACGGCTGCGAATACCTCTGGGGCGGCAATCCGGAATTCTGGTCGCAGCACGCGCCGACCATGTTCCCGATCTGCGGCCGTCTGAACGAGGGAAAGTACACCTACCGCGGCAGGGAATACGAGATGAATCTCCACGGCTTCGCCCGCCATGCGGAGTTCACGATTGCCGAGAAAACGCCGACCTCAGTCGCCATGACGCTGACGGACAGCGAGGAAATCTATGCGCAGTATCCCTTCCGCTTTGCCTTTACGATCCGTCACACGCTGGACGGCGATACGATCCATACCGACTACACCGTCGAAAACCGGAGCGGCGCACCGATGCCGTATGCGCTCGGCGGCCATCCCGGCTTCAACCTCCCGCTCGGCGGCGCCGGCCGCTTTGAGGATTCCTACATCGAGTTCGACGAGCCCGCGCCGGCCCGCGCGCTCGTTCTGACGGAGCGCTGCCTGATGACTGACGATACCGTCCCGTTCGCGCTCGAGAACGGCACGACGCGCGCGCTGTCGCACGATCTCTTCGATCACGACGCGATCTTCCTTGTCGATATGGCGAAGGGCGTCACGCTGCGCTCGCACGTCAGCCCGAAGTTCGTCCGCCTGACCTATGCGGACATGAAATACCTCGGCCTGTGGCATAAGCCGCGCACCGAGGCGCCCTATATGTGCATTGAGCCGTGGACGAGCGTCCCCGCCTACGACGGAAAAACCGACGACCTGGAGACGAAGCGCGACCTCGCGCATCTGCCTGCCGGCGAGACGGCGCACGCCGGCTATACCATCACCATCGGACAGTAAAAGGAGAAGGCCATGAAGCTTGCCGAAGCGCTGCACCAGCGCGCGGATCTGCAGAAGCGGATCGCACAGCTGGGGACGCGGCTGAACAACAACGCCAAGGTGCAGGAGGGCGACGAGCCGTCGGAGGATCCGCTGACGCTGCTCGCCGCGCTGGACGCGGCGACGAAGGAATACGGCGCGCTGATCGCCGCCGTCAACCGTACCAACGCCGCCGTGCGTACGCCGGACGGCCGCACGCTGACCGATCTGATCGCCCGCAAGGATACGCTGTCGCTGCACATCTCGATCCTTCGCGGCTTTCTTGACGCCGCCAGCGCCCGTGTCGATCGTTATTCCAACAAGGAGATCCGCATCGTTTCCACGATCGACGTGCGCGCGCAGCAGAAGGCGCTCGATGCGCTCTCCGCGGAGCTGCGCGAGATCGACGTAACGATCCAGGGACTCAACTGGACGACAGACCTCCTCGAGTAATCACCGCCGGTAACCGGGCGGGCGGACGTGAACCCCGGCGATTGGGCAATTCGCCATAGCTTGACGCGGAACGGCGCCTGCCGCATAAGCATGACTCGGCGCATCACATCGCACATCCGCAATCCGCATTGTTTTCCTTATCACCGCACGTCGGCGTCCGGCGAGGGTGGGCTCGGGGCTTGGATAAAAAATCCCGCAGGCATATGCCTGCGGGATTTTTTACATGACGCGTTCAGTTGTCGAAGACGATGTCCGGCGTGTACTCGTAGCAGGTGGCGGTCACCTCGGTGAGCTTGCCGCTGCGGTAGACGCTGAAGGTGAGCGTGTCGCCCACGCTGTGCTTTTTCAGAATCGCCTTGATGTCGGAGAAGGAGGAGATTTCCTGCCCGTCCACCGCGATGACGCGGTCGCCGACGCGGAAGACCTGGTCGTTGTAGCCCTCCTCGAGCGAGTAGACATAGACGCCGAGGCTGGTGACGCGGAGATACAGCGCCTGATTGTAGCTGGTGACGTCGTAGAAGGTCACGCCGAGCGTCGGCTTGCCGCTGACGTAGCCCTGCGCGATCAGCTGCTCGGCGACGTCGATGGCGTCGTTGACGGGGATGGCGAAGCCGAGGCCTTCGATGCCGGTGCCGGAGGATTTCGCGTTGACGATGCCGATCAGCTCGCCGCTCATGTTGAAGAGGCCGCCGCCGGAGTTGCCGGGGTTGATGGCCGCGTTGGTCTGCATGAGATTCATCCGCTCGCCGTCCACGTTGACCTCGCGGTCGAGCGCGCTGATGATGCCGTTGGTGACGGTGCCGCCCAGCTCACCGAGCGGGTTGCCTACGGCGATGACCTCCTCACCGACCGCAAGCTTGTCGCTGTTGCCGACGGTGACGGACGGAAGACCGGTAACGTCGATCTTGATGACGGCGATGTCGGAATCCGCGTCGGTGCCGATGACCTTGGCTGGGTATTCCTCGCCGTTTGTCAGACGGACGGTGATCGAATCCGCAATCTTGTTGTTCTTGGAATCAGTGTCCGCGATGACGTGGTTGTTGGTGACGATATAGCCGTCCTCGGTAAGGATGACGCCGGAGCCGGCGCCCGCGGTGATATACTGGAAGTAGGAGGAGACGACGGATTCCGTGGTGATCTCCACGACCGCATCCTTGACTTTGCTGGCTACGGTGTAGTAATCCGTGCGGCCGCCGGACGAGGACATGCCGCTGGCGGAACTCTCCGGCGCGCGGTAGATGACGCTGGTGCCGCCGGAGGAGTTCTGGACGGGTTGCTCCACGGTCGTGGACGGCGTGGCTACGTTTCGGGTCGCCATGTGCGCGCCGAAGAAGCCGGCCGCGCAGGAGAGCAGAATCGTGCAGATGCAGAGCACCGCGGCGGCGGCGCGGGTGATGCCGGTGCGCGTCTTCTTTTTCGTATTCTGGACGGGTGCTCGGTTGTAGGAGGTGTAGGTGTGGGAGGCGGCGCTGGGATTCTGGTATGGCTGCTGGCCGTAGAAGCCGCGATCGTTCTGCGTGCCGTGGTTGTACGGATTCTGGTAGCCGTACTGGCCGTATGCAGGCGGCGCCTGCGCGGGCTGCGGATTGGCCGCTGGGCGCGCGGTCTGCGGAGCGGCGTCCGAGGCAGGGCTGACCGGCGCGGCATTCTGCGGCTGCGCCGGCTGCGCGGACTGCGGCTGGGATGCGGCGGCGGGTTCGGAGACGGTCTGCGGATTCTGCGGAGCGGAATCCGGATTTACGGCAGACGGAGTCTCGGCGGCGTTCGTGCGCTCAGTTTGCGGATCCTGCGCGCGGTTGGTTTCATTTTCATTGTACTCGTTGTACATCATATGGTAGACTCCTTTCGCAGCGTTTCGCTGCCTGTTTTTCCTTACGCATATAGTATACCGCCGTTATGTGATGGATTTTTGAAGACGAAAAAAAAACTGCTTGAATATTCGGGGAGATTTGCGCAAAAAAAGTGACGGTCAGCCGAGGCTGACCGTCACGATGAAGCCGTGATCGTTGTCACCGGAGATGGAATAGGGAAGATCGGGCGGAAGCGGGATCTGCGTCACGTCTCCCTCTTCGGCGGGAACGGTATAGATCATATATCCTTGTGCGGGCAGCTCGTAGCCGTCCGTCGCGGAAATCGTGCCGTCTGCGGCGACGAGCAGCCGCTCGCCGTCCCAGGTAAAGGTGTGCAGATAATCGTGGTACTCCTCAAAGCACATGCCGCTGTCCGTGATGAGTCGCGCGTGCGGCGTACCGACGTAGCGGTAATGCCACGGCTCCGGCGCGCAGCGTGTGATCGGCTGCTTGTCCTCGGTGTAGCGCAGAAAAAAGCCGTACTCCGGCGCGTTTTCGATGATCCACGACGCTTTGTCGTATTCCGAAAAATAGTATTGCCGTCCGTCGGTGAAGATCACCATGTCGATCGCGAGACCCGCATGGTGCTCGCTGTGGCCGGGCAGCGCCACGTAGAGGGCCGCCATCTCCGCCCCCTGCGAGGCGACGCGGGCGTTGTAGAGCTCCTCCTGAAATTCGTAGGTGCGGTAACCGCTGGTGACGAGCACCTCGCGGCAGCCGCTCGCCGCGGCGAAATCGGAGAGGAATCGGTCAAAGATCGGAAACAGCTCGGTATTCAGCGAGATCGCAATCGTACTGAGCATATAGGTCGGCGATTTGTTGCCGTACAGCACCGTCTGCGGCTGCGACTCCGGAAATACGTAGGGATGATCGATATTGATGAGGATCAGATCGCCCCGATGCACGTCGCTGTTGTCCACCGAAATCCGGATATTCTCCGGCTCGCGCAGCGGCGCGGGCGGCCCGACGACCTCCTCTTCCAGCGCTTCCGTGCGGATCGGCTCCAGGAGCGCCGCGGCGGAATCCAGCGCCGCGCTCTGCGGCAGCGTGTCCTCTGCGGTCAGCGCGGGCTCAGCGGCCGTGCTTCGCTGATGAGAGAGGAAGAGCAGGGAGACGAGGATCACGAAGAGAAAGAGCGCAGCGCAGAGCAGGGCGCCGGTCACGGAATGGGTGCGCTGCCGTTCGGCGACGGTGCGCGTGCGCGCGGAGGATGCGATTGTATTGTGTGTCATGTCAGCTTTCTTTCCGATTGGAGAAAAACAAGCGGCGGGAAACCGCCGCTTGTGTGGAGGCTATTCTCAGAGTGCGTCGCGGCGGGAAAGGTTCATGCGGCCTTTCTCGTCCGTGCCGAGATACTTCACGCGCATCTCGTCGCCCACCTGGCAGACGTCCTCGACCTTTTCCGTGCGGCCCTTGTCCAGCTTGGAGATGTGCACCATGCCTTCCTTGCCAGGCGCGAATTCGACAAACGCGCCGATAGGAATGATGCGGGTGACGCGGCCGGTGTAGATGGCACCGACTTCCGGCTCGAAGACGATGCCGGCGATGATGTCGCGCGCGGCCTCGATGCCCTTCTGGTTGATGCCGGAGATATAGATGCTGCCGTCGTCCTCGACGTCGATCTTGGCGCCGGTGTCGGCGACGATCTTCTGGATGACCTTGCCCTTCGGGCCGATGACGTCGCCGATCTTCTCGACGGCGATCTTCATCGTGATCATCTTCGGCGCGTACTCGGAAACCTGCGGACGCGGCGCCGGGATCGCCTTGAGAATGATCTCGTCGATGATATAATCGCGGCCCTTGTGCGTGACCTCAAGCGCCTTACGGATGATCTCCGGCGTCAGACCGTCGATCTTCAGATCCATCTGGATGGAGGTAATTCCCTTGTGCGTGCCGGCAACCTTGAAGTCCATGTCGCCGTAGAAGTCCTCAAGGCCCTGGATATCGATCATCGTCATCCAGCGATCGCCCTCGGTGATCAGACCGCAGGAGATGCCGGCGACCGGCGCGGTGATCGGCACGCCCGCGTCCATAAGGGCCAGCGTGGAGCCGCAGACGGAAGCCTGGGAGGTCGAGCCGTTGGAACTGATGACCTCGGAGACCAGGCGGATCGTGTAGGGGAACTCCTCCATCGAGGGCAGCACGGGGAGCAGGGAACGCTCGGCCAGCGCGCCGTGACCGATTTCGCGGCGGCCGGGGCTGCGGGAGGACTTGGCCTCGCCGGTGGAGTAGCCGGGCATGTTGTAGTGGTGCATATAGCGCTTCTCGGTCTCCTCGGTGATGCCGTCGAGCAGCTGCGCGTCGTCCGGCGCGCCGAGCGTGGCCAGCGTCATGACCTGGGTCTGGCCGCGGGTGAAGAGGGCGCTGCCGTGCGTGCGGCTGAAGAGGCCGACCTCGGCGGCGAGCGGACGGATCTGGTCGAGCCGGCGGCCGTCCACGCGCTTGCCCTCGTCGAGCAGCCAGCGGCGCACGACGAACTTCTGGATCTTATAGAGGATCTCGTCGATCATCACGTGCGTGTCGGGATCGCCGCCGTCGAACTCATTGTAGACGTTCTCGGTGATGACGGCCATCCGCTCGTCACGGACGTTCTTGTCGTCGGTGTCGAGCGCGATGCGCACGGCGTCGATGCAGTATTCCTCGATCTTCTCGTAGAGATCGTGATCGACCTCGCAAGAAGGATAGGAGAACTTCGGCTTGCCGATCTCGGCGATGATGCCGTTCATGAAGACAAGCAGCTTCTTGATCTCCTCGTGTGCGGCCATGATGGCGCGGAACATATCGTCGTCGGAGACTTCCTTGGCGCCGGCCTCGATCATGACCACCTTCTTCTCGGAGGCGGCAACCGTCAGCTCGAGCACGCTCTTCTGACGCTGCGCGGAGGTGGGGTTCATCACGATGCCGTCCTCTTCGGTCATGCCGACGAAGACGCCGCCGATCGGGCCGTTCCACGGAATATCGGAGATGGAGAGCGAGAGAGAGGCGCCGATCATGGCGGCGATCTCCGGCGAGCAGTCATGATCGACAGAGAGTACGGTCAGCGCGAGGTTGACGTCGTTGCGCAGATCCTTCGGGAAGAGCGGGCGGATCGGGCGGTCGATAACGCGCGCGGTCAGAATCGCCTTCTCAGAGGGGCGGCCTTCGCGGCGGTTGTAGCTGCCGGGAATGCGGCCGACGGAGTACAGGCGCTCCTCGAAATCCACGGAGAGCGGCAGAAAATCGATGCCGTCGCGCGGACGCTCAGAGGCGGTCGCGCAGCAGAGCACGGCGGTGCCGCCGTAGCGGACGAGGCAGGAGCCGTTGGCCAGACCGGCCATCTTGCCGGTCTCGATCACGAGGGGACGGCCGGCAAACTCGTAGGAATACGTTTTGTAGTTCTCAAACATTCTTTTCACCAATCCTTATTATTTTGCGAGATCCGCTCCGTGCGTCCCGCCGTCTCGCCCGTGCGGGAGGAGCTTGCGCCTTCGGCGCCGGTGCGGCCGCAGGATCGGAGAAGGTATAGCGCTTAAACACACATCCGGCGCCCGGGTGCATGTTTAACTGCTATGCCTGCCCCGATAATCCGGCGGTCGGCTGTGCTGCCGGAGAAGGGAAGCGTGCAAGAAGCCGCGGCAAGCTGCATAGGACAGCCTGCCGCGGCGAGCACCTGCACGGGTCGATTCAATCGGCAGACGGGGATTCCGCGGGGATTACTTTCTGAGCTCGAGCTTTTCGATGATCGCGCGGTAGCGCTCGATATCATTCTTGGCCAGGTAGTTCAGAAGATTGCGGCGGTGTCCGACCATCTTCAGAAGGCCGCGGCGGCTGTGGTGATCCTTGTGGTTGCTCTTCAGATGCGCGTTCAGGTTGTTGATGCGGTAGGTGAGAACGGCGATCTGCACCTCGGGAGAGCCGGTGTCGCCCTCGTGGGTCTTGTACTTGTCGATGATCTGCTGCTTGATTTCCTTTTCCATGGTTTTCACCTCATAAAAAATGTATTACGCCGCGGGACCCAGAGATCGGCGGGTGAAGACGCTTCATCAAGAAGCCGATGATCCGAAGCCCGAGTCTGCGGCACAACCGTGAACTATTATATCACAGCGGCGCGCGTTTGTAAAGAGCGGATTTTTAAATATTTGCAAAAGTTTTGCCGACACACGCGGACCGGGGCGGAAGTTGCATTTTTGACGCGCGTCGCGTCACGTTCTGGCGCGCCGTTCTCGCTTCGCTGTGCAAAAATCGTATCGTTTGCAAACTATCTTTGCGTTAGCTCTTGTTTTTTTGTGGAATTTCTGGTATCATATAAGATAGTGTATTCTTCCCGGCGCGCTGAATCCTTCTTAAATAATAATTTCCTGCTGTGCAGCCAGCGCGGCGCGTCCCGGATATCGTGAGGCGCACGGCAATCATCACAGTCAAGAAAGCGAGGACGGTGCGAGTATCCATGTCAACCGATCCGAAATCCAAAAATAAGCCGCGCGCGGCCTCCTCGTCCCGCGCCGGCAGCAAAAAAACCGCCGCAGCGAAAAAGAGCGCGTCTTCCTCCCGCTCGGTGAAGAAGACGACGCGCGAGAGCGCACGCCCCGAAAAGGAAGCCGCCCGCCGTCCCGCCGGGCTCGGCGCGCAGCTGATGCCGTTCATTTTTCTGGTCGCCGCCGTGTTTTTTGCGGTCTGCCTGGTCGCCAAGGGCGTCGGCTTCGTCGGCGGCGGGATCCGCGACGTGCTGCTCGGCCTCTTTTCCGGCGTGGCGTATACGCTTCCGATCTATCTGATCCTCGGCGCGTTCATGTGGCGGTCCGATCTGGAAAAGGGCATGACCGCGTGGAAGATCTTCTGCTACTTCATCACCTTTCTGACCACCACCGCGCTGATGCACTTTTTTGCCGACGGCGCGCATACCTTCGCGGCCGCTGAGCATTATGCGGCGGGCCTGACCCGCACGGGCGGCGGCGTTCTCGGCGGCATGATCGGCGAGGCGATGACGCGCGCCTTCGGCCGCGCTCTGTCGCTTGTGCTCCTCTTTGCCGTGCTCTTTGTGTTTGTACTTCTGATGTTCGGCATTACGCCGCGCGGACTGTACGTTCTGATCGCGTATAAGATTCAGACCGCAAAGGAACGCTCCATGGCTGAGCGGCAGGCGCGGCAGGAGGAGGAGGAAGAGCTGCTTCGACGCGCGCGCCTGGCGCAGAAGAAGGAGCTGCAGCACGCCGTCGCCGAGCCGACGCGGCCGAAGCCTGCCGCGCGCGGCGAGCAGCTCTCTCTGGCGGAGGGACGCCGGAACGGCGATTTCTCCAACCTCGACGTCGATATGGACAACTATGACGACGACGGGGACGGGGAAGACGAGATTTCCGACTATGAGGAGCCGTCCGCCGCCGTGACGGAGGAAAATGACCGGACGCCGCAGCCGGACGGCGTGATCGACGAGAAGATTTTCGAGGAAGTCATGCGCCGCACGCAGCAGCGGCTGAAAAACCAGGGCACGGCCGCCGATCTGCTTGAGGCGGCGCAAGCCTCCGACGACGCGCCGGAGAATCTGTTTGCCGATCCTGCGACGCCGGAGGAAATCCCGGAGAAGTATCCCGACGCGGCCGAGCCGGAGGACGATCTCCCGTGGGAGGAGTCGATCCGGCCGGAGACGGCGCCCGAGCCGCCCGAGGACCCGGAGGAGCTGGAGGACGAGGATCTGGATCTGAGCAAGATCTTTACCGACACCTCCGACGAGGCGCTTCTGCGGCGGCTGAACGATGTTTACGCCCCCGCCTCCCGCGAGGACGGCGAAGACGAAGCCGCAAGCGACGACGCGGAGATCGAGCTTTCGGTCCAGCGCCGCCAGATCACGGAAAAGCGCGTGCCCGCCGCGTCGAAGCCTGCCGTGCAGCCCGCCGCGGCCGCCGCGCCGGCAAAGGCGGAGGAAACGCCCGAATATCAGTTCCCGCCGATCGATCTGCTGACGAAGGATGAAAACGCCGGCGGAGAAAACTTCACCGACGAGCTGCGCGACAACGCCGCAAAGCTTGTCAAGACGCTCGACGATTTCCGCGTGAAGACGAAGATCGTCGACGTCTGCCGCGGACCGACAATCACCCGCTACGAGCTGCAGCCGGAGCCGGGTACGCGCGTGCGCTCCATCGCCAATCTGGTGGACGACATCGCGCTCAATCTGGCGACGGCCGGTGTGCGCGTTGAAGCGCCGATCCCCGGCAAGAACGCCGTCGGGATCGAAGTGCCGAACAAGAACGCCGCAACCGTCCATCTTCGCACGCTGCTGGAGAACCCGAGCTTTGCGGCGGCCAAGAGCCGCATCAACGCCGCGCTCGGTCAGGACGTTGCCGGCGCGAACGTCTATCTCGACATCGCGCGGATGCCGCACCTGCTGATCGCCGGCGCCACCGGCATGGGCAAATCCGTCTGTATCAACAGCCTGATCGTCAGCCTGCTCTACAAGGCGCGGCCGGACGAGGTCAAGCTGATCATGATCGACCCCAAGAAGGTCGAGCTGAGCATCTACAACGGCATTCCGCACCTGTACATGCCGGTCGTCAGCGACGCTAAGAAAGCTGCCGGTGCTCTTTCCTGGGCCGTCTCCGAAATGGAGCGCCGCTACAGCCTGATCGAGGAGGTCGGCGTGCGCGACATCAAGACCTACAACTCCGTCACCAAGGACGATCCGCAGTATGAATTCCTGCCGCAGTTCGTCATCGTGATCGACGAGTTGGCGGATCTCATGATGATGGCGAAGAAGGACGTCGAGGAGTCGATCTGCCGCATAGCACAGAAGGCGCGCGCAGCCGGCATGCACCTGATCATCGGTACGCAGCGTCCGTCCGTGGACGTCATCACCGGCCTCATCAAGGCCAACTTCCCCTCGCGCATCGCCTTCCGCGTCTCTTCCCGCATCGACTCCGGCACGATCATCGACCGGCCCGGCGCGGAGAACCTCGTGGGACGCGGCGATATGCTCTACAATCCCGTCGGCGCGGACAAGCCGATCCGCGTACAGGGCGCCTACGTCTCCGAGGAGGACGTGGAGAAGGTCGTCTCCTACATCCGCGCGCACAACAGCGGCGCGGAATACGATACGAACGCCATGGAGCAGATCGAGCGCAACGCCGCCTCGATCGGCGTTACAAAGAAGGGCGCTTCCTCTTTCGAGGACGGCGAGAGCGAGGCGGAGGAGGATCCGATGCTCCGCTCCGCAATCGAGCTCGCGGTGGAGAGCGGCAAGATCTCGACGTCGCTTCTGCAGCGCCGCCTGTCGCTCGGCTACGGCCGCGCGGCCAAGCTGATCGACCGCATGGAGCAGCTCGGCTACGTCAGCCCGCCGGACGGGCAGAAGCCGCGCGAGGTGCGCATCACGAAAGAAGAATTTATGGAAATGGTGCTGCGGGGAACGGCATTCTGATCCCCGCCGCGGAGGAAGTCTGAAAATGGGAAAGCTGATCGTCATCGAGGGTCTGGACGGCTCCGGCAAGGGCACGCAGTCGCACCTTCTGGCAGAGAATCTGCGCGCAGAGGGAAAGCGCGTGCGGGAGCTGAGCTTTCCGCACTACGAATCCGAGAGCTCGGCGCTCGTGCGCTTTTATCTGAACGGCGGACTCGGCGCCTCGCCGGATGCGACCAACGCCTACGCCGCTTCGATGTTTTTCGCCGCCGACCGCTATATCACCTATGCGACCGACTGGAAGCGGGACTATCTCGATCCCGACGTGACGCTGATCGCCAACCGCTATACGACGGCGAACGCCTATCATCAGCTTGCCAAGCTGCCCCGTGAGGCGTGGGATGAATTTCTTGCGTGGCTGTGGGACCTCGAGTTCACGCGGCTGGGGCTGCCCCGGCCGGACGCGGTGGTCGCGCTTTCGATGGAGCCCGAGATTTCCCACGCGCTGATCCTCCGGCGCAGCGCGGCGACCGGTGTCGCGCAGGATATCCATGAGGCGGACGCCGATTATCTCGCGCGCTGCTACGAAGCGCTCGACTATGCCGCCGGCTCGCTTGGCTGGATCCTGCTCCGCTGTACGGACGGGACCGCGCCGTATCCCATTGAAGAGATGCAGCGGCGTATCCGCGCCGCTTTGCAGCTTTGACGGATCGGATGAAATGAAGAGAAGATGTCTGGAAGAGAAGAAAGGATGAGATTTTGCGATGGTATACGTATTTCTGGCAACAGGATTTGAAGAGATCGAAGCGCTGACGCCGGTGGACCTTCTGCGCCGGGCCGGTGTGGAGGTCACGACGGTCGGCGTGAGCGGCAAAACGGTCGTCGGTTCACACGGCATTCCCGTAACGGCGGACGTCACGGCGGACGAAGCGCGCGCGATGTGCGCCGGGACGAAGCCGGAGATGATCGTTTTGCCCGGCGGGATGCCGGGCGCGTCCAATCTGGACGCGGCGCCGGTGGTGGAGGAATTTCTCGCCGCCGCCCAGAAGGCGGACGCCTTCTGTGCCGCCATCTGCGCTGCCCCGATGATTTACGGAAAGCGCGGCCTGCTTCGCGGCAGACGCGCGGTCTGCTATCCGGGTTTTGAGGAGCGGCTGGACGGCGCCGTGCTGTGCCGTGCGCCCGTTGTCCGCGACGGAAAGTGGATCACCGGTCAGGCGATGGGCGCGGCGACGGAATTTGCGCTGACACTCGTCGAGGCACTGAAGGGAAAGGAGGCCGCGGACGCCCTGCGCGCCGCAATCTGCGCATGATGAACATGATTCGCAAGCAAAAGGACGACATCCGTGCGGAGTATTCCGCGCGCCGCGCCGCCATGGATCCCGAGCTGAAGCGGCGCCGCGACGAGGCGATCTGCCGCGCGGCCGTGTCGCTCGTCAGCTTCCGCTTTGCGGAATACGTGCTGCTGTACGCTGCCACACCGAACGAGATCGACGTCTTCGGCATCGCCCGCGAGGCGCTTGCCCGGCAGAAAAAGATCGCCTTTCCGCGCTGCGACAAGGAGACGCACACGATGCGCTATCACATCGTCTCCTCGCTCGACGAGCTGGCGCCGGACACCTACGGACTTCTGGAGCCGCCGCCGGACGCGCCCGTTTATGATCCGCAGACGGAAAAGGGAAGCGCCGTGTGCTTTGTGCCCGGCCTCGTTTACGACCGCGCCGGCTATCGTCTCGGCTACGGCAAGGGCTTCTACGACCGCTATCTCTCTCGCTTTTCCGGCTGCACCCTCGGCGTCGTCTACAGTGATTATATCCTGCCGGTCGTTCCGCGCGGCCGCTACGACGTGTCCGTCGATATTCTTCTGACCGAAAAGGGCGTGAAGGTGACCGGTGAAAATTAAAGGCACGTTTGCCGCGCCGTTTCTGCTTCTTGTCGTTCTGGCGCTGCTGACTGTTTCCGGCCGGCTCGATTATGAGCGTCTCGGCGGGAACACCAACGTGGTTCTTACGTCTGTAATCCTGGAGCTGCTTGTTTACGCGCTCCCCGCCGTTTTCTACTGCCGCCTGCGCGGCGCGGATTTCACGCGGCGTCTGCGTCTGCGGCTTTTCTCCCCGCAGCATGCATTCCTTTTGCTTCTGGCGCTCCTTGCCATGATCGCCGGCGGCGCGCTGATCAATCTGCTTGTGCAGAAGATTGCGCCGGCGGCGGAGCTTTCCGTGGCCGCGGCGGACGATCACCTCTTCTATACGCTTTTCGCCGTCTGCATCCTGCCGGCGGTGCTCGAGGAGTTTCTGTTCCGCTCCATCGTGATCGCGGAATATGAGACGGTGAGCGTGCCGTTCGCCGTAGTCGTCAGCGCCGTGCTCTTTGCGATGCTCCACCTGAGTTTCCGCCGCTTTCCCGTCTATCTCTACTGCGGCGTGATCCTGGCGCTGGTGCTTTATGCGACGCGGTCTGTGCTCGCGGCGATGGTCGTTCATGCGCTGAACAACGTCGCGGCGTTGTGGAGCGAGCGGGCGGTCGCCCGCGCCGCGGCGGCTGCCGGCGGCTACAGCACGCTGTTTGTCTTTTTGCTTGTCACGATTCTTCTGGCGGTGCTGATCCTCTTTTTTATGGAGGCACAGCGTATCTACGCCGCCTACGGGGCCGACGCCGTTCCCTCGCCCTACGTCCGCCGTCGGAAGAAGGGCGAGGAAAGCGGCGCGCTGCCGGCGCTGATCGCGCCGCCGTTTGTTCTTTATGTTCTTGCTTTTGCGATACTGACGCTGCTGAAGGTTTGAAGCAGCGGATCGAAAGGGTATGCCTTTATATGGAAAATGATCTGGTGAACGTCACCACATCCGAGAATCTGGGAGACGACAACGCACAGCTGCTGGCGGAAAAACGCCGCCGCACGGCGGCCGGCGTGGACGCAGGGCAGCTGCGCCAGCGCATCCGCCAACCGGATGCGGCGCAGAGTCCTGCACGCCGTCCTGCACAACCGGCGGCGGGAGCTCGTTCTCCATCCTCCCGCACTTCGCCGCCTGCCGCTTCCTCCGTGCCGCCGCGCCGGCCGACGGCGCCGCGGCCCGCATCCGCCAATCCTGCGGCGACGCGTCCCGCCGCGGCGGCGGCTTCACAGGACGCGAACGTCGTGCGGCCGGCGGCGCCGGTCCATCCGGCAGAGGCGCGTGTGCGCATCGCGCAGCCGGCGGTGATTCCTTACCAGCGTGCCGCGCTGACCGGCACGAACACCAGACGCGATACCGGTGCGGCCGCCACGCGCGTTACGGATCTCCGCGGCGTGCGCGCGCCGCGGGAAGATGCAGCGCCGACGCGGCTCAACGCCGTCCAGCAGGCGCCCCGCAAGAAGAGCGAGCCGGAAGAGATCAAGGATGAGAGCGAGGGAGGCAACACGCTCATCAGCATCCTCAAGGCGATCACCTATATCGTCGCGGTGCTGGTCGTTTCCGTCTTTCTCTCCCTGTTTATCATCCTTGTCGGAAACGACGTGTACGCCTTTGTCAAGGACAGCGCACAGATCGAGGTCACCGTGCCCGAGTACGCCACGCTGAACGAGGTCAGCGAGCTGCTGGCGGAGAATAAGATTATCCGCTATCCGTCAATTTTTAAGTTCTACGCGAATTTCAAGCACGACGACGGCGTGTTCCTCGCCGGCACGTATACGCTCACGCCGATGATGAACTACGACGAGCTGCTGGCTGCCTTCAAACCGAAGCTGCCGAGCGGTACCTCGCGGATTACGATCCCCGAGGGCTATACGACCGATGAGATCATCGATCTGATGGTTTCGCGCGGCATCGGCACCCGTGAGCGGTACGTTGAGGTCATCAACACCTATGATTTCGACTACTGGTTCCTCGACGAGCTGGAGGAAAACGGCGTTCCGGAAGGGCGCTTCTACCGCCTCGACGGCTATCTCTTCCCGGACACCTACGAATTCTACAACGCATCGACCGAAGAGGTCGTCATCAACAAGCTGCTCAAGCGTTTCAATCAGGTGTTCATTGATTCCTACGCGCAGAAAGCGAAGGAGCTCGGCTACACCGTCGATCAGATGCTGATCCTGGCCTCGATGATCGAGAAGGAGGCTGCCTCGCAGGCAGAATTTTTCGATATCTCTTCCGTTTTCAACAACCGTCTGCGCAACCGTGCGGCCTTCCCGTATCTGGAGAGCGACGCCACAATCGTCTACGCGATCCAGCACGACACCGGAACGCGCATCAATCCGAAGGGCGAGGATCTCTCCTACGACAGCCCGTACAACACCTACACGCACGCCGGATTCCCGCCGGGACCGATTGCCAATCCGAGCGCGAGCGCGATCCGCGCGGCGCTCTATCCCGCCGAGACGAATTATTACTACTTCGTCGCCGCGACCTCTAGCCGCTCGTACTTCGCCGCCACAAAGGAAGAGCATGAGAAGAACATCGAGCGCATCCGTCAGGGCGATCTGACGGCGGAAACCTCGGCCGAGCCGACGTAACAAAAAATCCCGCTCAGAACAACTGAGCGGGATTTTTTTACGGCGCGGCGGTCACGGGCTGAGGCAGGAGCTGCGAGAAATCGACGAAGCTGATGTTGACGTCGATATCTGCCTTCGGGACGCCGTCCAGATGGGCGGAGGCGCCGTACTGCCAGATGTCAAAATCGTAGTAAAACGTTGGCTGGTCCCGGTACTCCGCGTACCAGAACGGATACTCCTGGATCCGTCCGAGCTCGTAGTAGAGGAGAGAAATGCTCTGATTGCTGTAGACCATCGGCGCGTAGCCGGCCGCCGCAATGGTCGAGCAGAAGGCATTTGTCGCCTCGCAGAGCTTTTTTGTCTCCATGTTTTTGGTGCGGGCGGTCGCCTGGCTGATCGTCTCCCAGTCGAAGACGACGGGGTAGGTGATCCTGTAGCCTTTCAGCATTTCGATCACGAAGCGCGCCTCCTCCTCCGCCTCCTCGGCGTTCAGCGCCTGCGAGAAGAAGTAGACGCCGACGTGGATGCCGGCGGCGATTGCGCCCTTCATGTTCGTGTCGAAATACGTATCCTTGACGAGCGCGCCCGATTCATAACCGCGGTATCCGGCGCGGATAAAGGCAAAATAGACGCCCTCCTCCTTCAACTTCTGCCAGTCGATTTCGTACTGCCAGGAGGAGACGTCCACGCCGAAGTAGGTCGTGACGTCGGGATCCTCATAGTGCATGATTCCGCGCTCATCCTTGACGAAGCGCGCTGGATCATGCGACAGCGTCGGCAGATCCTCGTTGATCGGGACGATCCGCGAGGAGGCCTTCAGCCGCCGTATGTAGCCGTCGGCTGTATACTGCATGACCCATCCGGTATGGCTGCACGATTTCAGGCGGATCGAGTCGTAGTCTATGCCTTCTGCGAGGAAGATCGTGCCGCCGATGTCAAAGTTCAGCACCGTCACGTCGTCGGAGGCGATGATGACAAAATCGGCCAGCCCTTCATAGGGACGGTAGTCGTATTCGCCCGGCTCGTAGAAGAAAGCGGTGATCATGTTGTCGAGGATTGTGACCGCCTCGGCGCGGGTCAGATTGTCCTGCGGAAAGAAGTTTCCGCCGTCGCTGCCGTGCAGAAAACCGCGCGCCGTCATCGCCTCGATCGATCCGCAGGCCCAGTCGGAGATCGCCTCGGCGTCCGGATACGGCAGCGGCGCCGGTTCCGCCGAATCGGCGAGGAGAAAGGCGCGGGCAATCAGAGCTGCGGCCTCCTCGCGGGTGATGGAGTCGTTCGGATGGGCGAGATTGTTCTCGTCACCGCGCATGACGTCCGCCGCGCGCAGCTGCAGAATCGCCTCCGCGTACCATTCCTCTTCCAGATCAAGAAACGGCTCCTCCGACACGGTTTGGTAGCGCATCACGCGCTGGAGCAGGATCGCCATCTCAGCGCGCGTCATGGCCTCGTCCGGCCGGAAACGGTCGCTTTCATCTGTGATAGCGCCCGCCTCGCGGAAGCGCGCGATGGCGTCGTGCGCCCAGTGTCCCTCAATGTCAGTGAATTCTGGCAGCGCCGTCTTTTCGGCGGCCGTATCGGCGGTTTCGGCTGCGATTGAATCGGTGTCCGCCGCCGCCGGGAGCGCGCAGGGAATCAGCAGCGCCGCCGCAAGACATGCGGACAGAATCAGTTTGAATCTCATGGGAGCTCCTTGCATGATGGTCTCGGGTCGAATCGCGTCGTTCTACCGATTATTATACCGGATTTTGCCGCCGTATGTGTGGACGGAATATGAATTCTTCCCGCTGCCGTCGCGGGATTTGCAGGAAACGGAGCGCAATGCTGCGCACAGGGGAAAATCTTGCCGGACGGCTTGATTTGCCGCGCGGCATTTGCTATAATGGTGAAAAACGTACGCGGAGGGAAGACGATGGAACTTGAGAACCAAACGGAAAGCCGCTGGAACGGCTGGCGGCAGATTTCATTTACGGTGGAGGGACGGGAGAGCTTTGTGATCTGCCCCGAAAAGGCCGCGCCGGGCGCGCCGTGGGTATGGCGGTGCGAGTTTTTCGGCGCCTTTGACGCCGCCGACCGCGCGCTGCTCCGCATGGGCTGGCATCTCGCCTATCATCGTGTCAGCGATCTGTACGGCTGCCCGGAAGCGATCGAAAAGATGCACGCCTTCTATGCGGCCGTCACGGAGGCGCTCGGCCTCTCGCGGCAGGCGGTTCTCTTCGGCTTCAGCCGCGGCGGACTTTACGCCGTCAATTACGCCGCGCGCTATCCGTATGAGACGTCGCTCGTCTATCTGGACGCGCCGGTGCTCGATATCCGCTCCTGGCCGTGCGGCCCGGGCGGCGACGCGCACTGTGCGGAGGAATGCCTGCACCTTTACGGCCTAACGCCCGAGACGCTGGCGGATTTCCGCGGCAATGCGATGGAGCAGGCAGAGACGCTATCTGCGTCGCGCATTCCGGTGCTGATCGTCGCCGGCGGCGCCGATGCGACCGTTCCGTATCACGAGAACGGGAAAATCTTCGCTGAACGGATGCGCGCCGCGGGCGGCATCGTGGAGACGATCGTCAAGCCGGATTGCGGTCACCACCCGCACAGCCTCGCCGATCCGCGTCCGATCACGGACTGGATTCTCTCGCACACCGATTTCGCGCCGCGCCTTCCGAATACGATCTGCCGCCTGACGGTGGGAAAGAGGCTGACGGTCGGCTATTTCGGCGGCTCGATCACGGAAAACGGCGGCAGCGACGTCGGCTGGCGCGCGCGGACGACGGCCTGGCTGCGCGCGCACTATCCGGACGCGGAGATCACGGAGGTGCAGGCCGCCATCGGCGGCACGGGCACCGCGCTCGGCATGTACCGCTGCGATCGCGATCTGCTCGCGCACCGGCCCGATCTGGTGTTCGTGGAATTTGCTGTCAACGATTTCGGCGACCGCCGCAGCGGCGCGCAGACGGAGACGATCCTGCGCAAGATCCTTCATGCTGTGCCGACGGCCGAGATCGTTGTCGTTTTTACGCTGACAAAGCACATCGCCGACGAGCTGGCCGCGGGGCGGCCGTACGGCAGCCGCGACGTACAATCGGCGCTCGCGCGCGCCTACGGGCTGCCGACGGTCAATATCGGCGACGCGCTCGGGCGCGCCGTGCGCCGGGAATATGGCGGCGACTGGACGCCGCTTGCGCCGGACGGCGTGCATCCGAACGCGGACGGCTACCGGTATTGCTTTGAAGAAATGGAGGCCTTTCTCGCCTCCGCCCTGCGCGGCGGATCGCACACATTGCGTGCGCAGCCGCTGCCCGCGCCGCTTCAGTGCAATCTGCTGCCCGACGCACGTCTGACGGACGCGGCGGAGGCTGTGGGAAAAGGCTTCACGCTTGTGGAGAAATCGATGTGCCGCCGCTATCCGCACTATCTGGAGGGCACGAGCGGCGCCTCGCTGACGCTGCGCTTCACGGGTACGACGGTCGGCGTATACTGGATGATGGCGCACGACGCCGGGCGGATCCTCGCCGCCGTGGACGGCGGGAAGGAAAAATGCGTCACCGCCTGGGATTCCTACTGCTTGCGTTTTGACCGCGCCGGCAGCGCGATTCTTTTCCGTGATCTTCAGCCGGGCGAGCATACGCTCACTCTTCGCGTCGCCGACGAGACCGACGAGAAATCCGACGGCAGGATGATCCGCATCGGCGCGTTCCTCGTTGGATAAAAAAATAATTCTGTGCCTGCCTAATCATTCTGGAATTTTCCGACTATACAGACGAAAGCGTTGATCAACCGCCTTCGGAGAACGTATGAAAAGAAAAGCACTTCTGGATGCCATCGACCGCGAGCTGCTGGAGCGGCTCTTCAGCTTCTGCTATGCGCGCACCTCGGCGACTGCCGAAGCACAGGATCTGTGCTCGGAGATTCTTTTGGCGCTTGTCAAAGCGGCAAATGCCGAGGGCGATCTCGGCGCCGTGCAGCCGTATATCTGGCGCGTGGCGCGCAACGTCTACGCCGATTACGCATCCCGCCGCCGCGCAGAAGCGGAGCGCCGCTATGCCGGCGACCCCGACGAGGCGCTCTGTGAGATCGCCGCGCCGGAGGAGGCGGATGAGGACGACGAGCAGCTGGCGCAGATCCTGCGCGCCATTGCCTTTCTCGGCCGCGCCTACCGCGAGGTAATGATCGCCTATTATCTGGACGGGCGCCCGATCGCCGAGATCGCCGCCGCGCAGCACACGACGGAGAACGCAGTCCGGCAGCGGCTTTTTGCCGCCAGAGGTGCGATACGAAATGAGGTACAGAATATGAACGCACAGACCATCGAAAAGCCCATGCCGCTCGACCGCGTCGAGTTCACGATCTGGGGCACAGGCACCCCCGCAAGCGGCGATCCGCGAGACGGATTTGTCCGTCAGCTCTCCAAGCACATCGTCCGTCTCACGATGGACAAGCCGCGCACGGCAAAGGAAATCTCCGACGCGCTGCATATCCCGATGCTGTACGCCGAGGAGGAGCTGGCGCTTCTCACACGCGGGGAAAACGGCCGATACGGCCTTCTCCGCGCACTGCCCGGCGGACGCTATGCGCCGGCGGCGATCCTGCTTACGCCGGACGAAGTGAAACAGGCGTGGGACATCTATATGCTCCACGCGCCGCAGATCGCCGAGGCAGTCGCCGCCTATCTGGCGTCGCATAAGGCGGAGTACATGGCGTTTCCCTATAAGAATCGCCGTCCGACGTGGAATCTGATTCTCTGGCAGCAGGTTTTCACGCTGGCCGACGCCTATCAGCAAGAAGTGCGCCGCTGCCTGAAGGCGCACCAGCTCGCCGGCGTCACGCCCAGTGAGCGGCCGTTCACCGTATTCGGCTACGTAGCCAACGGCAAGGTCTGGGGCGGCGGCTGGGACGGCGCGGAAGCCTCCGACCTCTGCGGCTTCCGCCGGGTCAAGGCAGACAACATCTATGTCTCCCGGATCAAGCGGCATTTCTTCGCCTGCAGCAATCTTTCCGCAAACGCTGGCATCCGGCTCGCGCTGCGCGCCATCGACGGGCTGCCCGTCGCCGATCTGACGGAGGACGAGAAGGAAGCGGCGGCGCGCGCGGTTCAGGAGGGCTATCTCTATCGGGAAGGCGATACGCTGTTCACGAAGATCCTCGTCTCCGACGAAGCGGACGACGCGCGTCTCTACGCGCTCTCGGAGGGGATCGCCTCGGCGTTCACCGCACAGGCGGAAGAAACCGCCGCCGAGATCGCCGCCTTCTTGCGCGCGCACGTCGATCCGGCGCTTCACGGCGATTACGTCTATCTCAATCAGCTCGCCGCGCTGCCGATGATCGACACGCTGATCGAGGCGCTGATCGGGCGCGGCGTACTCACGCCGCCCGAAACGACGCCCGGCGCCGAGGGCGTCTGGCTGACGGTGCAAAGATAAAAAAACGGCCATCCCGCACGGGATGGCCGTTTTGATTGGATTACGACGCGGATTCCGCGGAGAGCGCCTCGCGCAGCGCCCGCGTGAGCTGATCGGCGCAGGAGGTGCTGCGCGGCCCGCAGGTATTGCCCTCGAGCAGCGCGATGACCCGCTCGGCCTCCATGCCCTCGACCAGACGGCCGATCGCCTTCAGATTTCCGTTGCAGCCGCCGGTGAAGCGGACGTTGTGCACGACGCCGTCCTCAATCTCCAGATCGATCTGGGAGGAGCAGGTGCCTCTTGTTCTGTACGTATATTTCATTTTTCTTTCCTTTCCCGACCGATCCGTCAATCGATCAGTTCATCAATTTCGATGTCTGCACTGCCGCCGTGGATCCGGAGCGTGCTGAAGCGTTCGCTGTACGGTTCCTTCTTACAGGGTGAATCCGTCGTCTCGCCGAGCACCCTGAGCTTGCCGCTCGTCTCCAGATCCAGGCCGAAGGGCGTGATGGAGGTCGGGATCAGAAGCCGTACCGAGCCGCTCTCCGCCGTGATATCCGTCGTGCTGATGTAGAGGTTGGCGGCATCGATGCGCAGCTTGCCGGCCTCCGTCGTGATGCCGTTGACGTAGCCGTCGACGGCGTCGATCTCCACGGCGGGAGCCTCCGCCGAGACGGCGCACGCCGTGCGGTATTCCTTCAGATCGAACGTGACGTTCTTTGACGCCTTTACGTTCAGATCAAACTGCGTGACGACCTTCTGCGCCGTCACCTCGCAGCTGTCGCAGGAGAGAGAGAGAACCTTCAGCGCCGCTTCCGGCGAGAGATGCACGACGATCTGCCGCTCGGCCTGTCTGCGCAGGCCGTCGCGCAGCAGATACCGCACGCCGGAGAAGGAGAGCCCGCCCTGAAAGCTGAGCAGGGAATCGATGTTCGGCATTTCGTCAAAGGTGATGATCTTTCCGGCGGCGGAAAGCGTGTAGAGCCCTTCACGGAAATTGAAAAATTCGAGATAGGAGGCTCCCTCTCCGCCGACGATGCGGACCTTCGCGTCGGCAAAAACGAGCTCGACCTTGCTGATCTCCTCGGAGATGTCCTGCCGCACGTAGGATTCGCCGGCGTCGGATTCTCGGAAGAGAACGTATCCGTCCGTCTCGGCGGTATCCTTGGCAAGAGAGCAGACGAAGAGGCCGCCGAGGATCATCAGCACCGCGATGACCAGAAAAACAATGGAAATCGGTTTCACAGCTTGTAGCACGCCTCCTTTGCCATGTGGAATATATCCTTCAGCTTACCGGTGCAGAAGCGGAAGAGCGAGCCGAGGCAGCGGATGAGCAGCGGGATCAGCCGAATGGCGACGTTGTATACCAGAATGCCGCCCAGGATCACGCAGCCGGCAATGATGATGCCGAGGCCGATCTCATAGAGACCCGGCGCGCGCGACGCTTCGGTCAGAAGCTGGGTGATGCCATAGACGATGCCGACAAGCGACAGGGCAGAGCCGACGGCTACGCCGCCGATCAGTCCGGCGACGAGCACGACGATCAGCGCGCAGAGCGCGGCGAAGACCGCGGCGAAGACGCCCACGTAGGCAAGCAAAAGGAAGATCGTGATCGGCAGCGTGCAGAGGAAGACGATCCAGAAGATCCGCCGCCCGCGCGGCGTATCGGGCGCCGGTTTGTCCTCCTCCTCGCTGAGATAGGACTCGTACTGTACGAGATCAGCGTTCTCGTGCGCACCGTCCGTCTCCCGCGCGGCGGCCTCCCTGGCCTTCTGCTCGGCCGAACGGCGCTTGGCGCTGACGATGGCGCCCGCCAGATCGGAGACCTCGGCGGGGTCGGTGATTCGTTCAATATCGGCAAGATCCTCTGCGGTCAGCGTCTGCTCGATGGCGCGCACATTGCGCGCCGCCGCGTCGGCGCCGACGCCCAGGCGGATCAGTTCGTTACACAGCGTGCGGAAAAATTCCTCTTTCTGCACTCCGGTCATCACCTCATTTCCAATTCGGTATGGATTTTTCTCGCAAAGTATGATACAATGTAGACGCGGTGCCTCCCGGCGCGGCCTACATATTATTTTACCAAATAAGGATGCAAATATCAATATGCGAATGCGAAAAAAACGCCACGGCAGCGAAAGACTTTCTTCTTTATCCGCACTTTTGTGCGCCGACGCGGCCGCGCTGCGGGAAAATCCGTCCGCGCAGTTCCTTGCTCCGGCGCCGCTCTGCCTTGAGATCGGCTGCGGAAAAGGGGAATTCATCTGCACGCTGTCCGAGCGGGAGCCCTCCTTTAATTATTTCGCAATGGAAAAGATCGACGACGTGCTCGTCGTCGCGATGGAGAAGTACGCTGCCCGCCGCGGCCTCGGCCGTCTCGGCGTGCACGGTGGCTGGGACGCGCCGGACGGCAGAAACTACGGCGGCGGCGACGTCTGGGACATTCCGATGGAGATGCGGGGCAACGTGCGCTTCCTCTCCGGCGACGCAAAGAGCCTGCCGGAGCTGTTCCCGGAGAATACCTTTGCTGCGATCCACGCGAATTTCAGCGATCCGTGGACGAAGGGCGGCTACGAGGCGCGCCGTCTCACCGCGCCGGGCTTCCTTGCGATCTACGCGCGCCTGCTCGCGCCGGGAGGAATGTTTTATTTCAAGACTGACAACGTGAAGCTTTTTGAATATTCGCTGGAAACCGTCGCGGCCTCGCCGCTTTCACTGACCTTCATGACGGACGACCTGCACGCCTCTTCCCGCGCCGCGCAGAACATCATGACCGAGTACGAGCGCAGCTTCACGGCCCGCGGCGTGAAGATTCATGCGCTGCACGCCCGCAGGGATTTCGTATGACGCGCACCGATTCTCTCCGTCTCACCGCACAGCTCGGCGTCTTTATCGCCGAGCGCGCGCCCGTTGTGGACTGGACGAAGGCGGAGCTCGATGAGGCGCGGCGCACGCTGGGCGGGGAGGGCGTCGCCGCGCTCGCGCGCGCCGGGTATATCGCGCAGGATTTCGAAACGTACTACGTGCTCGAGAAATTTCTTGCCATGATCGAGCTGCCGCCCGCGGCGGAGGGCGCCTTCACGCGTGCATTGTTCGCCGCCGCGCGGAAATTTACGCCGCAGGAGCTGAGGCAGGATCCCTATCTGTGCGCGGTGCGCGCGCCGACGGTCCGTCTTGGCCGCTTTCTTCTGACCGAGGCGTCCTATGCACGCGGCGAGCTGTTCTTGCGTGACGTACCGGATTTTGACGCCGAGCCCGTCGTGCCTCGGCTGGGATTTTGTACGGACGCGGTGCGCTTTCCGAGCATCTATGAGGACGAGATGCCCTGGATGAGCGTCTGCCCCTCCGAGATGGCGACGATGCGCGCGCCGCTTGCGCGCGCGCACGGCCGGATGCTCGTGCTCGGCCTGGGGCTGGGTTACTATCCGTTTCTGGCTTCGCGCAGGCCGGAGGTAGTCTCGCTCGATATCGTGGAACGCAGCGAGGAGGTGATCCGTCTCTTCACCGAGCATCTGCTGCCGCAGTTTCCGCTGCGTGAAAAGCTCCGCGTGCTCCATGCGGACGCCTTCGAGTACCTCGCCGCGCTCCGGGGCGGAGAATACGATTTCTGCTTTGCCGACATCTGGGAGAATCACATCGACGGCGCGGCCGCATATCGAAAGCTTCGCCCGCACGCGGCCAGACTGCGCGGCACGGAGTTTGCCTATTGGATCGAGGATGCCATCCGCTGGCAGCTGGGACAGGAAAGCGTCTGATGAGCGCAGCGCAAAGAAAAAACGGCCTTTGCAAGGCCGTTTTATCTTTGTTATTTCGCACGGCGGAACAGCGTCGCGCGCACCGCGCCCTTCGGGTCGCGGATGAGCAGAGCGGCCACCCAGATGACCAGTCCCAGCGCCACGACGGACAGCCCGAGATAGAGGTCGCCGAGCAGATCAGCCGGCTCCGGCGTGAAAAACGCCGCGCCCAGCTCGATGTATTCAACGACGGCGTCCACGAGCCACATCAGCGACGCGCCCCAGTACATCCAGCAGAGCATACCGATCCGCAGATCATTCTTCGGCGCGCGGACGTACCAGGCGACCGTGGCGATCACGGCGGCGAAGACCGTAACGAGCAGCGTCATGCTTTTTCCGCCTCCGTTTTTGCATCAGAGAGCGATTCCCGTTTTTCCATCCAGCTTGTGACGGCGACGATGCCGAGCCAGACCGCCGTTACAAGCACCGCCATGGCGACGCCGGACGTAGCCATCTCATGAAGCATTTCCGCCGTGGATTCCGGATCGGCGGCCGCCGTGAGGAAGGGAAACCACGGCGTCACCTCGCCGTGCCAGACGTGCTCAAAGGCGAGCAGCGCAGAGCCGCCCCAGAGCATGTGATTGAGCCAGCCCAGCTTACGGGAGAAGGGCAGCTTGACGGACGCTTCGGCGCCTTCGGTCTCCGACGCGTTCTCCTTTTTGCGGAGAACCTTCGTCGTGATGGTCGTGACGACCGCTTCTGTCAGGGGAACAAGGAAACATGCCATAAGAGAATACCTCCTGAAAATAATCGGATGATTTGCGCAAAAAAGCGCACCGGCTCTTCTTCTGTGAGCGGTGCGCCTTCATGGTACACATGTTATTCTGCGTTTGCGGGGACAAATCGGCGCTTCTGCGCCGCCGTGCGGCATTCTTGCCGCCGATCCTCTTACTATTATACTCGTTTTTCGGGAATTGTCAAGTCTCCTCGATCGCTTTCTGAATTTCCTCCACCGCGCACTGGATCAGCGTGCCCGTGGAGAAATCCGCGATGCCGGCGATGCGGTTGTCGCAGTGATTGAAGGGGATCAGCACGCGGCGCGCGCGGCTCTGCGCGACGGCGAGCGCCATGGCCGGCGTTACCTCGCCCCAGAGCGCGTCCGCGATCACGATGCCGATCGGCCCCGCAATGACGTCCGCCCGGCGGCAGGCGACGATCACGGCGTTTTCGCCGGTGGCCGCCGCGTCCGCGCCCGCCTTCAGCATCGCCATGGTCGCGGCGCTGTTCGTGCCGACCGCCGTCAGATATGCCTCGGGCATGCGCGCACGAATGGCCGCGATCAGCTGCCGTCCCACGCCGCCGCCCTGGGCGTCGATGACAAGAATCTGTGTCCGCATGTCCGCCTCCCTCAGAGCACCTTGCTGAGAAAGCTGCGCAGACGCTCGGAGCGCGGATGCTCGAAGATGTCCTCCGGCGTTCCTTCTTCGACGAACTGTCCGCCGTCCATAAAGATCACGCGGGAGGCGACCTCCCGGGCAAAGCCCATCTCATGCGTGACGACGATCATCGTCATGCCGGCGTGCGCCAGCTCCTTCATGACCTCCAGCACCTCGCCGACCATTTCCGGATCGAGCGCAGAGGTCGGCTCGTCGAAAAGCATCACCTCTGGATCCATGCAGAGCGCACGAACAATGGCGATGCGCTGCTTCTGGCCGCCGGAGAGCTGCGACGGATACGAGGAGGCACGGTCGGCAAGACCCACGCGGGAGAGCAGGGCCATCGCCTTCTTCTCCGCCTCCTCCCGGGACTTGCCGCGCAGTGTCATCGGCGCCAGCGTCATGTTGCGCAGGATCGTCATGTTGGGGAAGAGATTGAAATGCTGGAAGACCATGCCCATCTTCTGCCGGTGCAGATTGATGTTGACCTTCGGATCGGTGATGTTCACGCCGTCGAATTCGATTTTGCCCTCGGTCGGCTGCTCCAGCAGATTCAGCGAGCGAAGAAACGTCGATTTGCCGGAGCCGGAGGGGCCGATCACAACGACGACCTCTCCGGCGTCGATTTCCGTCGTGATGCCGTCGAGCGCGCGGATTGCGCCGCCGCGATAGTATTTTTTCAGCCCGCCGACGCGGATCAGAACCTTATCGCTCATTGCTGCGAAGCCTCCTCTCCAACTTGCCGACGAGCCGCGTCAGCAGCATGACAAAGAACAGATAGATGCAGGCGACGGCGATCAGCGGCAGAAACGCCGAGAAGGTGCGACCGCGGATCAGATCGCCCGCCTTGGTAAGATCCATGATGCCGACGTAGCCGGCCACGGAGGTCTCCTTCAGCAGCACGATGAACTCGTTGCACAGGGTGGGTAGCACGGCCTTGAAGACCTGCGGCAGCACAATGTAGCGCATCGTCTGGACGTAATTGAAGCCGAGGCTGCGGCCGGCCTCAAACTGTCCCTCGTCGATGGACATGATGCCGCCGCGGAAGATTTCCGCTACGTAGGCGCCGGAATTGAGGCCGAAGGCCAGCATGGCGACCGGCACGCCTTCGGTGATGTTGACGAAGAGGATGAAATAGCAGATCAGCAGCTGCACGACGACCGGCGTGCCGCGGATCACGGTCAGATAGATGCGGCAGAGCGTGTTGGCGAAGCGGAACAGATGAAAGCTGAAGCCGCCGCGCGCGCGCAGCGTCACTTCGTTTTTATCATAAGAGGAGCGCACGGCGGCGACCAGCACGCCGATCACGATGCCGATCACCAGCGCGACGGCGGTGATCTCCAAGGTAGCCACGAGGCCCTGGACGAGCCACTTCCAGCGAGCGCCTTCAATGAAGTTGAGAATGAATTTGGTCCGCAGCTCTTCCCATTGGGAAAGAATCCAGTTCAAGGAAACGTCTCCTTTCGCAGTCAGAATCAAAAGAAGGGGCAGGCGCATGCCTGCCCCTTCGCCTGCCGGATCAGTTGGCCGGGATGTACTTGGTGATGATACGGTCGAGCGTGCCGTCCGCCTTCAGCGCGGCCAGCGCGTCGTTGATCTTGTTCAGGAGCTCCGTGTTCTCCTTGGCGACGCAGATCGCGTAATCCTCGTTCGTGTAGGCGCCGTCGAGGATCTTCAGGCCGCTGTTGGCGGCGACGAAGGACTTCGCGGGCTCGTTGTCGATGATGACGCAGGTGACCTTGCCGCTGATGAGCGCCTGCACGGCGTCCGCGCCGGTCTTGTAGCGGAGGACGTTGTCCTCGCCGAAGCCCCATTTGCCGGGCTCATCGGAGGAGTAGATGTCGCCGGTGGTGTCCTGCTGGACGCCGATCTTGATGCCGTCCTTCACGCCGGTCGGGTTGCCGTCGGCGTCATAGCCGGTGTAGAAATCCTCAAAGGAGGTGTACGGGCTGTTTTCGGGAACGATTACGACCTGAACGCCGGTGGCGTAGGTGGTGGAGAAGTTGACGCTCTCCTTGCGCTCGTCCGTGACGGTCATGCCGGCCATGCCCATGTCGTACTTGCCGCTCTGGACGCCGCCGATGATGGAGCCGAACTCGGTGTCGATGATCTGCAGCTTCATGCCGATCTTATCGGCGATGGCGGCCGCGATTTCCGCGTCGATGCCGACGATCTCGCTGCCTTCCTTGTACTCATAGGGCGGGAAGGCGGCGTTGGTGGCCATCACGAGCGTGTCTGCCTTTTTGCCGCAGGAGGGAAGCGCGGCTGCGGCGAGCAGGGTCAGTGCAGCCAGAACGACTGCGAAGATTTTCTTTTTCATTTGGATGTCTCCTGTCGTGAAAATATTTTGGGATTGAAACTATTATACTCATCTTTTATGCACGTGTCAAGTATAAATACACATTTTCTGCGCGGATTTTTCCACAAAACCGCAAAACGCGCGCAAAAGAATATTTCCTGCGTCCCGAATTGACTGTTTTCCGTCTCTTTCTATGTGAAATGCCGGCCTTTGGCAGTGCCTTCCAAGCCGTGACACACCGCGCTTTGACAAAAAAATATACATGGATTGATGTATAATCCCTTCAGCCGGCGGAGGGGAGGGGAGAGGACTGGAACCGATTCTGTACGCCGATGTGCTTCTGGCCATCGATTTTTCCATGGATTTCCTTTCACTCTATACGGCGGGACGGCTGTTCTGCCTGCGCATGCGACTTTTCCGCCTTGCGCTGGCGGCGGGCTGCGGCGCCTTTTACGGCCTTTGCGCCATCCTGTTGAATCTTTCGGGCGTCCGGGGCGTCTTTCTGAATCTCGCGGCCTGCGCCGTCATGACCGCCGTCGCCTACGGCCGATGCGGCGGCGTGCGCCGCTTCGGCCGCACGTTCTTCGGCGTGTGGGGATGCGGCGCGTTCCTCGCCGGGGTGATTTCGCTCGTCTCCGGCGGATTGCAGACAGGCCGGGGTACCGGCGGCATCCTTGATTTTCTCCTCGCGGCCGGCGCTGCGGTGATCGGTGTTACGCGCCTGATCCGGCGGCGTGCTTTTCGCGCGCCGATCCGTGTGCACATTCCTTACGGCGAGCGTGCCTTCGATGGGGACGCGCTGCCGGACAGCGGCAATCTTCTGACCGATCCGCTTTCCGGGCTGCCGGTCGTGCTCCTCAGTGCGCCGGCCGCGCGTGGTATCGGCTGGCAGACCGCCGGGCTTCCCGCCGTCGGAGCGATGCCGCGCGGCGTGCGCGCCGTGCCGATTCACTCATCCGGCGGCACGCGCATCGTCTACGGCTTTCTCTGTCCGTCGCTGACGGTTCTCGGCGGGCCGCGTCCGCGGCAGGCGTGCGCCGTGGTCTGCGTGGATGAAACGGCGTCGGACTTCGGCGGCTGCGGCGCGCTGCTGCCGTCCGCGCTCTGGTAGCGCCGAAACTATATATAGAGTAAGAAAGGGAACAACCATGCTGAAAAAACTGCGGACGTGGGTCTGGCGGATCCTCTGCGCGCTGGCGAGCCGGGAGGATGGGGAGCTCCATTATATCAACGGCACGGACGTATTGCCGCCGCCGCTGAGCGTGGAAGAGGAGACGGAGATGATCCGGCGCCTCGCCGACGAGGATGAGGCGGCGGTGTCCGCGCTGATTGAACACAATCTGCGGCTCGTTGTGTACATTGCGCGCAAATTCGAGAACACGGGCGTGGGGCTGGAGGATCTGATCTCGATCGGCACGATCGGCCTGATCAAGGCGATCCGCACCTACCGGGCGGACAAGAACATCAAGCTGGCGACGTACGCCTCGCGCTGCATCGAAAACGAGATCCTGATGGTGATCCGCAAAAATGCGCCGCTGCGCGGGGAGGTGTCGATTGACGAACCGCTGCACACGGACTGGGACGGCAACGAGCTGCTCCTCTCCGATGTGATCGGTACGGAGGAGGATACGGTCGGCCGCGACATCGAGCGCAGCGAGGAGGAACGGATGCTGCGCGCGGCGGTCTCCGAACTCTCTCTGCGCGAGCAGCAGATCATCATCCTGCGCTACGGAATGGACGGCGGGCCGGAGCGCACGCAGAAGGAAGTCGCTGAACGGCTCGGAATCTCACAATCCTATATATCCCGGCTCGAAAAGAGAATTATCCGGCTTCTCAAAGAGAAAATCGAGACAAAAATCTGAAAAAACATCGAAAAAGCTATTGATTTATGGCGCACAGTGTGCTATAATCTTGCCATATGAGATCTCACAGAGAGGTGCAACAATGAAAAGTGGAATCCATCCCGAGTATAAGGAAGTAACGATCCGCTGCGCTTGCGGCGAAACGGTCGTTACCCGCTCGACGAAGGGCGACGCAAACGGTGAGCTTCGCGTGGACATTTGCTCGAAGTGCCATCCGTTCTTTACCGGCAAGCAGAAGTTCGTGGATGCCGGCGGACGCGTGGATAAGTTCAAGAAGCGTCTTGCCATGTCCTCGGCCAAATAATCTGCCGGGAAACGGACCGGATAAGGTGTGCGGCGTCATTGATGCTGCCCGTCTTATCCGGTTTTTTCTTTCACTATTTATTTCGGAGGCCTGCATGGAAACTAAGACTCTGACGGAACAAAAGACAGAGACGCCGCTGCGCGCCGTCTCCTGTGCCGTTTACCCCTCAGGCGGTGAACGCGAGGCCGCGGTATCGCTCGCCGAGCTGTCGCGGCTGCTCGATACGGCGGACGCCGTCTGCGTCGGCACGCTGACGCAGATCCGCGCGCATCCGGACAGCGCGGGCGGTCTCGGCAGCGGCAAGCTGGAGGAGCTGAGCGCGCTCTGCGACGAACTCGAGGCCGATCTCGTCGTCTACGACGGCGAGCTTTCGCCCGCGCAGCTGCGCACGATCGAAGACGCGATCACGCGCGAGGTGGAGGTCATGGACCGCAGCATGCTGATCCTCGCCATCTTCGCACGCCACGCCACGACAGCCGAGGGACGGCTGCAGGTGGAGCTCGCACAGCTCAAGTATACCGCGCCGCGTCTGATGGGACGCGGGCGCGAGCTTTCCCGCCTCGGCGGCGGCATCGGCACGCGCGGCCCGGGCGAATCGAAGCTGGAGATCGACCGCCGCCGTCTGAAGACGCGCGTGCGCAGCCTGGAGGCGGAGATCGGGCATCTCGCCTCGACGCGCGGCACGATGCGCGCTGCACGCGACCGCTCTGGCCTTCTCCGCTGCGCCATCGTCGGCTACACGAACGCGGGAAAATCGACGCTGCTCAATACGCTGACCGACGCCGGAATCGTCGCGCAGGACAAGCTCTTTGCCACGCTCGATCCGACTACGCGGCAGTACACGCTGCCCAGCGGCGCGCGTCTTTTGCTGACGGATACGGTCGGCTTCATCCGCAACCTGCCGCACCATCTGATCGACGCCTTCCGCTCAACCCTGGAGGAGGCGGCGCTGGCCGACGCGATCCTGAACGTATGCGACGCCTCTGACGAGGAGGTGCTCTCGCAGATGGATGTCACCGAACATCTTTTGGAGGAGCTCGGCGCCGCAGGTAAGCCGGTCCTCTATATCTTCAACAAGTGCGACGCGGTACCGGAACGGGACCGCCTTGCGGAGATGCGCACGGCGGCCGCCGCCTCGGACAGCGACGCGGTCTTTATCTCCGCCAGAACCGGGGAGGGAATGGACGATCTGACCGCGGCGCTGGAGCGCATCGCGCGCGACGGACGCCGGCGGGAGAGCTATCTGATCCCCTATGCCGACGGCGCTGCGCTGCATCTGCTGCACGACCGCGCGTACGACGTTTCGCTCGAGTACACGGACGGCGGCGTGCGCGTCTCGGCGATCGTGGACGCGCGCATCGCGGGGCGGCTGGCCGCCTATCGACTGACGGATGAGACGCACGACGGAGAAAGAAAAGAGGAAGACGATGCCTGATTCGGAACGGGTCACGCTCGCGCGGCGAGCAAGGGAAGAACTGACGGAGAAAAAATCTGTATTCATCGCTACCGCCGCGCCGGTCGCGTCGGAGGCGGCGGCGCGCGTGCTGATTGACGAGATCCGCGGCGAATTTCCCGACGCGCGCCATCACGTGTACGCCTATCTGCTGCAGGGCGGCGCCGTCGCCCGCTGCTCGGACGACGGCGAGCCGCAGGGCACCGGCGGCGTGCCGGTGATGAACGTCGTGCGCATGTCTGGCGCGACGGATCTCTGCGTCGTCGTCACACGCTATTTCGGCGGCATCCTGCTCGGCGCGCCCGGGCTCGTCCGCGCCTATTCGGGAGCGGCGCGCCTCGCCGTCGAGGCCGCCGGTCTCGTTACGCTTACCCCCCACACGATCCTTTCCATATCCTGCAGCTACGGCGAATACCAGCGTCTGAGCGCGGCGATCCCGCGCCTCGGCGCCCATGAGGAGGGGGCGGAGTTTGCCTCCGACGTGACCGTCACCGCGGCGGTTGAGGCAAAGAACGCCGACGCCTTTGGCCGCGCCGTCACCGAGATGACCGGCGGCCGCGCGCGCATCGTTGTTACCGGTCACACCGAGCGTCCGGCCGGGAAATGAAGGAATTTGTTCCCTCCGGCGTCGAAAAAAGTAATAAAGTCATTATTTGCGTATATTATAGTGTAAACTCGAAAACATGAAGGAGCGCGTATGGAAAAGACGGTCAGAGAAATCTTTTGCGAGCGGGAGCATCAGACGCTGTCTCCGCGCGCTTTTTTCACGGATCAGACGCGCGGACGCGATCATCCCTGCACGCCGTGCCCCAACCGCACGGATTTCCAGCGGGACCGCGACCGCATCCTCCATTCCAAGTCCTTCCGCCGGCTGGTGCATAAAACGCAGGTCTTTCTCTTTCCCGTGGATGAGCACTACCGCACGCGCATGACGCATACGCTCGAGGTCACGCAGATCGCGCGCATCATCGCCCGCGCCCTTTTGCTCAACGAAGATCTCTGCGAGGCGGCGGCGCTCGGCCACGATATCGGCCACACGCCCTTCGGGCACGCGGGGGAGAGCGTGATGCAGCAGTGCTTCTCGCCGGACTTCACCCACTACCGCCAGAGCGTGCGCGTCGTCGAACGGCTGGAGAACAACGGCGCAGGGCTGAACCTCACCTGGGAGGTGCGCGACGGGATCCTCAATCATGCGGGCGACGACATGGCCTCGACCCTCGAGGGCGTGATCGTCAAGTTCGCCGATCGCATCGCCTATATCAATCATGACATCGACGACGCCTGCCGCGCCGGCATCCTCTCGCCGGACGATATTCCGCGCGAGATCCGCGAGGTGCTCGGCGACGGCCACAGCCACCGCATCAACTGCATGGTCAGCAGCGTGATCGCGGGCAGCCGCGACGCCGATACGATCCGCATGACGCCGGAGGTGGACGCCGCAACGAACGCGCTGCGCGACTTTCTCTTCCAGAACGTCTATTTCAATCCGAAGGCCAAATCCGAGGAGGCCAAGGCGCGCGAGATGCTCGCCCGCCTTTACGACTACTACGTCCGCTATCCGGAGAAAATGCCGGAATTCTATTACAACAACACCCAAAGCGAGACGGTCGGCCGCTGCGTGTGCGATTTCATCGCCAGCATGACGGACCGATACGCCATCGATCTCTACAAGGATCTGTTTATTCCCAACGTCTGGCGCACGCCGGGAAGCATCTGAGAAAGGAGGACGCCTGTGATTCCGCATACGATCATTGAAGAAATCAAAGCGCGTTCGGATATCGTAGACGTCATCTCTTCCTATGTCACACTGAAGCGGGCCGGCTCGAACATGACGGGTCTCTGCCCGTTCCACAGCGAGCGCTCGCCGTCCTTTACGGTGTTCACCGGTTCGGAGCCGCATTTCTACTGCTTCGGCTGCGGCGCCGGCGGCGACGTCATCAGCTTTGTCATGCGCGCCGAGAATCTCGACTATCCCTCGGCCGTCGAATTTCTGGCCAAGCGCGCCGGGATCACGCTGCCGGAGGAGAGCGCGAGAGAGGAGCGCGGCGTCGGCCGCAGGCGGATTCTGGAAATGAACGTCTGCGCCGCGCGGTTTTTCCGCGACGTGCTTTTCGATCCGACGCTCGGCCGGCCGGGCAGGGACTACATCGAACAGCGTCAGCTCCCGTCCGCCATCGTGCGGCGCTTCGGCCTCGGCTACGCGCCGGATTCCTTCGGGATGCTGCACGATCATCTGAAAAAGAACGGCTTCACCGACGAGGAAATGACCGTCGGCTACTGCTGCGGCGTCAGCCAGAGGACCGGTCGTCCGTACGATCTCTTCCGGGGGAGACTGATGATCCCCATCATCGACGTGACCGGCTCGATCCTCGCCTTCGGCGGGCGCATTCTCGGCGACGCGCAGCCGGACGCCTCCGGCCGCAAGCCGCCGAAGTATCTCAACTCCTCCGACACGCTGGCCTACCGCAAGGGAAAGACCATGTTCGCCCTGAACTTCGCCAAGAACAACTGCGCCGAGCGGCTGATCCTCTGCGAGGGCTACATGGACGTCATCATGCTGCACGCCGCGGGTTTCGAGAATGCGGTCGCCTCCCTCGGCACCGCTTTAACCGCGGATCACGCGCGGCTGATGAAGAAATACACCTCGAATGTCGTGATTGCCTACGACAGCGACGGCGCGGGGCAGAACGCCACGAACAAGGCGCTGCCGATCCTGGCGGCCGCCGGGATCGACGCCCGCGTGATCGCCATGGACGGCGCCAAGGACCCCGACGAGTTCATCAAGAAATTCGGCGCCAAAAAATTTGCCGCCATCCTCGACGGCAGCCGGCCGCGCTTCGAATACAAGCTCGAGAGCATTCTGGCGCAGCATCCGCTCGCCGATCCCTCGGAGAAGATCAAGGCCGCCGCCGCCGTCTGCGCGGAGATCGCCGCCGTGCCCTCGAGCGTCGAGCGGGATATCTACATCGCGCGCGCCGCCGAGGCGCTCTCGGCTGATCCGAAAAGTATAAAAAGCGACGTCGCGGCTATGATAAGAAAACGGCAGAATCAGGCGCGCGCCGCCCGCACGGGCGAGCTGCTCCGCGACGGCATGGGCCTCTCGGATCACGTCAATCCGGACTTTGCCAAGACGCCGCGCGCCGCGCGCATCGAGGAGACCCTGCTCGGGCTGATCCTTCTGCGCCGGGAATACCGGACGTTGGCGGTCGACGGACGTCCGCTGGCCGAGGACGAGCTGCCGACGGAGCTCGGACGCCGTCTCTTCGCTGCCGTCACAGAGGGCGAGGAGGCGGGCGGTTTTGACATCGGCACGCTCAACGAGCGCTTCACGCAGGACGAGGTCTCCCGTGCGATGCGCATGTACAGCGAGCGGCTGCGGCTGAGCGAGAACGGCCGGGAGGTCTTTGAAGACAATCTCCGGGCGCTGCGCGCGGAAAATGAGAAGAAGCAGCACGCCGGCGGGGACGATTTTCTCTATTTTATCCGCAAAAAGCGCGGCGAGGCCGCGCCGGACGCGGAAGACGCATAAACAGCAGCGGCAATCTTACATAAGGGAAGGGAAACGAAAATGGACAGCGACAAGAAAATGGACATGCAGGATCTGATCGACAAAGCGAAAAACAAGGGCGCTCTGTCGGGATCCGACATCCTGGACATGATCGACGACACCGATTACGACATCGAGCAGCTGGAGAAGCTGTACGACACGCTGGAGAGCAACGGCATCGACGTGCCTGGCTATATCAACCCGGCGGAATTCGACGACATTGACACCGAGCTCGAGCAGCTGGAGAGCTCGGAGGATATGGAGAAGATGCTCTCGCAGGAGGGCCTCGCCATCGACGATCCGGTACGCATGTATCTCAAGGAGATCGGCAAGGTGCCGCTGCTCGACGCCGACCGCGAGCTGCTTCTGGCGCAGAAGATGGCCGAGGGCGACGAACGCGCCAAGCAGGAGCTGGTCGAGGCCAACCTGCGTCTCGTGGTCAGCATCGCCAAGCGCTACGTCGGTAAAGGCATGTTCTTTCTTGATCTGATTCAGGAGGGCAACCTCGGCCTGATGAAGGCCGTGGAAAAGTTCGACTACACGAAGGGCTACAAGTTTTCCACCTACGCCACCTGGTGGATCCGTCAGGCGATCACCCGCGCCATCGCCGACCAGGCGCGCACGATCCGCATTCCCGTGCACATGGTGGAAACGATCCACAAGGTCTCCCGCGTCTCCCGGCAGCTTTTGCAGGAGCGAGGCCATGAGGCCAGCGCGGAGGAGATCGCCGAGGTCATCAACATGAGCCCCGACAAGGTGCGCGAGATCATGAAGGTCGCGCAGGATCCCGTTTCCCTTGAGACGCCGATCGGCGAGGAGGAGGACAGCCATCTCGGCGACTTCATCCCCGACGACGATTCGCCGGCGCCGGACAACGCCGCCTCCTACGCGCTGCTTCGCGAGCAGCTCTGCGAGGTGCTGCACACGCTGACGCCGCGCGAGGAGCACGTGCTGAAGCTCCGCTTCGGCCTCGACGACGGGCGCACCCGCACGCTCGAGGAGGTCGGCCGCGAGTTCAATATCACCCGCGAGCGCATCCGCCAGATCGAAGCCAAGGCGCTGCGCAAGCTGCGCCACCCCAGCCGCTCGAAGCGTCTGCGCGATTATCTCGATTAAAATCCTTCCCGCTCGTTTTTTGTGCGTATTCCATAGTTTTTCACCCTATATTTTGTGAAAAGTGACGGAACACTTCGTTGATGTTCACAAAGAGTCAGTGAAATTCCGGTACGGATTGGGCAACACTTTCCAAGGCTGTGGACGCAGAAAACGGAATTTACGCCGACGAACAAAAACAACACACAAAAAATCTCTTGACAGTTTCCCAAAAGTAGTGTACAATATGGAAAGATAATCGCGTCGGTTTCTGCCGCGCGACGTATGATGGAGGTTTCCACATGAAAAATAAGCTTTTGTGCCTGTTTCTTGCGATTGTAATGCTCATCTCATGCCTTGCCGTCGCTGGTTGCTCGTCCAAAACGGACGACGAGACCGTGGACGGCTCGACGACGGATGAGAGCGCGCTTACGACCGCGACCCTGACTCTCTGGATTCCGACCGACAAGAGCACGACCGAGGACGCGATTCTCGCCGTGCAGGAAGCGATGAACAAGATTCTGAAGGTCAAGTACGAGACGGCCATTGAGCTGCACGCCATTCCGTCCGACAAGTATGAGGCCGCCATCGACGCGCGTCTGACCGAAATCGAGGAAAAGATCGCCTTTGAGGAGGCCGAGGCCGAACGCCGCAAGCAGGAAGCCAAGGCGCTCGCGGCGCAGGGCATCACCACCGCCGCGGAAGAGACCACCTCGGAGGCGGAAACCACCAATGCCGCCGAGGAGACCTACGTCAACGACCTCGGCATGACGGTGATCCGCTACCCGGAGGTCGAAGAGGATCAGATGGACATCTTCCTCGTCCGCGGGTATGAGAATTACCTCTCCTACATCGAGCGCGAGGCGCTCTCCGAGTTGGACAGCCAGCTCAACGGCACCTGCAAGATTCTCAAGCAGTATATCTATCCGGATTTCCTGACCTACGCCAAGATTGACGGCACCACCTACGCGATCCCGAACAACCACGCGGTCGGCGAGTACAAGTATCTGCTCGTCAACAAGCGTCTGGTCGATGAGCTCTACTGGGATTCCGACGTGCTGACCACGCTGCCCGCCTGCGAGAACTTCATTCTCGACGTGAAGCAGTTCACCGACGTCACCCCGTTCCTTTCCGAGGTCGATGCCAACGGCATGTACTACTGGTCCGAGGACGGGGAGTGGTCCCTGATCGCCTCCCAGCTCACCAACGACATGGCCTACAACGGCTACGCCCAGCTGAAGAACGTCCTCACGATCAAGAACTTCGTGGACGTGTACGGCATGATGAAGGTTCTCAAGGAGAATGACTGCATCGCCAAGGATCCGTCGAAGGTCGACGAATTCGGCGTCGGGATCCTCAGCGGCGACGCGCATCTGCCGGAGCAGTATGAGGAAGACTACTACGTCTACATCTATGAGAAGCCCGCGTTCGATACCGACGACGTGTACGGCGACATGTTTGCCGTCAGCACCTATACGAAGTCTCTCTCCCGTTCGATGCAGATCCTGACGATGCTCAACACCGACAAGCAGCTGCGTACCATCCTGCAGTACGGTGTGGAGGGCGTGCACTGGAGAGTCAGTGATTCCAACCCCAATACGATCGACGTCATCAGCAAGGATTATAAGATGAATATCCTTGAGACCGGCAACGTCTACATGACCTATCCGGCCGCCGGTGTGCCGATGTCCGAATGGGAATACGCCAAGAAGCAGAATCTCGACTCCCGCGTCAGCCCGCTTCTCGGCTTCCGCCGCTCTGATTACGTCCGGGAGGAAACCAAGGAAGACCTGGCCGCGCTGAAGGAGCTCTCCGCTGAGTACCGGCAGATGCTCGATGCCATGAGCGCCGAATATTTCCGTGAGAACGTCAACACGATCAAGAAGGACGTCAACGGTCTTGATCTTATCAAGAAGCTGACGAACGTTGAGAACGACAACGTACCCGCGTCCTACTACCTTGCCTATTACGACGCGAAGCCGAAATAATTGAACCGTCCTCAGACAGAGGCTGCGCCGAGGCGCAGCCTCTGTTTTTGCTCGAATCATATTGTAAACTTTCTGTAAACAGAAATCAGGGCATTGCATTGCAAAATGGAATGTGGTACAATATTTAGGCATGCGGCAAAAGACCGCACAGAACACACACGCGACCAGAACGCTGACGGTGCCGTCCCCGCAAAGTGAAAGTTTGCGGAAGGCCTGAGCCGACGGCTTCAGCGCCGACATCCGCGTGGTGGAAAAACCGAAGGAGAACAAAACCATGGCAATCGTAACCATCAAGCAGCTTCTTGAAGCCGGCGTCCATTTCGGACACCACACCAGACGCTGGAACCCGAAGATGGCGGAGTACATCTTCACCGAGCGCAACGGCATCTACATCATCGACCTGCAGAAGACCATCCGCAAGTTCGAAGAGGCCTATATGTACGTGCGTGATCTGTCCTCGGAGGGCGGCACGCTGCTCTTCGTCGGCACGAAGAAGCAGGCCGCCGACGCGATCCGCGAAGAGGCGGAGCGCTGCGGCATGTATTACGTCAACGTTCGCTGGCTCGGCGGCATGCTGACCAACTACAAGACGATCCGCATGAGCATCAACCGTCTGAACTCCCTCGAGAAGATGCAGGAGGACGGCACGTTTGATATGCTTCCGAAGAAGGAAGTCGCCCGTCTGCAGAAGGAAATGTACAACCTCGAGAAGAACCTCGGCGGCATCAAGAACATGCACGGCCTGCCGTCTGCGGTGTTCATCGTGGATCCGCGCAAGGAGCACAACGCTGTTCTCGAAGCGAAGAAGCTCGGCATTCCGGTCATCGCCATCGTCGATACGAACTGCGATCCGGACGACGCCGATTATATCATCCCCGGCAACGACGACGCGATCCGCGCCATCCGCCTGATCTCCTCCATCCTGGCCGACGCCGTGATCGAGGGCAAGCAGGGCGAGCAGCTCAGCGAAGCGGAAGCGCAGGCGACGGAGGCCGAAGAGGCCGAGGACGCCGAGAAAGAGAATCAGTAATTTTAACGGACAATAACGGAGGATCAAATCAATGGCAGCAATCACTGCGAAAATGGTAGCCGATCTCCGCGCCCGCACCGGCTGCGGTATGATGGAATGCAAAAAGGCGCTCACCGCCGCGAACGGCGATTTTGACGAGGCGGTAAAGGTTCTGCGTGAGAAGGGACTTTCCGTCGCCGCCAAGAAGGCCGGCCGCATCGCGTCGGAAGGCATCGTCGATATCATGGTTTCCGAGGACGGAAAGACCGCCGCGATGATCGAGGTCAACGCGGAGACGGATTTCGTCGCCAAGAACGAGAAGTTCCAGCAGTTCGTCCGCGGCCTGCTGCGCACCATCCTTGCCAACCGTCCGGCCGATCTGGACGCGCTGAAGAAGCTCCCGTATCCGGATTCCGATTTCGATGTCGAGGGCAAGCTGAAGGACATGATCTTCACGATCGGCGAGAACATGAACATCCGCCGCTTTGTGATCGTGGACGGCATCGTCAGCACCTATATCCACGGCAAGGGCACCACGGGCGTCATCATCCGCTTTGACGCGGACGACGTCTGCGCGAAGAACGCCGGTTTTGCCGAATTCGCCAAGAACATCGCCCTGCAGGTCGCCGCAATGCCGGTGCTGTACCTGAACAAGGAGACCGTTCCCGCCGCAGACCTTGAGGCGGAGCGCCAGATCCAGCTGACGCTGATGAAGAATGACCCGAAGAACGCGAACAAGCCCGAGCAGATCCTCCACAAGATGATCGACGGCAAGATGAACAAGTTCTATGAGAAGAACTGCCTCACCGAGCAGGCCTACGTGAAGGACGACTCCATCTCTGTCGGCAAGTACGTGGAGAACACGGCGAAGGAGTTCGGCGGCAAAATCCAGCTTTCCGGCTTCTGGATCTATGAGCGCGGCGAGGGCCTCGAGAAGAAGGAAGACAACTTCGCCGAGGAAATCGCCAGCATGATGAAGAATTGATTCATCCATCCCGTCGGTATCCTTGTACCGGCGGGATTTTTTTGCGAACTTCCGAAATATTGTTTACAAATTCGATATTTCAGAGTAAAATATATATGTCATAATCATAGATACAGTGAGGGAATCGTTATGTCTCAGTATAAACGGGTACTGCTCAAGCTGTCCGGCGAGGCGCTCCGCAACGACGCGCCGGACGCCATCCTCGATTTTTCCTATATGGATACTGTCGCCGCACAGATCCGTCGCTGCCATGAGGCCGGTGTGCAGATCGCGCTGATGCTGGGCGCGGGGAACATCTGGCGCGGCGCGCGCGGCGCCGGCGTCAACCGCACCCGTGCGGATCATATGGGCATGCTCGCTACGGTCATCAATTCCATCGGCATGAAGGATACGCTCCTGCGCGCGGGTCTGGACGCGCACGTCATGACGCCGGTCATGATGGAGACCTTCACGGAGCCCTACCTCCGCGACCGCGCGGTCGAATACCTGGAGTCCGGCAGCATCGTGATCCTCGCCGGCGGCTCCGGCGCGCCGTTCTTCTCGACGGATACGGCGGCCGTACTCCGCGCCGCGGAGCTGGAGGCGGACGCCGCGCTGATGGCGAAAAACATCGACGCCGTCTATACGGCCGATCCCCACAAGGATCCGACGGCCGAGCGTCTTGACTGCGTCACGCCGATGTTTATCCTCGAAAACCATCTGAACGCCATCGATCTCACCGCCGCCGCCTTTGCGGAGGTTCATAAGATGCCGGTTCACATTTTCGGGCTCGCCGACCCGGAAAACATATACAAAGTCATGATGGGCGAAAAGCTCGGAACCATTGTACAAGGAGGAGAATAACCATGAAACTGGAACTGAAGGAATTTGAAAACAAAATGCAGAAGACCATCGACGTCTACGAGGACAGCCTCGGCACCGTCCGCGTCGGCCGTGCCAACGCCGCCGTGATCTCCCGCGTCAATGTGGACTATTACGGTGTTCCGACCGCGATCAACCAGGTTGCGGATGTGCGCGTGACCGATCCCCGCACACTGGCGATCACTCCCTGGGACAAGACGCTGAACAAGCCGATCGAGAAGGCGATCCTTGCCTCCGACGTTGGCATCACGCCCTCCAACGACGGCACGACGATCCGGCTCGTTTTTCCGCAGCTGACCGAGGAACGCCGCAAGGAACTGAAAAAGCAGGTCGCCAAGATGGGCGAGGAGGCCAAGATCGCCCTGCGCAACGTCCGCCGCGAGGCAAACGACAAGTGCAAGGATATGAAGAAGGCCTCCGAGATGAACGAGGATGAGCAGAAGGCCTCGGAGAAACTCGTGCAGGAGCTGACCGACCGCTTCACCAAGCAGGTGGACGTCATCACGGAAAAGAAAACAAAGGAAATCATGGAGATCTGATGCCGCGGCAGCGGATTGCCCCGGTCGCTCCGCGTCCGCGAAGCATCCGGGGTTTTCTCCTGTCGGCGCAAAATCGAATGAATACGAACGAATCAATAATCCTCGAACTGCAGAAAATGGTCGCGGCATGCGGCCTCTCGCATATTGCCTTCATCATGGACGGCAACGGCCGCTGGGCTACGCGCCGCGGCCTTCCGCGCGAAGCGGGACATAAGGCGGGTGCCGAAAATTTCAAAAAGGTCGTGCGCCTCTGCGGCGATATCGGCATCCGCGCCGTCACCGTCTACGCCTTTTCCACGGAAAACTGGAAACGGCCGGCGGGCGAGGTGCGCGCGATCATGCGCCTGCTCGACCGTTATATCTCCGACGCGGAGAGCGGAAACGAGGAGAACAACATCGAATACGTTTTTCTCGGCGACAAGGACGGCCTTGCGCCGGCGCTGGCTGAGAAATGCCGCCGGCTCGAGGCGCTGACGCACGGCAATCGGCTGCTGCTTAATATCGCGCTCAACTACGGCGGCCGCGCGGAGATCACCGCTGCCGTCAACCGCCTGCTCGCCGCGCATCCCGAGTCGGTCACGGAGGCCGATATCTCCGGCGCGCTCTATACCGCGCACTGTGCCGATCCCGATCTGATCGTGCGCACCGCAGGGGAGGTGCGTCTCTCCAACTTCCTGCTGTGGCAGTCCGCATACGCGGAGCTTGTTTTCACCGATACCCTCTGGCCGGACTATTCTCTGGACGATCTTGCCGCTGCGGTGGAGGAATTTTCCCGCCGGACGCGGCGTTACGGCAGCCTCGGCTGACTACATACGTGGAAGGTTTTTCATGCTCAAACGAACGATCACGGGACTGATTATCGTCCTTCTCATCATTCCGGTCTGTATTTTCTGGCACACATGGATCCTGCCCGTATTTGTGGCCGCCCTGTCTCTGCTCGGCGTATATGAAATCCTGGGCTGCATCGGCATGCGCCGCGTCTGGGTTGTCTCCATACCGGCCGCTCTTCTGGCCGCCGTCGCCCCGATCGGCGCGCGGCTTTTCTCCTCGCGCCTCTTTATCTCCCTCTATACGCTCGTCATGTTCACCTATCTGGTGCTGATCCTCTCCGCTGCGGTCTTCTCCCGCGGCTCGATCGACGTGGAGAAGATCGGCATGAGTTATGCCTCGGTTTTCTACGTCATCACGGCCTTCACGGCGATGATCCTCCTCTGTGAGCGCCGCTTCGGCAACTACGTGCTGCTGATGACGATCTTCGGGCCGTGGATCACGGACGTTTTCGCCTACCTGACCGGACGGCTCTTCGGCCGTCACAAGCTGATCCCCGAAATCAGTCCCAAAAAGACGGTCGAGGGCGCCATCGGCGGAATCGTGTTCTGCACGCTTGCCGCCGTTCTCTTTGGCTTTGTTTTGTCGAAAACTGCCGACGACATCACCGCGGTGGGCTACCTGCCGCTGGCGATCGCCGGCTTCCTCATCAGCATCCTCTCCCAGATCGGCGATCTGATTCTTTCGGCGGTCAAGCGCCGTTACGCCATCAAGGATTTCGGCTGGATTCTGCCGGGACACGGCGGGATCCTCGACCGCTTTGATTCCGTCATCGGCGTGGTGCCGGTGATGCTGATCCTCTTTGAATTCCCGGAATTCTTTCACTTTTTTATGTAATGCGGGGGAATCGTCTTGCATCCTTTTACCATTGATCCGCAAAAGCCGCTGCGCGCGGCAGTGCTGGGATGCACCGGCAGCGTAGGCACACAGGCGCTCGAGGTACTGTCGCGCCTGGGGTGCCGCATCGTGCTGCTCAGCGCGGGCTCGAACGCACAGGCCGCAGCGCGGATCGCGCGGCAGTACCGTCCGGAGATCTTCACGATGCAGTCCGAGGCGGCGGCACAGGAGGTGCGCCTTCTGCTGGCGGGCGAGAACGTCCGTGTTCTCGGCGGCAGTGACGCCGTCTGCGAGGCGATCCGGTCGGTGCGTGCCGATGTCATCATCCACGCGATCTCGGGCCTGGCGGGCCTCGGCGCGGCGCTGGCGGCGGCACAGACGGGCGCGCGCATCGGCATGGCGAACAAGGAGGCGATCATCGCCGCGGGAGACGCGATCTACGACGCGCTCCGCGCGAGCGGCGGCGAGCTGATCCCGGTCGACAGCGAGCACAGCGCGATCTTTCAGTGCCTCATGGCTGCCGGCGCCGCCTCGCCTGAACGATGCGGCGATCCGTCGCTGGTGCGCCGGATCCTGCTGACGGCCTCCGGCGGCCCCTTCTTCGGACGAAAAAGGGAAGAACTCGCCTTCGTCACCCCGGCCCAGGCGCTGGCGCATCCGACCTGGAAAATGGGCGCCAAGATCACCGTGGACTGCGCCACGCTGATGAACAAGGGCTTTGAGATCATCGAGGCCGTGCGCCTCTTCGGCGTGCCGGAGGAGAGGATCGAAGTCCTTGTGCACCGGCAGAGCATAATCCATTCCATGGTGGAGTATATTGATCACAGTGTCGTCGCGCAGCTCGGCATACCCGATATGCGCGCCTGCATCCGCTTTGCCGTTTCCTGTCCGACGCGCGCCTGGGACGACGGAGAAGGACTGGATTTCACCCGTCTCGGCTCCCTCTCCTTTTCGGCGCCGGATACGGACACCTTCCCCTTGCTGAACGCGGCGCGCGCGGCGATCCGCCGCGGCGGCATCGCCCCGACGGCGTTGATTGCCGCCGACGAGGAGGCCGTGGCCGCGTTCCTCACTGAAAAAATCCCCTTCGGCGCCATTGCGGACATCGTCTGTGAGACGATGTCGCGCATTCCGGACGCACCGGCGGATTCGGTGCGCGCGATTCTCGAGGCGGAAGAGACCGCGCGCCGGACCGCGCGCAGCATCCTGAAAGGCACCGCTCACTGAAAGGTAGGTTCTCATGCAGCTTCTCTACGTTCTCGTCGCCATCCTCATCTTCGGTCTTTTGATTTTCATTCACGAGGGAGGCCATTATCTCTTTGCGCGCCTCTTTCACGTCAGCATCACGGAATTCGCCATCGGCTTCGGGCCGAAGCTGCTCTCGCGCACCTCGGAGAAGACCGGCATCGCCTATTCGCTGCGCGCGATCCCGTTCGGCGGCTTTGTGGCCATGGTCGGCGAGGACGAGGACTCGGACGATCCGAACGCCTTCCACAAAAAGCCCGTCTGGCAGCGGTTCATCATTACGGCGGCCGGCGCCTCGGTCAATCTGCTCGCTGGCATTCTCGTGATGAGCATTCTCGTCGCCACCTCGCCGAGTCTGCCGTCCACGGTGATTTACGACATGGAGATCTCCGGCTACACGGACACCAATACCTCCGCTGACTCCGGGCTCCTGCCGGGCGACCGGATCGTCGCCGTGGAAGGTACGCGCGTACACACCGGCAACGAGCTGGTGTACGAGGTGATGCGCAAGGGCGTCGATCCGATCGACGTGACGCTCGTGCGCGACGGTGAAACGATCACGCTCTCCGACGTCGTCTTTCCGACGACGACGGAAAGCGGCGTAACCGTGGGACTCGTCGATTTCCGTGTTTATTCCGAGCGCAGAACGCCCGCAAACGTGCTGAAGCACGCCTTCTTCCGTTCAACCTCCACGATCAAAATGATCTGGGAATCGCTCTACGACCTCGTGCGCGGCCGCTATGGTCTGGAGGCCGTTTCCGGTCCGGTCGGCGCGACGCAGGCCATGACGGAGGCCGCCTCCAGCAGCGCAAGAGACCTGATTTACCTTTCGGTCGTCATCAGCATGAATCTCGGCATCATGAATCTTCTGCCGCTGCCGGCGCTGGACGGCGGCCGCCTTGTCTTTCTGCTCATTGAAGGCATCCGCCGCAAGCCGTTTCCGCGCAAGGTGGAAGGCTATGTCAATTTTGCCGGTCTGGCCATCCTCATGGGGCTGATGGTGCTGGTCACGGTCAAGGACGTCCTCGGCCTTTTGCATTAAGGAGAAATCATGATTCAGAGAAGAAAAAGCCGCACCGTTCGGGCGGGCGGCGTCGCCATCGGCGGCGGCGCGCCCGTCACGGTACAGACCATGACCAATACGCCCGCCGGCGACTTCGCCGCCGCGCTTTCACAGACGCGTCGGCTGGCCGCGGCGGGTGCGGATATTGTGCGCCTGGCGGTGCCCGATGAGGCGGCCGCCGGCGTATTTGCCTGTCTGCGCGGGGGCGGCGTGCGTATCCCGCTCGTCGCGGATATACATTTCGACTACCGTCTGGCGCTGGCCGCGATCCGCGGCGGCGCCTCCAAGATCCGCATCAATCCCGGCAACATCGGCGCGGAGTGGAAGGTGCGGGAGGTAGCCGCGGCCGCAAAGGATGCCGGCATTCCGATCCGCATCGGCGCGAACGGCGGCTCTCTCTCCGCCGCGCTGCGGCAGAAATACGGCGGTCCGACGCCCGAGGCGCTCGTCGAATCGGCGCTCTCTCAGGCGGAGCTCCTTGAAGCGTGCGGCTTTTCGGACATCGTCCTGTCGCTCAAAACCTCCTCGGTCGCCGACACCGTCAGGACCTACCGCCTTGCCGCCGCGCAGTGCGATTACCCGCTGCACGTAGGCGTCACCGAGGCCGGCGACGCCTACTCCGGGCTGATCAAGAACGCCGTCGGCATCGGCGCGCTCCTCGCGGACGGTATCGGCGATACGCTGCGCGTCTCGCTGACCGCCGATCCGGAAGAGGAGGTGCGTGCGGGACGCGAGCTGCTCGGCACGCTCGGGCTCGACCCGCGCGGCGGCGTCGAGATCGTCTCCTGTCCGACCTGCGGGCGCACGCAGATTGACCTCATTTCGCTCGCCGCACGTTTCAAGGAAGCATGCGCTGGCGTGGATACGCACGGCAAAAGAATCAAGGTTGCCGTGATGGGCTGCGCCGTCAACGGCCCGGGAGAGGCCCGGGAAGCCGATTTCGGCATTGCCGGCGGCGACGGCTACGCGGTGCTGTTTCGCCGCGGAGAAACCGTCTGCCGCGTCGAGGAAGGGCAGATCATCGAATGCCTGCTCCAAAATCTTCGGGAGCAGATCGCGGCCGCATCGGAGTGAGTGCTATGTCAGCAGAGAACAAAAGAAAATCTCTCAGCGATTATTTTTCCCGTTTCACGCCCATGACCGCGGCGCAGCGGGATCTTTTCGCGTCCGCGACGGATCTGACCGTGCGCGCTGCGCAGGAGGCGAAGATGGTCGAGGTCCGCTTCCATGTGGATCACCTGATCTCCAAGCGGGTCCTGTATGAAACGGAGGCCGCGCTGACGGAGTTCTACGGTCTCAATTCCATTCGTCTCTTTCCTACCTATCCCCCTGAGCTCTTTGACGCCACGACCTACATGAGTGAGATCATCCGCGAGGCGAAGCGGATCGGCAGCGTCATCAACGGCTTCTTCGATCGTTATGAGCTCTCCGAGGACGAGGGCGGCATCACGCTGCGCATCCCGTTTTTGCAGGGCGGCATCGAGCTGCTCGATCTGGCCAAAACCGCGCAGCTCTTTTCCGGCATCATCCACAGCGAGTTCTCGCGGCAGATTCCCGTAAAAATCGAGGCCAGCGAGAATTCCGTGCAGCAGTACAGCGAATACGAGGCCGCGCGCGAGGAATGGCTGCGGCAGGAGTCCGCGCAGATCCCCGCGCGGGAGGCGGAGGCTGCCGCCCGCGCACAGGAGGCGGCCAAGACGCAGGCGGCGGAGGAAAAGCCGGCGCTCCGCCGCGTCGCCTCGCTGTTTGACGCGCCGGGCGAAGCGGTGCCGCTCGCGGAGGGGCGCGTCCGCCTCGGCCGTACCAATTTTGACATCTCCTCGCCGGAGCTTTTGGCGGGCGCCGATTTCGCCCTCGACACCCTGACACCGCTGCGCGCGATCCAGGGCGCCGCGCGGAGCGTCGTCACGCTCGGCGTCGTATTCGGCGTGACGACGAAGGAGCTGAAGAACAGCGAGCGGCTGGCCGTCAATATCGGCATCACCGACCGCGACGCTTCGATCTTCCTCAAGACGATCATCACGGAGGAAGCGCAGGACGAGCTGTTCGGCATCTTCAAGGTGGGTACTGCGGTTGCCGTGCACGGAAGCGTAAAGCTTGACAAATACGACAACGAGCCCTACATCCAGTACAGCGACGTCTACAAGATTCGCGAGGCCAAGCGGGAGGACAACGCGCCCGAGAAGCGCGTGGAGCTGCATCTTCATACCTGCCAGTCCGCCATGGACGCCATCAGCAAGCCGGACGAGGTCGTCGAGACCGCGCACCGCTGGGGCCACGACGCCGTGGCCATCACGGACCACGGCAATCTGCAGGCCTTCCCGACCGCCATGCTGAAGGCGGAAAAGCTCGGCATGAAGGTCATCTACGGCATCGAGGCTTATTTTGTGGACGATACGGCGCGCGCCGTCTTCGGCACCCGCCAGGCGGAATTCGGCGACGAGGTGATCGTTTTTGATATCGAGACGACCGGTCTCTCCGCCCAGACTTGCCAGATCACGGAAATCGGCGCGGTGCGCACGCAGGCCGGAAAGGTGCTTGAGACGTACAATTCGCTCGTCAATCCCGGCGTACCGATCCCCGAGGAGATCACAAAGCTGACGGGCATCACGGACGAGATGGTCGCCGACGCGCGGCCGATCTCCGAGGTGCTGCCGGAATTTCTCGCCTTCATCGGCGACCGCATGCTGATCGCGCACAACGCCTCCTTCGACGTCGGCTTCATCCGCAAGGCGGCGGACGATCTCGGCCTCTCCTTCCCGAATTCCTATCTCGATACGGTCGCCATGTCCCGCTATGTCAATCCGGAACTGAAGCGGCACCGCCTCGATTCTCTCGCGAACTATTTCCACCTCGGCGATTTCAATCATCACCGCGCCTCGGACGACGCCGAGATGCTTTCGATGATCTACTACAAAATGCTGGACAAGCTGGCCGACGAGGGCGTGCACACCATGGACGAGCTGAACGTCGCCATGCGCAACCGCTCCGATCCGCTGCAGCTGAAAACGTACCACCAGATCATCCTTGTGAAGAATCAGGTCGGACTGAAGAACCTCTACCGCCTCGTCTCCGAATCCTATCTGAAGTACTACCGCAAGCATCCGCGCATTCCCAAAACGCGCCTCTCAGAGCTGCGCGAGGGACTCATCATCGGCTCCGCCTGCGAGGCGGGCGAGCTGTATACCGCCATGCGGGAGGGCAAGCCGGAGAGCGAAATCGAGGAGATCGCCGGCTTTTATGACTATCTGGAAATCCAGCCGATCTCCAACAATCTGTTCCTCGTCGAGCAGGGCATGGTGCCGGACGAGGAGGCGCTGCGCGAACTGAACCGGCGCATCATCGCGCTGGGGCGCAAGCTCGGCAAGCCGGTCGTGGCCACCTGCGACGCGCATTATTTGGAGCCGGAGGATGAGATCTACCGCCGCATCATCCTCTCCGGCATGAAATTTTCCGACGCCGACCGCGTGACCCGCCTGTACTACCGAACGACGGAGGAAATGCTCGCGGAATTCGATTATCTCGATCCAGAGACCGCGCACGAGGTCGTCATCGACAACCCGCGCAAAATCGCCGCCATGATCGAGCACGTGCGCCCGATCCCGGAGGGAAACTACCCGCCGCACATCGACGGCGCCGAGGAGGAGCTGACGACGAAGTGCTGGGAGCTTGCCAAAAAGCTCTATGGCGATCCGCTGCCGGTGCAGGTTTCCTCGCGGCTCGAGCGCGAGCTGGATTCTATCATCAAAAACGGCTTCGCCATCATGTACATCATCGCCCGCAAGCTGGTGGAGAACAGCGAGTCGAAGGGCTATCAGGTCGGCTCCCGCGGCTCGGTCGGCTCCTCCTTCGCGGCGACCATGGCGGGCATCACCCGCGTGAATCCCCTGCCGCCGCATTACCGCTGCCCGAAGTGCCGTCACAGCGAGTTCATCGATGACGGCTCGGTCGGCTCCGGCTTCGATCTGCCGCCGAAAGACTGTCCCGAATGCGGCACGCCGATGGAGCGCGACGGCCACGACATTCCGTTTGAGACCTTTCTCGGCTTCTACGGAGACAAGACGCCGGATATCGATCTGAACTTCTCCGGCGACGTGCAGGCGGACGCCCACAAATTCACCGAGGTGCTTTTCGGAGAGGGCAAGGCCTTCAAGGCCGGCACGATCGGCACGCTCGCCGACAAGACGGCCTACGGCTTTGCGGCGCATTTTCTGGAGGAGCGCGGCGTCTCTGTCAACCGCGCCGAGATGGAGCGGCTGATCTCCGGCTGTCTCGGTACGAAGCGCACGACCGGGCAGCATCCCGGCGGCATCATCGTCATCCCGCGGGAGTATGACGTCTACGACTTTACGCCGGTGCAGCATCCGGCGGACGATCCCAATTCCGACGTCATCACCACGCATTTTGAGTTCAAGTACCTGCACGATACGATCCTCAAGCTGGACATCCTCGGTCACGATATCCCGACCAAATACAAGCGGCTCGAGGAGTATTCCGGCACCAGCGTGCTAGACGTGCCGCTGTCCGATCCGCAGATCTACCGCGGCCTGACCTCGACCGATCCGATCGGCGTCGCGCCGGAGCAGATCGACAGCCAGACCTCGACGCTCGGCCTGCCGGAGCTCGGCACGCGTTTCATCCGCGGCGTGCTGATGGATGCGCAGCCGAAGAATTTCACGGATATATTGCAGATCGAGGGACTCACGCACGGCACCGGCTGCTGGCTCGGCAACGCGCAGGAACTCATCAAAAACAATATCTGCACGATTTCCGACGTCATCGGCTGCCGCGACGACATCATGATGACGCTGATCCACAAATACGACGTGGAGAAGAGCCGCGCCTTCAAGATCATGGAATTCGTGCGCAAAAACAAAAAGGGCGTGAAGATTCCCGAGGACATGGTCAAGGAGATGCTGGAGCACAACGTGCCGCAGTGGTACATCGACTCTTTACAGAAGATCCGCTATATGTTCCCGAAGGCCCACGCGGCCGCCTACGGCATCGACGCGCTGCGCCTGATGTGGTATAAGATCTACTATCCCGTCGCATTTTACGCGGCGTATTTCTCCGCGGCGCCGGACGGCTTCGATTCGGAGATCGTCATGGGCGGCAAGCAGCACGTCCGCGAAACGCTCACGGACATGTCGCGCCGCCGCAACGAGCTGTCCGCCAAGGACGTGGGTGTCGCCGACGCCTTGATGCTCGTCAACGAGTATTACCAGCGCGGCTACAGCTTTTTGCCGGTCGATCTGAAGAAGTCCCATGCGCGCAAGTTCGTGCCGGAGGACGGACGGATCCGTCTGCCGTTCGCCTCGCTGCCGGGGCTCGGCGAGACGGCCGCCGACAACATCATGAAGTGCCGCGACGAGCAGGATATCTACTCGATCGACGATCTCAAGCGCAGCGCCGGCATCTCCAAATCGGTCATCGAGATCCTCGAGCGCAACGGCGTGCTGCGCGGCATGAGCGCGACCAATCAGCTGCGGCTGTTCTGAATCAACACAAAATAGGGAGGCTGCCATGGATTTTGATCGGATGAAGGACTTTCAGGAGTATCTCGTGCGCTGGCGCGTGCCCGGCAACGACTGCCTCATCACAAAGGACGGCGTGACCGTCTACCGTTATCAGGCGGGCTGGGCGGACGCCGAGGCCGGCCGGCGAATGCAGGGCGACGAGCTTTACTACTTCTGGTCGGCATCAAAGGTCATCACGACCTCGCTGGCGATGCGCCTGCACGAAAGCGGTCTGTTTACGATGAACGATCCGCTTTCGGCGTACATGCCGGAATTCAGGGAAATGACGATCCGGCAGAAAATCGACGGACGTGAGGAGCTCGTGCCGGCGAAGCGGCCGATCCTCGTGCGGCATCTCTTCAACATGACGGCCGGCTTCGACTACAACTTCGGCACGCCCGCGATCGCCGCAGTGCGCGAGAAGACCGACGGCCGCTGCCCGACGCGCGAGATCGCGCGGGCCATCGCCCGCTCGCCGCTCTGCTTTGAACCGGGCGAGCGCTGGCAGTACAGCCTCTGCCACGACGTGCTCGGCGCGTTCATTGAGGTGATTGCCGGCAAGCCGCTGCGTCAGTACGCGCGCGAGGCGCTCTTTGATCCGCTCGGCATGACGGACACCTGCTACAATCTGCCCGACGAGGAAAAACGGAAGCGCTTTGCCGTGCAGTATCGTTTCAAGGACGATCTGAACCGCTGCGTACCGGCGCCCGACTGCGGCCACATTCTCGGCCCGGACTACGATTCCGGCGGCGCTGGCGTCGTCTCCTCCTGCGCGGATTATGCGAAATTCGCCGCGCTGATCGCCGCGGGCGGCACAAGCGGCGACGGCTACCGCTATCTCTCTCCGGCGACGATCGATCTCTGGCGCACGAACACGCTCGACGAACGCCAGATCGCCAGCTACAACTGGTCTCAGCTCGCGGGCTACGGCTACGGCTTTGGCGTGCGCACGATGATGGACCGCGCCGCTGCGGGCTCCGTCGGCCCCGTGGGCGAGTTCGGCTGGGGCGGCGCCGCCGGCGTCTGGGTGATCCTCGATCCCGATCACCGCGTGTCGCTGACCTATACGCAGCACATGCTCAACAATCAGGAGGCGTTCATCTCGCCGCGCCTGCGCAACATCCTCTATTCCTGTCTCGACTGAATAAAGAAGAACCGGATGACCGAGGTCATCCGGTTCTTCTTATTTTTCATCCGTCTCCGTGCCGGAGGGGGATTTTCTGCCAACGGGCAGATTGAGCAGCACGACCGCCGCCAGAACCAGCAGCATGCCGAGCAGCCCGTCCCAGCGCAGCGGCTCATGGAAGACGGCGATGCCGATGATGGAGGCGACGACCGGCTCGAGCGATGCCATCACCGACGCCCGGCCGGGCTCCGTGCGGCGCAGGCCCTCCGTGTAGAGCACGTAGGGAAGCACCGTGGCGATCAGTGCGAAAAGCACGAGCCACACGGCGGCGAGGGGCTTTTCGATGCACAGCAGCACGACGTGAGGCATCGAGGAGAAGGGAAGCGCACAGACGCCGGCGACCAGAAACGTATATGTCGTGACGGTGAGCGGGCTGTAGCGTGCGAGCGCCGCGCGGCCGAAGATGCTGTAAAGCGCATAGCCGATCCCGGAACCGACACCCCAGAGGATGCCCGCGGTGCTGACCGTCTGCGCGCCGCTCAGGATGCCCGTGACAAGCACGCAGCCGCCGAGCGCAAGGCCGAGCGCGAGGAGTTTCTTCGCCGTGATCTTTTCATGAAAGAAAATCGCGGAGAGCAGCATGACGAAGACCGGCGCCGTGTAGAGCAGGATCGCCGCGACGGAGAGGGTCGTGAGCGTGATGGCTGTGAAATAGCAGATGTTGAAAACAAGGATGCTGCACACGCCGGTGCCGAAAAACATCCACAGATCGCGCACCCGGATCTTCAGCTGCGCGCGGTCGCGCAGCGCGATCCAGAGAAAGAGCAAAAGCGCGGCGAGGATCGCACGCAGCGCGGAGAGCTCAAGAGAGGTGAAGCCGAAATCGCCGAGGGTGCGGGTGAAGAGGCCGATCATACCCCAGCCGACGGCGGCAAGTATGATAAAGACGGTTGCCATGACGGATGTGGGGATTATCTGGTTAGCTTTTCAAACAGATCCTGCATCAGCCGGTCGCGCTGGATCGAGTAGACGTAGCGGATAAAGTGACGGCGCGGATCGAAGGCGTAGTGATTGTCGTATTCCGGGATCGGCGAGGGGATGAGGCGGGAGCGCATGAAGCAGTCCTTCTCATTGAGCAGCCAGCCGATGGCGGTCACGTCCCAGATCACACGCGTCCACGGGCGTCCGGCGGCGTAGGAGTTGGCCTCGTTGATTGTGTTGCGAGCGAGGTAATCGCTGAGCGGATTTTTGCCGGCCAGCCAGTACTCCAGCTCCGGCCCGCTGACCGTGAAGGTCGAGACGACGCCGGTGCAGGGCAACTGTACGAGCGGCACGCCGCAGCCGAAGACGATGCGGGCCGCGGCCACGTCCTGCTTCAGATTGAACTCGGCGTTATCCGGATTGTTGATTGAATGGCCGCCGAGCCAGACGAGCACGATCCGCTCCTTCAGAGACGGATCCATCAGCAAAGCCGAGGCGACGTTGGTGATGGCGCCGATGGCGACGACGTAAAGCGGATGCTCAGTGGTGTATTCCGCGGCGAGCTCGACCAGCGCACGCGCGGCGGGGGAGTCAACGGGCTCCTTTTCATTCGGCAGATAGGTGCGCGAGCCGCGCAGAACGTGCTCTTTCAGCGCGTCAGCGCCGGCGAGATGCAGGATCTTCAGGATCTCGTCGTAGCTGCGCTCCATGCCGTCCTCGGGTGAAGTGGATTTGGCGTTGAAGAACGGCGCGGCAAGGATCGCGCGGACGTTGAGCTTCTCCGGCGAGCGGAGCATGTAGGAGATTGCAAACTGATCGTCGATTTCATTGTAGGCGTCGGTGTCGAGCACGACGTCGATTTTCCCCGTGGGAACCTCGAGATTTTTCAGAAGCTGAAACTGATCCATTATGGAATCCTTTCTTGTTTTAAAATATGGAATCGTGGTAAGTATACCCCATTTGGCTTCTTTTGTCAAGAGAATTGTGCAGAAGTCTTGACGCCGTCCATGTTTTGGCGATATAATGAATACGGAAAACCACACAGCGTCAGAAAGGATTTGAAAAATGGAAGAACAGTGGATCGCGCCGTCGGTTTCGGCGCACGCACTCAATTCGTATTTTGCCCGCGCGGCGGAGCGGGGACATGAAATTCACACGCTGCAGATCTGGCGGGATGACGAGATGCTCGTGCGCATCGCGCAGCCGCCGTTTTCCTGCACGGACCGGCGGGAGGTCTATTCGCTGAGCAAGACCTTCACATCCACCGCCGTCGGCGCGGCCTGCGACCGCGGGCTTTTGTCGCCCGACGACCGCGTCGTCGATCTCTTTCCCGACAAGCTGCCCGAGACGGTTCCGGAAAATCTCGCCGCCATGCGCGTCTCACACGTGCTCTCCATGAACACGGGCCACGCCGCCGACGTGATGGGCTCGATGAGCCACACCGATGATCCGGTGCGCGCCTTTCTCGCGCAGCCGGTCGAGTTTGCTCCCGGTACGCATTTCGTCTACAACAACGGAGCGACCTGCCTGCTCTCGGCCATCGTCCGACGCGTGACCGGGCAGCCGCTGTACGATTTTCTCACGCGTACCGTGCTCGCGCCGATCGGCATTATGGGGCTCGTCTGGAACCTGACATCTGACGCGCTGAACGAGGGCTGCTGCGGCGTGCAGACCACAAGCGATGAGATCGCCCGGCTCGGGCGGCTCTATCTGCATCGCGGCGTCTGGGAAGGGAAGCGGATCCTTTCCGAAGAATGGATCGACGCGGCGACCTCCTTTCACTCCGACAATTCCTCAAACGGCACGCCGGACTGGAAGAGCGGCTACGGCTATCAGATCTGGATCAACGCGCGCGAGGGTTTCCGGGGCGACGGCGCCTTCGGACAGCTGATGGTCGTTCTGCCCGCGCGGGCGCTTGTGCTCGCCGTGCAGGCGCGCGTGCCCTCCATGCAGGACGAGATGGACATGCTGATGGAGCTCGTCACGCATCTGACGGACGAGGACGCCGGAGAGGCCCTGTCCGTGCCCGGTTTTCCGGCACCGGCCGCCGGGCCGCTGCCGGAGACGGACGGATACTATATTCCCGAAGCAAATCCGTTCGGCTGGACGATGGTGCGCCTGTGCGCGAAAGCGGACGGCCTGACGCTCGAGACGAGCGACGGACGCAGAACCGAAACGTTCCGCGCCGGCGTCGGCGCCTACGCCCTCTCCGAGGTGACTGAGCGATTCCGCAAGCCCAAGCTGGTGCCCGGCATGCTGGCGTGCGAGCCGGAGACGATCCGCACGTCCGCCTGCGCATCGTATGCGGACGGCGTCTATACCGTCCTGAGCCGCCACCGGAGCGACCCGCATACCGAAACGATCCGCCTCCGCGTCGGCGACGGGCGGCTGGAGATCGAATTTTCGCCTGCCAATTACTTTTATCCGGAGGCACGCAAACTGATCGCGCACGCGATCTGAAATCCGGTCATAATCGGCCTCTTTGACGCATAGTCTTGTACAAATTCAAGCCATATGCGGAGGAAGCCAGTATGACCAGCACAGAAATCTACCGGGATATCGCCAACCGCACCGGCGGCGATGTGTATATCGGCGTCGTCGGTCCGGTGCGCTGCGGAAAATCCACCTTCATCAAGAAATTCATGGAGACCGTCGTGATCCCCAACATCCCCGGCGAGCCGGACCGCACGCGCGCGCGGGACGAACTGCCGCAGAGCGCCGGCGGGCGTACCGTGATGACGACGGAGCCGAAGTTCATCCCCGACGAGGCCGTGCAGATCCAGGTCGGCGACGTCGGCCGCGTGAATGTGCGCATGATCGACTGCGTAGGCTATCTGATTCCCGAGGCGATCGGCAACACGGAGAACGGCACGCCGCGTATGGTGCATACGCCGTGGTCGGAGGAGGCGCTTCCGTTCGACACGGCCGCGGAAATGGGGACGCGCAAGGTCATCACGGAGCACGCGACAATCGGCATGCTCGTCACCTCGGACGGCTCCTTCGGCGATATCGGCCGCGACAGCTACGTGGAGGCGGAGCGCCGTGTGGCGGGCGAGCTGAACGCCATCGGCAAGCCGTTCGCCGTGATCCTCAACTCCTCCCATCCGGAGGAGCCGGCGTCGGAAACGCTCGCCATGGAGCTGGAGAAGGAATACGGCGCGCCGGTCGCGCTGGTGAACTGCCTCACGCTCGACGCGGAGGACATCGCGCAGATCCTTCGCATGGTGCTGATGGAATTCCCGATCCGGGAGATTTCCGTCCGCATGCCCGCCTGGATCTCCGCGCTGGACCGCGGCCACTGGCTGCGTGCCGCCGTCACGGAGGCTGCGCTGAAAACCGCGCAGCCGCTGACAAAGGTCGGCCAGGCGGCCGACGGCTACGCCCCGGCCTTAGCGGCGGCGCTTGCCGAAACGCTGGGCGATGGTGCGCCGCCGCAGATCCGCCCGGAGGCCATAGACCTGGCGACCGGCGCGGCCGTGCTGGCGCTTACACTGCCGGAAGCCCTCTATTACCGGATTCTCGGCGAGGTGACGGGGCTGGAGATCGCCTCCGAGCGGGAGCTGCTTGACGCCCTGCGCACGTTGAGCGCCTCAAAGCGCGAATACGACAAATACGCCGAGGCGATCCGGGAGCTGGACGAGAACGGCTACGGCATCGTCATGCCGGGCGTGGACGCGCTGACGCTGGAGGAGCCGCAGATCATCCGCCAGTCCGGCGGCTACGGCGTGCGGCTGCGCGCCTCGGCGCCCTCCGTCCATCTGATCCGCGCCACGATCGAGACGGAGCTCAACCCGATCGTCGGTACCGAGCAGCAGTCGGAAGAGCTGCTGCGCAATCTGCTGCATGATTTTGAGGAGGATCCCCGGCAGATCTGGGAGTCGAATCTTTTCGGGCGTTCGCTCTATGAACTGGTCAACGATGGGCTGCATGCGAAGCTGGCGCATATGCCGGACGACGCGCGCAAGAAGCTGGGTGAAACGCTCTCCCGCGTCATCAACGAGGGCAGCGGCGGTCTTATCTGCATCATACTGTAAGCAAAAGTACGTTCCCGCTGCCGGGAACGTACTTTGTTTTTGCCGCATTGGTTGCTTTTGGGAGCGATCTATGATATAATATACTCGGTATTTCTTTTTATCCGCGAGGCCGCATGATCGCCAAGGCAAGGAGGTCCGACAATGAAAAAGCTCTTCAAGCTCCTGTTCAGCCGCATCGTCATCGTTTCGTTTCTGATCCTGCTTCAGCTCTTTGTGATCTTTCTCGTAGCGATCCGCTTTACCGAGTATTTCGTCTATTACTACCTCGCCGCGCTGCTCCTTTCTCTTGTGCTCACCCTGCGGATCGTCAACCGGCGGGACGCGGTGGAATATAAAATCGCCTGGCTGTGCACCGTTTTGCTCTTTCCGCTCTTCGGCGCGTTTCTCTATCTGATCTTCTCCGGCAACCGGCTGACCAAGCGGAGCAAGAAAAAAATGGCGACCATCACGGAAGCCATGGGGCAAAGTCTCGAGCGCAACGACGCGCTGACCGAGACGCTCGCGGCGGAAAATCCGAGCGCCGCCTCGCAGTCGCGCTACATTTCCGATTACGCGCTCTGTCCACTGTATCAGAACACGGAGGTCCGCTATTTCCCGCTCGGAGAAGACATGTTTCCGGTCCTGATTGAGGAACTGGAGAAGGCGGAGAAGTATATTTTCCTGGAATACTTCATCATCGGCGAGGGACGGATGTGGAACACCATCCACGAGATCCTCAAGCGGAAGGCCGCCCAGGGGGTGGATGTGCGGCTGATCTACGACGACATGGGCTGCATCATGCTGCTGCCGGTCAACTATGACAAAACGCTGCGTGCGGAGGGGATCCGCTGCCACGTCTTCAACCGCTTCATTCCGATCCTCTCCGCGCGGCTCAACAACCGCGATCACCGCAAGATCGGCGTCGTCGACGGACGCGTCGCCTTCACCGGCGGCGTGAACTTTGCCGATGAGTATATCAACGAAAAGGTTCGTTTCGGCCACTGGAAGGACAATTCCGTGATGCTGCGCGGCGACGCCGCCTGGAGCATGACCGTCATGTTCCTCACCATGTGGGATTATCTCGACGGCGTCCGCGGAAGCAAGGATTCCTACGCCGTTTACCGGCCGGCGCCGACGCCGGTCGCGGCCGCGCACGGCTGGGTGCAGCCGTATACGGACAATCCGCTCGACGACGAGGCGGTCGGCGAACGGATCTATCTCAACATGATCAACCGCGCCGAGCGATACATCTGGATCACGACGCCCTATCTGGTGATCGACGGACAGCTTGAGAGCGCGCTGTGCAACGCCGCAAAATGCGGTGTGGACGTGCGCATCGTCACGCCCGGCATCGCGGACAAGTTCATCGTCTATGAGGCGACAAAATCCTACTACGAGCACCTGATCCGCAACGGCGTGAAGATCTATCAGTATACGCCGGGCTTCATGCACGCCAAGACCTTTCTGTGCGATGACCGCTATGCGACCGTCGGTACGGTCAATCTGGACTTCCGCAGCCTCTATCTGCACTTCGAGTGCGGCGTGTGGATGTGCGATACCGACGTGATCGGGCCGATCCGGGATGATTTTGAGGCGGTATTCCAAAAAAGCCAGTTCATCACGCTCGCCGACTGCGTGAAGGGCTTCTGGCGGGATCTGTTCCGCGCTGTTATGGCGCTGATTGCGCCTCTGATGTGAGCCGGCCGCTCTCGGCGAGCTGATCGGGAAATCCGTGCTGCCGCAGCACCTCATAGACGCCGACGGCCACGGAATTGGAGAGATTCAGACACCGCTGACCGTCCCGCATCGGAATGCGCACGCAGCGCGCTTCGTGCGCCCGCAGAAAATCGCCGGGCAGGCCGGTGGTCTCCTTGCCGAAGAGCAGCCAGACCGGCAGCGGATACCGCACGTCGGCATAGCTGTGCGGCGCGCGGGCTGTAAAACAGTAAAAGGGAATGCCCGGATGGCGGGCGAAGAAATCGTCGAGCCCGTCGTAATAATAAATATCGAGACTATCCCAGTAATCGAGTCCGGCGCGCTTCAGCTTGGCGCTGTCGATGGCGAAGCCGAGCGGCCGGATCAGATGCAGCGACGCGCCGGTCGCCGCGCAGGTGCGGACGATATTCCCGGTATTCTGCGGGATCTGCGGCTCATAGAGAACGATGTGAAGATTGCCCATAGTGACGCTCCTGACGCATAGTAGTGATATTATACGCCGCACGCGGCGCTTTTGCAAGCCCATGGAACCCGGCGGCGCGCTGCCGCGCAGAACATTTATATAAAGTTTACAAATACGAAACGGCAATACCCGATCCATGCGGTATACTATCTGTATTGGTTTCTGCCCGTTTCCCAGTCTTATTCTAAAGAGGATCCGACATGAGTGTGTTTACCAGGCTGTTCGGTACGTACAGCGATCATCAAATCAAAAAAATCCGTCCTCTGCTGGCGCGCATCAACGCGCTCGCGCCCGAGTACGCCGCCCTCTCCGATGCGGAGATGGCCGAGCGGACGGACGCTTTCCGCCGCAGTCTCGCAGAAGGGAAGTCGCTCGACGATCTGATTCCCGATTCCTATGCGCTGGTGCGCGAGGCGGCGGACCGCGTGCTCGGCAAGCGGCCGTTCGACGTGCAGATCCTCTGCGGCATCCTACTGCATCAGGGGCGGATCGCCGAGATGAAGACCGGCGAGGGCAAGACGCTGGTGGCCACGCTTCCTTCGTATCTGAACGCGCTCGAGGGAAACGGCGTGCACATCGTGACGGTCAACGAGTACCTGGCGCGGCTCGGCTGCGAGGAAATGGGCCGCATCCATGAGTTCCTCGGCCTGAAGACCGGGCTGATCCTGCACGACCAGGGCAGGACCGCCAAGCAGTACGCCTACAACTGCGACATCACCTACGGCACGAACAATGAGTTCGGCTTCGACTATCTGCGCGACAACATGGTGATCTATAAGGAGAGCCGCGTGCAGAGAGGGCATGCCTTCGCCATCGTGGACGAGGTGGACTCCATCCTCATCGACGAGGCACGCACGCCGCTGATCATCTCCGGCTCCGGCGAGGAGACGGACGAGCTCTACGCCCGCGCCGACGCTTTTACCCGCACGCTGCGGAAATTCGTCATCAAGGAGCTCGACGAAAAAGAGGATCACGACAACATCGACGCCGATTATATCGTCGACGAGAAGGCGCGCAGCACGACGCTGACCGCTTCGGGCGTGGCGAAGGCAGAGAAATTCTTCGGAATCGAGAATTTCTCAGATCCGGAGAACGCGGACATCTCGCACCATATCTATCAGGCGATCCGCGCCTACGGCATCATGAAGCGGGATATCGATTACGTGGTGAAGGACAACGAGGTGCTCATTGTCGATACCTTCACCGGCCGCATCATGCCGGGCCGCCGCTACTCTGACGGCCTGCATCAGGCGATCGAGGCCAAGGAGCACGTGGAGATCCAGAAGGAAAACCGCACGATCGCGACGATCACCTTCCAGAATTACTTCCGCATGTACAAAAAACTCTCCGGCATGACCGGCACCGCGCTCTCTGAGGAAAACGAATTCCGCGAGATCTACAGCTTGGACGTCGTCGAGGTGCCGACCAACAAGCCGATGATCCGCGTCGATCATCCCGACGTGGTGTACAAGACGAAGAACGGCAAGGACAACGCGATCATTGAGCAGATCCGCGCCTGTCACGAGAAGGGACAGCCGGTGCTGGTCGGCACGGTTTCCATCGAAAAATCCGAGGAGTTGTCGCGCAAGCTGAAGCTGACAGGCATCAAGCACACGGTCCTGAATGCGAAGTACCACGACCGCGAGGCAGATATCGTCGCGCAGGCCGGCAAGCTCGGCGCCGTGACAATTTCCACCAACATGGCCGGCCGCGGCACCGACATCCTGCTCGGCGGCAACGCGGAATACCTCGCCAAGGCGGAGATGCGCCGCCAGAATTATGAGGAAGAGGTGATCGCGCTGGCGACCGGCTCCTCGCAGTCGATCAGCGAGGAGGCGCAGGCTGCGCGCGAGGTCTACCGGGAGCTCTACCGGAAATATCAGGAGGAGATCAAGCCGGAGGCGGAGAAGGTCTGCGCCGCGGGCGGTCTCTTTGTGATCGGCACGGAGCGCCACGAGAGCCGGCGTATCGACAATCAGCTGCGCGGCCGCAGCGGCCGCCAGGGCGACCCGGGCGAATCCCGCTTCTTCCTCTCGCTGGAGGACGATCTGATGCGCCTGTTCGGCTCCGAGCGGATCCAGACAGTCGTGGACCGGCTGGGACTGCGTGAGGACGAGCCGATCGACGCCAAGATCCTCTCCGGATCGATCGAGAGCGCCCAGAAGCGGCTTGAAAACAACAACTTTGAACGCCGCAAGAACGTTCTCGCCTATGACGACGTGATGAATCAGCAGCGCACGATCATTTACCAGCAGCGCAGCGAGGTGCTCGACGGCGGCAGCATGAAGGACAAGATCCAGTCGATGATGCGTGAGACGATCACCGAAACGGTGGACGCCTGCCTGCATGAAGAGGATATGTCTCTGTGGGATCTCGACGGTCTGCGCGAGCGCTATCGCGGGCTTCTCTGCGGCGAAAAGGATTTCCTCGCCCTCTCCGGCACGCCGGAGGAAGCGAGAGAAACCGTGCGCGACACGCTGCTCAGCCGTGCTGAGAAGCTCTACGCCTTCAAGGAGCAGCTCTTCGGTGAGGAGACCTTCCGCGAGGTCGAGCGCGTCGTGCTGCTCAAGAACGTCGACGAAAAGTGGATGGACCATCTCGAGGCGATGGACAGCCTTATGGAATCGATCGGGCTGCAGGCCTACGCCCAGCGCAATCCGATCAGCGAATACCGGATCCAGGGCGCCGATCTGTTCGACGAGATGATCCGCGAGATCCGCGACGACACCGTGCGCCGCATTCTGTCCGTGATGCCGAAGCAGCCGCTGCAGCGCGTACAGGTCGCGCGGGAGACCGGCGTTGCCGCCCCGTCTCTTGCCCCTCGTCCCGCCGGTGCGCCGTCGGCATCCGCACCGCTGCGCCCGATCCCCACGCCGGGTCAGAGCGCCGCTCCCCGGATGCCCCTCGTCAATAAGAACAAGGTCGGCCGCAACGATCCGTGTCCCTGCGGCAGCGGCAAGAAGTATAAGAAATGCTGCGGACGCGCGGACGCCGAGGCGTCCGGCGGCGACGAGAGCTGACAATGGGCTTCGGATATCTGCTGATCGGCTATATCGTCGCCTTCCTGTTCTCGATCTCGAACATCTACTTCTTTGCGGATGTGATCGGCGGCGTCGTGATGCTGATCGCCTTTACCAAGCTCGGCTGGCATCAGAAGAATTTTCTGCGCGCGCTGTGGGCGGATATGGTCTATCTGCTTTTGTGCTTCGCGCGCGCGGTGCTTATGCTCCTGCGCGTGATCGAGTCCGATTCGGCGCCGGCGACCGCCGCCTCGGTGGCGATCCTCCTCGCGTCGCTTGTACTCCACGTTTTCCTCCTCGCCGGGATCTATCATCTCGCCGTGAAGGTGGAGGTGGAGAAGGAGGCGCGGCGCGCGCGGCGGAATCTTCTTCTGATTTTTACCTATTACCCGATGGTCATCATTCTCAGCCTCCTCTCTCCCCTGATCCCGGAGAAGGCCGCGCCGTGGCTGTCGCTCGCCGTTTTCCTGTATGGCGCGTTCGTCGTGCTCAGCAATATTTACCTCATCTATTGCTGCTACTGCCGCATCGTCGTGCGCGGCGAGGAGCAGAAGGAGACGCCGCCCTCGCGCTTTGCCTGGCTCAACCGCTGGAATGAAAAAGCGGATTCACTTCTCGACGGCGCCTACCGGACGATGTCGAAAAAGAAAACGGAGGAGCCGAAAGAGCAGGAGGCCGGATATCTCCGCGTGAAGCGCAAAAAGAAAAAAGGACGCAAATAACGCTCGATTCTATATAGAAAGGCACGGTCAACAAAATGGGCTTCGGCTATCTCGCCCTGGGCATCCTCTTTCTATTCAATCCCACCGTCAATATCTTCGACGTGCTGCCGGACTGCGTCGGCTATCTGCTGATCTATCACGGCCTGTTCCGCATGTCCTTTCTGGCGGACAATCTGAAAGAGGCGCGCGGATATGTATGGCGGCTGGCGCTGGTCACGCTGGTGCGGGCGCTGATGACCTTCTTTCCGCACAACAGCAACGTCTACGCGCTTCTTTACGTCTTTGTCTTCGGTGTGCTCGAGACGCTCTGGTTCATCCCCTTCGTCAACACGCTCTTTGACGGCTTCTATTCCCTCGGCATGCGGCTGGGCGCCGACAGCGTATACGGTACGAAAATCGTCGGAAAGCCTGCGGCGTCCGGCGAGGCACCGCAGGTACGCACGGTGCCGATGGAGCGACTGAAGGTGTATACCATCGTCTTCTTTCTGATCCGGACGGCGGCCGCCGTGCTGCCGGAGCTGACGACGCTGCAGGCAGAGGACACGTTCGCCGCCTCCTATTCGCGGCAGGTCCGCTGGATCTCCTTCCGGCCTCTGCTGTACGTGATCGCCGTGACCGTCACGCTTGTTTTCGGCATCGTGTGGCTTGTGCGGATGCTGCGGTATCTGCGCGGCATGCGCCGCGACGAGACGCTCACCGAGGGTATCCGCGCCTATTACAGCGAGCATGTGGAGAACGACGCCGGGCTGCTGGCGGCCATCCGCATGAAGCGCGCGCTGACGATGATCCTCCTGGCCGCCGTCGCCTCCGTTCTGTTCATTCTGGACGGCATCAGTCTGATCCCCCATTTCGTGGCCGCGTTCTTCGCCGCCTTTGCGCTCGCCGTGATGTTTTCCTACGAGCGCCGCTGGAGTGTGATCGGTTGGGTGCTGTCGGCCGCCGTCGGCGTCCTGTCCATCGTCAATCTGGTTCTTCAGATCCCGTATTTTGACGAATACGACGCGATGGCCGCGCGCTTTATCAACCGCGCACAGACGCTGTACGCGCCGATCCGGCTGCTGGCGACGCTGGAGCAGGTTCTGATGATCGCGCTGTTCGGCGTGGTACTGGCCGTCTTCTGCCGCGTGATGAAGCAGCATGCCGCGCTGATCCCGTTCATTGGCAATCCTGCGACCTTCAGCGCAGAAGCGCGCCGCGCGGAGATCCGGCAGGCGATCTATGCGCGCGTGCTCGGCGTATCGATCTCCGGCGTGCTCTATTTCGCCCTCTGCGCCGCCTATTATACCGTTTCGATGACCTACGAGGCGTTCTGGATCGCCTGCGTGTTCGCTTATATCCTTTGGATCGTCTTTGTCGTGCAGCTGGTCAATGCGGCGCAGGACAACCTCTACGACCGTCTGGAGCAGAAATTCTGATGACGGCGCCGTTCTGTGTCGGAAATACGACGCTTTGCACCCGCCGGCTGCTTCTGCGCGTACCGCGCGGGTCGGATGCGGCGGATATCGGCGCGCTGCTCGCCGATGCGGAGAGGGAAGCGGAGACGGTTTGGCCGCGCACGGTACATACGGATGCCGCAACGCTGCTCTGCCGTCTGCAGCTGGACAATCACACGTTCGCGATCTTTGAGCGCGATACGATGCATATGATCGGTCTGCTCGACGTCTGCCCGCCGTCCATGCCGCTTCCGCCCGCCTGGGAGAAGGTGCCGGCCAGGGAGCTGCGCTTTTTTGTCGCCGCGGCGCGGCGCGGCTGGGAATTCATGACCGAGTCGGTGCGGTGCGCCGCTTGGTATCTCTTTTCCCATACGGCGGCGGCCATGCTGTTGGCGCAGATCCCGCAGGAGAACGAATGCGCGCGCCGCGTTGCCGAGAAAACCGGCTTCTGGCCGCTCGGCTCGCCGACGCTCTGGCAGCTCCTGCGAGAGGATTTTGTCACGGACGAGATCCCCCGGCTCATATAAAAAATCTGCCGATTCAAACGGCAGATTTTTTATTGCGGCAGCTCGCCGCCGCATGTATGAAGATATGCCTCGTAGGAGGAATCGTCCATGGCAAAGGCTACACCCCAGACGGCCTCGTCCGTCGGCATGAGCTTCGGCGAGATCAGCGTCCCACGCATCGTCTCCCCGAAGGAAAGGCAGAATACGTCCTCATCTTCGCTCGACGATGCCGTGCGCGTCGTGCGGATGCACTCGATCCGTCCGGCGGCGAAATCCGCGTCGCGGTTCTGCGCACCGCAAAGAAACGCGACGCGCAGGCGGCCTTCCCATTCCGTTCCGGCGGCCGCGGCGGCGATGTACTCGTTCAGGACCGTTTCCTGACGCTTGTCCGCCTTGCTGAGCGCGCCTGACGCGGAAACCATACAACGTATCACCACTTGCGTTTCCGGCCCGCAGAGGCCGTCTGCGGCCGCGAGGCGGTAAGCTTCGCGAAAAAGCTCACGCGCACGCGTCGGATCATATGGATCCGCACCGTCGGCAAGAGGGACGAGCGGCGGCTCAGCGGCGGCGCAGAGCGCAGTACGGTCGACCGCCGCGGACAGCGCGCGCAAAAATGGTGTATAGGAAAGAAGGCGCGCGGACGATCCATCCGCTGCGTCCAGCGCGGCCAGAGCGTCGGCATCGGCGGAGAAAAGAAACTGGTGCACTGTTCCCGCAGGCGACGCGCACAGATAGGGCGAATCCGCCAGTTCCGTCAGCGCGTCTTCCTCCAGCGGCAGCCGGTCGAGCTTTCCTGAGAAGAAAAGCCGCCGGGCCTCCGTCTGCGACGAGGGAACAAGCAGACGGATTTCGTCGGCTGCGTACCGTCCTTCGTGCGCGCCGTCGCCGTATCCGTACCAGGATTCGCTGCGCACGAGAACCGCCTCTGCTTCCGACAGTGACACGAGTCGGTACGGCCCGCAGGAGACGGTGGCGGCAGGCGAGGCCGCATAAGCGTCGCCGAAGCGTTCCCCGGCCGCCTTCTGCATCAGAAAGTATTCGCTCAGCGTTTCGCGCAGGCGGTCCGCCGTGACGGGAGAGGCGGTGATATAAAGGAGCGTGTGCGCGTCCGGCGCCAGCAGTCCCACAGAGGAAAAGGGAAGCTCCTCCCGGACCTCGCCGGTGTCGAGCCAGAACAGCTCCCGCCAGAGCTCTTCGTGGAAGGTCAGCCCGCGCGAAGCGAAGACGACGGCGGCCGCCTCGCGGAGGTCCGCCTCCGTATCTTCATTCAGCGGGACGAAGCCCGCCTCATCCGCCCATCCGCACAGGCGTCCGTAAAGCGCGGCGTCAAGCGCGCCGTCCGACGCCAGCTCCGCGGCCGAGCGGCGGAAGTATCCGCTGTTTTGCACGCGCAGCGGGAAAAACAGCGTCGCGTTCTCATCCGACTCTTCCGTCCACGGCGCGTAGACCTTCAGCCCAGCTGCGGCGTAGTCTGCCGCGCCGCAGAGTGCCGTGTCGCCTTCCGTTAACAGTGCCGCGCGCGCAAAGCGCGCCGCCGGATCGAGCAGCGCCCGGACGGAGTAAAGAAAATCAGCGGACGTAACCGGCGTACCGTCCTGCCACCGCGCATCTTCGCGCAGCGCAATGCGGAACACACGTCCCGCTTCTTCGCCGATCTTCCACGCATCCCGATCGCCGAACGTGGCCGTCACATCGGTCACGCACTGCGCCAGCTCCGGGGAATGCGCTGCGTCCTGTGCGAACAGCGGCGCGCTGCACAGCGACAGGAGCAGCTCGTCCGTCCCGCCCTCGATCGTCAGGGGGCTCCAGCAGCGCGGCAGCGCGTCCACCGCCTCGCGCAGGGTATAATGCGGCGCGGCCTTCTCTCCGAGCGGCAGCGAGCAGCCGGAGAGCGTGAGCAGCAGCGCCATGCAGAATGGAATCAAATGACGTTTCAAAGAATGGTAAGCAGCCTTCCTCATGGGGTTGTTGCCTATCATTATATACCAATTTCTCACCTCCGTCAAGCGATCGCGTGCATTTCGCGGCAATGGCGCGCAGATCGGATTTTCTGTGGCGCGGGACTTGATTTTTCCTGTCCGGCGTGCTATAATGATACTGCCTTGCAGTGCGTGTTTCCGTAGCTCAGCTGGATAGAGCGACCGCCTCCTAAGCGGTAGGCCAGCGGTTCAAATCCGCTCGGGAACGCCAGAGAAGACATCCTCCGGGATGTCTTTTTCTTATTAGAAAACGGGAGCCGTCGTCGAACGGCTCCCGGTACCCAAGACCGCCAGTGCTGTCAGTCGCTCTCCCGATCGGGCTGACGCTCCTGATTCTGCATGTTGTAGCTGGCGTTCTGTGCGTTTTTATTCTGGCTCTTCTTGTTCTGGCTGTTCTGCGCGCCGCGGTTGTCCTTTTTCGTGTTCTGCGCGCGGTTCTGCGAATTGTTCTGGGTATCGTTCTGGAAGTTGTTCTGGTCGTTCATCGTTTCGCCTTTCTGTTTTCCTTGATCGGATGCATTCTGGAATACTTCGTCAGTCCGGGTACATCGTCAGTATGCCCGCGCATGCTCCGTTCTATACGGATCATCCGACGTAAACGCGGAGATTGGAGAGGATCTGCGCCGCCTGCGCGCGCGTGATCGGAGACTGCGGCGCGATCTCCCCGGCGCCGGTGCCGCGCAGGATGCCGATGTCCGTCAGCGCGTAGAGCGCGCTCTGCGCCCAGGCCGGGATCGCGTCGTTGTCGGTATACAGCGCGACGTGCAGCGGCACCTCCGCGCCGATCAGATTGTTCAGCATTACGGCTGTTTCTGCGCGCGAGATCGGCGCCTTCGGCAGGAAGCGGCGCGCACCGTCCGCCTCTACGCCGCGGATAATGCCCGCGCGATACGCCGCCTCCACGTAGCCGCGTTTCTCCGGCGCGATGTCGTCATTGTCGGCAAAGGACGTTCGGGCGACGGCGCCGGGATCCTCCACGCGCAGCGCCTTCAATACCATCACGAGGAAGTCCTCGCGGCTCACCGTTTCATCCGGGCAAAAGACAGGGAGATCGTTCTCCCAATCGTAGTCCATGATGCCGGCGGCGGCCATCTCAATGGCGGCGCTGTGCGCCCAATGCTCTGACATATCAGAGAACACGAGCCGTGCGTTTTTGCGCGCGATCTCGACGCGGACGGAGATCGGCGCGGAATAGTTGCCGCGGCTGTCGCGGACCCGGTAGGAGAAGGAATCCTGTCCTGAGCAGCCGACGTAGGGCGTATAGCGAAAATCGCCGTGCGCCGCGTCTGTCAGTGTGATGAGGCCTTTCATCGGATAATCGGTGATCTCATACACCAGCGTGTCGCCTTCCGGATCATAGGCGCGGAGCGTGCCGAAGCAGGTGATGTCCTTCTGCGTGCGCGCGGCGACGGTATCGGCAAAGTCGGCGGCCGTCGGCGCATAGTTGACGGTATTCTCGATGCGCATCAGACACGAGAGAGAATACTCCTCATCGGCACGGAACTGAAAGACGGCTGTCTCGGCGCCTGCGTTCGGCGCAAAGCGCAGCTTGTCGAGATTGACGGCGGAGATCGTCTGATTGACGGCTACCGGCACAGCGCCGAGATAGAGCGCGCCGAGCGTGGGATCCGGCAGGGATGTGACTGTAATCGCCTCCAGACGGTTCAGCGAGAGCGCGTTCGTGAAATCGGCCGCGCAGAAGTTGACGCCGCCCGCCGCGGTGCCGGATTTGACCATGCCGGCGTCGGCGGCAAGGAGATCCAGCGCCGGAGAGAGCGGGGCGGCGGACGCGCACGCCAGAAGCAGAAGCGCGCACGCAAGGGAGAAGGAGAGGAAGCGTGAGATTCGTGTGATGCTCATGTTCGATCCGATTCAGCGTAGGCTGAAATTCCTTTCTGTGGTTTCAGAGATAGTATTTTTCCCCCGCGCGCTTTTATTCCTGCCGGAGAAAATCGTAAAAAAGAATTCACAATTGTCCCGCGCGGCGACTTGTTTACACCAACCGCCTTGACAGGCGATCGCCCGACGAGTATAATACTTTCAAATCAACCAATGAAGGACCGCAGAATATGAACTCTCCCGCAGCTACCACTTCTCGCATCGCGCGCGCCATGACGTCGGACGGCAGCGTGCGCATTGTCTGCGCCGACACGACCGCCATCGTCCAGCGTGCGCATACCATCCACCATACTGCCAAAACGGTCACCGCCGCGCTGGGACGCACGCTGACGGTCACCGCGCTGATGGGCTCGCTGCTCAAGGACAGGACCGATACCCTGACTTTGCAGATCAAGGGCGACGGCCCGATCGGCACCGTGATCTGCGTCAGCGACTACATGGGCAACGTGCGCGGCTATGCGCAGAATCCGGACGTCGAGCTGCCGCCCAACGCGCAGGGCAAGCTGGACGTCGGCGGCGCGGTCGGCCGCGGATCACTGGCCGTCATTCGTGATTTCGGCAACGGGATGCCGTATATCGGCGTCTCCGAGCTGGTGACGGGCGAGATCGGCGTCGACATCTCCCAGTATTACGTCACAAGCGAGCAGACGCCGACCGTCTGCGCCCTGGGCGTGCGCGCCAATACCGACAATTCGTGCAAAGCGTCCGGCGGCTTTCTTCTGCAGCTGATGCCGGGCGCGAACGACGCCCTGATCCCCACGCTGGAGAAAAACGTCGCCGCCCTCGGCTCCGTCTCGAAGCTGATCGAGCTGGGACGCACGCCTGAGGAGATCATCGCCATGGCCTTTGAGGACGTCCCGTTTGACATCTTTGACTCCTATGACATCGAATACCGCTGCACGTGCAGCCGCGACAAATACAAAAACGCGCTCGTCGGACTGAACGAGAAGGATATGAAGCAGCTGGAGGAGGACGGCGTGCCGATTGAGACGGAATGCCGCTTCTGCGGCAAAAAATACACGTTTCCGGTCTCGGAGATCCTCGCCGCGCGAAAGGAGCACCAGAAATGAAGCTGCATTTTCTCGGCACCGGCGCCGCGGACTGGGACATCACCCATCCGCAGAAAAGCGTCGATTACCGCCGCTATTCCAGCCTGCTGATCGACGATCGTCTGCTTGTCGATCCCGGCCCGTGCGTCTATGAATTTGCCGAAACATTCGGCTATCCGCATCTGCTCGACGGGGTGGAGACGGTCGTCAACACGCATCGTCACGGCGATCATTATTCTGAAAAAACGCTCGGGCGGCTGGGCGTGCCGCTGATGGAGATCGGCGACATGGAGACCGTCGAGGCGCCGCATTATTCGATCACCGCGCTGCCCGCCAACCACGCAACGGCGCTGTCGCCGCATGCGCTCGTGATCGAGGACCGGGAAGGGAAGCGCGTCTTTTACGGCTGCGACGGCGCGTGGCTGCTCTATCCGACCTGGCGCGCCGTCAAGCAGATGCATTTTGACCTGATGATCTTTGACTGCACGATCGGCGACGTGCCGGGCGACTTCCGCATCTTCGAGCACAACAGCATTGCCATGGTCGAGCTGATGTGCCAGACGCTGCGCCCGTACAGCGATCGTTTCATGGTCTCGCATATGGCGCGCACGCTCCATACCGACCATGAGACGCTGCGCCGCCGCCTTGAGCCGTCGGGCATCGTACCGGCGCATGACGATATGGTGGTGGAGCTCTGATGCGGGCGGTATTCCTGGACGCCGCCACGCTTGGCGACGACATTACGCTCTCTGCGGTCGCCGCGCTCGCCGAGACGACGGTCTGGCCGTTGAGCGCACCGGAGACGATCGCAGAACGTCTGGCAAAGGTGGAGATCGCCATCGTCAACAAGGTGCGCATGAATGAAGAGACGCTTGCCGGCGCCGATCGCCTGCGGCTGATCTGCGTGGCCGCAACCGGATACGACAATATCGATCTTGCGTACTGTCGGCGGCGCGGCATCGCCGTGTGCAACGTCGTCGGCTATTCGACGGAGAGCGTAGCGCAGCTGACTGCGGCGATGGTGCTGACGCTGCTTCTGCATCTGCCGGCGTACACGGAATACGTTCGCAGCGGCGCCTACACAGCGTCCGGCGTGGCCAACCGTCTGATCCCGCCGTTTTGCGAGCTGGCGGGAAAAACGTGGGGCGTCGTCGGCGCCGGGCACATCGGATCCCGCGTGGCACGCATCGCCGACGCCTTCGGCTGCCGCGTGCTCGTCTGCCGCCGAAAGCCGGATCCGATGTGGGAAACGGCGGATATCGACACGCTCTGCCGTACCTCGGACGTCGTTACCGTGCACACGCCGCTCAGCGAGGAGACGCGCGGCCTGATCTCCCGCGCACGAGTCGCGGAAATGAAGCCTAGTGCGATCCTTGTCAATACGGCGCGCGGTGCCGTGCTCGACGAGGCCGCCGTCGCGGACGCCGTGCGGGAAGGGAAGCTTGGCGGCTTCGGCACGGACGTCTATTCCGCGGAGCCGCTGCCGGCGTCTCATCCGCTCTATGCGCTGCGGGCACATCCGAACGTCTGCCTGACGCCGCACATGGCGTGGGGCGCGCGCGAGGCGCGCCAGCGCTGCATCGATGAAATTGCCGAGAATATCCGCGATTTTGCGCGCGGCGGACGGCGCTGCCGCGTCGACTGAACAAAGCAAAACGGACGGAAGCTGCTGCTTCCGTCCGTTTTTGATTTGAGTCTGTCTCAGAGCTTGAGGCCGGTGATGACGCGCTCCGCCCACTTGACGATGTCGGTGCGCTCCTCGAGCGTGATTTTGGAGCCGCTGAGGAAACCGGGCGACTTCAGATAGTAAATATCGTCGATCACGTTCGTCCCCGCATCCTTCAGCGTGTCCTTCACGATCTTGATGCCGCGAGTCTGATCCTTGTTGTCAACGGCCAGCGCCACATTGTACGCGCGGGAAGGATTCAGCTCGCTGCAGAAGAGGCGGAGCTTGTCGCTCGGATCGCCCTTGAGCGACATGACGATGATGACAAGGCGCTCCTTGTCGCAGGGATAGGCGGGGGGAACGTCGTTGACAAGGCATTTGAAGGCCTCGCCGAGCGCGGTCGCGTAGGTGCGGATCTTCCCCTTGGAAGAGGCGCACATCACGCGCATTTTAACGGGAGCTTGCACAGGCATGGGTTGTACCTCCGGATGTGAATTCTGGATTCATCGGTATGCTGTTAATATTCTACCATAAATTCCGCGCCGTTACAATATCGAATTTTAGAAAATCGTGCAGATTTCCGTTTTTTTTCGCACGAAGGAAAAACGGCGGCCTCATGGCCGCCGTTTTCGTCTCGTTTTTTTCTATGGATGCGTCTTATTTGCGGAAAAATCTGGTGTCGCGCAGCGTGGCGATCAAAATCGGGCAGACAACCACGTTCAGACCCAGCTCCAAAAGGAAATTGACGCCGATCAAACCGGTCAGCATATAAACAAGGATCGGCTTTCCGCCGGCCCAGGCGGTGAGCTGCTCATTGAAGACCGTCAGCATGGCGAGGCAGAAGATCAATGTGTTGGTAACAGGGCAGACGGCGGCAGAGAAAAGGGAAGAGACATAGTTGGTGCCGGGTGACGCCGGTTTCTTTTTTGTCAGCGCACGATCCAGCGCACGGAAGGTCAGCCCGGAGAACCAGCCTGCGACCGTACCTTTCAGAAGGCACATGAGAACGCAGACAACTGGATTGGCGGCCAGAAGGATCACGCCGCCGGCATCCAGGCCGCTAATGCAGCCGATTACGGTCACAAGTCCGAATACAGCGCCGAGGAATGCGCCGACGGCAGGTCCCAGAAGCGCCCCACCTACGACGATCGGGATCAGCACAAAAGAGAGGCTGAAGATGCCGACGCGGATCGGGACGATGTAGCTGAGGATCTGCATGACGAAGACCAGAGCCGCCAGAAAGGCGGTCTGAACCATGCGGCGGGTGCGCGCTTTGCGCTCGGTCAGGACATTGCTGTTTGTCATGGGAATACTTCCTTCGGGACTAAATACCCGTGCTGCCTCCTCGAGAAATCGAGTGAAGCGCAGTGTAAATATATAACCGGCCGGAGCCGAATTATACAAAATTATTTCGCATTCCTGCGGTAAATTTCCGCGATGCCCAAAAGGGTCAAGGAAGGAATAATTGTAAATTTATTCCGACAGTGTGGAATTATTCGTTCCGCCAGACCGCCGGTCGCGATCAGCGACAGCTTTTCGCCGTCCTTCGGGATCGACTGCCGGATCTCTCGTACAAAACCGTCGATCATGATGATATGGCCGTTCACGACACCGGAATTGATGGAATCGGTGGTGTTTTTGCCGATCAGCGCCTCCGGCCGCGTCAGATCCTGCGTGTTGAGCTGTGCGGCGGATTGCGCCATCGCCTCCATGGAGGTGCGCACACCCGGGCAAAGGATCGCGCCGATGAGGGAGGATTGAGCATCGACGACGGCGATCGTCGTTACGGTGCCGAGATCCACGATCACTGCGGGAACCGGCGCGCGAGAGACGGCCGCCACCGTATTGGCGACGATGTCGGCGCCGATCTGCACCTGATGATCGATACGAATGTTGAGACCGGTGTGCACGCCGGGACCGATCACGAGCGGTGTGCGGCCGGTGAAGGAGCGCGCGGCCTCGGAGAGCGTCGGCGTCAGCGACGGGACGACGGAGGAAATCGCGGCGGCGTTGATCTGCGCGGGATCGACGTCATACATCCGCATCAGATCGCACAGCAGAAGACGGTATTCATCGATGCTGCGCCGCGAATCGGTACAGATGCGCGCGTGCGCGGCCATCTGCGGAACGTCGGAATCCAGAGAGAAAAAACCGATGGAGATCCCGGAATTGCCGATGTCCAGCGCCAGCAGCATGATCTTCTCCTTTTCCGATACCCTAAATTATATAAAATTTGCATTTTATATAATTCGCATAATCTCCGCCGGGGAATGAACTCCCCGTACTCTTTTCTATTATAGCAGAATTTGCGTGCGCTGTCAATGGGGGCCGCGCGTCATTGACTGCCGCTTCTCACGGATTTTCTGGTATTTCGTCTTGGTCGCCAGGCCGCCGCGGATGTGACGCTGCGCTTTATTGAGCGCCAGGATCCGGTGCGCCGCTTCGTACAGCGCAGCGTTGACGTGCGGCAGCTTTTCGGCGATGTCCTTGTGGACGGTAGACTTGCTGATGCCGAAGTAGCTGGCCGTCGCGCGCACCGTTGCCTGATTCTCGATCAGATATTCTGCCAGACGGACGCAGCGCTCTGCATCCTCTCGGCGCAGCCCTTTTCTCGGGCCGCTGTTTGAACGGATAGTATTTTCTCTCATATACATCGCTCCGATTGCCAATTGTTGGTACAGTATATGAGCGATGCAATGATTTATGAATGAATTCCCGCTTCGTCAATCGTTTTCTATCAGCATGGAGACGATCTGATACGAATCACCGCGCCTCTGCATGCAGACCGTCAGCGTGCCCCGGTAGCTGCGGTGTACCGAATAGATGTCCTGCTCCACCGCGAAACGCACCGGACAGATCCACGTGTCCTCGCCGATCTCCCAGGCATACGACGCCGTGATCGTACGTGTGTCCGCAGTCACGGGCGTCACATAGACAAATCCGATGAGCGAGCGGCGCAGACGCGCTTCGAGATCGCTGCCCGGTCGGACGTATTCGAGCACGAGGCGAAGGTTTTCATCGGTATTATTAAATCCCATGGACGTATATGTGAAATACGCGTCGACAAAGTTCCGCGCGAAGGCGCAGAGATCCGCGTCGTCCGTCCTCGGATATTCAGCCGTAAACGCGACCGCCCTTCCCTCCTCGCTTCTTTCCAGCGTCAGGGCGCGGCCGCGCAGACGCACCGCCGGTTCCTGCGGCGGCAGAAACAGCGACTCGATCACATACTGTTCCCGCCGCGGCGCCTTTGACGGATCGTCAAAGAATTCTTCGTAATCCGCCGTCGTTTCCGACAGGCGATACGACGTGCAGTCCAGCGCGCGCATTGTGACCTCAGCGCCGGCCGGAACGGATATCGTGCAGCGGTACAGCGCGTCAGCCGGATACTCGGCACGCCAGGCGCCGTCCGGCATCCGCGTCAGCGGCAGCGCTTTACCGCCGCGCACGGCGGTCAGCGTCGGCTCGGCCAAAAGACCGTTCACCGTATAGCGCACCTCGTGCGGCATACCCTCAAGCCCTGCCTCAAGCGGCTGCGCCGCATAGGCGAAGCGTTCCTTCTCTTCCCAGTTCTCCGGAATCGCCACGCCGTTGAGGCGCACCTCGCTGCCGCTCGGTACGGAGACGATGACCGAGCGGCACGCACCCGGCGGCAGGAGAAAGTGCATCTCCTCTGCCCGGCTGCCGTCGGCCGGCGGGCATTCGACGCCTTGCCAGAGGCAGGAAACCTGTGGTTCGCCGTACAATCCTGTCACTGCATACGTGATGCAGAACGTCTGTTTGATCTCCGCATCAAACGGGAGCGCGTCCGGATAGGCCGTCCGCTGCGGCAGACGGTATTCCTCCTCCAGATGCACGCCGTTGACGAAGACGTCGCACCCCTCCGGCGCGGTCACCCGCACGGAATGGCGTCCGGAAGCCAGCGCGTCCACGAACAGGGCGGCATCTCCCACCTTCCAGACGGGAAAGTTGTATTTGTCCTTCGCTTCTTCCGTAAGCGTAACCTCGCCGACGCGGCGGCCGTCCCACAGCAGTGCAAAATGCGGCGCGTCACTGCCGCCCATCTTCTGCACGACGAGCGTCATCGTGCGCAGCGCTTCCCCGCACGCGCGGCGCACGTCCTCCGCCGACTCAAAGGGCGAGGGACGGTCGGCAATCGATCCGGCCAGCACCCGTGACAGCTCCTCCTCCGTCAGGGAGGCGGCGTACGCTTCGGCTGCGTGGATCGGCTGCGAGGCCTCATAGGCGGCGATATATTTCCAGAAAAGCCGGAGTCCGACGAGGATTGCCGCCGCAAGAACGACGGTCAGTACGGCGTAGATCTGCCAGAAGCCGGGACGGCGCCGGGTATTAACACTCATATTCATCACCGCACCAGTATCGCCGTGGCGACGACCCTTTCTCCGAAGATATAGGCGCTGGAGGTCAGATATTCCCCGTCCCGGATCATAATCGAAGAGGAGCCGCCGTCCAGATTGGTGGCGTTGACGGCGCCGTGGTCGAGAAAGATCTCCACCAGATCGTCCAGCGTCGCGCCCAGGCTGTCGAGCGAGCGGCCGTTGATGACGAGCAGCATCATTGCGCCGTCGGCGCGCTGGCCGATCGCCGTGCGCGGATTCAGACCGCCGCCGAGGCTGTAGGAGCCGGCAGCCGCCTGGCCGTTGATGACGAGCGCCGGGCCATAGCTGGCGGCGTACTGCACGCCGATGTCCAGCGCATGCTGCGCGGTCATGACGCCGACATGCAGAATGCCGTCGCCGTCGATCCCCGCCAGATTGTAGCCGGCGGCCGGATCGCCCCAGAGCAGCTTTCCTTCGTGGATGACGATTCCCTCCGGGATCCCGCCGGTTCCACGTCCGTTCGGATCGTAGAAGCCGCCGGCGTTCGTACCGGCGGTACAGCCGTATTTGCGGATCATCGAGGCGACAGTCAGACCATAGGAGCCTTCGCCGTAGGAATCCGGCACGCCGACAAAGACCCGCTTGGGGTCGGACACGATCATCAGCTTGCCGTTGTAGGTGCTGCCGGTGATGTCGATCACTTCGATCCCGTCGTCCTCCTCCGCCGGTGCGGCTGCGGTCGTTTCCGGCGCCGCCGTGACGGCGGGGCGCTGCGCGTCGTCGCTTTCCGCCGACGCGCCGGTCTGCGGCGCGTCTTCCGTCTGTGCGGGCAGCGCCGTTTCCGTCGCGTCCGGGGCTGGCAGCGAGATCAGCGAAAGATCCATCTCTTCATACTCGATCTCCGTATCTTCTGCGCCGAGGATCGAGGCGATCTCGTCCTCGCTCAGATACAGATTGGCCAGAAAGCCGCCGGCGGAGGTCTCCTTCACCGAGAGCACGAAAAGGCGGCGCGCCGTCGGCGATGGGCCGTGGACCAGGATCCACATCACGCCGTAGGCGGCGAAAAGAAGCAGCACGAGCGCTGTGCAGATCGCCGCAAGGATGCGGAGGACGAACGAGCGCGCGCGCGAAGCAGTTGCATGAGACATGGACACTCTCCCAAGAATTGTTCGGAATCTTTCCGGAATGCTTGCATTTTCCCATGAATTATGATATTATAATTATAATATACTTTGAAAGCCAAATCAAGCGGAGAAACCATGAAATTGCGAATTCTCTGCGGGATTCTCTCTCTCGCATGGATCCTTTCCCTCGTCGGCTGCGCCTTCAGGCCGCTCGTCCCATCCGATCCGCCCGATGACACCCAACCGCCCATGGAAAGCGTTCTGCCGGCTGCGGCGACCGATACGGCGCAGCCCGTCACCTCCGTCCCGCCCGAGACAGCCGAGCCGCCGCAGACCGAACCCGCGCCCGTCTATGAGGAAGCGCGCGTCTCCTTCCTCGGCGCCGGCGACGATATCATCTACTACGGCAACGTGCGCGACGCGGCGTCCTGCGCCGTACCCGGCGGCCGCACCTACAATTTCGCACCCATGTTCGATCAGGTCGCGCCGTTGATCGCCGACGCCGACGTCGCCTTTATCAATCAGGAGACGCTGATGAGCGGCGGCGCGTTCTCGTACTATCCCATGTTCAACGGTCCGCAGGATCTCGGCTACGATCTGGCCGAGGTCGGCTTCGACGTCGTCAACATCGCCAACAACCATATGCTGGACAAGGGCGAGAGCGGCCTTGCCGCCACGATCGATTTCTGGCGTACCGTCGAGGGCGTGACGCTGATCGGCGGCTATAAGAGTCAGGAGGAATACGACGCGCTCTGCGTACTGGAGGCAAACGGGATCCGCATCGCGTTTCTCTCCTACGCCTTCATGACCAACGGTCTCACGCTGCCCGCCTCCTCGCCGCTGGTCGTCCCCTACCCCGACCGCGAGGCGGTGCCGGGGCAGCTCTCCCGCGCGAGGGAGGCGGCGGATTTCGTGATCGTCTCCGTCCATTGGGGTGATGAGAACGTCTTCACGCCGAACGAGGAGCAGACCGCCTTTGCCGCGCTGCTCGCGGAAAACGGCGCCGACGTCATTCTCGGCCATCATCCGCACGTATTGCAGCCGATCGAATGGCTCGAGCGGCCGGACGGCGCAAAGACGCTGTGCGTCTATTCCCTCGGCAATTTTGCGGCGGAGATGGCACGCGACTACAACATGCTCGGCGGCATGATCACCTTCGATATTGTGCGCCGCTCGGACGGCAGCATGCAGACGGAAAACGTTCGCTTTCTGCCGACGGTCTATTACTTTACCACCACGTTCTATCAGAACCGCATCTATCTGCTCACCGATTTCACCGACGCGCTCGCCGCGTCGCACGGACTGGCTTATTACGGCCGTTCTCTTTCCCTCGCCGCGCTGCACAAATATCTGAAACAAACCATCTCCTCCGAGTTTTTACCTGACTCGCTGCGTTGATATCCGGAGGCATGACCCATGGATCCATCCCGCGTCACCGTTGTGATTCCCTCGCTGAATCCCGATGAAAAGCTCGCGCGAACGGTCGACGGCCTGATCGCGCTCGGCTTTACCGATATTCTGCTCGTCAACGACGGCTCCACGCCCGAGGCCGCCGCGAATTTTCCCGATCGCCCGGAATGCACGCTGCTTGTGCATCCGGTCAACCGCGGCAAAGGCGCCGCCATGAAAACGGCGTTCCGGGCCTTCCTTGACAGCGGGCGCACCACCGCCGGCGTGATCACCGTGGATGGCGACGGCCAGCATCTGCCCGAGGACGTTCTCCGCTGCGCCGAGGCCATGGCCGAACGCGGCGAGGTCGTTTTGGGCGTGCGTGACTTTTCCCAGCCGGATGTGCCTGCACGCAGCCGTTTCGGCAACCGCACGACCTCGCTGGTCTTCCGCATCTTCTGCGGGCTGAAGATCTCCGATACGCAGACCGGTCTGCGCGCGATCCCCGCCGGATATCTTCCCGCAATGCTGGAGGTGGAGGGCGACCGATACGAATATGAGACGAACATGCTGCTTGAAATGAAGTCGCGCGCAATCCCCTTTTCTGAGGTACAGATCCGCACGGTTTATCTGGAGGAAAACCAATCCTCGCATTTCCGTCCGATCCGCGACTCGCTCCGCATCTATTCGCAGATTCTTCTCTATGCATTCTCCTCGATCACCTCGTCGCTGCTTGATCTGCTCCTGTTCTTCGTATTGTCGCTTATTCTGACCTCGCCCGCCGGCGTTATGATCTCCGCGACCGTCGCCCGCGTGCTCTCTTCGATCCTTAACTATATTCTCAACAAGAAGACGGTGTTCCGCACCGGCGCGCCCACCGGCCGCTCTCTCTTCCGCTATATCGTTTTGGCTGCCGCCGTCATGCTGGTTTCGGCCGGCAGCGTGACCGTCATCGCCTGGATCTTCGGATTGAATTCGGAGAGCGACGCCACACTGAAAACCGCGATCAAGTTCGTGATCGACGTGCTGCTCTTCTTCGTCAATTTCCGACTGCAGCGGGAATGGGTTTTCGCTGCGGACGATGTGAAACCTTCCGAGAATAAGGAGTAAGACATTGGATCCCAGAAAAGTATTCTCCTACGATCACAGCTATATTCCGCCCGTCTATGACGGCGGCAGAAAGAAGTCGGTCCGCCGCCCGGCTCCCGTGCGCCCGCAGCCGTCCGGGCGCGGCACCGCGGCGCCGTGCCCACGTCCGGCCGGCGACACACGCGCCAAAGCCTCAGCCGCCCGGACCGACCGTCCGCACCGTCCGACCGAACGATCCGTCCGCACGCGCGAAAATCCCGGGAATACACGCAGCGGCATCACCGTCGGCTGCGTCGTGCGGCGCACGGTGCTCGTGCTTTTCACCGTGCTGCTCCTTGCCGTCTATGCGCTTCTTGCGCTGGTCAACACGATCGCCAAGGGGCCGAGCGAATCCGTGCGCAATCTGCTCGTATTGTCCGCGATGCAGGCCAGCGCCACCAAATGGGTGCCGGGCCTTTTTCTGGACGATGAAACCGTCGCCCAAATCATCGCCGACAGCGAGGTCATCAGCACCGACGTGATCTCACTTGATGAATACGCCGCATCGACGAAGAAAAGCGCCGCCGGCACGGACAATCCGGGCGAGGAGACGGACGAGTGGGCGAACGCCATCGACGGCATGAAGCTGGAATTCATCAGCGGCTCGACCTACAAGGCCTACGTCCTGCTCGTCCGGGATCCCGCCCGCGTCTACGTCGGCACCTCGAGCGATTACAAAAGCGGCATGATGGGCGCGCGCATCTTCGATATCACCGCGCGGGATCACGCCGTCGCGGCCATCAACGGCGGCGAATTCTACGACGTCGGCGGTCAGGGGACGGGCGACAATCCGATCGGGCTGACCTATTCTCACGGAAAATGCGTCTGGAATGACGGCTACCGCCGCACATTCATCGGCTTCGACAGTGAAAACCGCATGGTCGTCAACGAGAAGATGACGAAAGCGGAGGCGGACGCCCTCGGCATCCGCGACGCGGTTTCCTTCCAGACGGGCAACGTGCTCATCAATCATGACGGCGAAAAGCTCGAGCTCTATTACGCCGACAGCAACACCGGTACCGCCCAGCGGACGGCGATCGGCCAGCGCGCCGACGGCACCGTGATCTTTCTCGTGACGGACGGCCGCACCGCCAGCAGTCTCGGCGCAACGCACAATGACGTGATCGACGTCATGGTCTCCTACGGCGCGATCTGCGCGGCGATGCTCGACGGCGGTTCCTCCTCGATGCTTTATTATGAGGACTACTACACAAAGTACGGCATCGACACCGCCACGCTCGACCAGTACCAGCTGCGCGGCCTTGTGAACAAGTACAAGGCCTTCACAAATCCGCGGCGCATTCCCACCTATTTTATGGTGTCCGGGGAGGAGTGACGTCATGAGAAAGAAAAAACGCTTCCCGATTTTTTACTCGGTCTATTTCCTTCTGATCGTCATCTTCCTCATCGCCGTGCACATCGGACTGCGCGTGGTGCGCGTCTATCTGGCCGATTACGAATCCGCACAGCCGCAGTATGAGGCGCAGCGCGTCTTCAATACCTACTACGGCGACGGAACGTATGCCAATTTGGTGGAGGCGGCCGATCTGCCGCTCTCACGCTATGAAAGCCCAGAGGCGGCCGCCGCTTATCTGCGTGCGTATACCGAAGGAAAGACCGTCACCTACAGCAGCATCCGCACCGGCCTGGACGAGGCAAAAAAATACATTGTCAAAGCGGACGACGTCAAGTTCTCCGCCTTTACGATCCGTCCCGGCGTACAGAAATCCGAGAAGGGCTTTCCGCTCTACGAGCTGGATTCGCTGGAGCTTTACTGCTCCGGTCAGGAGAGCGTGCGCGTCACCGCGCCGCGCGGCGACACCGTGCTTCTGAACGGGATCGCGCTCGGCGAGGACGCACTGACGGGCGAGGAGACGCGGCACGAGAGCTGCGAGCATATGCCAGAGGGCGTCGAAGGGATCGTCTTCGTCACCTATGCGGTGGACGGGCTCTATGAGGCGCCGGCGTCGCTTGAGGTGCGGGAGCCGGGCGGCGCCTCGGTGCCGCTGACGCAGGAGAGCGACGGGACCTATTCGGCTTCCTTCGTCTACAGCGACGCGCTGAAAGAGACCTACTCCGACTACGTGGTGGCCGCCGCACAGGCGCTGGCCGCCTATATGGAAAACGACGGACGCTTCTCCACTGCCGCCGCCTATATCGATCCGGACAGCGAGCTCTACGTCAACATCCGCACCTCGGAGACGTACTTCGTCATCGGCCACAGCTCCTATGAATTCGAGGACGTCAAAACCTCCGAGTTCTATGGCTATGATGAGAACACCTTCTCCTGCCGCGTCTCGATGGTACACGTGCTGCACCGCTACGGCAGCGCGGATTACCGGGATTATCTCGACATGACCTTCTACCTCCGCCGCGTCGGAGACCGCTTTCTGATCTATGACCGCTTCAACCACTGATCTTTGCTCTGAGGAGGACTTTGTCTGTGAATCTGTTTGAACTGGGGATTCTTGATTTTATCCAGAATACGTTCCGCTGCGCCTTTCTGGACGTTTTCTTCCCGATCGTCACGAAATTCGGCGACGGCGGAATCTTCTGGATCGCCGTCTCCATTCTCTTTCTCTGCTTCAAAAAAACGCGGCGCACCGGTCTGATGATGGGTATGGCGCTGACGCTGGGACTTCTGGTCGGGAATCTGACCCTCAAGCCGCTGGTGGCGCGCATCCGCCCGTACGATCTCAATCCGGCGATCGAGCTGCTCGTTCCCGCGCTGAGCGACTATTCCTTCCCTTCCGGCCATACGCTGGCCTGTTTTGAGTGCGCGACGGTACTGATGATCCGCGACCGCCGCATCGGCATCCCGGCGCTGGTGCTCGGCATCCTCGTTGCGCTGTCGCGGCTGTATCTCTACGTACATTATCCCACCGACGTTCTCTGCGGACTGGTGCTCGGCGTGCTGTTCGGCTTCCTCGGTGTCCGGCTGATTCAGCTGATCCTGAAGAAATTTGACAAGCGCGGCGTCATTCCGGAATAACGATGATCCAAAGAACAGCCGCATCCGCACGGAAATGTGCGGATGCGGCTGCTTTTGGCAGCTTATCTTCTCCGCGTCCTCTCTTTCCTGCCCGGTCACCTTGCCGTTGTACAGCTTGTCCACGATGCCGAGAGCCGTGCGGATGCGCTCGTCCCGGCCGAGGCCGTACAGATCGCTGACCTCCCGCGCGATCCGCTCAACGGAGCGCGGGGACAGCGCGGCCTTGCGTCCGCTCTCCATCAGACGGCGCAGGAATTCGTTGTCCTCCTTCAGCCGCTCGGCGCGCCGCTCTGCCTCACGCAGTTTCCGCTGCTCGGGAGTGAGAGAGCGGGAGAAACGCTTGATTCCGGCGCCATCGAGAATTTTTTCCACTTCGGACGTGTTTTTCTGTTCATACCCATTGACAATGTTTCCGTTTTGGTCTATAATAGGTACATAGGCGCGGTTTCTACCACCCCGCAAGAATGCTTTTGCATTCTCAGTAGGGGCTGCGCCTATTTTTTTGTTCTCGTTGAGTTTGAGCGAGTACACGTAATTCCCGTCGTTTTTCTGTTTTACATCAACGACCAGATCAAACACGTCATCATCAATCTGAACTGTCTTTACATAATAGTCCCACAAGCTAACGCCCGTGTGCGCCTTTCCGGGTTTCCCCGTTTCCATTTTGCTGTAGTCGTACCTCGCGTCCTCCACAAGATCAAAGATATTTCCGTCCGCTCCCACACGCAAAGCAGCGTCTCTTCCGCCGGCAGAGGAACGCTTCTCCCCGTACATCGGCTTGCGCAGATCATCCTCGTCGAACGTCGCATAATAATACTTCCCGCCCTTTTCAAACCGCGCTGTCCTGCCGCGGAACAGGTCGCTCATAATGCGGGTGTACTGCTTCATACGGTCTGGCCTTGACATATTCAGCACATCGTCGCTTGTGATAAACACATCGATCCCGTCTGTTCGCACCGCACTACGGCTGTACCGTATATCCTCACTGTCCTCATTGAACCGCTCGCTCAGCGGGATCACGTTGCCGGAGTCAAGGACTTCTCCGTCCGGCGCCTCAATGGACGGTTCCGCGACATGATCGTTCTGTTCTTCGACCGGAGCGGATTTCTCCAAAGAATTTTCGCCGGAGGGCTTGACAACGGAAGCGGGTTGTGATACACTGTTATCAGACGCTTGGGACGCTCGCAGGAGGTTTCTGGTATTTCCAGAAACCGTATTGCTTATCCCAGGCGTCGTTTCATCTTTGAATTCAATCAGATATGTGGCTGCTTTGCAATTTTTCAAATCATCTTTTCAGCCGCCTCACCCACAAAAAGGAAGCCCTCCCGTGAGAGATCACGGGAGGGCTTCCTTTCTAAGCCGCTTCTAAGCCGCTTCAACTGGGGGCGTTCCGTTTTCTCAGTTGAGCATTTCCTGTCCGCCGGTGACGGGGATCGCCTGGCCGGTTTCGTACTTCTGCCGGATGATGTAGGAGACGGCGCAGGCCACATCCTCCGTGCGGCAGCCGCGTCCGAGCGGCACCTTGGCCTCATAATAGGCGCGCACGTCGGCGACCGTCCTGGCACCCGGCACCTTGCCGGCGCGCAGATACTGGACGAAGAGCCCGCGATCCGGATCGGACCACAGCGGACCGTCGAGGAAGTTGCCGGGGCAGATGGCGTTGACCTTGATGCCGTAGGGCGCAAGTTCCAGCGCAAAGGACTGTGTCAGTCCGATCCCGCCGAACTTGCTGCCCGCGTAGGCAAAGTTCTTGTTCGAGCCCGCGAGACCGGATTTCGAGTTGATTTCGATGATGTCGGACATATAATCCGGCGCGGCGAGACGCTGCCGCTTCATCGGCTGGCTGGCGTACTTGACGCAGAGGAAGTACGCGGTATAGTTGACGGCGGTGACCAGCTCGAAGTTCGCCTTGGTCATCTCCTCGAGTCCGCCCGCGCGGACGATGCCCGCGTTGTTGACGAAAATGTCGAGGCCGCCGAAGGCGAGGACCGTCTTCTCGATCATGGCGCGCACGCTCTCCTCGTCGGAGACGTTGGCGGCGACGGCCAGCGACGGCGTGCCGATCTCCGTGCGGATCTTCTCCGCCTCCGCCTCGGCGCCGGCGGCATTCATATCGGCGATCACCACGGCGGCGCCTTCACGCGCCAGATACTCGGCGATACCGGCGCCGAAGCCCTGCGCACTGCCCGTGACGAGCGCGATCTTGCCGCTGAGCGGCGCGGTACCGGCCTTGCCGGCGCCGACCTTGGCGCGGTAGCTCTCGACCTCCCAGTGAATGATGAAATCGGCCAGCGCCGGCGTCATATGCGAGGTGCCGCCGAAGCTCTCCGCGTAGACGGCGATTTTTATGGCGTCCAGCCACACGGCCTCCGCCGTTGCGGCATCCTTGAGCGTCGCGCCGATGGAGAACATGCCGAGACCGCGTACAAAGACGATCCGCGGCGCAAATCCGCGGCGCGCGGTGAAGGCACGGAAGGCGTCGATTATCGCCGTGGGCTCGTCGGACGCCAGATACAGCGGTTCCGCCTTGCAGTAGACGATATGATCCGGCGTGAACGGCTCGACAAGCGGCGCAAACGCATCCTCGGAGGCGCCGAAGCGCGCGATCTCCGCGTTGTTGATAAAGCGCACGGCAGCCTGTCCGTCGGGCGCATAAAGCATCCGCAGAAGCGGCGCGACCGCGGCCGCCGCGGCGCTGTCCGCCTCCGCCGGCGAGAAATCCGGCTCGCGCACGACGCGCGCGCCGAGCGTATCCATCACGCGGGAAACCAGCGCGTCCAGCGCGGGCGAGGACTCGGCGGCGAAGAACACGCCGTGGTTCTGCAAAAACAGCAGCTGCGGTACCGCGCCGTTCTTCTGGGAATACGCGGCGATCTTTTCATGACAGGTCTTCGCCAGCACGTAGCCCGGCTCGGACTGGCCGACCCAGAGCGCGTCGGGAAAGAGCTCTGCGGCCAGCCGCTCACCGTCCGTCGAGCAGGTCAGACCGTTGACCAGCGCGGGATGCACGTGCAGAACGTATTTCTGCGGAAAGAGATTGTGTAGGAGCGTCTCCACCGAGGGACGCTTGTTCTCTTCCCCCGCGCAGCGCGCGTGCATCAGATCCCTGAGCGCAGCCGCTTCCCGCTCCGCCGTGTCGGCCGGATAAGTGCGCGCCATCATGGCGTCCAGCGCGCTGCGGTCCATTTTGACGAATCCGTCCTCCGTGATCGTGGAAAGCGAGGTACCGCTGCCCTTGATAAAGAGCGTGTCCTCCGTCTTGTAGGAGGTGTTGCCGCCGCCGGCCAGGACAAAGCGCGCGTCCGCGCCGTACTTGTGGGAGAATTTCACCAATGTTGCGATGCTCATACGTGTGTTTCGCCGAAGCAATCCTTTCTGAATCTATCTGAATTGGGAACGCCGAAGTCAGTCCGCTGCGCCGATGGCCGCATAGTGCGCGATCCGCGCGGAGAGAGAGGGCATGCGGGCGAGCACGGCGCCGGAGAACATGCCGTCCTCCAGGCGCGCGGAGGCGGCGCGTTCGTGGCCGATCAGGGCAAAGGCCGCCGCGTGCAGATGCCGGAATTCCTCTCGGGCGAGCGCCGGGCAGAGGAAGGACTGCCGCGGAGAATTGATGTCCTCCCCGCTGATCTGGAAGAGATCGTACCGCTCACACAGCGACATCACGCGCGTCAGCTGCGCCATCGTATTGCGCGACGGCATGTAGGTGACGGCGCGGAAATGCTGGCGATGGAGTTCCTCGAAAAGCTCGTCAAGGAAGCCATCCTCGAATTTTTGCGCCTTTTTGTCGCCCGTGACCGATTCGCCCACATCGCCCAGATAGGCGTAGGCGGACACGGCGCCGAGCCGCTCTGCCAGCGCAGTGAATTCGGAGACGTGCATGCACTCCGCCTCGGCCGGAACGTAGAAGCGCGCGACCATATCGCTTTTCAGAATGCCGAGAATGTCGTATTCGTAATAAGCTTCCGGCGCGTCGAGGAGCTTTGCGCGCTCCTTGGCCGTCAGCGGCCGGTCGATCACACGCTCGATGGCGCCGAGGCAGTCCTCACGCGCAGGATTGGCGGCTGTCAGGCGGCGCGTCAGCGCAAACAGCACGTGCCGCTCCGTCACGCTGCCTCCCTCGTGCGCCATGGACAGCGGGAGGACATCCCGCTCGAAGTCCAGCGACAGGCCGCTTGCGGCGATGAGCTCCGTGATGCGCGCGCACATGACGCGGTTGCGCTCGTTGCGGCGCGCGCGCAGCGGCGCAAGGATCCGCTCCGCCTCGTTGAGGCTCTGGTGCGGGATGCCGTGCATCGCCACGTAGGCGCAGGAGATCTGATCCGGATTGTTCAGCCGTCTGCCCTCCATCGGCGTACCGGCCACGCTGACGCGGCACTCAAAGCCCACCGTTACCGGCAGCTGAAAGATCTTCCCCGCCGCAAGGAATTCCTTTGCGCCGCCAACGCTGTCGTGATCCATGATGCCGGCGGTCTTCAGCCCCGCGCGCCAGGCATAGAACACAGCCGAGGCGGGCGTATAGGGCGAGAAGGAATAGGAGGTGTGGATGTGATTGTTGACGAAATCGCCCGGCTTGTCTGGGGCGATCTCTCCGCGGTCGGCGGCTGTCTTGAGGACGCGAAGCGCCTCAAGACGCGCGTCGGCGGACAGATCCGTGCGGGAGATTGCATGAAGAGACGTGCTGATTTCCATAAAGCCTCCGATAGTCAATTGGATTCGGTTCTGGATTCTATAGTCTCCGTCTCCGGGAACGGCGGCGGATCACTTTCGGTCAGAAAGCGGCAGGCGGCGGCATATTCCGCGCGTTTTTTGCAGATTGCCGGCGAATCCGGCGAGAAATGCGGCAGGCGATAGGCGCGCAGCATGATATTCTTCGGCGTGTCCTCGGGATCGATAAACTCGAGCGCGTCGGCGCGGTAGCCCATGCATTCCAGGCGCGAAAGGCGAAGAGCGTCCGTGGCGGCATCGCAGAATTTGCGCCGCAGCGCCGGCCGGTTGCCGAGAAAGGCGAGCGGCGCGCAGGAGAGCCGATGGCTGAGCTCCCGCTGACAACAGGGCGTGGAAAGGATCGCGTCGGCGCGCCAGCGCATTGCGGCGTCCAGCACGATATCGGTCGCCGTGTCGCAGGCGTGCAGCGAGAGAACCAGATGCGGACGCTCATCGGGCACATAGGCATTGATGTCGCCACACAGGAAATGCATCCCGTCGTAGTGCAGACGGCGCGCCGTATCGGCGCAGAAATCGATCACGCTCTTTTTCAGATCCATGCAGAGCATGTCCACCTCCCGCCCGCAGAGGGCGGTCAGGACGTGATAGACGGCAAAGCTCAGATAACTCTTGCCGCAGCAGAGATCGGCGATGCGCAGCGTGCCGTGCTTCGGGAGATGCGGCAGCGCCTCCAGCACCAGCTCCGAGAATCGCGCGATCTGGCGGAATTTGGCCTGTTTTTTGTCGTGCACACGGCCTGCGGTATCCGAGATGCCGAGCGCGATGAGAAACGGCTCCGAGCCGTTCAGCATCCGCTGCTTTTCGCGGTCGTTGCCGAGCGCGTCCCTCGCCGCGTTCACCGCGCGGACCGCCGCGCCGCGCAGCGCGTTCTTCAGCGCGCCGGGAATCACGGCGGTCACCTTTCCCTTTTTCGAGCGCATCAGCGAGGCGCTGCCGTTTTCATCGTTGAGATCGACATGGGAGAAGGTATCGCAGAAATGCCGCTCGATCGCCGCGGACAGCGCGGAGAGGGGGATGTTCTCCTGGGCAACGCGTCCCTCGGTACAAGATTTTTCCAGCTGCATGACGCGGCTGCCGCCGATCAGGCGAAGCGTTCCCTTGATTTTCAGTACGTCTCCGCCGTCCGGCGAAGAAAAAACGAGATTGCGCAGCGTGCCGGCCTCGGCACAGCCGACAGCAGCCTCTGAAAAGCGCGTCAGCGCGCCGCGCCCTTCCTCCGTGAGGATCATTTCTCGCCGTCCTTTGGTGCGTCCGACGGTTTTTTATCCTTTTTGGAGAAGGAAAGCTTGTTCTCCTTCCCTTCGATCAGCCGCTTGATGTTGGAGCGGTGCTTGACGACGACGATCACGGTGATCGCAATGGCGAAAAGCATGCAGATCTGCGGGTCGCCGCGGTTCATGCGGGAAAGGAGCAGCGGATAAATCAGTGCGCACAGCACGGAGCCGAGCGAGATAAAACGGGTACCGGCCACGAGAACGACAAAAAACAAAAGGAGAATCAGTCCGACGCGCCAGTTGGTCATCAGCACCGTCGTGAAGGTGACGACGACGCCCTTGCCGCCCTTGAATTTGTAGAAAACGGGAAATACATGACCGATCATGCAGCAGAAGCCGGCCAGGTACGCGCCGATCACACCCCAGACGAGCCGCCCGATTAGTATGGCGACGACCGCCTTCAGCGCGTCGCTGAGCAGCGTCACGAGGGCGGCCTTGATGCCGTAGGTGCGCAGCATATTGGTCATGCCGGCGTTGCCGCTTCCGTAGGTGCGGATGTCCTCTTTATAAAAGCGCTTGGAAAAGATAATGGCGAAGTTCAGGCTGCCCAGAAGATAGGCGCACAACGCGACCAGCAAAAAGCCGAGCGTGACGAGGATGAAAAATCCGGCGCCGGTCTGCGTGCCGGTCTGCTCCAGATAGATGCCGAGCAGACCCTTATACATAAGATCCGTAAAAGTCATAGCCACTCCTTACTCTTCCTTGTCGTCGCCGCGCTGGCGGATAATAAGGCGCAGCGGCGTGCCGCGGAAGCCGAACGTATTGCGCAGACAATTCTCGATATAGCGCTGATAGGAAAAATGGAACAACTCCACGCTGTTGGCGAACAAAACGAACGTCGGCGGCGCGACGGAGGACTGGGTCATGTAGTAGATCTTCAGCCGGCGGCCCTTGTCCGACGGCGGCTGCACGCGGTTGACCGCGTCGGCCAGCACGTCGTTGAGCATGCCGGTCGAAATACGCAGATTCGTCTGGTTGTGCACGTAGTTGATCTGCTCGTAGAGCTTGCCGACACGCTGTCCGGTGCGCGCAGAGATAAAAAGGATCGGCGCGTAGGTCATGTAGGAGAGCGCGGTCTGCACCTTTTCCGTGAATTCGCCGGTGGTCGCGTTGTCCTTTTCGATCAGATCCCATTTGTTGACGGCGATGATCGTCGCCTTGCCGGCCTCGTGTGCCAGTCCGGCGATCTTTTCGTCCTGCTCGGTAATGCCCTGCGCGGCGTCAATCACAAGGATGCAGACGTCGGCGCGCTCCACGGCCATCTTGGCGCGCAGGACGCTGTATTTCTCCACCCGGTCCTCCACCTTGCTCTGACGGCGGATGCCCGCGGTGTCGATGAAGGTGTATTTGCCGAATTCGTTGTCCAGCTGCGAGTCGATGGCGTCGCGCGTCGTGCCGGGAATGTCGGAGACGATCATGCGCTCGTCGCCGAGGATGCAGTTGATTAGGGAGGATTTGCCGGCGTTCGGCTTGCCGATCACGGCGACGCGGATGCGGTCGTCCTCCTCTTCCTCCGCCTCTTCCGGCGGCAGCGCCGCCAGCGCGGCGTCGAGCACGTCGCCCGTCCCCGTGCCGTGCACGGAGGAGAGGGCGATCGGATCGGCGTCAAAGCCCAGCTCGTAGAACTCATAGAATTCCGGCGGAACCTGGCCGATGGAATCGGCCTTGTTGATGCAGGGGATCACCGGCTTGCCGCTGCGCTTGAGCATCATGGCAATGTCGCGGTCATGCGGCATCAGACCGGTGCGGATGTCGCAGACAAAGAGGATCACGTCCGCGGTATCGATGGCGATCTGCGCCTGCGCGCGCATCTTGGAGAGGATCAGATCGTCCGTCTCCGGCTCGATGCCACCGGTATCGATCACGATCAGGCGGCGGCCGTTCCACTCCGTTTCCCCGTAGATGCGGTCGCGGGTGATGCCCGGCGTATCCTCGACGATGGCGAGGCGTTCGCCGATCAGTTTGTTGAACAGGGTGCTCTTGCCGACGTTCGGCCTGCCGACAATGGCGAGAATTGGTTTTGACATGATGGTAATCCGTTTCTTTAAGAGTCTTGGTCGTCAGGCAGCCCGCACAGCATGGCGATCGCAGGGTTGTCGGTGCGCAGCATATCGCGTACCTGACGGATATCGATGGAAAAGCCGGCGTAGCCGTTGAGCGACGGAACGGTCTCCACGAGAAGCCCGAGCCGTCCCTCGCTGAAATAGACGCGGGGATAGACGCCGTACTCCGGCCTGTACTGAGCGATCAGATCGGTGAGGGAGACCTCGCGCGCAAGCGACGCATAGCCGAAATCCTGCCGGAAGCGTCCCGCCTCAAAGAGGGTGCGAATGGCTCCGTAATCGGCGAAAACATCTTGCGCCTCCAGCGCGGCGCCGGCGGTCAGATCATAGTTGAATGTGTAGGAAAAATACCGCACGCCGCCGGAATCGGCCGAAATCACGCCGCCGATCATGGCGGAAAGAAAACCGGGCGCGGCCAGCATGAGTTTTGTGTCGTTCACGCTGTAAGCATAGCGCACGTCGTCTGAGGCGGTCAGTCCCTCTTCCGCAAAGCGCGCGTAGGCATACGCCTTTGCCGCCGCGCGCAGCGCGTCGGCCGCTTTCTCATCCTTTAGTCCGGACACTGCCGGATACGCCAGCTTGACGTCCACGGCCGCACCGCGAAAAAAGTATTCCTCGGTAAACTCCACCGTATAATCGGCCGCCGGGAGACGAACGGCGCCGCCGCTGCAGCCGCAGCTGAGCAAAAGGCCAAGTACACACACGAAACCGAGCAGGCGCTTCATGACGGCTCCCTCCGTACCTCGCCGCCCTGCCCGAGCAGCGCGTCGAGAAACGTTCCGCCATCGTTTTCACTGAAGCGAAGCGGGACTCCCAGCGCCGCGGAGAGCTCCTCCGGCGTCATGCCACAGAGAAACAAATCGCCCTCCGCGCGCAGCGTGGTGCGCGGAAGCAGCAGCTCCTCGCCAAGCGGCACGCCGCGCAGCTGCTCGGCCAGATCCCGCCCGGTCAGAAGCCCGGCGACCGATACCTGTCCGCCGAAAAAGCGATTCTTTACGCAGTACACCCGACAATCCATATTATAGCATACGCGCCGGGCTTTTTCAACCAATCCGCACAGAAATTCATACGCCGCCTCGCCCGTCGCCGCCGAGATCCGGCGCGGCCGCGCCTTCTCTTCCTCCGTCAGAGCGGAAAGCGCGGCGTCAAACTCATATTCCATCGAGGCGAGCATGCCGACGCCGTTCTCGATCTGCGAGAAATCGCCCCAGAATTCATAGGGCGGAACCGGCACGCCGCCGCGGATATAAAACTCATCCGAGCAGTAAAAGATTCGCGCGCCGAGCGTCCGCTCGCATTCGTCGCCGACGGCGTTAACCTGCGCGATCACCGACGCGCATTCCTCCGGCGTGAACGGCTCGAGCGGATAGAGCCGCTCACGGCAGCCGGTCAGGCCGGCGGGTACGATGGAAACGCTGTCCATCTGCGGATAATAGGCGGTAAGGTCTCTCAGCGTGCGCGTCAGCTCCTCTCCGTCGTTGATGCCGCGGCAGAGCACGATCTGCCCGCGCAGGGAGATGCCGGCGTCCGCCAGCCGACGGATGTAGCCCAGCACGTCGCCCGCGCGGCGGTTGCGCATCATGCGCACGCGCAATTCGGGATTCGTGGTGTGGATGGAAATATTGACCGGCGAGATATGCATCTCGATGATGCGGTCAATGTCGTGCTCGGAAAGATTCGTCAGCGTGATGTAGTTCCCGTGAAGAAAGGAGAGGCGGGAATCGTCGTCCTTGAAGTACAGGCTGGGACGCAGTCCGCGCGGGAGCTGATCGATAAAGCAGAAGATGCACCTGTTCTCGCACGTATGCTTTTTGTCCATCAGCGGCGTCTCGAAAACGAGTCCGATGTCGTCGTAGGTGCGCTTGCGGATCGGCACCTCCAGAAGCTCCGGCCCCCGGTGGATCAGCAGTGTGATCTGCTTTTCCGCCAGAAAAAAACGGTAGTCGAGGACGTCGCGGATGTCGTGCCCGTCGATGGAGATCAGATAATCGCCGGGCTGAATGCCGGCCCGCGCCGAGAGCGATCGCGCCTCGACCCCGATGATTTGAACCATAAAAACCCTTTGCCGCACTGAGATTTCTGATACCTTAATTATACACAAATTTTCCATGCGGGTCAATACTTTTCGGGAATTCCGGTGCTTCGGGCGAATTTCCATAAGAAAATGCGCCGCATGATTTGACATGGAAACAGAAGTTTGATATAATATAGTGTAACGATCAAAGGCAGGCGGGCGATATGGCGGACGTACGGCTCTTTCCCGCGCTCATCGGCAATGAGCGTATCAAAAATCTCCTTGGCGGAGACATCCTCGCGGGCAGACTCGGCCATGCCTACATTCTCGAGGGCCCGAGCGGCAGCGGCCGCCGCACGGCTGCCCGTGCCGTTGCCGCTGCGATCTCCTGCACCGGCCGCGATGCGCCCGAGCTGCCCTGCGGCCGCTGCCTGAGCTGCCGCAAGATCGCCGAGGACATCTCGCCGGACGTGCTGACCGTCCGCCGGGAGGAGGACCGCGCCACGCTCGGGGTAAACGTGATCCGTACCATGCGCCGAGATCTTTGGATTGCACCGAACGAAAACGAAAAGAAAGTCTATCTCATCGAAGAGGCCGAACGCATGACGACAGAGGCGCAGAACGCGCTGCTTCTGTCGCTCGAGGAGCCGCCGCCTTTCGTCGTGTTCTTTCTCCTGACCACGGACGCCTCGGCACTGCTCGAGACCGTTCGCAGCCGCGCGCCGGTCCTGCGCATGCAGCGCTTCACGCCGCAGGAGATGGCGGATATTCTGGTAAAGGAGCGCCGCTTCGCCGCGCTCGCCAAGACAGACGCAGATTTCTTCGCGCAGGCGATCGCCGCCTCGGGCGGCGCCCTGGGCACCGCCCGGCAGATGCTCTCCCGTTCTTCCTCCGAGGCGAAGGATTTCGGGTCCCGCCGCGCGGACGCGCTCGAGGCCGTCGCGCTTCTCTTCCAGAACGACCCTGCAAAATGCGCGCAGTTTTTGCTCTCTCTGCCGAAGGAACGCGAAGCGGTCGCGGAAATGCTTTCCCTGATGCTGCTTGCGCTGCGGGATCTGGCCGCCGTCAAAAAGCGCGCCGAGGTGCCGATGCTTCTGTATCTGCATCCGGAGGAGGCCGCCGCCTTCTGCGCACGCATCGGTATCTCACGCATCACGGCCGCCTACCGCGCCGTCTTTGCCGCCGCGGAGGCCATTGCGGCCAACGCCTCGGTTCTTCCGACCTGCACCGCACTCCTCATGCAGAAGCTTTGAGGCGCGTCCCCACACAAAACGAAAGGAATGGCGATTTTCGCCTGATCGATATGGAACAGGATAACAGAATGCACCAGAATTCCGGCGCGCCGGAGATGACGGAGGTCATCGGCGTGCGCTTCCGCGAGACTGGAAAGGTCTACTATTTCTCGCCGGAAAAGCTCGAGGTAAAGGCGGGCGATCACGTGATCGTCGAAACCTCGCGCGGCATGGAATACGGCGAGGTCATGACGCCGAACAAAGAGGTTCCCTCAGCTGAACTCGTGCCGCCGCTGCGTTCCGTTCTGCGCGTCGCAACGCCGCATGACGTGGAGCGCCACGAGGCCAACATGGCGCTCGAGAAGAACGCCTTTGACATCTGCCTGCAGAAAATCCGCGAGCATAAGCTGGACATGAAGCTGATCGACGCCGAATACACCTTTGACAACAGCAAGCTGCTCTTCTACTTCTCTGCCGAAGGCCGGGTCGATTTCCGCGAGCTGGTCAAGGATCTGGCCTCCGTTTTCCGCACGCGCATCGAGCTGCGGCAGATCGGCATCCGCGACGAGGCGAAGATGATGGGCGGCATCGGTGTCTGCGGGCGTCCGTTCTGCTGCGCCACCTTCCTCTCCGATTTTGCGCAGGTTTCGATCAAAATGGCCAAGGAGCAGAATCTGTCTCTCAACTCCGCGAAGATTTCCGGCGCCTGCGGCCGCCTTATGTGCTGCCTCAACTATGAATACAAGACCTACGAGGAGGAGCTTCGCCTGACGCCGCCCGTCGGCAGCCGCGTCAAGACCTCCGACGGCGTCGGAACGATCACCGAGATCACGCCGCTTACCGGCATGGTGAAGGTTGCGCTGACCGACCGTCAGGGGGAGACGGTCTTCCACTCCTTCCACCGGGACGATCTGACCGTTCTGAAGCTGCCGGAGCGCGCGCAGAGCAAAAAGAACGCCATCCGCATGCAGGAGCAGAGTGAAGAGAATTGATTTCCCGTCATGCAAAATCTTTTTGGGTAATTTCAAAAAAACGATTGCATTTTCCGTTTTTTTGTGTTACAGTATATTAGCAAAATCTTATTTTGGAGGTACAACTATGGCTTACAAGATTTCTGAGGATGCCTGCATCGGCTGCGGCGCCTGCGCTGCGGAATGTCCTGTGGAGTGCATTAAGGAAAAAGACGGCAAGTACGTGATCAATCCGGACGAATGTCTGGAGTGCGGCGCGTGCGCGGGCGTCTGCCCCGTCGGCGCTCCGGCTCTCGACGAGTAAACCGAATCGCACGGTACATACCGTATTGCAGCAAAAGCGCGCTTCGTGCGCGCTTTTTGTTCGACTTTCATGGAGAACACGATGAAACAATTCCATCCTGCGCTTCTGCCGGATGAACGCCTTGATGAGATCAACGAGCATCTCTCTCTGATCCAGAAAAAGGACGGGCTGCTGTTCGGCACCGACGCCTATCTGCTTGCCGCCTTCGCGCGCGCCGTACCGGCGGGCGAGATGGCGGATCTCGGGAGCGGCAGCGGCGTCGTTTCCCTGCTCTGCCTGACAAAAAATAAATTTCAGCGCGCCCATGCCGTCGAGCTGCAGGCGGATTACGGCGCGCTGATCAGGCGCAACGCCGCAATGAACGGATTGTCGTCACGGGTGTGCGTTTATACGCAGGACGTGCGCACGCTGGATGCCAAAACGATCGGCGGTCCGTGCGCGGCCGTGCTGATGAACCCGCCGTACCTGCCGCGCGGCGCCGGCATTCCGCACGCCAGCGTGCGCATGGAGACGGCGCGGCGCGAGGAAAACGGCACCGTCGCCGATTTCTGTGCCGCTGCCGCGCGTCTTCTGCCAAGCGGCGGCGCGTTGTACGTCGTCTATCGCCCCGATCGATTGGCCGATCTGATCGCCGCACTGCGTGAGGAGCGGCTGGAGCCAAAGCGGATGGTGACGGTCTACCCGGACGCCGCGGCGCCGCCGTGCCTTATTCTGGTGGAAGCCCGCCGCGACGGCGCGCCCTCCCTGCGCCTCGCGCCGCCGCTCTGCGTCTTCCGCTCACACATCGATCGGACGTACACCGACGCAATGCAGCGCGTGTACGATGCGTGCTCTATGGAATTCCTGTTTGCAGCCGGAAAGGAAAACAGACAATGAGTTATCCCAAAAAGAAGAATCTTCCGACGGAGGATAAAAACCGCATTGTCGGCGGTACGCTGTATCTTGTCGCCACGCCGATCGGCAACCTGGCCGATCTGTCGCCGCGCGCCCTGAAGGTGCTCTCGGAGGTGGATTTCGTCGCAGCGGAGGACACGCGCAATTCCGGCCTCCTGCTCGCGCATTTCGGCATCTCCAAGCCGATGATCAGCTATTTTGAACACAACAAGCGTGAGCGGGGCGAAAAGATCGTCGAGCGGCTGCAGCGCGGCGAATCATGCGCGCTCGTGACCGACGCCGGCACGCCGGCCATCAGCGATCCGGGCGCCGATCTCGTCGCGCTGTGCGCCGAGAAAAACATTCCCGTCACCTCCATTCCCGGCGCCTGCGCGGCGATCACTGCGCTGACGCTCTCCGCGCTGCCGACCGGACGATTTGTTTTCGAGGGATTCCTCTCCACCGATAAGAGCGAACGCCGCGCGCGCCTGACAGAGCTGAGCGGCGAGACGCGCACGATGATCCTCTACGAGGCGCCGCACAAGCTGCGCGCAACGCTTGCGGATCTCTGCCGCTTCTGGGGCGAGGAACGCCCGGTGACACTCTGCCGCGAGATCACGAAGCTCAACGAGGAAGTGCTGCGCACCACGCTCGGCGGCGCGGCCGCGCATTTTGAGGAGGTGGAGCCGCGCGGAGAATTCGTGCTGATCGTGGCCGGCGCGCCGCAAAAGGCGCTCGCCGATACGTACCCATCGGATCCCGCGGCGCACGTTGCGGCGCTGACGGAGGGGGGCATGGCGCGCATGGACGCCATCAAAGCTGCTGCCCGCGCGCGCGGCGTCTCCAAAAGCGCGCTCTACCGGCAGCTTCTGGAGGACGAGGCGGAGAAAGAATGACGAGCATTCGCTAAAAATCAAAAAACGCCTTGCAAACGGGGCGTTTTTTTGTTATACTATTATGTTGTTATATTGTTTTCAGTGAAAGGACGCACGGAAATGAAAAAAGCATTCTGCGGAGCGCAGGTTTACAGCGGCGCCGACCATTCGTTTCATAGAGCCAATCTCCTTGTGGAGGACGGACGGATCTTCGCGGTGACAAAGCAGAACCCTGCGGCGGACGAGACGGTCGACTGCAGCGGAAAATGGATCGTCCCCGGTCTGGTGGACGTCCACACGCACGGCCGCATCAATCTGGATTTTACCACCGTACCGGAGGATAAGCTGGAAGAACTGCTCCTTTCTTATGCGCGTACGGGAACGACGTCGCTGATGGCGACGATGGGCTCCGATACGCTTGACGTATGGCGCGCGGCCGGCGAACGAATGCGCAGAGCGGCGCAAAAGCCGCCCCGGGGCGCACGCGTCGCGGGAATCCATTGGGAGGGACGCTATCTGAGCGAGAAGCGGCGCGGCGCGCATGCGCTGTCGCTGCTCAGCGAGCCGAAGCCGGAGGAGCTCGATGTGCTGCTCGGCGACAGCTCCTGCGCCGTGCATATCTCGGAGGCGCCGGAACTGCCCGGTAGCGAGGAATTCGTGCGCGAGGCGGTGCGCCGCGGCGCCACCGTGGGCATCGCGCATACGGACTGCACCTATGAGACCGCGCAGGACGCCCTCCTCTGGGGCGCCACGTCCTTCACACACACCTACAACGCTATGAGCCCGCTGCATCACCGCAATCCCGGCTGCATCGGCGCCTCGTTGATCTCCGACGGCGCGTATTCCGAATTCATCTGCGACGGCTTCCACTCGCATCCCGAGATGGCGCGGCTGCTGTACCGCGCGAAGCCTGCCGGCAAGCTGGTGCTCATCACGGATTCCGTCCGATCGGCCGGCTGCGCCGACGGCGAGTACTTCATGGCGGGTCTGCGCGTCACCGTCAAGGATGGCCGCGCGCTGACCGAGGAGGGCGCGATCGCCGGCAGCATGCTGACGCTGATCGACGGCGTGCGCAATTTCATGCGCTTCACCGGCGCGCCGCTGACGGAGGTTTTGCCGATGGCGACCGAGAATCCGGCAAAAATGGTCGGCATCGACCGTATGGTCGGGTCGCTGGAAAGTGGGCGGTACGCGGATTTCCTGATCCTCTCGGATCCGGCGTCCGTCGCGCTCGACGCCGTCGTACTCGGCGGCGAGATCCTCTGATTTACAAATCCGAACGATATCATACAGGAGAACGAACATGGCAGAAAAAGAAAAATTCTATATCACGACTGCGATCGCATACGCTTCGTACAAGCCGCACATCGGCAACACCTACGATGTGATCTGTGCGGACGCCCTGGCTCGATACAAAAGGCTCCGCGGTTATGACGTGCATTTTGTGACGGGATCCGATGAGCACGGGCAAAAGATCGAAAACAAAGCGAAGGAGGCGGGCGTTACCCCGAAGGAATACGTGGATCGCTACGCCGCCTCCATCAAGGGCGTGTGGGATGCGATGAACGTTTCCTACGACCGGTTTATCCGCACGACGGATGCGGATCACGAGCGGAACGTCGCCCACATCTTTGAAAAAATGCTTGCCAAGGGCGATATCTACAAGGGATACTATGAGGACTGGTACTGCACGCCCTGCGAATCCTTCTTCACCGAGACGCAGCTGGTCGACGGCAAGTGTCCGGACTGCGGCCGCGAGGTTCAGCGGATGAAGGAGGAGACGTATTTCTTCCGGATGAGCAAATACGTCGACCGTCTTGTCCAGTTTTATGAAGACAACCCCGAATTCATTATCCCGGACAGTCTGCGGAAGGAAATGATCAACAATTTCATCAAACCCGGACTGCAGGATCTCTGCGTCTCCCGTACCTCCTTCCGCTGGGGGATCCCCGTCGAGTCGGACCCCAAGCATGTTGTCTACGTCTGGCTCGATGCGCTGACGAACTATATCTCCGCGCTCGGTTACGACGCCGGAAACGCGCAGCAGCCCGAACTCTTCAACCGGTACTGGCCGGCGGACGTCCACGTCATCGGCAAGGACATCATGCGGTTCCATTCGATCTACTGGCCGATCTTCCTCATGTCGCTCGATCTGCCCCTGCCGAAGAAGGTGTTCGGTCACCCGTGGTTCAATTTCGGATCGGACAAGATGTCCAAATCCCGCGGCAACGTCATCTACGCGGATGACCTCGCAGCCCGCTTCACGACGGACGGCGTGCGCTACTACTGTCTCGCGGAAATGCCGTACAACACCGACGGCTCCATCACCTACGAGAGCGTCGTCAGCCGATACAACACCGATCTTGCCAACAACCTCGGCAACCTGGTCTCCCGCACCGTCGCCATGACAAAGAAATACTTCGGCGGCGTGGTCCCCGCGCCTGCCGGAGAAGAGGGGACGGATGCCGAACTGAAGGAAGCCGCCCTCTGCGCCGCCCGCTCCTATACGGAGAACATGGATTCCTACCATATCGCCGACGCGTGCGCCGCCGTCTTTACCATGCTGCGCCGCGCGAACAAGTATATCGACGAGACCGCTCCGTGGGTGCTCGCAAAATCAGAGGAAAGCCGTGCAAGACTCGGCACGGTCCTTTATAATCTGCTCGAAGTCATTCGGATCGGCGGCGTGATGCTCTCTCCGCTGATGCCCGCGACGGCGGATTCCATTTTCGCGCAGATCGGTTCCGACCGGCGGGATGCCGACAGCATTTTCGCCTTCGGCGGACTGAAAGCCGGCTCTGTGACGGGCGAGTCTTCCCCGCTCTTCGCGCGCATTGACGAAGCCAAGCTGCTGGCGGAGATCGAGGCGGAGCGCGCGGCGGCCGAAGCCGCCGCCGCGCCCGCCCGGCCCGAAAAGCCGGAGGGCGTGGCGCAGATCGGCATCGACGATTTCATGAACGTCGAGCTGCGCACAGCGCAGGTGACCGCCTGCGAGCCGGTGCCGAAGGCGAAGAAGCTTCTGAAGCTCCAGCTCGATCTCGGCTATGAAACGCGCCAGGTTGTCTCCGGTATCGCAAAATTCTACAAGCCCGAAGATCTGATCGGACGCAAGCTGATCGTCGTTGCCAATCTGAAGTCGGCGACGCTCTGCGGCGTCGAATCCCGTGGCATGATCCTTGCCTCGGGTGAGGATCAGATCCGCGTAGTCTTCCTCGCCGACGACACGCCGCTCGGCGAGCGCGTCCACTGAGGCCGCATGGAGATCTTCGATTCCCACGCGCACTACAACGACGCGCGCTTTGCGTCGGAATATCCCGGCGGAATGGCCGGCGCGCTTCGCGACGCGCAGCGCGCCGGCGTTGCCCGGATCATCAATGTCGGTACCAATCCCGCCACTTCTGCCGCTTCTCTTGCGCTGAGTGAAGCCTATGACTGGATCTATGCCGCGGTCGGTCTGCATCCGACGGATGCGATTGAGATCCCGGACGCGTCGCTTAACGCAGCGCTGGACGAGCTCCGCCGCCTGGCCGCGCATCCGAAGGCGGTCGCCATCGGCGAGATCGGCCTTGACTACCACTGGGATCCGGACGGACGCGCGCGGCAGAAGCGTATTTTCGACGCGCAGCTGTCGATGGCGGAGGAGCTGTGGCTGCCGGTCGTTGTCCACGACCGGGACGCACATGGTGATTCCTTTGAAGTCGTGCGCGCGCATCCGAAGGTGCGCGGCGTCTTCCACAGCTACAGCGGCAGCGCGGAGATGGCGCGGCAGCTCGTCTCACTGGGCTGGTACATCTCCTTCTCCGGGCCGATCACCTACAAAAACGCGCGCGGCGTGCGCGAGGCGGCAGCCGCCGTCCCACCGGATCGCGTACTGGCGGAAACCGACGCGCCCTATCTGCCGCCGGTTCCGCACCGCGGCGAGATCAACTGCTCCGCCTATCTTCCCTTCACGCTGCAGGCGCTCGCCGACGTGATGGGCATCGGTGTGGAAGAGGCCGCGGCGCGTACGGCGGAAAACGCGCGGCGGCTCTTCTCTGTGCAATGAAAAAAGTCCGCCCCGCGCGGACTTTTTTGCACCTCAGATTGTATCCCTTCCATGCGTAAGATAGTCGTTCATTCGTTCCAGCACATTTTTCTCGATCCGCGAAACGTAGGAGCGGGAGATTCCCAGACGCTGCGCGACCTCCCGCTGCGTGATGGGCGCCTCCTTGCCGAGGCCGTAGCGCAGCCGGATCACCTCCCGCTCCCGCTCGCTGAGCGAATGCCGGATGTATGAGAGCGCGCGGGCGATCTTCCAGCGCGTATCGATGTCCTCGGCGATCGTGTCCTCGACGCGGATCACGTCGATGTATGTCAGCGGATTTCCGTCCCGGTCCGTGTCAATGGCCTCGTCGATCGACACCTCGCACATGTTTTTCTTCTGTGCGCGAAAGGCCATGAGGATCTCATTCTGGATGCACTTGGCCGCGTAGGTGGCGAAGCGCGCGCCGTTCCTGTGATTGAAGGAGTCCACCGCCTTGATCAGCCCGATCGTACCGATCGACAGCAGATCGTCCTGCGCGCTGCTGGAGGAATAATACTTGCGCACGATATGCGCGACCAGCCGCAGATTGTGCTCGATCAGCGAGGCGCGCGCACGATCGTCCCCCTCCTCCCGGAGTTTTCGGAACAGCGCGGCCTCCTCCGCCCCGGTGAGCGGCGGGGGGAATTTCTGCCCGGAGGAAACGCTGAGGATCCAGTAGGACAGTCCTCCGCTCAGCAAAGAAAGAATTTCAGCGATCATAAGTACCTCCTGCGCGCATATTTCCCTGCATTATATGCGCGCAGGCACGTCCGTCTTGCTTCGCCCGCTCAGGCTGACCTCAAAATCGAAAGGATATCCGCATGCAGCCTCTCATTCTCTGGGATTTTAACGGCACCATCATCGACGACGTCGCGCTGGGGATCCGCGCGGTCAACCGTATGCTGGAGGCGCGCACTCTGCCGATCCTTCCCTCCCGCGCGGCCTATCAGACGGTGTTCGGCTTTCCGATCATCGACTACTACCGTCGGCTTGGCTTTGACTTCGAACGCGAGCCCTATGAGGTGCTGGCCGTGGAATGGGTGAAAAATTACACGCAGGAGCTGGATACGCTGCAGACGCAGAAAGGCTTCGAGGACGCATGGCGAATTCTGGCCGCACGCGGCGCGCGGCAATGCATCCTGTCCTCTTCGGAGAGCGGGATGCTGCGCCGACAGCTTATGCAGCTGGGAATCGCGGATCACTTTGCGGAAATCTATGCGCTGGACAATATCTACGCCGGCGGAAAGGCCGAGATGGCACGCCGGATGCTCGGCGAAGCAAACCGCCACGCGATCCTGATCGGCGACACGCCGCACGACGCGGAAACGGCGCGCACGATCGGCGCACGCTGTGTCTTGTTTTCCGGCGGGCACGCCGCCCGGGCCGCCCTGGAGCGATGCGGCTTTCCCGTTTTCGACAGGCTGCCGGAAGCCGCGGAGTGGATCGTCGAAAACTGGATATAATTACCTTTTATAATTTCTCCCGTTCTGGCACATGATAGAAGTGATCTCCGCGGAAAACGCGGTCATATCTGTGCAAAGGGGAGCGGCAGTTCACTGCCGCAACAAACGCAATGATTATGGATCGAATTTCGCTGGTTCTCGTGATCGTCGGCGCGATCAACTGGGGCAGCATCGGACTGTTTCAGTTCGATATCGTCTCCTGGCTGTTCGGCGGGCAGGACGCCACGCTCAGCCGCGTAATCTACACGCTGGTCGCGTTGGCCGGTCTGTGGTGCGTCTCGCTTCTGTTTCGCTCGCGCGAGGAAGTGGAAGAATGACGCAAGAAGGCGTTCGCCGATTTGGCGGACGCCTTCTTGTGTTAAGATGTGTGTGAAATTCTACGACTGCATAAACGGCGTTTGCCGCAGATAATATCCGGCTTCCCGCCTGACGGCGAGGCAGAGTGTGTACAGCCGATCTGCCGACCGGGCCGCCGAGTACTGTTCTGCAATCGCCGAATCCGGCGGCAGATCGGCCGGCTTGGTCAGCACCGCCAGGGAGAAGCGGCGGCGGTTCTCCGCCAGATAGGCACGGCCGGTCGGATTGGCCGCCAGAAGAAGCGTGTATGTGGGCGGCGGACACAGTGCGTCCGCCGTTGTTTCCAGCAAGGCAAAGAGCGCGGCGCGGCGAAGCCGCGCGTTGGTGAACTGTCTGGCCGCCGCACGTGAGAACGTCTCTTCGCCGCCCTGACTTTCCTGTGCGGCGGCGCGCAGACGCTCCCATACGCCGCCGCCGCATTCCGCAAAGGAAGCGCCGTCTTGTTCCCGTGCGAGCCGCAGATGCAGATAGAGAATCTCCCGAAGCCTCTCGGGCGGCGCATAGCGTCCCTCCGCCCACGCCGCGCGGAAAATCTCCGCCGTCCCGGGCGGAAAATACGGCGCCGCAGCGGCAAATCCTTTCTCAAAAAGAATCTTCCGCAGGGCCGTCGCGCCGATACAGCGCGCGTCCTGCGCCGCTTCGCGGCGCAGGATTGCCTGCGGAACAAGCGGCGCGTTCTGCCGCCGGATGGCCGCACAGTATTCACCGGCGAGGATGTCGTTCGGCGCGCGCAGATACGCCTGATCCTCCGCCTCAAGCAATTCGCGCAGGATCATCTCCCGGTTTTCCGCCGCGCCTCCGCCGCGCGCTGCGGCGGAAAACCGCGCGGCAAACGCTGCGCCGCAGAGCGCCTCGCCGATCCGGAGATAATGCGCCGTATCGTCCGACGTCGCGCCGAAGCAAAGCTTCTGCGCGCCGATTCCGGCGGCTACAGAGACGCCGGCGGAAGCAAAAAACGCCGCGCTGGCTGCGCTGTACGGATACGGCAGCGAAACGACAAGATCCGCGCCGGCCGTTAGCAGCGCCTGCGCGCGCGTATACGAATCAAAGCACGCGGCCTCCCCGCGCTGCACAAAATTGCCGCTGAGGATCGCCGTCACGCAGTCCGCGCTCTCCCGCATCCGGGAGAAAAGAAACCGATGCCCCTCGTGCAGCGGATTGCATTCGCAGATGACCGCCGCGGCTCTCATGGCAGCCGCAGACGTTCGACCGTCTGCCGGTCCGGCGTGACGTACGCCGTCCAGTTCGTCGTGTAAATCACAAAGCCCGGCTTGGCGCCGGACGGCTTCTTCACTGCGCGCACGTGCGTGTAATCGACCGGCACCGCTACGCCGTCCGAGGCGGCGGAGTGATAGGCAGCGATCATGGCCGCCTGCGTGAAATCGCGATCGGTCGGCTCGTCAGCGTCGCCGGCGGACTGGAGGACGACGTGCGAGCCCGGCTGATTTTTCACGTGAAACCACCAGTCGGAGCGCGCGGCGAATTTTGTCGTCAGGTAATCGTTGGCGGTGTTGTTTTTTCCGCAGTAGACCAGCCGTCCGTCGTCGGTACGGAAGCGCAGAAGCGTCGGCGCCGTCTGCTTTTTCGCCACGTAATTCTTCATGCGGGAGGCGTAGCCGCTGCGGTACAGCTCATCGCGGATCTCGGCCAGATCCCGCTCGCCCTGCGCGCGCGTCAGCGCGTCGGAAACGGAGGCGAGATACTGCATCTCCTCCCGGCCGCGCGCAATCTGCTCTGTCAGGTGGACGCGCGCGCTTTTTGATTTTGCGTACTTTTTGTAGTATTTCTGCGCGTTTTGCGCCGGTGTGAGCGTCACCTCCAGCGGGATCTCCACCTCTGTGCCGTCTTCGTAGTAGTTTTCAAGGACGGCTGAGGCGGCGCCCTTTTTCAGACGATAGATATTCGCCGTGATGAGATCGCCCCAGAGTCGGTACCGCTCGCCTTCCTCACAGTCTGAAAGCTCCTTCTGCTGCAGCGCCAGCTTGCGCTCCGTGCGCGATTGCGCGTTGGCGAGAATATGCAGAATGTCCGATGCGCGCTGATGCAGCGTATCCTGCCGGCTCCGCTCGGCGAAATACGAATCGATCAGCGCAGAGAACGTTTCCGGATGCGTGACGGTCATTGTGTCGCCGTACTGGCAGACGTCCATATACATGAATTCCTTCGGTGTGCCGTCCGGCGCGGTGACCAGCGTCGGGCAGGCAGAGACGCCGTTTACCGCGTCCAGATATGCGCTGAACACCCGCCACAGCTCTGCCGCGCAGTCGGCGACGGAGGCGTCCGTGCGCCCGCCGGCGCGGTACGCGATCTCACGGGCCGTCACCGAGGCGATGCCGGCAAATGCCGAGGTCAGCTTTTTGTCTGTCGACTGCGTTGGATCGGCATTTGCAAAAATCCGATTGAAGGCGCGTTCATCCGTCGCGGTCGGATCCGCTTTGTCCTGCTTGGGCGGTTCCTCGTAGCGCATGCCCGGCAGCAGCTGCCGCTTCTGACTCGTCGAGAAGTCAATTGCCTTCAGAAGCCCAAGGATCTTATCTTCGGCGTCTGTAAAAATCAGGTTGCTGTATTTGCCCATGATTTCCGCGATCAGGCAGCGCGTTGTTTTGAATCCCAGCTCGTCGTAGGTCTCAAAGGAGAGACGCGCAGCGCGCTCAAAGCCGAGCTGCTCGACACCGGTCAGCTTCGCACCGCCGAGATGCTTGCGCAGCATCATGCAGAACATCGGCGGGACGGCCGGATTTTCCGTCTTCTCCCCCGTGATGCAGATGCGGGGGGACGAGGGGCCGGCATTGATCAGCAGGCGGTATACCTCGCGTCCGTTTTTGATATAAAGAACCACCATATCCTTTTGCGGCATATGGATTTTTTCTATTTTTCCTCCGCGCAGCGTGCCGTCGATTTCCCGCAGTACGCAGCGGAGCATTCCGGCGTCAAATGCCATCCTGTTTCTTCCTCCTCATGGATTCCTTCGATAATAGACGAAGCTGTGCCGGCATCCCGTCTCCCGAAAGCCCACCTTCTCTGCCACGCGCAGCGAGGCGAGATTCTGCTCCCAGACGCGGTACAGCACCGTCTCTCCCGCCGAGATCAGATGCTTTGCCAGACGCGCGGCGCAGGATGCGGCGAAGCCGCGGCCGCGCCAGCCCGGCGCGCACTCGACGTGTATCTCAACGCCCGTCTCCTCTGCCATAAAGTCGTTGAGCGCCGCGCAGGCAACGATCCGCCCGTCGGCAATCTGAATGGCAAACGGCGCGTCCTCCGCCGCCGTCGGCTGTGTCAGCGCGGCGGGCAGCGGCGGCGGCGCCTCGCCATCGCGGATCAGGCGCGTATCCGGCAGGATCACGTCTGTACGGAGCGATGCCGCGTCCGCCAGCGAAAACTCCCGGATCGTGCGGCGGATATCGGGCGACGGCGCAAAGCCGCCGGCCTCCATCGACGCGCGCAGCGCATCAAGCAGAAAAGAAACGGCCTCCTCCGTGAGGAGTCTGCCGCGATACGCTTTTTCCAGCCGGCGCGCAAGCGAAGCGAACTGCGGATACACCGTGATCTCCGCCTCCGTCCCCTCCGCGGGAATATAGATTTCCATCGGTATGGCGATATCGCCGTCGTGCATGGCGAACGCCGCCAGCTCCCCGTCCTCGAGGCGAATCATGACTCCCCCTCCGTATTCTGCGCGATCGGCTCGGGCGCGGTGTGTGTCCCGCGGGTCGGATTTTCTATCAGAAAGAACAGCTCCGTCAGATGCTCCTCGCTGTAATGCGCCACCGGGCGGTAACCGGTCGAGCGCGTGGAAGCGATCGCATAGAGCCGGTCAAAGAGCGACAGACGATCCCGCTCCGCAAGAAAAAGCTTCGTCTCCCCGGAGATGGCCGTCTCCCGGGGCAGGATCTGCAGCGCAAGCTGCGCGTCGTTGCAGACGAACAGCGGGCTGCCCTTCTGCACCTCCTCCAGCTCCGCCAGCACCAGCACGGCGCGCCCCGTATCGAGGCGGTACGCGCGGGCCGCGGCGCTGAGCGCCTCGGCGCGTGCGGAGGTGCCGTCGCGCGGCGGAAGAGCGAGGACGGCGACCGCCATCTGCTTCTGCGGCGGGTATTTGGCGTTCAGATCGCCCAGCTCCCCGAGGAAGGAATAGAACGAATCGACGTAGTCCGTGTTCTGGCGCAGCTTGTAGAGGTTTGTCTCGCGCTGCGCGCCGCCGGCGGCGACTGCTTTGGCCACCGTTTTCTGCATGGTATCGACGTCGAACAGCACAGTGCCGATGTCCGTGTCATGCTTTAAGGCAGTGATCAGATCCGTCAGAAGCGTATAACTTTCCTCGCAGGAAAAGTCAAAGCCGCAGACGATCACGGAAACGCCCGACGCGCGTCGCCGGAGCGCGAAATAATCGGTAAACGAATTGTCTCCGCAGACGATCTTCTTTGCGATAAGCCGCTGATAAAACGGAAAGGTCCTCTCCAGCATGGAGGTGGTGCCAAAGAGAGAAAACACCGCCTGCACCAAAAAAGCAAGCAGCAGAAAAACAAGCGCGGTTCGCCAAGCCTTCTTCTTCATATTCCGGCGCGCTCCCTCCATACGATTTCTGACCATACAATTAGTATACCACCCGGGAACGGACGTGTCAAGAAGCGCGGCGGGCTTTTGGGAGCGGCAGATTGTGATTCTTTTGTGGACGAATTGAAAATTCTCAATAAGTCGCGCATAGCCGCTGGATTTTAGCGTGGATCTATGGTATAATATACTGATTCTCATTATAAAGGAGGCATGTGCATGCCGAAGTTTATAGAAAAGATTGAAAAGCTGACGCTTCCGGTGATCCCACTGCGCGGAATCGTCGCTTTTCCCTCCCTGCCTCTGAATTTTGAATTGGCGCGCGACATCTCGATTTCCGCCTGCACGCAGGCCGCATCTGCGGATATGTATATATTTCTCGTCTCTCAGAAGCAGCTGGACAAGGAGACCGTCGAGCCGCAGGATCTTTATACCGTCGGCTCCGTCGCCAAAATCCGTCAGACGCTGAAAACCTCCGAGGGACATCTGCGGGTGATCGCCGAGGGGGTCTGCCGCGCGAGCGCCGTCTCTTATTTTATGCAGGACGGCCATATGAACGCGGAGGTCATGTCCAAGACCGTCTCCCTCGACCGCTCGCTGGGCGGCGACGTCAAGGTGGAGGCGCTGATGAATGAGGCGCTCACCGCGCTCGAAAACATGGTCAAGTACATCCCGTCCTCCACGGACGAGCTGCTTCTTGCCGCCAAATCGCTGAAAAATCCGGGACTGCTGGCAGATTTCGTCGCCTCCAACGCTCTTGTGCGGCTGGAGGACAAGCAGCGGATCCTGGAAATCTACGAGCCGCTGCGCCGGCTGGAGACGCTCACGATCCTGCTCGATAGCGAAGCGGAGCTGCTGCAGACCGAGGCGAGCATCCACCAGCGCGTCCGGGAACAGATCGACGACAACCAGCGGGATTACTATCTGCGCGAGCAGCTGAAGGTGATTCAGGGCGAGTTGGGCATGGATTCTGGCGACGAGGTGGACGAATACTACGACAAGATCGCCAAAGCGAAGCTGCCGAAGGAGATCGAGGAAAAGCTGCTGAAAGAGGTCGGCCGTCTGAATAAGACGCAGTACGGCTCGCCGGAGGCATCCGTTCTGCGCACGTATCTTGACACGTGTCTCGAGATTCCATGGTCGAAGACCACCCGCGACCGGGACGACGTGGCGGCTGCCAAAAAAATCCTTGACGCAGACCACGACGGCCTCACCAAGGTCAAAGATCGGATCCTCGAATACATCGCCGTGCGCCAGCTCTCCCCCAATCTGAAGAGCCAGATCCTCTGCTTTGTCGGCCCGCCCGGCATCGGAAAGACCTCGCTGGCCGCCTCCATCGCCCGCGCCATGCACCGCAAATACGTCCGTGTCTCGCTCGGCGGCATCCGCGACGAGGCTGACATCCGCGGCCACCGCAAGACCTACGTCGGCGCCATGCCGGGAAGAATCGTCAACGCGCTGGTGCAGGCCGGGACGCGCAATCCGCTGATCCTGCTTGATGAGATCGACAAAATGTGCGCTGACGCGCACGGCGATCCCGCCTCCGCCATGCTGGAGGTGCTCGACTCCGAGCAGAACAGGACCTTCCGCGACCACTTCATCGAAATGCCGCTTGATCTCTCGGACTGCGTCTTCATCGCCACCGCCAATACGCTGGAAACGGTGCCGCGTCCGCTGATCGACCGCATGGAGATCCTGGAGCTGACCACCTACACCAAAAACGAAAAGCTCGCCATCGCCAAGAATCACCTGATCCCCAAGCAGCTCAAGCGGCACGGGCTCACCCGCCGCATGCTCCGTCTGACTGACGACGCCGTCACGGAGATCATCGACGGCTACACCCGCGAGTCCGGCGTGCGCAACCTGGAGCGGGAGATCGCTTCGGTCTGCCGCAAGGCGGCCCGCCGCATCGTGGAAAACGAGGAAAAGTCCATCGTGGTTCGCGCGGAGAGCATTCCCTCCTTCCTCGGTCCGCGCAAGATGATCCCCGACCGCGTCTTTGACACCGATCCCGTCGGCGTGGTCAACGGACTGGCCTACACGGAATCCGGCGGCGACCTGTTGCGCATCGAGACGCTCATCATGAACGGCTCCGGCAAGCTGGAGCTGACCGGCTCGCTCGGCGACGTGATGAAAGAGTCCGCACATCTGGCCGTCAGCTACATACGCGCGCACGCCGACGCGCTCGGCGTTCCGCCGGATTTCTACAAAACGAAGGACATTCATATCCACGTGCCGGAGGGCGCCGTCCCGAAGGACGGTCCGTCTGCCGGCGTATCGATCCTCACCTCGCTGACCAGCGCTCTGTCCGGCCATCCCGTTCACCGCGACATCGCCATGACCGGCGAGCTGACGCTGACCGGCCGCGTGCTGGCGATCGGCGGTCTGAAGGAGAAGACGACCGCCGCCTGGTCAGCCGGCGTGACGCGCGTCCTGATCCCGTGGGACAACCAGCGGGACTTGGAGGAAATCGATCCGATCGTGCGCTCGCAGCTGCTCTTTATCCCCTGCCGCCATGCCGACGAGGTGCTGCGGGAAGCGCTCTGCCTGCCGGTGCACCCCCTCGTGCCGGAGCTGCATCCGGCGCGGGAGCCGGAGCGGGTATCGATCCCGCTGATCCCGGCCGACGACGCGCACGTGCCTGCGACGCGCATCTGAACCATGAAACTGAACCGAAACAACGCTGCGCTGCGGGTCTCCGCCGGACTGCCGAGGCAGTTTCCCGCCGATCCGCTTCCGCAGATCGCCTTTTCCGGCCGCTCCAACGTCGGCAAGAGTTCGCTCGTCAATTCCCTTGTGGGACGGCGGGCGCTGGCGCGTGTCAGTCAGTCGCCCGGAAAGACGATCACCGTCAATTTCTATGAGATCGACCGGCAGCTCTATTTCGTCGATCTGCCGGGCTACGGCTACGCGCGACGCTCTGCGGAGGATCAGCGCCGCTGGTCCGTGCTGACCGACGGCTTCTTCACCGCCAACCGCAGCATCGACCGCGTGAAGCTTGTCGTTCAGCTGATCGACGCGCGCGTCGGAGCAACGGCGGACGACCGCGATATGCTCGCCTATCTGCGCGCCGCTTCGCTTCCCTTTCTCATTGCGGCGACAAAGACCGACAAGCTGAACGCAGCAGAGCGCGCCGCCGCCTATGAACAGTTCCGCTCGGAGAGCGCTTTTTCTGGTGCGGACTGTATCCTGTTTTACTCTTCGCAGAGCGGAGAAGGACGGGACGCGCTGTGGGACGAGATTCTCCGCCACGCAAATCTGTAATGTATTTCATGAGGAAACAATATGCTCCATCCCTGCTATGATGTCAACGCCGACGGCCATCTGACGCTCGGCGGAATGGATACCGTTCGGCTGGCCGAACAGTACGGCACGCCGCTTTACCTCATCGACGAGGATGCGGTGCGCGGCATGTGCCGCATGTACCGGCGCGCATTCGCCGATTCCTTTGGCGGCGCCTCCACGCCGGTTTATGCCGGCAAAGCGCTTTGCTTCACGAAAATCTATCGCATCATGGCCGAGGAAGGTCTGTTTGCGGACTGCGTCTCGCCCGGCGAGATCGCCACGGCGCAGCATGCCGGCTTCCCGATGGAGCACGTCTACTTTCACGGCAACAACAAAACGGACGACGATCTGCGCATGGCGATCACGGCGGGCGTCGGCCACGTCGTCGTAGACTCCATGGAGGAGCTTGAAGCACTCGACGCCGTCGCTGCCGCGCTCGGCGTACAGCAGAAGATCCTTTTGCGCATCACGCCCGGGATCGATCCGCACACACACCGCAAGATCATCACCGGCAACGTCGACTCAAAATTCGGTGCTGCCATTCAGACCGGGCAGGCCGAGGCCATCGTCAGGGCGGCGCTTGCCATGCCGCATCTGACACTCGACGGTCTGCACTGCCACATCGGCTCACAGATCTTTGAGATCGATCCCTTTGTCGACGCCGCGGACTGCATGATCGCCTTCATCGCGCGGATGCGCCAGGCGCACGGCTACGCGGGCACGATCCTGAATCTCGGCGGCGGCTTCGGCGTCCGCTATACGGAGGAGGATCCGAAGATCGACTATCCCGCCTGCGTGAAAGCGCTGGGCGAGGAACTCCGGCGTCAGTGCGCCCGCTATGCGGTGCCGATGCCGACGATTCTCATGGAGCCGGGCCGCTCCATCGTGGCGGCCGCCGGCGTAACGATCTATACGGTCGGCAGCGTCAAGGAGATCCCGGGCTTCCGCAATTACGTTTCCATCGACGGCGGCATGCCGGACAATCCGCGCTACACGCTTTACCAGTCCCGCTATACGATCCTGAACGCCGAGCACGCCGCAGAAAAGCCGGATTTTCCCTGCACCGTCGCCGGCCGCTGCTGTGAAAGCGGCGATCTGATCGCCGAGGGTGCGCGCATCGTGCGTCCCGTGCGCGGCGAGCATCTGGCGGTGCTGGTCACCGGCGCCTACAACTACTCTATGGCGTCCAACTACAACCGCATTCCACGCCCGCCGGTGGTACTGCTTTCCGGCGGAAGGGCCGCGCTCGCCGTGCGGCGTGAAACCTATGCAGACCTGTACGCGCTGGACGCGGACGAATGACGCAGCATTCGGAAAACACATTATTTTGACAGAACCGAGGTGGCACCATGAGCGACGCTTTGCGCATCAATCTCCTGGAATTGCTCTATACGATTCCCGCCATTCTGATTGCGCTGACCTTTCATGAATTCGCGCACGGATACGTCGCCAATCGCTGCGGCGACGACACGGCAAACAGCCTCGGACGGCTGACGCTGAACCCGCTCAAGCATCTTGATCCGATCGGCACCATCTGCATGGTACTGTTCCACTTCGGCTGGGCGCGGCCTGTGCCGGTCAATCCGCGCAAGTTCAACAAACCGAGGCGCGACATGATCCTGGTCGCCGTGGCCGGCGTGACGATGAATCTGATCCTGGCGCTGGGCGGCATGCTCATCATGCAGATTCTCGACGCGATTCTCGCCCGCACCACTGCCACTGGCATCGGCGCGGAGCTGCTCAGCGCCGCCAGCTATTTCTTCTTCATGTTCGTCTATCTGAATATCCAGCTTGCCATCTTCAACCTGCTCCCGATCCCGCCGCTCGACGGCTCGCGTATCCTCGGCTCGCTTTTGCCGCCGAAGATTTACTTCACGATCATGCAGTATGAGCGGTATATCTCGATTGCACTGCTGGTGCTTTTGTGGCTGGGCGTGCTCAGCGTGCCGCTTTCCTTCCTCGCCAAGCTCGTGTATACCGGTATGTACCGCCTTGTGGCGCTGCTTCCGTTTTTGTAATATATGGAAACGCTGCAGTATCGTCTCGACCGCTTTGAGGGACCGCTGGATCTTCTCCTCTCGCTGGTCGAGAAAAACAAGATCAACATCGACGACATTCCCATCTCCCTTCTCTGCAGCCAGTATATGGAATACATCACGGCTGCACAGGAAATGGATATCGCGCTCTCCTCGGAATTCATTGAGATGGCGAGCGAGCTGATGCTCATCAAGAGCAAAATGCTCCTGCCGCGGGACGAGGAGGCGGAGGAGGATCCGCGCGCCGCGCTGGCCGCCGCCATGCTCGAATACAAGCGCATCAAGGAAGCGACCGCTTCGCTTGCGGCGATGTACGGCGAATACGGCGCACGTATGGTCAAGGACACCGACGAAATCCGCGTGGACGACGCGGAGATCTCGCCGCACAGCGTCGAGCTTCTCCGACGCGCGATGCTGCGGATGCTGAGCGAGGTGCGTCTGAGTGATGAAGAGGCGATAGAACGCTTTGAGCCGCTGCTCCGCCGTCCCGCCATCACCGTCGCCGCGGTCGCCGACCGTCTGATCGACGCGCTGCGGGGCGGAGAGCGGGTGTCACTTCTCGCCTTCTTCCATACGGCGCAAACGCGGCCGATGCTGATCGCCATGTTCATGGCAATGCTGGAGCTTCTCAAGACCGGCGCGGTCCGCCTGGAGGAAGACAGCTACGCGCCGGACGGCGTGATCGGCGCCGATACCGACGCGGCGATCTCGCTCGATCCGCAGGCCGACCCCGAGGAGATCAAGAAAATCCTGAAAGAAAGCGCCAATTTGTGAGAACGGCTGCATAGGTGAGAACAATCGATGGACACAATGGATACCAATAGAACGCCGCCCGCCCAGACGGAGATACCCGCGCCGGATCCGCAGGAATACAAGCCAATCCTGGAAGCGATGCTTTTCGCCGCCGGCTACCCGCTGACATATGCGAAGATTGCGGACGTACTGCAGATCCCGCCCACGCAGGCGCGGGCGCTGGTCGAGGAATACGCTGCTGAATACAACCGGGACGGCGGCGCGCTGCCGCGCGGCGTCGTGCTGCTTACCTATCCGGACAGCTGCCAGCTGTGTACCAAGGAAGCATACGGCGCCTACATCCGGGAGGCGCTCGGGATCCGCCGCGGCGGCAATCTCTCCGCCTCCTCCCTTGAGGTGCTGGCGATTGTCGCCTACAACGAGCCGGTGACGCGCGCCTACATCGACACCGTGCGCGGCGTCGATTCCAGCTACGGCGTCACGTCGCTCTGCGATAAGCATCTGATCGAGCCCTGCGGACGGCTGGAGGCGCCGGGCCGACCGCTGCTTTACCGCACGACGCCTGATTTTCTGCGTGTGTTCGGCATCTCCTCGCTTGCTGAGCTGCCGGAGTTGCCGCTCCCGGCCAAGCAGGCGGCCGAAGCCGGAAATATCCCCCTGCAGGAGTCGGCGCAGACGACGGAGGCTGAATAATCTGAGTGAAAAACGGAGGTGCGGACAATGGTCGGAAAGATCCTTTTGGGTGTCCTCCTGTTCCTTTTGCTTTTGTGCCTCATACCCGTCTACGTCTGCATCGTCTACGACGGCGAGGTCACGCTCGGCGTGCGTGCGCTCGGCATCCGCATCCCGATCCTGCCGAAGAAAAAGAAAAAAATCCATCTGCGCCGCTTCAGTGCAGCCCGCGTGCGCCGGCTGCGGGAGCAGGAGCGTCTCGAACGTCTGAAAAAACTGAAAAAGAAGCAAGAGGCGGCAAAGAAGAAAAAAGCCGCCGCCGAGCAGAAAAAGAAAGAAAAGCAAAAGCAGCTGCCGCCTCCGGAGGTCTCCGACGAGCCGGGCACGATCCGCATCCTTCTGCGCATCGTCGGCGACGTGCTGGACACCTTCTTCGGCCGGCTGCGTGTAAAAATGCTGCGTCTGCGCATCACCGTCGGCGCGTCTGACGCCGCCAAAACCGCCATCATGTACGGGATCGTCTCGCAGGGCGTCGCCTGTCTGATGGAACTGGTCGCACAGAAGACCCGCTACCGCCGCGTGAAGTGCGCGGAAGTGGAGGTCGTCCCCGATTATCTTGCCCAGAAGACGACGGCGGATGTGGATCTGCGATTCGGTCTCAGCCTCGCCGATCTCATCGTCACGGGCGTCAAGCTCGGCGTGCGCTTCCTGCGCGAAAAATATCCCGTCAGGCCGCGCGTTGATACAAAATACAGCAAACGATCCGTTGAAAGACGTACAATACAGAAAGGATGAGCGCCATGAGTGAGAACAACAAATTGAACGAAATCATTCAGACCTCCCTGGAGAGCATTCGCTCCATGATCGATTCCAATACGATCATCGGGAATCCGATCACCACCGCCAATGGAACGCTGATCATCCCCGTTTCCAAGGTCTTCGTCGGCTTTGCCTCCGGCGGCCTCGATTATCTGGGAAAGAAGCAGGAAAACGCCGCCTCGAACAATTTCGGCGGCGGCGGCGGCACCGGGCTGACGGTATCGCCGGTCGCTTTTCTCATCGTCGCGCCGAGCGGCAATGTGGAGCTCCTCAACGTCAACGAACCGACGGGCGGTCTCGATCCGGTATCGCAGATCGTCGGCCTGCTCGAGCGCTCGCCCGATCTGATCGCGCGCGTCAAATCGCTGTTTGAAAAGACGCCCGCCGAAAAGGAGTCCTCCGCCGAGGCGCAGGACACGAAGGCTGAGAAATAATCCCCGCGCTGCGCGCAATTTCATTGCATACCCCCGTGACGTCGGGAGAAGATAGAAGTATCTCAATGACACGGAGTATGCTCATGAAACGAATTGTCTGTCTTTTGCTTGCCTTAATCCCGCTGTGCGCATTCGCGCGGACAGCCGCCGCGGCCCCCGTCCTCTCGGCGCATGCCGCGGTGCTGATGGAATCGCAAAGCGGCGACGTACTGATCGACTGCCGCGCGCAAGAGCGGCTGCCGATGGCCAGCACGACCAAGATCATGACGGCACTGGTCGCGCTGGAAGAAGGCGATCTGTGCGCAATCGTCCACATCCCCGCAGAAGCGACGGGAATCGAGGGCTCGTCTGTCTATCTTAAACCGGGTGAGGAGCTGACGCTCGAGCAGCTTCTGCTTGCGCTGATGCTGGAGAGCGCCAACGACGCAGCGGCGGCCATCGCCATCAGCGTCGCAGGTGACATTCCCACCTTTGCTGAGAAAATGAACGAGACGGCGCGCCGTCTCGGTCTGACGAATACGCATTTTACCAATCCCCACGGGCTTGACGACGAGGAACACTATACGACCGCGTACGATCTTGCCCTTCTGACGCGCTATGCGCTCGAGAACGAGGATTTTCGCCGGATCGTGTCCACGCGCAAGGCGACCATTCCGCTCTGCGGCGCGGAAGGCACGCGCGTTCTCGTCAATCACAATCGCCTGCTGCGCGTCTACGACGGCGCCATCGGCGTGAAAACCGGTTATACCCGCCGCTGCGGGCGCTGTCTGGTTTCCGCCGCCGAGCGGGACGGCGTGCGCATGATCGCCGTAACGCTGAACGCTCCCGACGATTGGCGCGATCACGAGGCGATGCTCGACTACGGCTTCTCCCAGTATACGCTCTGCACGCTGGCGGAGGCGGGCGAGATCGCCGTCACCATTCCCTGCCTCGGCGGGGTCCCCTCGTCCGTTTCCGCATCCAATGCGGAGACGGCCTCAGCGGTACTGCGCAAAACGCACGGCGCGGTGACCGTGACCGTCGAAGCCGATCACCATCTGTGCGCGCCAGTCGCCGCAGGCGAAACGGTCGGCACGGTGCATTTTTCCTGTGACGGCCGGGAGATCGCACGCTGCGCGCTGACGGCGCGCACCTCGTCCGATGCGATCCCGCCGCGCCGGTCGCTCTTTGATCGCCTGCTGCAAAGTTTCCAAGGAGAGTGAGAAGCATATGCCGACGATGCGGCTGCAAAAATATTTTTCCGACTGCGGCGTTCTGTCCCGGCGCGCAGCGGAGGCGGAGATCGCCGCCGGCCGCGTCTGCGTGAACGGAATTCCCGCCTCCCTCGGCGACAAGATCGATCCGGAACACGACGCCGTCACCTGGAACGGCACGCGCGTTTGCCCGCCCGCTCATCGCACCGGGCGTACATACATTCTTCTCAACAAGCCAGTCGGCTACGTCACCACGGTCCGGGACGACCGCGGACGGCCGACGGCGCTCTCGCTTCTTCACGGCGTGACGCAGCGCGTCTATCCCGTCGGCCGCCTTGATCTGTATTCCGAGGGACTGCTTCTGTTCACGGACGACGGAGCGCTGGCCAATCGTCTGATGCATCCCTCCCACAGCATTCCGAAGCGGTATCACGTGACGCTGAAGGGCACCCTCACGGAGGCCGACGCAGCCCGTTACAGCGAGCCGATGATGCTGGACGGGTATTTGCTCCGCCCAGTCGAATCACGGCTCCTGCGCGCCGGTGAACGGCTTCCGGACGGTGTCACAGCCTCCGAGATTGAGCTTGTGCTTCATGAGGGGCGAAACCGCCAGATCCGCCGCATGAGCGAACAGCTTGGCTTCACCGTGATCCGCCTCCGCCGCGTCGCGCTCGGAGAGCTGACGCTGCAGGGGGTTCCGTGCGGCCGCTGGCGGCATCTGACGGCGGAGGAAATCGAATATCTGCAATCTGCTTCCACGGAGGTACTCCCCGATGCTGGTCATCAAACCGATTCAGAATAAGGATACGCAAAAGAAAATCGTCGAGGCGTGCGGCGGCGTCTATCTCGCCGACGCGCTTGCCTACGGCGCCTACGATTGCGAGGACGACGGCGAGACGGTCCGCGCCCTGCTCGGCGCATGCCAGTTCTCGCTTCTCGCCGACTGCGGCTCGATCGCGCTTCTCCGCGCCGCGCCCGGCGTGGACGATGCGGAAGCGCTGATGATCATGGCGCGGGCCGCCATGAGCTTTCTCTTCCGCTGCGGCTATCCGCGCGCCGTACTGGAAGCGGGCGCGGCCGACGACGCCCTGGCCGACGCGCTGAACTTCACCCCCGATGCCGACGGCGTGCGCGCCATCGATCTGCCGCGGTTTTATGAATCGCCCTGTCACTATCAGGCCGAATCCGGCGGCTCCGGCCGCTGAGCTTTCCATAAAAATCAAACCGGAGATGCCTCTCCGGTTTGACTTTCTTTCCGCCTGGCTCAGCCGCTGTGAATCAGCTCCGAGACCGTGACAAACTGATATCCGCGCTCGATCAGCACGGGAAGAAACTGCGCGAGCGCCTGCGGCGTCGGCGACGGTTTCCCGCCCACCGCATCATGACAAAGGATAATATCGCCGCTGGCAATGTGCGTAAGCACGTTTTCTGTGATTTTTTCCGGCGGCGTGTGTGCCCAGTCCAGCGTATCGATCGTCCAGAGGATCACTTCGTAATCCAGCGTGCGCGCGGCGGTGCAGACGTTGTGATCGTACAGTCCGCCCGGCGGACGCAAAAGCTTCGGCCGCTGATCGCTCAGCTCCAGGATCACGTTTTCCGCGTGCAGGATCGCCTCTTCCACCGCGGCCTCGCTCTGGCGATGCAGATAGGTGTGGTCGTAGGTGTGGTTGCCGATCTCGTGCCCTTCCCGCTGGATCCGGGCAATCAGCTCCGGATACCGCTCGGCGTTCTCACCGATAAGAAAGAACGTCGCGTGGATCCCGTACTCCGCCAAAAGATCCAGAATTTCCGGGGTATAGACCGGATGCGGGCCGTCGTCGAAGGTCAGCGCAATCCGGTTTTCTTCATTAAAATGCGAAGAATAGACGGCCTCCTCGCGCACCCACGTCTGTGCCGGACCGGCCGGAGCCAGCCCGGCACAGACGACGGCCAGAAACGCCGTCAGCATCCGTCTCGGGGAAGCGCGCATGCGGATCAGCCTTCGCCCGGCGCTGTCAGAGCGTCCATTGTACCGAAGCGGAAGCCGCGTTCCCGGAGCGCATGGATCAGATCCCGCAGGATGGCTGCATTCGTCGCCGACGTCGGATGAAGCAGCAGCACTTCCCCGTTGTGCACGCCGCCCAATATCTTTTCCATCGCGTCGTGCGGACTCATTTGCCGCTCATTATCCCAGTCGACATATCCATAGCTCCAGAATATCGTTTTATATCCCGCATCCTGCGCAAAACGCAGATTTTCTTCACTGAAGCGTCCCTCCGGTGGTCGGTAATACGGCGCCGCCTCCACGCCGAGCGACTGCACTGCGTCGCGCAGCGCCGCCAGCTCTGCCTGAAACGCTTCGGCTGAGTGTACCTTCGTCATGTCGTGATGGGATGCGGTATGATTGCCGATCAGATGCCCCTCCGCCGCCATGCGCCGGATCAGCTCCGGATGGCTGTCGACCAGGTGCTTCAGCACAAAAAAGCAGCCTGGTACCTCCTCGTCACGCAGAACGTCAAGGATTTTCGCTACATTTCCGTTTTCATATCCGGCGTCAAAGGTCAGATAGATCACCTTTTCCTGCGCCGCCGGATCGCTGTGGCGATGGTCGATATAAAAGCCGTCGTACTGCTCGATGAAGCGCATCGATGCGTCGCATTCCGGCTGTGTGCCGTCGGCGGTATGCCGGCAATACCAGCTGAAGGCCGCCTGCGGCTCGGCGGCAGCCGGCAGCAGCAGCGCCGACAGAAGGATCCAGCCGGAGATTGCTGAAAGTGTAAATTTTTTCATTGTGTCACTCCTTTCGCCCCAACGCTATTCTGCGCGTCCGACAAAGAATTACCCGCTGAAATCGTTGGAGGATCTGTTATTGGGTTCATGCAAATCCTGACAATCAGCAATATAGACAATCTATACCGCTTTATTACGCATTATTTGTGCCGTTTGCATCTTGACGCCGCGACGGCTTTCTAGTATAATATTAGCATAAATTTTCACTATATACATTAATTATGCATTGTGAGGCAATCATGAAAAAAGAAATCAAAAAAATCGTACTTGCGTATTCCGGCGGCCTTGACACCTCCATCATCATTCCGTGGCTGAAGGAAAACTATCCGGGCTGCGAGGTCATCGCAGTTTCCGGCAACGTCGGCCAGGGCACGGAGCTCGACGGTCTCGAGGAAAAGGCGCTGAAGACCGGTGCCTCCAAGTTGTACATCGAGGATCTGCGCAAGGAATATGTGGAAGAATTCATCTGGCCGTGCCTGAAGGCCGACGCCAAGTATGAGGAGTATCTGCTCGGCACCTCGCACGCGCGTCCCTGCATTGCCAAGCGTCTGGTCGAGATCGCCAAGGCGGAGGGCGCTGACGCCATCTGCCACGGCTGCACCGGCAAGGGCAACGACCAGGTCCGCTTTGAGCTCACGATCAAGGCCTTTGCGCCGGATATGGAGATCATCGCGCCGTGGCGCATCTGGAACATTCAGTCCCGTGACGAGGAGATCGACTACGCCGAGGCGCACAATGTCCCGCTGAAAATCAACCGCGAGACGAATTACTCGAAAGATAAGAACCTCTGGCATCTGAGCCATGAGGGCCTTGATCTTGAGAGCCCTGCCAACGAGCCGAACTATCAGAAGAAGGGCTTTCTGGAGCTGAGCGTCTCCCCGGAGGAAGCGCCGGACGTGCCGACGTATGTGACACTCCATTTCGAGAAGGGCGTGCCCACCGCGCTCAACGGCGAAGAGCTGGACGGCGTGACGCTGATCGAGAAACTGAACGCGATCGGCGGACAGAACGGCATCGGCATTCTCGACATCGTGGAAAATCGTCTGGTCGGCATGAAGAGCCGCGGCGTCTACGAGACGCCGGCCGGCACGATCCTCTATAAGGCGCACAACGTGCTGGAAACGATCACGCTGGACAAGGAAACGTCGCACTTCAAGAACATCGTCGCGCAGAAGCTGGCGGAGTTGGTGTACAACGGCCAGTGGTTCACGCCCCTGCGCGAGGCGATCGCCGCCTTCGTGGACGAGACGCAGAAAAACGTCACCGGCGACGTCAAGCTGAAGCTCTACAAGGGCAATCTGATCAACGCAGGCGTCACCTCACCCTACACGCTGTACGATGAGCAGACGGCCTCCTTCGGCAAGGACGAGGACTACAATCAGAAGGATTCCGCGGGCTTCATCAATCTCTACGGCCTGCCGATCAAGGTACGCGCCAAGCTGCTCGGCGACAAAAAATAAGATCTGAATAATGAAAATGATCTGGCCGTGAGGCGGTCAGATCATTTTCGTATCTGTACGGAGGGGAAAATGAAAGGAAAAATGTGGGACGCGCGCTTCTCCAAGGCGGTCAACGCCCGCGTCAATGATTTTAATTCGTCCATCGGTTTCGACTGCCGCATGGCTCGCTGCGATATCGAAGGCTCCATCGCCCACGCGACAATGCTCGGCGAATGCGGCATCATCGAGAAGGCAGAGGCGGAAAAGATCGTCACTGCGCTCTCCGGGATCCTCGCAGATCTCACCTCCGGCGCGCTGGAGATCGATCCGGAGGCCGAGGACATTCACATGTTCGTAGAGGCGGTGCTGACGGAACGGATCGGCGAGACCGGCAAACGCCTGCACACCGCCCGCAGCCGCAACGATCAGGTGGCACTCGATATCCGCATGTACCTGCGCGGCGAGATCGCGGAAATCCGTTCGCTGATCCTGGCGCTGCTCGAGGTGATCCTGACCAAGGCGAAGGAAAATACGCAGACCGTCATGCCAGGCTATACGCATCTGCAGCGCGCGCAGCCGGTGACGTTCGCGCATTATATTCTTGCCTACGCGCAGATGCTGGAACGAGACCTCTCCCGGCTGGACGACGCGCGTCGCCGCATGAATGTGATGCCGCTCGGCTCCGGCGCCCTGGCCGCGACGACGTATCCGATCAATCGGCAGCGCGTCTGCGAGCTGCTCGGCTTTGATGGCGTGACGGAGAACAGCATGGACGGCGTCTCCGACCGCGATTTCGTGATCGAGCTGGCGTCTACGCTCTCGATCCTCATGATGCACATGAGCCGCTTCGCCGAGGAGATCATCCTCTGGTGCTCGTCGGAGTTTCGCTTTATCGAACTCGACGATGCCTATTCCACCGGCTCCTCGATCATGCCGCAGAAGAAAAATCCCGACGTTGCGGAGCTGGTGCGCGGCAAGACCGGCCGCGTGTACGGCGATCTGACGACGCTGCTCACCATGATGAAGGGGCTTCCGCTGGCGTACAACAAGGACATGCAGGAGGACAAGGAAGCGATCTTTGATGCCATCGACAATACGAAGATTTCGCTCGAGGTCTTCACGGCGATGTTTGCCACGATGACTGTCCGCGCGGACAATATGCGGCGCGCCGCCTCCCGCGGCTTCATCAACGCCACAGACTGTGCCGATTATCTGGTCAAGCGGGGACTTCCCTTCCGCGACGCCTACAAGATCAGCGGCCGGCTGGTCGCACATTGCATTGCTGAAGACACGACGCTGGAGGCGCTGCCGCTGGACGTGTACCGCGACTACTCACCGCTGTTCGGCGAGGACGTCTACCGGGCGATCGATCTCGACACCTGCGTGGCCGGGCGCATCGCCTACGGCGGACCGGCGCCGCAGTCCGTCGCGCATCAAATCGAACTGCTTGAGGAATATCTCAGAAAAAATGTCTGAGGAACGCAAAAAATTCCCCGTATGCTGCGGCATACGGGGGATTTTTGACAGAATCAATAGGTACCTTCGGTGCTGAAGACGACGCCGGACGCATCGTCCTTGACGCGGGAGGTCTTGATCTTCTCCTGCAGATACTTCCAGAACTCCTCGCCGTCGTTCGGAAGCTCCACGTCCGCCTGTTTCCAGGTCGAGAGCATCATGGCGTTCGAAATCGAAAGGCCGTTGATTCCCTCATAGCCGGATGCGAGCAGGGGCTCGCCGAAGAGAAGGTGGTTCGTGTAATTCTTGAGGATGCCGACGTGTTGTTCGCCGCCGTTCTCGAAACGGATCTCCTCGGTCGTGGTATCGACCTTCTTGAAGCCTTCCTTGGTCGTGAAGCAGAACTCGCGCTCATCCATCGCCAGCTTGGTGTACTTGAGAACGCCCTTTTCATAGACGAGTTTGCCCTTCGAACCGGTGATCTCAAGACGGTTGGTACCGGGGCACTCACCGGTCGTCGTGATGAACACGCCGGTCGCGCCGTTCGGATACTCGGCATAGGCAGTCACGTCGTCCTCCACCTCGATGTCGTGATACTTACCGAAGGAGCAGAACGCATGAATCTTATTCGGCATGCCGAAAATCCACTGCCAGAGGTCGAGCTGATGCGGGCACTGATTGAGCAGCACGCCGCCGCCCTCGCCGGCCCACGTTGCACGCCATCCGCCGCTGTTGTAATACGCCTGCGTGCGGTACCAGTCGGTGATGATCCAGATGCAGCGCTTGAGCGCGCCGAGCTCGCCGGACTGCACGATCTCGCGCATTTTCTGATAAGCGGGATTGGTGCGCTGGTTGAACATCAGACCGAACACCTTGCCGCTCTCGCGCGCAGCCTGCATGAACTCCTCAACCTTCTTGGTGTACACGCCGACCGGCTTCTCGCTCAGCACGTTGATGCCGGCGTGAAACGCGTCGATACCGATGATCGGATGGAAATAGTGCGGCGTCGCAATCAGAACAACGTCGATTTTCCCGCTGGCGAGCATTTCCTTGTAATCCTTGTAGTACGCAACCGCGTCCCCGCAGATTCCCTTTGCCCAGTCCAGACGATCCTGCTTCAGATCGCAGACCGCAGTCAGAACCGCGTGCGGCACTTTTCCGCCGAACAGGTTCTGGGTGTGCGAGGATCCCATATTGCCGAGGCCGACAATACCAAATCTGACCTGATCCATTTTTCCCTCCCAATATTACATTTTGCATGGAACGGACTAATTATAGCGCAAATACGAGGAAAATGCAATAGCATCCGCACTTTTTCCTCCGTAAATTCTCTGTGAACATCACGAGGCGTAGAAATTCCGGTGGATCGAATGAATCATGCGCACGACCTCGCGGATATAAGCGTTGACCGTATTGCCGCCCTGGTCGAGATCGGTCATGATGGCGAGCACATAGGGATGCTCGTCGTAAACGATCGCCATATCGTGATAGGAGGCCTCGTCCCACCCATATTTGTGGGCGCAGGGCGTCGGGTACACGGCTGAGGTAATCAGAACGGCGTAATTGGAATGAAGCATCGCGTCCTTCATGACGCTGCCGTAGGGCTCGTTCTCCTCGGTAAAGGTATAGATGGCCTCAAGAAATTTGCCGCAGTCGTCCGAGGTGAGCTGCATGAAGCCGTAGGCGGAGCCGCGGATGCCGAGCCGCCTCGCCGCTGCGTAATACTCGACGTAGCCGAACATCTCCCGCAGCTGGGCGAAGGCGACGTTGTCGCTGTACATCAGCGCGTATTTCGCCAGCTCAAGATAGGTGAGCTGCGTGCCGTCCTCCGCGTCGGCGAGCACGCCGGAACCCTCGACGGTCATCTTTTCCTTATTGAAGGTCCAGACGCGCGAGAGATCGTATTTTTCCTCCCCCGGCGCGTAACGGATCCGTCCGTTCTCATCAAGATTCGGGTGCGGTCCCTCAAAGAGCGCATTTCCCTCCTCGTCATAGAGCGGATTTCCGTCAGTGTCAAAAAGTCTCTTGTTCTCTTCAAATTCAGCGACCGCATAGAGCATGCTGTAGATGTACGGCGCTTTGATGAGGCTGGCCGAGTACATCACGTCGTCCGAATGGTAAGACAGCGTGTAGCCGCTCGAAAGATCCCGGTAATAGAACGAGAGCTGTGCCGGCGTTTCCGTGACGGTCTCCGTCTTCTCTCCGGTCTCCTCGTTCTCCTCTTCGGTCACGACGACGCGCAGCGGTCGGTTCGGCTCGGCCAGCTTCAGCAGCAGATCGCTGATTTTCCTGGCCTGGTAGCCGAAGTTCAGCGTCGTGATGTTCTCGTAATTGGCGATCAGTTCGGAAAGCGAGGCGATCTGTTCCCGATCCGCCTCGGCTTCCGCCTTCAGACGCTCGACCTCCTCCAGCAGAATCTGCTGGTATTCGTCCGAGGCTGTCCCCTCTTCGATCAGCACGTCGATCTTATGCTGCAGCGCCGTGATGGATTCGAGCTTGCTCTGCACCTCCATCTCCAGGCTTTCTTTTGTGCCGTTGAGTTGCTCAAGCTTCGCCTCGAGCGCTTCTTTTTCAGACTGTGCGTCAGAAAGCGCCCGGGTGAGCCGCTGCGCATCCGAGAGCGCGGCGAGCTCCTTGGGACTCTGGTAGGACGTGTACAGCCAGTATGAGAGACCGCAGGATGCGATCAAAAGAAGAATCAGAAGAAAGGTAGCCAGCGCGAAAACTCTGTTAGACATGGGAATAATAATGTGATATCCTTATGGGAACGGGATGAAACAACGGATCAGCGCAGATGCTCGATATATTCCGCAGCAGCAACGCCGGCGACGGCGCCGTCGGAGACGGCGGTCGCCACCTGCCGCAGCGATTTTACGCGCACGTCGCCCGCGGCAAAGAGTCCGGGCACATTTGACGCGCAGCGATCGTCCGTGGGAATATAGCCGCCCTCCATCGTCAGTGGCGAAAGCGAAGCGAGGAATCCGGTCTGCGGCGTATTGCCGACGGCGATGAAAACGGCGCTGACTGGCAGCGTCTGCGCGGGCTTGTCCGCGTCCGCGATCTCCGCGACACGCACGCCGTTCACGCGCTCGTCGCCCACGATTTCCTCGACGCGTGCAGAAAGGCAGTAACGGATGTTCTCGGCCTTTTGCGCGCGATCGACCAGGATCCGGTCGGCACGGAAGGCGTCCCGGCGATGGATCAGTGTTACCGAGCGGCAGATCCGCGAGAGATACAGCGCGTCGCCGAGCGCTGTATTGCCTCCGCCGACGACGGCGACGTCTTTTTGGGCAAAGAACCGCCCATCGCAGACAGCACAGTAGGAGACACCGCGTCCGGTGAATTTCTCCTCACCCGGCGCGCCGAGCTTCCGGTGATCGGCGCCGCTGGCGACGATCAGCGCGCGGCACGTCTCCAGCGTTCCTTCCACGTCCAGAATGAAGCCGTCCGCCCCCTGCGCGACGGACTGGATCAGGCCATAGCGGATCTCCACTCCGAGCGCCTGCGCTTGTGCGGTCATGCTGTCCGCCAAATCCATACCGGACACGTTGGGCACGCCGGGATAATTCTCAATTTCATGCGTCAGCAGCATCTGCCCGCCGCAGGAAGCGGCCTCCCAGATCACGGGATGGTATCCGGCGCGCGCGGCATAGATGGCGGCAGTCAGCCCGGCCGGGCCGCCGCCGATGATTCCGATTTCGACAGCCATTTGTTATTTCCTTTTCTATCAGTTCTGCCGCATATGCGGATGCGTATGCGGCAGAGAGGTCAATTGTTCAGATCATTATAGAACACGATTTCTTCCGGCAGACGAAGGTTGAGCTTTTCACGGGCCACCTTCACTACGTAATCATCGTCAAAGGGGGATTCAAGCGCGCTGTTCAGCGCCGCGATCCGATCCTCCGCCGCCGCGATTTCCGCCTCCAGCGCGGTTCTGCGCGCCTTCAGCGTATTGTACTCCATCTGCAGATGCACGATCATGAAGACAAAGAACAGTACGAGAATGAACATCGTAACACGCAGCATGACGCTGTTTTTCCAGATATGCATTCCCGCACTTCCTTTCTCATTGTGATTGCATCGTCTGAAGCGTAGACAGAAGATTGTTTTGGACGCGCCGCGTATAGGCGATCCGGCGCCGCCGTGCCAGACGACGGACAAGCGGAGCGAACAGCATTCGCCGCAGAAGCAGCCCGGCTGCACGCAGCGCGCGCCAAGCGAGGCGAAACGGCAGCCTGACAATCCAGTAAAGATACGCGAGCGCAACGCGAACCCCAAATGCGATCGTCTCCGAGAAGAACATCACCAGCCGTCCAGGTCCCGCGCGGTACGCAAGAAAGCCCACAGCGCAGGATACGAGATAAAACCAGCGAAGGGTTCCGTATCCGAAATCAAAGAGACAGACGCTCAGGAGCACGGCTGCCGTCAGGCAGAAGACAATATCTCCCGCCGCGATCTGACAGCTGCGAAGCCATTGCGTGCGGCGGCGCGGCGGGCGGTACACCGACCCGATCCATGGCAGCCGCTTTTCGCGGAACGCGCGTCCGGCGGCCGAATACGAAGCCAGACCGCACAGCACCCGCAGAATCCGCACGACGTCGTAAAGCGCGCCGCACAGCAATCCGAGGAGCAGAAAAGCGAGGATCGCCCGATATTGCTCCGAAGGATTCAGCGTCACGGGAACGCCTCATTCCGCCCGGCGGGAAAAGAAACTCCTTCTCACCCGCGGCTTTGCCTGATAGATCAGCGCGTCGATCGTACCTGTGATAACGACGCGGCCGCTGTCCACGGAGAACGAATCGATTTTCAGATCCTCTCCGTCCACGGTGATCTCTCCGGCGGTACTGTGCAGCACGACGCCTCTTTCATCAAAGCTTTCGACTTCCAGAATGCCGCTCAGCTCGGCACGCTGCCGATTCTCAATGGTTACGCTGTGCGGCGCTGCCGTTAAAGCGGTCATACGCATCCTCCGTCCCTTGCATCTGTTCTACAGTATGCAAGGCAGCACGCGTTTATGACTCAATCGGGCAGAACTTCGTACAGGGAGGCGGCATCCGCTTTGCCGACGTGCTCTTTCACGTCAAGCACGCGGATCCGAAGCGTCTTTTCACCGAAGGTGATCGCAATCACGTCGTTTTCCCTGACGTCATAGGACGCCTTCGCCCGCTTGCCGTTCACAGTGACATGCTCGGTGTCGCAGGCCTCGTTGGCGACCGTACGGCGCTTGATGACGCGGGATACCTTCAAATACTTATCCAGTCTCATGAAAGCCTCCTGAGGGGAGAAACAGCTCCAGTGACGGCACCGGAGCTGACGCGGGGATCAGTGATTGACAGCTTCCTTCAGCGCCTTGCCGGCAGCAAACGACGGATGCTTGGAGGCGGGAATGGAGATGGATTCACCGGTCGCCGGGTTGCGGCCGGAGCGGGCCTCTCTCACCTTGACCTCAAAGGTGCCAAATCCGGCGATCTGGACCTTCTCACCATCGGTGAGGGCCTTTTCAACGGCATCGAGCGCTGCGTTGATGCAGGCCTCCGTGTCCTTCTTCTTCAGCCCGGACTCGCGGGCAACAATCTCGATCAGCTGGGTCTTATTCATGGCAGTTTAGATCCTTTCCTTTTTTGTCTTTCCCATATGGGATTCTTTTTCTGCAGAGCATATATTATTATATCATCCGGGCACCAAAGAATCAAGGGTTTTCCGGGTTTTTTTCGCGGTGCGGACAGGTTTTTTATGAGAATGCGCGTCCCGCTAGCTCCGACAGGTGCGCTGCATCGCCGCCGGACAGTTTCTCCGCCTCGGTCAGCTCGGCGACGAATCGGTCCGTGCGGTGACTGAGCGCTTCCTCCGCGTCCAGTCCTTCCCTCTGCGCAAGCGCGCAGAGGGAGAACAGCAGCTGACCGAGTGTGTCCGCTGCCTTTGCGGCTTCGCCCGCCGCGGTTTGTGCAGTCAGCTGCTCTGCCGCCGCCATCACGTCCGCAGCGCAGGCGGACGAATCGCGGGCGACGCCGGCCTTCGCGGCCTTCTTGATGCATTTCTGCGCCCGCATCAATGCGGGAAGCGCGGGCGGCACGGCGGCAAGGGATCCGGCCAGCCCGACGCGCTGTTTCTCCTCCGTTTTGATCTTCTCCCAGGTATCGAGCATCTGCTCGGCGCTGCCGCTCTCTCCGCCGACAAAAATCGTCGGATGCCGATGAATCAGCTTCGCGCAGACGTCGTGGATCACGTCGTCTATGGAAAACTCGCCGTCCTCTTCAGCGATCCGCGCATGGAAGATTACCTGCAGCAGCGCGTCGCCCAGCTCCTCGCGCATCAGCGCCGGATCCTCACGATCGATGGCCTCGACGACCTCATAGGTCTCCTCGATCAGATTGGCACGAATGGAATGGTGCGTCTGCGCGCGATCCCACGGACAGCCGTTCTCCGAGCGGAGCAGCGCCATGATCCGAATAAGCGAGGAAAAATCGTGCCGTTTCTCTTCGGCGAGCGCCTTGGCTTCGGATGAAATCATGTGTACTTCCCTTCTTATACTGTTTATTGCTGCGCTTCGCGCACGAGATGGAGCCGTCTCAGAACGGACAGCAGCCTCTCTCCCTTTGGGAGCAGACGGATATCGTCCGCCGTGACCGCACGGATGAGGAAAATCATCAGCGCATAGACAAGTACGGCAAACAGGATCGAGAGCAGCGTGGGGATCCGCCCGCCGAGGCCGATTATCGTGGTAAGAAACGCATAAGCGCCGACCGCCGAGGCGGCACACAGGAGGCTGGCCGCAAGCGGCCGTCCGAAGACGCGGCCCATATTCGGCATTACGCCGATCTTTTTGGCGACGAAGAACAGATTCATGCCGGTCGCAGTAAGATAGCAGAGAAACGTGCTGACGGGCGTGCCGTACATACCGATCCAGTGCAAAAGGATATAGTTGGAGGTAAGCTTTACGACGGCGCCGGCCAGCATGGAGTAAAGCGGCATCCGCTCATAGCCGCAGGCCTGCAGAAGTGCGTTGGTGACGGACAGCAGACAGACAAAGAAGGTGGACGGTGCGAGCAGCGAGAGCAGCGGCCAGGCCATCTCCACCGACTGCGACTTATACAGCATCGACAGGATCGGTTTCGACAGCGCGGACATGCCGAGCGCGCACGGCAGACCGATCAGCACCGCCACGCGCAAGGCGGATTCCATGATGCGGTTGGCGCGGGTGTGGTCGCCGGAGGAGCGTGCCATGGTGAGCAGCGGGATGATCGAGTAGGAAATCGGGTAGATCAGATACGGCGGCATGTTGAACATCGGCACGGCCAGCGAGGTATAGTTGCCGTACACCGTCGTCGCCGCTTCCTCCGTCATGCCGATCGTCTGCAGGATCCGTTCCACCAGGACGGCGTCGAGCAGGTTCGTGATGCTCATAACGGACGAGCTGATAGTGATCGGGATGGCGATCACGGCGATGCGGCGGAGGATCTTCCCTGCCGGCTCGACGTCCTCTGATTCCTCGCCCTCGGCGAGGAATTCCGCATTATAGCGTTCCTCATGAAAGAGCAGCTTGTAAAAGGTCAGAAATACCATGCCGAGCCCAGCGCCGATCGTCAGTCCGACGGCGGCGTAGGCGGCGACGATGTGGATCTCATACCCCTGTGCGAGCGCATAGCGGGCGAAGGTGATGCCGAGCAGCAGCTTGCACAGCGCCTCGATCATCTGCGAGACGGCGGTCGGCAGCATCTGCTGATAGCCCTGAAAATAGCCGCGGTAGGCGCTGGAAATGCTGATAAAGAACAGTGTCGGCGCGATGGCGATGATGCAGTACATCGTGGACTCGGCCTTCAGCCCGTATTTGGCGTATGGACGCGCGCCGAAGATCATGATCAGCATGCCGATCAGGCCGACGGCAAAAAACAGCAAAAGCGCGATGCGGAAGATCCGCTTCGCCTGGCGCAGCTGCCGCTTCGAGCGGCTTTCCGAGAGCATCATGGCCAGCGCGACCGGCAGACCGTTGGTGGCGATCATGAAAAAACAGGTGTAGAGCGTGTAGGCGTGGGAATAGTAGCCCATGCCCGTGTCGCCTACAATGTAGTTCATCGGGATTTTGAAAAGGAGCCCGATTCCCTTGATGATCAGATTGGATATGGTCAGGATCAGCACGCCGGAAAAAAACAGCTTCGTGCTGTTTTTCACCTTCGGCGGCGAATCCGGTTTCTCGTTGGTACGCAAAATCAAGCCTCCCCCTTGGGCTGTACGGATCAGCCGAGGAATTCGTGGTAGATGGAGTTGACCGGCAGGCAGGCCGGGTCGATGTCGTTGCCGGACAGCTGTGAGAGCTTTTCGCACAGCGCGGCGGCATCGGCGGCGTAGGGGCTGCTCTCCGGCACACGCTGGAGCAGCGGCACGGCGAACTGCGCCAGCATGAAGAGCTCATACGGCTGCAGCGAATTGATCACGTGACGGCAGGAGCCGACGTGCGGAAAGATGTTCTTGTCTTCATTGTCGCGCACGCCCTGCCAAAGCTCCAGCGTCAGATCAGGCGCCGCGGAGCGGAAACGGAAATCGCGTACGATCCGGCGCGCGAGACGGACCTCGTTTGCGGAGAAAAAGACGCCGTTGACGGTGATGTCGTCCATTACGGAGATGAAGACGCTGTCGTGCACATACCCCTCAAAGAGCGCGGTGACCTCCGGATAGATGGCTTGAATGCCCTCAAAAACCAGGATATCGTTGGGCGTGCAGGTATATTCGTAGGTGCCGACCCTTGCGCCGGTATGAAAGCTGTAGCGCGGCAGCGTCGCGGGCAGCTCACGAAGCATGCGGTCCACGCAGTAGCGCAGATAGTCCACATCGATCGAGGCGATGCTGTCCATGTCCACGCGGCCGTCCACCACGGGCATATCCGCGCGGTTTTTGTAGAAATCGTCGATGGAAAAGACCTTGGCGACCTTACCGGAAGCGTTGATTTCCTCGATCAGCTTCCGTGCGGCGGTCGTCTTGCCGGAGCAGGTCGGGCCGGACAGTGTGATACTCTCCAGATTCTCCCGATGTACGGTCTCCCGCACCAGTTTTCCGAGGCGATATTCAAAATTCTGATCACAGAGCGCGACGAAGGCGGCGCCTTCCTCGGGCGTGCGGATCGACCGGTTGATGCAAATCATGTACGTTCCTCCTTTTTCAGCAGTACGTCTTGTAGAAGGCGGCGGCAAAATCGGCAAACGCACGCGTGCGTGCATCGAGATTTTCCGGCGCGTAATCCTTCAGGTATTCATATGGATATTTGGCTTCAAATATGCGGTCGATACGCTGATCGCCGTCTTCCTTCATGGGTGAGACGAATTTCGTGACGGCGGAGGCGCCGGCGGCAAAGATGCTGTGCACCTCCTCCATCATGTAGATGTTGTAAAGGCCCTCCCGTCCGGCGCGGGCATAGCCCACGTTTTCCAGATTGCCAACCGTGTTCTTCTGACGGTACATATAATACGGGATGTAGCCGCCGCCGAGCAGTGTCCTCTGCGCATAATCCACCGCCGCCGCGGCCTCCAGCCCCACCCGGTCGTACACGGACTTCTCCTCCCAGCGGATGTCCGCCGATTTCTTGACGCAGAAGGTGTGCACGGTGACGTTCTCCGCGCCGAGCGGCAGGATCCGGTCAAGCGACGAAGCGAAGCTGTCCGCGCTCTCGCCGGGCAGGCCGGCGATCAGATCGACGTTGACCTGCGGTATGCCGCTTTTGCGAGCGGTCTCGAAGGCTTCAAAGAACTGCGCGGCAGTATGCCGGCGGCCGATTGCGGCCAGGATCTCCTCGTTGAGCGTCTGCGTATTCACACTGATGCGCGTCACTCCGTATTCGCGGGCGACGGCGAGCTTTTCGGCCGTGATGGTGTCGGGCCGTCCGGCCTCCAGTGTGAACTCTGCGAGCGCCGCGACGTCCGTCTCCGCGGCGATCGTTTCAAGAAGGAAGCGAAGCTGTGCCGGATCGAGCACCGTCGGCGTGCCGCCTCCGATATAGACAGTGGAAACGGGAATGCCGAGCGAGCGGATCACCGCGAAAACACTTCGAATGTTGGTGCGCAGCGCCTCGAGATACGACGGGATCAGCGACAGCAGCTTACCGGAGGTATAGGAAACGAACGAGCAGTAAGCGCAGCGCGAGGGACAGAACGGAATCGCAACGTACACCGAGCAGCGGCGGGCAAGCTCCGGGCGGATCAGCCGACGCTCGGCATCGGCCACCGCCGCAGCCAGAGAGGCCTTGTGCGGCGCAGCCAGATATTTATTCTCGATCCAGTGCGCGGCCTCCTCGAGGCTGTCGCCGGCGCGGAAGCGCTCGGAGGCCAGCTTGGCCGGACGCACGCCGGTCATGATGCCCCACGGGGGACGCACTCCTGTCAAAGCAGAGGCGGCCCGGTAAAACGCCGTGCCGGCTGCGATCTGCCGCGCACGGGCAGGATCGATGCCAACCTCAACACAGCAGTCGCCGGCGCCGTCGGCGCGCTCCGCGCCGATTTTCAGCGCAACGTCGGCGTGCGCGCCGCACGGCGTCTCCCGCACGGTGAACGAAGCTACGGGCGTCTCCGGCGTTTCCGCCTCTCCCTCCGGGAATTTGACGCCGGGAAAAAACATCATGCACAAAGTCTGCGCATAATACGGCTTGATGTCGCCGTCGATTTTCAGAATCATTCGCTTGGGTCCTTCCTGATGATTGGCCGGACGCGCCGTCCGGCGTCAGAACGCGGATTTCGGCGCGCGCAGCACCGCGCTGTCCATCGGTATGGTCAGCGGTCCGTCGTTGACAAGAGACACCTCCATGTGCGCGCCGAATACGCCGCGGCCGACGTGTGGCAGCAGCGTCTCTATACGCGCGCAGAAGAAGTCATAAAGCTCCTTTGCGCGCCCCGGCTCCTCCGAGCCGAAGAAATCCGGCCGGTTGCCGCGGCGGTATGACGCGAGAAGCGTGAAATTCGGGATCACGAGCGCGCCGCCGCCCACGTCGAGCAGCGAGCGGTTCATCTTTCCCTCGGCATCCTCAAAGACGCGCATTTTGCAGATCTTGTCGGCGAGCAGCTCCGCATCGCGTTCCTCGTCGCCGCGCGCGACGCCGACCAGCAACATCAGCCCGCGTCCGCAGTCTCCGACCACCGTGCCGTCCACCGACACCGAAGCCGAAAGCACGCGCTGAACAATACAGATCATAATTCTCTCCTTCAGCCCAGCGCTCGCACCACAGACTGCACGTGGCGGATCGCGCGGAGGCGGGACAAAATGGAATTGAAGTGGTCGATGTTCTTGCAGCCGACTGTCAGATTGACGACGATGGAGGTCGCCGTCCGCTTCTGCGTATTGATGGAGAGCAGCACGACCTTCATCTCTGCCAGCGCCGCGGTGATCTCGGCGAGCAGCGTGATCGTGTTCTCCGCGTGAAGCTGGATCGAGGACTCGTACATCGCACCCTTATCGCTGACGCTGGCCGCTGTGTCCCATTCGGCGTGCTTCCAGCGCGCGCGGTTTTCCTCGTTCTGCATGCCGAGAATCACGTTGGGGCAGTCCCGTTTGTGCACGGACACGCCGTAGCCCTTGGTCACAAAGGCGATGATCTCGTCGCCAGGCAGCGGGCTGCAGCATTTGGCGAATTTGACCGCGCAGCCGTACTCGCCGTCGATGATGATGCCGTCCGTGTGCGTGCGGTGCCCTTCCGCGGTCTTGACCTGCTCCACCTCGAGCACCTGCGGCTCGGCGTTCTCCATCTGCTTGACGTATCGGTCATATTCGTCGCGCAGCTTCGGCGAGATCTTGCTCATCGACATCCCGCCGTAGCCGATCGTGTTGAATAGGTCCTCAGGATCCTGGATACCGACGCGGCGCGCGGTCGCCGAGGCGATCTCCAGCTTCTGCGAATCCGTCAGCTGGCGGCCGAAGCGCGTGATCTCGCGCCAAACCTCGCCGCGTCCGACGACGATGTTCTCGGCGCGCTTCTCTTTTTTGAACCACTGCCGGATCTTGGAGCGCGCTTCACTTGTGCGGACGATGTTCAGCCAGTCGCGGCTCGGCCCTTTGGAGGCGGAGGAGGTCAGGATCTCCACAATGTCGCCGGTCTCCGGCACGCGGTCGATCGGGGCGATGATGCCGTTGATCTTGGCGCCAACCATTTTGTTGCCGACGCCGGAATGGATCGCATAGGCGAAATCGATCAGTGTAGAGCCCTGCGGCATGGAAATCACGTCGCCCTTCGGCGTGAAGACAAAGGTTTCGTCATGGAACAGATCGATCTTCAGGGCGTGCATGAACTCGTCCGGATCGACGGCGGTGTTTTCCGTATCGATCAGCTTGGCGATCCAGGAGAGCTTGTGATCGATATCCTCTTTGCTCTGCTCGCCGGATTTGTATTTCCAGTGTGCGGCGATGCCGTATTCGGCGATATGATGCATCTCCCAGGTACGGATCTGCACCTCGAAGGGGATGCCCGCGCGGCCGATCACGGTCGTATGCAGCGACTGATACATGTTCGGCTTGGGCGTCGAAATATAATCCTTGAAGCGGCCGGGAACACTCTTGTACAGCTCATGGATCACGCCGAGCGCGGTATAACATTCCAGTTCGGTATCGACGATGATGCGCAGCGCGTAGAAATCGTAGATCTGGTCGAAGCTTTTGTTGTGGTTGAACATCTTGTTGTAGATGCTGTACACGGTCTTCACGCGGCCCTCCAGCGTGAAATGGATGTGATATTCCGAAAGCTTCTCCGAGATATAGGTGCGGACGTTTTCCAGAAAATCGCGGTTCAGACCGTATTTCTGCTCGATGTCCGCGTTCACCTCGGCGTATCCGATCGGATCGAGATAGCTCAGCGCCAGGTTTTCCAACTCCTGCTTGATGCGCTGCATACCGAGGCGGTGCGCCAGCGGCGCGTAGACGTTCATCGTCTCCAGCGCCGTCGTGCGGCGTTTGTTCTCCGGCTTGGCCGACAGCGTGCGCATATTGTGCAGCCGGTCGCAGAGCTTGATGAAAATCACGCGGATATCCTTCGACATGGCGAGAAGCATCTTGCGGATGTTTTCCATCTGCGCTTCTTCCTTGTCCTCGATCTGGATATTCGACATTTTGGTCAGGCCGTCCACCAGCATCGACACGTCAGCGCCAAAGCGATCCGCGATTTCCTTGAGGCTGGTCTTGTCCGGGCAGTCCTCGACCGTATCGTGCAGAAAGGCGGCACAGATCGAGTCGGTGTCCAGCCCCAGCGAGGCGACGATCTCCGCCACGGCCACCGGATGCGAAATATACGGGTCGCCGCTGTTGCGGAACTGGCCCTCATGGATGCTGGCGGCGTATTCAAAGGCGCGCTGGATCTTCGGAACGTCGTAATTCTTGCCGCTTACCTCAAGGATTCCGAGGAGCTTTTCAATTGTGACCGGCTCGCGGTCGATACTTACGGCTTCGGTCATCGTTTCTCACATTCTTTCATTATTGCTCGGCCCTTATTGCGCGGCCGCGGGCGCGCAGCGGCGCAGCTTCTGAATCGTCTCGGCGCGCTCAAGATCGGTTTTGCCGGCGGGCGGTATGTACCGGTAGCGAACCACCTCGCGCGGATCGGAGGACGCCTCCTGACCGATCAGGCGAAGCTCGCCCAGCGCGGCGAGGATCAGCTTCAGACGCGCATAGGGAATGCGGATCCCGGAAGAAGTGAGCAGATGCCGCAGCGCGCGGATGCTGTACACTTCATGACCGAGAAACAGCTCGCGCCGCAGCGCCGTATAGACGCGGGCGAAATCGTCGCGGCTCGGACAGACGGCGGCATACTCCTCTGCGGGAAGGGGCTTTCCCTCCTCCATCGCGTAGCAGATATGCCGGTAGAGCGCATGCTCGGCCTCCTCCTGCGCGCTCTGCTCGCCGCAGAGGCGCAGATCGCGCAGAATGCACTGCACTGCGCGGTTTCCCTGGAACTCATTGACATCCAGCTGATAGAGGATCTCCACGCGGTCGCCGGGATACACGTCGATATCCTCCAGCGAATGACGGAAATACATGGCCGTCACGGTGATGCCGTCCCGGCTCAGCTGAAAACGGACATGCTTGCCGCCGCCGACCGCGCCCACGTCCGCGACGGTCATGTCGGCGCTGTAAAAGAGCGGCATCGGATTGCCGATCCCGTATGGCTCAAGGCACAAAAGCTCCTCTGCCTGGATCAGCGTCATCTCGGCGGGCAAAAGCTCGCATTCCGCCTCCAGCACCGGCGCAGGAAAGCCGCCGGCAAAGCATTCGCGGGCATATTCGTTGATTTTTTCGCGGAAGGCGGGCAGATTGGCGCGGCGGACGGTCAGTCCGGCGGCCAGCTCGTGACCGCCGAACTTCTCGAGCAGCTCGCCGCAGGCGCTCAGCGCCTCCACCAGGTTCATTCCCTTGACGCTGCGCCCGGAGCCCTTGCCGAAATCGTCCGGCGTCGGCAAGGGTTCCGGCGTCCCTTCCGCGCCCGGCGCCTCGAAGGAGATCAGGATCGACGGGCAGCCGTAGCGTTCCGTGATGCGGGAGGCCACGATGCCGATCACGCCGTGGTGCCAGTGATCGTCGTCCAGCACGATCACCGGATCGCGGGAAAAATCGTGCCCGGCATCGATCCGCGCATAGGCGGCGGAAACGATCTTGTTTTCCTCGTTTTGCCGCTCGCGGTTCAGATCGCACAGCGTATGCGCCAGCTGCCGTGCGTTCTCCGCATCCTCACTGAGGAACAGCCGCACAGCGGGCGACGCGTCGCGCAGACGCCCGGCTGCGTTGATGCGCGGCGCGATCGTGAAGCCGATCAGCGAGGAGGTCATCTTTCTTTTGGCCGTCGATTTCGACTCGCTCATGGCGGCCGCCAGGAGAGCGCGTACGCCCTCGCGGGGCGACGTCTCCATCAGGTGGAGTCCGAAGGAGACGAGCAGCCGGTTCTCATCGAGGATCGGCATTACGTCCGCCACGGTTCCAATGGCGATCAGATCGGCAAAGCGCATGCAGATGCGCCGCACGCACTCGCCCAGCGGATCTGCCGGAGACCGCAGCGCTTCCATGGCGCACAGCAGCTTGAATACGACGCCGACGCCGGCCAGATCCTTAAAAGGAGAGGGATCGTCAGGCCGGTGCGGATTGACCACGGCGGCCGCTTCAGGGAGCTGCGGCGCACATTCGTGGTGATCGGTGATAATCAGCTCCAGCCCCAGCTCCCGCGCCGTCTCGGCCTCATGGAGCGCGGTGATGCCGGTATCAACGGTCACGATGACCTCGGCGCCCTCCCCTGCAAGGCGGCGTATTGCGCCGTCCGACATGCCGTAGCCGTCGCCGAGGCGGCTGGGAATATAATACTCCGGCGACGCGCCGAGCGACGTGAGGTAGAGATACAGACAGCTGACCGAGGTAACGCCGTCCACGTCGTAGTCGCCGAATATCACGATTTTCTTCTTTTCTTCGACCGCCGTCAGCAGCCGCTCAGCCGCGGTACGCAGATCCTTGATGACGAATGGATCGTGGAACAGCTCCGTCTTTTTGGCGAGGAAATCCCGCGCGCTTTGCGGTGTGTCATATCCCCGGTTGACGAGCAGCTGTGCGGTCACCGGCGTCAGATCGAGCGCGTCGGCAATCGCGCGCGTCGCCGCATTGTCGTGCAGCGCCGCGGAGAAGGCGCGGACAGTCCACAGCATTTCGCTTCTCGGCATCTCGCTCACGCCTCCTCTTTCTGATCTCGGATCACGGAAACAATGTGAATCTGCGGCGTGCCGCGTTTGCGGCGGTCCACGATCCAGGCGGCAGCAAAAGAAAGCACCAGACCGGCGCCGGCGGCCGCCCAGCAGATCGCGGCGGAGGCATTGAAGAGAGACGCGGCGCCGTAAAACAAAAGCGCCGCGGCGATCGGCAGGAGAAACACGAGCGCGGCGTATCCAAGGACGACGGTCGTGGCGCTTTCCAGCGCCACACGGTCGCCGATGCGGGCCTGTGCGTCGTTGCATGCCTCCGCCGTCATGACGCGGCCGGCGCCGAGCAGCTCGCCGCACGCACAGCTGCCGCCCTTCTCGCGCTTCGCGCAGCCCTCGCACATGGCGGTGCGCAGCACCTCCACACGCGCGACATCGCCGTGTGTTTCGATTACGATTCCGATCTGCTGCATGGCAGCCTCCTTCAGTAAACCAGGTTATGTTCGGGGTCTGGCGAAGCGTGCCAGAATCGCCTGCGCGACACGGATGCCGTCCACGGCGGCGCTCATGATGCCGCCGGCGTACCCGGCGCCTTCGCCGCACGGATAAATCGCTGTGTGACCGGGCGCGCAGAGCGTCTCCGCGTCCCGCAGGATCCGCAAAGGCGCAGAGGTGCGTGTTTCGATACCGGTCATCGGCACGTCCGGGGCGTCAAAGCCGTGGATCTTATGGCCGAACTGACGCAGACCCTCCTCCAGCATGGAGGTGATGAACGGCGGCAGAAGCTTGTGAAAATCCGCCGCGCGCACGTCTCCGCCCCGGTAGGTGGGAAGAATGCGTCCCGGCATGCTCCCGTGTGCGCCGGTAAGAAAGTCGCCGACGGTCTGATACGGCGCGGCGAACGTTTCGCCGCCGGCCCGGAACGCCGCTCGCTCGAGCGCGCGCTGAAATTCAATCGCGCCGGCGGGCGTTCCGTCAAAATCAGACGGGTGCACCGACACGGCCAGCGCCGCATTGGCGTTCTTGCCGCTTCGTGCGTAGTTGCTCATGCCGTTGGTGACGACGCCGCCCGCCTCGGAGGCCGCGGCCACTACCTCGCCGCCCGGACACATGCAAAAGGAATAGACGCCGCGGTCGCCGCGGCGGTAGGAAAGCGCATATTCGGCATGCGGAAGGCCGTACGCCGCGGCGGACGCGCCGTACATCGCCGCGTCCAGCTCGCTTTGCAGATGCTCGATGCGGATGCCGGCGGAAAACGGCTTGGCCTCGATGGAAAAGCCGCCGGCGAGAAGCTCCGCATACAGATCGCGCGCGCTGTGCCCGCAGGCGAGCACCAGCGCGCCCCAGGGCACGCGCTCGCCTCCGACGCGAAGCGAGCCGTCCCCAATCTGGGAAGCGCAGGCGTGATAGCGGATCTCGCCGCCCAGTGCAGTGATGCGTTCATGCACGCCGGCGACAACACGGCGCAGATGATCGGTACCGATGTGCGGCTTGGCGCGCCATAGGATATCATCCGGCGCGCCGAGCTCGCACAGCCGCTCCAACACGGCGCGGATGCGCGCGTCACCGATGCGGGTGGTCAGCTTGCCGTCGGAAAAGGTGCCGGCGCCGCCGGCGCCGAACTGGATGTTGGTATCCGGGTCAAGCGAACCGCCGTGAAAGAAGCGCTCCACCGCCGCGATGCGTTCCGTCAGCGTGCCGCCTCGTTCGAGCACGAGCGGGCGAAAGCCGCATTCGGCCAGAAGAAGCGCGCAGAACATGCCCGCCGGGCCGAAGCCGACGATCACGGGACGTCCTTTCATCGGCTCCTGCCCCACCGGCAGCGCAAGCGGCTCGCGGCTGTCCGCGCGGATGCCGAACGCGCTGAGACGCGATGCGTCGGGAAGCGCGGGAGCCTCCGCTTCGGCATACACGGTGCAGACAAACGAGATCGCGTTTTTGTGGCGCGCATCGATCGACTTGCGGTGCATGTGCAGATGCGCAAGCGGCCCGAGACCGCCGGCCTCGGCGGCGCGGCGCGCGGCAATCCGGTATGCCTCCTCGTCGGGGGCGCCGAGAGGAATGCGGATGTTTTCAATCAGGATCCGTGCGGCGGATCCTGCGGCAGACGATGTCAATTCAGCTTCACCTGTACCGTGTATTCTCCGATTTCATATACGCCGTCCGCATAAACGGAGTCGATGCGGATGACGGCCGGCTCACGGATCACGCCGGCAGAATCCGCACTGTAGCCGCTCAGATCGATCACGGCGGAGAAATCCGTCGCGCGGAGGCGGCTCAGCTGCTCCAGCGTGCCGCGAACGGTCACGGACAGGGATGTGTCGAGGATCTGATACGAGATCCCGACCGCGCCGGTCACGTCGATATCCGTCACCGTAAAGATCGCCGTGGGTGTGCCGACGGGCGTGACGGTCAGCGTCACGTTTTCCGTACCGTCGGCGGCGCTCACGCCGTCGTCCAGATAAAGCGGCACCAGCTGCGTGATCTCGCCGGAAATCTTCTTTTCATCGATCGTTGTGACGACCAGCTCCGTGAGCCGGTCGATGACTGCCGGATCGCCGCGCACGCGCAAAGTCGACGGCACGATCGTCACGCGCACATTGTCGCTGTTGAAATATCCGTATTTATACGCCGCCGTCAGAGGAAGCGTCTTGTAGGTGTAGACGGGAATCTGCACCGTAACCTCGGAGCGGGAGAGTTTCAGATAGGGATTCTCCAGCCGCGCGCCGCTTTTGTCGATCAGATACAGCTTTCCGGACGCGGTCATCGATGCGCTGATGCTGCCTAATTCGAGCGTGATCTGGGCATACTCGATCTCATCGAGCGCTTCCTTGGGACCGGTCACGACCACCGTCTCGAATTCCGGCTCCAGTTCTCCCATCTCCAGATGGCTGGCCATCGTGAACTGGGAGATCCGCGCGCGGACGCCCACGACCTTGCTCGCTTTCTCATCGCAGTACACCTGCACGGTACTCTGCGAGGTGGAGACGAGCGAGACGCCGCTCGGCAGCGTGACCTGTACCGGCACGGCGAAGGAGCCGGCTTCCGTGATGCCGGACACGTCGGCGGTGACGCGGATGTCCTCGGCGGTCACCTTCCGGACGACGCTGCGCTGTCCGACGACCGTCACGTCGATCACGTTGCCGTATCCGCTGTAGACGGAGAGGCCGTTTGTTCCTTCGAGCACGGCGGTATTCGTGAGCACCACATCCACCGAATAGTACGTCTCCTGGTGCTCCTGATTGTCGGTCTGCATAACGTAGAGCCAGATCACGAACGCAATCAGAAGGCAAAGCGCGCGTGCGATCCAGTCGCTGTATTTTTTCTTTTGCCCAAAGGTCTCGCTGAGGTTGAAGACCGGGGCGTTTCCATTATTTTGACTCATGCTTGCCGCCCTCCTTCCTCGACGCGGATGAACGATCGGCGCTGTGCGCACGGCTCAGACGGCTGCGGGCCTTTTCCATGAAGCTTTCATCCTTTTCGATCATATACCGGCTCAGCTCGTCCGCCAGCGTCGCCTCGTCGAAGCCGCGCTTCAGGGAACCCTCATAGGCCACGGAGATCACGCCGGTTTCCTCTGACACGACGACCACCACCGCGTCGCTGTTCTCGCTCATGCCGATGGCCGCGCGGTGTCGCGTGCCGAGGTCCTTGATGATGTCGGGATTGGTGGAAAGCGGAAGCAGGCAGCCCGCGGCATAAAGGCGCGCGTTGCGGATGATGAGCGCGCCGTCGTGCAGAGGCGCTTTATTGAAAAAAATATTTTTAATCAGGAACGGCGTGGGATCGGCGTTGATCACCGTGCCGGTCAGGATCAGATCACCGAGCTTGGTCGTGCGCTCCAGGACAATCAGCGCGCCGGTCCGGCTGGCAGACATATCCGCAGCGGCTGAGGCCACCGAGACGATCATCGCATGAACGGAGGAAGCGTCCTTCGACTCGCCGATGCTGCGGAAGCCGCGCAGCGACTCGCCGCCCATTTTCTCCAGCGCCGAACGGAGCTCCGGCTGAAAGACGATCACGAGTGTGAAAAGGCCGACCTGGAAAACATTCTGCAGGATGAACATCATGGCGTGCATCTGCAAAAGATCAATCAAAAAAATCAAGGCAAAGATAAGCAGCGCGCCGATTGCGAGCTTCCCCGCCCGACGGTCCCGGATGAACTTATAGGCAAAGTACAAGAGGAACGCAACGCTAAAAATATCCAATATGTCAAAGACGGTGATCGCCTTGATCGTTCTGAGTATGCTTTCAGAGGCATCTGTCAACCAGGTGGGCAGCATAGGCTCCTCCAAACAATTGTATTCAGATATTATTTTATCACATAACAGCGTAGTTTTCAAACCCTTTTTCAACATTTCATGAAAAAGATTCCCGTCCGGCGCCGTTCGCGTGGGAGATGAGGCAACAATCCACTTCGTGACGCAATATTGTTACTCATAATCTGCCCGGCGCGGTGCATAGTAATCACTGACGCGATACGGCGCAAATTATCAGGAGGAGTTCCGCCGACGGCGGAGGATAATGGAAACGGAATGAAAAACAAACGATCGATCGGGCAGCTGCACCTGGTGCTTGCCGTGCTGCTTGCCGCGGCGGTGCTGCTCGGCGCAGCGGATTATCTCATCGATGACACCCTGACGCTGCGGTACGGAGAGGTGCTGCCGGCCATGGGCGGCTTTCCGGTGCGCGCAGAGGAATCGACGGCCGCCGCCTGGACGGACGACAGAACATGGACATACTGCACGCAGTTGTTCGGCATATTTCCGCTCAAGCGCGTGGACGTCTCTTATCTGGACGACGTGCGGTTGTGTCCGGGCGGCACCCCCTTCGGCGCCAAGATTTTCTCGGAGGGATTGCTGGTCACCGGTTTCGGCGAGGTGGCCACGCCGGACGGCGTGCGCCGTCCGGCGTACGACGCGGGCATCCGCGTGCGGGACCTGATTCTGAAAATCAACACCCAGCCCGTCGCCACCGCGGAGGACATGGCGCGTCTGGTGGCAGAAAGCGGCGGTCAGCCGCTGGAGATCACAGTGCGGCGCGGTGAGGACGTGCACACCGTAACGGTCACGCCGCTCTATTCAGTCGCCGAGAGTGAATATCGCACGGGCATGTGGGTGCGGGACAGCATCGCCGGAATCGGCACGATCACCTACGTGGATCCGCACGACGGATCCTTTGCCGGACTGGGGCACGGCATCTGCGACGCCTCGTCCGGGGCGCTGCTTCCGCTGTCGCGCGGGATCGTCGTGGACGTAACGATCAGCGGTATACAGAAGGGCTCGCCGGGCATGCCGGGCGAGTTGAAGGGGTACTTCTCCTCCGGCCGCATCGGCAGCATCTGCGGCAACTCGGCGGCCGGCGTGTTCGGACTTCTGACAGATCCGCCGGCCGGCGCCGACGAATCCACCGCCATACCGATCGCGCTGAAGCAGGAGATCCGCGACGGCGAGGCCACCCTGCGCTGTACGCTCACCGACGGTACGCCGCAGGATTATACAGTTATGATCCGAAAAATCAAAAACAGTACAGATCTGAAAAATATGGAGATCACCGTGACAGATCCCGAGCTGCTTGCCGTCACCGGCGGAATCGTACAGGGCATGAGTGGCTCTCCCCTGCTCCAGGACGGGCATCTGATCGGCGCGGTCACGCACGTGCTCATCAACGATCCGACGAAGGGCTACGGCATTTTCATCGAGAATATGCTCACGCAGAAAAAACAGTTCCTGCCCTGAGAGAAGACGCGGCCATCCACCCGGCCGCGTCTGCTTTTTTTCTCGTGCTATTGACATCACGGCCCACTTGGTTTATAATGAACCCGCATTTTCATATTATCCTGAAGCGGATACGGCCGATCGTATCGTTTCGCACATCAAAGGAGTTTTTGCCTCATGGACACTTTTACCACAATGATCACGCCCTTTCATAAGGACGGCTCGGTGGATTATGAAACGGCAGAGCGCTATGTCGACTGGTACTTTGATGCCGGGCTGAGCGGCATCTTCGCCATCTGTCAGTCAAGTGAGATCTTTTTTCTCTCGCTCGAAGAGCGTGTGGAACTGAACCGATTGGTCTACCGCCGTGCGAAGGCGCTCGAAGCCCCTACAGGCCGCCGCTTCACGGTTGTCTCCTCCGGGCACGTGAGCGATTCGCCTGTCGAGCAGGCGCGTGAGCTGAACGCCGTCGCTGCCTCCGGCACAGACGCGCTGATCTGGATCACCAACCGTCTTGATCCACAGAATGAAGGCGATGACGTCTGGATCCGCCGTGCGGAAGCGCTTCTTGCGGAAATGCCGCCGGAGGTGCCGCTGGGACTTTATGAATGCCCGTATCCGTATAAGCGGCTCGTCACACCGCGTATTCTCGACTGGTGTCTCGGCACCGGCCGCTTCGTCTACATGAAGGACACCAGCTGCGACGCGGACGTGCTGGCTGCACGCTGCAGCCGGCTGGCCGGCAGCGGATTTCATTTGCTGAACGCCAACTGCCAGACGCTGCTTTCCTCCCTGCGCGCCGGCGCGGCGGGCTACTGCGGGATCATGTGCAATTTTCATCCCAAACTGTACGCATGGCTGGTTGAGAATTTTCAGCGCGAGCCGCAGAAGGCGGAGACGCTGCAGGCATTTCTCGGTACCTTCGGCTTCACCGAAGGTGGCCTGCCGTATCCGCTGAGCGCGAAATATCACATGAGCCTGTGTGGCATCCAGACGGAAACGGTCGCCCGCACCCGCAAAAGCGAGGATCTGACCGACTACGCCCGCGGCTGCATACAGCAGATGAAGACAGCGGCGGACTCGCTTGCGGCATATCTCGGGATCTGAGAGGAGCCGGTCATGAAAGGCAACAACACCTGGAGCTATCGCCCCTATCGCCCGCTCGACACAGCGGAGACGCTCTATATCTGCCGTCTTGTGCCCGGCGACCATTGGATCCATATTGAGTGGCTGCCAGACGGCGCTTCCCGTTATCGCGTCTGGTACCGCCGACGGGAGGAGGAATCCTTTTGCCTGGCGGTTGAAACCGGCACCGCCTTCTGCGAGATCAATGGACTCGAAGCAGGTGTCGATTACGCCGTCTATATTGAGTCGGATCGTCACCGGAGCCGCGTGCGGCTGGCGCGCTGCGGAGAGAGCGTCGGCACAGTGGTCAATTATCTCCACCCGGATGACGAGGCCTATGCCTACTCCGGCCGCTATCTCTGCTCGCCTTCCCTCTTGCGCCATCCAGACGGCTATCTTCTCGCCTCGATGGATCTTTTCGCCAGCGGACAGCCGCAGAATCTCACCTTGATCTTCCGCTCGGACGACGACGGACAGAGCTGGCATTATCTGTGCGAGCTGATGCCCTGCTTCTGGGGCAAGCTCTTTCTCCATCGCGGCGAGGTCTATATGCTCGCCTGCTCCACCGAATACGGCGATCTGCTGATCGGCCGCTCGCCCGACGGCGGCGCGCACTTCGACGCGCCGGTCGTGCTGCTGCGCGGCTCGAACGGCAAAGGAGGCCACACCGGCGTACACAAAAATCCGCAGAATATCGTCCGCTTCGGCGGCCGGATCTACGAGACGCTGGAGTGGGGCTCGTGGAGCAACAAGGAATACGGCCACGCGGCGATGGTCATGTCATGCCGGGAGGAGGACGATCTGCTCGAGCCGGAAAACTGGCATTTCACGCCGCCGCGCCGCTTTGATCATTTTGAGAAGCAGCTGGACGGTCTGCCGATGAACACGATGACGATCGAGGGCACGCTCGTCGTAGACACCGACGGCCGGCTCCTCAACGTAATGCGTTTCGGCATGTATCAGAAGGCGCTCGTATACGCGGTAAACACAGAGGATCCGGACGCACCGCTTTCGTTTGAACGGATCATGGACTTCCCCGGCAACTATTCCAAATTCATGATCCGGCGCGACGCCGTCAGCGGGCAGTACTATTCCGTGGCGACGCGTGTGTACGATCCCCAAAAAACGAACGCGCGCAATCTCCTGTCCCTTCTCCGCTCGTCGGACCTGCGGCATTGGGCGGTCGCCGCCGATCTCCTTGACCGGCGGGAGCAGGACGCGCGGCTTGTCGGCTTCCAGTACGTTGATTTCTTCATTGAGGGAGAGGACATTCTCTTTTTGTGCCGCACGGCGCAGAACGGCGCGCACAGCTATCACGACAGCAATTATTCCACCTTCCACCGCATCCGGCACTTCCGCACACATCCGCAGCTCGCCTGAAGCCGGTGCCGCGCGGCAGCTGGCAATATGAGGCACCGCGCTGCCTGTATAAATGCATGCGCGCCCCGTCAATACTGAATTCAAGAAATTCGTATTGCGAGGCGCGCATGTTTTATAACAAAGTGGAAATCTGCGGCGTCAACACAGCCAGGCTGCCCATCCTGAGCGGAGAGGAGAAGCGAGAACTTCTGACACGCGCACGAAACGGTGACGAGTCGGCGCGGAAGCAGCTCATCGACGGCAATCTGCGGCTGGTGCTCAGCATCATTCAGCGTTTCTCGAGCCGCCGGGAGAATCTCGACGATCTCTTTCAGGTGGGCTGCATCGGCCTCATGAAGGCCATCGACAACTTTGATCTTTCGATGGACGTCAAATTCAGCACCTATGCAGTGCCGATGATCATCGGCGAGGTTCGGCGGTATCTGCGGGATTACAACACGATCCGCGTCAGCCGCTCCGTGCGGGATCTCGCCTACCGGGCGCTGCAGGCGCGGGAGCGGCTGTCCAAATCAATGAATGCCGAGCCGACGCTCGCGCAGATCGCCGAGGAACTGAACGAAAAGGAAGAAGCCGTTCATCAGGCGATCGAGGCCATTGTGGAGCCGGTCTCGCTCTACGAGCCGGTCTACAGCGACGGCGGAGATTCGATGTACGTGATGGATCAGATCCGCGACGAGAATACCTCGGATGAGGTCTGGCTGGAGAACATCGCGCTGCGCGAGGCGCTCTCCCGCCTCAGCGAGCGGGAGAAGAAGATCATTCAGCTGCGCTTTTATAAAGGAAAAACACAGATGGAGATCGCCTCGGAGATCGGCATCTCACAGGCGCAGGTCTCGCGCCTTGAGAAAAGCGCGCTCGAACGGATGCGCAAACAGATGTAAAACGTAAAGCCTCCTGCATTTTTTATGCAGGAGGCTTCTCATCGCCCGACGAGGAAAAATTACTTCAGGATACGGAAGGAGCCGATCAGCGGGAGCTCTTTGGCCTTCCCGTTGGCGGCGTTGATGATGCCAAGGATCGCAAGGACGAAGCATCCGATATTGCCGAGCCAGCAAACGATGCTGATGATCACGCCAATGACCGGAATCCCGCTGAGAATCGCGGAAATCACGCCCAGAATCAGCTCCGCAATCGCCAGCACCAGGCCCTGGTTGACGTGGAAGCGGGCGAACTTCGAATCTTTGGCGGCAAAGATCGGAATCAGAACGAGCCAGGAAAGATAGGCGAGGATGCCCATCACCTTATTGTTCTGGATGTCCTGCGGATCAAATTCTGCGGTCGTGTCCGCGGTGTTGTTCAGAGCGGCCACCTTGGCACCCAAATCCTCGCCGGCAGAAGCGGTCTCGGTCTGTGCGCCGCAGCTGGGACAAACCTTCGCGTCATCGGCGATCTGCGCGCCGCACTTGCTGCAAAATGCCATAACAGTTCTCCTTTTTGATATAAATGGAATCAATGGATCTCAGGCGGAAACGAATCATTCGGGCGATAAGTGCAGGAAGAAGAGATCACGAGCCAAAAGCGGCCATGATCTGGTTCAGCAAATCCTCAAAGGAATTGATCTCCGTCCCGGAGAGATTGGCGGCAAGGGACTTCGAGAAAATCCAACCCACAATGCCGAGAAACACGGCCACGATCAGCCCTACCAGTACCCAGATCAGAACGGCGCGGGAGTAATTGCGGCGGCTCGCATTTTTGGAGGCAAACGCCATGATCAGACATGCGATGAAGCCGACGACCGGGATCGCATACAGGAACATCAGCCAGAAGAAGCCAGCCGTGCTCATTGCGCCCGCCGGAAGCGGCTCCTCCATCGGCATCGGCACGGGTTCAGCCCCGGCCACGGGCGGCATATATCCCATCTGCGGCGCATTCTGCTGCGCGTAGACGTTCTGCTGCATGGGCGGATTGCTCTGATACGCAGGCTGCGGCTGCGGTGCATAGGCAGGCTGCGGAGCGGGCTGCGGCTGCTCGGTCACCTGCGGCTGCGGAGCGGCCGGCTGCGCGTTCGTCAGCGGCGGCTGCGGCTGCGAATAGGTGGAAATATCGGGCGTCAGTGTAAGCTCCGGCGTCAGTGGCTCCTTCGGCGTTTCCGGCGTCGGCACGGCAGGCTTTTCCTCCTGCTGTGCCGACGGGCGAACCGTCTCGGTCTGCGGCTGCGGCTGTGCGCCCGGGATCGGCGCGCCGCATTCCGGACAGACCGTCATTTCCGGCGAGAGCTCCTTGCCGCAATTGGTACAGAATTTTGCCATGTTGATTCCTCCTTGTCTGAAAGCATATCGTCATGCGATGGAAACGGATCGTTCCCTCGCGGATCACCGGAAGGCGGGGATCACTCCTCGTCGTTGTTCTCCCAGTTGTGCCAGACTTCGCTGACGTCGTCGCAGTCGTCCAGATGCTCCAGAAGCAGACGCATGTTTTTGATGTCGTCCTCGCTCTCCAGCGTCACATAGGTGGACGGGATCTTCGTCTCCTCCGCGGATTCGATTTCATAGCCCTTTTCCTGCAGCGCGTCGCGCACAGCGTACACGTCGGAGGGCTCCGTCAGAATCTCAAACGCCTCTTCATCGGCGGAGAAATCGGCGGCGCCGGCCTCAAGGGACGCTTCCATCAGCGCATCCTCGTCAATGCCGTCGTCCCGCAGGATCACGATCACGCCCTTGTCCTCAAACAGGAAGGAAACGCAGCCGTTCTGGCCGAGGTTTCCGCCGTATTTGTCGAAGTAGTGGCGCATATCGGAGGCGGTGCGGTTGCGGCTGTCCGTGGCGGTGGAGACGATCACGGCGACGCCGCTCGGCCCGTAGCCCTCGTAGACGATTTCCTCATACTCGACGGCGCCGGCGCTGCTGGCCTTCTTGATCGCGCGCTCAATATTGTCGTTCGGCACATTGTTCGCCTTGGCCTTGACAATCAGCTCGCGAAGCTTGCTGTTGCCGTTCGGATCCGGACCGCCCTCGCGCACGGCAATGGCGATCTCCTTGCCGATTTTGGTGAACACCTTGCCCTTCTGGGCGTCGGTCTTCGCTTTCTTGTTCTTGATGTTATTCCATTTGCTGTGTCCGGACATACATAAATCCTTTCTATACTGTTCGTTCAGATTTTCTCGGGCGTCCGCAGACAGATCAGATGCAGCGCATTGCGCAGAACGATGCCGGCCGCGCGTGTCAGGCGCAGACGGGTCGTTCGCGCCGCTTCGCTTTCTGCCGTAAGGATCGGACAGGCCTGATAGAAGCGATTGAAGGCCGTGCAGACCTCAATGATATAGCGGGTGACGACGGACGGCTCATACTGCGTCGCGGCATCGAGCACCTTTTCCGGGAATTTCGAAAGCGTGACGAGCAGCGCCGATTCCTCCGGCACCGTCAGCGTTACCGCACCGGTCGGCACTTTGCCGCCGGCCTTCTCGAGGATCGAGCAGGTGCGGGCGTAGGTGTATTGGGCATAGGGGCCGGTGCTGCCCTCGAAGCTGAGCGCATTCTCGAGGGAGAAATTGATATCCTTGATGCGGCTATTGTAGAGATAGTAGAAAATCACCGCGCCGACGCCGACCGCCTCGGCAACCTCATCCCGGTTCGGGAGATCGGGATTCTTCTCCGCCATGACCTCTTCCACTTTTTCGATGGCCAGCGCAAAGAGATCGCGCAGAAGCACCACGTTCCCGGTTCTCGTCGCCAGCTTGGCGCCGTTTACGGATACCGTGCCGTACGGCACATGCACCAGCTGATCGTACCAATCGTAGCCCATCAGCTCCACGACCTTGAACCACTGTGCAAAATGCAGCGTCTGCTGCGCGGAGGTAACGTAGATCGCACGATCGAAATGATAGGCTTCCTTCCGATAGACCGCCGCAGCAATGTCGCGGGTCGGATAGAGCGTGGAGCCGTCTGTTTTCAGAATCAGGCACGGCGGCATATTGTATGCGGAAAGGTCCACGATCGACGCACCGTTGTCAAGCTTCAGAAGGCCGCGGTCGCGCAGCTTCTGCACCTGCGCGGGCATCTTGTCGGTATAGAACGATTCGCCCTTGTAGGAGTCAAATTCGATGTTCAGGAGCTTGTACATCTTCTTGTATTCCGCGAGCGATACGGATACAAACCACTGCCAGAGCGCCATGTTCTCCTCGTCGCCCTCTTCCAGGCGGTGGAACTCCGCTCTCGCCTCGTCGTTGAGCGCGGGATCGCGCTCCGCCTCCTCGTGGAACTTCACGTAAAGACGCACGAGCTCGTCGATGCCGACCCGCTCCACGGTCTCCCGGTCGCCCCAGCGCTTGAAGGCCACGATCTGTTTGCCGAACTGCGTGCCCCAGTCGCCGAGATAATTGATCCCGATGCAGTGATAACCGAGGAACTCATGCAGCAGCTTGAGCGAATGGCCGATCACCGTCGTGCCGAGATGGCCGATGTGGAACGGCTTGCAGACGTTGGGGGAGGAATAGTCGAGCACGACGGTCTTGCCAGCGCCGACGTCCGAGGCGCCGTAGCGCGCGTCCTGCGATTCGATATTCGCAAGAACGCGATCAGTCAGATAGGAGTCGGCGATGCGGATATTGAGATATCCGCCGGCAACGGTGAGCGCGGCAGGCACGCAGCCGCTCAGCTTCTCTGCCAGCGCGGCGGCGATCGCCGGCGGCGCGGCACGCAGCGTGCGGCTCAGCTTGAAGCACGGCAGCGCCAGATCGCCGAGCGTATCGTCCGGCGGGTATTCGAGCATCTCGCCGATCTGCACCGCCGTCAGCGGCGCGTTCGGCCAGAGAGCCGCCGCCGCCTCGGCGATCGCGAGCGAGATTTTCTGTTTGAATTCTTTCATTCGTTCTCCTTGCGGCTCAGTGCACGGCCTCCTCCAGTTTGACCTGCGCCGCGTCCTCAAGCTTCTTGGCCTGCCGGTCGAGAAGCGCGTGGATCCGCTGCACCGGATTCAGAAGCGTGCTGATGGAGTCGTCGTGATTGAGCGTATCGATGATATAGGAAACGTATTTGCACATATTGACCTGATAATACCACGGGCGGGCGAGCAGCTCCGGCGGGCAGTAGACCAAGTTCGTAGTGAACACCTTATTGATGAGGCCTTCCTCATATGCCTGATCGAACAGATCGAGGCCGCCCGTAAAGAGGCCGAAGGTGACGAAGAGGAAGATGCGGCGCGCGCCCTTCATCTTGAGCTGGCGGGAGACGTCAAGGATCGACTCGCCGGAGGAGATCATATCGTCCACGACGATGACGTCCTTGCCCTTGATGTCCTTGCCGAGGTATTCGTGCGCTTCGATGGGATTTTTGCCGTTGATGATCACCGCGTAGTTGCGGCGCTTGTAGAACATGCCGATATCCACGCCCATGACGGAGGAATAATACATGCAGCGGGACATGGCGCCCTCGTCCGGCGAGATAATCATGATCTGATCGTGCGAGAGCGAGATATCCGGGAACTCATGAACGATTGCCTTCAGCATCTGATAAGTGGGCTGAACGTTGTCAAAGCCGCTCAGCGGCACGGCGTTCTGCACGCGCGAATCATGCGCGTCAAAGGTGATTATATTTGCCACGCCCATGTTGACCAGCTCCTGCAGCGCCAGCGCGCAATCCAGCGATTCGCGTCCGGAACGCTTGTGCTGACGTCCCTCATAGAGCATCGGCATAATGACGGAAACGCGGTGCGCCTTGCCCTCGATGGCGGCAATCACCCGTTTGAGGTCCTGGAAATGATCATCCGGACTCATGGGAACGTGGATTCCGCGCATTTCATAGGTCACGCCGTAATTGAAGCAGTCGGAGATAATATAGACGTCCTTTCCGCGCATGGACTGATGAATCAGGGCTTTGGCCTCCCCGGAACCGAATCGCGGGCAGTCCGCATCGATCAGGTATGTATCCGGCGCGTCCGGATCGTCCTTGCGCCATTCCTTCAGGTAGCTGTCCACACACTGCACAAAGCTTTCGCATCCGCTCATGCCGATTACGGCAAGATCTCCGCACAAAATCTCCTTCATAACATTCCCCTATATTTGAATTGTTTGCGCTTTCCTCCGCCTGTGGGGAGAAAAGCGACGGTCTCACAGAAAGGAAAAAGGAGAAGGATCGTCCCTTCTCCCCGGCAGACGGCGCGCAAAAAGCACACCTTCAAGAAAGGATACCTCTCCCATGGTCTTCATCTGCGGATAAACGCGGAATGCAGTACCCATCATAAGTTTTCCTCCCTTGCTCTGCTGCCTGTCGGCGAGTTCTGTCATAAACATTATAATGCGAATCGCCGAAAAAATCAATACGCATTTACAGAAAAACAGTTTTTTGCCGTAAATTTCTTTCGTCATGCGCCAAAATACGCGGCGATCCCGTCCGCAACAGCCGCGGCGACCGCGGCGCGCCAGGCAGCGTCCAGCATATTGCGCGCATCGGTCGAATTCGTCACGAAGCCCACCTCGATCAGCGCCGACGGCACGGGAGCCTCGCGGATCACGTAATAGGCATCATCAAAGCTCATTTCCCGGGCAACGGTCTTCTTGCTGTCCGGCAGCGCCGCGTTGATCGCGTCGCGGATCTTCTCCGCCGCACGCGAGGATTCCCCCGTATGCGCGGTTCCGGCGCTGTAGTAGATGCGTGTGCCGCCCACGCTGCTGTCGCCGTCATAGGAATCGCTGTGAATGGAAAAATAGTAGTCGATCTTCAGCGTGCGGGCATAGGCGATCCGCTCCTGCGGACGGAAAAGATTGTTGCCGTCGTCGTTGTCCGCCTTTGGAAAGCTCTCGCCGTCATGCGTGAGAACGACGTGAAGTCCGCGCGCCTCCAGTTCCCGCCGCAGAAGAAGCGCGACCTCCAGATTGATGTCCTTTTCATGCAGCTCGCCGATGTATTCCGACCAGGCGCCCACGTCGTCAAAGCCGTGGCCGGGGTCGATGCAGATCGTGGGGATGCCGTCGTCCGGTTCCGCCGTCTCTGTCGTCACCTCCGGATCGCGCTCGGACGGCGTGCCGCGGCCGGCGCCGTCCGACGGATCGGCCATCACGGCAACCGTGCTGCGGCAGGCGCCGAGAAGCAGAGAAATCAGCATCAGTAAGGCGATGAATGCGCGTTTTTTCACGTTGGTGTTCCCTTCCGTCAACTTCACTCAAAATACGCCGGCAGGAATTCCTCTCCCACGATCGAGCGGACGTGCTTGTAGATCCAGGCAAGAGAAAAATCCGCCGAGTGTGCAAGACAGCCGTGCCGGGCGGCCAGCGTTTCCGTATAATCCTCCAGCATGTAGATCTGGAGTCCGTCCCGCTGCATCGAGTAATGCGTCACGGTCGGATAGAGGACCGGCGATTCGACGGCACATGTGCCGTCCGTACCCTTCACGAGATCAAAGGAGATCATGCCGCCGATCATATTGCGGGAATAGTACTGCGTGGAAAGAAAATTTCCCAGCGAATAGACGATCAGCGTGCGGCTTCCGTTTGCGTTCTCATGCCACTCGACGGGCTGCAGGATATGCGGATGATGTCCAAGGATTACGTCCGCGCCGGCTTCGGCGATCACAGAGGCCATGCGTTTCTGATCGTCCGTCACGGCGGCGACGTCGTCCAGCCCCCAATGGGCGGAAACGATCACGAAATCGGCCGCCGCGCGTGCCGCGCGCACCTCGCTGCGGATCGTATCCGCCTGGTCGAGCAGCGGCATGATGATGTCGTCCGTCGCCGGATTGTAGGCGTTGTTCGATCCGTAGCAGTAGGAGAGCCAGGCGATGCGGATGCCGTTTTTCTCCGTGATGCGCATCTGGCGGGCATCGTCCCGATCGAGATATACGCCGATCTCCAGCACCGGCAGCGTGCGCACGTATTCTACCGTGGCGCGCGCGCCGGCGACGCGCTTGTCCAGAATGTGATTGTTGGCCAGATTGACGACGTCGAAGCCGACGTCCGCAAGGGCCTGTCCGGCCTCGCGCGGCGCGTTGAAGGTCGGGTAGCCGGAGATACCGTACTCGGCACCCGCCATGGGTGTCTCGTGATTGATGAAGGCGACGTCTGCCGCGGCGATGCGATCGGCGACGCCGTTGTACATCGGCAGAAAATCATAGGAGGCGCCGTCGGCGGCGCGCGCCTTCGCGTCAAGAAAGACCGCCTCGTGGATGATGTTGTCGCCGACCGCCACAAGGGAAAGCCGGGACTCCGTCGGCGCCGGCGGCGCCGCGGACGTCTCCGGCGCGCGGCTCGACGCCGTCGTGCCGGCGTCCGCGGTCGTGTCGGACGCGGCGGTGTCCGGCCGGCTCGTCTCCTGAGGGGCGGACGTGTCCGGCGTACCGCCGACGTCCTTCGTTCCGGATGCGGATGTCACGTCGCTTCGTCCCGCGCCGACCGGGCGGAAGCTGCAGCCGGCAAGCACGCCGAATGCGAGCAGAGCGGCGGTGCAAAACGCCGCCGCTCTCACGGATAGTTTCTGCTTCATTACTGACGATGGATGAGCACGTTTTTCTCGTAATCCTGCACGTCAGCGATCCAGCCGTCGCGCACGGCGACGCCGCTGTTCTCGCAGTAGTAGTCCCACACAGCCGAGAAAGGATACGATTTCAGCTCCTCCAGGTAGGCAAGGCGGGCGGTGTAGTCGCCCTTTTCCTCCATGGCCTTCAGCTTCTCCGTCGGCTCCAACGCCGCGTAGAGGAGTGCCTTCTGCATATTGCGCGCGCCGATCGTCCAGGCTGCCACGCGGTTGATGCTGGCATCAAAGTAATCGAGTCCGATATGTACGCGGTCTTCAAAATGGCCGCGCAGAATCTCGAGCGCGATCGCCTTCAGCTCGTCGTCAAAGATAACCACGTGATCGCTGTCCCAGCGGACCGGGCGGGAGACGTGCAGGAGAATCCCCTTCGGATTGAAGAGAAGCACAGAGGAGATCTTGTCGGAAATGACCTCCGTCGGATGATAGTGACCGGCGTCCAGCGTCAGCATGATGTTGTGCTTGAGCGCGCAGCCCATGTAGAATTCATGTGAACCGATGGTGCAGCTTTCCGCGCCGATGCCGAAGAGCTTGCTCTCGACGGAATCGAGGTTGAAGGCGTCGTTGATCGGCTCGGCGAAGATCTGGTCGTAGGCGTCCGCCAGACGGGCGCGGGCGGCGTAGCGATCCACGGGAATGTCCTTGAAGCCGTCGGGGATCCAGTAGTTGGTGCAGACCGTCTCGCCCAGCTCGCGGCCGATGGCCACGGCGATTTTGCGGGAGGCGATGCAGTGACGGATCCAGAAGGCGCGCACGCCGGGATCGACGTGGCTCAGCGTAAAGCCGTCCTCAGACAGCGGATGAGAGAAGCAGGTGGGATTGAAGTCGATGCCGTAATGGCGCTCCTTCGCCCACTGTACCCAGGATGCAAAATGCTTCGGCTCGATCTCGTCGCGCGGAACGGCGACGCCGCCGTTGTCGAGATAAGTCGCGTGCAGGCTGATCTTCTTTCTGCCGGGGATCATCTTCGCGGCAAACTCAAAATCCGCGCGCAGCTCGTCGAGATTGCGGGCGCGGCCCGGATAGTTGCCGGTCGTCTGGATGCCGCCGGTCAGCGACGCGGAAGGATTCTCAAAGCCGCGCACGTCGTCTCCCTGCCAGCACTGGATCGATACGGGAATGGCGGATACGCGCTTCATCGCGGCCTCGGTGTCCACGCCGATCTCCGCGTACATCTCTTTCGCAAGGCGATACATCTTTTCCGTACTCATATATTTCTCCTTTTTGAATCAGAAGTCTGATCGGTCAGTTTTTCTCAATCAGCGCGAGATAGCGCGCGTAGGCGTCGTCCCAGGCTGCCTTCACGGAACGATCCGGCGCATACCGTTTGATCGGGAAGGAGTCCCGGATCACGCGCCGCGCGTCCGAAACGCCGGCGAGCTCTCCGGCGGCGATCATCTGCATGGCGACGTTGCCGAGCGCCGTCGCCTCCACCGGCCCGGCGCATACCGCGCGGCCGGAGGCGTCCGCGGCAAACTGGGAAAGCATCTCTTCCTTCGTGCCGCCGCCTACGATGTTGATGACAGGATAGCGGCGCCCGGTAAGAGACTCGAGTTTTTCCGCCGTCCAGCGGTAACGGAGCGAGAGACTCTCGAAAATGCAGCGCACGATCTCGCCCATATTCTCCGGCACATGCTGGCCGGTGCGGCGGCAGTAATCGCGGATACGCCCCGGCATATCGCCGGCGGGCGAGAAGGAGGGATCGTCCGGATTGATGATGGACTGCAGAGGCTTTGAAGCGAGCGCCATTGCGGACAGCTCGTCGAAGGTCACGCTGACGCCCTCGCGCTTCCACTGCCTGCGGGACTCCTGCTCCAGCCACAGCCCCATGATATTGGTCAGGATCCGGTAGGTGCCGAAGGCACCGCCTTCGTTCGTGAAATTCAGCGCACGCGATTCCTCCGTGATCACGGGGACCCGGCTCTCGATGCCCATCAGCGACCAGGTGCCGCTGCTGATATAGAGGAAATCCTCCCCCTCCGCCGGAACGGAAAGAACGGCGCTTGCCGTATCGTGGGACGCGACGTTGATGAGCTTCGCCCCGGTGAAGCCGGTCTCCTCATTGACGGACGGGAGCAGAGCGCCCAGCGTCCTGCCCGGCTCGGTGATCGGGCAGAAGAGGCTGCGGCGGATGCCGAGCTGCTCAAGCAAATCAAAGGCGAAATCGCGGCGGAATGCGTCGAGCAGCGCGCCGGTCGAGGCGATCGTATACTCGCTTCTCTTCTCGCCGGTCAGGAAATACCCCAGCAGATCGGGCATAAACAGCAGCTTGTCGGCATTCTCGACGACCCACGGGCGGTCGCGCAGATCGCAGGCGATCTGATAGACCGTGTTGAAGTTCATCGACTGAATGCCGGTAACGCGGTAGAGTTCCTCCCACGGCACACGGCGGAACACATCCGGCAGGATCGTATCGGTGCGCGCGTCGCGGTAGTGATAGGGATTCGAGAGAAGCGCGCCCGTTTTGTCGACATAGCCGTAGTCCACGCCCCAGGTGTCGATGCCGATGGTATCAATGCCGCCTTCGCGGGAGCTGTTCAGGATCGCCGTTTTGATCTCATGCAGCAGACGCAGCGTATCCCACCAGAATCCGCCGGCTGCATGGACGGGATCGTTCGGAAAACGGTGGATCTCCTCAAGCGAGATGGTTTTGCCGTTGTAGGCGCCGATGATGCCGCGGCCGCTCGAGGCACCAAGATCAACGGCCAGCATTTTTCGTTCCGCCATAGTCAGACTCCTTCTCCGATGTGATGGATTCTCAAAGCAGGGTCGCCGTGAGGGGCATGCACATGCGCGCGCCGTTCACCGCGGCGGCAAAGGCCTCGGCGCTGCTGGCGAAGGCGGAATTCTGGATGCGCGTCTTCTCGCCCGCCTCCAGCTCGTTCAGGCCCTGGAACACGCGCAGATGCGGCTCCACCGTCACGTTCATTTCGTCCTTCACCATGCGGTTCAGAACCGCAAAGGTCTCCGGCAGACAGCCGACGCCCGTACCGGCGACGACTACCGTGCCGTTCGCCGCGCAGTCCTTGACGTGCATGTAGGTGATATAATCGCGCAGAAGCATAAAGCCGTCCGGGAACGGGGTCGCGCCGACCTGCAGGAAGTTGGCGGTGTCGAACACGCAGCCTATGCGCCCCGGGAACGTCTTCTGAATGTCCAGGCAGCGCTCGGGCGTATCGCCGTAGATGCCCTTTTCATTTTCATGACAGAGCAGAATGTCGTACTCCTCGGCGATGTCGATCATCTCGCCCAGGCGGCGCATCACTTCATCGCGGTATACGGAGTAGTCCTCCGTCCCCTTCGGGATGAAAAAGCTGAACATGCGGATGCGGTCGGCGCCGAGGATTTTGGCAATCTCGCAGGTGCGGCGCAGCTTGATCTTGTGCGCTTCAAAATCGTCGTCGATCTTGATCTTGCCGAGCGGCGAGCCGAGTGCGGAGATGCCGATTCCGGCCGCGTCCAGCTTGGAACGCATGTCCATCGCCGCCTCCGAGGTCAGATCGGAGATATTGGTGCCGTCGACGTTGCGGGGCTCCATGAGATGCACGTTGTTCTCGAGCAGTCCGCGAATCTGCTCGTCAAGAGAGGGGGAAAACTCGTCAGAGAACGCGCTGAAACGAAATGTAGCCATATGATAATGCTCCTTTGGCGTAATAATTTCCAATGCTTTTGCCGGGAATAGTATAGCAGTTCCGGCGGGAAATTGCAATCCCTCCGGGCGGATTCATCTCGATTTCTGCAAAATGGGAAACGAACGGGTCAAATTATTTGAGTTCCACGACCGTCACGCCGTAGTCGCCCTCGCCCCACACGCCCACGCGGTAGGAAGAGACGCGCCCGTCGCCCTTGAGATGATTCCAGATGGCGGTGCGCAGAGCGCCCGTCCCTTTGCCGTGGATGATCGTAACGGAGTGTACTGAGGCCACGGCGGCCTCATCCAGGTACTTGTCGATGAGAAACCACGCGTCCTCGCCGGTCTGTCCGCGCACGTCGATCTCCGGTTTGAAGGCGCGGCTGACGACGGCGCGGTACTGCTTCTGGTTTTTGCGGTCGCGCGCTTCAGGCGATTCCGCATCCTCCAGAAGGCGCAGATCGCGCACGTTGGCGCGCGTCTTGACCTGCCCCATCCGCAGCGTGACATTGCCGTTTTTGTCCGGATCGTCGAGCAGGATGCCGCTCGTCCCCAGATTCCGGTGCCGCACCTTGTCACCTCTGACGAGCGCGCGCGGCAGCACGTACTCTTCCCCGTCGTCCTCCTCCGGCTCGCCGGTGCTGCTCTCATAGTCGCGGACGCGCGCGCGGATCTTCCGTTTGGCCTCCGCCATTTTTTCCGCGAGCTGCTCGGAATCCCGCTGCTTCTTCAGCGCGTCAAGCTGGTCGAAGATAAAATTGCTCGTCGCCTTGGCGCCGCTGAGCACCTGCTCGGCCTGCGCGCGCATCCGCTCCGCTTCCCGCTCGGCGGTGCCGACGCGCTCTCGGAGCTTCGCTTCCGCGTCCGCGCGAAAGGCCTCGTATTCAAGGCGCTGTCTCTCCTTCTCGGCGCGCTCCGCCTCGAGCGCCTGGCGCGTGCTCTCCAGCTTTTCGATCACGGACTCAAAATTCCGCGAGCCGGTGTCCACGTACTGGCGGGCCCGTTCCACGATGTCGGCCGGGAGTCCCAGCTTTTCCGAGATCGCAAAGGCGTTGGATTTGCCTGGCGTGCCGATGATGAGGCGGTAGGTCGGGCGCAGCGTTTCCACGTCAAACTCACAGCTCGCATTGATGACGCCGTCCGTCTCGATGGCGTATGCTTTCAGCTCCGCATAGTGCGTCGTCGCGGCGCAGAGCGCGCCCGTGCGGCGCACCTCCTCGAGGATCGCCGTGGCCAGCGCGGCGCCCTCGACCGGATCGGTGCCGGCGCCCAGCTCATCGAAGAGCACGAGCGATTCAGACGTCATGCGGTCCACAAAGGAAACGATGCCGACCATATGCGAGGAGAAGGTGGACAGCGACTGCTCGATGCTCTGCTCATCGCCGATATCGGAGAACACGTCGTCAAAAACGCAGACGGAGGAGCCGGACTCCGCCGGGATATGCAGCCCCGCCTGCGCCATCAGCGCAAAAAGTCCGATCGTCTTCAGCGTCACGGTCTTGCCGCCGGTATTGGGGCCGGTGATGACGATCATCTGATAACTGCCGCCCAGATCGACGGTAATCGGCACGACCTTCTGCGGATCAAGCAGCGGATGGCGCGCACGGATCAGATGCATCTCACGCTTTTCCGTGAGGACCGGCTCCGCCGCGTCCATGTGGAAGGACAGATCGGCGCAGGCAAAGGCGAAGGCGAGGTCGGTGATGTTCAGGTAATTCAGCTCGAGAGCATGCGCGATGTCCGCGCAGGCGGAGGAAAGCTCCGCAAGGATCCGTTCGATCTCATGCTGCTCCTGACTCTGCAGCGTGCGCAGCTCGTTGTTGGCGTCCACGACCGCCATCGGCTCGATGAAAAGCGTCGCGCCGGAGGAGGAGGTATCGTGGATCAGACCCTTGACCTCCGCGCGGTACTCCGCCTTCACGGGAATGACAAAGCGGCCTCCGCGCGTCGTGACGATATTCTCCTGCAGATATTTGCTCACGGAACCGCCGGAGGTATATTTCTGCAGAAGATCCTTGATTTTCGCGTTGACGGCGCGCATCTTGCGGCGGATCTCCGCGAGCGCAGGGCTCGCCTCGTCTGCGATCAGATCCTCTGCGAGGATCGAGCGCGTGATCCGCTCCTCGAGCGGGCGATTGGGCAAAAGACGGTCAAAGACGACGTCGAGCACCGTCGTGAAATCGCGCTCGCCGAGACTGTAATCCTGCAGCATGCGCGCGGTGCGCAGTACGCCCGCCACGTCGAGCAGCTCCCGCGGCGAGAGCGTCGCGCCCTTCGTCGCGCGCTCTACGCTGTCGCTGACGTCGTGCACGCCGCCGAAGGCCGGCATGCCCTTGATCGACGCCAGCTTTTTGGCGTCCGTCGTATATGTGAGCCGGCGGCGGATCTCTACCGGATCGTCGCTCGGACGAAGGGCGGCGGCGCGGCGGCGTGCGCCGTCCGTCGGCGCCAGCTCCGTCAGCACGGTGCAGATTTTATCAAATTCCAGTGTAGTACAGGTTTTCTCGTTAAAGCTCATGTCGTTCCCTTAGACAATTACAGAATGGATTTATAGAACTCGAGCGTGTAAAAGCCATGCTCGATGTGATTGAGCAGATATTTCTCACAGACGGAAGCATACCGTCCCAGCTCGTCCTCCGCCAGCGTAAAGGACAGATAGCGGCTGCCGGGAGCGGCGATCGTAAAGCGCATCGCCTCCAGCACCGCGGGCGTCAGGCGCAGGTAGATATGGGCGGTGCTTTCGTCGGTCAGATCGTCCGTGCGGCGGATCGTGCGCAGGCAGTCGGCACAGAGCAGCCGTCCGTTCATCACATCCAATACCACCGGTCCGAGCGGCAATCTGCCGCAGCTGCCGCAGCCAGACAGATCGGGGAGATAGCCTTCAATGGCTGCCACGCGCAATTCGAACGCGGCCTTGATCTGCACAAGCGGGATCGGCCGCGTGCCGGCGAGCGCATAAAGCGTATTGAGTGTCAGCCGCAAAAGCTCCTCGTCGCCTACGCCCTCCACGGCGAATTCTGCCGCCACGTCGCACAGATAGGAGGCCAGCGCCAGCTTGTTCAGATCCAAACGCAGATTGAAGAAGCTCTCTCGCAGCGCGCTGTCGGAGATGTAGAAGAAGCCGTGCGACTTGCGCAGCACAAAATCACTGTAGCAGAAGAGCTGCGTCGCCGGCATGTGCTTGCTCTTCAGGCTGCGCACGCCCTTGCCGGAAACGCTGATGCGTCCCATCTCCTCGGTGATCACGGTCAGGATCTTGTCATACTCGCCCGTCTGCGTTTCCCGCACAACGAGTCCGCGCACCCGCAGCTGCTCCATCTCAGTCCAGATTCTTCGGATTGAAGCCGAAGCTGTTCAGATAGGTATCGCTGTCGCGCCACTTCTCCTTGACCTTCACCCAGAGATTCAGATAGACCTTGATGCCGAAGAACGCCTCCAGGTCCTCGCGGGCATAGGTGCCGATCCGCTTCAGCGTCTCGCCGCCGCGGCCGACAATGATTCCCTTGTGCGAGGCCTTCTCGCAGAAAATCTCCGCGCGGATGCGGATGATCGACTCCTCTTCCCCGAACTCCTCGATCACGACGGCCGTGCCGTGCGGCACCTCGTCGGACAGCGTGCGCAGAAGCTTCTCGCGGATCACCTCCGCGGCGATCTGCCGCTCGGACTGGTCGGTGGCGATGTCCTCCGGGAAAAACCACACGCTCTCATGAAGGAATTTCCGCGCTTCATCCAACACGTCGGCGACGTTCTTGCCCTTCTCGGCGCACGTCGGCACCACGGCGGCAAAGTCGTGCAGCGCGGCGTACTCGGCGATCGTCTCCGCCAGCCGGACGCGGTCGACCAGATCGATCTTGTTCAGCACAAGGATGGCCGGCAGGCCGCTCGACTTCAGATTTTCGATGATCCGCCGCTCCGTTTCGCCCGCCGGGAAGCCGGCCTCGGCGATGAAAATCGCCGCGTCGGCGCCGCCCAGCGCGGAAGTGACGGACTTCATCATGTAATTGCCCAGCTTGTTCTTCGGACGGTGAATGCCGGGCGTGTCGAGAAAGACGAACTGATCCGCGCCTTCGGTCAGGATGCCGGCGATGCGGTTGCGGGTCGTCTGCGGCTTGCTCGATACGATGGCCACCTTCTCGCCGAGCATGGCGTTCATGAGCGTCGATTTGCCGACGTTCGGTCGTCCGACGATGGCGATAAAAGCGGTCCGCGTCTGCGGTGCGGTTGTTGTATTCATAGTGTCCCCTTTATTTCAAATCCAGCTTTTCCATGATGACCCGCTGCCGGGCGCACATAAGCTCTTCGTCCTCGTCCGACCGCTCGTGATCATAGCCGAGCAGATGGAGTACGGAATGCACGCAAAGAAACGCGGCCTCCCGCTCCATGCTGTGGCCGAGCTCGTCCGCCTGCTCGGCAGCCCGCTCCAGCGACAGAACGATATCGCCCAGTTCCGCGACCGTTCCGGGCAGCGGGCGCTCTCCCGCCGCAAAATCGTAGAGCGGGAAGGAAAGCACGTCCGTCGCCGCATCCTTGTTCCGGTAGGTTCGATTGAGTTCCCGGATACCGGCGTTGTCAACGAACGTCAGCGAAACCTCCGCTGCCTCGCGGAAATCCTCCGCCTCCAGCGCCGTGCGGACGGCACGGCGCAGAAGCGCGCGCAGGGCCGGCGTCACCGGCACGATCTTCTGACGGTTTGCGGAATAGATTTTTACGTTGTTCATTTTCCGTCTCCTTCCGTGCGGCGGGCGACAAAGCGGCGCGCGCTCTGCGTGCGCTCCTCGCGCTTCTGCCGGCTTTCCCGCTCGTAACGGTCGTAGGCCATGATGATCCTCTGTACAAGCCGGTGACGCACCACGTCCCGTTCCGTGAATTCGTGGACGGCGATGTCCTCCACGTTTTTCAAAATCCGCACGGCGGCGGCCAGACCGCTCCGCTTTCCTTCAGGCAGATCGGTCTGCGTCAGATCGCCCGTGACGACAATCTTCGAGCCGGAGCCGAGGCGGGTGAGAAACATCTTCATCTGCTCCTGCGTCGTATTCTGTGCTTCGTCCAGAATAATGAACGAATCGTCGAGCGTCCGGCCGCGCATGTACGCGAGCGGTGCGATCTCGATCGTCATTTTTTCGATCAGGCGGGCGACGGTCTCGGGGCCAAGCATCTCGTAAAGCGCGTCGTAAAGCGGCCGCAGATAGGGATCGATCTTGCTCTGCAGATCGCCCGGCAGAAAGCCGAGCTTTTCTCCCGCTTCCACGGCGGGCCGCGTGAGAATAATGCGCGACACCTCGTGCGCACGCATCGCCTTCACGGCCATCGCCACCGCCAGATACGTCTTGCCGGTGCCGGCCGGGCCGGTGCATATCACGATCGTGTTGCGCCGGATCGCCTCCACGTATTTCTTCTGTCCGACGGTTTTCGCCTTGACGGGTTTGCCGCGCGCCGTGATCAGGAAGCAGTCGTCGTCCAGTTCCGACAGCTGCTTCGTCTCGCCCTCGCTGACCATGCGGATTACGTAATCGACGTTCTGATCCGTCAGCTCGTTGCCGAGCGACGCCACCTTCCTGAGATAGCCCAGCGCCTCATAAGCCATGGCGGCGTTCTCATCGTCGCCCTCTATGACGATACAATCGCCCGCGCCCTCCGCATCCGTCCGGTTGTAAAGCCGGACGCGGAAGGCCTCCTCGAGCCGCTGTGCATTGCGGTCAAAATTGCCGAAGATCCTGCGCGTCAGTTCCGCGCTCGACAGCTGCATTTTCTTTTCTGCCATGTTCACTCTCTGTTTCTATGGAACCCATTGGATTTTTTCATTTCTGCTGCGCTCACTTCACCGAAAGCGGCGCTGTGCGCGCGATGTCCGCCTCGCAAACGGCGTGCGCCGTGATGCGGTAGACTTCCCCATCCCAGACCGGCTCCGTCTCAAGCGAGAGAAGCGCCGCATCCGCGAGCCGTTCCTCCCACATCTCGCGGAAGGCGCGGCGCGCCATCGCCGCGGCCTGCGCCTCCGTGAGGCGCGTCTCGGTAAGTGAGAATTCGCGCGCCGTTTCACAGATCCACGACACGGGCAGAGCGCGGCCGTCCGGCAGCAGGAGAGGGGTATTCACTATTATTTTATCATAACTTCCCTCCCCAATTCCACTGTTTTGCGAAAGTTTTATCACTTTTCCGAAAAAACTCAGCGAAAAAGCGCTCACTTTGCTTCCCGTGTAGCGACGCACAGACTGCCGTGCGGGGATCTCCACACAAATCTCCCGCCGCACCTGCGCCAGGACCCGGCCCGCCGCGCGCTCAAAGCGCACGCCGTCCTCGCCGACGGAAATCACCCCGCCGATCAGCAGCTCACCCGCGCGCACGATATCGCCCGGCGAGACGGCGGCCTGCCCGCCGGTCACACTGATCTCAAGAATCTGCCCGTCCTCCGCCGCAACGACATTGGCGGCACGGCTTCCGTCGGCCTCCATGCGTCCCGCCAGCCGCTCGCGCACCTCAACGTGCGCGACGCTGCCCTGCATATTGATCGCGATCCAGGAGATCGCATCCGTGCCGAGCAGGATCTCGTTCTGCAGCACGTCAAAATCGATGCCGCCGAAGCGCGTACCGACACTGAAGCCGCTCCCGGCAAGGATCTCTTGTATGTCCGCGTCGCTGAGGCGGCGGTTTCCCGTCACGTTGATCTCCCACACGACCGTTGTGGAAAGCCAAACGATCCCCACGCACAGCGCCGCGCCGACGGCAAGGCCCCAGCGGCCGCGCAGCCGCTCCCATACGGCCGGAAGGCCGTGGGCTGGCGAGACGTTCGGCGGCGCAGCCAGCGGCGCGGCCAGCGCCTCCAGCCTCCGTACCTCACGCATACGCACGCGAAAGGAAACACCGCCGTCCGTGCGGCGGCGCATGTGCCAGTGCGCAAACCCGCCGCGCCGCAGAAGCTCCAGCACCTCCGCCGCAGATTCCGCACCGCACCAAACTGTTGCGTATCCGCAGAGCCAGGCCAGTATCGCGCCGATCATCTCTCCGCCTCCTCCGTATACACCGCCTCGATCCGTCCGCTGACCGTGATGCGATCGCCGAGCAGGGAGCACATCCGCAGTCCGTCGCCGCAGACGCGGATACGGCCAGCGCGCGTCCGCAGCACGACGCAGGCGGGGCTGTACTCGAGTACGCTCAGGCAGCCGCAGACCACCGCCTCCCGTGCGGCGGCGATCTCGACCGTGCTACCCGCGCTGATTGCCTCAAGCGGCATATCAAGCGCGTCGGTCAGCCGCTCGCGCAGCCGCAGCGCCAGATCGCGGTCTGATTTTTTCCTGCGCAGCAAATCTATTTCTCTCCCCTTTCACATACAATGCACCTGTCAGCCATTCATATGTCCCGCCGGCTCGTCCCATGCGGCGGCAATGCGATTGGGAGGAGAATGGCGCCGCAGAAGGAGTGATCGATCATGATAATATCCACCGTCCCGCGCCGCGCCGCGACTCTTGTGCCCGTCCTCGCTGCCATTCTTTTTCTTGCCTTTGCGCACGTACTCGGTGACGCGGCGCGGGACGCGCTTGCGCTCTGTGCGCGCGTATTGATCCCATCGCTCTTTCCCTACATGGTGATCTCCTCGATGATCGTCTCGCTCGGCGCGGCGGAAACGCTGGGACGGCCGCTTGCCCCGCTGACACGGCATCTTCTCCGGCTGCCGGGCGCGGCGGCCGGTGCAATGGTTCTCGGCGCGCTGTGCGGCTTTCCGATCGGCGCAAAGGCGGCGTGCGAGCTGTTCCGCCGCGGCGCGCTTTCCCGCGAGCAGACCGAGCGGCTGATTGCCGCCGCCAACAATACCGGTCCCGCCTTTCTGATCGAAATCGTGGGCATGCACCTCTGGCACAGCGCGTCGCTGGGCGTGCTGCTCTACGTGCTGCAGCTTTTCCTTGCGCTCCTGATCGCCGCGGCCGCCGCGCGGCGCGCGCCGATACCGCCAATTGAATCCAACGACGCGGCTGCCGCGCCGGCGCCGCATCTGTTTGCGTCATTTGCCGCTGCCGCAGGAGAATCGGCCTCCGCCACGCTCTGCATCTGCGGAATGATCGTTTTTTTCGCCTGTCTGCTTTCGCTGACCGAAAGATTTCTCACGGCACTCTCCATGGAGACGCTGCTGCCGGCCGCCGCAGCGATCCTGGAATTCTCCGCCGGTACCGGAGCGGCGGCGGCTCTCGGCGGACGCGCCGGCCTCTTTCTCACCGGATTCGCCGTCGGCTTCTCCGGTCTCTCCGTCTTTGCCCAGAGCATGCGCTTCACCGCGCCGCTCGGCCTTTCTCTGCGCACCGCTTTTCTCTCAAAGCTCCTGCAGGGATTGCTCCTCGGCGGCGCAGCCGCCTGGCTCGGTATCCGCCGCCTCGCTGCGCCCGCCGCCGCGCTGCCGCCGCTCCCGTCTTCGACGTCGCCGGCGCCCTGGGTGCTCGCAGAGATCGGACTGCTGACTCTCTTTTGTCTCTTCCCGATCATTTTTCAAAAACGGACTTGATTTTCCGCTCCGTTTCCTGTATACTGTAGAAGAACAGAATGAACCCAGCAAGAAAGGCGCGGCATCCATGAAGAAACTGGATCGGACGGCGGATCGGATCTGCCGGTATTGTGAATATGCGTCCACGCTGCAAAGCGATGAGGAAATACTCTGCCGGAAAAAGGGGATCGTGGCCTGCACCTATCACTGCCATTCCTTCCTCTACGACCCGCTCAAGCGGGATCCCGGCGCGCCGCTCGCCGCGCCGAAGCTGGAATACATCAGCCTCGACGAGGCGCCGGACGCACCGTAGCCGCCAAAGAGGAAAAGCGCCGTCAGCGGCGCTTTTCCTCTTTACAATCCGGCAGGAATATGGTATACTGATACAAATCAGATTGACAACGGTATGAATTGCCGCATGGAGGTAACTCTTGATTATCGCATTGGAAGAAGCCAAAAACGATCTGAACGCCTTTCGGGAGCGGATCGAGGATCTGGGAAGCGCTCTGCACATCGATTCCCTGCGCGAGCAGGCGACGCTGCTGGAGGAAAAGTCCCAGTCGGCGGAGTTCTGGAACGATCAGGCCAAATCGACGCAGTCGCTGCAGACCTTAAAACAGCTCAAGGATAAAATCGCCGCCTACGACGCGCTCTGCCAGAAGCTGGAGGACACCGTCACTATGGCGGAGCTGGCCATCGAGGACAACGACGAATCGATGACGGACGAGATCCTCGCCGATGTGGCATGGATCCATCAGGAAGAAGACAAGCAGCGCATTGAAATTCTCCTCAGCGGTCAGTACGACCGCAATAACGCCATTCTTTCCTTCCATCCCGGCGCCGGCGGCACGGAGGCGCAGGACTGGGCGCAGATGCTCTACCGCATGTACACGCGCTGGGGCGAATCGCATGGCTATACCGTCAAGCTCGTGGACTGGCTGGACGGCGACGAGGCCGGCATCAAATCCGCCACGATCATCGTGGAGGGCGTGAACGCCTACGGCTTCCTGAAAAGCGAAAACGGCGTGCACCGCCTGGTGCGCGTCTCTCCCTTCGACGCCTCGGGACGGCGGCACACCTCGTTCGCCTCGGTGGAGGTCATGCCGGAGTTCAACGACGACGACAACACGATCGAGCTGCGCGACGAGGACCTCGAGATCACCGCGCACCGCTCCAGCGGTGCCGGCGGCCAGCACATCAACAAGACCGACTCCGCCATCCGCATCGTCCACATTCCGACCGGCATCGTCGTCGGCTGCCAGACCGAGCGCAGCCAGCTCCAGAACAAGGAAACCGCGCTGAAAATGCTGAAATCCAAGCTGATGGAGATCAAGGAACGCGAAAAGCTGGAGCGTATTGAGGACATTCAGGGCACCAAGGTCAACATCGAGTGGGGCTCGCAGATCCGTTCCTATGTCTTCATGCCCTATACGCTGGTCAAGGATACCCGCACCGACTATGAGGAAACCGACATTCAGGCCGTAATGAACGGCGAGATCGACGGCTTCATCAACGCCTATCTGAAAATGTCCGCGCAGAAGTCCGCGACATGATAAAGGAAACGGATCGGCAGGCTGCCTCGACGGTGTTCGAGGGGATGACCTCGATCTCCGCGGTGATCGAAGGGGCGCGCAGCGGTGTGAGCGACCGGCGGATCCTCCGCGTACTCTATGACAGAACGCGTGAAACCGCGCGGGAGCGCGAGCTCTGCTACCTGCGCCGCATGGGAGAGGCGCTCTCCTTTCCCATCGAGCCGACCGGCACGGAGGAGATCGCGCGTCTCGCCACCGGTTCGTCGCACGGCGGCATTCTCGCCGAATGCACTGCCCGCACCATCCCGCCGCTCGACGGAGATTCCCTGCCCGCCGGCGGCTTTGTCGTGCTGCTGGAGGGGATTGAGGATCCGTACAACTTCGGCTATGCGCTCCGGACGCTTTACGCGGCGGGAGCCGATGCCGTTGTGCTCACGCCGCGCAACTGGATGAGCGCCTCCGGCGTCGTCTGCCGTGCCTCGGCCGGCGCCTCGGAGCTTCTGCCTCTGTGGGAGTCGGAGCCGGTCGCGGCGGCCGAGACCGCGCGGCGCTGCGGCTACCGGATCGTCTGCGCCGGCATCCGGGACTCCGTCTCCGCCTTCGACGCCGATCTTAAGCGTCCGCTTTTCCTGATCGTCGGCGGCGAGAAGCGCGGCATCTCCCGCGCGCTTCTCGAGCAGGCGGACGCCGTTGTGCGTCTGGAATACGGACGCCCCTTCCGCGGCTCGCTCTCCGCCGCCTCGGCGGCGTCGGTGCTCGCCTATGAGGTCTTGCGCCAGAACCGGGGTAAATAAAGGAGATGCGAGCATGGAGCTGATAATCCGCCGTGTGCAGCGCGGCGACGAGCATGTGTTGGCCTATATCCAGACAGAGAGCTGGAAGGCGGCGTTCGCCGGGATTCTCGATCCGCAGACGCTTGCCCGATGCACAGACACTGTCCGCGCAGAAGCCATGTACCGCCGTCTGCTGGAAGATGATGTCGGCAGCGGATACCTGCTCACGCTGGACGGCGCCCCGCATGCCATCGCCTGGTGGGATGCAGCGCGCGGCGAAGATATGCCGGGGTATGCGGAAATCATCTGTATCCACAGTCTGCCGGCCAACTGGCACCGCGGCTGCGGACGCCGTCTGATGAACAAGCTGCTGACCGACATTGCAGCAGCGGGTTATAAAAAGGTCATGCTGTGGGTCTTCACCGGCAACGAGAGAGCACGGGTCTTTTATGAAGCCGTCGGATTTCACGCGACGAAGAAGGTCAAGGATGCGCTGGGAACGACGGAAATCTGCTATGTGAAATCGCTTTGAAGCGAAAAAAGCACGCCTGCTTTCGGCTCGGTGTGATACCTCCGCGCCGTCAATTCAGAAAAGCACAAGCTGAGATAACGGATCATTTTGATCCTTATCTCAGCTTGTTTTCGGCTGCAGCCGCGCGTTTCGCAGACGAGCGTATTTTATTCGCAGGCGAATTCGTAGATCGTGGTGTGGTCGTAGGCTTCCCCGGGAAGCAGCACCACGTCCGTGAAGCCGGCGTGATTGATGCTGTCCGGCATGGCCTGCGTCTCAAGACACAAAGCGCAGTGCTTTCTCTGCGGCACGCCGCCCTTGAACGGACGTCCGTTCTCGTCGATCATGTTCGCCGTATAAAGCTGAACGCACGGCTGATCCGTATAGACGCGCATCACGCGGCCGGAGGACGGATGGCGCAGCGTCGCGCGGTGGCGCAGCTCGCCGTCATAGTCGGCGAAGATAAAGTTGTTGTCGAAGCCGTCGAATTCGCGCACCATCGGATGATCGGCCGCCATCGCCTCGCCGACGGATTTCTCCTGCCGGAAATCGTACGGCGTGCCGTCTACCGGCAAAATCGTGCCGTCCGGGATCAGGCCGGCCTTCAGGCCGTTGATCGAGTCGGCGTCCATCCAGAGCGTATGCGAGCCGACATTGCCGTTTTCGTAGCCGCTGAGGTTGAAATAGGAGTGGTTGGTCAGGTTGAGAATCGTCGGCTTGTCCGTCATCGCCAGATAGCGGATCGAGAGCGCGCCGGCCTTCGTCAGCGTATAGATCACAGTGACGGTCAGCGTGCCGGGATACGATTCCTCGCCGTCCGGGCTGACCGTGGTCAGGATCAGCGCCGGCTCCGCCTCGGTGCCGGCCTCACGCACATTCCACAGCTTCTTGTCAAAGCCGGATTTGCCGCCGTGCAGGTGATTCGGCCCGTCGTTTTTGTAGAGATGGTAGATCTCGCCGTCGAGGACAAACGTGGCGTCGCCGATGCGGTTGCCATAACGGCCGATCAGCGCGCCCTGGTAGCCGGAGGATACACGGTAGTCCTCCACGCTGTCATAGCCGCAAATCACGTCGGCGGCGTTGCCCGCCTTGTCCTTAGCCCAGATATTGAGCAGCGTGCCGCCCAGATTCATTACGCGAACGGAGGTCGGCGAATCGTTTGTCAGCGTATAAGCGATCACCTCACAGCCGCAGGGCAGCTTTCCAAACAGTTCCTTCTGAATTCCCATGGCAAATCTCCTTATTCCTCATACCCGTTGGGGTTCATTTTCTGCCATCTCCAGGCGTCCTCGCACATCTCGCGGATGCCGTTCTCGGCTTTCCACCCCAGCTCGGCGTTTGCCTTTTCGGCACTTGCATAGCAGGTGGCGATATCGCCGGGACGGCGCGGCTTGATCGAATACGGGATCTTCACGCCGGTCGCCTCTTCAAAATTGCGCACGACCTCCAGCACACTGGTGCCGCGGCCGGTGCCGAGATTGTACACGGAAAGGCCGCTTCCCTTTTTCAGTTTGGCAAGCGCCTTCACGTGTCCTTTCGCCAGATCGACGACGTGGATATAGTCGCGCACGCCGGTCCCATCGGGCGTATCGTAATCGTTGCCGAATACCCCCAGCTCCGCGCGCCGTCCGACTGCCACCTGGGTCACGTACGGCATCAGATTGTTCGGGATCCCGTTCGGATTCTCGCCGATCAGGCCGCTCTTGTGCGCGCCGATCGGATTGAAATAGCGCAGCAGCACCACGTTCCATTCCGGATCTGCGTGCTGGATGTCGGTGAGGATCTGCTCCAGCATCGACTTCGTCCAGCCGTAGGGATTCGTGCACTGGCCCTTCGGGCACTCTTCGGTGATCGGCACAAAGGCCGGATCGCCGTAGACGGTTGCCGAAGAGGAAAAGATAATGTTTTTCACGCCGTGACGGCGCATCACGTCGACCAGCGTAAGCGTGCCGCCGATGTTGTTCTCATAGTATTCCCACGGCTTGGCGACGGATTCCCCGACCGCCTTCAGCCCGGCGAAATGAATCACCGAATCGACCGTCTGCTCAGTGAAAATTCTTTCCATCGCAGCGCGGTCGCGGATGTCCGCCTTATAAAAGCAGACCGGTTTGCCGGTGATCTGCGCCACACGCTTGAGCGATTTTTCGCTCGAATTGCTCAGATTGTCGCAGACGACGACTTCATAGCCCGCGTTCTGCAGCTCAACGACGGTATGCGAGCCGATATAGCCGCTTCCGCCCGTTACCAGAATTGCCATAGATTTTTCCTGCCTTTCCTCTCCGCTTATTTCCAGAGTCCGTCCGGATATTCGCCGCGCTCCACCAGTGCGTGGATCTTCTCGGTGACGCTGGCCTTGTCCTCATGATAGGTGACGCCGTACCACTGCGCCGTGGTGTCGAGCACCGCCACCTCGCACTCGCCGTTTTTGATCATCTGCCCGACGACCGTCGGCAGATAACACTCCGATTTCAGCGGATCGCGCGTCTCATCAGCGAGGAATTCTTCAAAATACTTCGCCGAGCGCTCAAAGAACGAGGGAGTGAAGCCCCAGAAGTTCATGGAGACCGGCGTATCCGGCGGGAGGATGACCTCCTGTCCGTTTTCATCCGTGAAGCGCGCGCCGGCGGGATCCTTGAAAATCTTCGTCCGCTCGACGATGGAGCGCAGCATGCCGCCTTCCGTTCGGCATACGCCGCGCGCCACGCTGCCGGCATCCGTCAGCGTATTGCCGACGCGATAGCCGACCATGGCGTAGGTGCGATTCTGCGGGCAGCCGCCGGCGCCGCGCAGGAACGCGGCGATCTGCCGATAGGCGTCCGCACCGTAAAAATCATCAGCGTTGATAACGGCAAACGGCTCCGTCAGCAGTTCTCTCGCACACAGTACCGCATGGAACGTGCCCCACGGCTTGACGCGCCCCTCGGGGATCTTTTCCGGCGGCACGAGGGTGTCGATCGACTGGAACGCATATTCCACCTTGATTTTCCCTTCGATGCGCGCGCCGATGGTCTCGCGGAACTGCTCGTAATTCTCCCTCTTGATGATAAACACCACGCGGTCAAAGCCTGCGCGCAGCGCGTCGTAGATCGAAAAATCGATAATGAATTCGCCGTGCCGCGTCATCGGATCGATCTGCTTGAGACCGCCGTAACGGGAGCCCATTCCGGCGGCAAGAACAAACAATGTCATACCTCTGTCTTCTGTCCTTTTAGGACTGCCTTTCTGACGATACTGACGGGGAGTTCCCCTGCTCTTCCATTGTAACCCATTTCCGGCGAAAATGCAAGAGGATTCTCTGCTTTTCACAAAAAACGCTCGTTTTCTCCCCTTCTGATTTTTCCGGCTGAAAGAAAAAGCGGGGTATGCCTGCGCATACCCCGCCTCCCTTACGAATTGCAGCGGCGGCAGGAGGGCTCCGGCGCGCTGCAGCCGCATTCGCCGCCCAGCTCCGCGCCGCCAGGCGGGCTGAACTCGGTGATCGGGAATTTCATGCGGCGGAAGACGCTGCACGGATTGTCGTCCTCCACGGCGCCGCATTCCTTCTCCGGCACGGAATACGGCACTGCGCTGACCAGATACTGCGCCGGCCGCTCGAGCCGCACGACGGAAAAGAGTCCCAGTGAGACGAGAAGCTGGTTCGAGTTGTCCGGCGAAACCAGGCAGCCGTCAAAGCAGCCGCAGACGTCAGACGGAAGCTCCTCGACGGCGCAGCAGCAGCAGGAGGGGCGGCGCGGCTCGACGATGCGTGAGGAAAGCACCAGCGGGTCGACGGCCTCCAGCACGGCGATCGGCATGTTCGTGGAGACGCTGCACGCACCGCCGCGATCCTGGCAGAAGCCGCCGCAGCCCTCTCCGCTCTTGAAGATGCTGACGCTGCCCTCGCTGCCGAAAAGAACGGTCTTTTTGTCCACGGCACAGATGCCGCACAGCTGCCGCACGCTGCCGGGAGACGCGCAGCTTTCGCAGAAAATCTTGATGAAAAGGCGGATATTCAGCTGATAAAAGCCCCGGTTGAAGGGCATCGGATCGATGTCGATGTATGCGCGGAGGATTTTCGCATCCTTGACGCGGATCGCGCCGCTTCGGTCCACGACGTCCTGCCCGTCCTCCGTCAGATACACGCGCACATCCTCAAAGCAGTCCTTGTCTCGGCAGGAATCGAGGACACGGTGCGTGTCGATGCATACCATATCCTTTGCGCACGAGGACGCGTTTCTGTTTTCATTCATGTTTGTACCATGCCTTTCTCTTTCTGAGTGGCAATGCTCCGCCCGCGCGGAGCATGTGAGAGCTTTTCGCTCTTCGCTACCATCATATGCGGAGAAAAGAAAAATGACAGGGGAAATCCCTGTCATTTTCCGTCGCTGTATGTCGAAGATCACAGATATTTGCGCACCGTCTCCGAGGCTTCCTCCACCGGAAGAGAGGAGGTCAGCACGCAGCGGGTGTTCAGTTTCTCGGTGAGCGTATCCAGTCGGGAGAGGAACGTGTCAAACGCGGCGGTATCGTTGTTGCCAATCTTCAGGGCGGAATCAATGAAGAGATCGGTCACGTCGTGATTGCTGGCGAGGATGCCGGCCACAAAGCCGTACAGATCGTCGAAATCCGCGATCATATACTGGTCGGAATCAATCAGTCTGCACTGATATTTGATATCGTATGTGAGCTTGTTTCCCTTTTCGATGCAGACGACGTCGCCCTTGCTTTCGTTGAGCGCCGCGTTGACCATCTCGATCAGTGTTTTCGTCTTTCCTGTTCCCTTGACTCCAATAATCAGTTTCATGCTGTGATTACCTCCTGCAGTTTGTAGTGAAACTCCCTAAGGACACTATCAGTATACATGAAATCCGGGTAAATTGCAAGAGCAATCGTTTGAGGATTGCTGAACAAACCGTAAATTTTTCCGGCCTGTGCCGATTACTTCATGCGCGCCTCGAGCGCCGCGCGCTTTTCCTCGTATCCCGGCTTGCCGAGCAGCGCGAACATGTTCTTCTTGTAGGCCTCCACACCCGGCTGATCGAACGGATTGACGCCGAGCATGTAGCCGGAAACGGCGCACGCCAGTTCGAAGAAATAGACAAGAGAGCCGAACGTATAGGCGCTGCGGTCCCCGATCTCCACGACGATGTTCGGCACGCCGCCGTCGGTATGGGCAAAGAGCGTTCCCAGCATCGCCGTGCGGTTGATGTCGTGCAGATCGCTGCCGGAAAGGAAATTCAGTCCGTCGATGTTCGCCGGATCATCCGGCACTTTGACAGAATCCGGGGAGGTGCGGATATCGAGCACCGTTTCGAACTGGTTGCGCAGGCCCTGCTGGATATACTGGCCCAGCGAATGGAGATCGGTCGAAAAGATCACGGAGGCCGGGAAGAGGCCGCGGTTGTCCTTGCCCTCGCTCTCTCCGTAGAGCTGCTTCCACCACTCGCAGAGCATCTGCGCGGCCGGCTCGTAGGCGGCGAAGACCTCCGTCACCTTGCCCTTGCGGTAGAGGATATTGCGGATCGCCGCGTAGCGGAGGCAGTCGTTTTCGGCAAAGGGCGCCGTAAGATAGCGTGCGCGTGCGTCCGCCGCGCCCTGCATCATCGCGTCGATGTCGATGCCGGCGCAGGCGATCGGCAAAAGGCCGACCGAGGTCAGAACGGAATAGCGGCCACCGATGTTGTCCGGCACGACGAAGGTCTCGTACCCCATCTGATCCGAGAAATTCTTCAGCGTACCGCGGGCCTTGTCCGTCGTGGCGAAGATGCGCTCGCGCGCACCGTCTGCGCCGTACTTCTTCTCCAGCAGCGCACGGAAGATGCGGAAGGCGACCGCCGGTTCCGTCGTGGTACCGGATTTGGAGACGACATTCACGCAGAGATCCTTGCCCTCGCAGAGGGTCAGAAGTTCCTGCATGGCCGAGGCGCTGATGCTGTTGCCGGTGAAGTAGATCTTCGGCGTGTCCTTGGCGAGCGCATTGTACTGCGGCGAGGTGACGAACTCGATCGCGGCGCGGGCGCCGAGATAGGAGCCACCGATGCCGATCACCACCAGCACGTCGCACATTTTGCGGATGCGGGCGGCGGCCGCCTTGACGCGCGCGTACTCTTCCTTATCGTAGTTGAGCGGCAGATCGAGCCAGCCGAGGAAGTCCGCGCCGGGACCGCTGTGACGCATCACCGTCTCAAACGCGCACTCCGCCTGCGGCGCGATCGCCGCCATCTCATTTTCGCCGATAAAGCCGTTCAGAAATTTCTCGTTCAGTTTGAGTTCCATTGGTCGAATACCCGTCTTTCAAAATGTTTGACGTTATTATACAATATCTTTTATTTTTTTTCAAGGCATTCGACGCAAAAAAAACGTAATGCGGAAAATTTCCGTTTTTCCCGCGTTTTATCGACCGAGAAGCATCCTGCGCGCCATACGCGAAAAGAGCGTCCAGAAGCCCATCTTCTCCACGTCCGCCGCCGCGGTAATGCCGCACGTCCCGATCACCTCGCCGCCGAGCCTGTAGACCACGCGGCCCAGCGGCTGCCCGGCGGCGACGGGCGCGGGAACCGACGCGGCAAGCTCGATCTCGCGGCGGACGTTCTGCGCCTGTCCCTTCTCCAGAAGCACCGTGAACGTGCCGAACTGCGTCGGGCAGACAGGCGCAGTGCCGCCCGGCACCGCCACCTCGCCGGCCGTGCCGGCCTCGCTGCGGTAAAGCGAAAAGCCGGCAAAGCCCCAGTCGAGCAGGCGTTTGGCCATCTCATTGCGGACGTCCCGCGAGGGTGCGCCCATGATCACGGCGATCAGGTGCATGCCGTCCCGGCGCGCCGTCGCGCTGATGCAGAACTTTGCCTTCGAGGTCGAGCCGGTTTTCAGTCCGGTGATCCCGCTGTAAAACCGCACGAGTCGGTTCGTGTTCGTCAGTCCGAAGGCGCCGCCGCGCACGCTGTCCATCCAGATCGTGGAATAGCGGAGGATCGTCTCATGCGCGAGAAGCGCGCGCGACATGCGCGCGATGTCCATGGCGCTCGTCACGTGATTCTGTGTGTCGTCGTCGAGCCCGGTCACGTTTTCAAAATGCGTGTTCTCCATGCCCAGCTCGGCCGCACGTTCGTTCATGCGCGCGACAAATGCGCTCTCCGTGCCGCTCACCGCCTCGGCCAGCGCCACCGCCGCATCGTTGGCGGAGGCGACGACGGTGCTTTTGATCAGATCCTCGACCGTCATTTCCTCTCCCGGCTCGAGATAGATCTGCGAGCCGCCCATCGACGCCGCGTATTCGCTTGCCCGGATCGTATCCGTCATCGCCATGCGCCCTCCGTCCACCGCCTCCATCACGAGCAAAAGCGTCATGATCTTGGTCACGAAGGCCGGCGGCAGCGCCTCGTCCGGATTCTTGGCGTAAAGCACCGTGCCGGTCTCCGCCTCCATCAGCACCGCGCTGCGCGCGTCCACGTCAAACGGTATCCTCTCCGCCGTCTCCGCGCGGACGTGCGGCAGCAGCGGCGCGCTCAGCCACAGCGCCAGCGCAAGCGTGAGGAGCCTTCCCTTGTTTTTCATGCGTTCATTCCCCCTTTTCTGCCCATCCATATGCGCCGAGACGGCCGGATATGCCCCATGTCCCGACGATTGCCGCAAGTGCGGACAAAAGCCTTGTTTTTGCGGCGCATTTATGTTATAATATTTGGGAATCCATATCTGCAGAAACGGTGGTACATCATGGCGGAACAATCTTCCCTGCGCGCGCAGTACCTTGCGGCAAAGCGCGCGCTGTTTGACAAATACTATGCCGGTCTGAACGACAGGCAGCGCGAGGCCGTCTATACGGTGGACGGGCCGCTGCTCATTCTGGCGGGCGCCGGCAGCGGCAAAACGACGGTTTTGGTCAACCGCATCGCACACATCATCCGTTACGGACGCGCTTATGACAGCGATCTGGTGCCGACGGACGTGGACGAATCGGCGCTGGCCGAGCTGCACGCCGCAGCCTCCCTCTCCCGTGAGGAGCTGGGCGAATTTCTGACCCGCTTCACGGTGTCGGCACCGCCCGCCTGGTCGGTATTGGCGATTACCTTCACCAACAAGGCGGCCAATGAGATCAAGGCGCGGCTCGTCTCCGTCTTCGGCGAGGGCGCTTCCGAGCCGACGGACATCTGGGCGGGCACCTTCCATTCGATCTGCATGCGGCTGCTGCGCCGCTTCTGCACCGAAATCGGCTACCAGCCGGGATTCGGCGTATGCGACACGGACGACGCAAAAAAGCTCGTCGCTGCCTGCATGAAGCAGCTGAACATCGACGACCGCCAGCTGCCGATCAAGAGCGTGATGAATCTCATCAGCCGCGCAAAGGATCGCCTTGTGACGCCCGCAGACTTTGCCGCCGAGGCCGGCACCGATTTCAAGCTCAAGCAGGTCTCCTCCATCTACGCGCTCTATCAGGAGCGGCTGAGTGCCTCCAATCTGCTGGATTTTGACGACATCATCATGCAGACGGTGCGTCTTCTGCGGGACTGCGGCGGCGCCCGCGAGTACGTGCAGAACAAATTCCGCTACGTCTGCGTGGACGAGTACCAGGACACGAACAAGGCCCAGCTCGAGTTGACGCTGCTTCTCTGCGGCAAATACGGCAACATCATGGTCGTGGGCGACGACGACCAGAGCATATACCGCTTCCGCGGCGCCACGATCGAGAACATCCTCCATTTTGAGGAATACTGCAAGGGTGCGCACGTCATCAAGCTGGAGCAGAACTATCGCTCGACGAAGAATATCCTCAACGCCGCCAACGGCGTCATCGCGCACAATTCCTCCCGTCATGACAAAAAGCTCTGGACGAGCGGCGCGGAGGGCGACAAGATCACCCTGCGCGCCCTGGGCAACCAGAACGACGAGGCCCGCTTCATCTGCGATCAGATCAACGCCGGGCTGCGTACCCACAGGCATACCTTCCGCGATTACGCCGTGCTCTACCGCACCAATGCCCAGTCGCGCACCATCGAGCAGGTCATGGCCAAGGCCGGCATCCCCTACCGGATGCTGGGCGGCCTGCGCTTCTACGACCGGCAGGAGATCCGCGATGTGCTGGCCTATCTCTGCGTCGTCAACAATCCGCTCGACGACGTGCATCTGCGGCGGATCATCAACGTGCCGCGGCGCGGCATCGGCGACAAATCGATCGCCGCGGCGGAAGCCATGGCTGTCAGTCAGGGGATGCCGCTGCTCGAACTGATGCGGCACGCGGAGGAATACCGCGCGATCCCCGCGGCGGCGGCCAAGGCAATGGCGGATCTGGCGCGCCTCGTGGACGAGCTGCGCGCCCAGACGGGTGAAAAGTCCGTGGCCGAGATCATCCGTTCCGTGGTGGACGTCAGCGGCTATGAAAAGATGTGGATCGCCGCCGGCGAGGCAGAGGCCGACCGGCTCGAGAACATCGGCGAGCTCATTTCCTCCGCCGTACAGTACGAGCAGACGGCGGACGCGCCGTCGCTGTCCGAATTTCTGGAGGACGTGGCGCTGGTCTCCGACGTGGACCGCTACGACGAGACGGCGGACGCCGTGGTGCTGATGACGATCCACAGCGCCAAGGGACTGGAGTTTCCCGTCGTCTTCCTGCCCGGCATGGAGGAGGGCATCTTCCCGGGTCATCAGTCCGTGATGGACCCGAGCGAGGTCGAGGAGGAGCGGCGGCTGGCCTACGTGGCGATCACGCGCGCCAAGGAAAAGGTCTATATCACGCACGTGCACGACCGCATGCTGAACGGCTCCACGCAGTACAATCCGCCCTCACGCTTCATCGACGAGATCCCGAAGGAGCTGCTCGAGGAGGAAGACGGCTTCCACGCCGCCTCGGGACGGAGCTTCACCTTCGGCTCGGCCGCTGCGCGCCCGGCGGCCGCGCCGCAGAAACGGCGCGCGGAATTCGGCGTGAGCGCGCCGCATAAGCCCGCGCCGGCAGCCGAGCTGCCCGCCTTCCAGCCCGGCGACCGCGTGCGCCACACGACCTTCGGCGAGGGCGAGATCTTATCCGTACGGCCGATGGGCGGCGATCTGCTCTATGAGATCGCCTTTGACCGCGTCGGAACGAAAAAACTGATGGCCACCTACGCGCGTCTGAGCCGCGCATAGGCGGGATATTCGGGAATATATTGACTTTTCCCTCCGTATGCGTTACAATATCAAGCAGTTCACCATTCAGAATACGAATCCGCACGGCACGCCGCGCGCGAGAAAGGATACGAAATGAAAAACGACAAAAAGCTCGTGGAGAAGATCACCTCCATGGATGTGGACTTCGGCCAGTGGTACACCGATATCTGCAAGAACGCGGATCTGATCGATTACTCCAGCGTCAAGGGCTGCATCATCATCCGTCCCTACGGCTATGCGATCTGGGAAAACATCCAGAAGCTACTCGACGCCCGCTTCAAGGAACTGGGACACGAGAACGTCTATATGCCGATGTTCATCCCCGAGTCGCTGCTGCAGAAGGAGAAGGATCATGTGGAAGGCTTCGCGCCGGAGGTGGCGTGGGTCACGCACGGCGGCAACGAGGAACTGCCCGAGCGCCTTTGCGTCCGTCCGACCTCGGAGACGCTCTTCTGTGAGCATTACGCCAACATCATCCGCTCCTACCGCGACCTGCCGAAGCTTTATAACCAGTGGTGCTCCGTCGTGCGCTGGGAGAAGACGACCCGTCCCTTCCTCCGCTCCCGCGAGTTCCTCTGGCAGGAGGGCCACACGATGCACGCCACCGCAGAGGAGGCGCGCGCGGAAACGGTGCAGATGCTGAACGTGTACGCCGATTTCCATGAACGCGATCTCGCCATCCCGGTCATCAAGGGCGCAAAGACACCCTCCGACAAGTTCGCGGGCGCCGAGGACACCTACTGCATCGAGGCGATGATGCATGACGGCAAGGCGCTGCAGGCCGGCACCTCTCATTTCTTCGGCGACGGCTTCGCCCGCGCCTTCGGCATCCAGTTCGCCGATCAGAACAACCAGCTCCAGTATCCGCAGCAGACGTCCTGGGGCGTCTCGACGCGCATGATCGGCGGCATCATCATGGCACACGGCGACGACAACGGGCTGGTACTGCCGCCCGCCGTCGCGCCGATCCAGGTCGTGGTCGTTCCCGCCGCGATGCATAAGGAAGGCGTGCTGGAAGCGAACCGCGCGCTCGCCGACCGCATCCGCGCCGCCGGATACCGCGTCAAGCTCGACGACAGCGAAAACAGTCCCGGCTGGAAATTCGCGGAGTATGAGATGAAGGGCGTTCCGGTGCGCATCGAGCTCGGTCCGCGCGACATCGAGGCCGGTCAGTGCGTGCTCGTGACGCGCTACAATATGGAAAAGACCATCGTCCAGCTCGACGAGCTGGAGAGCGTTCTCTGCGCCAAGATGGAGGAGATCCGTTCCGGCATGTACCAAAAGGCGCTGGAAAACCGCGAAAGAAGAACGTATACCTGCACGACGATGGAGGAAATCACCGCCAAGCTCGCCGAAAACGGCGACGGTCTTGTACGCGCCATGTGGTGCGGCGACGAGGCCTGCGAGGACAAGGTCAAGGAGGTCACCGGCGTCGGCTCCCGCTGCATTCCCTTCGAGCAGGAGCAGGTGTCCGATCGCTGCGTCTGCTGCGGCCGCCCCGCCAAAACGCTCGTTTTCTGGGGCAAGGCGTACTGAGCTGACCGTCCCGGTCTCCGATCATGAAAGAATTCTCCGTCTCCTTCCGTGAAAAGCTCCGCTCCGTCGACTACGTGATTCTTCTGTCCGTGATCGGCATGACGGCGCTCAGCGTGCTGACGCTGTACGGAGACGCGCGCACCGCCGCCGGCGTGCGCCGCGTGTATATGCAGGCCGGCGCCGCGCTCGTCGGGCTGGTCGGCGTGTTCCTCATGTCCATGCTCGATTACGAGGAGCTGCTGCGCCGCTTCTCGGTGCCGCTGTTCCTCGCCGCAGTGGGCGTGCTGCTCATCACCTATCGCTTCGGTGTCGGCCCCAGGCCGGATTCGACCAACCGCTGCTGGCTCGATTTCAAGTTCATCATGATCCAGCCGTCGGAGTTCATCAAGATCATTTTCATCATGACCTTCGGACGGCACATCGACCTGGTCAAGGCTAAGATCAACCGGCCGCTGACCGTGCTGTCGCTTGCCGTGCACGGCGGCATCATCACGGGGCTGGTGCTTCTGACGGGCGATCTCGGCTCGGCCCTTGTTTTTGCCGCGATCATGCTCTTCATGCTGTTCACGGCCGGCCTCTCCATCTGGTATTTCGCGGCGGCGCTGCTGATCGTCGTGCTGATTTTCCCTTACCTCTGGCCACGGCTGCACCCCTACCAGAGAAACCGGATCCTGGCGGGCTTCAATCCGGAGATCGATCCGGAAAACGCCGGATACCAGCCGCTGCGCAGCCGGGCGGCCATCGCCGCCGGCGGCTTCCGCGGCGCGGGACTGCACGGCGGCTCCTACTACCGTCTGGTACCCGCGCATGAGACTGATTTCTTCTTTGCCATGGTGGCGGAGAAATTCGGCTTCTTCGGTACGTTCCTCTACATGGTGCTGATGGGCGTGCTGATCGTGCGGCTGCTGCTTCTGGCGCGCAGCGCGCGCAAGGACTGCGGCGCCAACATCTGCATCGGCGTCGTCGCCATCATGGTTTCGCAGACGCTTGAGAACATCGGCATGTGCCTCGGCATGCTGCCGGTCGTCGGCATCACGCTTCCCTTCCTCAGCTACGGAGGCTCGTCCATGCTTGCCTCCTACTTCACGATCGCCGTGGTGGAAAGCGTGGCGACGCACAACAAAAAATACTACTTCGAGCGGGAGCGTGCGTAGCGCATCCGCAAAAGTCCCGACAGGCATTGGCCTGTCGGGACTTTTTTCTGTTGATGAAGTTTATGTCTCCGGCATGGTCGGCGCGATCTTCTGCGCGTCGGAGGCGTAATAGACCAGCCGGTATTCGCTGGAACAGGCGCCCGCGCGCAGACGGAGCGTCAGCGTACCGTTTTCCGCATCCGGCAGCGTGAAGCGGACCTCCGGTCCCTGCGCATTGCGGTTGACGTCGGCGTGCGCGTCCCACGCCGCGAGCGGATATTCCGTGCCGTTCAGATCGGCGGATACCTCAACGTGTCCGTCGGCCGCCTGAGGCGTATCGTTGAGCAGCCAGATCTGCGCGGTGAATTCCTCGCCGGCGTGCCAGTCGAATTTGGGAATCCGCGCGCTGAAGAGCACGCCGCGCAGCGACTGCGCCACCGCGTAATATCCTTTCTTCGGCTCGCACGGATAGGAGACGAGGCTGTTGTTCGCCGCCGTCTTCCAAGGCTCGCCGAAGCACCAGTTCATCGCCATCGAGCAGTGCGGCCACTGACGGCGCGCCTCCTCGAAGATCGCCTTGTAGCCTTCGCACTGCAGCCACTGCGTGCCCGAGACCAGCTCCTCGAGATTCGTATCCTGCCAGTAGCGGCGCACGATGTCCGAGCAGAGCCAGCGGTCGCGGTTGCCGCTCCAGGCGTCGTAGGCGTGGTGCGCGATCCAGTTCTCCTCCGGACGCGGCGGATAGAGCACCTCCGGCGGGATGATCGAATGCAGATAATCCGCGCTGTGCACGCCCGGCACGCCGAATTCGTTGTACGCCGTGCAGTGCGAATGCTGGAACTGCGCAAAGCAGTCGCACGCCATGCCGTCGTCCCAGAAGGTATAGCCGCCGTGGCCGATGCCGTTCAGCGGCGAGGTCATCATGAAGGGACGCTCCGGCGACAGCTCGTAGCAGAGCTTGTCCAGAAGGCGCAGCGCAAGCGACTGCTCGGTCATCCCCGACCAGGCGTTGAACAGCTCGTTGCCGCCGCACCAGATTGTCACGCTGACGTGGCCGCGCAGGCGTCGGATGATCGCGCGCGCCTCCTGCTCCAGGATGCGCAGATAGGCCGGCGTCGCCGTATAGTTGTTGCAGGCCAGCGGGAATTCCTGCAGCACCATGATGCCCATCCGGTCGCAGAGGCGGTAGAAGACGTCCTTGTTGATGCCTGAGCCGCCGTGGCAGCGGAGAATGTTCATGTGCGCATCCCGCACGAGGCGGAGATGCTGCTCGTAGCGCGCCTCGGTCATGTTGCCGGGGAACATGTCCGGCAGCACCCAGTTCGAGCCCTTGGCAAAGATGCGGCGGCCGTTGAGGCAGACGGTGATCGGCGCCGCGCTGCGCGACTTCGGAAAGCCGGCTGGCTCCCGCCAGGCGCCCTCGTTCATCACCAGTTCCACCGTGCGCAGTCCGATCTCGCCCGATCTGCAGCCGCCCTCACCCGCGACCGTCCAGGTATAGAGATAGGGATCTCCCTGTCCGCTGCACCACCAAAGATGCGGATTCTCTATCGAAAAATCTCTCTCTTCGCCGTCGTAGACCGTGTTCCCTTCCCGATCTCTCAGCGTGATGCGGTACGCTCCCTCGCCCTCGATCTCGGCGTGCACGTCCGCCCGGGCATAGTCCGGCGTCAGCGTGTAGGAGAGATACACCTCGCCGAGCGGATGCGCCGGCCGCGTCTCGATGTACGTCTCGTCCCAGATGCCGGACGGCAGGATGCGGGGATGGTAATCCCACGTATAGGAGACGGCGGGCTTGACGGAACCGACCGCCTGATTGCGGTCGGCCGGTTTTCCCGGCGCCTTCGGATGCTTGTGCACAAACACGGACAGCGTGTCGCCGCCGCGGAGGTGATCGGTAAGGTCGATCTCCGTCACGGTGAACATGCCCTCGTGACGCAGAAGAATCTCGCCGTTGACGGCGATGTCGTAAAAGTAATCGATCCCATGCGTGACGAACCACACCCGCTCGCCGGGTGCGGCCGTATAGGACAGCTTCGTCTGATACTCCCACTCCCAGTCCTCGATCTCGAGAAACTTCTTGTGATTCATACCGTAGTGAATGTCGCCGAAATCGTGGGCGAGCGCGTAGTCATACTGGATGTTGCCCGGCACGTGCGCCTCAAACCACTCGCCGCCGATCGCCCGCAGACGCCAGCTTTGCGTAAACTTCATCTTCCGTTTCCTTTCCGCATATAGGTTACTACGATTATAGTGGAAACGGAGAAGGATGTCAATAGGCGCCGGAAACTGAGTTAAAATTTTCTGTCGACGAGTGCATTATTTCCTGTTGCCGCAGTCTTTACCTTGACAAAGAAAAGAGAAAAGTGTAAAATATCACTCAGAACAAGCCGGGGATGGAGGCGAGTGAAAAATGACGTATCAGAGCGCCGGAATGGAACCGCGGGAAATGTGGATCTGGCTGCCCGAGGAAGCCTACGCGGCACACCAGACGACCCGTCACACCGCGCTGCGGATTCCGCGCATCGTAAACGGCCGTCAGGACGGCGAGGAAGAGATCCCCGGGAACTACACCGTCGCCCGCTTTGCGCACAGCTACGACTTCGGCCGCGCGATCCGCGCCGTGACAATCCGCGTCAGCGCCGACACAGCCTTCCGCCTTCTCTGCGGCGGCCGCTACGCGGCGCGCGGCCCCGCCTCGCCGGGCGGTGATTTTCTCTTCAACGAACGGCCGCGCGAGCAGCATTATGCATCCCGGCTCACGCTCGACGCGTCGGATCATCCGGAATTTGCCGTCGGCCGCCTCTCCTTTGAGGCGACCGTACGGATGCAGCCGGTGCGGACGTTTGAGTTCTCCCGCGGACACGGCGGCTTCTTCCTCGACGGAGAGGTACTCTTCGCAGACGGCGGCTGCACGCCGATCGGAACGGGCGATGGCTGGACGGCGCAGTTCTGCGGCGCCTGGCGAGCGCCCGGCGTCTTCGACGGCACGATCCCGGACGACGAGCCCGTTCCTGCCGCTCCGGTCGTCAACCGCTGGCATACGCTGACCGCGCCGATTCCCGTCTGCACCGAGACGCTGCGCACGCCCGAGGGAGGCTCAATGCGGATCCCGGCCGGTGAGACGATTACCGCCAGTTTGCCGCTGGATATGATTTACGCGGGATATCTTGCCGTCCGCGCCGCCGGCAGCACGCGCCTGCGCGTCACCATCCGCTGCTCGGAGACCGGCGAGGCGGGCTCAAAGGAGGAATTCCTCCTCTGCGGCGCGCAGACGGTCGTCGGCCTGGACCTGCACAGCGCCGGTCTGCTCGCCGTAGAGGCGCAGAACGAGGGAGAGGGGACAGCGGAGCTGCACGTCGGTTTTCTTGATTCCGCCTACCCCGTGACGTGCGAGGCGATCACAACCACCTCCGACGAGGCGCTGAACCAGGTGCTGCGCGTATGCGCGCACACGCTGCGCTGCTGCCGCCAGACGATCCATCTGGACAGCGCGCGCCACTGCGAGCCGCTGGCCTGCACGGGCGATTACTACATCGAGTCGCTGATGACGGCGTTCACCTTCGGCGATATGCGGCTGGCCGCCTTCGACGTGCGCCGCACGGCGCAGCTCCTTCGCTATCACGATGGGCGGATGTTCCATACGACCTACTCGCTCATCTGGACGCTGATGCTGTGGGACGTGTACCGCTACAGCGGCGAGAAAGCGCTGCTCGAGGACTGCGCCGACGCTTTGCGCATCCTGTTTGCGCGCTTTGCGACATATCGCGGGGAGACGGGACTGCTCGAGACGCCGCCGGATTATATGTTCGTCGACTGGCTCGTGCCGGACGGCATCAGTCTGCATCATCCGCCGAAGGCGCTCGGTCAGAGCTGTCTGAACCTCTTCTGGTACGGCGCGCTCTGCACGGCGGAAAAGATCTTCTCCGCGCTCGGCGAAGCGCGCGACGCGCGCGACGCCGCGCAGACGGCGGAAGGGGCGAAGGCAGCGATCACGGCGCATCTGTGGGATGCAGAGCGCGGCCTCTTCTTTGAAGGACTGAACACGCCGACGCCGGCGCACCTGCTCGGACGCTGGATGCCGCAGAACGTCGAAAAGCGTTACTATCGCCGCCACGCGAACATCCTCGCCGCCTATTTCGGCATTCTGCCGGCCGCGGACTGCCGCGCGCTGCTGCGGCGGATCTTCACCGACGATTCGCTGGGCGAGGTGCAACCGTATTTCCGCCACTTCTGGCTTGAGGCCGTGTATCGCACCGGACTGCGCGAAGAAGAGACGCTCGCGCTGCTCGAGGCGTGGAAGGCCCCGGTGCGCGATTGCCCGAAGGGGCTCGCCGAAGGCTTCTACCCGCCGGAGCCGAATTACCGCTTCGACCACAGTCACGCCTGGGGCGGCACGCCAGCCTACGCGCTGCCACTGGCGCTGTCGGGGCTCGAGATTCTGGAGCCGGGGATGCGCGAAGTCTCTCTGTCTCCCTCGACGCTCGGACTGGAGGCTGCCGAGGTAGAAATTCCCACGCCCCGCGGCATGATCCGTCTTTCGCTGCGCAGGGGCGAAACCGCGCGCGTCACGCATCCCGACGGCGTCCGCGTAACGCTCCGCTAACGCCGGACGACCGTTTGTTGCGATCATACTGATAAAGGAGAACCGCCCTTGAAACGAGCCTTACCCGTACTTCTGTCGCTTCTCCCCACGCTGATCCTGTGCGTGCTGATTTTCTTCTTTTCCTCGCAGACCGCCGCGGAATCCTCAGGCACCAGCTCGCGCCTGATCACCTGGATCCTCACCCTGAAGAATCCGCATTTTGCCGAACTGCCGCAGAAGCAGCAGCGCGCACAGATTCAACAGCTGCAGTTCATCACGCGCAAGGGTGCGCATTTCAGCGTCTATACCCTTCTTGGGATCTGTCTCGTTCCGCCGCTGACGCTGTACGCCGGAAAGCGAGGTCACGCCGCGCTTGCCGCATGGCTTTTCTGCGTCGCCTATGCCGTCTCCGACGAACTGCACCAGTATTTCATTCCCGGACGCAGCTGTGAGATTCGGGATTTTCTGATCGACGTCTCGGGCGCGCTGCTCGGCGTGCTGATCGCCTGCGCGGCCGCCGCGCTGTGGCAGCGGCGGCAAAAAAAGAAAAACGCGCGATGAATATCGCGTTTTTTTCGTGAAATCCCTTGACAAGCGGCGTAAAACATGGTATACTGTGTAAAGTGATTTGCTTTACACAGACGGGAAGTGTCCTCGGTCATGTTTGAAAAAGATATGCGCTTCGCGCTGCTTCTGGACGCCTACGGAGAATTGCTCAGCGAGCACCGACGCGAAATCTTTGATCTGTACTATTCGGAAGACCTTTCCCTGTCCGAGATCGCCGAGAATACCGGCATTTCCCGCCAGGGCGTGCGCGAGTCGATCAAAAAGACCGAAGCGGAGCTTCTGCGGCTGGAGGAATGCCTGGGGCTCGTCGCGCGGCAGAGCGCGCTCGGCCGCGCGGCCGAGGCGCAGGCGGACGCCCTGCGGAAGCTGCTCCCCGGACTGCCGCCGGACGCGCAGGACGCGGTGCGCGGCGCCATTTCCTATCTGCAATCGATCCATTTCTGAAGGAACGGAGGCACTCATGTTCGACAGCCTTTCCGATAAACTGGCAAACGCATTCAAAAAATTCAGAAACAAAGGCAAGCTGAGCGAGGCCGACGTCAAGGAAGGCATGCGCGAAATCAAGCTGGCGCTCCTCGAAGCGGACGTAAACTTCAAGGTCGTGCGCGATTTCGTCAAGACCGTCTCCGAACGTGCGGTCGGCGCGGAGGTGCTCGAATCGCTGGTGCCTGCGCAGCAGATCGTCAAGATCGTCAATGAAGAGCTGATCCGTCTCATGGGCGAGACGCAGGCCAAGCTGGAAATCGCCTCAAAGCCGCCGACCGTCGTCATGATGGTCGGTCTGCAGGGCTCCGGCAAAACGACGCACAGCGCCAAGCTCGCCGGACTCTATAAAAAGCAAGGCAAGCGGCCGCTGCTTGTTGCCTGCGATGTCTATCGCCCGGCTGCCATCAAGCAGCTCGAAGTCGTCGGCGCGCAGCTCGACATCCCCGTCTTCTCAATGGGCGATTCCGTCTCCCCTGTGGAGATCGCCCGCGCGGCGGTGGCGCATGCCAATCGCCACGGCAACGACATGGTGTTCCTCGACACCGCCGGCCGTCTCCACGTGGACGAGGAGTTGATGACTGAACTGAAGAATATCAAGGAAGCGGTCCATCCGACCGAGATCCTGCTCGTCATCGACGCCATGCTCGGCCAGGACGCCGTCAATGTGGCGCAGTCCTTCAACGATCTCCTTGACATCACCGGCGTAATCCTCACCAAGCTCGACGGCGACACGCGCGGCGGTGCCGCGCTCTCCGTCCGCTACGTCACCGGCAAGCCGATCAAATTCGTCGGCACCGGCGAGAAGCTGGACACGATCGAACCCTTCTACCCCGACCGCATGGCCTCCCGCATCCTCGGCATGGGCGACGTGCTCACGCTGATCGAGAAGGCGCAGCAGAATTTCGACGAGAAAAAGGCAGAGGAAATGGAGCGCAAGCTCCGCGAATCCACCTTCGATCTCAATGACTATCTGGAGCAGTTCCAGCAGGTGCGCAATATGGGCTCGCTCGAGCAGCTGGCCGGGATGATCCCGGGCATGAAGCCCGGCGCTCTCAAGGACGCGCAGATCGACGAACGTCAGCTCGCCCGCACCGAAGCGATCATCCATGCGATGACGCCGAAAGAGCGCGCAAAGCCCGACATCATCAACGCCTCGCGCAAAAAACGGATCGCGGCCGGCAGCGGCACCTCCGTGGAGGACGTCAACCGGCTGCTCAAGCAGTTCGAATCGATCAGCAAGCTTTTCCGCCAGCTCGGCGGCATGTCCGGCCGGCAAAGAAAACGAATGAAAATGCCGTTCAATCTCTGACGGATTTTTATAAAAACAACCAAACCATATTTTGGAGGAAAAACCCATGGCAGTGAAAATCAGACTGAAGAGAATCGGCGCGAAGAAGGCGCCCTTCTACCGCATCGTCGTCGCGGATTCCCGTTATCCCCGCAACGGCCGCTTCATCGAGGAGATCGGTACCTACGATCCGATGAAGAACCCGGCAGAGATCAAGATCGATTCCGAGAAGGTGCAGGCCTGGCTCAAGAACGGCGCGCAGCCGACTGAGACCGTCCGTGCTCTGATCGCCAAGAGCGGGAATCAGCAGTGATGGATGAAAGCACCCGCGTCCCTACGCAGGATATTGATCTGAGCCGTGTGCTGGCCGATATGGCGCGTGCCGTCGTCGATCATCCGGAAAAGGTCGAGGTGACCGAGGAGGAGACGGAAGACGGCGTGCTTCTGACGCTGGCGGTGGACGAGGACGACATGGGCATGGTGATCGGCAAGCACGGGAAAATCGCCCGCGCGCTGCGCACGCTCATGAAAGCGGCCGCCAAAGTTGCGGACAAAAAGGTCACGGTAGATATCCATTGAGACAGCAGAAAGAACCCTCTTTTCCCAAAAGAGGGTTCTTTCTTTTTAATCCGTCGCCGACGCCAGGATCACGACAAAGCGATCGAGCGTCGGGTCGTATACGGTATAGCACAGAACGCCCCACCATTCGCGACCGTCCTCGAAATACTCGGACCAATCAGTCGTCCATTCGTAAACCTCAAGCGCCGCGGTCCCGTTGGGGAACAGCGCTGCGTTCACGCGCGTGAAATCCTCGTCCGTGTACCATGCACCGTGCGGCGGATAGCAAAACGCTCCGCGGTAATTGACACCGCGCTTTCTGTCCGGCGCGGCAAAGAGCCCGGCCGTGCCGATCTGTTTCCCTTCCGCCTTGCCGCAGTCATAGCGCCATATCACTTCTCTTCCGTCGTAAAACAACTTCCGGCAAGCCCGCACGAGCGCGTGCCGGTGCGCGCTGCATCCGTCGGCAATATGCTCGTTTTTAACGATACAATAATCGATCACAATATCAGGATATTGGGCAAGAACATCCGCAGCACATGGATCCTCTATGACCCGCCCCGCTCCCACGCCCGGAGGTTTATCGCTGCCGGATGGCTTATTTTCTTTTTGCGGCTCTTTTTCGGGATTACACTTATTTATCCGGTCTCCGAACACCCTCTCCGCGTCGTCGATGTTGATGTTCCCCATTCCGGCGGCGTATTCGACCATGCGGCAGAAATCCTGCGCACTGTATTCTCTGCCTGTGATGGACCGGATTTGCCGCCTCTTATAAAAGCTCTCCAATGCGTCCGCCGGGTCAAAGGCGTTGTGCACCGCCGTCCTGTCCCCGTTCTCATCCGTAATGTAAAGGCACGGCTCGTAGGGATGGCAGGTAAGCCTGTAGCGCTTCCTGCCGGAGAGCAAATAGGAGACGCCGTCCTCCTTGCAGAGCGTGTACCGGTCGTCGCTGTAGGCGACGGCGCTGTCAAGGCGTTTCCACGGCGGCATATTGCTTTGCTGATCGTTCATGGCAACTCCGTTTCGTCAACGATCCTGCAGAATGGTCTCGCCGTTCAGGATCTGATAAAGCCCATTGGTGAAATTCATGTAATGCCTTGGGAAATTCTGCGAGCCGGATGCTCTGATTTCTTTTCCTCCGTTGACGACGGCTTTGAGAGTAAACATCGTACCGTCCCGCACTCCCTTCGGGTGCGGACCGCTGAATCCGTTCCACGAAAGCAGGCGGCATTCGTTCAGCAGCTTCACCACGTCCGCTTCCTCGCATACGGCGCGTTTTTCAAGCCGACGTTCTTTTTCTTCGTCCCGATAACCGACTGCGTATTGAGAAACCTCCGCTTTTCCGTCCATCATCACGATCTCATAATCCGTCGCATGACGCATTCCGCTTGTATGAAACGCGACAATTTCAAAAGACTCAATGCCGCCGGACGGCTGTATTGTCTTTCTGACAGTCTCAAGCAGCTCGAAAAGCCGGGATCGGCTCTTTTTCTTTCCGCCGGCCATCCCTTCTCCTCCCGAATTCATATGATTTTCACGCCGCATCAGACGCGCCCTTCGCCGGCGATGAACTCGCCGGCCAGGATGGCGCAGACGCCGATCGTCACATAGGTGTTCTTCACAAACATCGCCTCGCGCTGCATGCCCTCAAAGCGCATGCCCACCTTTTCCATGACGCGGCGGCTTCGCGCGTTGCCTTCCATATACCTCGCTTCGATCCGGTGCAGATTCAGATGCAGAAAACCCTCGCTCAATACCGCACGCACCGCCTCGGCGGCGATGCCGCGTCCCCAGTAATCCGGATGGAGGACATAGCCGATCTCCGCACTGTTGTGCGCATAGTGAAACGTGGTGAAGCCGCAAGTGCCGATCATACGGCGGTTTTCCTTCAGGACGACCGCCCAATCGCTGAAATCGCCGGCCCGGTAGCGCGTGGTGATATAGGCGAGATAGCGAAGCGTATAAAGCGAATCCGGATGCGGCTCCCAGGTGAGATAGCGGGTCACCTCCGGATTGTGCGCATAGTCGAACATATCGTGGTAATCGGTCTTCTTCATTCTGCGCAAAACGAGCCGGTCCGTGACCAGCTGCGGAGGATCCCGAAAGTATTCCAGCACGGTATCCTTGTTCATATCCACCTCAATGAAATCGTGATACTATAATTATATACTCTGCCGCAGCGGATTGCAATACGCTTCTTCCGCAGCGGTCATGCAAAATTTACAGTTTTCCGTTGCAACGCGGCGGGAAATATGCTATGATACTGTTTAAGCCTCTGCATAGCGGCGCCTCGCCGCGCATACATTGGATGCAAACGGAAACGGAGGCTTCACTATGACCAGATCGGAACGCCGTCGTGCGCAGATGCGCGAGGATCCCCGCCTCATCTGGGCGTGGGCGATTCTTTTGTCCGCGCTGGGCGCGGCGCTCGGATACGGGATCGCGGCGCTTCTCTTTCGCGGTGCGCCGCCGCTCTATCTGCGCACGGATCCATACCGCGGCTGCGATCTCGCGCCGGAATATGTGCTGCGCGCCTGTGCGCTGTGCCGCCCGATCCTGTCGGAGGGACTGCTCGTCCTGCTCTGCGCCGGCCACGCGGCCCGAAAGCCGCTCTGGGGCGGATTTCTACTCGTTCGCGCGCTCGCTGCCGGCGCGGGTCTCGGCTGCGCCCTGCTGGCCGGCGCGCCCGATGCGGCCCTGCTCCCCCTCGCCGCCTATCTCGCCGTCACGCTGATCTGGATCACACTGATCTGCGCCCTGCGGACGGCGCGGCCGGCCGCAGAGCGGCTGTGCAGCACGCTCGTCGCCGTCGGCGCCGCCTGCGCCGTCCGTATCGCCGTTACGCTGCTTCCCTGAGTGTGGGCTGCAGCATAGATATTGACCAAAGAAAGGAACAAGGGTCCGATGATGAATCGCCATGACTATGACGAACCCGAAGAAAAAAAACGCCGTTTCAATCTCTTTGACCGCGTGCGAAAGGAGCGGGAAGGCGTCTCGCCGGACGAGCCGCATGCGATGGACAACCCCACCATTGGCAATTTCTTCAAGCTGCTCGGCCGCAAGATCACTACGCTTCTCTATGTGAATCTGATGTACGTGTTCGGGAACTTCCCGATCTTCTTTGCGCTCTTCGCCATGACCGGCTACGTCTCCCGCCAGAGTTATTCTCCGTATTATCAGCAGTACGCACCGCTGCTCGGCGCCTCCTTTTTCGACCCCTCGCCGGTGACCGCTTCCCTGCTCGGTATCTTCGGCCTGCACGCGGAGGTGTACATCCCCACCGCGGCAACGTATGTGTTCTACGGGCTCGCGCTGCTCGTCTTTCTGACCTTCGGTCCGGTCAGCGTCGGCACGACCTACCTTCTCCGCACCATGGTGCGGGAGGAAGGCCTCTTCCTTACGCAGGATTTCCGCTACGCGATCAGGCGCAACTGGAAGCAGGCAATCCCCTTCGGCATCATCGATCTCGGGATCATGCTGCTGCTCGGCTATGATTTCGCCTACTTTTATCTGAATCTCTCCCACGGCACGATGATCTACGTCTTTTTCTTCCTTACCTTTGCGATGGTCATCGTCTACGCCATGATGCGGATGTACATCTACCTCATGATGATCACCTTCGACCTGAGCATCCCGAAGCTGCTCAAAAACGCCGTTTCCTTCACAATCCTCGGCATCAAGCGCAACATCATGGCGCTGCTCGGGATCCTCGTCGTGCTGGCGTTCAATTACGTGCTCTTCGTCGTGTACATCCCCATCGGCATCATCCTGCCCTTCGTGCTTGACTTCTCGGTCTGCGGCTTCATTGCCGCCTACGCCGCCTATCCGATCATCAAAAAATATATGATCGATCCTTACTACGACAAGGATGGCAATCCAATCGAGCCCTGAGTCCGCCAAAACAAAGCGCGCCGCCGGTTTCCCGGCGGCGCGCTTTTTTCAGTTCATATCGTAGCGGCCGTCCAATGCGCGCTTGAGCGTGATCTCGTCTGCATATTCGAGATCGCCGCCCACGGGCACGCCGTTGGCAATGCGGCTGATCTTGACGCCGTAGGGCGCGATCTGACGGGCCAGATACATGGCGGTCGTGTCGCCCTCCACCGTAGAATTCGTCGCCAGAATGACCTCGCCGACGCCGCCGGATTCGATCCGCTCCATCAGCTCCCGGATCTTCAGCTGCTCGGGGCCGATGTGGCGCATCGGGGACAGCGCGCCGTGCAGGACGTGGTACAGTCCGCGGTAGCCGTGCATCTTCTCGATGGCCAGCACCGCGCGCGGATCCTCTACCACGCAGATCACGCTCTCGTCGCGCTCCTCGGAGGCGCAGATGGAGCACAACTCGCCGGTCGCGATATTCTGACATTTTTTGCACAGGGTGATCTCCGTTTTGGCGGCGCGGATCGCGTCGGCGAACTCGTTCGCTTCCTCCTCGGAGAAATTGATAACACAGAAGGCAAGACGCAGCGCAGTCTTCGCGCCAATTCCGTCCAGCCGGCGGAACATATCCGCCAGGCGCTGCAGCGGTTCGATGTATTCGGCCATATCAGAACATGCCGGGCATGCCGGGGATGTTCATCGCACCGGTGATCTTTCCCATTTCCTCGCTGTTTGTCGCGTCCACCTTCTTGATCGCCTCGTTGACGGCGGCGACCAGAATGTCGGACAGCGTCTCTATATCGTCGGGATCGACGATTTCCGGCTGAATATCAATCGAGCGGATCTCCCGCTTGCCGTTGATCGTCACGGAAACAACGCCGCCGCCGGCGGAGACTGTGTACTCGCGCGCGTCCAACTCCTCCTGCAGCGCCGCCATGTCCTCCTGCATTTTCTGTGCCTGGCGGATCATCCCCTGCATATTCTGCGGGCCGCCGCCCATTCCCTTCGGCAATCTTGCTTTCATACTGTCCTCCGTATTAAGTGAATAACTCCTCGGCCGCCGGGGTTCCTTCGGCGCGGGGCGCTTCTATTTCGATGGATACGGCCGCCCGGCCGTCCGTGACGCGGCAGATCGCCAGCGCCTGCGCAATGGCGTTCTTCGCGCCCTCGCGCGAGAGCATCTTTTCGGCAAATGCACTGCGGCAGCGGATCACGGCGCGCTTTCCGTCCGGCGAAAGCCACACGCCGGCTTCGTCGAGAAAGCTCCCCGTCTGACGGTCCAGCTCCGCGAGCTTTTCCAGAAATTCGCTCATGTCCTGCAGCGGCAAGAGCTCCTCCGTTTTTTCCTGCGGCGCGGAGGCTGCGGGCGTCACCGGTACGGCCGGCGGCGCCGGTTTCACCGCACGAGGCGTCTCCTGCGGCGGCATCTCCGCCGGCCTCTCCGGCTTCGGCTCGGATGCGGCAGGCTGGACGTCGGCGGTACCGCCGACCGCCAAAAGCGCCAGCCGGTTCTCGAGCTGCTCCACACGGGCGGCGAGCGCCTCCGTGGAATCGTCGAGCCGCGCGTCGCACATGCGGATCGCGGCCAGCTCCGCGATCGTGCGTTTCATGGCGGGCATGCGCTGCATTTCACTCATCGCACGGTCGAGGATCGAGGCGTGATAGGTGAGCTGGCTGAGGGAGAAGCGGCCGGCGGCGTCCGAAAGCTGCGCCGTCTCCGACGGCGTCAGGTCGAGATACTGCGCCGGGTCACCGGCGTATTTTGAAATGAGCATGTCGCGGTAATACGACGTCAGCTCCTGCCAGAACACAGAGATATCCTTCGAGGAGGCTGCCGTCTCGGCGATGCGCTCGAGGATCGCCTTCGCGTCGCCGGCTGCAAGCGCCGCAGCTGCGTCATGGAGAAAATCCAGACTGCTGAGGCCGAGAATCTCCTCGACGCGCGGCACGGTGACCGCCGCGCCGCCGCCGCTGCACAGTTCAAAAAGACTGATTGCATCGCGCATGCCGCCCTGCGCCTGCCGGGCGATGCGCTGCGCGGCCTCTTCCTCCAGTTCGATCGACTCCCGCTCGGCGATATAGGCGAGACGGGCCGTCAGAACGGACAGCGGAATGCGGCGGAAATCGAAACGCTGGCAGCGGGAGATGATCGTCGCGGGCAGCTTGTGCATCTCCGTCGTCGCCAGGATGAACAACACATGCTCCGGCGGCTCCTCCAATGTTTTCAGCAGTGCGTTGAAGGCGCTCGTCGTCAGCATATGGACTTCGTCGATGATGTATACACGACGCTTCAGTGAAGCGGGTGTAAAGGCCACGGCGTCACGGATGTCGCGGATGTATTCAACACCGTTGTTGGAGGCGGCGTCCATTTCCAGCACGTCCATCGCGCTGCCCGCATCGATTGAACGGCAGGCGGCGCATTCGCCGCAGGGATTGCCGTTGCGCGGGTTCTCGCAGTTGACGGCCTTGGCGAGGATCTTGGCGCACGTCGTCTTCCCGGTCCCGCGGGATCCGCAGAAGAGATAGGCATGCGAAACGCGCCCGTGCGCGCAGGCGTACTGCAGCACAGAGGTGATATGCTCCTGCCCGCAGACGTCGTCAAACACGGCCGGCCGGTATTTTCTGTACAAAGCCTGATACATGACGTCTCCCCCGGAAAATAGAACGGTGCCGCAAAATAAGACCATACACCCAAAGATCGAGCGTACATCTATGTGCGCCACCGCGCAGTCTGCTCAGAACAGGCGATCTCGCGGCGCATCGGCTGCACTGCTTAATGCTGCTTGGTTCCCCACCTGACATGGTTCACAGCCGCCGATCGCGCAAGACCCATTCCTCATCACAGTCTGCTGCGGCGCAGACCACACAGCTGCAGCCCTCAAAATAGGAATCCACCCCTGCTATAGCGGACTTCAGGTACAAGGACCCGCTGCTCCCCCGGCTGGTATGGCCTTATTTCGCGGCACTCAGCGAAAACAAACGGTATGCGGGCGTGATTGAGATAACTCCCGCAGACCGTTATTATTATATCATACCTTTCCCAACTTTGCAAGAGCTCATGCGCAAAAATCCTCTCTGATCTTGTCCTTTACGGAAAAACCGCGGCCGGGTCCGCATAAAATCTATCTCTGAAGGCCGTCTTCCGCCGACGCCGGACGGCGGTGTGTGGCGGTTTCACGCCTCAGGCATATACTGATGACAGAATTCATGGAAAGGCAGGAAGAAAATGGTCATTTACACGGTAAAGCCGGGCGATTCGCTTTACTCGATCGCCCGCTCCTATGGCACCACCGTATCCCGTATCGTCACCGACAACGATCTGGAGGATCCGGAAAATCTCACGGTCGGGCAGACACTGGTGCTTCTCTTCCCTACGCAGACGCACACGGTGCGCGGCGGCGATACGCTCGCCTCGATCGCCGCGGCTTACGGCGTCACGCAGAATCAGCTCTGGCGCAACAATCCCGCGCTCGGCGGCTCGGACTTTCTGATCCCCGGCCAGACGCTGAACGTCACCTACGAGGCGCCGCCGCTCGGCGCCGTACGCACAAACGGCTATGCCTATCCGAACATCGAGCGCGCCGTATTGCGCCGCACGCTGCCGTATCTGAGCTATCTGTCGATCTTTACATACGGGATCCGGCCGGACGGCACGCTGATCCCGCCGCCCGGCGGCGACGAGGAACTGATCTCCCTCGCGCGCGCCTACGGCACGGTGCCGCTGATGATGCTGACCTCGCTGACGGAGAGCGGCGTATTCTCCAATGAGCTGGTCGCGCAAATCCTCGGCGACGCGGCGCTCAGCCAGACAGTGATCGATCAGGCGATCCGCACGATGCGCGAAAAGGGCTACGGCGGGATCGACGTGGATTTTGAATACATCGACGCCGCCTATGCGGCCGCCTATCCGGCGTTTCTCTCCCGGCTTGAGGCGCAGATGGGCGAGGACGGCGTCCTCTTTGCCTCGCTGGCGCCGAAAAACGCCGCCGATCAGCCGGGTCTGCTCTACGAAGGGCACGACTACGGCGCCATCGGCGCGGCAGCCGACGATGTCCTGCTGATGACCTACGAATGGGGCTATACCTACGGTCCGCCGCTGCCGGTCGCACCGATCGGGCCGGTACGCCGCGTCATCGACTACGCCGTCACGGAGATCCCGCGCGACAAAATCTTTCTCGGCATCCCGAACTACGGCTATGACTGGAAGCTGCCCTACGTCCGCGGAGAATCGAAAGCACAGTCGCTCTCGAACGTCGGCGCAGTCCGTCTCGCCGCCGAGCGGCGGGCAGAGATCCGGTACGACGCCGAGGCGCAGGCTCCCCATTTCCGTTATTTCGCCTACACAGATGCCTCCGATGCGGCGGAGGAGCACGTCGTCTGGTTTGAGGACGCACGCAGCGCGGAGGCCAAGCTGCGTCTGCTGCGCGAATACGGTCTGGCCGGGATGAGCGTATGGAACATCATGAAGTTCTTCCCGCAGTTCTGGCTGGTGCTCAACGCCCTCTATACGATCGAGCGCATATAACAGCAAGGACGAACGCCGCAGCGTTCGTCCTTTTGTTTCAGGCATTTCTTTTCCATACGGAGGGAGAAAGGGTAATCAGCAGCGGATAGATCTCCAATCGTCCCGCCAGCATATCAAAGCTGAGAACCAGTTTTGAGAAGACGGAGAGCGAGGAGAAATTTCCGCTCGGTCCGATCACCGGTCCCAGACCGGGGCCGATGTTGTTCAGACAGGTGATGACGGAGGTCACGGTCGTCGTGAAATCAAGCGAATCAAAGGAGATCATTACGGCCGAGAAAAACAGCGTCAGGATATAGATCGCAAAATAGGCGGTGACGCCGTTGGCCACCGTACCATCCACCGTTGCGCCGTCGCAGCGGATCACACGCACCTCGCGCGGGTTCAGCTGATGGCGGATCTCGCGCCACGCGGTCTTTATGAGGATCAGCACGCGCGCGATTTTGAGACCGCCGCCGGTTGAGCTGACGCAGGCGCCGACGAACATGAGCAGCACAAGGATGGCTTTCGAGAACATCGGCCACAATTCAAAGTCCGCGGTACCGAAGCCGGTCGTGGTGATGATCGAGGATACCTGGAAGAAAGCATAACGCAGCGCACGGCCGGCCGACTTGTAAATCGGCAGAATGTTAACGGCGATGCCGAAGGTCGCGGCGGCGATGATGCCGAGATACCAGCGCAGCTCCTCGCTTTTCAGCGCCTTGAGCAGTTTTCCGGTCAAAAGGAAATAATAGACGTTGAAGTTGATGCCGAAAAGCAGCATGAAGACGCCGATCACCATCTCGCAGTAGAGGCTGTCGTAGGCGGCGATCGAAGCGTTGCGGATGCCGAAGCCGCCGGTGCCGGCCGTAGCGAACGAGTTGACGACCGCGTCGAACAGTTTCATCCCGCCGAAGAAGAGAAAGAGAATCTCAAGCAGCGTCAGACCAGTGTAGATCCCGTAAAGGATGCGCACGTTGTAGCGCAGCTTGGCGACCAGCTTGCCGAAGGTCGGCCCCGGCGTCTCGGCGCGCAGGATATGTACGGCGGTATTGTCGGGCTGGCCCGTGGAATCCCCCGGCATCAATGCGATGGCCAGCGCAAGCACGCCCATGCCGCCGACCCAGTGCGTGAGGCTGCGCCAGAACAAGATGCTCGGCGGCAGCGCCTCTACGTCCGTCAGGATCGTCGAGCCGGTCGTCGTAAAGCCGGATACCGTCTCAAAAAAAGCATCGACAAAGCGCGGGATGCTGTGGCTGAGAAGGAACGGCAGCGAACCGAATACGGAAAAGACTAGCCACATAAACGTCACCGTGACAAAGCCCTCGCGCGCGTAGGAGGCCGTGTCCTGCGGCCGGCGGAAGGCGCCGAGCGCGCCCGCCGATCCCATCAGCAGCATGGGAATCAGAAAGGACAGCCAGCAGCCGTCGCGGTACAAAAGCGATACGATCAGCGGCATGAAGAACAAGGCCGAGGCGATGAGCGTGATGCGGCTGACGTTATAAAAGATGACACGCTTATTCAATCCGCGTCCCTCCGTTTACTGAATGATCTCGTCAAGATCGCGGAAATAGCGGTTCGTCGTGACGACGATCACGCTGTCGCGGCGCTGTATGGCGTCGTCGCCGTTCGGGACGATCACCTTGCCGGAGCGGATGATTCCCGCGATCAGCACGTCCTTCTTCAGCGAGAGATCGCGCAGCGGTACGCCGAGCAGGCGGCTGCCCTCGCGCGCGACGAACTCGATCGCCTCCACGCGGTCGTCGAGCAGTTTGTACAGCGTGGAGATGCTGCTGCCGCCGGCGTTCTGCACGGCGCGGACGTACTGGACGATCAGGTTGGCCGTCAGCTGTTTGGGAGAGACGACGCTCTCCACGCCGACGGCGGAGACCATCTTCTTCAGCGAAAGCTTGTTCACCTTGGTGATGACCTTGGCGCGGCTCTGCGAGCGGGCGAACATGGAGAGGATGATGTTCTCCTCGTCGAGGCCGGTCAGGGCAACGCAGGCATCCGCCGTCGGCAGTCCCTCGCTCATCAGGATGTCCTGGTTCGTGCCGTCGCCGCAGAGGATCTTCGCCTTCGGGAAAGCGGTGCTGAGCTCCTCGCAGCGCGCGCGGTCGATCTCGATGATCTTCACGGAGATACCGGAATCGAGCAGCATGCGCGTCAGATAATAGGCGATGCGGCCGCCGCCGATAATCATCACGCTGCGGATACGCGGCGCGGCGCTGCCCTGCTTTTTGAAGAAGCCGTTCAGATCGGCGTGCGGCGCCGTGACGTGGATCCGGTCGCCCTCCCGCAGAACGAAATCGCCGCTGGGGATGATGACGTCGCCCTCGCGCTCCACCGCGCAGATCAGCAGCTTGGTCGATTTGAAGAGCTTCGGCAGCATGAACAGAGAGAGGCCGTCGAGCGGGCTTTCCGGCTCGATGCGGATCTCCGCGAGATCGAGCCGTCCCTTGGCGAACGATTCCAGACGGATCGCCGCCGGCATGCGGATGATGCGCGAAATCTCCGCCGCGGCGTCGTATTCCGGATTGACGACGGCAGACAGCCCCAATTCCTCGCGCATGAAGTCCATCTGGCCGTTCAGGCGCGGATCGCGGACGCGGGCGATGCAGCGCTTGGTGCCCATCTTCCGCGCGATCGCGCAGGAGAGGATGTTGACCTCGTCCAGCGAGGCGGCAGCAATCAGGAGATCCGCCTTGTCCGCGCCGGCGGTGGAAAGGCACTCGCAGCTGACGCCGGAGCCCTCGATGCCGAGAATGTCGTATTCATTGGAAGCGTATTCAATGACCTTGCTGTCCGGGTCGATCAGCGCAATGTCGTGGTTTTCGTGCCGGAGATGCTCAGCCAGCGTGAGGCCAACCTTGCCGCCTCCGACGATGAGAATTTTCATGCAGTGAACCGTCCTTTCAGGCGTCCGCCGCCAGGCGGGACACCGTAATCGTTGTGGATGCGGGAACCGTAAAGCGCGCGCTCAGCGGGGGCAGTGTCATTGTCGTTTTTTCTTTTTCCCCATCAAGCGCACGCACCGGGCAGGAAAAAGAGAGCGTCAGCGGCGCCTCGCTGCGGTTGAGCAGCAAAAGCAGCGGGGCGTCGCGGGAATTGTCGCGCAGCAGCGCCAGCCAGTCCGTCTCGCAGGCGGTCAGTGTCATCTCGCCGTCCCGCAGCACCGGCTGCGAGCGGCGCATCTGTCCGAGCGCGCGATAGTCGGCGAGCAGTGCCTTGTCCTCGTGTCCCCACGGATAAGGCCGACGGCAGAACGGATCGCCGTAGCCCTCTATCCCCGCCTCATCTCCGTAAAATATACAGGGGATGCCCGGCATGGCGATGAGCAGCGCATAGGCCAGCCGCAACCGCGCCAGTGCTTTTTCACGCGCCGGCGGGGGCATGCGCCGCGCGGCGAGCTCGGCGTTCGAGGCGCCGTCGGGCGGCTCGCCGCCCAGTGCGGTCAGCGCGCGCACGGTGTCGTGCGTGCCGAGAAAATTCATCCACAGATCGGCGGCGGGCTTGGGGCAGCGCCGATAGACCTCATCGGCGAAGCGGCGCAGGACGGCGACGTCTCCCTCGCGGATATAGCGCAAAATCGCCGTGCGCAGCGGATAATTCATAACGGAGTCGAGCTGCGCGCCGCGCAGATAGGCGCGGCGGCGGCCGTAGGAGATCTTGTTGGTTGCGTCCTCCCATACCTCGCCGTAAATCATGGCGTCCGGACGCGCGCGGCGCGCGCAGCGGCGGAATGCATCAAGGAAGCCGTCGCTCAGCTCGTCCGCCACGTCCAGCCGGAAGCCGGCGGCACCGGCGCGCAGCCAGCGCGCCGCAACGCCGTCCTCGCCCAGCATATATTCGCGCCAGGAGGGCTCGTCGCACGATACGCGCGGCAGGATCTTCACCCCCCACCAGCAGTCGTATTCGTCCGGATAGTCGGTAAAGTGATACCACGGCGCGTAGGGGGACTGCGGCGACTGATACGCGCCGAGCAAATCGTAATGGCCGAAGCGGTTGAAGTAGCGGCTGTCGGCGCCGGTGTGATTGAACACGCCGTCGAGAATCACACGGATACCGCGCGCGGCGGCGGCGTCAAAGAGCGCCGTGAGCGCCTCGTCCCCGCCGAACATCGCGTCCACGTGCTCGTAGTCGCCGGTGTCATATTTGTGATTGGAGGCGGCGTCGAAAACCGGGCTGAGATAAAGGCAGGTCACGCCCAGCGAGGCGATATGATCCAGCTTTTCGATGATCCCGTAGAGATCGCCGCCGAAAAACTCGTTGTTTGCCACCGGCGCGCCGGGCTCGGAGGGATACTGCCAGATCGGATCGTCCCAGTGCTCGTGCAGAACGACGCCGGGCTTCGGCGCGCAGCGGTGCGAGGTACGAAAGCGATCGACAAAAATGTGGTAAAGAATGCCGCCGAGAAGCCACGCGGGCGTCTCATACGCCGCGCGGCAGACGAGAAGCTGACGCCGTTCGTCCTCCCGGCACGGAGAAAGCGCGCCGTACGCCTCCCCGCCGTAACTGACGCAGCCGGAGGGATAGTAGACGTCGCAGCAATAGGTAAAGAGTCCGTCCGGCGCCTCGCCGCAGAGCGCGGCGGTATCAATGACGGCGGACAGGCCCTGCGCCGCCCCGAGCGGAACGCTCTCCATCGGCAGCAGCGTCATTTCGCCGTCGCTGTCGCGGTGGATGCGCAATACGGCGCTGTCCGCGCGCACGCCCTCCGGGAGCGTGACGGTGCAGCGGACGCGTGTGCCGCGCCCGAAGGCGCGGCGGTGTGCCGGCGGCTCGCCGGGCAGATCGGGAAGCGTCAGGCGCTCCGCAATGCAGCTGCTTTTCACGGGGTCAGCGGCTTGACGTGCCAGATATTGTCCGCGTACTCACGGATCGAGCGGTCTGAGGCAAAACGGCCGGCCATGGCAATATTGACAAGCGACTTTTCCGCCCATGCGGTGCCGTTCCGATGGAGCGCGCGTACGGTTTCCGAGGCCGCAAAATAGGAATCAAAATCGGCCAGGCACATATAGGGATCGGAAACACCCTGCCCGTAAAGCAGATAGCTGACGATATCGGTAAAGGAATTGCTGCCGAAGCCGCGTCCCAGCGTGTCGATGACGCCGCGCAGGCGCTCGCTGCGCTGATAATAGGCAAGCGACGAATACCCTGCCTTCCACAGCTCGTCCACCTCTTCGGCGCGCAGGCCGAAGATATAGATATTGTCCTCGCCGACGGCCTCGGCCATCTCCACGTTGGCGCCGTCCATCGTGCCGACGGTCAGCGCGCCGTTGATCATGAACTTCATGCAGCCCGTACCGCTCGCCTCCTTGCCGGCAAGGGAGATCTGCTCGCTGATATCGCTGGAGGGCATCAGGATCTCCGCCAGACTGACGTTGTACTCCTCCAGAAAGACGACGTGCAGAACATCGCGCAGACGCGGATCGTGTTCGATCGCGTCGCCCAGGCTCCAGATCAGCTTGATGATATTCTTCGCCATATAATAGCCCGGCGCGGCCTTGCCGCCGAAGAGGAACGTCGTCGGCTCGATGTCCGCGTGGGGATCGGCGCGCAGCTCGCCGATGTAGGCGATGATCTTCAGCACGTTGAGCAGCTGGCGCTTGTACTCATGCATGCGCTTGACCTGCACGTCGAAAAGCGTCGTCGGGTCGATGCGGACACCGTGCCGGCGCTGCATCTCCTCCGCAAAGCGTTCCTTGTTCTGCTGCTTGATGACCTGCAGGCGGTCGAGCACCTCCGCGTCGCTGCGGAAGCGCAGAAACTGCTCCAGCATCTGCGGCTCCTTGCGGTAGCCGGTGCCGATGGATTCGTCCAGGAGCGCCGTCAGACCGGGATTCGACCAGCAGAGCCAGCGGCGGTGCGCGATGCCGTTGGTCACGTTCGTGAATTTATACGGCATCGCCTTGGCGTAATCGTGAAATACGGATTTTTTGAGGATATCCGAATGCAGGCGGGACACGCCGTTGACCGTATGCGAGCCCGCCACGCTCAGATTCGCCATGCGGATCTGGCCGTAGCCGGTGATCGCCATGCGGGAAATGCGGTCCCAGTCGCCCGGATACAAATTCCAGAGATCGGCGCAGAGACGGCGGTTGATTTCCTCAACGATGCCGTAGATGCGCGGCAGCTTCAGGCGGAACAGATCGATGTTCCACTTCTCAAGCGCCTCGGGCAGCACTGTATGATTCGTATAGGTGACGGTGCGCGTAACGACCGACCAGGCCGCATCCCAGTCATAGGAGTAAACGTCCATCAGGATGCGCATCAGCTCCGGGATGCAGAGCGCGGGATGCGTGTCGTTGATGTGGATGGCAACCTTGTCCGGAAAGCTGTCGAGCGAGCCGTACTGGCTCAAGTGATCAGAGATGATGTTCTGCAGGGTCGCGGAAACGAGGAAATACTGTTGGCTGAGGCGCAAAAGCTTGCCCTCATCGTGCTCGTCGGCAGGATAGAGCACCTTGGTCAGGACCTCGGCGTCCAGATTCTGCTTGAGCGCCTGCACGTACTGCCCCTGCGAGAAGAGGCGCATATCGAAGTTCGTCGCGTTGTGCGCGCGCCAAAGGCGCAGTTTGTTCACCGCACGACAGTCGTAGCCGGAAATGAAGAGGTCGTACGGGACGGCCTGCACCTCGTCGTACTCGGTATGCACGATATTGCAGCGGCCGCCCTCCCAATTCTCATGGATGTGCCCGCCCAGGCGGACCGTCACGGCTTTATCGGTGCGCGGCACCAGCCACGCCTCGCCCTGCGGCATCCACACGTCCGGCAGCTCGACCTGATTGCCGTCGATGATTTTCTGCCGGAAGAAGCCGTATTCATAACAGAGTGAGAAGCCCATGGCCGGGTACTCCTGCGTCGTCAGCGAATCCATAAAGCAGGCGGCGAGGCGGCCGAGACCGCCGTTGCCGAGGCCCGGATCCGGCTCGCGGTCGCAGAGCTCGTCCAGATGAAAGCCCAGCTCGTCGAGTGCCGCGCGGTACTGCGCCGCGAGGCCGAGATTGTGCAGATTGTTCTTGAGCGAGCGGCCGATCAGAAATTCCATGCACAGGTAGTACACGGTTTTCGGATGCTGCTTCTTGACGGCGTCCTTAAACGCCGCGCGCTTCTGCGCCAGCACGTCCTTGATGGTATAGATCACGGCGGTGTAGATCTGTTCCTGCGTGGCGTCCTCCGGCGCCACGCCGAAATAGCGCGCCAGCTTTTCGGTGATGTGGTTCTTAACGGCTTCTTTTGTAAGGCTTGTGGCGTTGTTCATGCATAATTCCCTTCTGATGGGATAGATTGTTGGGGTGTGCGAAATACAAGTCAATCACATGCTTCATCCGGACGCAGCCGGCCGACGGTTACGGCTCGCGCATCGAGCGATAGAGACTGATGTACGTCTCCGCCGAGGCGTTCCAGGAGAAGTCCATCTGCATCACGCGCCGCACGAGCGCGTCCCAGGCGGGCGGCGTGTGATACAGGGCGAGCGCCTCCTCCAGCACGTGCATCATTTCATGCGCGTTGTAGTTGGCAAAGGTGAAGCCGTTGCCCTCTCCGGTGTAGCGGTTGTACGGCTTGATCGTATCGTAGAGGCCGCCGGTCTCCCGCACGACGGGCACCGCGCCGTAGCGCGAGGCGATCATCTGCGACAGGCCGCATGGCTCACTCTTCGACGGCATCAGGAAGAGATCGGCGCCGGCGTAAAACTTCTTGGAAAGCGCCTTGTTGTACTCGATCACCGCGCAGAATTTGCCGGCGCAGCGGCGGGAGAGCTCGCTGAAATAATCCTCCAGCTCGTACTCGCCCGTGCCGAGCAGCGCGACCTGTACGTCGTTGCGCAGAAGAAACTCCTCCAGGATCCGCCGCACGAGATCAAAGCCCTTGTGCGAGGCGAGGCGGGAGACCATCACGATCAGCGGCGTATCGGGCGACGCGGCGAAGCCGCATAAGCTCTGCAGCTCCGCCTTGTCGTCCGCCTTGCCGCTGCGGTCGACGGCGGAGAACGGCGCGGCGATGTCCGGGTCCCTCTCGCTGTTGTAATAATCGGTGTCAATGCCGTTGAGGATGCCGCAGAGCTTGCCGGCGTACTGATTGAGTATCGGGCTGAGACCGTGCGAATAGTATTCGGAGCGGATCTCCTCCGCATAGCGCGGGCTGACCGTGCTCACGCGGTCCGCGCAGACGATGGCGCCCTTCGTCAGATTGATGCAGCCGTTGTAGGCCACGACGTCGCGGTCCCACTCGTCGAGCTCGAAAATGTCGCCGAGGATCGCAAAATCGTAAATGCCCTGATATTCGATATTATGGATCGTATAGAGGATTTTGATACCGGCGTAACCGGGATCGAGCGCGCTTTTGCGGCGCAGATAGATCACGGCCGGCGCGGACTGCCAGTCGTTGGCGTGCAGCACGTCCGGATAGAAGCCGAGCGTGGAGATCAGCGTCAGGACCGCCTTGCCGAAGTAGGCGAAGCGCTCGCCGTCGTCAAAGTTCCCGTACAGCGACGGACGCTTGAAATAGTATTCGTTGTCGATGAAGTAGAAGATCACGCCGTCGCGCACATGACTCCAGATCCCGCAGTACTGCCGGCGCCAGGCCAGCGTCACAGTCGTCTCCGCTTCCAGCTTCATCTCGCCGAGGTATTTATTCTTGATCGTCGGATACATCGGCAGAACGACCCGCACGTCGGCGCCGTCTCCCAGCGCGCGCCGCACGGCGAGCGGCAGCGAACCGACGACGTCCGCCAATCCGCCGGTGGAGGCATACGGAAGCGCCTCGGACGCCACGTAGAGAATTTTCATCGGAAAGCCATCCTTTCTTTACTCATCTGCTTCTTCTTTGCGGTATCGCAGAGATCGGGCAGCGCCCGCGGCGGACGCTGCCCGCTTCCCTCTCAGATCATTTTTCCCTTTTCCACATAAAACGGCTGTGCGTCGCAGCCGGACAGCATCCGTCCGTCGCGGATCATCACGTTTTTGTCCGTAATCACGCAGTTCAGATAAACGTTTTCGCCGACGTAGGTGTCCTGCATCAGAATGCAGTTTTTGACGGTCGCGTTGCGGCTGACCTTCACGCCGCGGAAGATGATGGAATTCTCTACCGTGCCTTCGATTACGCAGCCGTCAGCGATCATGGAATTGCGCGCGGCGCTTGTGGCGCTGTAATAGGTCGGAGAAGAATTGCGGATCTTCGTATAAACCGGACGGCTGCGGTCGCCGAAAAGCGAGCGGCGCGCGAAATCGCTCGTCAGAAGCTCCATGTTGCAGCGGAAGTATTCCGCGAGCGAAGAAACACAGGCGAAATATCCGTCGTATTTGTAGACGCGGAAGTTCATGTGCGCGCGGTTGCGCAGGATGACGTCGCGCGTCATGCTGGTGTAATCGTGCGCGATGGCATCCACCACGATCTGCTGCAGGTAGTCGCGGCGCATGACGACGATATTCAGGGAAACGTCGGCCTCGCCGCTGAAATTGGCCGGATACGGCAGCGCGTCGGTCACATGGCCCTCCTCGTCGGATTCGTACAGCACGCTGATGCGCGCGCGCTCAGGCGTCAGGCTCATATGCTTGACGGCGATCGTCATATCGGCGCCGGAGGCGATGTGGTCGCGGATCAGATCGTTCAGATCCACGTTGCAGATCACGTCGCAGTCGCTCATGACGACGTATTCGTCCTTGATGTGGCTGATTGCGTTGTGCACGCTCTTGAGCGCCTCGAGGCGCGTGGAATAGAGCGCGTTGCGGTTGTTGTCGTAGGCGGTGATATACGGCGGCAGGATCTTGATGCCGCCGGAGCGGCGAGCGAGATCCCAGTCCTTGCCGCTGCCGATGTGATCCATCAGCGACTGGTAGTTGTAGTGGGTGATGACGTCGATATTATAGATGTTCGAGTTCACCATGTTGGAGAGGGTGAAATCGATAAAGCGGTAGCGGCAGCCGAAGGGGACGGAGGCCATGGTGCGGCGGCTGGTCAATTCAGGAATATTGCGGTCGTGAATATTGGAGAATATGATACCGGTAACAGTCATTGTCGTCACCCCTTCCCGTTCTGTTCGCGCAGCAGGCGCAGATACGCGGCGTTCACCATCGCGCCGCCGGGTATATCCGTTCCGGGCGGGATCGCGATCCCGCTGCCGATCACGGCGATATTGGATGGATCGCTGCGCGTGCGGCCGACGACGGCGCCCGCGCCGATGGAGGCGTCGGAGTCCACGATGCTGTAGTTGACCGTCGCGCCCTCGTGGATCGTGACGTTGCTCAGGATCACCGAATCCTTGACGTAGGCGCCGCGCGCAATGCGGACGCCGGCAGAGATGACCGAATTCTCGACGATTCCGTCGATCTCGCACCCCTCCGTAATCATGGCGTTGGTGATGCGGGCGTTCTCGCCGATGTGATGCGGCGGCGCCGCATTGCTGCGGGAATAGATGCGCCACTCGGGATCGTAAAGGCGGAAGCGCGGCACGGCGCCGAGCAGATCCATGTTCGCCTCCCAAAGGCTGCCGATCGTGCCGACGTCCTTCCAGTAGCCTTCAAACGGATAGGCAAACATGCGGCAGCCGTCGCGCAGCATGGCGGGAATTACGTTCTTGCCGAAATCCTTTGCGGAATCCGGATCCGCCTCATCGCGGATCAGGTACTCCTCGAGGACCTTGCGGCTGAAGATATAAATGCCCATCGATGCCTTGGTGCTCTTCGGCTGCTTCGGCTTCTCCTCAAATTCCGTGATGCGGCTCGTCTCGTCGGTCGTCATGATGCCGAAGCGGCCGGCCTCCTCCAGCGGCACGTCAAGCACGGCGATCGTGCAGTCGGCGCCGGTCTCCTTATGCTGGGCGAGCATCAGACTGTAGTCCATCTTGTAGATGTGATCCCCGGAGAGGATCAGCACGTAATCCGGATCATAGCGGCGGATGAAGTTCAGATTCTGATAGATGGCGTTGGCCGTGCCCTTGTACCAGTCGGCGCCGTCCTTGCCCTGGTAAGGCGGCAGGACGCGCACGCCGCTGGAGACGCGGTCCAGATCCCACGGCTCCCCGTTGCCGATATATTCATTGAGCACCAGCGGCTGATACTGCGTCAGGACGCCGACCGTATAGATGCCGGAGTTGACGCAGTTGGACATCGGAAAATCGATGATCCGGTACTTGCCGCCGAAGGGGACGGCCGGCTTGGCCGTCGATTCGGTCAGGGTGTACAGCCGCGACCCCTGCCCGCCGGCCAGCAGCATGGCAACACATTCCATTTTCTTGTACATAGCGACACCTCACTGTGAATTTTTTGTTTTCTGTGCGGTTGCTTTTTGCAGGATGATCCCACCGAGCGGCGGGAGGGTCAGGGAGAGCGCGGGACAGCCCGCTCCGTCTCCGGTGCGGATCATTTTCGTTTTCAGCGTGCCGTTCTGCACGTTCGTTCCGCCGTACTCATACAGATCCGTGGTCAGGAGTTCCGTATACGTTCCGCCTCGCGGGACAGGCTGAAGATGCGCCTCGCGCAGTACCGGCGTGAAGTTCAGCACGACGATCAGGTCGCGGCCGGAGGCGTCGAGCCGGCGGTAGGAAAGAACGCTCTCCTCGGCGTCGTCCGGATCGATCCACTGAAAGCCCTCCCAGCCGTCGTCGATCTCCCAGAGCTCGCGGTGCGAGAGATACAGATGATTGAGCGCCCGGACGAAGCGCTGCATTTCCGTATGCCGCGGATAGGAGAGCAGAAACCATTCAAGGCTGTTCTCGAAATCCCATTCCCGGAACTGCGCGAACTCCGTGCCCATGAAAAGAAGCTTTTTGCCGGGCAGCGTCATCATGTACATCAGGAATGTGCGCATGGAGGAAAACTTCTCGTCGTATGTGCCGAACATCTTGTCGATCAGCGACTTTTTGCCGTGCACGACCTCGTCGTGCGACACTGGCAGGATGTAATTTTCCGAGAAAGCGTACATCAGAGGAAAGGTCAGCTTCTCATGCATCCCGCGGCGGTAGAGGGGGTCGGCCTTGACGTATTCGTACATATCGTTGGCCCAGCCCATGTTCCACTTGAAGTTGAAGCCAAGGCCCCCGTCGTGCACCGGCTTGGTGATCATGTCCCAGGCCGTCGACTCCTCGGCGATCATGAGGACGTCGGGAAATTCCGCGAAGATCGCGGTGTTCAGCTTATGAAAGAAGGCGATCGCCTGCAGATTCCGGTTGCTTCCGTCCGGATTCGGGAACCACTCGCCCGGCTCGCGGTCGTAATCGAGATAGAGCATCGAGGAGACCGCGTCCACGCGGAGCCCGTCCGCGTGAAACTCGCGCAGCCAGAAGAGCGCGTTGGAGATGAGGAAGGACTGCACCTCGTTGCGGCCGACGTCAAAATAGCGCGTACCCCAGCCGCGGTTCTCCTGCCGGTCCTGCCCCTGGTATTCATAAAGCGGGCCGCCGTCGAATTCAAAGAGACCGTGCGCGTCCTTCGGGAAGTGCGCCGGCACCCAGTCGAGGATCACGCCGATCCCCGCCCGATGCAGCGTATCGACAAAATAGCGGAAATCGTCGGGCGTACCCCAGCGGGCGCTCGGCGCATAGTAACCGCAGACCTGATAGCCCCAGGAGCCGTCAAACGGATGCTCCATCACCGGCATCAGCTCCACGTGCGTGTAGCCCATCTCCGTGAGATACGGCGCCAGCCGGTCGGCGATTTCCCGATAGTTAAGATAATGACGCCCGTCCGTGAGCGGCGCGTCGTCCCGCGTATGCCAGGAGCTGAGGTGCATCTCATAGACGTTCATCGGCGAGGGACAGAAATGCTTTTTCCGCCGGCGTGCATCCCCCGTCAGAAAGGTGCGGCGGGCGCGCAGCCATTCGGCGTCCTGCCACGGATAAGGAGAGGGCGTATAGACGATGGAGGCGGTCTCGCTCAGGGTCTGCGAGGACTGCGCATAGGGATCCGCCTTGAGAAACGTCTCCCGTCCGCGGCGGATGGCATACTTGTAGAAGGTTCCCTCGAGCGGCTTCTCACTGACGACCGTCGTGCACCAGACGCCGGAATCGAAGATGCGCAGCATCCGCCAGCCCTCCGACCAGGCGCAGAAATCGCCGGTCACGTGCACGTCGTCGGCGTTCGGCGCCCAGACCCGGAACACGTACTCATAGAGTCCCGACTCCTCATTGCGCGCGCCGTGCACGCCGAGAAAATCATAGGCCGTGAAATTGGTGCCCTGATGAAACAGATAGAGCGGCAGCGAGCCGTCCTGCAGGGACCGTTCAGGGATGTTGCCGTTCATGAAGCTCACCTCCGGGGAAACGTTGGTCTCATAAAGCCTTCTGCTCAATATTATAACACACGCCGCGGCAAAGCACAACCTTCAACTGGTATTGTTGCCCGGCGAAAAAGGATCCAAACGCGGATCCGCCGGCAATTTCAGCATTTTTTCGACGCGGCCGCTCAGCGCAGGCGCCGCGCGAGCTTGTCAATATGCTCCGTCGAGCCGATCACGGTCATCGTGTCGCCCTCCCGGAGCGGCGCGTCCGGCTGCGGCGCGAAGTCCAGCTTTCCGCCGCCGGCGCGGAGTGCGATCACGGTCACGCCGTAGTGCCGGCGGATGTTGCATTCGATGATCGACTTCCCTACCCATTCGCGCGGGATCTGGATCTCCGCGATGGAGCACTCGTCGGAGAAGCTGAAATAGTCGAGGATATCCTTTTTGATGAGGATCTGCGCAATGCGGTCGCCCATGTCCTCCTCCGGGAAGACGACCATATCGGCGCCGACCTTCTCCAGCACGCGCTTGTGCCGGTCGTTCATCGCGCGGGACACGACCTCCTTCACGCCCAGCTCCTTGAGGAGCATCGTGGAAAGAACGCTGTCGTTCATATTGTCGTCGATGCAGACGACAGCGCAGTCGTAGTCCGCCGCGCCAGCGGCGCGCAGCACCGCCTCGCTCGTCGCGTCGCCGACCACCGCGCTCGTTACAAGATCGGCAACGGCGTTGACCGCCTCCGCGTCCGGGCTGACGACCATCACCTGGCATTTCTTCTCAAGGAGCGCGCGCGTCAGCGCCAGCCCGAAGCAGCCAAGGCCTACAATGCAAAAGCTTCTCATTTTTCCGTTCCTTTCCGACGCCGCCGCGTCAGCCGATCATCAGCTGCACGTCCGCGCGGCGAAGCTGGTTCTCTTCCTCCACCGATTTTTCCCGGAAGGCCGTTGTGACGGTGAGGATCCCGACGCGGCCAAAATACATGAGCACCATCAGTACGGCGCGGCACAGCGGCGTCAGCGCCGGCGTCAGGCCAAGCGAAAGGCCGACCGTCGCGCCGGCCGAGAACGTCTCAAACAGCGACGGCATCAGCGGGCAGCCTGCGCCGATCAGAATGAGCGCACCCGTCATCGTCACGGCAAGCTGCACAAGGATCACCGTGCAGGCGCGCAGAACGTCGGTATGCGGCACGGTGCGGCGGAACATCGTCACGCGGGCGTGTCCGCGCACATACTGCCAGACGGCGGCCGCCACGACGCCGAAGGTAACGACCTTGACGCCGCCGGCCGTCGAGCCGGAGGCGCCGCCGACGAACATCAGAAGCAGCGAAAGAAGTTTCGGCGCATCGCCCATCTCGGAAAGCGGGATCGTATTGAAGCCCGCCGTGCGGAAGGTCACCGACTGGAAGGCAGCGGCCAGCAGCCTTTTCGGCGGCGTCAGCGCGCCGAGCGTGCGCGGATTGTTCCACTCGGGGATCGCCACGGCGAGGATGCCCAGAAGCCACAGCGCCGCCGAGACGGCGAAAACCGCCTTGGTGTACACGGTGATCGGGTTGCGCGTGCGCAGCCACTCGTAAAGATCGTCCCAGACGATGAAGCCGATGCCGCCGATGACGATCAGAAGAGAGATCGTCACGCTGACCAGCGTGTCGTCGGCGAAAGCCGTGAGGCTGCTGAAGGCGCCGCTCTCCGTGCCCATCAGGTCAAAGCCCGCGTTGCAGAAGGCGGAGACCGAATGAAAGACGCTTTTCCAGATTCCCTGCCCGACCCCGCAGCGCGGGATGAAGCGCACCATGAGGACCAGCGCGCCCGCGCCCTCGAAGAGCGCCGTGCCGAGGAGGATCCGCCGCATCAGATGCGACATGCCCTCCAGCGATGTAAGATTGTAGGAGGAGGCAAGAATGATCCGCTCGCGCGGAGAGATATGGCGCTTCATCAGCCAGGAGAGAAGCACTGCAACGGTCATGAAGCCGAGGCCGCCGATCTGGATCATCGTCAGGATCACGCCCTGCCCGAAGGCGCTCCAATGCAGCGCGGTATCCACTACGATCAGTCCGGTCACGCAGGTGGCGCTGACCGCCGTGAACAGGCAGTCGGGCAGCGGCGTCGCGCGCCGGTCACGGGACGCGAGCGGCAGATGAAGGAGCAGCGCGCCGACGAGGATCAGGGCAAAAAAACCGATGACCAAGACCTGCGTCGCGCGCAGGCCGCGCCGTTTTTTTGATGTAGCGGGCATTGTGCAGCTCCTGTTCTGTAAAATCGGCGCGAAGCGCGCGGATGAAGCTGTTTATATTATAGCACATCTTTCCGTACCGCGCCAGTACGGCAGGAGATTTTCCCGAGTTTTTTGCACAAAATTGCCCGCCGCAGTTAAAGCTGCGCCGGGCAGATTCGTCGTTTTATGCGCGGAGGAAGAAATCGCGCGGTTGGGAGCAGGCCGGACATGAGGACGGCGGCTCCGCACCGACGAAAACAAAACCGCAGTTGAGGCATTTCCATGCCGTGCTGCTGTCGCCGCGAAAGATGGCGCCCGCTTCCCATGATGCCAGCCAGCGGCCGAAATCCTCCTCGTGCGTGCGCTCCACCGAGGCCACACGTTCAAAGAGCGCCGCAATCTCCGCAAAGCCCTCCTCACGCGCCTTCTGCGCAAATCCCGCGTACATGCCGCTCCATTCCGCATGCTCGCCCTGACAGGCGGCGCGCAGGCGCGTCGCCGTGTCGGGCGCACCGTCCAGCAGGCGCAGCCAGATCTCGCCGTGCGCGCGTTCGTTTTCGGCAATGCGCGCAAAGGTGTCGGCAACGGCGCGGTACCCTTCCGTCCGCGCGCAGGCCGCGCCGCATTCGTATCGCAGGCGCACCTGGCCCTCCGCGCTCAGCGCGGCGCGCAGGTTCTTCTCCGTCTCCGTCCCCGCAAGCGCGGGGATGCCTGGTTCATTCATGCTGATCGTCTCCTTTCCCGGCGGCCGTATGCCGCCTTTGGAGAAAAGGATTCCCGGATTCCGGGAAAAATATACAAAAGCGCCGCGGCGTCCCTCGGACGCTGCGTCGCTTTTGTATTGACGGATGCGGATATTATGCCTCGCACGGCTCCGCCTTCAGGACGCGGATGAATTCCACCTCCGCGCCGCCCGGCGTGCGCACGAAGGCGCAGTGCAGCGTGAGACGGACGGGCGAGGAGGCAATCGGTCGGACGGAGGGCGCCGAGATCATCGTGCCGCCGGCCTTGATCGCTTTCGCGTAGGCTGCCTCCACGTCGTCCACCTGCATGGCGAAATGGATGAAGCGGTTGTTCTGCGGCGCGTCCTCCGTTCCGGCGGAAAACAGCTCCAGCATGCCGCCGTCGCCCAGTTCGAGCAGCATGATCTGCTTCGGCCCGCTCATCCAGGTGGCGAAGGGCTTCAGCCCCAGCGCCTCAAAGAAGGCGCGCTCGCGCGCGAAATCCGCCACCTGCAGGGCGATGTGATGAAAGCCGAGGCTCGGAATGGTCGTGTTGGCCATGATGGTATTCCTCCCGAAAAATCAGTAGTAACGGATCGACGAGATGACCCGGCCGAGGATCGTTACGTTGCTTGCGATGATCGGCTGCATCGTCGGGTTCTGCGGCTGCAGGCGGTAGTGGCCGTTCTCCTTGTAGAACGTCTTTACCGTCGCCTCGTCATCGATCATCGCCACGACGATGTCTCCGTTGTCCGCCGACTCCTGCTTTTCCACGATCACCACGTCGCCGTCGAGAATGCCGGCGTCGATCATGCTGGTACCGGATACGCGCAGCGCGAAGAGAGACTCCGGCGCGGCGTGCACGTCCTGTGTGGGAAAGCTGACGTAGCCGTCAAAATTTTCCGTCGCCAGGATCGGCTGGCCGGCCGTGACGCGGCCGAGGATCGGGATCGCGAGCATCGGACGCGCGCTCTGCACGTCGTCCAGCAGGCAGATTGTGCGGCTTTTCCCGTTTTCCTTCGTGACGAGGCCCTTCTCCTGCATCCGCTGCAGATACGTATGCACGGTGGACGTGCTCTTGATGGCGAGCGCAGCCTTGATATCGCGCACGGAGGGCGAGTAGCCCTTCTCGCGCAGTGTCTGACGGATGAACTCGAGGATCTCCTGTTCCCGCTGGGTGATGTTTTCCATAAATACCTCCTGCATTCGGGGCGGAATGCGCTGCGTGCGGCCGGCGGATGGGCCGTGCGCGGTCTGACACGTACATTATAACACAGGATCCTTCCCATGTCAAACGTACGTTCGCATTTTTCCAAAAATTTTTTTGGCATCCGTCCACGTTCTGCTGGAGGCGGAAAAAATAATGAAAAAAACTGTGCAGAAACGCTTGCAATCCGCGTACATTTGGCGTATAATATATGCTAGCCGAGTTTGGTTTTCAAAAGGAGACACAATATGACAAAGAACGCACACATTCTAACTTGGATCGATGAAATGGCCGCGATGACGACGCCGGACAGGATCGTCTGGATCGACGGTTCCGAGGCGCAGACCGAAGCGCTGCGCAAGGAAGCCTGCTCCACCGGCGAGATCATCAAGCTGAATGAAAAACTGTTACCGAACTGCTATCTGCACCGCACCGCCGTCAACGACGTGGCCCGCGTGGAAGGCAGAACGTTTATTTGTACACCCACCAAGGAAGAGGCCGGCAACATCAACAACTGGATCGAGCCGTCCGAGTGCTACGCCCGTCTGCGCAAGCTGTTCACCGGCTCCATGAAGGGCCGTACCATGTACGTCATTCCCTACGCCATGGGCCAGCTCGGCTCCGACTTCACGAAGTACGGCATTGAACTGACCGACTCCATCTACGTCGTGCTCAACATGCTCATCATGACCCGCGCCGGCGCGCATGTGCTCGCCGCCATGGAGAACGAGCCGAACTTCATCAAGGGTCTGCACTCCAAGGCCGACCTGGACGAGGAGAACCGCTACATCTGCCACTTCCCGCAGGACAACACGATCTGGAGCGTCAACTCCGGCTACGGCGGAAACGTTCTGCTCGGCAAGAAGTGCTTCGCGCTGCGCATCGCCTCCTATCTCGGCCGCAAGGAAGGCTGGATGGCCGAGCATATGCTGATCCTCGGCCTGGAGAATCCGCAGGGCGAGATCCGTTATATCACCGCCGCGTTCCCGTCTGCCTGCGGCAAGACCAACCTCGCCATGCTGATCCCGCCGGAAATCTACAAGAAGCAGGGCTACAAGGTCTGGTGCGTCGGCGACGATATCGCCTGGCTCCGCATCGGGAAGGACGGCCGTCTGTGGGCCGTCAACCCGGAGAACGGCTTCTTCGGCGTCGCTCCCGGCACAAACGAGCACTCCAACCCGAACGCGCTCGCCTCGACCCGCCGCGACACGATCTTCACGAACGTGGTGCACGATCTGGATACCAATACCGTGTGGTGGGAGGGTCTGAACGACAATCCGCCCGCGCACGCCGTCGACTGGAAGGGCAACCCCTGGGACTACAGAAAGTACGACAAAAAGGACAAGTCCACCTACGGTGCCCATCCGAACTCCCGCTTCACCTCCATGGCGAAGAACTGTCCGTGCGTCTCCGACAAGTTTGACGATCCTGCCGGCGTGCCGATCTCGGCGATCATCTTCGGCGGCCGCCGCGCCAGAACCGCGCCGCTGGTATACCAGTCCTTCGGCTGGCAGCACGGCACGTTCGTCGGCTCCATCATGGCCTCCGAGACGACCGCGGCTGCTTCCGGCGCCGTGGGCGTCGTCCGCCGCGATCCGATGGCGATGCGTCCGTTCGTCGGCTACAACATGGGAGACTACTGGGCGCACTGGCTTGAGATGGGCAAAAAGATTCCGCATGCGCCGAAGATCTTTCACGTCAACTGGTTCCGCACCGACGACGAGGGACACTTCATCTGGCCGGGCTTCGGCGACAACATGCGCGTCCTGATGTGGATCCTCGCCCGCTGCGACGGCACCGTCGGTGCCAAGGAAACGCCGATCGGCTACGTCCCGAATCCGGAGGACATCAACATCGAGGGGATGAACGGCGTGACGCTGGACACGATCCGCGATCTGCTCACCGTCGATACCGACGCCTGGAAGGCCGATATCGCCAACATCAAGGAATTCTATGCGCTCGTCGGCGATCACGTTCCCGCAGAAATGAAAGAAGAGCTGGCCGCGCTCGAGGCACGCCTCGGCTGATCTGCCCGCTTCCCGAAAAAATAAAACAAAAACCGGAAGGACGCCACACGGAGTCCTTCCGGTTTCTTTGAAAAAACGATCCGTATTCTCCCGATAATTCGGCAAATGAACCCGCCCGGCGCCGACAATCATTCAAAATATTCAAAGAGAATTAACATGTGTTTTTTTGCAAGATATTGACTTTCCCGTGAGAATCCAGTATAATAGTAAAAAACGGAAAAGGAGAATTCACCATGGCACGTCCGAAGGGTTCCAAAAACAAAGCGAACAGAATCGCTCCCATCATTGAAAATTTTGACGAGAAGATCGCCGCCGTTACCGCGGAAGCAGACGAACTGGCAAAGCAGCTGAAGGCAAAAAAGAAAGAGCTGAAAAAGCTGATGAAGGCCAAGCTCGCCGCCGACGAGGCCGCCGCCAAAAAGAAAGCGGAAGAGGACAAAATTACGATCCTCGCCGCCGTCGAAAAGAGCGGAAAAAGCCTCGAGGAGATCATCGAGCTGCTCAAGTAAGAGAACGATTGAAAATGGAGAGATCAGAGAATCTCTCCTTTTCTTTTTGCCGGGTCATCAAAGCCGCGCAGGATGGGCGCGGCGCGGGATTTTTTCCCGATTCCCCCAAACTTTCGCCATGCCGCACGGTGCAAAATTTCAAAAATATCTTGCGAATTTTCGCCGTTCATGGTATCATGATGATACAATCTGAAAGGAGCGATACAATGAACGAATCTTTTGGCACCGCGGCGCGTGCCGTCACGCTGCACGATATTGATCTGACGGATGGCTTCTGGCAGAAGCGGCAGGCGCTGATCCGCCGCGTGACCATGGGCAACGTCTACAAACGCTTTGCGGAAACCGGGCGCTTTGAAGCCTTCCGCTTCAACTGGAAGGAAGGCATGCCGAACAAGCCGCACATTTTCTGGGACTCCGACGTCGCCAAGTGGATCGAGGCCGCGGCGTATCTCACCGAGAAGCAGCGCGATCCTGAGCTCGAGGCGATCGTGGACGACGTCGTAGAGCAAATCGAAAAAAACCGCATGCCGGATGGTTACTTCAACTCCTATTTCGGACTCCTGGAGCCGCAGAACCGCTTCACGCTCCGCACGCATCACGAGCTGTACTGCGCAGGACATCTGCTGGAGGCGGCCATCGCCTACAAGGAGGCGACCGGCAAGGACCGCTTCTATCAGCTGATGAAGGATTACATGGACCTCATCTACCGCATTTTCTACGTGGAGCACTCCGCAGCCTTCACCTCGCCGGGACACGAGGAGATCGAGCTGGCGCTGGTCAAGCTCTATCGCCACTGCGGTGAGAAAAAATACCTCGATCTGGCGCAGTATTTCGTCGAGGACCGCGGCCGCGAGCCCGGCAGCGCCTACCATCAGGATCATCTGCCGATCCGCCAGCAGAAAACCGCCGAGGGGCACTCGGTGCGCGCCTGCTACTTCTACTGCGCCGTGGCGGATCTGGCGCGGGAAACGAATGACAAGACGCTCTTTGACGCGGCGGACACGCTCTTTGAGAATATTGTGCGCCGCAGGATGTACGTGACCGGCGGTATCGGCCAGACGCCGGTCGGCGAGGCGTTCATGGAGGACTTCGATCTGCCGAATCAGTCTGCCTATGCGGAGACCTGCGCCAATCTTTCGCTGGCGCTCTTCGCACGCCGGATGTCGGTTCTCTGCCCCGATGCCAAATACGCGGATACGGCGGAGCTGGTGCTCTACAACTCCTTCCTTTCCGGCATCTCGCTCGACGGCCGCGCCTTCTTCTACGCGAACATGCATGAGAACGATTCGCACGTGCGCCGCCGGCATTATGACGGACGGCATAAGATCTACTCGCCGGAGGACGAGCGCGTCGAAGTATTCGGCTGCTCCTGCTGCCCGCCGAACGTGGTGCGCACGATCGCCTCCGTCGCCGATTTCCAGTACACGACCGACGGAAATACCGTCTGGTGCCATCAATACATTTCTTCAAACGCAAAAATCGACGGCCGCACGCTGCGGATCGAGACCGGTTATCCCTACGACGGCGCGGTGCGCATCGGCTGGTCCGGCACGGCGGGCACGCTGGCTCTGCGCATCCCCGGCTGGTGCAAAAGCTATACGCTGACGAAGAACGGCGCGGCCGCCGAGGCGCGTGTCGAGCGCGGCTACGCCTATCTTGAGGCCGCGGACGGAGACATGTTCGTGCTGACGATGGAGATGCCGGTGCGGTATCTCGAATCCGATCCGCGCGTCTGGGAGGACGCGGGACGCGTTGCCGTCGCGCGCGGTCCGCTCGTCTACTGCATGGAGGGCTGCGACAACGATTTCGGCGTCGCGCTGCGCGATCTGCGGCTGCCCGCGCCGGAGCACTTCGTCACCGAATGGGACGAAACGCTCGGCGCCATGGCGCTGACGGCGAACGGCTATCGCCGCGACTGGACGGGCCGCGCGCTCTATGACGCGCCGGCGTCGCTCATCGAGTGCCCGCTGCGGCTGATTCCCTATTTCACCTTCGCCAATCGCGGCGCGACCGATCTGCTCCTCTGGTTTCTGCGCGTCTGAGCCGCAGCCGGCCCGGGCAAATCAAAAAAGGAGAAGGCCCTCGCCTTCTCCTTTTTTCATGCAAAGCCGTGCATCCGGTTACGCGCGGTTGAATTTTTCCTTGCTCTGCCGGCATCTCGGGCAGCGCCAGTCCTCAGGCAGCGCCTCAAAGGGCACGCCGTCGTGCTCGGCGGGATCATAGACGTAGCCGCAGATCGAGCAGACGTACTTCCCCGTCGCGGTTTTGAAGACGACCTCCCCGGCCGGGATCGTCTTCGGCGGATTGCTCAGATCGACGATCGTTTTGCCCGCCAGGTTTTCGCCGCCGAGCGGCGTATGCGTGGAGAGGTAGACGGTCGGATGCGCTGCCACGAACGCGCGCACGCGGTCAAGCGTCTCCCGCGCGGCGGCGGGATCCTCAAATACGACGGAGAGCTTGTTCGCGTAGAGCGCCTCATCCGTATAGGTGATGTCGCCGTGGAGCATGTAGTAGAGGCCGTCGTCCTCGACGATCACGATGCTGTTGCCCTTTGTGTGTCCCTTGGCTTTGATATAGTAAATGCCGTCGCGGATCTTCTGGCAGGCCGGGAAATTGAAGTAGGGGCCGTCCGTGAAACGGACCGGGACGAGATTGTCGAGCCCGCACAGCTCCTCGGCCTCCAGCTCCTCGGCGTTGACGTAGATTCTGGCGTTCGGGAAGGAGCGCAGCTCGCCGGAATGGTCGGCGTGCTTGTGCGTCAAAAGGATCCTCGTCACCTGCTCCGGACGATAGCCGAGGGCGGCGAAGGCCTCCATATAACTGGAAATATCGTGTCCGGTATAGATGGGCGTGCGCTCGTCCGGCACCTCCTCCGGCGTGCCTGCCGGCAGGCCGGTATCGACGAGGATCACCTCGTCGCCGGTGTCGATCAGATAGTTCGTCAGGCCAGAGCGGTAGCGAACCGCGGGATCGAATTTGTCCGCTCCCTCCTCGCCGCCGAAGACGAAGGGCTGGGTTGCAAAGCCATCTTTTCTGAAATGGATTGCCTTGATAATCATATGCTTTTCTCCCTATTTGTTTTCTGAAAGAGGCTGGCGCGTAGACGCCGGCCTCCTTTGCGTTCTGTTTTGGTCCTGTTTGATTACAGCACAACGGTCTCCGGCGCTTCAGTGAAGGAGCTGAAGGTCGCCGTGGCGTCCTTGAAATACAGCATCTGCATATTGCCGTCGTCCGGCGCGTACATGGCGCCGAGGCTCGGCATCTTCTCCAGCATCGCAACCTTCACGGCGCGGTCGTCGTCATTGACCAGCTCGCCGGTGACGCGCAGCCATTTGCCGCCGCAGAAGGCGCAGAGCTCCGCCTTCGGATTCGCGGCAAGCTGATGCGAGACGGGCTTGACCTTGCCGGTCTGAATGTACAGCCTGCCGCCGTACAGAAGCACGGTGCCGAAGGGGCGCACCCGCGGCTGATCGCCCTCGACTGTTGCAAGGTAATACGTTTGCGCCTGCTCCAGAAACGCGCAGACTCTCTCGATCGGTTTCATTTTTCTTTCCTCCGGATAGTTCTGATTGGGCGGATCGGCCGCCGGCTGAATTGCGCGCAATTCAATTGCGTGCGATCTCACGATATATTGTACGGATTCTGCGGCAAATATCAACCCAGAATCATTGATGTTTCTCTCAATTTGAGAGATTTTGTCAGAATTCTCTCTCTTTCCGATGCAGATAGACATAAAGCGGCGCGGGAAGCGAGAGGCGGTAGATCTCTGCCAGATCCTCCGGAGAAGCCTTGTATTTGCCGAGGATCCACTCGCAGGTCAGGCTGACGGTGCCGAGACAGTATTCGCGGACGTACATCTCCGTCTTTTCGTCGAGCTCGCTGTGGCCGATGGCGTCGAGAATGTACTTTTTCAGCGCGGCACAGTTGATCTCCGTCATATAGAGGACGAACGAATCGTGCCCGCTGGTATGGAGAAACAGATTGGCAAGGTACTCCTTCTCCTTCTGGAAGCGCCGTGCGCCGGCAAGAAGCGTCTCCTCCCAGCTCTGCTCGCCTGTCCCGACCGAATTCATAATCTCGGCGACGCCGCGGGCGTGGTCCCAGGCGATCAGATCGAATTTGTCCCGGAACTGCCGGTAGAACGTCGCGCTGGAGTAGCCGCAGTTCTCCGTGATATCCCGGACGGTGATCTTGTCGATGTTCTTGCTCTGTGCCAGTTCCCGAAAGGAATCCGCCAGGATCTCCTTGGACGTTTTTCGTTTCATGCGTTTTCCCCCATTTTACGGCTGCTCATAGTATAACACGGATCCGGCCGCCCGTCAAGCGCAAATTCTTTGCCGAATCTGCCTCGGCGTCTTTCTTTTTCATCGGTACTGTGTTATAATACATAGAGGTGTGTCCCGCGCGGCGCGCCGCTTCATCCTATGCTGAGAAAGGACGAAATAATGAAAACGCATCTTCTTTTCGGGCTGCTCGCGGCCGCGGCCGCGTCGCTCTTTGTCGGCTGCCGTGCCGTCACGCCCGCCCCCTCCGGCGCCGGCAATACGCCGGGCTACACGCAGATCACGCAGGAGCAGGCAAAGAAAATGATGGCGCAGAACGACGGCCATCTGATCGTGGACGTGCGACGGCAGGACGAATACGACGGCGGACATATCCCGGGCGCGATCTGCGTGCCGAACGAAAGCATCGCGGACGAGCGGCCCGCTGCCCTGCCCGATCCGGAGCAGATCCTGCTCGTCTACTGCCGCAGCGGACGGCGCAGCAAAGAGGCCGCCGCCAAGCTGGCCGCGCTCGGTTATACGCACGTATATGAGTTCGGCGGCATTCTTGACTGGACGGGCGAGATCACGCCGGACGAAGCGGCGGACGCTGCCGACGCGGCGAAGCGGCCGCGGCCGATCCTGGTGATCGACACCGGAAACGGCGTCTTCTACGCGACGCTGGAGGACAACGATTCCGCGCGCGCCTTTATCGAAAAGCTGGAGCCGGACGTTCTGCAGCTTGAAATGCACGACTACGGAAACTTTGAGAAAGTGGGCGCGCTGCCGTGGTCGCTGCCGACGTGCGACGAGCAGATCACAACAGAGCCCGGCGACGTGATCCTCTATCAGGGCGACCAGATCACGATCTACTATGACCGGAATACGTGGCGCTTCACGCGGCTGGCCAAAATCGGCGGCGCGACAAAGGAAGCGCTGCTGGCGGCGCTCGGCGAGGGAGGCGCGACGGTGACCTTCTCGCTCGAATGGAGCGAATAAACGTAACGATATAAAGGAAAACGGCAGGCTTGGCAGCCTGCCGTTTTCCTTTGGCGGATGTTTTTCCGGTCAGCTCTCATAGGGGCACGGCGCGAAGGCGCCCGTACCCTGCACGCCGGTCGTCGCCTGATGGCCGTTTTTCGCAAACGCCTCGTCGGAACGGATGAAATGATCATACCAGCGGTGGGAGGTGGGATCCCCGCGGTTGTCGCACCAGGTCACGTCCACGTTGTAGATCCCGTCCTCCAGACGGATCATGTTCCACATGTGTCCCTCTCCGCCGGGTGTGCCGAAGCGGTACGCGCACCACAGATCGGCCTCGCGGCAGAGGAGATAGTACGCCTTGCTGTAGCCCTCGCAGACGCTGTGTCCGGTGACGAGCGCGCCGAAAGCGAGGAAGCGGTTCTCGGCCGTTTCGTCGTAGGTATTCTGTGCGCAGAGGGCAACGGCGAGATAGTAGTATCGGTCATAGGCCGACAGGCCGTCGGGCATAAAGCGGACGACACGGGAAACGACACGCGCAAGCAGCGCGGCGTCGTGCCGGATCTGCTCCAGAGTGACCCGGTCCCGCCCGAGGGAGGCATTGGCATCGCGGCGGGGATCAAAATAGCTGTCGTTGATGGCGCGGCAGTACGCGTTGAAGTTGGAATCCAGGGAAAACTGAACGTCCGTGGAAAGATAGCTGCCCAGATCGGGCCGCACGTATTCCAGCGCATCCTTGAGGCGGAAAAGCGAATCGGTGAGATCGGTGCGGTAGTCGTCCTTCTTCAGCGAAAAGGGCGAGAGGCTCTCGCCCGCCGCGCAGACGATCTCCCACATCGTGCGCTCCTCCTCGTTCAGGGCGGCGAGGTAGCCGCTGGCTTCCTCGTCGAACGGATAAGAGACGGCGGAATGGCGGTTGTCGCGCATGGCAAGCGTGCAGGAAACAGCGCGGCAGATCGCCGCGTCGATGATCTCCGCGGCCTCTTCCTCCAGGGGATCGGTGAAGATCTCCGCGGGCACGACCCAGGGCGTGAGCGCCGGCGGCTGGGAGAAGGGGATCGTATCGGCGGCTGTGACCGGCGGCGCGGTCGTGACCGGCGGCGCGGTCGTGACCGGCGGCGCGGTGGTGACCGGCGGCGCGGTCGTGACCGGCAGCACGGTGGTAACCGGCGGCGCAGTGGTAGTTGGCGGCGCGGTGGTGGTCAGCGGCGGCAGCGTCAGTGGCGTACCTGGCTCCGACGATTCCGACGAGTATACCGTCGGAGAATCCGCCGAGCTCAGCGCATCCTTGATTTCATCGGCTACCCATTCCGCCGCTCCCTCGCAGGCACACAGCAGAAGCGCCGAGAACGCCGCGGCCAGCAGACATACGATCCGTTTTTTCATTCTTCCCTCTCCAGCGCGTTTCGTTTTCCGCCGTTCCGCGGCGTCTCTGCACTTCCGTGCTTCGGTTATTTCCCGTCCGGGAAGCTGGTGAAGCAGCCGCGCTCCATCGCCGGCAGACCGCCCGTCTCCCGGGCGGCGGCGATCGCGCGCATCAGAAACGTCATGTTGCGCGCCAGATTGCGCATGATCTGCAGCCCCTCCAGATCCTTCTGCACGTCGGCGGCGGTGAAGCCGTGCACCTGATTCCAGTAGGTGCTCGAGGCGACGGGCATGGCGCTGATCGTGAAATACTTGTTGAGCACGTCAAAGGAGGCGGTGTTGCCGCCGCGCCGGCAGCTGACGACCGCGGCGCCGACCTTCATGTGTTTTGAGAACGGCGTGCTGTAAAACAGCCGGTCGAGGAACGAGAGCAGCGTGCCGTTCGGCGAGCCGTAATAGACCGGGCTGCCGATCACCAGAGCGTCTGCCGCCTCCAGCTTCGGCGCAGTCTCGTTCACCAGATCGTCGATCACGCAGCGGCCGTTCTTCTTGCAGTATCCGCAGCTGACGCAGCCGCGGACGGCGGCAGCGCCCACCTGGATCAGTTCATGCTCGACGCCGAGCGAATCAAAAACGGCGATCATCTCTGCGAGCGCAGCCGCCGTGCAGCCGCTTTTGTGCGGGCTTCCGTTGAGAAGAAGTACCTTGGACATGGATTTCCTCCGTATGCAGCGATTTTCTTCATTATACACGATTCCGGCGGAAAATACAACCGTCCGCGCGCAATTTCCGCCGCGAAAAAACGCCCGTGCGAACCAGGCCGCACAGGCGTTTTCATTTTATGCCTCCAGCTGACGGCCGAGAAAGCCCGCCGCCGTCTGGATCAGTTTGCTCTCCAGTTCCGCGTTCATCATCTGGGAGATCTCGCCCGCGCGGCTGAACACGGAGGCGACACATCCTGTGACGTCGCCTTCGGTGAGGATCGGCATCGCGCAGCTGACAAGGCAGGCGTTGCCCTCGACGACCGGCACGTCCTCCCGGCCGTCCGCCGTGTAAAGGCTGCGGCCCTCCATGATCTTCTCCAGCTCCGGCGAGAGCTTGCGGTCGTTGTATTCCTTCTTTGAGATGCCCGCCGAAGCGATCACCGCGTCCCGGTCGCAGATCACGACCGCCATGCCGCAGGTCTTGTGAAGCGTCTCTGCGTACTGCGCGGCGAACGCCGCCAGTTCCCCGATGGGCGAATATTTTTTGAAGATGACCTCGCCTTCCCGATCCGTGAAAATCTCCAGCGGGTCGCCGCCGCTGACAACATGGACACGAAAAACCTGATCCGGCCGCTTTCGGCTGGACTGTACGGCGGTCAGAGCGTACGCGTCTGCCGCGTTTTCGTTATTCTCCGTGTCCCACTTAAAATTTACGGCGTCCTCCGCGGCGGTGTTCCCGACCGTGCCGGTGCGCAAAAGCTCGTCGACGTCGGCTTTCAGGCGCACGTCGATGTGATCCGAATAGATCAGGATGCGCTCGACGATCAGATGGAGATCGCGCCGGTCGAGGCGGTCCTTCTCCAGAATCTCGTCGAACAGTTCCAGCACCGTCCGCGCGATGCGGTTGACGCGCACGATGGTATTCGTCGTATCGGCGACCAGCGTCAGCTGATTGCGCAGTCCCTCGACGTTGTGCTGCGCCTCCTCGATCAGCGCGTCGTAGGTCTCCTCGATGATCTCCGCGCCGCTGCGGTGGCGCGCCATGTCGCGCACCTTCTCGCGCGCCAACGCCCGCAGTTCCTCCTCCGCCCGTCGGATCTGCTCCCGCAGTGTCTCGGCCGCGCTGCGGCCGCTCTCGGCGGCCTGCGGCTCGCAGCGGAGCTTTTCCTCCAGCACGCGCAGCATGGCGGTGGAGTTGTCGCGCACCTTCCTTACGTATTCCTTGAGCACGCCGTCGAGGAAATCCGCCCGCACGTGATGCGACGTGCAGCCCGCACGGCCGCGAACGTGGTAGGTGCCGCAGTTGTACGCCTCCGGCTGGTTCTTGCGGCTGAGGGCGAACAGGGGGCTGCCGCAGTCCCCGCAGAATAGGAGCCCTGAGTAGGCGTTGTCGTACTTCTTGATTCCGCGGTAGTGGCTGCGCGTGCGCAGGGCCAACTGCTCCCTCGTCTCCGCGAAGGTGCGGTCGTCGATGATCGCGGGGTGGTGCTTCTCAAAGATGATGTGCTCGCTCTCGTCGAGCACCGCGTCCGCACCGTTGATCTTCCTGCGGTGGTACTTGCGCTCGCGCAGCGTGCCGATGTAGAAGTCGTCCTTCAGCATCTCCGAAACGGTGGCAATGCTCCACTGCCCGCGCACTTTGCCCTTGTATTCTTCGCCCTCCGCCTCACGGCGGGCACGCTCGCGCATGCGCGGCGTCGGGATGTGCGCGTCGGTCAGGGAGTTGGCGATCTTCTTGTAGCCCCAGCCGTCGAGGTAGCGTCGGAAAACCGTACGCACGACCTCGGCCGCCGGCTCGTCCACCTCGACGGTCATCCGCCTGGTGTTCGTGATGACGTAGCCATAGGGCACCGAGCAGATCCACTCGCCGCGCATCTGACGGCTGGCGATCACGTCCGAGACCTTGCGGCTGGCGTCCGTGACCGGCATCTCGTTGACAAAGAAGTAGAGCTTGATCTTCATCCAGTCGTCCGTGTGCTCCGGGTAGTAATCGACGCCGTCGCCGATGGCGATGAGGCGGATCCCCTGCTCGGCGAGGTCCTCGAATTCGGCCAGACCCTTGCCCGTGCGGCGGGAGAAACGGCTGAGATCCTTGACGATCAGGACGTCGTATTTTCCCGCGAGCAGCTGCGGCCGCAGCCGCTCATAGTAATCCGGCCGCTGCTCGAAGGTATAGCCGGAGCGGTCGCGGTCCTCGTAATAATCGACCGTCGAGGACGGGAAATGGATCCGGCAGTAGTCCGCGATGATCGCCTTCTGGTTCTCGATCGAGGTGTTGTCTCGGTCAAGCTCAACGTCCACCGAGATGCGCGTGTAGGCGGCGATCCGGTATTGATCCAACAATATCGTTATCTCCTTTCTGTATTACTTGATAATATTGTATCACATAAGACCGAGAAAGTCAACGGCAAAGCGCCCAAAGACGTCCCCGAATTCGACGCCTTCACGGCGCGATCGAGGCGCGTGCTGCCGTCTCGCGGGCATGGCGCAAAAGCTCTGCCGTCGCATCGGTCAGATTCTCCGCTCCGGAGGAAAAGACCGCCACTCTGTATTTCTTCTGCCTGTATCGCTCGTACAGCGGTGTGAGTGACGCACGCACGCTGCCGTCCTCCGCCTCCGCGCGGCTGAGCCAAATCGTGACCAGCTTCTTCTCATCATGCACTTCCTCAAACAAGCAGTTTTCTCCTTTTTTGTTTTTTCTCAGTTTCGACTGAATTGTGACGGATTAAACAGAAAAGAAAGAGTTCATTTCACATCGTGATATCGTACCCGTTCTTGACAGCCCAGATCTCGCGGCGAAGTTTCTTGTCGATATCGTCGTCTTCCTCCCAATAATACTGTTTACAGCTGCTCTCAAAGGTCCGGGATATGCTGTCGAAAAGTCGGAGCGCCGCGCAGAAGACCGGGAGCTTCGGAGCGTCTGCCTGCTTCTCTTTCGGCTCACTTTTTTGTTTAGCCTCGCTCGGTCCATAGTACATCTGCAGTTCCATGCCGAGCTGTGCCGCTTCACGGACCAGCGCGTTGCGAACCGGCTTGAACGTCGGCTCCTTTGACAGCGGAAGCTTCTCCGGAAGAACATCGGTATACGCCTGTGTGACGGAGCATTTCGCCTGATACCACAGCTCGTACAACGCGGAAATCCGCTTGTCTCCCGCGACCAGTTCCACGGTTTCATCGACCATTTTCTTGACGCTTTGCGGAAGATATCCGTATTGTTTCTTGCCGGAAACGTCGTTCAGCCGGAGCGCAAGCGCGGTCATTTTCTCCTGGATTTCTTCGCTGACGCACTTCCCGCCGCGCACCTCGGCAGTCAGTTTTCCGAAGCGATGGCGCATCTCCCGGGTGATCCGGTTGCGCATTTCCGTCTGACGGTCATAGACTTCATGGATCTCGTCCTTGAAAATCTCGGACACGAACAGACGACGGAGGTTGTCAATGCCCTGCTTTGAGAGATACGCATGGCTGTTTTCCTCCGTAGAATAGAGCAGCATGTGCACGTGCGGGTGGTGCAATTCGTTATGGAACGCGCCGTACCAGCGGAGATTCGTCAGCGGGATCCGGTACTCCTTTGCGATCCGGTCGATGTTCGCGCCGATCATACTGCGCCAGCGCTCGGCGCTGTTGTATCCGAGACGCTGCGCGTCCTCCCGCCGGAGAGAGATGATAACAGAGTACACATTGCCTTTGTGCGCTTCGAGTTTGCGGATCTCTTCTCCAAGATCGAGCGGCGTACCGCCGGAAGAAAACAACCCGTGTGCCTGACTGACTTTCTCCACGCCCGGTCTCGTTGCCATGTATCGGAGATATCCCTCCGTGTTGAGCAGCGCCGGTGTGCGTTCGAGCGCATAAGAAATGAATTCCGACGCGCCTCCGACGGTCTGTTCTTTCCGATACAGACCGTATTCGGAGGACTTTTTCAGCGCCGGGTCCTCCCGTACAAGCTCCCCGATCAGCTCTCTCTGCGCGTCGGTGACAGGCATCAGCCGCCTGTCCTGCGGCAGCGTTTCCACACCTTCACGGGTGGCAATGTACTTCATATATCCGCCGCCGTGACCGCCTCCGCCGCCCTTCGAATAGCCGCATTTTACGATGACCTTCGGCATTATTCCTCCTTCTTCTGGCTCTGAGAAAACGCAATCGCGTCCTCGAGCGCATCCTCGAACAGGAACACGCCGTGGCGCTTGCGGATCAGATCGTAGGCTGTGTCATGATATACGCGCACCACATCCGGAGTCAACGTATCATAAGTCTTGTCCGCGACAAGAAGAAAGAGCGCCGCCTGCTCTCCCGCCATCTTGAAAAGCGTCGATGCGATATGGTTTTCCGCATTCTTTATGTTGTCGCGGATGATGTGCCGTCTCTTTTCTGAAACGGCTTGTGATTGAATTCATACAGTCGTTCAACAATGGCGTTATTCAGCTCGTCTAGTGACAAAAACTTTTGATTCCGCAAAGCTGCCAGGATGAACATCGAAATGACACCTACCGTTCCTTCTACAAACGCTTTATCCTTGGCGAACGGACGCGCGCCGGAAGGATGGCTGTTCCGTAATGCTCTGCGAGTTCCTGATACGACTTGTTCAGTTCCACCTCGTCACGCCCGTGACGAAGCACTCCCGTTTTCAGATTGTCGCATTGAATAATCCTTGCCACTCCGCCAAAATACTTGTAGGCGTTGACGTGCGCCGTTGTCCAGCAGTCCTGATTCATGGAAAAGAATCCTTCCACATAACTGTAGCCGCTATACGGAAGAGTTGCGACAAACACATATACGGGGATAGGGTCGCCGTTGTCCGTATCGACTACAGAGGCGGTATCGCCCGCCCAATCCACCTGCATAATCTCGCCGGGCTTGTGATTCAGGTGCATAGTAGCGTTTATCACCATTTTTCATGAACCCGTCAAGGATAAACCGTCCGGAATGCGGTTGACGGCGCGCCGCAAAAAAGAAGCGTACAGCCGCGCTGCACGCTTCTTTTCATCGATATTCAGTTTTCCGTCTCCGGGCGGTCAAGGATCTCGCTCACCAGCGCCGTCACCTGCTCCACGGTCACGCGCTCGATGCAGTCGGGCAGGCGGTTCAAAAGGATCGACTTCATGCACTTCGGATTCCGGTCGAAGACGGTATTGGCAAAGAACGTGCAGTTTCTGCAGGGCACGTCGGTATAGGCGGCCAGCGGCAGCCGATCTCCCGGCCGCACGTCCTCGATATGATACGGCAGAAACCGTCCGAGCTGCTGACTGCCGACGATCGCCACGCACGGCACGTTGACGGCGCAGGCGATGTGCGCGCCGCTGGTGTCGTTGGCGACGCACAGCCGCGCGTTTCCGATGAGATCGATCACGTCGAAGACGCTCGTCTGCCCCGTCAGATCGACGACGGCCTCCTTCGTTTCCGGCCGCAGATGCCGCATGATCTTCTCCGCGATCCATTTCTCTCCGGCCGTGCCGAGGATCACGCCGCGCAGCCCGGTCTTCTCGAAAATGAAATCCGCGACCGCGGCGAAGCGCTTCGCCGGCCAATACTTCATCGGGCTGCTCGCGCCCGGATAGAGCACATAGTAGTCCCCCGTCACGCGGGTCTGCGGTCCGAACGGCAGCCGGGGACGAACCGTGCGGAAATCCCGCAGGCCGAGGCCGCGGACAAACGCCCCGTGATAATCGAATTCGCTCACAAAGCCGGCCGGCAGCGGGACGATCTCGTCGTAGAGCGGAGCGGCAAGGTCGAGCCAGTCCTGCAGGCAGTTGCCGCCGCGGAGATCCGCGCAGTCGATGGCCTCGACGGCGATCCGTCGGCGGCAGCGGATGGCCGCCGCGAGGACGTCGCACACCGGGCAGCGGGAGACCTGCGGCTGCAGGAGAAGATCAAATTCCCGCTTTCGCAGATCGTCGACGACCGCCTCGATCTTCCGCGCGTCCGGGAACGGCATCGGCAGATCGACCGGGTACACCTCGCAGACGTTCAGACGCTCGAAGACCGGCGCCGAGGCGGGCAGGCACACCACCGTGAAACCCCGGTCGCCGTAGAACGAACGGATCGCGGACAGGGCGCCGGTGAACATCGTGCAGTCGCCGATCAGGTCGAGCCGCAAAAGAACGACGCCTCGGGCGGAAGACGGTTTCTGCTTCTCTTCCTTCGCCTCCCGCATATAGCGCAGCAGCAGCGCCAGCATCGCTTCATCCGAAAAATGATGCCGGATGCGTGGCAGCGGCTCATTCACGGCGATCCTCCCGCTGCCCGGCAGCGCGCTCTTTTTCGATCAGCGCGGTGGTGGAGACGCCCGGCTCGTAGTCGGTATAGCAGACAACGCCGCCGTAGGAACGGACGAAATCCGCGCCGGACGCGCCCTTCTCCTTCCAGTCGCCGCCCTTGGCCAGCACGTCGGGACGGATCGCTTCGAGCAGTCTGCGCGGGGTGTCCTCCTCAAAGGGGATCACAAAATCGACCCACTCCAGCGCCTCGAGCATGGCCTTGCGCCGCGCCAGCGGCACCGCGGGACGATCCGGCCCCTTCAGGCGGCGGACGGAATCGTCGGAATTGAGTCCCACCACCAGCACGTCGCCCAGACCACGGGCCTGGCGGATGCTGAGGATATGCCCGGCGTGCAGGAGGTCAAAGCAGCCGTTTGTGAAAACGATCTTTTTTCCCTCCCGCCGGAGAGCAAGGATACGGGAAACGACCGCTTCCAAGTCCCGTGTTTTCAGCAAATCCGTATCCATGATAGGATCAGCCGCCGTTCCCGCATGCGATTCCGCCGCCGCCGGAATCACCGTTGCATCCACTTTCGCCGCTGTAGCCGCCGCCGGAAATGTATCCGCCGCCGCTGGAAATGGTTCCGCCGCCGCCGGAAACAACTCCGCAGTTGGAGCCGCAGGTCGGGTCTCCGTCGTATTCATACGTAATACACTGCGTTCCCGTCGACGTGAGGATCACATCCTCATCCAGCACGACCACGTCCATATGGGGCGTTTCATAAGCAATTTTCCGCATAATATCGTCTCCTTCCGCTTCTCTGTATTATAAATCCACTCGAATGATTCCGATGGGGCGTCCTAACAGATCGGATGCTCCCCATTCGCGGCTTCGCTTTCCTTTTGATCCACCATCCGCCGCAGTTCGTCCACCGCCATCATCTCACGTACCGCCCGGCAATGGGTATCCTCGACGGGACAGGCGGCAAAAGACGTGCAGTCCGGCAAAAAGGGGCATTCACGGCACTTCTCCCGCGTCCGGTCCACCCGGCAGAAGTCTCTCTTCGCCGACTCGTCCGTCGTTCCGTTCCAGATATCCCCGTAACGGCTTTCCGGCGGGCAGTGCTCGCAAGGATACAGGCCGCCGTCCGGGGCGATGACGACGCTGTCTCCGTCCGCCATGCAGTGATAGACGCGAAAGTCCATCCCCAGGCCCAGAAACGGCGTGGCGCGGAAGCCGGCCTCGTCGATCCAGCGCGTCCCGTCGCGGATCTTCTCCCACACACTGAGGTCGTCCGGTCCCATGCGGACCGCGTTGAGCGGGGCGAAGTATATGCTGACCTTTTCTTTATGGGCGACACCGGACCGCAGATCCTCCAGGAACTGCGGGATCCCCGCCCAGTTCTCTTCATCCACATTGCAGCGGATCGTCACTTGGATCCCCGCCTCGGACAGGGCGCTGACGGATTTCATCACGTCGTGGTACGCATCGCCGTCCCGGTAATATCGCTTGCGGGCGCGATAATCCGTCTCCGCGCCGTCCATGGAGATCTGGATGTTGTTCAGCTTCCACGCGCCTGTCATCTTCGAGAGGATCTCCGGCGTGATGAGGCTGCCGTTGGAGATCATGCCGGAATGGTACGTCAGCCCCGCTTCCCGCATTCCTTCGCAGATCCGGTCGATCACGGGAACGCCCAGCAGTGGCTCCCCGCCGAACCAGTGGAGAGATACCGGACCGTCGCAGCGCGTATCGAGAATGAAGCGGATCGTCTGCTCCACGGTCTCCGCCGTCATGGCGACCGGCTTCATGCCCTCTTCGTAGCAGTAGACGCAGCGGGCGTTGCAGCCCAGCGTGGGCAGGATGGTGTAGCTCCGGATGCCCTTCTTGCGTCGGTACGTTCGCATGAGCGCGGAGATGGAATTGTAGTAGGCGCACTCGTCCTTGTCCGCGGGAACGAGAAACTGCGCGGCGATCAGCTCGTCAAATCCCTCTCCCGCTCGGACCGAGGGAGGCAGGCTCCCCACGATGCACTGCTTGGTCAAGATGTGGAAGACGTACGCCTTCCCCTTGTGTTCAAACGGCAGAATGAACCGTGACGGCCGGTAGGTGATCCCGGCGCGCGGCGCCGCCGGCGGCAGGATCTTCAGAAGCATCGCGTCCGGCTTTCGAATTTCGTTTATCATAATAAAAAATGTGTGGTTAGGTGAAAATAGGTTTGGATGATACAGAGATATTATAAACAAAAAACCCGTTGTTGTCAACGGGTTTGCTGTAATCTTCAATACTTCATTTTCCGTATCAATTCTATTTTTCCTGTTCGCCAGGAAACGCTTTACGTTTCCGCGAGATCCGGCAATAGGTCGCGGCGCATGATGTCGTTTCCGTTTTCATCCACCACCCTGACTGCGTTTACAAACTCCCGATGTTTTCTGTTAAAATCCTCCAATGTGTCTGCCTGAAAGGTCACGCCGCAAAGCCGATCCGTACTGCTTGTAATCATGCCGGAAGACTTCCAGCCTTTCGGACGCAGCATACGGAAGTCGGTGATGTTCCCTTTTTCAAGCTGCTCGTCAAAGCCTTCCAGATGATCAAAGGTTCCCGCTCTGCAATAGATGAAATCGTTCACGATATATCGGTTCTCCGGTTCTCTCATCCTGAGATCCGGCTTCACACCCAGTGTCAGATCGATAACGCCCTTGATCACATCCACGCCCGACACATGCTGAATCAGCAGCCACTTCATCGCGCCGCCCGTTCTCGCGCAGAATTCAAGAACGGTTACCCTCTTCCCGTCTGTTGGCATCTGAACAAGCATGGGGCCGTTCTGTAAGCCGAAGGCATCGGCGATCCGCTGACAGATCCTTCTCACTTCATCCTTGATGCTTTCCGACGCGTGAACGGGGAAACGTCCCCGGAAAATAACAAAATGCGCGTCGTCTTTGATCTTATCGCTGTTTGAAATGCAAAGAACCTGCGCCCTGCCGTCTTCAAGGAAAAGATCTATGCTGATCTCTTCGCCCTCAAAGAACTCTTCTACGATCACATTCTTTGTTCGGCTGATATTCCTGGCTTCCTCGAAAGCAGATTGCAGTTCTTCCTCATTCAGGACCTTCCGGACGCCCTTGGAACTATACGCATCGACGGGCTTTACAACGAGCGGATAGCGAAGATGTCTGATTCTTCCCGCATCAAACTCTTCCATGACCGCGTATTTTGAAATGGGGATCCCGTTCTCTGTAAAAATCTTCTTCATCCGTGCCTTGTCGGAAACAAGCCTCGCGGTAGCAGAATCGATATACCATGGCAGCCCGAGCTCCTCAGAGATTTGAGCTGTCACAAGAAGCACTTGATCCGCACAGACGGTAATGAGAAAATCCACCTTCTCCTCTACGGCGATCCTTTTCACTGCTTGTATATCAAATAGATCCACCTGATAGAATTTGTCCGGGTACGGAAGCGCAACAGGTGCAGGACTCCCGTCGACAAGAACAGTCTTGATTCCTCGTTCACGAAGTTGATGGATCAGAGTGATCTGCGGCATTCCGCCTGCTAAAACGAGTGCCTTCATTCTATTCGCTCCCGGGTCGGAATTGTTGAGGTATGCGATTATTATACCATAACTACAGACCATAATATGTATCCGTCACACGGTTACCGTTGGCTAAACGCCAAAATACGCCTTGACACGGGATTGGACGTGTCAGACCCGTATGCGCACAAATGCTGTAAAATCGCGGACATCAAGAGCAAATCCAAGCATTATCGGTACAAGAAACCCGGTGACTTGGGTAGGATTTATCCGAATTTGATCCTGGCAGGACTGAATATCGACGGACCTCTTCAATGCGTTGTAAGCGATATGACCGCGTTTTACGTCAAAGGCGTATACTACGAGCTCACACTGTATATGGACCTTTGGAACAATGAACTGATCGCACATTCGCTTTCAGCCAAGCGAGGCGACAGAATGACGTATTTGAAGGGGCTTCAGGACGTAATCGAGCTGAAATAATCGCACCCTGAGCTTAAAACAGTACTCCATTCCGATCAGGGATCCGTATACTCATCAAAAACCTTCAACGAATTGCTGCCGTCGTTTGGAATCATCCGTTCCATGTCCCGCGCCGGAACGCCAACAGACAACGGGGCGATGGAATCCATCAACGGATGGATCAAAACAGAACTGATGACGGATTTCCACGTGACCGGTGAGAAACCCGTTGAAGAAGAAATTGACGACTATATCAGGTTCTTCAATGAAGAGCGTCCCGCGTATTCTTTGAACTATATGACGCCGGTTCAATACAGGCAAATTCACGTTTGCTGTTAGACCCGGAGCCGGCATTCTTCAAATCAGCGATGAGCCACCGCCGGCAAGGCGGCTTGTCCTTGACGGGTTCATGAAAAACGGTACAATCGCTCAGCGCGGCGACCCCTTGCTTTCGCTTGCTGTTGAGTCCGTCGCCGTGCGGCTTTTCATAACCGTTTTTCATGGTTCAGTCAAGGATGGCGGGCGATGAAAGATTATATCATCAAATCAAGTCTGATTATTTGAAAATCCTGTCCAGTTTTTGTTGACAAGTGCACGGGAACACGCTGCGCTGGCTGTTCAGCCGCCGGTAGGCGGAATTCAGGCTTTCAATGGCATTGGTTGTATAAATCACTGTCCGCACGTCGCCTGAAAACTTGAAGATCGGACTGATCGCATCCCAGTTGTCATACCAGCACTTCATGGAACGGGGGTATTTCTGCCCCATGTTTTGGATACTCTTTCCAGCGCTCCCGGCCTTCCTTTTCGGATAGCGCGGTGTAGATGGTTTTCAGATCCCTAGCGAAGGCTTTCCGATCTTTGTCCGGTATATACTTGAGAGTATTCCTGACCAGATGAACAAGGCAGCGCTGATATTCCGTCCGGGGATATGCGGCTGCAATCGCTTCCTTGATCCCCGTCAGACCATTGGCGCAGAGGATTAGGATATCCTTTACACCGCGGTTTTTTAATTCGTTCAACACCGAAAGCCAGTACTTGGCGCTCTCGTTGTCTCCCACCTGGATGCTCAGAACCTTCTTCCTGCCTTTGCAGTTGATTCCCAGCATGACGTAGGCCGCCATCTTCCGGACCACATTGTTGTCCCGTACCGAATATTGGATGGCGTCAATGAACAAGGCCGGATATATCTTATCCAGCGGCCGCTTCTGCCATTCTTCGATCTGCGGATAGAGCTTGTCCGTTACATCGGAGATAAAGCCTTCCGACGCCTCGAAACCGTAGATATCCATCCTGGAAGAATTGTTTGTTGATGAGATCCGGGAGTTTAATGAAGAATATGGCATAAATGAGTAAGTCAACGATTCATTGCGTAACAATCCAAATACTACAAGATAAAAAAGGCCGGGCTGTTCACGCTCCGGCTATTTTGATAAGGCTGAGAGTTGTAATGCCCCCAGCCCTTTGATTATGCTGCCAGATCAATTGCCATCCGTATCATGGCAGCTATTTTGTCTTGTTTTTCTTCCGAGAGCGCTGTTATCGCCGTAAGTACCTCCAGCAGTTGCGATGATATGTTCTGGCGGAACTTTGCCGGGAGGAGCGCCGTGATCGAGCAGTTAAACACACGTGAGTACCGGACCAACGATTCCAGATTCATCCCATGTCCGTTCTCATGCCGGGATACGACGCGGTAGTCGCTTCCCAGGTAGCCTGCCAGGTCATTCTGCGACCATCCACGAGCAGTCCTCTTCTCAAAGATTATATTTCCTATCTCTCGTAATTCGATGTCTCCAAGTAAAGGGGTTTTCTCAAGCCACTGATCCACAAGCCATCCCCCTCTGCCCAAGACTGCAAATTGCAGCCTCAGCAGTGGGAGGAGTGGGAATGGTGAGAAGCATTTTATCTGAAACGGCGGAAGTGCTGCTACGCCCGGCTCCTGTGTTGCGTGCAAACCATACCTGGCGCAACACTGCGTTCAATTTCTGAACCAAGCCTTTGCAATTACGCTTTGCTTCTCGCCGCCTTTCTTCTAATTCAACACGAGCCTGTTCATATTCTTCCTCTGACAGACCCATGAAATCCAGGGCATCGATCTCATGATCGATTTCCATGGTGGCTTCAAAAGCCTTCGTGATAGCCGCAGATATCTTCGCGATGTCGAAGGCAACAATGCAACCATCTCGTTTTACAACCTGATACACTCTGTCGATCACCTGCTTTCCTGAGAATTCAACCTGCAGCAGACGTTCATCGCCATAGATTTGCTGCGGAGATATTATAACAGAACTGTCCTACAGAATAAAGGTAGAAATGATAAACGATTTGTGTACAACCTTGACAAGGCAATAATCCCGTTCAAAGCGTAACAATCCATACAGCACAGCCAAAATAAACGTCGGACAATCACTGATCACGCTCCATCTTTATCAGTCCCATTTTTACAAAGATCGGAAACAGGTAACTTGCGCCGAACGTACCAAGAACCTTCGGTTCCTTCACGGCCCCGTCCAGTTCAACTACTCTCCTGTACGCCTTCATCACAGTCGCTCGTGTAATGCTCGTATCTTTCCGATCTACGAACATCTCGCCGCCATGGATCTTATAGGTGAAGTCCACACCGCCGACACCGTTCCTGCCATAGGTTCTAAAGAGGCAGCCTTGAAGATATATAAGTTCTTGCCACAGCTTCTCTTCTTGTTCAAAATCAGTACGAACGCTGTTCCTCTTCCTGACCCGGTACTGCTTCTGCCGCTCAGCTTTGATGCTGATGTCAGGGAGGTTGTAGATTATGTTGCTGTAAGGAAGATATGCGTTGATGCTGGAGCGTTTCAGTCCGGTCTTCTCCGTGATCTGCAATACAGTCAGCCCCTGATTATGAAGATCCTGAATTCTGCGACTTAATGCTGTAGAATAGAGACCTCCCGTAATCAGGAGCTTCCGTACTTTCATGACCGTTATATTGAACTCCTCTGCGACGTCATGCAGGCTCACATGGTCCGGGTCTTCCTCTTTCCGATCATCCACCGGATCGCCATAGTACTCACACACAGCGGTCAGGAGTTCCTGCATGGTAGTAGTACCGTTATAATTTGGTTTGCGTTTTGGCATCGGCATGGTTAATAATGCTCCTTTCAAAGCATAACATTCCAAACGGAAAGCCCTAAAAAAATAGGCTTAGCGCCGTTTTTCGTGACCAAATTCATTTTACGTTCTTCTCTGGTCATCCACAAGCGATTATTACTTTGCATCGCTTGACTCGGCCTCTTCCCGCACCAGTTTCTCAATCGGAACTCCCAGTGCTCGTGCAATCAACCTCAGATCTCTCAAACTGTCCCAGTCCCCATTTTCGATCTTGCTTATCTTCGATTGGCTGAAGCCTATCATTGCTCCGAGCTGTTCTTGTGTTAAGCCGCGCTGTCGGCGCAGCTCTCTTATTCGGGCTCCAATCATTTTTCTCACCACCTCTAGGTCAATTCTACTGCTGAACTGACCCGAAGGTCTATAGCTCATTTGGAATAATCATCTTCCGCTTGCTGCATCAGAGAGCTCATACCGTTATTCACGAAGACACCCGGCACCGGGTAAAGGATGTGGAAGCACTCTTCACACAGTTGCCCAGCGCCTTCAACGTAATATCTTCTCACCGTCACTGGAGTAGAAACCTCGTATTCTGTTTCCCTCCCGCAACGGGTACACTTTTCTTTCATGACGCCCTTTCAATCTTATCCGGAATTTTAAGCGTGTCAATGGTTCCTTTATCTTCACCAGCTCTAAATGTTATTTTGATATCTTCGCCGTCATCAAGGACTTCTGCTTTCCGCTTAACTTTCTCAAAATCTACCATTTGTGCACAGTTGAAGGTTCTCATGAAACGGAATTCAAACTCAGCACCGAAAAGTTCCACATGACTGAATCCAACATAGGAGAACATATATAGTTCCTTATCCAAATTGATCAGTTCTTCACGGAAGTGCTGACTCATGATGCCTGTGAACGTGGCTTCGCTCCACGTCCCTTTTACTTCATCATTTCGGATTAGATCAGAGATGTGAAGAACAGCTTCGTATTCTTTATTGCTTATCTCACCGTGCGGAGAAAGCGTTACTCCGAAGTAATCCTCAATAGCACATACCCTCTCCAGAAAATCAATCTCCTCCTCAACAGAACCAAACCCTGTCCTGTAGTTCATATCGTTGATGTAACCGGCGATGATATCCTCACCAAGTGCCAACACATAGATATGAAGATCCTTTTCCTTCGAGAGTGTACTCATGAACCGCACATAGTTCAGCAATTCTTTATTTGTTGCATTGCTCATGTTTATCTTGAAATCCGGCTTGCTAGGAATCTGAGGATTAATCCGAACTTCAAAATAAAAACTGCCACCCTGTTCTTGATTCCCGATGACATAGGTGCCGTCATCCAATATTTCTTGTGTACGCAGGAGAACATACTCAAAGAAGGTCTTGTCTCTAACCTTTATGGCGCAAGGGAATGCCGGCGGAAAAGCTGGTGGCGTTGCAACCACAGTATGGCCTTCAAGAACAGCCACTTCATCCTGCCTGGGATCAGGCTTTTCACCAAGCAATTTAGTTGCCTTTGAAACTTCCATCGTGATGGGCAGCTGGTGTCGATAAGCATAATCCAGCGGATCGCCGTTTGCATCATTGTAATACTGATCACCGAATCTAACTGCTCCAGTCAGGACGTATTTTGTAGGATAAAGCTTCTTTGCCTCTGCTGTAAGAGGCTTGCTAAGAATCATTCCGTTCCTGTAGTCGTATCCGAAATGCGGGTAATACGGATGCTCCAAGGATATGTGGTCAAGCATCTTTTTAATGCCAGAGCCTATGGAGTCAAGAGAGCCAGCTTCAGCTAAAGCCACAGCCCTATCAATCGAAAAAAGAGAGCCATTGCTGTCAATCTTTGCAAGAATCTGGTCTCTAGCATCCTCCACAGCAGAAACCGTAGAGGCCTGTGCTTCATGCACTTCTTCGGCTACTGTATCAACGACCATCTCGGCGAGTAGATAATCTCTCACAGACAAATGGTGCTCTGCATAGAAGCCGTGAATGATGTCAAGGCAGATTGAAATGCACGTCGCTACACGCTTCTTCGCTTCCGATGTGCTCGCCTTTGAATGTGCTACAGCCGAATCAATGATTTCCTGCCTAGCCTGTCCTCGCTTCTTGCGGTTCGGATCGAATACCCGCACACCAGCCTGCTCAAGCAGATTGTTCTGGATATACTCTACAAGTCCCTGAAAATCAATCTCTTCAGCCAGTGAACACATCTCATTATATTTCCGCTGGCGTTCGATGTAGGAGGTTAGCTCTGAACGAAGTCTTTTCTCATCCAGTTTTCCCTGGACATGTTCTTTCGCCGCATCAAAGCCTAGGCCAGCCACATATTCCGCTGCAGTCGTAATCGCTTCTGTAATCATGTGGCTCGGCATCCTTTCATCTTACTGTCCCGCCAACTCTGGATGCACTAACTCCTCAACCTTTGCATCAAACAGCTTATCAAAAAACACTTGATTCCGCTGTCTGGCGTTCTTCAAAAGTTTGTTGTAGGAAATAACCTCAACGTATGCTCCGATACCTTCGTTGTATCCGTAATAGCCCTCATTGTCTTGCGTCGGCCTTAGTCCTCGTCCTACTGCCGAATCCTTCATTGAAGGTGTTAAATCACCAATGACATAACAGTAGAACTTAACTCGGCTCATATCTCCGAAGTCTCGTCCGTTGTCTTTCTTAATTCTTCCCTCACGAATATCTCTCACATACTTAAGAACCTGCCACACAGGATCGTTCTCATGATCATCCCGCTGTGGCCTCTTGAGTTCGACTATCGTAATCGAATTGATGTCATCTGTCTCTGCTGTGTAGGACAATGCAGCATCAAAAACAATAAGGTCTGTCCTTTTCTGCGTTCCATTCTCCAACACCGGCAACTTGCTAAGGAATTTATCAGAGGCGAGGTAGTGATGGTATGCCAATCGATCATCTATTAGCCATAGATTCATATCATCGAGCTTAACCTCATCGGATGAAACTTGCATAGGGCAGATGATGCTGTGTATCCTCGATTCCAGGCTATAGCTTCCGCTTGGTTCTACCTCCAGAGCTTTTCCGAGTAAGTCGATAATAGCCTTACGCCTGATAACATATTCTGCAAGCCCGGCGCGACTCAACTCATGTATATTTCGGCAGTATTCATCAAACAGTGGTTGAAAACCAGAATCGGTCGTTGCATTCTGTTTAACCTTTTCCTCGATGTCCCGTCTTTGTTTCGCTGTTTCATATTCCCACAGTTGCTGATGTCTGTAAAGTTCCAGGTCAACCTTATCATCAGTCAAACCAGAAGGAATGTCATCGTAAACCTCAGGGCGCTTATTCAGGAGGAGCCTATACTGAGGCCGTGTAGCTTGCACAAGTCGATCAATCTGTTTGCGTTTTTCGGTACCGACCTTATCAAGATCAGTCTTAAGATACACCTTAATCATCTCAACGGCGGCATCAACAATTTCCTCTTCACTTGCGCCGCGATTATCGCCCATGACAGGAAGATCTTCGAATTCAAATTCTGACCTTTCAACATTTATACTCTCGTCCAGGTAATCACCAGCGAGGTAACCAACATAGTATACATCGCCATCTTCTGTAGGCAGCTTTTTCCCCTTTTCCAAGTTGGAGATCTTCTTGTAAAGATCAACCGACTTGACCTCTCGATTATTCGCGCACAGGTGTAATTCGTGGCCATCAGCACCTTGAGCGAGAAGCATATGATAGAGCTGATAATGGCGACCTTTTAAATCAATAGGGTCCTGATTGAGGGAGTCCTTATAGACCTTGTCAAAATAATCATTCAGCGAAAAGGACTCTCCGCGATTGTCCTTCAGCGTGATAGCCGGAACCGCCTTCATAATGAAGTATGGTAAACAATGTTCGATTATTTTCTTAGCAAGACTCTCCAGGCTATATGACACAGCATCTCTATATCTTGCGATAAAGCCAGTCAATGTGACGCGAGTAATGTTGGAATAATTGTTTCCCTTCAGTTCCCTTGGCGCTTCGTCGGGTGAGACACCAGATAGAGTGAAGTCAAATTCACGGAGATACCATTTGCCGTTTTCCTGATATGTACTGCTGATAACTACCTTTTCAAAAGCCTTCAGCCAGAGAAAGCGTCCTATACCCTTGCAACCCTTCTTGACCTTAAGCTGAGAATAGGCCTCTTGGAATGACTTGAAATTAGCCTCATTAAAGCCGTTTCCGTTATCAGTAACTATAAACTGTTCGAAACGAGAAGGTTCCTCTGTTTTCGTCCCGTCAGCATTGAGGCGCATCTGAACATTAGGATTGCGCAGTGCTTCGATAGTGATATGCTTCTGCTCTGTGTTCGTGTCTTCCAAGGACTGAATGGAGTTGATCACAGTTTCAAAAAGAGGCCATAGTGCTTTATTCTGGCCGAGCTTTATCTGTCCGACCTGTCCGGCAACATTTACTGTCATCGGCATTGTATTGGCCTCCTTTCCTTGTTTCGTACTTCCTTACTTTCCCTGTATGGATTCCCCGCCATCAGTAGCAAAGTTAGATGCTGTCCTTCTGGCAAACCGACCCCGTGGCAATGGTTAAGTTGAGCGGTTATCCTTCGTATCCATTAGGATTCTGCTTCTGCCAATTCCAGCTGTCTCGAACCATCTCTTCGATCCCATACTCAGCTCTCCATCCGAGTTCTTCAGCAGCTTTGCCGGGAGCGGAATAGCATGTTCCGATATCACCCGGCCGCCGAGGATCAATAACGTATGGAATCTTCACTCCATTGACTTCTTCAAACGCTTTAACCATATCCAGAACGCTGTATCCGTGTCCAGTTCCAAGATTATAGACTTCCACGCCACAGTTGTTTTCGATGGCTCGGAGAGCTGCGACATGCCCTCTCGCCAGGTCAACCACATGGATATAGTCTCTCACTCCGGTGCCGTCTGGTGTGTCATAGTCATTACCGAAGACGTGCAGCTTCTCCAGCTTTCCCACGGCCACTTGTGTGATATATGGCATCAGATTGTTGGGAATCCCATTCGGGTTCTCACCGATGAGACCGCTGCTATGCGCACCTATCGGGTTGAAGTACCGAAGGAGAACGATGTTCCAGGAGGGATCGGCTACGTGAAGATCCGTCAGAATCTGCTCAATCATCCATTTGGTCCAGCCGTAGGGATTTGTGCATATCCCTTTCGGACATTCTTCCGTGATTGGAATCATTTCTGGATCGCCGTATACAGTTGCAGAAGAACTGAAGATGATGTTCTTACAGCCGTGGCGTCTCATCACATCTACCAGCACAAGCGTACCATTGATGTTGTTTTCGTAGTATTCCCAAGGAAGCTGGACTGACTCACCAACCGCCTTCAAACCGGCAAAGTGGATGCAGGCATCGAAAGCGGTGGAAGAACAGATTGCTTCAAGACCATCACGGTCGCGTATATCGGTTTTGTAGAAGGGGATATGGGTTCCAGTGATCTGCTCAACCCTGCGTAACGACTCGGATGAGGAATTGCAGAGGTTATCAACCACAGAAACACTGTGGCCTGCATTTATCAGTTCAATTATCGTATGGGAGCCTATATAACCGGCCCCGCCTGTGACGAGGATGTTCATTAGATACCACCTGTCCTTCTTGAGGACTATTATATCAGCGGTGTCAAGTTTTTTCACCCTTTTATAGTCTTCTCGCCTCAAGATAGTAACGCTTTTCTTGTGCCTCACCCATTGAGAAGGTCTTTCTGGGAAGAACGCCATCCTTAGATATCCCTCTAAAGAAATCATCTTTCGGAATAGGTGGAAGCAAGAAGCCAATCACGTTTTTTTCATTCGCCAGTTTCCACAGCGTTTCATCACCGTGTATATAGTCAATTTGCCCACTGTGACTCTGCAAATACTGATCAAGCGCATTCTGAAGGATACCTATTGGAAGTAGTCCCTTTTTCCTATCAAGGTACAATATGCCCCCGTTTTCGCCAGTAATCCATTCAACAGGATATCCTTTGTCTCCGCACCAGTTCTGCTGTAGATAGCTTATGAGTCCTCTGTAGTCAGTATCACAAATGATTCTGTGGATAGGCTCGAACACCTGAGACTGATCATGTATGTTTTCAAGCTCAACCATTGCATAGCGGGCGCGGTTGATAGCTTCTGTATCGGTGCTTGTCCTCTTCAATTCTTCACAGCATTCCTTTGCCGTGGCGAGGGAGTGATTGCCATCACCAACTGTGAACAGCAGGCCGTTCAGGTCTGCTTCTTTCCGTTTACAGTAATCCTGGATTCTGGATTTCAACCTCTCCGCTACATCACCATTCACCAGCCAGCCGGTAATATGTCCACCACCCTGGAGGAGATCAAGATCATATAGTTTGACCAAGTTTTCGTTTTTAAGGGGCTCTATAACAGCAAACTTATCATCATCACAGAGGAGAAGCACATGGGACAATTCAAGCGATGCTCCTCTTCGCACCTTCATTCGCGGAGGGATTCGTTCAACAACTGTCCGTTCTGTCGCACGAATGGCTGACTTTGAATCGGAGTGATAATCATATGCTTCCAGGTCAATCACGCCGACTACTCCTGATCGAATGCATCCATTAGATAGAGTTCGCTCGACATACACGAAGGAATCAGCGTACTCATCAAATATTGAGCCAGAGCTGTAGGCTTTCATTGCCTCCCGGATATCGCCGTAGGTCTGATCAGTTGCTGATGGCAATTCAGCTTCCGGAAGTATGCAATGCAGTGCTGATGGTGATGAGCCGATGGTAGCTCTCAACTCATCCCAATACTCTGGCTGTGACGTAAACTGATCGCAGGCAATTACAGGCCAATGCGGGATGTATTCCTTTTTAGGAATCAGAACGTTAAACGGATTGAATATGGACATATTAGAATGCCCTCCACACCTTATTTCAAAGTCTCCAACTGACTCTTAATCGCAGATGAGCAGATCCCCGGTGTCCGAGGAAGCCTAATAACTGCTTTTCCGTTCTCTTCGCACCACTTAACTGCTCTTTGGAAGCCAGCATGGGTCTGATCGCCACCAATGGCAAATACATCAAAATCAACCTCTGGCAGCGTCTTATCAACATCCTGATAGACTATTACCTCGTCAACAACGCGAAGTGCTTTCACGAGATCAATACGCTGTTCGGTCGTGTAGAGAACATTTGCATCAGGTTTGGTCTTCAAGATGCAATCTCCGTCCTGGACGGCTACGATAAGATAGTCACCCAGCTTTTTAGCATTTTCAAAGAGACGAAGATGGCCAAGGTGGAAATAGTCGAAGACGCCTACAGTAATTACTTTTTTCATTTTTTGTCTCCTCGCATCAAAAAGAATGAAATATTTAATACCAAATCTTAATCTCAAGTTCAAATTTTTTCCTAAATAACTTGTGTAGGAGTTTACTTATATTAATAATTCTAATTGCGTCTCCAAATGAAGCATCCCCATTATTTAACAACCAGTTCGCATTTTTAGATGATTGTGACACTTTTTTATGTATTGGCAGAATTCTAACCATTTTTTGTATTCTTCTTGAATACTCTTTACAACAACTTCCAAAACAACCTTTTCCGTATTCTTGTGTTTCTTTACATCTCTTCCTCCTATTATCAATCCTACGCTTTGATTCTTCAATCGGTTGTTCAATGAGTTTAAGCTCAGCGCCAAGAATTATATATTCATTATTGTGGAAAACTGAATGTCTATATTCGAAATGGCAATCATTTTTGTCGATCCATTGAACACTCATTTTAGATAAATTTAAAACCTTAACTCTAATAACGTAATCGGATATATTAAATATTTGTTTGTTTTTTGAACCTATACCTGCGTTCATATATATTATTCCACCGAAAGTAGCTGGTAAAGAAATAAGTTCCTCTATACCCCCATATCCATATGAGTTAGAAAATGAGATGATATGCTGTATTCTGCAGGATGCCCCAAAATAAAAGACATTCATCTGATCAGTTTGTATCATGCTACTATCTAGATTTTTCGTACAAATAACGTTATCAAAGGTATGTGCATCATTAATTAATAAATTAGATCCACCTCCAATAATCCAATAGGGTTTCTTATCTAGACTCTTTACAAGTTCAATCAATTCATCATAATTCTCTGGGTAATATACATTGTATGCAATTCCGCCAACTCTAAATGTTGTCATTGAAGATAGCTTCACGTTATTCTTATGAATCATGACTCCTCCATTGATGAACTCAGAAAATGTAATCCTACTTCTCTCAGCTCTTTAATACGTAATCTCGCAGACGAATAATCTATGATTTTGCTAAGTAATGAAACTACTGAATCCTCTGGTTTAACAATTCTATCTGAAAGCCGCACTTTTTTAAGGTAATCTTCAATTTTTTGTTTCCTTCTATCGATAACAGCAAAGTTCTTTTCAAAAATTGTCGAAAAAATAGTTCCGTGAAACGTATCAGTAATTACATAATCTGCACTTTTCATATAGGAAACAAACTGAAATGGTCCATTAATTGACATAGAATCAACTTGATGATATCTTCTGTCTCCTGCTCCTTGAACTATTTTCAATTTATTCATTTTTGCGAAATTGCATAGTTCCTCTGTTTGGGAAGCATTAAGAGGTTCAAATAGGTACAAGAAAATATAACGATCCTCTTTAATCTTTACAGTGACAGGATACTGATCGGATGTTAGAAGAAGTGTTGGGTCACATACTTCAATTACCTCTTTATCTGTAACCGAAGATATCATTTCCTTTGTGCGATCGTCCCTTACGCTAATGGAAATCCATTTCCGAACACATTCTATTAATTCAGGGTACTCCTTGAGTCTATCAGTACTTGTATTAGCCGCGGATCCGGCATATGTTATTACCTTTTTTGATAAAAATGGTTCTCCCCAATATTCAGAACGGTGCTGCAAAAAATAAGGGCTGTTAAGATTCCAAATGGTATCACTTCCAAGAACAAAACAATCCATATCAGTAATTGCTCTATCAACAGTAACTGTTTCAAACTCGTTTACAGATTTACGATACTCGGACAAGCGTTTTCTATACAGTGCTGCATTCGTTATCCCCTGTCTCAGTAAGAGACTGAGATATTTCTTTATCTGATTTGATTTAGAAGTGGACGAACCAGACTTATCTCCCGCTCTTTTCAAAAAATAAACCTGATGCCCCATCTTTTCCAAAACCATTTTTAATGATTTAGCTTGCCAAAAGCTTCCACTATTTATACTGTCATATACAGTTACAATACAGATTCTCATTGTTGCACCTTCTTATTGCCGAACATTTTCTTCATTTTCTCTAAAGCTAACACTGTTTCGTTCTTATAAAAAATAAAATCAAGGCCAACTGTCATAAGGATTGCAATCATAGTGAAAAGGAAAGCGTTTAAGAGCCATGATCCTATTCCATTATTTATAACAAATAGTTTTGATATTGTGTAGATTGTTCCGATTTCTAAGACTGATATACATACATGCCCCACAAAAATTGACTTTTTTCGCCTTAGGACATTTTGGGAAAGATAAAATGCATACTGAAATGATCTGAACGCAGACGCCACAAGAGTGCCGATCGCTACACCAACAAGCCCCAACTTGATGACACATACAACTGAGACAGTGATGTTGATTATTGCTTCTGCAAAAGCTCCGTTGCGAGTTTGTTTATAGTGACCAATCGAATATATGATCGTTTGATATGGTATTCGATAACACATAAACGCTCCTGCCATTGTCATTATTCCGGCAAACAATGGCCTATAATACTGCACATCTTTGACGCCGTGTGTATAAATAACCGCAAACGGACAGATAAGAACTGCAGTAACTGAAAACGCAATAGATGTTAACGAAAAAACGATTACTTCATAGATACCCAAGTTTTCGTTCATTAGTTCAGTCTGATTTCTGGCGTACATATCACCAAATGCCGCTCCAAAACCAGTCACAAAGGTATTGATTACTTTTCTAAGATTGGCAATAACATAATTGTACACCGTATAGACCGATACTTCAGTCAAAGCAGTAAATACAGTCAGTACCATAATGTCTGTATTCGAATTAATAAAATTTGCGATAGCATGTCCTATAGCGTCCCACTTCTGTTTTAGCAACCCCTCATGTGGTTCTGCTTGCAAATTAATATTGTATTTTTTAATTGTATAAGTACGGAGAATAATAGGCTGAAGTATAAAAACCATGGCACTTCCAAGTTTAACAAGGTGGATTCCCGCACCTAACCTAATTAAAACTGTTGCTACTATTGTATTAACGATCAGAGTTACGATTTCAACGATTGATACGATATACTGTTTTTGGTCAGCCATCAAAAAGTTCTGATATGTCAGTCCGAAGTAATACTGTCCAAAAGTCGTTATAGAAATAATAAGTACCAATGAAGAGGCAAATCCCCAAGAAAACTCATTGCTGATAAATAATGGATATATTGCAGCAAGTACGAAAATAAATATTAAAAAAATCATTGCAACTTTACGTAGGTACTTTTCTGTTGCAACGACGATTTGACTCATCGTTTCAGTATCTTTTTCTGCTAAAGGTTTATATAAGGCCGCCCGTGAAACACCACCAATTCCAGCCTTCAATAAAGCAATAATGGAAATAAACTGAGAAATAGATGATGTTAATCCATTATAGCTAGAACCGAACGTTGCCAATATCAGCCGTGGTAATATCAGACCGCAAACAATTGCAACAAGTTCATATAATAGCCCGAAAATCGTATTAATATATGCTCTACGAGTTCGACTAACTTTTTTTGCCATACGAAATCTCCGTTTCAAGGTAGTTCGTAGTAATACTATCCTTTAAGACATATCTTTGAGCCCATTTCAAATTCAAATTCTCTGGGTTTGTATCTAGAAAACCCTGCACCACTAAAGAATGTCATCTCACCGAAGTAGAGTTTTCCATTAATCACATAGAAGTCCACGCGGACTTCCTTAAAGCCCTCTGCCAATTTCTTAGCACAATCTAACATCTCATCTAGTACCAGAGGCTTCGGTACATCCGAGCCATGTGGAAAGCTGATTTCGATATTAAGGAGATGCCAATCTGCGTCATAGATGTTTCGTTGGTGTTCCCCAAACCTGTCCAAATCTACTTGAATCATGTACGGTTCGCCAGCAATCATGAAAACTTTGTAATCGTTCAGTCCGCCTGTCTCTGCATCCTCCATATACTGCTCACAGAGAATACGAGGCTTTATGGCCTTGTAATGGTACTCTCGTTTTTGATGCCAAAATTTCTCATTCAGCCACTTGTTAAGGGAAGCATTGGTAGCTGGAATGTCAAGTTTACTCTTATCCTTGCAAATGACGTTATATTTTGCACCGTGATTGCATTTCAGGACAAATCGATCAGGAAGGGCATCGTAATCAATATCTTCCGCTCTGTCATACACGCCGAGGCTGGGGATGAGGTACTGATCTCCGAGTGTCGCCGCCACGAATTCCCGGACATCAACCTTATCCGCATATTTCGAGTACAATGGATTCCTATCATATAGCTTCATCCATTGAAGTTTCTGGTTGAAGGACTGAGGGTTCTTCCAGTTCATCTTATACCCCAGCCTTCTCTTGAAAAGAAGGGAGAGATAAGGCCTATCCGGTAGATACTCGAGGACCTTCCAAATAATACTACTATTCATCTATCATTCCTCATCAAGTCGAAGGATAGCATCATAAACCCTCTGACAGTTATGATTGTCATGAGGAATAAAGAAGCGCTCTGCTCGTACCTTGTACTCATCATCCATTTTCATGTTCTGGTCGATGATGTGGAGCATATAATCCACAACTTCTTCCTTTGTCTTTACAAGCGGGCCAAACGCGTCTCTCTCATAAGAGAAATATCCTTCCTTATAATGTTTATCGCGGTATTCATCCAAGTCAAACTGATAGAACACCATCGGTTTCATCATGTAGCCGTAATCGAAAAACACGCTGGAGTAGTCAGTGATAAGCATGGAGGACGAAGTAAGCAGTTTCTGGACATCGTATTCACTCCGTCTACAAACCGTGACCACATCATTGGCAAAAGGTTCAAAAGCCTTCACATAGGGCTGGAAAGTGTAATGGATGTAGAACAGGATCTTGTAGCCGTTCTCCTGGGCCTTGAACAGCAGTGATTGATCCGTCAATAGTTCCTTATAGGCTTTGTAGTATGTACTATTTAGGAACTTCTTCATCTCGTCCTCAGATGCCTCAGTCTTAGAAGAATCAGAAGTTCTTAGCCACGAACGGAATGTCGGCATGATAAGGATAGTTCTCTCAGGTGCAGGTAAATTGTGAAGTGCATCAAAGCGGCAAAAACCAGTAAGTGCTATATTCTTATCCGGGTAGTTGAACTGTTCTTTTATTGCATCATACTCAGGTTTGGCTCCAGCGATATACAGGTCAAATCCAACCTTACGGAAATCAAAGGAACCGGGCAAGAAGTCCTTCGAAATACCATGCTTAAGATTGATATGCCGCTGATCTTTACGCATGAAAAGCCGTAGTCTCTTAATTCCTGGTAAATCTTCATATGGCCTAACGCCATGATTCTGACTGCAAGCGCGTACTTTTGCCGCCGCATAGTAAATACAGTGCCTAAAGGAATCATAAGGAATAATCGGCCCAATCTTCTTGACAATTGCCTCATCAGGACTACCCGAACGTATAGCAAATACAGAATTAATATCCGGATGCTCTGTACGAAGGTATTTGAAGAAATGGTAGCCATTATCACGCGCTTCAGTTTTTTTATCTCCAATCAACCAAATATTCTGCTTCAGATACGCTCTACCAAAAGTCGCGACATATAGTTGTGCAAATGAAGTTTTGAGAACCCCTTTGCAGTATCTTAGTAAATCTCGCATAGCACGCTCTCCATTAATTTGAAGTTTGAACTCGTATACTCTGTACAAGTGGAATACAAATAATCAAATGCATAATCATCATCAATGAAGTGTTATAATACATTATCTGAACCAAATTAATGAATATGAATAGTCCCATCAAAGCAATCAGATTTGTAGCTAAAATTTGATCCACTCGCGATTTTATAAATGAGATTATATATCGTATCTGAATTCCCCATAGATAGTAAGCAAAAAAGGAACCCACTATCCCTGTACATGCCAATACCTCGACATATGAACAGTGTGAATACTGAGAGGAAAAAGAATACAGTCTATAGTTGTTCCAGCCTACTCCGAAGATTGGATGATTAAAAAACACTCTAATGGCATCTTTAATCAAATCAAATCTATGCATATCTGTGACATTCTCATCAGATAATAATTGCATTCTTGTAGTCAAGGTCGTTGAAATATTGACAAAGAATCCCCCAAATCTCTGGAATACCAATACAATAAGTCCTGCAGCAATCGCAAAGGAAATAAGCTTTCGCAAAAAAGATATCTGTTTGAATGTAGGAATCATTGCGAAAACTATCCAAAATACTATAACAAATAAGCTTGCAATAAAAGATTTACGTGAACCAGTACCTATTATTATATATAAAAACAAAGATACTGTAATAATTCCAAGAGAAAAAGAAGCAACTGCTCTATTTGTATTCCTTATATAAACCGAAATAAGATATAATGTCCCCCAGACAGCGAACGACAAAAAGACACCCAAAGTATTCGGGTTCATCCCTTCACCTGTTGTAATCCTGGTTAATCTCCCTACAGAATACCCCCCGGTGAGAATAATGTATCCAACCAGTATTAAGCCTGCACTAACCAGTGACTTAACAAACCAATCAACGCTTCGTTCTTCTGTGGATATTCTAATCATTGCATATCCAAAAAGCATCCCATAAAGCAAATTTTGAACGCTATTAAAAACCCAATCTCGGCTTTGAGCAACCAGCAGGCTAGTCAATGCTGTTATAATAATAAAAAAAATCTCACATATAAGAAATTTGTTGAGTTTAGGCTTGCCATGATCCATCCAAACCGTAAACATTACAGTAAGAAGAAGGAATCCCAACTGTATTGAACCATTTAAATATCCAATCGGAAAAAACGCCTTCGATACGAGAACGTAAATACAGGCAGACCACTTGGCGCATGTCTTCGGCGTCAAGGTGAATTTTGTATTTGTTGCGTTCATTCTACTCAAATTTTATCTCCCCATCAAAATGCCACACTCTTTTATCTTCTGGTGGAAGTTCCATGTAATTTCCATACATAGTTTTCAGATAAGCGTCATAATTATTCATTATCATGTACTTACGATCTTCAAATTCAATATCGACTGAAGGATAAATATCCGTATACTTGAACAATAGAATATTGTTTGTTGTCATTTTATACGTATAACTCACCAGCGTATTCGATGTACCTGCATTATATTTCGTAAAGTGTCTTAAGCAAGCTTTCTCCAGACTTTTTTGAGGAATTATACTTGAAACACCTCTTATGATTTTTCTATGAATTGCTTCATGTTGCGGCCTGCGTTCTCTAATTGCTGTGATTTTCTTTAATTTCCTTGCGACTTTTATATCCTTTATTGCTTTATTCCTATCATCGTTAATAAAATCAAAAGGAAAAATATCGACAAATATTCCCTGATGTATGCTCATGCTTTCATTTCTCGGCTCCGGAAAATAAGTATTATTGAGTCGGACTTTTGCACTATATTTCTCATATCCTTGGTCTGTTTTTCTTGTTTGAAGAAAAAAGTCTTTTCCCAATTCTCTAGGAGCTACCTCTAAAAATTTTTCGTATTCTTGCCTCACCATACCCACATCAGCATCATCATCCCATGGTATAAAGCCTCCATGTCTGATTGCACCTAAAGCAGTTCCACTATCAAGGAAATAATTAATATTATGTTTCCTGCAAATCCGATCTATTTCATCCAATATCACGATCAGACGTTTATGTAACTCTTTAATAACTATTTCTGAATTCTTCATGTTGAATTCCTCACTAATAACTATAGTGTCTTGAATCTTGATATACCTGAATAAATTGAACGCAGTAGAACAATTTTATTGACGGCCTTATCTCGTCTAAATCTATATACGTAGTAAAAAGCATATAGTCTCGCCCAGATTCCATGCCTTATTGCAAGTATTACGCCCAAATTAAAGAAGTAAGTTTCATCAAATCCTTTAAACCAAGTTGATGTAGTTGAATCGACGGAGCATATGATACTGCTGTATTCATAAATCTTTAGGCCTTTTTTTCGACACTCTTGTTCAAATACAGTTTCTTCTCCTGCACAGTATTCACTTCCTGCGCCAATCATTTCATTAAAATGCAATCCATGCTTTTTAATCTTATTGAGTTTAAACGCTAAACTCACAGATGAGTAGTATTTAAACCTGGATCCTTTACCACTTTTATTTGTTTTGATTTGTGTCGGAGCGTTAATTCTATGATAATTAAATGAAATAATGTCTGCCTTTGGATAACGATTGAATGCTTCCTCAACTATTCTTGGATACCCATTTTCTAAGACCTCGTCTTCATCTGCAATTAGACAAATCTCCGCTGTTGCGTACGATAATGCCATATTCCTACTCTTTGATAATCCTCTTTGAGTTGTATTTATCCAAATAATACTGTGATTATCGTATAGAAACTTTTCAACAGAATCATCCGCACATTGATTAACTATAACTGCATCAGATTGTATATTCATCTTTGCTATTAGTTCATGGTTTTTTTGATGCATAACAGAAAGCAACACTTCAATTGTCATACTTTTCCACCATTCTTGTATGGTATCAGTATTAGTTGAATTATCCCTGAAACCGCATTATTATTTATTGTTACAGATATTATAGTAAACGGCAAAAACCTTTAACTTTAATTCCTTTCTCTCGCTCGTTAAATGCACTCGTTCTAAAGAGCAAAGTATAAAGCTTGAGCAGTCTTCTACAAACCTTAAGACCTTTCTTTATATGCAAGTGGTCATATGCCATGGCGAATACCCTTTTCCCTCTAGGATGTCCGCAATTCGCTCACAGGCATGACCATCACCGTAGGGATTACATGCCTTACTCATCTTGTCGTATTCTTCCTTGTTTTCGAGCAACAGCTTGAACGTGCTATAGATGGTTTCTTCGTTGGTTCCCACCAGACGGAGCGTGCCAGCGTCAACTCCTTCGGGTCTCTCGGTTGTATCACGCATAACCAATACTGGCACACCATAGGAAGGGCACTCTTCCTGGATTCCGCCTGAATCAGTCAGGCAGAGGAAGGCTCTTGCCTCGAAGTTGTGGCAATCAAAGACTTCTATTGGTTCGATTATGTGGATTCTACCGCAGCCACCAAGCTCCTGATCTGCTGCTTCCCTGACCACGGGGTTCATATGGATAGGGTATATGGCACGGACATCATCGTGCTCATCGAGAACTCGACGAATAGCCCTGAACATATTATGCATAGGTTGGCCAAGGTTTTCTCTTCTATGGGCGGTTATGAAGATCAGCCTGTTATTTCCGACCCAATCCAGTTCTGGATGGGTGTAGTCTTGTCGTACCGTATGCTGCATAGCATCAATGACTGTGTTGCCTGTGATGTAAATGGTATCCGGATTCTTGCCTTCTGCTTTCAAATGATCAGCAGCCAGCTGTGTTGGCGCAAAGTTATACTGGCTCACAATTCCCACAGCCTGTCTGTTGAATTCCTCCGGATAAGGAGAATATATATTGTAAGTTCTGAGGCCTGCCTCAACATGTCCCACAGGGATCTGCAGGTAGAAGCAAGCCAATGCCGTCACAAAAGTAGTGGAGGTATCCCCGTGCACAAGAACCACATCCGGCTTCTCTTTTTCCAGCACTTCTTTTATCTCGTTAAGGATATTCGTAGTAATATCGAACAGTGTCTGTCGATCTTTCATGATGTTCAGATCGTAGTCCGGGACAACTCCGAAGGTTTCCAGGACTTGATCCAGCATTTGGCGATGCTGGGCTGTGACGCAAACCACAGTCTGAATGCCCTTTCTCGTTTTCAGTTCATTGACAAGAGGACAAATCTTAATTGCCTCTGGTCTGGTCCCGAAGACCAGCATCACCTTTTTCATAAAGTATATCTCCTTTGAGTCAGATACGATAAGTTCCTTCTATTTTGCAAATATTGTGGCAGTCCAAAACAACCTTCCCTGCCAGCTTATCCATGTTTTCCTTGATCTCGTTGTGCTTGACCATTATCACGACCAGGTCTACGTCATTCAAAAACTTATCCAGATCATGGTACTGATTCTTCACAAGGTCATGCTCAATCCACGGGTCGTACACCTTCAAGGGCTGGCCGAGATGTTTCCTCTGCGCCTCAAGCAACTGGAGCGTCGGGCTATCACGATAGTCATCGACGTTCTCTTTGAAAGTCAAGCCGTACAAACCGACTCTGCTGACATCCTCAATGCCCTTCTCTTCCATGATCTGCGTGATCCGTTCCAGCACATACTCAGGCATGGAAGCGTTCACCTTGAGGCTTTCTCCAATCACCTTAGTCAGGCTCGGATAGTCGCCCACCAGGAACCAAGGATCGACCGGAATACAGTGACCTCCTACGCCGGGGCCAGGGTTGAGAATGTTCACACGCGGATGCATATTGCAGATCTTGATGACCTCATACACGTCCATACCATCGTGGCGGCAGATCTTAGCCAGCTCATTGGCAAAAGCGATGTTCACGCATCGGAATGTGTTCTCGATAACCTTGGTCATCTCAGCCGTCTTTATATCCGTTACTACGATACGGCCCTGGCAGAACGAGGCATAAAGCTCCTTAACCTTCTCACCGATAGCCGGATCGTCAGCACCTATGGTACGGTCATTATGCAGCAGCTCGTAAACCATATTTCCAGGGATGATTCGCTCCGGTGCATGAACGAGATGAATATCTTCTCCGATCTTGAAGCCCTTGGCCTCTACATACGGCCGGACATAACGGTCAATAGAACCCGGACTGATGGTGCTCTCCACCACGACTATCGCACCTTTCGGCGCAACCTTCAGAACATCACCAATGGCCGCGTTCACATAGCTCATGTCCACTTTCTTAGTGAACTCGTCATATGGAGTTTGGACAGAGACGATATACACATCTGCCTCCTGGTACTCCGTTGTGAACTTGATGCCACCATCCAACGCAGCCTGGAAGAGTTCGTCAAGGCCCTTCTCCTTGAAGGTTGTCTTGCCGCTCTTCAGCATATCCACCTTTCCCTGGCTGTGGTTAGTACCAACCACTTCAACACCATGGGAAGCCATCATGAGGGCAGTCGGAAGTCCGATGTACCCAAGACCGATCACGTTAACCATTGATGCACTCCTTTGAATAGTCAGATTAACCCGGTTGGCAGGTCACGCCGCGCGGGTCTTTTGTTTGTGACCCGCCAACCAGGATCGATGCTGAGTATTGTTGGGGCAGTGCGTCGCTCTCCCTTTAACCCGGAGAACACTGGGGTTTAGATATGGTAAACACCTGGCAGCTTGCATATGTTATGGCAATCCAGAATGACCTTCCCCGCCAGCTTGTCCATGTTCTCCTTGATCTCGTTGTGCTTGACCATGATGACCACGAAGTCAACAGCATCCAAGAACTCATCCAGGCTGTGATACTGGTTCGCTACAACATCCTTCTCAATGAAAGGATCATAGACCTTTAAGCCGGTTGCAAGGTGACGCTCCTGGCTCTCCAGCAGCTGGAGTGTCGGACTTTCTCTCATATCATCGACGTTCTCTTTATATGTCAATCCATACAGACCAACACGGGTAATATCCGTCATGCCCTTTTCCTTCATGATCTCATAGATACGATTGAGCACGAAGTCCGGCATACCATCGTTTGTCTTCATGGACTCGTCGATAACCTTGGCGAGAGAGGGGTAATCACCGACCAGGAACCAAGGGTCAACAGAGATGCAATGACCGCCGACGCCAGGACCCGGCTGCAGAATATTAACACGAGGATGCATGTTGCAGATCTTGATGATCTCGTAAACATCCATATTGTCATGACGGCAGATCTTCGCCAGCTCATTGGCAAAGGCGATGTTCACAGCGCGGAAGGTGTTCTCCACAACCTTGGTCATTTCCGCCGTCTTGATGTCCGTGACGACGATCTCTCCCTGGCAGAAGGATGCGTACAGCTTCGCCACATTCTCACCGATAGCCTTATCATCCGCGCCGATGGTACGGTTGTTATGCAGCAACTCATACACCATATTGCCGGGAATAATACGTTCTGGTGCGTGAACGAGGTTGATGTCCTCTCTCTCCTCCGCCACCAACACCGGCCTTACACTCTTTTCGATGGTGCCGGGGGAGACGGTTGATTCGATGACCAGAGTAGCACCCTTCGGAGCAACCTTGAGCACATCCTTAACTGCTGCAACCACATAGCAAGCATCGACTTTTTTACTAAACTTATCATAAGGAGTCGGAACAGACACAATATAGGTGTCCGTCACCTGATACTCCGTTGTGAACTTAATCCCAGCCTTTAGAGCGTCCTGGAACAGCTCATCAAGGCCATCCTCTTTGAACGTTGTGTGACCGGCATTCAAGGTTGCGACAAGTTCTTTGTTATAGTCCGTACCAATTACCTCAACACCATGAGAAGCCATCATGAGGGCGGTAGGAAGTCCGATGTACCCGAGTCCGATTACGTTGATCATTTTGCTTTCTCCTTTATTATCCATAATAAACTACTAGTTCAGGCTCTCTATCACTTTTATCAGTTTTTCAGTCAAAACGCTGAAATCAAAGTCATTAGCACCTTCTCTTGCATTCTTCCCGATCTGTTCTCGCTCAGAGGCATCCATGTCATGAAAATGGATGATCTGCTCTACCAGTGCCTCCGGTGTATCCTCATCCAGTTCAACACCGCAGTTATATCGTTTGATGATGGAGTACCCCATATGGACTGTGCTGATGATAGGCTTGCCGCTCGCCATGTATTCAAACAGCTTGTTAGAGCTGTTACCTCGTGTCCAGTTATACTGGTTTTGAGCGTAGTTCAGCATGTTGATACTGGATCGGCTCAAGATATACGGAACATACTGTCGGTTCACAAAGCCCTTCATCTTCACATTGTCTAGATGCTCATTCGTCACACGCTCCTGCAGTTCAGCTAATTGAGTGCCGTCGCCATAGATAAGGAACTGTACATCTTCGTAGCCATTTTTGTCTTTCAGTATCTTAGCGGCATCGAGTAGGTTCCCCACATTATTTACTGGCCGGATCGTTCCAACGTATGTGATATTGAACTTCGTCTCATCATTCAAATCCGGATCGTCCAGTTGCATTGTCTGGCTTCTTTCTTCACAGGCGGCAATGTCAACTCCGTTATTGATATAGTGGCACTTTGCAAGGTCGATATCTCCACCTTGCGCTGTTGTCCATTTCCTTTCCTTTAAGTAATCCGTGTCGCCTTCTTTTGTAAATATCAGGGCATTTGCTTTCTTATAAATCCAGTGTTCTCCTTTTATCAGAACACGTCCCAGCAAACTCTTCTCTGTTGTCTTGCCAAAGCTGAATATTGCTTCAGGCCAAAGGTCGCGGATCTCACAGATACAGGGAATTTTCATTTTTTTCGCAATCTGGATGCCCGCAACCATCGTGAGTGGGTGGACAGAAGATGCTACTATAACATCTGGTTTGCCATGCTCTTTTGCATATGTCTTTGTTGCGGGGAACAGGTTCTTATAGAATAGGCCCATGTTCTCCACACGCTTGATACCGTTTCCCTGTGCTGGGATGGTTTTTACAAACACAAACGGGATGCCATCTGTTTCCTTTTCTACGAGCTTATCCTTCCCTGTGCTTAGAAGCTCTTCACCACTGACTAATGTGGTAGAGCAAAAGACCGTCACATCATAACCACGTTCAATTAACTGTTGCGCAAACCAATAGTGGCGGCCTGCTTTATCACGATACATATTTGATGCGTAGTGATTCATCAACCAGATTTTCAAACTACCAGTCCTCAACTTTCCTTTATCTGCTTTGCAGGAACTCCAACATATGTCCCTGGTTCATCTATATCCTTAATCACTACTGCGCCAGCACCAATAACACAGTCCGCGCATATATCCACGTTATTGCTTACAATCGCACCAGCTCCAATCCAGGTCCCCGTTCCAACCACAACCGTTCCAGACAGATGTGCACCAACAGAAATATGAACGTAATCCCCTACCATGCAATCATGATCCACAGATGAGCTCGTGTTGATAATGCAGCCTTTCCCAATTCGGGCTCCAGGGTTAATCACAGCTCCCGCCATAACTACAGATCCTGCACCAACTTCGGCGCTTTCAGCTATCACAGCACTTGGATGAATGAGAACTGGAAAGTTTCGATTTGCATCCCTCTCCATCAGTTTCTTTCTAGTTTCAGCCTTCCCAACAGCGATAAACACATCGCCATCAAGTTCTGAAGTCATCGTATCCGGACCAAGAACCGGATATCCTGCACAGGTTTTTATTTCAGGATCATTGTCTAAAAAGACGATATCTTTATATCCATTTAATGCAGCGATATCGGCGACAACCCTTCCATGACCGGAAGCGCCGATAATGATTAATCTATTCATTTTTTCAGCACCTCAACAGGGTTGTCACTCCCCATAAATTCAGTCATTGTTGCCGATTCGTTGCCACTGATACCTTCCCGCTTAAGTACTGTTTTCACAGTGTCTAGGATAATCTTTGCATCACCTTTGAACGTGATATGATCAACGTACTTGACATCCCAATCGAATTTTTCTTCCCAGCTGAGGGCATTGCGACCATGCACCTGAGCAAGGCCTGTAAAGCCAGGGCGGACTTCATGTCTCCTCGCTTGATGTGCGTTATAGCGGGAGAGATACTGGACCAGAAGAGGTCTCGGGCCAACCACAGCCATATCGCCCTTAATCATGTTGATCAGTTCGGGTAGTTCGTCCAAGCTCGTGCTACGCAGTTTCTTACCAAATGGAGTTAATCTTGCTGCATCATGTGCAACATCACTCTGGCCTTCTTTAGGGGGAAGCATTGTCCTAAACTTATAGAGCTTGAAAATCTTTCCGTCTCTGCCGGGTCGCTCCTGTATAAACAACACAGGTGATCCGAGTTTCACACGTACCAGAATTGCTGTGATAAGTAGCACAGGAGATAGTACGATCAGTGCCCCAGTAGCAAGAAAAGCGTCCAATCCACGTTTAACAAAACGCTCATACGGACCGTATGGTTTGTGAGCACTTCTCGTCCCCATATCAGCTATTGAAGCCACTATACCAACCACGGCCGCAATAACCACAATCCAGAGGATAATCCAAAGTATTACCATCTATGTTCCTCTTTACCTATAAATCTATTCAACGAGATAACAAGCGCAGTACCGATAACCGCGCCGATCATGTTATGCATCGCATCATCAAACTCACATAGGCCTCTAGCCGTTATCAACTGCAGGGCCTCAATCACAACGCTCAATCCAGCAGCAACCCATAGCCCTTTCCATTTCCACAGTTGGCCACACAACACACCAACCGGTACAAACATAATCACGTTTGTGAGAATCTGCCCTCGCTGTACATCCCACGCTCTCCACGACCAGAAAAGCTCAGGATTGAAGTGTTGGCCACTAAACGGCTTCCGAATCAGAACCGTCTCTGCAAGGATGAGAAATACATTTCCTATCAACAACCCCAGACTCGGTCTCTTCCACAATCGCCAGGCAGCCACACCGAGAAGAGTAGCTATCGCGTAATACCACCAGGGGATGTCCAATAACTTGAATACATAATCGATAGCTTTATCCTCCGTATCTGAGTCTGATCAAACATTCGCTCCAAATTTCACCCAATGTGAACCGGTGCCGTTGTCAAGCAATTTTCAGCGATAGTTTGCAATAGTTTTTACCGCTCAAAATGCCATCGCAGCAACTGTTTGTAAGAAACCCGACCACAACTTGCGCACCAAATTTCACCCACAAACATTCGGTCAAAATTGCACCCATTGTGGCTACCCCAGTCATGCTCTGCCGACGCCATTTTTCGTCTATGACTACCTCAGTCATGCTCTGCCGATAGCTCTATGACTGCCTAATTGAGGCCCAGTCGACATGCCATTTTTCTTATGTGGCTACCTGATTGAGGCGCAATCGATGTAGATTTTCTCTGTACCAGCCTTATGCATACGCAGCATACGTCGATATACGGTGCTTAATGCGGTCCAGCCGATACAGGTAAGCTTGCTCTTTCCTGCGAAGTCAGTCGATATGACCGCCTCATGCACATGCAATCGATTTAGAGGAAGCACCTATGAATGATCTCAATAATCCGGTCCTGCTGCTCTTCCGTCATCTTGTTATCACTCGGCAAGCAGAGCCCTCGCCTGAAAATATCGGCTCCTACATCGATTCCAGAGCCTTTTATGTAAGCATTTGTGCGGCCTCTGCCGTTCCCCTCGACCGTCACAAACGGGCTCGTCCGGTATATCGGCTGCATATGCATGGGCTTCCAGATCGGACGCCCTTCGGCGTTGAAGGCGGCGATCGCTTCCAGAATCTCCTGCGGGCTGCTCTTGCCGGGCTCGCTCTTATACAGATACTCCTGCTCGCCGCGGACCATCGGTGCCATGGCTTCTTCGTCGAGGATCATGCAGCTCAGCCAGAAGTTTGGCTCACTCTTTTCGCGGTCCCACGGGTTCATCTTCACAGGCAGATCGGCCAGACCCTTTTCGTACCGCTCATAAATCGCCTTCTTCTGCGCGATGTGCTCCGGCAGATACGGGATCTGGCCGCGGATAACGCCCGCGATGATATTCGACATGCGGTAATTATAGCCGATCTCCTCGTGCTGGTACCACGGCGCGGCCTCACGGCTCTGGGTGGACCATTTGCGGACCTTGTCCGCGTCCTCCCGCGAATCGGTCAGGAACAGGCCGCCGGCCGAGCCGGTGATGATCTTGTTCCCGTTAAAACTGATCGCGTTGCAGTCGCCCAGCGCGCCAGTTTCAAGCCACCGGCCGTTCAGCTGATACCTGGCGCCGAGAGACTCGGCGGCGTCTTCGACGATCAGCGCACCGTGCGCGTCGCAGATCCGACGGATCTCTTCCATTTTGCCGGGAGTCCCGTAGAGGTGGGCGATCACGACAAGCCGGACGTCCGGATACAGTTCAAACGCCTTCTCGAGCGCAGAGGGATCCATGTTCCACGTGTCGTATTCCGTATCGATGAAGACCGCCTCACCGTCCTCGTAGGCAACCGGATTGATCGAGGCGTCAAAGGTGACATCGCTGCAGAAGACCCGCTTCCCTTCCAGCGTCCCGTGATTCGGCTTCGCCTGTCCGTACAGCTTCTCCGCCGCCAGCTTCGTGGCGAGGTGCAGCGCGGCGGTGCCGCAGGACAGGCCGACCGCGTACTTCACGCCGACGTATTCGGCCATTTCCTGCTCGACCGTGTTGATGTTTTCGCCGACAGTCGAGACCCAGTTGGTGCGGATCGCCTCGTCCACCCACTTCTGCTCGTCGCCGTGCATCGTGGGGCTGGACAGCCAGATCTTCTTTTCAAACGGCTGGATTCCCGCAAAACGGGGATCCGTGATGAAATCGTGCATATATACCTCTATATTATGAGGAAGATTGCTTCTTCCCCATCGTCTTTTTTTCCTTCTCAATGATCCGTTTCACCGCTTCAAACGGTGTGGGATCGGGCAGGCCGGCCTCGTCCTTCGGTGAGAGGCCCTTCTCCTTCGTCTTGCGCAGGAGGCGCTGAATCTTTCGGTTTCGCAATGCGTCAGCCTCCTTGCAGGCGTTGATTTGTCCCCCAAATGGGCGCAGTTTTCCCTCGCGGGGCTTAACGTCAACATCCGGACGGACGTCCGGGAAATGACAAGTTTGTTCGGGAAGGAGATTGGAACACAGACGGAAGCCGTATTCCTTTGATTCGTCAATCCTTCCCTGCAGTATTCTCCTGACGCCTGCTCTCCGCGCTGCGCAGCTTTTTGTTCTCGGCGATCAGCTTCAGCAGATCGTCCGACATCGCGTCGTAGGCGCGTCCGAGCTCCTGATACTTCTTGTTCAGGTTCGTCAGCTCCGCCGCGGCGGCGCGGCACAGCGCGTCGTCCCGGCTTTTCAGGGCAATGACCAGGTCTGATAGAGTCATGGTGATGTCCTTTGTATAACTTGATTCTCACGCACGAGAAAATGGATGCTGTTTGTTGTGTGAGAGAAGAATTCTCTGCTCTGCCGGGATTCAAAAGCACTACATCACGTAAAAAAGGGCAGAGTATTCCTTATAGGTATACACCGTATAGTTTACCACACTCGCACTTTATTGTCAACAAGAATTGACTAAAAAAGTAAATTGGATCGGGATGAATTTCTTTCCCGGGAATGAGTGTACGCCCCCACGTGACAGGTGCAAAATCAAAACCGCCCCGTAATCCTCACTTTCGTGGGATTACGGGGTAAGGTTATTCGTTTTTACTCTCTTTTCTCCTTCACTCTCCTCTTCTTCATGCCGTCGAGGATCCGCAGATACGCGAATCCCACGGCGAGGAGCAAAAGCAGGATCGCAAGGATCCACCAGGCGCTGCCCATGAAGGGGAGCGTGCGGGTAAAGCCGAAGGCGCCAGCCGGGCTGCCCCAGTTAAGAAAGAAATAAGGATAATGGACGCCGGTCGCAAACTCCCAGCCGGCGGCGTAGCCGATCCCGGCGTAGATCCCGTACGCGAGCGGCGGCAGGAGCACCCAGAGGACGCTGCGGCGGCGGATGCTGCCGTACACGCCCGTCACGAAGAAATCGGCGACGGCGCAGACGGGAACGATCACGTGGGTCAGAATGTTCTGCACGTTCCAGGCGTGGCCGCCCATCGTCGGGGCGAGGACGAACGTGAACACGGCGCCCGTCAGCGTGATGGAAACCGTGCCGACGAACTTCACGACGAACCACGCGCCGCGCACGGGGCGATTCCGCAGCAGGAGCACGGCGCCGATCAGCGATATCAGCGCGACGGCGATGTTGGATTGGATCGTGAAGTACATGAATACCCTGCCGCCGCCCATGAAGGTTTCCTTTGTGGCGATGGCGCTGATCACCACGCCGACCGCCGCCGAGAGGACGACGATCGCTTTCAGGAGCAGGGAGACTGCTCTTCTGTTTTTCGATATTTCCATATGGATCCCTCGCTTTGCTATTGATTCTGATCAAATCCGATCAGATCCGATCGATTTATTCCGTGAGAGACGCGAGCAGCGCGGCAAACTGCGCCTGGTAGCGCGCCTCTTCCGCGCGGACGGTCTCCCGGTACGCGGCGATCTGCTCGGGCAGGATCTCCTCCGCTGAGAGGAAGCGCAGCGCGGCGGCCGCGCGTTCGCTTTTAACGGCCGTCTGCCAATAGAGCGGGCCGATCAGAAGAAGCTGCAGCGCCTGTTCGCGTTTCAGCAGGCCGCTGGTGGTGATGCCCCAAGTGTCGTAGATCGTGTCGTTGGCGATCGGGCCGACGGCGACGTCACAGTCGGAGAGAGGATCCGCGCGGCCTGCGCGGTTCGCGCAGATCGTGTCAAACCACGCCGCGTCCCGCGCAAAGCGCCGGATCTGCAGCCCGTCCGGGTCGAGCTCGTAGCGGTTCAGCCAGGTCTTCGTCCCGCTCCGTTCGCGCGCCCAGCGCCTCGAGAATTCCTCGTCGTCGGACAGATAGAAGCCCTGCCCGAAGTCGGCGTTTCGGCGGCCGAAGCGGACGTCCGGGTACTCGATGCGGGCAAAGCCCACATGAAAAAGAAGCATTTTGTCCATTATCGTCCCTCATTCTGTCTGCGTCCCGCCGCGCTCGGCGGACGGCCGGCGGAACATGATCCGCCGTGCCAGGCGCAGCGCGATGCGGTACGGCAGCGGCCGCAGCGCGCGGTCCGCTTCCTTCAGCTTCTCGCGGATCGGGATCCCCTGCGGGCAGTGCGCCTCGCACTTGCCGCAGCCGACGCACTGCGTCGCGAAGGCGGGCTCCTTCGTCAGCCCCACGGTCTGCGCGTACTGCAGTCTGCCCTGGCGGGGCGACTCGATAAACATGGCGTTGTAGCAGCGGAAGGTACCCGGAATCTCCACGCCCTTCGGACACGGCATGCAGTAGCGGCAGCCGGTGCAGCCGACCTTGTCGCTTTTACGGATCTCCTCCGTCACCCTTCGCAGCACCTCGTGATCCGCCGGCGTGAGTTCTCCGACGCCGGCCTCGGAGGCGACGCGGCAGTTCTCGCACACCATCTCAAGGGAATTCATGCCGGAGAGAACGACCGTCACCTCCGGCTGGTTATAAAGCCAGCGGAAGCTCCACTCGGCGGGCGACCAGGGACGGCCGCTCCGGCGCATGACGTCCTTCGCGCTCTGCGGCAGCATCCCCACGAGCTTTCCGCCGCGCAGCGGCTCCATGATGACGACGGGGATCCCCCGAGCGGCCGCCGCCTTCAGCCCGGCGACGCCGGCCTGGGCGTACTCGTCGAAGTAGTTGTACTGGATCTGGCAGAAATCCCAGTCGTAGTCGCCGAGGATCCGGAGAAAGCCCTCGGAGGCGCCATGGTAGGAGAAGCCCACATAGCGGATCGCACCGCTTTTCTTTTTCTCCTCCAGCCACTGGATCGCACCGACCGCCTTCAGCTTCTCCCACATGGCGATGTCCGTCAGATGGTGCATCAGATAGTAATCGATATAATCGGTGCGCAGCCTGGAGAGCTGCTCCGTAAAATATTTGTCAAGCGCGGCGCGGCTGCCGACGAGATACTGCGGAAGCTTGGTGGCGACGTTGACCTTCTCGCGGATGCCGTTGCGCGCAAGGATCTCGCCGAGCGCCGCCTCGCTGCCGCCGTAGATGTAGGCGGTATCAAAATAGTTGACGCCGGCGCGGTACGCCTCCATGATCTCCCGCTCGGTTTCCTCCATGTCGATGCCCCGGCCCTTCTGCGGAAATCGCATGCAGCCGAAGCCGAGAACGGACAAGCGGTTGCCGGCTCTGTCCTCTCTGTACTGCATCACCGCGCCGCCCTCTCCACCCCGGCGGCAAAAATCAACTTCTGCATATCGCTTCTCCCGGTTGTTTCCCATTCCTACAAAATCAGTTGTGCTCAACCGGTATTGTAGCACAGTCGCCGCACACAGTCAATAGAATGCGCCCCCGACAGAGAAAGTTTACATTTCCCGCGGCAGCCAACCGCTTGCCAGCGCGAGATAAACGCGCTATAATATGAAGGAAAGAAACGGATTCCGGACGGAGTGCGCCGGAGAGAGTTTACGGAGAAGAAAATCACATGATCTATAAGGAATATACGCTGAGCGAGGCCGCCGTCGACGCGGTTTCCGCAGACGTCCAGGCGTATCTGAATCGGCTCGGCACGGATCGCCGCAGCGTGCAGCGCATCCGTCTGACCGTGGAAGAGCTTTTGCTCAATCTTCTTTCGCACAGCGGCTGCGGGCTGAAGCTCAGCGTCGGTCTCGGAAAGCAGTTCGGACGGCAGATGTTCCGACTGCGCTATGAGGCACAGCCGTTTGATCCCACCCGCAGCAGCGACAATCCGACGGCAGACGAGCTGATGCGCTCGCTCGGGCTGTTCCCCGCCTGGAGCGCCCGGGGCCGGATCAACACGGTTTCGCTCGTGCTGGCGGATCGGCCGAAGCGCAGCACGCTCTTTTATATCCTGATCGCCGCGGCCGCCGCCGCGCTGTTGGGCGCGCTCGGAAATCTCATTCCCGAAGAGGTGCGGCAGATCGTGGTCACTTCCCTGCTCTCCCCCCTCTCGGGCTGCTTTCTGGGACTGCTCAACACCTTTGCCGGCATGATGATCCTTCTGACGATCTGCAGCGGCATTCTTGGCATGGGCGACTCTGCGACGCTCGGACGGATGGGAAAATCCATCGTCGTCCGCTTCTTTCTCCTCTCTCTGGCGATCAGCGCGGCGACCGTCGTCCTCGTGCTGCCGTTTGTGCGTCTGAACTTCTCCTCCGGCGGACAGGGACAGGCCTCCGCTGTCGAGGAGATCAGCCGGATGTTTTTTGACATTCTGCCGACCAATCTCATCGATCCGTTCCGCACCGGCAACACCTTCCACATCATCGTCATCGCCACCTTCCTCGGCTGCGCGCTCCTTGCCATCGGCGAGCGCGGCAGCCGCGTACGCGGTGTGATCGGCGAAGCCTCCGTGCTCTTTCAGCAGATCGTTTCCTCTGTGTGCTCTCTGGTGCCACTGTTCGTGTTCAGCATGCTGCTGCAGTTGATCTGGTCGGGGAAGGTCCGCGTGCTTGTCTCCGTTCTGAAGCCGATCCTCCTGATCGCGGCGTTCATTCTTCTTCTCGCGCTGGCCGTCGCGGCCGCGTCCTCTTTGCGTCTGAAATGCCCGCCGGCGCTTCTTCTGAAAAAAGTTCTGCCGGCGTTTCTGCTCGCGTTCACCACCGCCTCCAGCGTCTCCGCCTTTCCGCTCGGCATGGAAACGTGTGAGAAGAAGCTCGGCATCAAGAAAAGCCTGATCTCGTTCGTCTACCCCCTCGGCTCGGTGATCTACATGCCGTCCAGCGTGATCTATTTCACCGTGCTCGTCTGCACGTTCGCCGAGCTCTACCAGATCGCCGTCGGTGTGCCGTGGCTGATTCTGGCGGCGGTGATCTCCACGCTGATCACCATCGCCATGCCGCCCATCCCCGGCGCGGACATTCTTTGCTACACCGTGCTGTTCTCCGCCCTCGGCATCCCCGCGGAGGCGATCATTCTGGCGACCACCGTCGGCATCGTGCTCGATTATCTCGACACGGGGACGAACGTACTGCTCATGATCCTGCAGATCACCTGCGACGCCCAGCGGCTCGACTGTCTGGACCGGAAGATTCTTCTGGGGAAGGAATAAGCATGCCAAAACGGGCGTGACCGAGACGGTCACGCCCGTTTTTATTCAGTGAACGCCCGACGAGCCCTCTCCCGCGTTTTCCGCGCCTGAGAAGCGAATCGATCCGACGATCGGCTTATGGGCTCTCCGTTTTTTCCTGCCCTTCCGCCGCAGACAGCTCTTCCCTTGGGATCGTTTTCACACGGAAAATGAAATAGAGGATATGACAGACCCACACGACGGCAAGAAGGATGCAGGGGATCCAGACGCCCTTTCTCGCCATCATGAAGATGCCGAAGCCCATCAGCAGCGTGACGGTGACGATGATCGAAAGTTTGGTGGACAGCATCATGCCGCGATGCTGCACAAAGCTTTCGAGGTGTTTTTTATACAGCTTCGTTCCGAGAAACCACGTGTGCAGACGCTCGGAGCTGTTGGCAAAGAAAAACAGCGTGGCCAGGTAAAACGGCGTGGTGGGAAGAACCGGCAGAAATACGCCGACGGTGCCGAGTCCGAAGCATATCAGCCCGAGCGAGGCGAACAGGATTCGCTTGAGTTTCATTTTTGTTCCATCCTTTTCTTTTCGCGCTTCGTCTGGAGCAGGTGCCGCACGGCGGCGACCGGGTGACGTCCGCGGCAGCGGGAATCGACGACCATCCGCCTCGGTTGTACGTCCTTCAAGATACGCGCCCGTCCGCCATTTCGACGATCTCGTCCGCGATGCGGACGGTGGATCTTCTGTGGGAAACAAGAACGACCGTTTTGTCCGCGGATTCTTCCTTCAGCGCTCGCAGGATGACCGCCTCGTTCAGGCTGTCGAGGTTGCTTGTCGGCTCGTCGAGCAGGACAAGCGGGGCGTCGTGCAGAAACACGCGGGCAAGCCCGATCCGCTGCCGCTCGCCGCCGGACAGCGTTTCGCCCAGTTCTCCCACCTCGGTTTCATAGCCGTGCGGCAGCGTCATGATGAAATCGTGGATCGACGCTTTTTTGCACGCCGCCTCGATCTCCTCCTGCGTGGCGTCCAGTTTGGCGACGCGGATATTGCCGGCGATGGTGTCCTTGAACAGCTGCGTTTCCTGCGTCATGTAGCTTTCCATATCGCGCAGATCCTTTGTGTTGATCTCGTCCACGCTTCTTCCGGAGACGGCGACCGTGCCTTTCCCGGTGCGCCAGAAGCGCATCAGGAGCTTGAGCAGCGTGGACTTTCCGCAGCCGCTTCTGCCGACGATGCCGACGATCCGGTTTTTCGGGAATGAGACGGAGAGGTCGTCCAGCACCGTCTCCCCGCCGTAGGAGAAGCTGACGTTCTCAGCCGACGCGCCTGTAAACGCCACTTCTTCTTTTCCCGTAACCTCCTCGGTCTCCGGCTTCTCGTCGATCACCGCAAGCACCCGCGCGCCGGAGGCGACCGTCGCCTGCAGGGTCGTGCCGAGGCTTGCCAGCGCCGTAACGGGGCCGAAGGAGGACATCAGCGCGATCATCGGGATCAGAAAGCCGTCAAAGCCGACGCTGCCGCTCTGGTAAAGCGCTGTGCAAAGCGCGAGCATCGCAATATCAAAGAAGAGAATGAAGGTATTCGCAAGCGCGAGGTTGGTGCCGGTGAGCTTGTTCAGTTTGCTTTGCTTTTCGGAAAGTTTTCCCGTTTTCTCCGTCAGCTCGGCAAGGCGTTTTTTCCCGCCGCCGTACTGGATCGTCTCGTCCAGCCCCCGGATGCTCTCCAGCATATACGCCGCAAGCGCGCCGTTGTCCGCGCGCAGCTCGTCGCCGAGCGTGCCGGAGCGTTTGGATATAATCAACGGGAGGATCACGCCGACGGATACAAACGCGCAGAGCGCCAGCAAACCGAGGCTCCAGTGAAACGAGCCGATGAAGAGCACCATCACCAGCTCGACGAGGAAGGCGATGCAGATCGGCGAGATCGTGTGCGCGTAAAACACCTCGAGCAGTTCCACGTCGGAGGTGATAAGCGAGATCAGATCGCCCTTGTCGCGTCCCTCGAGCTTGGCCGGGCACAGACGGCGCAGCGCCCGGAACACCCGGTCGCGGATGATGGCGAGCAGCGTGAAGGCGATGTAGTGATTGGTGCGCTGCTCGCCGTATTTGAGCGCCGCGCGCAGAAGCGCGATGACGATCAGCGTCACGTAAAACGGTGTGAGCGAGACCGACCACTCGGGGTGAAGGCCGTGGACGACGATCACGGAGCCGAGGATCGGGATAAACTGCGCGCAGAGGAAGCCGAGCGTCCCCATAAGGATCGCAAGTAGCATAAAGCCGGCGAGCGGCTTTACAAGCTTTACCATACGGAGAAGGACTTTGAGTTTACTCTGTTTTTTCATCTCAGACCGCCTCCCTTCCGTAATTTTCAAGCGCCTGCTGCGTTTTCCACAGGTTTGCGTACACGCCGTTTTGTTCGATCAGTCCCTCATGCGTACCGGATTCGGCAACGCATCCGTTCTCCATACAGTAAATCCGGTCGGCGCCGACCACGTTTGCGAGCCGGTGGGAGATCATCACGACCGTTTTCTCCTTGGCGAGCCGCCGGATCGCGGAAAGGATCGCCTCCTCGCTCTCCACATCGATATTGCTCGTCGCCTCGTCGAAAATGTACATCGGAGAATCATGCAGGATCGCGCGGGCAAGCGCGAGCCGCTGCCTCTGTCCGCCCGAAAGATTCGAGGCGTTTTCAAGCAGTTCCGTATCGAGCCCGTTTTCGCTCTTCAGAAAATCCGCCAGCGCGCAGTACGAGAGAACCCGCCACAGTTCTTCGTCGGTCGCGTCCGGGGCGGCAAGGAGCAGATTCTCCCGCACCGTGCCCTTGAAAAAGACCGAGCCGAAGCCGATATAGGTGATGCATTTCATCAGGCTGTCTTCACGCACGGTATCGATGCCCTTGCCGTCGACCAGAAGCGCGCCGGAATCGACCGTGTTCCGTCCCATAATCAGCGAGGCGACGGTGGATTTGCCGCTGCCGGATTCTCCGACGATGCCGACAAAGCCGTTTTGAGGAATATCGATATCGACGCCGTGCAGGATCTCTCGCTCTTTCTCGTAGGAGAAGTGAACGTCCTTCAGCGTGATGTCGCCACCGCCGACCGTTTCCTTCTTTTCCGCCGGCTCATCCTCGGACAAAAAGCGGAAGATCTTATCGCTTGCCGCCATGCCGTTCATCGCCACATGGAAATAGCTGCCGAGGCGTCGCATGGGCAGGAAAAATTCAGCGGATAAAAGGATCATGAAGATCACGTTGGCAAGACCGAGCTCGCCTCCGACAAACGCCCTGGCCGCCAGCAATATGCCGAGCGCCGCGCCGCCGTAGGCGACGAAGTCCATGATGGTGACGGAGTTGAGCTGCATGGTCAGCACCGCCATGGTGACCTTCCGGAAATGCTCGGACTCACGGTTCATTTCGGCGTTTTTATATTCGTCCGCCTGGTAGGTTTTCAGCGTCGTCATGCCTTGCAGGTTTTCAAGGAACGTGCTGCCGAGCTTCGTGTACTGCCCCCAGTATTTCGAAAGGATTTTCTTTGCAATCTTCTGCACCATCATGATCGCGCCGGGGATCAGCGGCACGCAGATCAGCAGCACCGCCGCGACCTTCCATGATCCGCCGAAGCCGAAGAGAAAGAACAGTGCGATCGGCGCCATGAAGGCGTAGAAAAACTGCGGCACATACTGCCCGAAGTAGCTTTCGAGCTGCTCCACGCCCTCCACGCTCTCCTGCACCAGCTCCGCCGTCGTGACGTGCTCGCGGTACGACGTCCCGAGGCGCAGAAGCTTCGCATAGATCTTCTCGCGCATCACGCGCTTGACCGTGCGCGAGGCGAGATAGCTCATGCGCGCCGCGTATTTCGTAGTGAAAAAGCGCAGCACGACCGTCGCCGCGATCACCGCGGCGGGGACGGCGAGGTCGCGCGTGCCCCACGTTTTGTCATACAGATTCTGTACCGAAAAGGCGATAACGAGGATCATCGCGGTATTGAAGCACAGCTCAAGAAACTGCAAAAGAATGTTCCCGACGATATACCTCCGGCTCTCGGGGCACATCTGCATCAGTCGTTTGTCAAACATAGTCCGCGTCCTTTCATGATTTTGGGTCAGCCGCGGCCGATTCGTTCCGCCGCGCTTTCGTTATCCTTTTTCCTTTTGTATCCGCAGTCACAGTAGGGGCCGCCCGACGCCAGCGTGTATTCGCGCACGAAATCGCTTGCGCCGCCCGCTTCGCTCATCGTGTAATCGAGGCGGCACATCGCGGGCGCGAGTTCGGGAATGCCGAGATCAGACAGCAGCGTGCAGATGCCGCACCGCGTGAAACGCGCCTCGTAGCCGCTGCCGTCCGGATATGGCAAAAATTCCATGTTCCAGGAGTACGGATTTCTGTCCGCCGCGCGGAGCGCCGCGGTTCTGCGCATTTCTTCGCAGTCCTTGTCGGAAAATTTGCTCCTGCCGCTGCGCCGGCAAAACCACCGCATCGGCCCGGTCATCATCGCCGCAGAATAGAATTCCGTCATCTTCTCAAGCGAGGGCTTTGGCTCCATCTGCAGATAGAACGCGGCGAACATCGCGCAGTTGACGAGATTCATTTTGAAGCGGTCGCCCTTCTCAAATTCGGGCAGCGCCCTTATGATCTTTTTATATTCTTTTTTCGCTTTTCTCTTGATTATTTCTGCCGCATCGGCGTCAAAGCCGAGGATGGTTTCGGTCTTTTGCCGAAACGATCCGCCGAACAGAAGCCACATGCCGTGCGGCATTCCCACGTATTTCATAACAGCCTCAAATCAAAAAGAGTATGAACAGGCCAAGGTACATCGCGGCATTGTCCTTCCTTTAGGAGCAGCTGAATCGTCCGCCCGGCGTACACGCAGAGGAGGTGCCCAAGCATCGCCACGATCAGAATCCAGCTGTGTTCCATCCTCATTTCCCCTCCTGTTTATGCGATAGTAAGAGCAAGCCCCCGAGCATAAAGAAGCTGCCGAGGCTGATCCAGCCGGTGGAGAGCGCGTTGGTCAGCGGATATTCGCCGATCCCCCGCACGAGGGCGATCGCGGCGAAACCGAAGAGGAAGGAGAAGACCGCGCACCACTTGGGATACGGCGTTTTTCCCCCGGCAAAAGCGGAAATCTGCACGATCGCCGTAAGAAAGAAGAAAATCAGGAAGACCGCCGTTGCGGGCAGAAGAAAATACGCCGCGAAACGCACCGTACTGCGCACCGCGTCGTCCGGTGCGAGCGCGTACAGCTTATTGTAGTAAAAGGGGACGGCGCAGCAGATCACATGCACAAGCGCACCAAAGGTCAGCATGCCGAGGATCCCTGCGCGGTAGGCGTGCGCATGCCGCGGCGAACGGTCCGCCATCAGCCGGTACACGCCAAAATAGCTCAGCACCTCGACGGGGATCCCGATGAGGCCGAGCAGCGCCGAGAAGAAGATCCGGGCGTCGGACACCGTCCGATATTTTGAAAAATAAGCCTCCATTCCGGAGAGGGCCGGATCGGGCACGCACCAGCCGAGGAGCATATCGCCGATCAGAACCATGACGGAGGCGATCATGCCCAGCTTGAACAGATGCCTGATGCGCTGCCAGTCGAGATTGTTTTCAATGCCGATCGTGTTCACAGTCTGCCTCCTCCTTCACGGCTTTTCCCTCAGTTCCCCGCTCTTTTCCATCGCGCGCAGCAGTATCAGCCCGAGCACGAGGATCAGCGCGTGCCCGCCCGATTCCGTCCCGTGATCGATCTGGTCAAGCGGCCACGGCAGAAGCGTAAACAGATTGCCGACGACTCCCGCCAGCATCAGCGGGTTGCAAAGCGTCGCCAGGATCCGCTGTGCGGTGTTTTTCAGCGGAATGATCCTCTTCCATATTAAGACGATCATCGTCACGGTGAGCACCCCGTCGCACAGAATAAAGGCGATCAGCATCGGCGCGGCGTTGCAGAAAAACACGCGGTTGGCAATCTCCGCGGCAGTCTGCACGTCGCCATAGCTCTGATAAACGTATTTGAATATCAGCGCCACGTTCATAAACATGGCGTGAACGTACGTCCAGGCGACGGTGCCCGTGATATAGGCCACGCGGAAGAGCCTCACCCACACGCGATTTTTCGGCTCGGTGATATGGATATCCAGAAGCCGCTCCATCCGGCAAAAGCCCATGTAATAGAGGATCGTGCCAACAAATCCGCAGAGGATGCTGGTTACCATGCGCCACGTGCCCATCTCGAGGTACGCGACCCTGACCATGAAGCCGACCGTTTCCGCCGACTGCGTTCTGCCCGTCGCGGCGAGAAGAAAATCTCCGATCACATACAACAGGCAGCCGATGATCCCGATGAGAAGCAGTTTTCTGCTCGTCTTCGCGTCCGCTTTTTCCTTCATATTTCCTCCTTCGGGCAATAGCCCCTGAATAACAGTCCGGCCAACAGTCCGCACAGCGCGCCGAAGCCGCGGCGGATCCTGCAAAGCTTTCCGGGAACCCCACCGTGGTTAGTCATCGCTAACCCATCGTTAAATTATAGCACGGTATGTCTCCTTTGTCAACCGGGAGAAGCTAAGAAGAGCAAAGAGACAAATCGCAGAAAGCGAAGTAAAATGGTAAGCTGCCAAAACGGCCATTCTCTCGCGGCTGCCCCGCCCTCTCTTCCCTCTTTACATCTCCGCCGTTCTGTGCTACAATATAGCAAACGACCGCCGCACAATGGAGGACTTATGGAATACATCCGGGTTACAAAGGACAATCTAGAAGCGGAGCATATCTGCTGCGCCATCTCAAACAACAAGGACGTTCAGGTCGCCTCCAAAAAGGCCTGGCTCCGCGATCGCCTGGACGAGGGACTTGTTTTTCTGAAGAGCGCGGAGCGCGGCAAGTGCTTCATCGAATACATCCCTGCCGAGAACGCCTGGAACCCGATCGAGGCAGACGGATACGTTTACATCGACTGCCTGTGGGTCTCCGGCTCCTTCAAGGGGCACGGCTATTCCAGCGATCTGCTCGGCGCATGCATCGCCGACAGCCGGGCGATGGGCAAGGCGGGACTGTGCATCCTCTCCGCCGCAAAGAAACGGCCTTTTCTCGCTGATCCGAAGTATCTGCAGCACAAGGGCTTCTCCGTCAGCGACGAAGCGGACAACGGCGTCCAGCTCTGGGCGCTGCCCTTCTCGCCGGACGCGGTGCGGCCGCGCTTCGCGGACTGCGCCCGCCATCCGCACGCGGACGGCGACGGCTATGTGCTGTATTACACGAATCAGTGCCCGTTCAATGCGAAGTACGTGCCGATCGTCGAGGCTGCGGCGCGGGAGCACGGGATCCCATTCCGTGCGATCCGGCTCGCAAGCAGAGAGGAGGCGCGGCGCGCGCCGACGCCGATCACGACCTACGCACTTTTTTATAACGGCGAGTATCTGACAAACGAGCAGATGAACGACACGAGATTTCTCAAGCTGGCATTGAAATAAAGACAGAAAAAGAGACGCATCGGCGTCTCTTTTTCTGTCTTTATTTCCACGCGGCGTCCGTGTCGTGCAGGATTGCACGCCCGCGGCACAAATGACTCCTCTGAAAAGAACATGTCTTTCCTCCTCGCCCTGCGGAGTAAATTATTTATAGACAATCGACAGCGTCAGCTTATAGATGTACGCGCGGCGGCTGCTCCAGTTGTTGCAGCTGAAATAATACTGCCCTTCGGTGTCGTGAAAGATCGCCTCGCCCTCGACGCCGGTGGGAATGGAGATCGAGAATTCATATTCGCCGTTGCGCTTGTGGACCATGATGATGTTGTCCTTCGTCTTTGTGCCCGGGCTCAGGATCGAGTAGATCCGCGCGTCGTCCGCATCCATCCCCTGCGCGGTATACTCCGTATTCGTGTACAGCTTCGGCGTGACGGCCGAAACCTGCCGGAAGGAGCGGTCGAGATACATGAACTTTCCGCCGCCCTTGGTCACGTACAGCTCGTGCGCCGGATCGTAGGCGATGGCGTAGCAGCCGCCGAAGCCGAGCCGCGCGCCGTCCTTCTGTTCGATCATCCCGAGCGTTTCCGGATCGATGACGGTCAGAATATTCTGATCCATATTGCAGGTGATAAGCACGCCGTCGTCCGGGTTATAGCACATACCGTTGGCGTGATCGAGCGGAAGCTCCTCGGACGTGCCGACCGTCTCGCCGTCGGCGATGCGGGTCTTGACGATCACACCGGATGAATGCTTTTTCTCGCTGTCGGTGTAACGGATGAACGCCGTATAGAAATAGGTGCCGTCCGTCGCCGCGCCCTGCGCGGCCGCACAGCCGGCGGGCCACTCGATCTCGACCGGATCGCTCAGCACTCCCTCAAGGGGGTAGGAGCCGGCGACGAGGGAGGAGAATTCATCCCAGGCAGGGTCCGTGCGGATGATCTCGAGCCCCACGGGCAGCGTCAGCGCGCCGTCGGCGGCGTATCCCTCCGCGCCGTTCAGGATCGCATCCTCAAACGCATACATTGCCAGCATGGTGAGCGAGTCGCTTGTGCCGGCGAGCACGATTTTGTCCTCCGTAACGCGGATGCCGTAGGAGTGGGGCGGCAGGGCTTCGAGCAGCGCGCGGGAGGCGTCGCGGTTCGTCGCGCCGATCAGGATCTCGCGGCGGGAATTGTCCGTCTCCTCGCCGCGCGGCGTCCAGTCGGTATCAATCTGCGGCGCGGCGGAAGTCTTCTCCCGGATCTTTGCGTTCAGCTTCGGCAGCGCCCGCTTGATGGAATCCGGCGCGTCCTCACTGCACACAAGGCAGAAATCCGTCTGTCCGTCCTGCACGACGGCGAGCGTCTGCGGCGCAGGCGCTTCGGTCACATCCGGCGGCGCGTCTTTTTCACCGGCCGTACAGCCGGCAAGCCACAGGCACAAAAGCAGCGCCGCACACAGGATCCGTTTCATCGTGAATCTTCCCTTTCCTTTTCTGTTTTTGGGCTATTGTAGCATCTGTTCCGCGCCTTGTCAATGGTGAAATTCCACTTTTTCAAGGAATTCTGCCCTGCGGCGCGGCGGATCGCATAAAAAAAGCGGGCGAACCGATATGGTTCGCCCGCAGAGATGCCTTCGATCAGTTCTCGCCCGCGGTATCCTTAGCAGCCAGATCCGCCGTCGATTCCTTCACATAGGTAAAGAGGATGACGTCGCCCTCGTTGGCAACGATCGTCCCGGCGCGGCCGCTCGTCGGCTCGACGCCGTTGATGGTGTAAACCCAGAAATACTGATAATCGCCTTCGGTCTTTTCCTTATAATCGCCAATGGAGAGGATCGAGTACTCGTCGTTCTCATACCGGAAATCGTTCAGAATGAACGCTTCCTGCACGCACTGCAGAATCGTCGGCGGATTGTCCGTCGTGCCTTCCACCTGCACCTCGACCGGGCCGAAGTAGATTTCGTCCTCAGCCATGACGACAACCTTCACGTTGACGGAGACCTTCGTGGACGCACCGCAGCTCACGATCATGGCGCCGACAAGGATCAGCGCGCACACCAGAGCGATTCGCTTAAATTTTCTCATAATAACCTCCATAAAAAGATTGATTCATTTAAGCTGTAACTTAGTATACCTCACCCTGTAGGGAAAGTCAAGGGAAAATCGTGAATTCACAGTAACTTTACACAAATTCACTTCATTCATTGTGACAAGTGCCGGCGTACCGTGCCGCCGCCCGTTTCCGTCGATGCCGCGGCGTCCGCCGTCGTCTCCGCGGCGCCGCCGGCTTCCTCGGCCGCCTGCTGCTCGGCCAGCTCCTTTTCCTTCTGCGCCGCCAGCTCGATCCACGGGGTAAAGTCGTAATGATCGTAGCAGAAGCGGTTGTAGAAGGTCCAGGTGTAGGACTTGCCGACGTAGGTGCCCTCCGGGATCGTGTTCTGGAAGAAGGGCTCACCCCACCAGCCGCCGGGCTGGACGTTCGCGGGCAGATCGCGGTAGACGTACTGCGCGTCCACGACGCTGACCTCCACCGGGAAGGCGCGCGTCTCCACGCGGATCAGCGCGGTATCGACCAGTTTGGCGGGATCGCCGGTGTAGTCGGCCTCGTTCAGCACGACGCCGCCCACCTCCGAGTCATATTTCACAGCGACGTGCACGTCGCAGTCCTCCTCGGGCATGTTGTCGCGGGTGAAATATCCGGTCGAGAGGCGCGTGCCGCGCGGATCGAGCTTGCAGGTGTCCGTGTAGAGCTTGCCGGAATCGAGGCAGAACTGCTCCTCGATCACGCCGGCCGCCACGGTGAAAGTCTTCAGCGGCTCGCCGCCGGCGGCCGCCTCGTCGATGAAGGGCTGGTGCAGCCGGGTCATCACCGTATCCCAGACGAGGCACGAGGGATTCTGCTTGAAGTCGCTCAGCGTCTGGTTCATGTCGTATCCGAACCAGGTGCCGCCGACGTAGTACGGCGTGAAGCCGAGAAACCAGCGGTCAAAATCGTTGCCGGCGGTGCCGGTCTTGCCGGCCACGTCGATCTTGTTGCGCAGCGTGACGCTGCGGCCGGTGCCCTGCGACATGACGTTGCCGAGCATGAGGGTCATGATCGAGGCGGTCTGGTCGCTGATGACGATCGAGGATTCGGTCTCGTTTTCAAGGATCAGATTGCCGTCGCTGTCGTAGACGGAGAGGAAGGTATGCGGCGTATTGTAGACGCCGTGGTTCTGGAAAATGCAGTAGGCGGCGGTGATCTCCTCCACCGTCAGGCCGTAGTTCATCTGACCGAGCGCGAGCGGCGCGAGCAGTTTGTCGGTGAGGACGCTGCCCGTGGAGGTCACGTAGGAATCGATGAAGCTGCCGATGCCCAGCTTGTTTCTGACGAAATCAAAGGAGCGCTCGATCGTCAGCTGCTGCAGCACGCGGACGGCGATGGTGTTCTTCGAGGTGATGATCGCCTGGTTGACCGTCGTCAGGCCGTCGTAGATATCCGGCGTGTTGCCCGGCCAGGGATAGACGTTCTTTTTTTTCTCGCCCTCGATCTCCTCCACCTCGTCGTAGCCGTTGTTGAAGCTGACCGGCACGTCGTCGAAAACGGAGGCGTAGTTGATGAGCCCCGCATCAAGCGACGGCGCGTAGACGGACAGCGGCTTGATCGAGGAGCCGGGGGAGCGGGTGGTCATCGTGGCACGGTTGGAAATGCGGTTCTGCGTTTTTTCACCGCGGCCGCCGACCAGCCCGAGCACGTCGCCGGTATACGGATCCATGATGACCATGGCGGATTCCGGCTGCAGGCCGTCGTTGGAATACGGGAAATAGTCGCGGTCGTTTTCATAGATCTCCTCGAGGGTATCCTGCACGAACGGATCCATGACCGTGTAGATCTTCAGTCCGCCGGAGTAGATCATCATGCTGGCCGCGTAGGCGTCGCAGCCGAGCTTTTCCATCAGCGCGGCCTGCACGTCGTTGAAGACGGCCTCCTTATACCAGGAGAAGATGGAGCCGACCTCCTGCTCGCGGCCGGAGTCGCGGTCCAGCACGAGCACGATGTCGGAATGGATCGCCTTCTGGAACTCCGCCTCGGTGATATAGCCCTCCTTCTTCATGTTGGCCAGCACCACCTCGTCGCGGCGGCGCTTGTTCTCCTCCGGGAAGCGGACGGGATCGTATTTCGACGGGTTCTGCACGATGGTCGCCAGCGCCGCGCACTCCACAAGATCGAGCTCGCTGACGTCCTTGCCGAAGAAATAGTTCGAGGCCGCCTGCACGCCCTTGCAGTTGTTCGAGAGATTGACGATGTTTAGATAGATCTCGAGGATCTCCTCCCTGCTCTTCTCCTTCTGCAGATTGAGCGAGCAGAGGATCTCCTGGATCTTGCGCTGGATGCGCACCTCGTCGCGCCCGGTCAGGTTCTTGACCGTCTGCTGCGTGATTGTCGAGGCGCCGCGGATGCGCTCAAAGCCGAGGAAGAAGTTGACGACCGCCTTGCCGGTGCCCAGCCAGTCGACGCCGTTGTGGGTATAGAAGCGGCGGTCCTCCGTGGCGATGAAGGCCTGGCAGAGATATTTCGGGAACTGCGGATACGTCGCCCAGAGACTGTTCTCCGAGGCATAGATGCGGTCCTCCTCGATCTCCACCGGCGTGCCGATGCGGTTCTGCCGATCCTCCGGCGTCGCGTATTCCATGTAATAGATGCGCGTCGTCGTGTCGGAGCCGGACTTGACGAGCAGCGAGGTGTCAAGAGACGGATCGATATAATTTTTGATATAGATCGCCAGCACGGTACCGACGATCACGCCGGTGATCAGGCCGATCAGCATCAGCGTCAAAAGCACGTTCAGCACGTAGGTCAGAAGGCGGAAGAGCACGCGTCCGATGATGCCGAACGCATGGAGCACTTCCTTTCCCCATTCCACCTGGCTGCCGCCGCTCTGATTTCTTGTCATCTGGGAGATACCAAACCTTTCCGCGTCTCACAGAAGAGACGCATGCGAGGGAAAAATGTTCCGTCGGCGCGGGACGAAAGACGCCCGCACGATATATTATAATCCATTATTTTGAATATATTGTGAATTCAGGCGCACAATCGCGAATGAAGAGCGCAAAATCCGCGCCGTCAGCGCGCGGCGACGGCGTCCGCGCCGAGGATCTCGCCGAGCTCACGCAGCACGAACGGCGTGGCCGCGGCGTTCAGATGCTCTGCGCGCAGATACTTTCCGCTCGACGCGTCGTAGAAGATGACCGCCGTCTCGCCCGGGAAGATCGCGAGCAGGCACGACGCGCGGCGGCAGGCGGGATCGTCCATCGATTTCACGCGCAGAAAGAGGCGCGAAACGAACCCTCCCGGCGCGGCGGGCGCCGAAGGCGGCGGTGCGGGCGGAGTCGGCGCCGAAGGCGGCGGCTGTACGCCGTTCTCCACCAGCAGCCGAACGTCGCGCAAAAGGATCTTCGGCTCCTCGTCGTCGCGCACGGAGATCGTGCCTCGAACCAGAACGACGCGGTCGACGCCGAGCGCGTCGCCCATCGCGGCAAGCGTCTTCGGGAAGGCGACGATCTCGATCTCGCCCGTGCGGTCCTCCAGCGTCAGAAACGCCATCTGCTCACCGGCCCGCGTGGCCTTGTTCTGTTTTTTTGTAAAGACGCCCGCCAGCGTGACATTCTGCTTCTCGGCGTATTCCGGCGCCGGCGCGCCCTCCGCCTCCTCGCTGCTCTCGTCCTCCTCCCGGAAGGCCGCCTTGATCGCGGCGGCGGTGTCGAGGCGGATCCCGGAGAGCGACTGCGAATAGTCGTCGAGGATATGGCCGGAGAAATACAGTCCCGAGCTCTCCTTTTCCAGCCGCAAAAGCTCCCGCGCGCTGAATTCCGCGACGTCCGGCAGGCTCAGCCGCGGCATCCCTGCCGCGCGCTGCGGCGAGGCCGGCGCGGCGGAAAAGAGATCGAGCTGTCCCTCCACGCTCTGCCGCGTGGCGGCGGAGCGCGCGTCGAGCACCGCCTCGTACACCGTCAGCATCTGGCGGCGGGAGGCGCCGAGACCGTCGAGCGCGCCGGATTTGATCAGCATCTCCAGCTGCCGCTTGTTCATCGATGCGCCGCTCATGCGAGAGAGAAAATCGTCGAAGGAGAGGAAGCGGCCGCCGCGCTGCCGCTCGGCGATGAGCGCGTCCACGAACTGCCGCCCGAGATTTTTCAGGGCGAGCAGGCCGAAGCGGATGTTCGCGCCTTCCACATGAAAATCCCAGGCGCTGTCGTTGACGTGCGGCGGCAGGATGCGGATGCCGAGGCGCGCGCATTCGCCGATATACTCCGCCAGCTTGTCGCTGTCGCCGAGCACCGACGTCATCAGCGCCGAGATATACTGCCGCGGATAGTGCGCCTTCAGATAGGCCGAGCGGTAGGAGAGGACGCCGTAGGCGGCGGCGTGGCTCTTATTAAAGGCGTAATTGGCAAAGCCGACGATCTCCTCAAAAAGGGCGGCGGCCGCGTCGGCGGCGACGCCGTGCTCCGCAGCGCCGGCAAGGAACGACGCGCGCTCGCTCTCAAGCACGGAGAGCTTCTTTTTGGAAATAGCGCGGCGCACGATGTCCGCGCGACCGAGCGAATAGCCGGCGACCGCGCGGAAGATCTGCATCACCTGCTCCTGGTAGACGATGCAGCCGTTGGTCACGTCGAGGATCGGCGCGAGCAGCGGCGTAACGTAGCGGATCCTTGACGGATCGCGGCTGTTCTCGATATATTTCGGGATGGAATCCATCGGGCCTGGCCGGTAGAGCGCGATGGCCGCGATGATGTCGTCGATGCGCGACGGCTTCATCTGCATCAGCGTCTGGCGCATGCCGCCCGATTCGAGCTGGAAGACGCCGTCCGTCCGTCCGGCGGCGATCAGTTCAAAGGTGCGCGCGTCGTCGAGCGGGATCGCCGCGATATCGAAATCCGGTCTTTCCTCGCGGATCTGCGCCTCGGCCTGGGCGATGATCGTCAGATAGCGCAGCGCGAGAAAATCGAACTTGAGCAGGCCGAGATCGGCGACGGTGTTCATGTCGTACTGCGTAACGACGACGCCGTTGTTGACGGCCAGCGGCACATACTCGCAGAGCGGCCGCTCCGTGATGACGACACCGGCGGCGTGCGTCGAGGCGTGCCGCGGCATGCCCTCCAGCGCACGCGCCGTCTCAACGAGACGGCGCACGCGCTCGTCCTCCGCCATCATCGAAGCAAGTCCCTCTCCCTTCACTGCGTCGGCGAGCGTGATGCCGAGCGTGCGGGGGATCTGACGGGCGACGGCGTCCACGTCCGCGTAGCTCATGCCGAGCGCGCGGCCGACGTCGCGGACGGCGGCGCGCGCCGCCATCGTGCCGAAGGTGATGATCTGCGAAACGTGATCCGCGCCGTACTTTTCGCGCACGTACTCGATCGCCTCGTCGCGGCGGTCATAGCAGAAGTCGATATCGAAATCGGGCATGCTGACGCGCTCCGGATTGAGAAACCGCTCAAAGAGCAAGGCGAAGCGCAAGGGATCGATGTCCGTGATGCCGATCAGATAGGCGACGAGGCTGCCGGCGCCGGAGCCGCGTCCCGGCCCGACGGGGATCCCCTCGGACTTGGCGTGGCGCACGAAATCCCAGACGATGAGATAGTACTCCGAGTAGCCCATCTTATCGATCACCGACAGCTCGTATTCGATCCGCTCCCGGTATTCCCGCTCAGGATGCGCCGCGGAGAAAACGATGTGCCCAGCCGCCGTGCGGCGGGCGAGTCCCGCCTCGGCAAGAGAGGCCAGATACGCCCGGGGCGGGACGCCGCCCTCGGGGCGGAAGCGCGGCAGCTCCGTTTTGCCGAAGGTGAAGTCAAAGGAACAGCGGTCGGCGATCCTGCCGGTGTTCTCGATCGCGCCGGGATAGTCGGCGAAGAGCCGCTCCATCTCCCAGGCATCCTTAAAATAAAACTCATCCGTCTCAAAGCCGATCGGTCGGCCGTCCGTGATGACGCTGTTCGTCTGGATGCACAGGAGGATCGAGTGCGTATCCGCGTCGCCCCGGCGCAGGTAATGGACGTCGTTGGTCGCAACGAGGCCGATGCCCGTTTTCTGCGCGATCTCGAGGATCGCGCGGTTGACGGTCTTCTGCTCCTCCAGCCCGTGGTCCTGCACCTCGAGATAGAAATGATCGGGGCCGAAGAGCGCCGAGAAACGGCGCGCGGTCGCCTCCGCCTCCTCGTAGTCGCCGCGCAGAATGGCGCGCGGGATCGCCCCCGCCAGACAGGCGGAGGTGGCGATCAAGCCCTCATGATATTTCTCCAGCAGCTCCCAGTCGATGCGCGGCTTCGAGTAAAAGCCCTCCGTGAAGGCAAGCGAGGCGAGGCGGATCAGATTGCGGTAGCCCGTCTCGTTCTCCACGAGCAGGATCAGGTGGTTGGCGGACGCGTCCAGCTCATGGGATTTGTCAAAGCGGCTGCGCGGCGCGACGTACACCTCGCAGCCGATGATCGGCTTGACGCCCTCGGCGATACAGGCGCGGTAAAACGCCACGACGCCGTACAGGACGCCGTGGTCGGTGATGGCGACCGCGTCCATGCCCTTTTCTTTCGCCGCGCGCGGGATCTCTTCGATCCGGCACGCGCCGTCGAGCAGGCTGTATTCACTGTGGAGATGCAGATGCACAAAGCGTCCCATACGCCCTCCCTCTCAGTCTTCGTCGTCTTTTTCCTTTTCCGCTTCCAGTTCCAGCGCGGCGGCCGCCGCCTCGATCTTGGCGAGGCGGTGCGTGACGCCGGATTTGGTGATCGGCGGCTCGTGCGCCTCGCCGAGCTCCTTGAGCGACATCTGCTCGTTCTCGATGCGCAGCCGCGCCGTCTCGCGCAGTTCCTCCGGCAGGCGCCCGAGCGCGCCGCTCTCTTCCATTTTCCGGATCCGCTCGATCTGTCGGCGGGAAACCGAAAGCGTCTTTGTGATGTTGGCCGTGTCGCAGTTGACCTGCCGGTTGATGTTGTTGCGGAACTCGCGCTCGATGCGCTGGTTCATAAAATCAAAGGCGGCGTGGTTCGCGCCAATATAGGCAAGAAAGTCGGCGATGGCCTCGCCGTCCTTCAGATAGAGCAGATACCGTCCCTTGCGCGCGCCCGCCTTGCAGGCGATGCCCTGCGCTTCGAGAAGTGACGCGAGCGCCGCGCGCTCCTCGGGCGTGCGGGAGACGAACTCCAGATGGTTGCGCTTCTCCGGATCGGTCACGGAGCCGCAGGCGAGAAAGAGCGCGCGGATAAAATGCGGCAGACAAGCTGGACATTTCGCGCGCGCCGGATAGCCGGCGATCGCCGCGGCGCGCGCCGCGCCCTCCGGCTCCTGCAGGATCTGCGCCGCGTCGCGCATCGCGTGGGCGCAGCACTTTTTTTTCGGCGGCGCGGCGGAGAGCGCCGCGCGCAGCCGCATGGCGTAGGATTCCCTGGCCATCACAAAGCCTCCCGACGGCCGCCGGCCACGTCACGGTGGATCACCACGGCGCGGTAGCCGTCCGCCGTGAGCGATTCGCTGAGTGCCTGCGCGATGGCGACCGAGCGGTGCTGCCCGCCGGTACAGCCCACGGCGATCGTGAACTGCTTGCGGCCCTCCTTTTCGTAAAGAGGCAGCATTTCGGAAAAATACGTCCGCAGCGTTTCCATATAGCGGACGGTGTCCGGACTGTCGAAAACATACGCGCGCACCGGCTCGTCCAGCCCAGTCAGGGGCCGCAGCGCAGGCACGTGATACGGGTTCGGGAAGCAGCGCACGTCGAGCACGGTATCCGCGTCCGGCGGGATGCCGTATTTGAAACCGAAGGACATGCACAGCACGAGCAGGCCCTGCCGCGCGCGGCGGCCGAGCGCCTCCTCGAGGATCCCCTTCAGCGTCGTCACGGAGATGTCGGAGGTATCGATGAGCACGTCGGCCTGCGCGCGTACCGGCGCGAGCAGCGCGCGCTCGCGCGCGAGCGCCTCCGTGATGGCGATGCCGTCACGCTGCGAGAGCGGATGGAGCCGCCGCGTGAATTTGTAGCGGTGGATGACCGTTTCATCCCGGCAGTCGAGAAAAATCAGCGTGCAGACATCGCCGCCCTCGCGCAGCGCGCCGATCAGCGGCAGCAGATCGTCGAGCACGCCGGCGCAGCGGATGTCCGTGACGACGGCCAGCTTGCCGCCGAAGGCGGGAGAGGTGCGGTAGGTCTCCGCCAGCGGCGCGATCAGCGAGAGCGGAACGTTGTCCACGCAGGCGTAACCCCAGTCCTCGAGCAGATTGGCGGCCTGCGACTTGCCCGCTCCGGACAGTCCGGTCAGAAAGACGATTTCCATTTTTACTCCCCCTCGGCGGGAACATAGATGATTTCCGTTTCGATTTCCACGTTGAAGTGCGCGCGCAGCGTCTCGCGGATCCGCTCGATCAGCGCGCGCACGTCGGCGGCCGTCGCGCCGCCGCGGTTGACGATGAAGCCGGCGTGCTTTTCCGATACCTGCGCGCCGCCAACGCGCGTGCCCTTGAGGCCCGCTTCGTCGATCATCTGCGCGGTGTAGCGGCTGGGCAGCCGTTTGAAAACGCTTCCCGCGCTCGGGTATTCGAGCGGCTGCTTCTCCGCACGGCGGCGAAGCAGCTCCTCCATCGCCGCGCGGATCGTCTCCGGATCGCCCGGCGTCAGAGAAAAGGAGGCGGAGAGCACGATCCACGTCGGATGCGCGCGATAGACGCTCTCGCGGTAGCCGAACTCGTGGGCGGCGGCATCCAGCACGCGCACTGTGCCGTCGGCAAGATCGAGCGCGCGGCTCTCCGCGAGACACTGCGCGATCTCTCCGCCGTAGGCGCCGGCGTTCATATAGACCGCGCCGCCGACGGAGCCGGGAATGCCGTAAGCAAATTCGAGGCCGCCAAGACCCGCCTTCTGCGCCGCGCCGGCCAGCGCGGTCAGCGGCGCGCCGGCACGCGCGGTCAGCACGCCGCCCGTCCGCTCGATTGTACTGAGGCCGGCGGTGGAGATCACCGCGCCGCGGAAGCCCGCATCGTCAAAGAGCAGATTGCTGCCGCGGCCGATCACCATCGCGCGCACGCCCGCCCTGCGCGCCGCGTCGAGCGCGAAGCGCAGTCCGTTCTCGCTTGCGGGGACGAGAAAGGCGTCCGCCGGGCCGCCGATATGAAACGTCGTATGCCGCGAGAGCGGCTCGGCGTCAAGCCAGACGCCGCCTCCGTCCGTCCAGTCCGGATGGGCGCGCACGGCGGCGGAAAAAGCGTTCCAGCTCTGGGGCATGAGTACTCCTCCTGTTACAGTCAGTTCTCGTTTTCCTGCGCTGCGCGCAGGAAGGCCGGCAGCTCGCGGATATCGTGCAGGACGGAGACGGTGCGCCGGCCCTGCGCGTCGCCCGTGCCGCGGCGATCAAGCCACACGGCGTCGAGGCCGGCGGCGTTCGCGCCGTCGATATCCGAGGTCAGCGAATCGCCGACCACGCAGCAGCCGCGTCCGTCCGGCGCGCCGAGCGCGCGCAGGACGTGCGTAAAATAGGCATTCGACGGCTTCGCGGCGCCGACCTCCTCCGAAATATAGACGCCGGAAAAATACGGCAGCAGGCCGCATCCGGCAAGCCGGCTGTGCTGAATCACAGCCGTTCCGTTGGTAATGATATGCAGCTCGTATTCCGCCGACAGCGCGCGGCAGACCGCCTCGGCGCCGGGGAGCGTGAAACTCTGTGCGCCGAGAAAGCGGAAATAGTCCGCGCTGACAACGCGGCTCGCGGCGGCGTCGCCGAGGCCGCAGGCCGCAAAGAGCAGCTCAAAGCGCAGATCCTTCAGCCGCTCGCGCCGGAGCTCTCCGCGCTCGAGCCGCTTCCACAGCCCATCGTTGATCTCGCTGTACCGCCGGTAGACGGCGGCGTCCGCTACAAGGCCGGACGCGGAGAAAGCGGCGAAAAACGCCGTTTCCTCCGCGCGGTCGAAATCGAGCAGTGTATTGTCGAGATCCAGAAGCAGATACCGGTAGCGTCTCATCACGCCAGCCGGAAGCGGCGGAAGGTCTTCTTGCCCTTTTTGACGATCACACCGTCGCCGCACAGCGCGTCGGCGCCGATCACGGCGTCGAAGCGCTCGATCTTCGCGTCGTCCACAAAGATGCCGCCCTGCTGGATCAGGCGCTTGGCTTCGCCCTTCGAGGGCGCCATCCTGCCGAGCACGAGCAGGTCCGCCACCTGGATCGCACCGTCGCGCAGATCCGCCTCGCCGAGCGTCGTCTCCGGCATGTCCTCGCTCGCGCCGCCGGCGGCGAAGAGCGCCTTGGCCGCGCTCTGCGCGCGCGCCGCCTCCTCCTCGCCGTGAACGAGCTTCGTCAGCTCGTAGGCAAGGATCTCCTTGGCGGTGTTGAGCTGGCTGCCCTCCCAGCGGTCCATCTCGTCGATCTGTTCGAGCGGCAGAAACGTCAGCATGCGGATGCATTTGAGCACGTCGGCGTCACCGACGTTGCGCCAGTATTGATAGAAATCGTAAGGCGAGGTCTTGTTCGGATCCAGCCACACGGCATTGCCGGCGGTCTTGCCCATCTTCTTGCCCTGCGAGTCGGTGAGAAGCGTGATCGTCATCGCGTGCGCGTCCTGCCCGAGCTTGCGGCGGATCAGCTCCGTGCCGCCGAGCATGTTCGACCACTGATCGTCTCCTCCGAACTGCATGTTGCAGTTGTAGTGCTGGAAGAGGTAGTAGAAGTCGTAGGACTGCATGATCATATAGTTGAATTCAAAGAAGGACAGGCCGCGCTCCATGCGGTTCTTGTAGCACTCGGCGCGCAGCATGTTGTTGACCGAGAAGCAGGTGCCGACCTCGCGCAGCAGATTCACATAATTGAGGTCGAGCAGCCAGTCGGCGTTGTTGACCATCTGCGCCTTGCCGGGGCCAAAGTCGATGAATCGCTCCATCTGGCGGCGGAAGCACTCGGCGTTGTGGTCGATGTCCTCGCGGGTCAGCATCTTGCGCATGTCCGTGCGGCCGGAGGGGTCGCCGATCATCGTCGTACCGCCGCCGATCAGGGCGATCGGCTTGTTGCCGGCCTCCTGCAGCCGCTTCATCAGCGTCAGCGCCATGAAATGGCCGGCGGTCAGGCTGTCCGCCGTGCAGTCGAAGCCGATATAAAACGTGGCCTTGCCCGCGTTGACCATCTCGCGGATCTCTTCTTCGTTCGTGACCTGCGCGATCAGACCGCGGGCCTTCAGCTCTTCATAAATTTTCATTTGTTCTCTCCGGCTTCGGCCGGCTCCTTTTCCGTTTGGTTTTGGGGTGTGCGTTTTTCTACCATCTCGCGCGCGGCGTCGCGCTGCGTCTCGGTGACGGAGATGCCGCCGATGATGCGGGCGATCTCCGCGACGCGCCCGGCCGCGTCGAGCGTCTCGAGCACGCTCTCGGCGCGCCCGTCGGACTCGATCTTGCGTATGCGCAGATGCGTATCGGCCAGCGAGGCGATCTGCGGCGAATGCGTCACGCAGAGAAGCTGCGCGTGAGAGGAAAGCTCCTTCAGTTTGATGCCGATCCGCTCGGAGGTACCGCCGGAGACGCCGGCGTCGATCTCGTCAAAAACAAGCGTATCGGCGCCGCTCTGCGCGTGCAGCGCGCAGCGCAGGGCGAGCAGGACGCGGGACATCTCGCCGCCGGAGGCGACGCGGCCGAGCGGCTGCGGCTCCTCGCCGGGGTTGGCGGCGATGCAGAAGGTGACCTCGTCGGCGCCGTCCGGGCCGAATTTTTCCTGCCCGGCGGTAAACTGACGCCGCACGTCGACGGTGAAGCGCGCCTTCGGCATGTCGAGATAGGCCAGCGTCTGCGTGACGGCCTCGCCGAGGCGCGCCGCGGCGGTGCGCCGTGCGTCCGAGAGCGCGGCGGCGTGCCCGGCGAGCGTCTGCCGCACACTGGAGACGCGCGCCTCGAGATCGCTGAGTTTCTCGTCGCCGTTTTCCAGATCGGCAAGCTTTGAGGCCGCGTCGCGGCGGAAGGCGAGGATCTCGGGGATCGTCTCGCCGTATTTGCGCTTCAGCCGCTCGATGAGGCTGAGGCGGTTCTCGATCGTGTTGAGCTGCTTTTCGGGATCGGTGATCTCGCCCTCGTCGAGCAGAGCGTGCGCCTCCTCGCCGATGTCCTCGATCTCGTAGCGGTAATTCTCCAGCCGCGCGGCCATCTCCTCCGCCTTCGGCATCACGTCGGCGAGCTGCCGCAGGGCGGCCGCCGATTTCTGCAGCAGCACGGAGGCCGAGGCGCCCTTTTCGCTCTGCGCCAGGGCCCGGTAGACAAAGCCGGAATACTTCGCGATGCGCTCCCAGCTGCGGATCTTCGTGCGCGCGGCGAGGAGCTTTTCCTCCTCCTCCGGCCCGGAAAGATGCGCGGCGTCGATCTCCTTGACCTGATAGCGCAGAATATCGACGAGCATGTTCTTCTGCCGCAGCGATTCGCGCAGGGCGTTCGCCTCTGATTGGAGCGCCTGCCACTCGGCGTAGGGCGCGGCGTAAGCCGCGCGCAGCGGCGCACTTCCCGCGTAGGCGTCGAGCATCGTGAGGTGGAAAGAGGCGTCGAGCAGGCCGCGCGCGCCGTTCTGCGTCTGGATGCTGAGAAGCGCCGGGCCGATCTCCCGCAAAACCGACAGCGGGACGCTGCGGCGGTTGATCTTCAAAGCGGTGCGGCCGTCGGCGCCGAGCGTGCGCACGATCTCCACCTCGCCCTCCTCGTCCGGCTCCACGCCGGCCGCCCGGAGGCGTTCGGGATCGCTGACGTCGGTGAAAATCGCGGACACCGTGGCGCGCTCAGCACCGAGGCGCAGCATCTCCCGCGGGAAGCGGCCGCCGAGCAGCAGCTCCAGGCAGTCGATCATCACCGATTTGCCGGCGCCGGTCTCGCCGGTCAGCACGGTAAAGCCGTCGCGCAGCTCCCAGTCGATGCGGCGGGCGACGGCGACGTTTTCAATATAAAGCGAACGAAGCATACGATTGCGCCGTCATTCGGCGGCGATGCGGCGCAGGCGGCGGGCGAGCGCGGAGGCGCTCTCGGCGCTGTGCGTCACGACGATGATCGTGTCGTCGCCCGCTACGCAGCCGAGAATGTCCTGCTCGTGCATGGCGTCGATGCCGGCGGCGACGGCGTTGGCCAGGCCCGGATACGTCTTGACGACGATGTTGTTCATGGCGAAATCCACGCTCTTGATCGAGCCCGAGAGCGCGCGGTTGTACATATGATGGCCGTCCGCATCGCCCGGCTGCGGCAGAACGTACTTGTAGCTGCCGCCCTCGCCCATCACCTTGATGAGCTTGAGCTCACGGATATCGCGCGAGATCGTCGCCTGTGTGACGTCGTATCCGGCGAGATGCAGCTTGGCGATCAGATCCTCCTGGGTCTCGATGTCGTACTGCGAGATGATTTCCATGATCTTGCTGTGCCGCTTGACTTTCATTTTGTCCTCCCTATTTTGCTGCATGATGTCAACGATCTATTGAAATTTGCGCCGCAGGGCGCTGAGGAAGCCGCCTTTTTTCACCCGGATCAGCGGCGTGCGGTATTCGGAATGGCGCACGCGCACGATGTCTCCGCTCTCAAGCCGGACGCTCTCCCGTCCGTCGAGGGAAAGATGGACGACGTTGCCGCCGCGGGTGCGCATGCAGCGCAGCTCGAGCACGGAAGCGCCGCCGAAAATGATCGGCCGGTTGTTCATCGACTGCGGACAGATCGGCGTGGAGCAGATGCAGTCGAGACACGGATCGAGCACCGGACCGCCGGCCGAGAGCGAATAGGCTGTGGAGCCGGTCGGCGTGGCGAGGATCATCCCGTCCGCGTAGCATTCCTCCACCAGCTCGCCGTCGCAGCGCAGCTCGAAGGAAAGCAGGCGCGGAACGGGACCGTTGGTAAGCACCACATCGTTGAGCGCGGGCTTGCCGACGCCGATCTCCTCGCCGCCGCGCACGATGGCGACGTCCAGCATGATCCGTTCGTCGACCTGCGCCTCTCCGTGCAGCACGGCGTCGACGAGCTCAAGCTCATTCGGCTCGATCTCCGCCAGATAACCGAGACGGCCGAGGTTGATGCCTGCGATGGGGATATGACGCCCGACCGTGCGGCGTGCGGCCTCAATAATCGAGCCGTCGCCGCCGAGAACGAGCAGCAGCCCGGCGCCGTCATAAAGCCGCGCCTCGGGCAGACACGCGACCCGATCCGCCGCCCCCGCAAGGAGCGGCCGGCAGTTCTCCGGCGCGGCGACGGAGGCGCCGGCATCCGTGATCCGCTGCACCAGCGAGCGGATCAGCGCGGGATCGATCTGTTTTTCCAGATTCGGCATCAGTACGACGCGCGAGATCGGAGCGCTCATCGGAGCACCTCCTCAATGAGAGATTCGGGAAGCGCGCCGCCGCACGGCGTCTTCCGGCAATAAAGAAGAAACTCACGGTTCCCGTCGCCGCCCTCAATCGGAGAGCGCGCGAGCGAGACGGGAGAAAGACCGGCCTCGGCGGCCGCCGCGAGCACGCGGCGGATCGCCGCGCGGTGCGCGGACGCGTCGCGGACGATGCCGTGGTGATCGAGCGCGGCCGGGCCGCACTCGAACTGCGGCTTGATGAGGCCGATATAGACGCCGCCGCCGCGCAGGACCGAGGCGGCCGGCGGGAGAATATACGTCTGGGAAATGAAGGAAACGTCGGCGACCGCCCAGTCGCACAGACCGCCGAGCATCGCCGGAGTCAGCGTGCGGGCGTTCGTGTGCTCCAGATTCACAACGCGCTTGTCCGCGCGCAGCGAGGCGTCGAGCTGATCGCTGCCGGAATCGACCGCAAAGACGCGGACGGCGCCGTGGCGGAGAAGGCAGTCGGTAAAGCCGCCGGTGGAGGCGCCGATGTCGACGCAGACGCAGCCCGCGGGCGAAAGGCCGAAGGCCGAGAGCGCCCCCGCCAGCTTGACGCCGCCGCGTCCGACAAACGGATGCGGCGCGCCGGTCACGGCGACGGCGTCGCCGTCCTCCACGGGAGCGGCGGGCTTGGCGACGGCCCGGCCGTTCACAAGAACGAATCCGCCCTCGATCAGCGTGCGGGCGCGGGTACGGCTGGCGGCCAGCCCCCGCTCCGCCAGAAAAACGTCCAGTCTCATGGCAGCGGCACAAGGAAGGAGATCGCCAAGCCGAGCAGCGCGCCCATGATGACCTGAAACGGCGTATGGCCGATCAGTTCCTTGAGTCCGGCGCCTGCCAGGGCCGGATCGCCCGCGGCAAGATGCTCCATGATCCGGTTAAGGATCTTCGCCTGCTCGCCGGCCGCGCGGCGGACGCCGGCGGCGTCGTACATCACGACGGCGGCAAGGATCGCCGTCACGGCGAAGATCGGCGAATCGACGCCGCAGACGCGCGCCGCGGAGATCGCCAGCGCGGTCACCGTGGAGGCGTGCGAAGACGGCATCCCGCCTGAGGAAACGAGCAGCGTCATATCGAGCCGCCGGTCGCGGATCAGGCAGACGATGATTTTCAGAATCTGCGCGGCGAAGTAGGCGGTCACGGCGCAGAGGAGCATGTGGTTGGAAAGAAGCTTCGTCAGAAACGTCATGCGCTTCAGTGGTCCCTTGTCAGAAGATATTCCGCAAGCGAGACGAGCGTCTCGCTGCCCGGATAGGGTGCGATCGCAGCCTCGGCGCGGCGGGTGCATTCCTCGGCCAGCGCCTGCGCCTCCGCCGGCGAGCGGAAGGTGAGGATCGTCTTTTTGCCGTTTTTGGCGTCGCTGCCGGTCGGCTTGCCGAGACGCGCGGCGTCGCCGCGCACGTCGAGCAGATCGTCGACGATCTGGAAGGCAAATCCGATGCCGTCCGCATAGGCGCACACGTCGCCGAGCGCGGCGTCGCCCGGCAGCGTCGGCGCGGCGTAGCAGCCGAGCAGTGCGGCGGTGCGGATCAGGGCGCCGGTCTTCATATCCTGCAGCCGGCGCAGCGCCTCATAGCTTTCGCAGTGCTCGTCCAGGTCATAGAACTGGCCGCCGGCCATGCCGAGCGCGCCGGCGCCGTGCGCGAGCGCGGCGACGGCGCGGCGCACCGCGGCGTCGGAGACCTCCCGGTTGGAGGCGGCGACCTCAAAGGCCTGCGTCAGAAGTGTATCGCCCGCCAGGAGCGCGTTGGCCTCACCGAATGCACGATGGCAGGAGGGCTTGCCGCGGCGCATGTCGTCGTTGTCCATGCAGGGCATGTCGTCGTGCACGAGCGAATAGGCGTGGACCATCTCGATCGCCGCGGCGAACGGCAGCGCCGCCTCGTCCTCGCCGCCGAAAAGGCGGCAGAAGGAGAGCGTCAGAAAAGCGCGGATCCGCTTGCCGCCGCCGAGCGTCGCATAGCGCATCGCCTCGGCCAGGCGCGTGTCGCCGCTCCAGGACGGTGCGAGATACTCCGCGAGCGTCCGTTCCGTCTGCGCGGCGCAGGACCGCAGCGCGTCCTCAAGCTTCTGCATTTTCATTTCCTCCCGGCATATCCGTCTCGGTGAGAACGCCGTCCTCGCCGGCGGACAGGATCTTCACGCGCTGCTGCGCGTGATCGAGGCGCGCGCTGCACAGCCGCACGAGCGCCACGCCCTCTTCATACAGCGCCAGCGACTCGTCGAGCGGCGTGTTGCCGCCCTCGAGCGCGCGCACGATCTCCTCGAGGCGCGCCATCGCGCGCTCGAATGTCATATTTTCATCAATTTTCATGTCGTTCTCCTTCCTCGGAATCCGTCCCCGTCCGCACGGCGAGAACGGCGGCGTCCGCCTCGCCGTCCGCGAGGCGCATCGTGACCGTGTCGCCCGTCTTCAAGCGGCGGGCGCTTTTGAGGATCCTTCCCTCGGCGTCGTACAGCGCGCTGTATCCGCGCGAGAGCACGGAGAGCGGACTGAGCGCGTCCATCTTCCCCGCAGCCGATTCGAGCGAGGCGCGCTCGATCTGTAGCCGGTGCCCTTCGGCGACGTTCATGCGCTCGGCGAGCGCGGCGAGATGCATGCGCCGGTCGTCCAGCACGTTCATCGGGCTGGACAGCGCGCGCGAGGCGGCGAGGCGCGCAAGCGTCTCCCGGCGGCGCGCAATGATCTGCGTCAGCACCGCGGCCTCGCGGTCGATCAGGTTGCGGATCTTGCGCGACAGCTCCGTCACCTCGGGCAATACGATCTCCGCGGCGGCCGACGGTGTCGGGGCGCGGCGGTCGGCGACGAAATCGCAGATCGTGAAATCCGTTTCGTGGCCGACGGCGGAAACGACCGGGATCGCCGAGGCGGCGACGGCGCGGGCCAGCCCCTCGTCGTTGAACGCCCACAGATCCTCCATCGAGCCGCCGCCGCGGCCGATGATGATCACGTCGGCGGAAGACGTTTCGTTGAAGTAGCGCACCCCGGCGATCAGCTGGGCCGGGGCGTCCGGCCCCTGCACCAGTGAAGGATAGAGGATCAGCTTCGCGTAGGGAAAGCGGCGTCCGGCGACGTGGATCATGTCGCGGACGGCGGCGCCGGTGGCGGAGGTGATGATACCGATGCGGGTCGGGATCTTCGGCAGCGGCTTTTTGCGCGCCTCGGAGAAGAGTCCCTCCGCCTCGAGCCGCCGCTTCAGCTGCTCGAAGGCGATATAGAGCGCGCCGACGCCGTCCGGCTCCATGCCGTCGGCGTAGAGCTGATACTGCCCGTCGCGCACGAAGGCAGAGACGCGGCCATGCACGAACACCTTCATGCCGTTCTCCGGCACGAAGGGGAGCTTGACGGCCGCAGAGCGGAACATCACCGCGCGGATCAGCCCACCGTCGTCCTTCAGGGTGAAATAATAGTGACCGGTGCCGTAGTGATTCTTGAAATTGGAGATCTCGCCCTTGACGCAGAGGCGGTTCAGCGCCGGATCGCCGTCGATCATGCGCTTGATATACTCGTTGAGCTGCGTGACGGTCAGAGCGTCGGGAAAGCGGTTTTCCGTCGTCACACGCTTCCCTCCTCTCTCAGAACGCGCGCACGCGCAAGCAGCGCCGCGCCGGCGGCGTTGTCCGAGGAGAACGCCGGGCGGGCGAAATACGCCCCGGGCTCCGCGAGCGCGTCGGCAAGACGGCGGCAGCTCATCACGCCGCCGGCGTACAGGATCGGGATCGAGCCGACGCGCGCGCGCACGCCGTCGCGCAGCGCGCACAGCGTCCGCGCGACGAAATCAAGCACGAAGGCGCTGACCGCCGCGCGGTCGCCCGTCTCGTCGTACAGCTGCCGGGCCCGGTTCTCCAGTCCCGAAAGATTGCATTCCAGGCCGTCGACGGAAATCGCGGCGCGCGGCAGCGCGCCCGTATAAGCGGCGGCCAGCCGCTCCATCTCCGCGCCGGCGGGAAATTGCAGTCCCATATAGACGCCGGCGCGGTCAATGGCCTGACCGGCGTTGATATCGCGGGTGCCGCCGATTTTCTCGACGCCGAGAATCGCCTCATCCGAGGGACGCGCGAGCAGCACGTCCGTCGTGCCGCCGGAAACGTGAAAGGCGGCGAACTCTCCGCCGAGCAGATGCATGGCATTCGCCGAACAGAGCGCGGCCATGACGTGCCCGGCCTGGTGCGAGAAGCGCAGCACCGGCACGCCGAGCGCCGCGCCAGCCGTCTCGGCGGCGGCGACGCCGGCGAGAAAGCACGGCATATAGGAGCCCTCCGCCGCGCGCGGCGCGGCGGAGACGCCGATGGCCGCGATGCGGCGGCGGTCGAGTGCGTCGAGTACGCCGCGCAGAGCGGCGGCCGCCGCGGGCAGATTCTTTACGTGATGGAAGACCGCGTCGCTCTGGCGCAGGCCGCGCGCGCCGTCCGGCACGGGCAGGGGCGATTTGTGATTGAGAAGCACCTCGCCGTCCTCGTCGGCGACGGCCGCCGAGGTGGTGTAATTGCTCGTATCGATGCCGAGAAAGAGCCGTCCGCTCACGGCTTCTCCTCCGTCGGCTTTTCCCCTGCCGGTGCGCCCGACGCCACAGCGTCCGAAGCAGCGTCCGCCGAGGCGTCCTGCGGCGCGTCGCCGAAAAGCCCCCTCTCGCGGGCGATCGGATGGAGCACGCCGTTGATAAAGGCGGGCGCGGTGGGATTGTCGTAGATCTTGGCCAGCTCCAGCGCCTCGTTGACGGCGGCTCTGGCGGGGACATCGCCCCAGAGCATCTCATAGACGGCCAGACGGAGCAGCGTCCGCGTCACGGCCGCCATGCGCGACAGCTTCCAGCCGCGCGCGTGCGCGCCGAGAAGCGCGTCGATCTCCTCCCGCCGCGCAAGGACGCCGAAATACGTGTCGCGGATATAGGGGGTGTCCGGGATCTCCCACGCGGCGAGCGACGCGGCGAAATGCTCCGCGGGCGTCTCGTCGGGATGAAACTCCGCTTCAAACAAAAGCCGAAATAACTGTTCTCGTTCCTGTCGTCTGGTCATGCTGGATGTCGCCGCCGGCGCGGCTTTCCTTTCCGTGGTCATTCTGTATATGCAATGAACTATATTCTTCTTTACAAAGTATTCCACTGTATATTATACATGAATAAACTTGCGTTGTCAATCATTCCGCCCGAGAATTCAAAAAAGAAAACCCGCACGGACGAGCCGTGCGGGTCGCTTGCGGATCAGTGAAGGAAGGCGGGCAGATGTCCGTAGAGGAAGAAGGCGGGGATCGTGTACTGTCCCTCGTAATAATCAGGGATCGCGTAGCCATCTCCGAAATCGTCTGTATAGTCCGCTCCATTTGCCGGTATCTTGTCGGTAAACCGGATGCTGACGCCCCAGTCGGATTCGGTGCGCGTAAAGCAGAGGCCGCTGTCGCCGCTGTCCGCGAGCACGCACGCGCTGAGGATCTGCCTCATCGAGGTCTCGTCCGTATAGACTGTGACCGTGCCCTCTGTGAGATTCGCCACCGCCACCGAGCTGACCATCGCCATCAGCGGCTCGAGATCCTCTTCAGCGGCGCCGTAGCGCAGATATTCAAACCACAGATAGCGGCTGCCCATTACGTCGCCGCTCAGGGTACTCAGCGCCGGACGCTGGAAATACGCCATGCCGAGCGCGGCGCACTCCGCGCGCAGTTTTTTGAGCTCCTGCGGGACGGAGGCATACTCCCGGGATTCCCGTTCCATGCCGCCGGCATTGCTGCCGAACCAATGCTTCAGCTCGATCGGTCCGCTCCAGTCGTCCATGTGCTGGAAGTACGCCTCGGCGAAGCCGGAGGAATCGGCGATCAGGGTCAGGATCGCGTCGCCCTCCGCGCTGTACTTCTCCAGGTTGAATCTCTTCTCCACGGGGATCCCCATCGCGGTCTTCAGCGACACCTGCATATACAGCGCGGCGTTGTACGAGAGGAAATACCAGCTGTCGCGGATCTCTTTCGTTTCGGGCGCGTACAGGGTTCCGTCGTATTTTTCATACAGCTCGCCGATCTTCACGGAAGTAACCGTGCGCGAGGTCAGCGAGCCGGCGCGGTCCGCCTGCAGATAACCGTCCAGCGCCTCGGCGAAGGCGTCGGCCTCCGCCTCGTTCAGCGTATATGAGGCGCCGTTCACCGTGACCGTCGCCCCGCGCACCATTGCCTTGCCCGGCACGTAGGCGTCCAGTCCGACCAGATCGAGGCCGAAGATCAGATAGAAGGCGAGGAAGGCGGCGAGAAAGATCGCAAATCCGCGCCAGCCGGCGAACATCCGCTTCGCGCTCTTGGTCAGGATCGTATTGATGACCATGAAAGCGAGCAGCGCGCCGAAGGCGGCGCCGAGCCAGAACCAGCCCTCCATCAGTCTGAACAGCGATCCCATAAGGACAGCGGCGCAAAAGAGGCTTGTGTACTTGATCAGGCCGGAGGCGGCGCGGGAGAGCACCGGCGTGCCGCTGCCCTCGCTCTTGCGGCGGCGATAGATGAGCAGCCCCGCAAGATAGAACGCAAGCGCAAGGCACAGCGTGCCAACGATCTCCCGCGCGGGATGAATGACGTCGAGGAAATCCGTCGTGTGCGACAGCACCAATCCCAGAGTGCGATAGGGGAGGAAGATGCGCAGCGCCCACGTCAGGAGAAACTCGTAGGAGGCGTAGTTGGCGTGCAGCTCCAGGATCAGCGTCGTGCACGCAATGAGCGCCGCGGGCATGAAGACCACGAAGCCCGCCGCGAGGATCCGCGCGAAGGCCGTGCCCGTAAAGGTGGCGGCAAAGCACATGATCGAGAAGTAGAGCGTGAAATACAGGATCGCGTAGCCTGCGGTGCCGAGGAGCGTCGCGGCGCTGCCGGCAGCCCATTCCCCGGCCAGCACGCCGGTGATCGGGATCGCGATCAGCGCGGAGAGAAGCGCCGGGACAGCGAGGCAGACGAGCTTTGCGAGGATCTCCTGCACGTAAAGCGATTCGCGGCGGCGCGGGATCGCGTGGTAGAAGTTGACGCTGACCTTGTTGTTCAGATAGGTCATCGACGTGCTGCCCCACAGCACCGCGAGCAGCGAGGCGACCACCGTATTGGCGACGCGCAGCCCGGTCAGCAGATCGGCGACGTTTTCAGTGGCCTGCTTGAGCGGGAACGAATAGCGGAGCGCGTCTGTGCGGATGTTGTTCAGGACCATCGACAGGATCACGACGTTCAGAAGCAGGAAGATGATCATGTTGGCGACCAGCGTCGGCCAGTTCTGGCGGAGGAGGAAGAAAAAGTACTCCGTCCGCGAGCGGCCCTTAACCGATGAGCTTTGAGAAGTCATATCCTCTGTCCCCCATTTCCGAGATAAAGATTTCCTCCAGCGTCAGAGGAATGAATTCGCAGAAGGTCGGACGGAGCGCGGCGACGGCCGCCTCCACCTCCTCGCGCGTGCCGCGCGCGACGAGCGTGACCATGCTGCCCCGCCGAACGCAGGAGAGCAGCGGCACCGCACCGAGAGACACCTCGCCCCTCTCTTCCGGCAGGATCGCCTGCACCTTCTGCAGGCAGAGCTTCATGTCGTCGAGCTCCCGCGTGAAGAGCAGCTCGCCCCGGTGGAGCAGCGCGACGCGGTCGCAGATGTCCTCGATCTCGCGCAGATTGTGCGAGGCGATGACGACCGTCGCGTTGTCGGCGGCGACCTCCTCGGCCAGAATCCGCTTCACAAGCTGCCGCATCACAGGATCGAGGCCGTCGAAGGTCTCGTCGCACAGCAGCAGGCGCGGGCGCACGGACAGAGCAAGCAGCACGGCGGCCTGCTTCTGCATGCCCTTCGAGAAGGTCGCGATGCGGCGGCGCTCGTCGAGGCCGAAGAGCGAGAGCAGCTCGCCGTACCGCATCACGTCAAACGCCGGATAGAGACTGGCGTAGAGCGCGCGCATGTCGGAAAGCGAGGCGTGCGGCAGAAAGAACGGCTCGTCGGAGAGATAGACGATCTTCTCCTTGACGTCGGGATTTTCCCAGACGCGGAAGCCGTCCGAGAGGACGCGGCCGCCGTCCGGCGCGATCACGCCGCACATGACGCGCAAAAGCGTCGATTTGCCGGAGCCGTTCGAGCCGATGAGGCCGAAAATCGAGCCGTCGGGCACGCTGAGACTCACGTTGTTCAGGCTGCGGACGTCCGCAAAATTCTTTGTCACAGATTCGAGCTGGATCATACGTCGCTCCCCTCCTCCTGAATGGATGCTTCTTTTTCAAAGATTTCACCCGCCATGCGGATGAAATCCTCTTTTTTCACGCCCAGCGCGCGCGCGCGCGCGGCCAGCGCGGCCAGCTCGCCGCGAACGGCGGTCACACCGTCGCCGGCGACGTCCGCGCGGTCCTTGACGATCACGCTTCCCCGCCCCGGCAGCGTGGCGATGATGCCCTGCCGCTCCAGCTCCGCGTACGCCTTCTGGATCGTATTCGGGTTGATGCCGAGCTCGCGCGACAGCGACCGCACGGACGGCAGAAAATCATCCTTGGCCAGATCGCCGCGGATGACCAGCGCCTTCACGTTGTCGATCAGCTGCTCGTAGATCAGCTTCCGATCCCGATAATCGATGGTAATCAGTCCCACAGGTCCTCCTCCGTTTCCTCTGTACTATTTGTAATAGAACACATATATTATACAGCGCAGAGAGAACGCTGTCAAGACTTTTTTGAAAGTTTGCGGGGCAATTTCCGGAAATCCCTTGCCAAAGCGGCGAGTTTTCGCTATAATATATATTCTGATAGGAGTACCAAATCTACGGAGGATCCCTTATGCATCACATTTTCCTGGAAGCCGCGGCGGCCGGCTCGAACGCCATGGGCGGCATCACCACCATCATCATGCTCGTGGCCATGCTCGCCATTTTCTACTTCTTCATGTATCGCCCGCAGAAGAAGCAGGAGAAGGAAACGAACGATATGCGCAACGGCCTGGCGGTCGGCGACGAAATCACGACCATCGGCGGCATCATCGGCAAGGTCATCCAGATCAAGGAAGAAACCGTGCTGCTCGAGACGAGCGGCGAAAAAACCAAGATCCGCATTCACAAATGGGCGGTCAAATCGGTGGACGTCAAGGCCGAGGACACGCTCTGATCCGTCATAACCCCGTAAGCCTCCGCATATGCTTGGATACAATCCAGGCTGTCCGGAGGCTTTCATGAAAGATTCACACGCTGCAAAGACCCATCGTTCTCCCGCCGCGTCTCTGTGGCTCGGCGCCGCCGAGGCCGCGGGGATCGCGCTTTTGTGCGCCGTGCTTCTGCTGGCGCTCTCTGCCGCCGTCCTTCTCCGCGAGGAAGATCCGGCGGGACCGGCCGCGCCGCTTTCGCTCGGCGTGCTCTATGCGTCGGCCGCGCTCTGCGGTCTCCTGGCCGCACGTCTGTGCGGCGAGCCGCTGCGGGGCGGCGCAGCCGCCGGCGGGCTGTTCTTCGCCGCCACGGCGATGCTCTCCCTCCTTCCCTTCGGCACACGGGGCGACGGCTTCCCGCTGCCCACCTCCCTTCTTTTGCGTCTCGCCGCCGCACTGACAGTTTTTGCCTTTGCGGCGATCGCAGGACGCCGCCGCCCGACGGCGCGGCACAAAAAACGCACCCGCTGACGCGGGCGCGATATCAGGAACGGTATCGTATGCTTCACATTTTCAAACGGAACGGCCGCCGGATCGCTTACGACTGCGCCGGCCGCGCCGCCTATCCGCTCTCTGCTCTCGCCATGAAGATCGTCCCGTCGATCGAGCCGCCGCTCACGCCGGACTGCCCCTCCTCGCTTCGCTATGCGTACGCCAAATACGACAGCCGCGATCTCTCCGCCGCCTACGCGGAGCTCTATGCGCTGTATGAGGCCGGGCTGCTTTTTGCGTCCGCTGACGCGCCGGCCGAAATTCCCGCGCACCGCTATACGGCACTCCGCTGCACAGCGGCCGAGGCTGTGGACAAGCTGACCGCGGCGAAGGCCGGCGGCGCGGAGGAGATTCTTCTGACGCTGGAGAACGCCGCGGCAGACGATCCCGACCGTCTCGCGGAGATCGCCGGCACAGCGAAGGTGACATGGATCCTTCAGCTGGATACGGACGCGCTCACGGAGGCGGAGATCGAGTCGCTGAACGCGCGCGGCGCGTACGTGCTCGCCGATGCCGCGGCGCTGCCGTCGCTCGCCGACCGCGGCCTGCGGTATCTCTCCGCGGATCTGCCCGCGACGGAGGACGGCGGGAAGACGGCCGAGCGGCTCGCAAAGGAGATCGATCGACGCCGCCGTGCAGGCGAGGAGATCCATTTTGCGCCCTTTGACGCCGCGCTGCGCGCGCGCGCCGACTGGGACGCGTCGCAGCCCGGCTGCGCGGACTGCTGGGCGCGCGAGATCTGCGGCGGCAAGCATCTTTCCGACGGGCAGCCGACGCCGGCGTGCGCGCTGGAGCGCACGCTGATCGAATGCGCCGCGGCGCTGGAGGCGAAGGACGAATAACGTCCGCGCCGACGATTCCCGCAAATCAATCATCCCGGAAGCGAAAACCGCTTCCGGGATGATTTTGTATCGGCGGTTTGGCGCGGGATGCGTCACCACACAAAGTTGAACTGGATCTGATTCACCAGCGTCGTCGGGCAGACGGAAACAAAGGTCTTGCCGCGGTTGAGCAGCAGCGGATTGCCGTCCGCGTCAAAGAATTCGATGGGCGCGGCGTGGGAGGCCTTCTTCCAGGTGATCGGTGTGACGGTGCCCCTCGTGGCGTAATAGCCGCTTCCCTCGCCGACCGTGCCGACGTCGATGCGGTTTTTCGGGTCGCCGGTGATCGCGCCGGTCTGGCAGAAGATGATCAGCGCGTTCTCAAAGGCGAGCTGCTCTCCCGTCGCGCCGTCGACGTGCTTCTCGCCGCCGAACTGATAGCGGAGATAAAGGCCGCTCGCGGCGTCATAGACAAAATCCGTCGTCTGTGCGATCGAGTACGGGATGCGGATGTGCTTCGCCTCCTGCTTCCAGGCGACTGTCGTGCCGTCCGGCGTGAAGTCGAGCGGGAAATTGAAATCCTGCGTCAGCGCGGTGCGATACTTTTTGTATTTGACGCCGGCTGCGATGCCCTCGCCGGTCGTCATCAGGCTGTGCTCCGTTCCCATGCTGAGAACGCGCGCCTGGCTGCGGTAGAAGGTATTCGTCATGTAATGCAGATCGTACATGTTCACACCGTCGAGATTCTCGACGCCGCGCTCGTCGATCGCGTCATAGGCGTACTCGCTGCCACCCGCATGCACGAAGAGTGCGTCGTAATCCGCGGCAAAATCGAGATAGTAGTCACGCGCGGAGCGAACGGAGCCGACCTCCGGCAGCGCGGCGTAATCGAGCACGAGCATCATCAGGCGGGTGTAGCCGCCCTCGACGAGACATTCATACATGACGTCCGCCTTCGACACGCCGTTCTGCGGGCAGCTGACGCGGATGTTGTTCACCATGATCGCCGCGGGACGCTGCGCGGAGAGATCCGTCTCCGTCGCCAGGCCCGTCAGCGGATTGACGAAGGCCGGCGTCGACTGCGTCTGCGCGGCAGTCGTCTCCGGCGCGGCCGTCACCGTCTCCGGCGCGGCCGTCACCGTTTCCGGCGCGGTCGTCGTTGTTTCCGGCGCAGCCGTCGTCGTCTCCGGCGCAGCCGTCGTCGTCTCCGGCGCGGCGGTCGTCGTCTCCGGCGCGGCCGTCGTCACCGCCGGGGAAACGGTATCCGTTTCGCCGCTCGCGGGCGCGGTGCGATTGCAGGCGCAGAGCGCGAGACAGAACAGCGCCGCCGTCAGACAGGCAACGCGGCGAAGCATACGCATTCCCTTCGCCTCCCTCAGCCGAGCAGCCGCTCCAGCCATACGACGCCGAGATCGAACGCCTCATAGAGGCCGGTCTTCATGTCCTGCTTCACGATGCGCTCCTGCTCCGAGAGCGAGCGGTCGGTCTTCTTGATCTGCACCAGCACCTTGTCCGGCACCGCCTCGCCCTTCTGCTCTTTGAGCGTCATGATGGTAAGCTGCAGAAAATACGGATCCTCCATAAAGCCGTAGCAGATCGTATTGTCCTCCCGAACGAGCGGACGGCCCTTGTACTCCAGATATTTCCCGTTGACCGTGACCTCGCCGAGCACGTTTTTCTCTTCCATAAGCGGATTCCTTTCAAAATCATATTCTCATGTATTGTACACCATTTTCCCACAGAAGTCAAGAGATTCCGCAACAAACGTACAGAGGCGGCGCGGCTGGCGCCGCGCCGCCTCTCTCAGACGTCCCGCTCGATGATTTTCAGATTGACCGGAAGGATCCCCGCCTGCTCGTAGACGATCTCGCTGATCTGTGCGATCTCGCTCGGCAGCAGCCCCGCACTCTTGACGATCACGCTGGCGGCGTCCCCATTGACGACCGCAACGCACTGTGAGAAGCCTTTGGAGAGGATGAGCGATTCGATGTTCGCCTCCGCCTCAATGTCCCGCGCAATGCGGGCGATGCCGTCCATGGCGTCCGTCTTCATCGCCTCCACCGCCGTCGTGCTCTCCGCGACGGAGAGCAGCACCTCCATCGCCTCGTCGCGCGCCTGGCGGCGGCTGAGCTGCATGGCCTCAAAATAGTTGTAGACCGGCGCGGCGGCCGTCTCGTCCGCCGCTTCCTCTCCGACGGACAGCGCGGAGAGATCGACGGCGAGATTCGCCGCGCGCCCCCGCTCCCGCGCGCTGATGAGCGCCCAGTTGGCGGCCGCGCCGCCGGCCAGAATCACGACGGCGCACGCCGCAATCACGCCGCGGCGGCCGATCCTTTTCAGAAGCCCGCCGCATTTTTCGCGGAAAACCTGCATGTTCATGCGTACTCCTCCTTGTGGATTGGTTATTCATGTGTATGCGCGGCCGTGCGGCTTTATTCCGTGGGACGCACGTTTCCCGCAACGCGGATGCGCGAAGCCGGTACGCCGAGAGCGGCGCTGAGCAGCTCCGTGATCGTGCGCTGCACGGCGCTGTCGCCGCCGTGCGTGCAGACGACGGCGACGCCGCGGATCTGCGGGCTGATCTGCTGGAGAAGCAGCGGCGTCTCCGCGCTGCGCGCGGCCTCGGCGTAGACGTACTCAACGCCGCCCTCCAGCGTCAGGAGCACGTGCGCCTCGCGCACGCCGCCCACTTCCCGGCAGAGCGCGGCGACCCGTTCCTCGAGCAGCTCCGTATAAAAGCGCAGCGAGACCTCCGGCGCGCCGCCGGATGAGGCGGGCGCCGAAGCGCGCGCGCGTCCCCAGACGAGCAGCAGCAGACCGAGGACGGCGGCCGCCGCCAGCACGCGCGCCAGATTATTCTCCCGCAGGATCTGCCAAAGTTTCAGCCAATGCTTCATGATATTCCACTCCTTCCTGTGCGCGGCACGGGCAGCCGAGAATGCCTCGGGCGAACGCTTCGACGGCCGCGCCGTCCACGCCGGGCGGATGGGTGACCGCCGCTTCGCGCACCGTGAGCGTACCGTCCGGTGAAAGCGCGGCGTCGATCGTGACCGTGATCTGTCCGGGCGATACGCCGAAGCGCGCCGCGATAAGACAGGCTGCACCCGCCTCGGCGCGGCGGATTCCGTCGGCGGCGGTGCGCGCGCGCGCCTCGGCGGCATACGCCGCCGTCGTCTCCGTATCTGGCTGAAGAATTTCCCGCAGACGGTCCGGCAGCGCGCGCAGCGGCCCGCCTGCCTCCGCGGCTGCCTCCGCGAGCGTCAGCAGGACCGACAGCGCGGCGAGCAGCGCAACGGCCCGCCGCATGCGCTCGCCGCCGCCCGACGGCGCGAGTGCGGCGAGCATCATTCCGAGCAGCAGCAAAACGGCCGCTTCTCTCATTTCATCCACCCCCTCCCAGACCGCAGAGCAGCGCCAGCACCAGGATCATCAGAAGCGACGAGAGCGCCGTCATCGACAGCATGCAGCCGACACACGCGCCGAACTCGCCGAGGATCCGTCCCGCGCGCTCGACGCCGAGCAGCGAAGAGGCCGCCTCCGCGACGCCGAGAACGAAGCGTGTGAGGAGCAGCCGCACGAGCAGCGGAAGGATCGCGGCGAGCACCGCCGCCATCGACCACGCGCCGCAGGCGGAGCGGATCACGCGCAGCGCGCCCGTCGCCGTCGTCAGGGCGTCCGAGATCGCGCCGCCGATCAGCGGGATGCTGTTGGCAAGCGCAAAACGAACGGTGCGCACGGAGAGCGAATCGGCGCTGCGCGCGATCACGCTCTGCACACTGATGACAAACCCGCAGAACACGGCCAGCGCCGTGATCGCCCAGGTAAAAAGCTGTCGGATCCACTGCGCGACACCCTCCGCGCGCAGATCGGGGCTGAGCGCGGCGAGCACGCCCCAGACAAATCCGACACGCACGACAGGAAGCAGCAGCCAGGCGTTCAGATTCTCAAAGAGCGCATAGAGGAGCGAGAGCGACGCCGACAGCACCGCGCCGAATGTCAGCTGTCCGCCCGCCGCCGTGACGACAGCCGCCAGCGGCGTCACCGCACCGGAAAGCCCGGAGAGAAACGTGAGGTACGCGGCGCAGCCATCCAGCAGCGGCCCAAGCAGATCTGACATGGACAGGCATACGGCCATCGCCGTGCACAGCTGGCAGACGGACGCTGTCTCACCAAGCGGCGCGCAGGCCTCGATCCGCGCGATCAGCGCGCATAGCAGAAGAAGCGCGCCAAGACGCGCAAGCAGCGCCGCGCTCTGCGGCCATGCGGCGCGAAGCGCCTCGCCGGTCTTCTCCAGCCATGCGCCAAGCGACCAGACGCGCTGCGCGTTCTCCAGCGCCCCCGCGGGATCCTCGCCGGCCTCCTCCCGCAGAGACGGCGGCAGACCGTCGAGAAACTGCGGCCACGCCTCCTCCGCCGGCGACGGCGGGTCGTCCGCCGCGCGGCATGGAACAAGCAGAAGACAGATCAGAAGACACACAAGCGCGAGCGCTCTTCGCGCCCTCATGCGAGCAGCTCCCCGATCCGCTCGAGCAGACGCACGGCCATCGGCAGACACAAAAGCGCGATCTCCGCCTTGGCAGCGATCTCCACCTGCGTGCCGAGTGCGCCTTCTCCCGCCTCCCGGCAGAGCTCCGCGGCGAGGTGCGCGGCGGTGACGATGCCGAGCGCACGCATAAGCACACCGGCCGTCTCCCCCGCGCCGTTCCGGGCGCAGAGCGTCACGAATTCGTCAAGCGGCGCATACATCTTCCGCCACACGTTCCCGAAAAGAAACAGCATCGCGCCGGCCGCGACGAGCGAGGAGAGTTCCTTTTCATGCGGACGGAGAAAGAGCGCGAGAAGCGCGGCGCCGACGGCCACAGCCACCGTCTCCGGCATGCTCACAGGCTGAACATCGCGCGCACTGCGGCGAACAGCTCCCGGATCTGATCCAGCACGATGAGCAGCGCGAGCGCCACGCCGGCCAGCGACACCAGCGTCGCCTGATCCTCCCGTCCGGCGCGGCTGAGCACCTGCGCGGCGACCGCGACCAGGATCCCGATCGCCGCCAGCTTCAGTATGATTGTCGCCTCCATAGAATCCGTCCTTTTTCTGAATTAGACAAAGTAGAGGAGCACCGCGAACGCGGTCAGCAGCGGCAGCGCCGCGCACAGCTTCCGCCGCGCCGGATACGCCTTCTCGACGTAGGCGTACCGTGCGGCAAGCGCAGCCTCCGTATCGGCGCAGAGCGCGAGCGCGTCCGTCAGGTAGCCGTCTCCCAGGCCGGCGGCGAAGCGGCCGAGGATCTCGCCGTCCTCGCCGAGCGCGTGCACAAGCGGCGCAAGCGCCTCTCCGAGCGGCTGCGTCCGCAGCGCGTCGAGCAGCGTCTTGGGCAGTCGCGGTGCGTCGGACGCGAACAGCGCCGCGACCGGCGTGGAGAAAAGCTCAATCTTCCGCCGTGCGTAACGCACGATCTCCAGCGCCTCCTCAAGCGCCGTAAGCCGCCGCCGCTCTGCACGACAGAGAAGCCATGCGCTGCCGACGGCGCAAAACAGAATCAGCGCGCCTCCGACGCTCTGCATTCGATCCCCTCCCCCTCCGGCGTTGTGATCTTGCATGAAACGACGTCGCCCTGCCTCCGCAGTCCCGCAAGCGCGGGAAAAATCCCCGCCTCCAGCAGCGGCGCAAGATCCGCGCGGCGCCGGAGATCTGCCGCCGCGCCGGCGTGCGCGGTGGCGACGACCGTCACACCGGCGGCGGCGGCTGCGCAGACCGCCGAGGCGTCCGCCTCACCGGCGATCTCGTCGCACAAAAGCACGTCCGGCGACATGGTGCGCACCGCGATCTCCATGCCGGCGGCGCTCGGATAGCCGCGAAAGCAGTCCACGCCCGCGAGGCCGCCGTCCGAAAGCTCGAAACGCGTGTCGATCACGGCGACACGAAGCGGCGGCTCGCGCGCGCCGAGGCGCTCGGCCAGCGCGCGCAGGGCGGTCGTCTTCCCGACGCCCGGCGGCGACCAGATCAGCAAACCGAACAGGCCCTCCGGCCGGCAGACAAGCGGCAGGAGCGCGTCGGCGGCGGCGGGGATCCGCCGCGGCACGCGCAGGCAGAGCGAGGTGATCTCCTCCACCGCCTCGAGGTCGCCGCCGCGGCAGACGGCCCGTCCGCACACGCCGGCGCGCAGTCCCTCCGCCGTGAAAATGAAGCCCGAGCGGATCGTGTCCGCGTGCGCGTAGAGCGAGCCGCCGCACAGCGCGCGCACCGTCTGCGCAAGCTCCGCAGCCGTCGGCGCAAAGCCCAACCGCACGGCGCGGCCGCCGCAGACAAGCATTGCCTGTCCCCACAGGCTGAGCCGCAGCTCCTCAAAATGCCCGCCCCACAGGGCGGCCGCCGCGCTGACGCGCGACGCCAGGGCCGGCGGCAGATACGACAGCGCCAGCGCCTCGGGCGCCGTCGGAATTTCCTTCTCCATGCCATCCTCCGCTTTGCTTTTCCGGTGTATTCTATGCGATCGCGGACAAATTCAGAACAAAAAACGGCACGAGATCTCTCTCGTGCCGTTTTGACTTATGCGGATGCTCAGTCGGCGTAGACGCTGACCTGGCGGCGGCCGTTCGCGATGTGCTCGAACTTGACCTTGCCGTCGATGAGGGCAAACAGGGTGTCGTCGGAGCCGCGGCCCACGTTGACGCCGGGATGGATGTGCGTGCCTCTCTGACGAATGATGATATTGCCGGCGAGGACAGCCTGTCCGTCGGCGCGCTTCACGCCCAGACGCTTCGACTCGCTGTCGCGGCCGTTCTTCGTCGAGCCAACGCCCTTCTTATGTGCAAAAAACTGCAAGCTGATACGAATCATGGTTACTTCCTCCACTCAATTTTCGCTTTCTGGCGATGTGTCGTCGCGGATCTCCACGTCCAGATAATCGTAATACTCCTCCGTCAGATCGACGAGCTGGTAGTAATATCCGGTAAACAGACCGGCGAGGGCATACTGCTTCTTTTCCTCCGCGCCGCTCTCAGGCAGCGCGCCGGGCGCCTTGACGGTGATCTCGGCCTCGTCCTCGCTGATGGTATACTCCACGTCGGAGGCATAGCCGACCTCGATGGTGTTGAGAAGCAGCATCGTCATCGCGGACAAGGCGGCGCAGAGCACGTCGTCTCCGCTTTCGCCGTATCCGGTATGCCCGTGCTCCTCAAACCCGTAGAACACGCCGCCGCGCCGGTAGAAAATGATCTTTGTCATGCCTGACTCCTCCCGGAGAGATCCGAGCGGGCGATCAGCCCTCGATCTTGGTGATCTGGAGCTTGGTGTACGGCTGTCTGTGGCCGTTCTTCTTCTTCTCGTTCTTCTTGGGCTTATAGGTCATCACGTAGATCTTCTTGCCCTTGCCGTTTTTCACGACATTGGCCGTGACCTTCGCGCCTTCCAGAACGGGGCTGCCAACCTTGAAGCTGTCGCCGTCCGACAGAGCCAGCACGCGGTCCAGGGTAACGGTGGAACCCGCCTCTGCCTCCAGCTTTTCAACGAAGATGATGTCTCCTTCGTTAACCTTGTACTGCTTTCCGCCCGTTTCAACTACTGCAAACACGAAAAGCACCTCTCTTTCCTATGACTCGCTATTGCAGGCTGCCGGCGAACCGGCGATTTGGATGCCCGCATTATGCGGCACTATATTGTATCACACGCGCGCGGCGATGTCAAGCATTTTTTTCAAATATTCTGCGTGTACGCCGCCTCACCGCTCCGGCCGCGACGAGAGCGTCTCCCGGTTCAGATACTCGGTGAAATCCTCGACCTTCCCGATCACGACGCCGCGCAGACGACGCCGCGCCAGCTCCGTGTAGCGCTCACGCTCGTCCCAGGTCGCAAAGCAGGCCGCGCGCTCGATCGGCTGGACGTCCAGGCGCGGCCAGAGCGCCTTGGCCGCTTCGGCGAAGAGAAACAGCGCGCCGTCGTAGAGTTTCTGCGCCTCGTCGGCCGCGACGGTCCCCTCTTCCTCGCGGCGCGCAAGGATCCGCGAGAGCCGGTCGCGCAGCTCCGTCTTCTTTTTGATGCGCACGCCGAGCGGCACGCCGCCGGCGTCCGCCCAGCGCAGCGTGCGCGGCGGCGCGGCCGGCGTGAGAAGCTCGCCCGAGACCGCCGAGAGGCAGAAAGCGATGCGCATTTTCGGCTCGCGCGCGTGTTCCGCCGCCTCGTCCGCATCGCCGGAAACACAGCGCGCAAGGATCGCCTCCTCCTCCGAAAAGCAGGCCGTCCCGGACAGGCGCAGCTCCGTCCCCATCTGCGCGTCCCACGCGCAGAGCTGTACGTGCGGCTTCAGGCTGATCTCCGCGTAGAGCCGCTCGCTCTTTTTCAGGCAGAACCAGAATGCGCCGTTCTCGCAGAAGCCGAGGCGCACCCTGCGCGCCTGCGGTTGGCCGTCGAGGCCGATCGAAGCGATGCACACCCAGCCGGCGCGCGTCAGAAGGGCCGCGGCTGCCGCGGCGTCGTCCATTCCGCGAAGTGAAGTGATGAAATCCGCCATACGTTCAGGGACGCGCGTCCCCGGCGTGCACGCGCGCCGAGGTCAGCGTATTCTGCAGAAGCATGGCGATCGTCATCGGACCGACGCCGCCGGGCACCGGCGTGATCGCCGACGCCTTCGGCTCGACCGAAGCGAAATCGACGTCGCCGCAGAGCTTTCCGTCCTCGCCGCGATTCATGCCGACGTCGATGACGACGGCGCCCTCCTTCACCATATCGCCGGTGAGGAAGCGCGCGCGGCCGACCGCCACGACGAGAATGTCCGCGCGGCGCGTATGCGAGGCGAGATCGCGCGTGCGCGAGTGACAGATCGTGACGGTGCCGTTGGCGTGGAGCAGCAGCATGGCCATCGGTTTGCCGACGATGTTCGAGCGGCCGACGACGACGCACTCCTTCCCTTCCACCTCGATTTTCTCATGGCGGAGCAGCTCCATCACGCCGGCGGGCGTGCAGGGGAGATAATCAAAGCGGCCGGTCATGATGCGGCCCACGTTCTCCGCGTGAAAGGCGTCCACGTCCTTGTCCGCCGGGATCGCGCGCAGGACCGCTTCCTCGCGGATCTGCTTCGGCAGCGGCAGCTGCACGAGGATCCCGTGCACGCGCGCGTCGGCGGCAAGGCGGGCAATAACGGCGAGCAGCGCCTCCTCCGTCGTCTCCTGCGGCAGCGCGATCACCTCCGAGGCGAAGCCCACCTCCTCGCAGGCGCGCTTTTTGTTGCGCACGTAGACCTGCGACGCCGGATCCTCGCCGACGATGATGACCGTCAGCCCCGGCGCATAGCCGTGCGCGGCAGTGAATTCCGCCGTCTCGCGCGCGATGCGCGCGCGCACCTCGGCGGCGATCTGTTTTCCGTCAATCCGTCTGGCCATGATTTTCCTCCGTATTCTCCTTCTCCGCGGCGTCGTCGGACGCGCGCGGCACCTCATCTTCCGTATTCGTCGTCTCCTTCATCTTGCCGTACACCGGGGCATACGCCGCATCGTCCGCCGCGTCCTTCCTGTGCGCACGCCGGCCAAGGACGATCAGAAGAACCGTGCCGACGACGAAGCAGACGAAGCCGACAAACTGCGAGACGCGCATGTTGCCGATGTAGAGGCTGTCGGCGCGCAGCTGCTCGATGAGCATGCGGCCGAAGCCGTACCACGTCATATTGACGAGAAACATCTGCCCGTGGTATTTCTTCTTTTTATAGAGAAGCGTGATCAGGACCAGCCCGGCGAGGTTCCACAGCGATTCGTAGAGGAAGGTCGGGTGGACGTACTGCTCGGTAACGAAGGAGGCGCCGCCGTCAAAGGAGGTGAGCACGCCCATCCGCCACGGCAGCGCGGTCTCCGAGCCGTAGGCCTCGACGTTGACGAAATTGCCCCAGCGGCCGATGATCTGCCCGACCATCACGGAGGGGCCGGCGATGTCCGCGATCACGGGAAAGCGGATGCGCTTGCGCCGCGCCACGACAAGCGCGGCGAGAAAGCCGGCGATGATGCCGCCGTAGATCGCCAGACCGCCGTTCCAGACGGCGATGCAGTTGTAGAGCGTCCGGCCGAGATTGTGCAGAAACGAGCCGTCCGTGACGAGATACTGATCGAACTCCATCACGACGTAATAAAGCCGCGCGCCGAGGACGCCGCAGATGATCAGCGCCAGCGCCAGATCGAGCACATCGTCCGTCCTGACGCGCTCCATCTTCGCGTGATGGAGAGCGTAAAGTACGGAAAGGATCATGCCGCAGCAGATGATAAAGCCGTACCAGTTGATTTCAAATGGACCGAAGGAAACGAGCACGCGGTTCATATGGAAGGGCTCGATCCCCAGCCCGGGGAACGATACGTACGTCATGGTTTTTCCTCCTTTTGTTGTTTCTCCGCGGTGCCGAGCGGCGCGACGACGCCCATCACCGCCATCTCCGGATCAAAGACCGTGCGCAGCACATGCTCGGCGTCCGCGCGCGTCAGTGAGGCGATGACCTCCGGCTCCTCGAAGATCTCCTGCCCGTCGAGAACGAAATCCATCAGATCGAAGGGGATCTCGTCCGCGTCGTCCCAGGAGCCCACGGAGCTCGCGTACACGACGCGGCGGCACCGCTCAAAATCCGCCTCGGCGATGCCGGTCCGCTGCAGCTCCCCGACGTAGGAGAGAATGCGCGCAAAGACGGTCTCCGGATCGGCGGATTCGCCGGAGATCTCATTGTAGGAAAAATCCCTGCAGTGCGAGAAGCCGTAGGACAGGCGCGGAGAGATCAGTCCCTCCTCATAGAGCGCGCTGCGCAGCGGCGAGGACTGCGAGAAAAGCAGGCAGTTGACGACGTCCATCGCGCACTGCTTCTTCATCCGCCCGCGCGGCTCCCCGGAAATCTCGTTGTCCTTGAAAGCGATCTCAAACAGCGGCTTGGAAAGGTGCATCTCCCGGTAAAAGCGGCGCGCGGCGACCGCGCGCGGCTCTGCGGGAACGCGCCGCTCGATCGTGATCGGCGGAGCGGGCGCAAGGCAGCGGTCCGCGACGGCGAGCACCTCGTCGAGGGTGACGTCGCCGCAGACGAAAAGCGCCATATTGCGCAGATTGTAGAAGACGTCATAGCAGCGGTAGAGCAGATCGGCGGTGATCTCCGCGATCGATTCTACAGTGCCGGCGACGTTGAGACGCAGATTGCTTTTCTGATAGAGCGCGCGTATCGTGCCGTAGTAGAGCGCGCGGGACGGATTGTCCTCTCCCATGCGGATCTCCTGGGCGATGATACCCTGCTCCTTCTTCACGGTCTGCGGCGTGAAATACGGGTGGGTCACCATGTCGAGAAGGATCTCCAGCGACGCATCAAACTGCTCCGTCGCCGAAAAATAGTAGGCGGTGTGCGTCGAGGAGGTGTAGGCGTTGGCGTCCGCGCCGGTCTCGGCGTAGCGCTCGAAGGCGTCGCGTCCGTCCTCGGACTCGAACATCTTGTGCTCCAGATAGTGCGCGATGCCGTCCGGCACCACGGTGAAATCCTCGCGCGGCGAGAGGCGGAAGGCGTTGTCCACCGCGCCGTAGCGGGTCACGATCGCCGCGTGCGCCGTCGAGACCTTCTTCGGGAAGACGTAGATGTCGAGTCCGCTCGCGTGATGGGTGATCGTATAGGACAGGCCGAGACGTCGGCTCTCGCGTGTTTCCGTATTATGCATCCTCTTCCTCCTCGTCCTCTCCGGCCGCCGCGTCCGCGAGCGCGCCGCGCAGAAAATAGACCGCGCCTAGCGTGACGTTCTGCGCCAGACGCACGACGTCCTCGCGCCGCACGGCGGCGATCTGCGCCGCCTCCTCCTCCACCGTGAGCGGCCGCCCGGCGACGCGCCGGGCCAGGAGCCACGACGGACGCGGATTCGGCGCGTCGTCCATCTGGCGCAGCGACGAAATCAGCGAGCGGCGGGCCGCCTCCAGCTCCTCGTCCGTGATGCGCCCCGCGCGGATCTCGTCCAGCTGTGTGAGGATCGCCTCCTCGGCGATCTCCCGCTTTTCATTCTCGATGCCGCTGTGGACAAACAGCACGCCCTTGAGCGCGTCCATCGACGAGGAGCAGTAGTAGCAGAGGCTCATCTTCTCGCGCACGTTCATGAAGAGTTTCGAGACCGGCGAGCCGCCGAAGATCTCGTTGAACATCCGCAGCGCGGCGCGCTCGCCGTCCCCCTCGGCGGCGCCGAGTCGGAAGCCGAGCGAAAGCTTCCCCTGCCGCACCGGCTCCTCCTCCGTCACGCGGCGCACCGTATCGGCGCGGCGCACGACGGCGGTCGGCGGAATCGGCGCCTCCGCGCGCGGAACGGAGGCGAAGGCCTCCGAGAGCACATCGGCGACGCGCCCGACGTCGCCGCGGCCGACGTAAAAGATCTCGCAGGGCGCGCGCTGCACGATATTCCGATAGGCGGCGTAAACGTCCGCGGGCGAGGCGGCCGCGACGGCTGCCTCGTCGCCGAGCTCGCCTGTCCCATACGCCTCGCCCTCGCACAGAATCTGCCGGCAGCGCAGCGCGGCGTAGGCGTTTTTGTTGTTGATTTTTGCGCGGATCGCGTCCGTGAGACTGCGCTTCTCGCTCTGTGTATAATCGGTGCGGAAGGCGCCGTCCGCAAGAAGCGGCGAGAACCACAGATCGCGCAGCAGCGACAGCGTGCCGCCAAGCAGATCTTCCCCGCCGGGAACGACGGAATCGTCCAGCGCCCACAGCTCCTGCCGCAAAAGCTGCACCTCGCCGATCCGGCCCGGCGTCATGCCGCCGAGCGAGGCGTTGTACAGATTCTGCAGCCGCTCCGTCAGCGCGGCGAGCGTCGGCCAGGCGCGGCACCCGCGGCGAAGTACGCGGGGGACGAGCGCGTTCTGCGCCGCCGTCTCCGGCGAAAGCGGCAGAAGAAAGTTCATGGCCAGATAATTGGTCTGAAAGCGGTCGGTGGGAATGGCGGTCAGGGTGACGCCGGGTGCGATGCGAAGGGGATCCATCAGCTGTTCCTCCGGTTGAATCGATGCGGATTATCTATATTGTAGTACAAAACGGACGGTAAATCAAGCGCTTTCTGCGTCATGTGCCGCCGCGCGCGAAAAAGCCCCCGCCGCACGGGCGGGGGCAGACGGTCACAGCAGCGTGATGCCGTGCGCGCGGCACTCGCGCAGCATATCCTCCGGCCAGACGGAGGACTGCACCTCGCCGATGTGCGCCTTGCGCAGAAAGAACATGCACATGCGCGACTGACCGATGCCGCCGCCGATCGTATACGGCAGCTCGCCCGCCAGAAGCGCGCGGTGGAACGGAAGCGACGCCCGTTCCGGGCAGCCGGCCGCCTCCAGCTGCGAGAGCAGCGCGGCCTCGTCGACGCGGATCCCCATCGAGGAGAGCTCAAAGGCCATGTCGAGCACCGGATAATAGACGAGGATATCGCCGTTCAGCGACCAGTCGTCGTAGTCCGGCGCGCGGCCGTCGTGCGGGATGCCGGAGCGCAGCCTGCCGCCGATCTGCGAGAGGAAGACCGCGCCCTTGTCGCGGGTGATGCGGTATTCGCGCTCCTTCGGCGTCAGATCAGGATAAAGGTCCTCCAGCTCCTGCGCGGAGATGAAGAAGATGTCATGGGGCAGCTGCCGGCCGATGAAATCATAGTCGGTGGTGATATAGGTCTCGGTATGGCGCAGAACGCGGTAGATGCAGCGCACCACGTGACGCAGCGTCTCCTCGGTGCGGTCCTCGCGCAAAATCACCTTTTCCCAGTCCCACTGATCGACGAACATCGAATGGATGCTGTCGGGGATCTCGTCGCGGCGGATCGCGTTCATATCGGTGTAGAGGCCCTCGTTCTTCGAGAAGCCGTAGCGGGCCAGCGCCATGCGCTTCCATTTGGCCAGCGAGTGGACGATCTCCATGCGCCGTCCGTCGGCGATGTCGAAGGCCACCGGCCGCTCGACGCCGTTCAGATTGTCGTTGAGGCCGCTCTCCGCGTCCACGAACAGCGGGGCGGAAACGCGGGTCAGATTCAGTTCGATCGCAAGGTCGTGCTCAAAAAAGTCCTTGATTTTCTTGATGGCGATCTGCGTCTGGCGCAGATCCAGGATGGGACGGTATCCGCGGGGGATGACGATCGAAGACATAAGCGCTCCTTTTTTCCGCGCCTCAGGCGTGGAAGAGTTTTTTGGTCTGGTATTTCGGCTCGCAGGTGAGATTGAGGCCGAGCTTGGCAAAGACGTTTTCATCCACACGGGAGAGGATCACGCTGGAATGCGCCTCGCACCAGCGCAGCCGGGAGAGCGCCTCCATGGCGCGCGCGGCGTTCGGATCGGTCGTCGCGCTGATGGAGAGCGCGATGAGGATCTCGTCCATATGCAGCCGCGGGTTGTGGTTGCCCATGTGGCTGACCTTCAGATGGGAGATCGGCTCGATGACGCTGGGGGAGATCAGATGGATGCCGTCGTCGATGCCGGCGAGGACCTTCAGCGCGTTGAGCAGCGCGGCGGAGGAGGCGCCGAGCAGCGGCGAGGTCTTTCCCGTCACGAGCGTGCCGTCCGGCAGCTCGATCGCCGCGGCCGGCTCGCCGGTCCGCTCGGCGACGGCCAGGGCCGCCGCGACGACGGGCCGCTCGCTCACGGTGATGCCGAGGCTGTTCATCAGCAGCTCCTGGCGGTAGGAGACGGCGGCGTCCATATTGCCCTGCCGGACGGCGCAGGCCGTCGCAAAGTAGCGGCGGATGATCTCCTGCCGCGAGGCCTCGCAGACCGCCTCATCGTCGATGATGCAGTAGCCAGCCATATTGACGCCCATGTCGGTCGGGCTGCGGTAGGGCGAATCGTTGTAGATCTGACGGAAGATGGCGTTCAGCACCGGGAAGATCTCGATGTCGCGGTTGTAGTTGACCGTCGTCTTGCCGTAGGCCTCGAGATGGAAGGGATCGATCATGTTGACGTCGCCGAGGTCGGCGGTCGCCGCCTCGTAGGCGACGTTGACCGGGTGCTTGAGCGGCAGATTCCAGATCGGGAAGGTCTCAAACTTCGCGTAGCCCGCCCGGATGCCGCGTTTGTTCTCGTGATAGAGCTGGGAAAGGCATGTGGCCATCTTGCCGCTGCCGGGGCCCGGCGCGGTGATGACGATGAGCGAGCGCGTCGTCTCGATGTAATCGTTTTTGCCGAAGCCGTCCTCGCTGACGATCAGCGGCACGTTCGACGGATATTCCGGGATCGTGTAGTGACGGTAGGTTTTCACGCCGAGCGCGTTGAGCCGCTTCTCGAAGGCGATGGCCGTGTGCTGGCCGCTGTAGCGGGTGATGACGACGCTGCCGACGTAGAGTCCGATGCCGCGGAACGCGTCGATGAGGCGCAAAACGTCGAGGTCGTAGGTGATGCCGATGTCGCCGCGCACCTTGTTCTTCTCGATGTCGTCCGCGCTGATGACCAGCACGATCTCCGCCTGATCCTTCAGCTCGAGCAGCATCCGCACCTTGCTGTCCGGCGCAAAGCCCGGCAGCACGCGGGATGCGTGGTAATCGTCGAACAGCTTGCCGCCGAACTCCAGATACAGCTTGCCGCCGAAGGAAGCGATCCGGTCCCGGATGCACTGCGACTGCATTTTCAGATACTTCTCATTATCAAAACCGATCTTCCGCATAATACACCGCCGTCCAAGACAATATGATTTCAAAAAAGAAGGACACCGCCTCCGGTGTCCGCAACTCGTTTTGCGAGCACGGTATAGTATACCATGTTTTTTGTCGGATTGCAAGATTGCACGGCATTTTTCTTTCTTTTTTTGCCTGGCAGGCCCCGCTGCGGCCGATTCCCCCTTGACGGAGGCACGGCCGATCCTGTATAATAATTCAGACAGGAGGTGACGACCATGAAACAGCGCATCGCGGCTTTCCTCGCGGCATGCGTTCTGTTCCTCGCCGCGCCGCACACATTGCGTGCCCAGGAGGAAAAGCCCTACCTCGTCGCCCTCGGCGACTCGATCACGACCGGCTATGAAATGGCGGGCGGCCGCTACGGCAACGCCGGGTACGTCAATCTCACGGCGGCCGATCTCGGCCTCTCACGCGGCGAATATATCAACTGCGCCGTCAACGGCTATACCGTACCGGATCTTCTGCAGCTGCTTCCGCTCTTTGAGGAGGATATTGCGCGCGCGGACATCCTCGTCTTCGATATCGGCTACAACGACGTGCTCCAGTATGTCTACAGCTCCATTGCCATGGCGCTCGGCGCCGGCTCGATGCGCGACATCCGCGCGGCGGGCGCGCTGCTGTCGGAAGAAGACGTGGCCGAGATGCTCATCCGGCTGGATGAGGAGGCCAGCGGCCAGATGTACACCGCGCTCTACGAGGCGTTCGACGCGGGACTGCACCGGGTGCTCGACACGCTGCGCGAGTACAACGCGGACGCGCCGATCTATATGCAATCGCTCTATAATCCGCTCGCCGCGCTGGACGTGATGAACGAATTCTCCAACCGCGTGATGGGCACGATGAACGACATCCTCCGCCGGGCCGCCGAGGAATACGGCTGCCGTTTTCTCGATGTGTTCTCCGCCTTTGCCGGCCACGAGCACGCCTACACAAATATGGACTACAACGACATCCACCCGAACGAGGCCGGGCACGAGGCGATCCACAAGCTCTTCGCCGCGGCGCTGCGCGAGGACGGCTTTCTCCTGACCGATGGCACCAAGTCCGAAACGACAGCCGAGCCGGAGACCGAAACGGAACCGGTCACCGAGCCGATCCGGACCGTCGGAACGGAACCGGAAAGCAAAGAAGCAGCGGAGACAGGAACAGCGCACGAAACGGCCGCCGCTCCGACGGCGGCGGAGCCTGCCGTCCGCTTCGGCGTGACGTTCTGGATCATCGGCGCCGCTGCCGTGGCCGCGGCGGGAGCGCTGGCGTGGATCCTCGCGCACAAAGCAAAACGAAACAACGGATAAAGGAGTTTCCGCCATGAACGCCAGACGCGGCACCGTGCCGGAGGACGAAAGAAACTTTTCACCGGCCGCGATTCCAATCATGAAAACCGCCTCGCGGCATATCTGCTATTTGCTGAACGAGGGCTACGACTTAAAGCAAGCCTCGACCTTCGTCGGCAATCATTTCGTATTGTCCGAGCGTCAGCGGCTGGCAATCGCGCGCAGCGTCGCGGCGGACGAACAGCTGAAAATAAGATCATCAAAAGAAAAAAACTCGCTTGACGGCGCCGAAGTGTGGATCGACGGCTTCAACACGGTCATCACACTTGAGGTCATGTTTTCTGATTCGATCCTTTTTGAATGTATGGACGGTACTGTCCGCGACCTCGCCGCCCTGCGCGGCACGTACCGGATCATACCGGAGACAGAGAAAGCCGTTCACGCGCTTTTCGATACGCTGAAAGATCAAAATATCAAAACCGCGCATATCCTGCTCGACGAGCCGGTGTCCAATTCCGGACGGCTGAAAACACTGATTGCCGAGATCGGAGAAGGATATCCGTTTGATCTTGACATTCAGATACTGAAAGCCGTTGATTCCACGCTTTGGAATAAAGACAACGTCATCACGACGGATTCGATCATCCTCGACCACTGCATCGGCTGGTTCAATCTGATGAAAATATGCGTTCAAAAGCACGGCGCAAAGACGCTTTGCGTCTGTGAGAAGGAATAAAACTAGCGGATATTATTACTACGACATTATTTGGATCAAGCCCGACGGCAGTCTGGTTGCGGTTCTGCCCGACGGCGGCAGAGTAAACTGTTTCAGAGATCTTTTGGATTATTTATGCAGTGAGTTCGTTTTCGCCGGGACGCTGGATTTTGTGGAATGCGATATTGAGGTAAAAAAGCTGGACGGCACGATGGGGGAGCGCTGCGGCTGAAATCGTCAAAAAAGAGAAAAAGGGCGGCAGCCCCTTTTCTCTTTTCTATTATTCGTCTATTATTCGGTTTTCTTCTATTATCACGGATGCAGGCAGAAGGCCGACTCCGCCGCCCGCCGCACATCCGAGAGCGCCGTCTTCATATCCGGCGCGCGGAAGGCCGCGGTGCCGACGACGAAGACGTTGGCGCCCGCCGCCGCAGTCTGGGCGGCGGTGGCGGCGTTGATGCCGCCGTCCACCTCGATGTCGAGCGGCCGGCCGAGGGCATTGGCGAAGCGGCGGATCTGCGCGATCTTCGGCAGCATGTCCGGCATGAATTTCTGGCCGCCGAAGCCCGGCTCCACCGTCATCACCAGCACCATATCGACGTGCGGCAGAAGCGGCAGCACGCTATCGGCGGGGATCTTCGGGCGCAGCGAGACCGAAGGGATCATGCCGGCGGCGCGGATCGCGTCAAGCGCCTCGATCAGCGCCTCGTCGGGGACGCCGATGTCGTTGTGGATCGTCACGATGGCCGCGCCGGCGGCGGCGAGCGCGTCGATGTACTTCTGCGGCCGGATCGTCATCATGTGCACATCGCGCGGAATGTCCGTCACGGTTCCGACGGCGCGGATGATGTCAAAGCCGAAGCTCATGTTCGGCACGAACACGCCGTCCATCACGTCGCAGTGCAAAAGATCGGCGCCGCTCTCGGCGGCGCGCCGCATCTCGCTTTCCAGATGGAGGAAGTCACAGGCCAGAATCGAGGGGGAGGTACGGATCTGCATAGGGGATACTCATTCCTTTCGTCGCTCGGCGCCGTGTCAAATCCGGCGCGCGCTCATACACTGATAGAGGCGCTTCCGAGGCTTTGCCGGCGCACGGATAGTAAAAAATCAGGATGTGAAGGGAAACCGCGCCGCGCGGGCCGATTTCGATAGATTACCCGGCGGGAAACGCTCCGTTCTGCGGGGCGTTTTCCGTTTTATTCGGCGAGGAGGCAGACGGCGTGCGCGGCGAGGCCGAGGCCTTCTCCGGTGAAGCCCATATGCTCCTCGGTCGTCGCCTTGACGTTGACGCGCGCGGCGGGAACGCCACAGGCGGCGGCAAGATTCTGCCGTATCTGCGCGATGTACGGCGCCATCTTCGGCTTCTGCGCAACGATCGTCGCGTCGACGTATTCGACGGCGAAGCCCGCCTCGCGCACGCGGCGCGCGGCGTCGGCGAGCAGCGTCAGGCTGTCCGCGCCGTCGTAGGCAGCGGCGGTGTCGGGATAGTGCGCGCCGATGTCCGGCATGCCGGCGGCGCCGAAGAGCGCGTCGATCACGGCGTGCGCCAGCGTATCTCCGTCCGAGTGCGCGTCGAGCGTGCCGCCCGCGGGGATCTTCACCCCGCCGATCACAAAGGGCCGCGTCCCGCCGAAGCGATGCGCGTCGTAGCCGTGTCCGATCCTCATTTTGCGTCCTTCCCCTTCTCTGCCGCCTTCTCCGCTGCTCGCGCGATCGCCTCCGGGACGGCGTCCGGCGCTTCTTTTGCGGCTGCCTCGGCCGCCTCAGCGCGCCGACGCAGGATCGCCTCCGCGATCACCGCGTCCATCGGCACGGTCAGCTTGATATTCTCGCGGCCGCAGTCCACCATGCGGACCTTGAAGCCCAGCCGCTCAACAAGCGCGCTGTCGTCCGTCGCGCGCACGCCGTCCTTCTCGGCGAGATAGACGGCGGCGCGGTACATATTCGCAAGAAATACCTGCGGCGTTTTCGCCAGCCAGATCGTATCGCGCGAAAGCGACTCCTCGACGTCGCCCGCGCCGTTCACACGCTTGACGGAATCCGTCGAGGGCTCGGCGGCAACCGCCGCGCCGTGCGCGTAGGCCGCGCGGACGGTGTCGGCGATGATCTGCCCGGTGACGAGGCAGCGCGCGCCGTCGTGCAGCGCGATGAACTCCGCCTCGTCGGAGACGGCGTCGAGGCCCCGGCGGGCCGAGGCCTGCCGGTCCGCGCCGCCGGCGAGGATCTTCGTAACCTTCTCAAAGCCGTATTCGCTGCGGTATTCCTCGCAGCGGCGCACGTCCTCCTCGCGGGTGACGACGACGATCTCCGTGATATATTCGCTTTCCTCAAAGGCGCGCAGCGTATGGACGAGCGCAGGCACCGAGCACAGCGGGACGAACTGCTTGCGGCCGTAGAGATTGCCGAAGCGCTCGCCGCTGCCGGCGGCCAGTATGACGGCAGAAGTAAAATGGCGGCGGCCGTCGGCGCCGGTGAAACGGCGCAGAAAATCCGCCGTCTTTTCCATCCAGGTTTTCATGTCGTCCGCCTCCCGCACGCTTTGATCTGTCCGTACTATTATAGCATATCCGGGCCGGAAATGAAACAGTCCGGCGGCAAATTTTGCGGAATCGCGAAAAAATCCCGTCCCGCTCTTGCACTTTTTCTCCCGCTGTGCTATCATGTTAGGGATTACAAACACAATTCCGGAGGGCTGAAATGAAAGACTGGCTTTCGTATTTTTATGAGATTTCCCAGATTCCCCGCGCGTCCTACAAGGAGGAGCGGATCGCGGCGTATCTGATGCAGTTCGCCGCGGCGCACCGTCTCGAGGCCAAAACGGACGAGGCGCACAACGTACTGATCCGCAAGAGCGCCTCGCGCGGCTACGAGGACGCGCCGGCGATGCTGCTCCAAGGGCACACGGACATGGTGTGCGAGAAAACCGCGGACTGCGATCACGATTTTGACAAAGAAGGCATTCACGTGCTGCGCGACGGCGATTACCTGCGCGCCGACGGCACGACGCTCGGCGGCGACGACGGCTACGCCGTCGCCGCGATGCTGGCGATCCTTGACGACGATTCCCTGCCGCACCCGGCGCTGGAGTGCCTGTTCACGACCAGCGAGGAGGTCGGCATGGACGGCATGGCCGCGCTCGATCCGTCGTGGATCACGGCGCGCCGGATGCTGAATCTGGATTCCGAGGACGAGGGGACGGCGACCGCCGCCTGCGCCGGCGGCGTGCGCACCTATTTCCGCCGCTGCGGCGAGCCGATCTCGGCGCGCGGCACGGCGCTGACCGTCACGATCGGCGGTCTGGCGGGCGGCCATTCCGGCGGAGAGATCCACCGCGGGCGCGGCAACGCGCTGAAGATCGCCGCCCGCCTCTGGGCGGCGGCCGGAGACGACGCCGCGCTGATCTCCATGGAAGGCGGCAGCAAGGACAACGCGATCCCGCGCGAGTGCGTGCTGCGTCTGCTCGCGGCGGACGCGGCGGCCGTGCGCGCGCCGATCGAGGCGATGGCGGAGGTGATCCGCGCCGAGCTGAGCGACGCCGACCGCGATTTCCGCGTGGAAATCGCTCAGGCGCCCTACGATGGCATCATCTTCGCCGCGTCGGACGCGCGCGCCCTGCGGGATCTGATCCGGCTGATGCCCGACGGACCGCTCGGCATGAGCGCGCACGTTCCGGGGCTGGTCGAGACCTCCTCGAACACGGCGGTGATCCGCGCGGGGAGCGGCGAGATCGGCCTGACGATCTCCTCGCGTTCCTCGGTGGAAAGCCGGCTCGACGATCTGATCGCGCTGACCGACACGCTGGGCGCGCTCTGTGGCTTCACCGTGGAGCACAAGCACCGCTATCCCGGCTGGGAATTCCGCACCGATTCCGAAGTGCAGGCGCTTTACCGCGCCGCGACGAAGGAATGCCTCGGGCGCGAGGGCGAGATCATCGGCATCCACGCGGGGCTCGAATGCGGGCTGCTCGCCAAAAAGATCCCGGAAATGGACATGATCTCCATCGGTCCGGACATGATCGGCATCCACACGCCGCAGGAGCGGCTCTCCGTCTCCTCCGCCAAACGGACCTATGAGTTGATCGTCCGCATGCTGGCCATGGCAAAATAACACGAATAGAAAACGGCGTCTCCGGAACGATCCGGAGACGCCGTTTTTTATTCATGCAGCTCGATCGGCAGCCCGTCGGGATCGGCGACGAACGTCATGCGCGCGCCGCTGAAGGTGTCGCGCCGGATCGGCTCCGGGCGGTAGCCCGCCGCCTCGAGCACGCGCACGTCGGCGGACACGTCGGCCGTGTGCAGCGCGAGATGACGCAGGCCATAGGCCTCCGGCCGCGTGACGCGCGGCGGACGGCCGGCGGCGGCAAACAGCTCCAGCGTGACGCCGTGGCCGCGCAGCATGAGGATCTCATCGCCGCGTTCCGGGCGCGGATGCGAGGCGGCGAGGACAAAGCCGAGCGTCCGATAAAAGCGCAGCGACGCCTCCCGGTCGGAGACGAGGAGCGCGATGTGGTCGAGTCCCGTGATCGCGTCTGTCATATGTGCGTCCTCCGCAAAGCGGCGCCGCCCCGGTTTCCGGGGCGGCGCACGGTTGGATCAGTAGCTGGTGATCGTCTTTTTCGTGCCCTTGAGATAGTCGCGGTGGAGCGAGAGCTCGCCGTTCTCCATGCGGAAAATACGGTCGGCGTGCTCGGCGATGGAGAGGTCGTGCGTGACCATGACCAGCGTCTGGCCCATGACGCGCTTGGTTTCGAGCAGCAACTTCAGCACCTCGTCGGCGTTCGCGCGGTCGAGGTTTCCGGTCGGCTCGTCGGCGAAGACGATGTCGGGCATGTTGATCAGCGCGCGGGCGATGGCGACGCGCTGCTGCTGGCCGCCGGACAGCTCGCTCGGCAGGTGGTGCAGGCGTTCCGTCAGCTGCAGCGTCTCAACGAGCTTGCGCAGATTTTCCTGATAGCTCATATCGGACTTGTTGCACATGACGGTCGGGATCAGAATGTTCTCAAGCGCCGTGAACTGCGGGATCAGGTTGTGGCGCTGGAAGATGAAGCCCATGTTGATGCCGCGGAAGCGGCCGAGCTCGTCGGAGGACATCTTCGTGATGTCGTTGCCGCGGATCTTCACGTGGCCGGCGTCGCAGCGCAGAAGGCCGGCGCAGATGTGCAGAAACGTGGATTTGCCGGAGCCGGAGGTACCGATGATGGCGACGAATTCGCCCGGCTCGACCTTGATGCTGACGCGGTTGACGGCGGTGACGACGGTATCGTACTGCTTGTACTGCTTGATGACGCTCTCGGTCTGGAGCATGTATTCAACTTCTGGCATGTTCGTATATCCTTTTCTGTAAATTCAGTGGATTGTACGGGCGGCGGCTCAGTGGCCCTCGTCGCCCTCGCCCGCGCCGCCGTTCTCCAGCGTGAAGCGGGACTTGATGTAGCTGCGGAACGGAAGATACGTGGAGAGGAAGCCGCAGCTGACGGACATGACGATGCTGGTCACGATGGCGTACCACGGCATGTAGAAGGCGTAGCGGACCGGCTCATGGGCAAAGTACGGAACCATGACGTTGAAGACGTAGAACAGCGCGTAGCTGCCGATGTAGCTGAGCACGATGGCCACGATGAGGGAGAGGACGGCCATCACGATACCGCCCTGCAGGTAGATATGCCGGATGTCCTTGACCAGGGCGCCCATTGCCTGCAGGATGTTGAACTCCTTCTCGCGCTTGAAGTAGTAGAGCGTCTGGGTGAAGAACCAGACCAGCGGCGAGATGAAGAGGATCAGAATGGCGATGCAGATGTACAGCTCGTTGTAGTGCTTGTCGGCGGCGATGTTGTCGAGGCTGAGGCGGTGCGTATTGACGATGCGCACCTCGCCGTAAATGCGGCCCCAGTTGCGGATCTCGCTCTCGAGGGTGCTGATCTGATCGGGCGTCATGTCCTGATCGACGTAGACCTCGACGGCGGTCGTCTGAAGCGGCTTGCCGGTGATCGTCTCGTAATCCCCCGCGGTGAAGTAGATCGGCATGCCGCTTGAGGGAACATTGTGAAGGACGGCGCCGACGGTGAAGGTGTGATACTCGAAGCGGAAGTACTGGATCTGGCTCTTGAGCAGATTGCGGCCGCTGAGGTTGGTGTCCACCGCGCGGATCTGGCCGACCTTGACGGCGACCTCGATGGTGTCGCCGACCTCAAAGCGGTAGGTCGGGACGTTGGAGATCGCGTCGCCGATGATGACGGTGTTCGGCTGTGTGAAGAGCGAATTGAGATCGCCGCTGTACTCGTACTTTTCCAGGATCCGCAGCTGCTCCTCCGTGAGACCGGTGTAGACGAGGTCATTCGTCACGCGGGCGTTCTCGACCGGGTGCTGCTCGCTGTTATAGACGACGATGTTCTTGAAGGGACGGACGTTCGAGCGGTCGGTGATCATGTGCGAGGCGATCTCGATGGCCTCGATATTGTTGTCGGCGGCCTTGACCTCGCGCACGCCGGAGAGGGCGTAGAGTTCCTCGCTCATCTCGTCGTCATAGGCGAAATCCGTGCGCGAGAGATCGATCGTGAACTGCGGGCGCGGATATTCGAGGTCGGTCTGGTAGATATCCGCGTAGTACAGGCCCATAATGAAGAGGGCGCAGAAGACGATGGCCGTCGTGAGCAGCTGGATGCTGTACTTGCGGAAGCGCCAGAGCGAATAGTATTCGTACTGCGTCGGGAAGCTCTTGCCGAGCAGGTTGATCGAGCGCATCGGCGAGGTGACGTAGTTGGAGTTGTCCTCGGTGATGATGAGGGACATCGGCTGCCGGATCGACATGATGCGCATCGGCATCCAGACGGAAGCGAGGACGACGATCAGGTTGAAGACGCCGACGAGGAGGAAGGACAAAAACGAGAAATGGAAGGCGAAGCCCGACGGCCGGTAAATGAAGTACACAACCAGCGTGGAGACCAGCACGGCCGGGATCAGCGTCACGATGGAAATGACGAACAGCTCCCAGAAGGCAGTGCCGAAGAGCTTCTTGAAGTCGGCGCCGAAGGTCATGTAGACACCGTAGGTGAATTTGTACTGATTGACGCGGATCTTATAGAGCGCCGTCAGAAGGAAGATGGACACGGCGAGCAGCACGAGGGTGATAACGATGAAGGTGACGAGGTTCGCGCGCTTGTTGTCCTCAAACCGAAGGAGCGCGGTGCGGCTGATGGAGAAGCTCTCCCCTTCCCGCCCGAGCGCCTTGAGGCTCGGCAGATAGTTTTTCTCGAAGCGCGCCTCGCTGGCATCCGTATCGTTCAAGAGGAAGAGATAGATGTCAAAGCGGGTGCGGTTCGTCATGTAGTTCAGGTTTTCGTCCACGCGGACGATCTTGAAAACGATGTCGTTCTTGAACACCGCGTTCGAATCGTTGCGCAGATAGTTCGCCTGGTCCACGTTGAGGTCGCGCAGTACAATATGATAATTGTACTCCGCCATCACGTGCTCGTACTCCACCTGATTGTTGTTCGCATTGGACACAGACATCAGGCCGTAGAACATCTGAATGATAAAGAGCGCGACAAAAAAGCAGGCGTACTGCTTGAAATTGAAGAACACGCTCTTCCACGCGATGGTCAGGCTTCGTTTCAGATACTCAAATAACCGTTCCAAGTTTTCTTTGACCGCTGCCGGATGGCAGCGCTGTCCTCCTCTCGATATTTTTCGCTTGCGCGGCGCGCCCGCGCGGACGATGTACGGAGTGCTCTATATTATTATAGCACGTTCCTTTAGAAAAAACAGCATATTTTATGAATATTTCCATTTCTTTTCGAATTCTTTTCAAAAAATGGCCGTCCGTCGGATTGACAACGGCCGCCCCGCGCGCTATAATGATAAAAAACGAAGAAACGAGGCATCCAATATGAACCGGCTCAAGGTACTTGCCATCGGCAACAGCTTCTCCCAGAACGCCATGACCCATCTGCACCGTCTCGCCGCCGCGGACGGCGTCTGGATCACGACCGTCAATCTGATGATCGGCGGCTGCACGCTCGAGCGGCACGCGAACAACATCCGCCGCGACGCGCGCGACTACACCTGGCAGTTCAACGGCGTCGGCAGCCGCATTCCCCTCTCCGTGCGCGAGGGACTGCTGACGGAAAAATGGGACGTCGTCACGATGCAGCAGGCCAGCGGCTACTCCGGCCTGTGGGACAGCTACGCGCCCTACATCGGGGAGCTGTCGGAATACGTCCGCCGTTATGCGCCGCAGGCCGCGCAGCGCGTGCATCAGACCTGGGCCTACGAGCTGGACGCACCGCACCGCCATTTCGTCTTCTACGACCGCAGCCAGAAGAAGATGTACGACATGCTGACGGACTGCTACCGTCGCATGAGCGAGACGATCGGCGCGCCGATCATCCCTTCAGGCAAGGTGATCCAGACGCTGCGCGAGGAGACGCCGGCCTTCGACTACGCGCACGGCGGTCTGTCGCTCAACCGGGACGGCTTCCATCTGACGCAGGGCTACGGCTGCTACGCGGCCGGGCTGACGTGGTACGCCGCCCTGACCGGGCGCGACGCGCGCAAAAACCGCTACTCTCCCGCGCCGGACTGCGATCCGGCGGTGCTCGACGCGATCCGCGAGACGGTCGCCCGCGTCGTCGGCTGAAGGCTTTATCCGACGGAGTCCGCCCACGGGCGGGCTCCGTTTTTCTTATTCGGCGAAGAGGCTCTCGAGATAGGTCACGTCGGCGGTCATGTTGATCGTGACGTAGCGGTACTCGCCGATCTCAAAGGCGGTCGCCGCGTGATTGTGCACGCGGTCGATCACCAGCGTCGGCGAGGGCGCGTCCGGGTCGGTCATCGCAAAGGAGACGGTGTACGTCCCGGCGACGCCGTGCGCCCTCTCGCGGGTGGTGACGATGTGCTCGAAGCAGAGCATCAGCTCCTCCGATTCGACGCCGTCGAGCGTCACCGAAGCGCCGTCCGCGACGCGCGTCACGGTGACGGCGCTGTAGGTCGGGAGCAGCGTCTTCTCATCCGTCTCCGGCGGAAGCAGCTCGTCAAGCGTATAGGAGCGGGCGCCGCCGCAGCCGCCGCAGAGCAGCGCCAGCGCCGCAAGAAGGAGCAGCAGCCATCCGATTCGTTTCATATCGATTTCCTCCCCGGAGATCGCCGGTACGCCCGGCTCTTTTTCATATTGTAACATAGGCGCGCGCGCTTTGCAAGGCGATTTTTCTTTTTTTTCGGAATTTCCCTGTCCGGCGGGACAGATTTATGTTATAATAAAAACAGAAACGATCCGTGCGCGGATCGACCGAAAGGAAGAGCCATGGAATCTCTGCTTGTCATTGACGGAAACAGCATCCTCAACCGCGCGTACTACGGCGTCCGCACGCTGACCACAAAGGACGGCCTGCCGACCAACGCCGTCTTCGGCTTTCTCAACATTCTCAAAAAGCATATCGACGCGCTCGCGCCGACCCGGATCATCTGCGCCTTCGACCGCAAGGGGCCAACCTTCCGCCACCGGATGTACGACGGATACAAGGCTACGCGCAGAAAGATGCCGGAGGAGCTCGCGATTCAGCTTCCCTATGCGCGCCGCGCCGCCGAGGCGCTCGGCTGCCGTGTGATCGCCGTCGAGGGCTACGAGGCGGACGACGTGCTCGGCACGGCGGCCGCGCAGGCCGAGGCGGAGGGCACGCGCGTCTTCCTTCTGACCGGCGACCGCGATTCCCTGCAGCTGCTCTCCCCCCTGACCTCCGTGATCCTCATCAAAAACAAGGAGGACGTGCTTTACACGCCCGATTCGTTTGAAGCGGAGTACGGCGTCACGCCCTCGCAGTACGTGGACGTCAAGGCGCTGATGGGCGACGCCTCCGACAACATCCCCGGCGTACCCGGCATCGGTGAGAAGACCGCCTTCCCCCTGATCGCCCGCGCGGGCAGTCTCGACGGCGTCTACGCCGACGTGGACGCGCTTGGCCTCTCCCGTTCGGCGCATGACAAGCTGCTCGCCGGCCGCGACTCGGCGTATCTTTCAAAGAAGCTGGCGACAATCTGCCGCGAGGCGCCGCTCGGCGAGGAGGAAATCCCCGCGCATTACGACCCCGCGCGGCTGGACGAGCTCTTCCGCGAGCTGGAATTCACGCAGCTGCGCGCGCGCTTTCACCTCGACGAGACGCCCGCCGCCGCCGCGCCGGCGCCGGAGATCCCCGTCTTCACGCCCTACGATCCCGCCGAGGCGCTGCCGGAGGGCGAGCCGCTCTGCATCGCGATGACGGCGGACGGAAGCGGCGCCCTCGTCTGCGGCGAGGTCTGCCGCACCTTCGGCGGCGCGGACGAGATCGCCGCGGCGCTTGCAGCGCATCCGGTCGTCTGTCACGATTACAAATCGCTTCTGCGCCGTCTCGGCGCAAAAGCACAGCCTGCGTGCGCCTTTGACACCATGCTCGCGGCCTATCTGCTCTCTCCCGGCGAGGGCACGTATCCGCTGTCGCGGACGGTCTTTTCCTTCCTCGGCCTCGAGGACTATCCGGACGGCGCGGAGGCGGCGGCATATCTGATCGCGCGTCTGGCGCCGATCCAGCGGCAGAAGCTGGAGGAGGACGGGATGCTGCGGCTTCTTTTCGAGATCGAGATCCCGCTCGCCGCGGTGCTCGCCGACATGGAAGAGGCCGGCTTCCGCCTCGACGCCGAGGGACTGCACGCCTATATCAGCGAGCTGGAGGAGGCGGCGGAGGAGCTGCGCCTGCGCGTCTACGACGCGGCGGGGATCGAGTTCAATCTCAACTCCCCGAAGCAGCTCGGCGAGGTGCTCTTCGAACGGCTCGGCCTGCCCGCCTCAAAGAAAACGCACACCGGCTACGCCACCGACGCGGACACGCTCTCCCGCCTGCGGCCGTATCATCCGATCATCGCCGACATCCTCGACTACCGGCAGCTCGTGAAGCTGATCGGCACCTACGGCGACAATCTGATCGCCATGGCGGGGCCGGACGGCCGCATCCGCTCGACCTTCAACCAGACCGGCACGGCGACGGGACGGCTCTCCTCCGCCGACCCGAACATGCAGAATATTCCCGTGCGCGGCGAGCTCGGCCGCGAAATGCGCAAATATTTTGTCGCCTCGGACGACGAGCACGTGCTCCTTGACGCGGACTACTCGCAGATCGAGCTGCGGCTGCTCGCCGCTCTCTCCGGCGACGAAAACATGCAGCGCGTCTTCCGCGAGGGCGGCGACATCCACCGCTCCACGGCAGCCGAGGTCTTCCGCGTCGCGCCGGAGGCGGTGACGCCGGAGCTGCGCCTGCGCGCCAAGGCCGTCAATTTCGGCATCGTCTACGGCATCGGCGAGTATTCCCTCTCGCAGGATCTGAACATCACCCGCCGGCAGGCGGGCGCCTATATCCGCAGCTATTTCGACGCCTATCCGAAGATCGAGGCCTTCCTCCGCCAGTGTGTGGAGAACGCCCGGCGCGACGGCTACACCACCACCTATTTCGGCCGGCGCCGCCGCATCCCGGAGCTCGCCTCGTCGAACCACAATCTGCGCGCGTTCGGCGAGCGCGCGGCCATGAACAGCCCCATCCAGGGCACCGCCGCCGACGTCATCAAGATCGCCATGATCCGCACGCACCGCGCGCTGCGCGAGGCGGGTCTCGACGCGCGCCTGATCCTGCAGGTACACGACGAGCTGATCCTCGAGGTCAGCCGAAAGGACGCCGAGGCGGCGGCGCGGCTGCTCCGCGAGGCGATGGAGGGCGCGGTGTCGCTCGACGTGCCGCTGACGGTCGAGGTCTCCTCGGGCGCCAGCTGGTTTGAGGCCAAGCACTGAATGTTCCGCTCTGACGGAACATTCTCCGTACGCTGCCGTCTGATGAATACTGAAAGACCTGCGCCCGGCGCACCGGAGGAATATCGTGAAAAAAAGAAAACGCAGGAAGGCCGCTCCCTTCACCTATATGGATGACACGGCGCGCAGACGCCGGCGCATCCGCCGCTTCTTTTCCGCCGCGCTGGCGGTGCTCTGCATCGCCGTGCTGCTCTGCGCGGCGATCAACGTCGCCGTGATCCGTCTCACAAAAGACCGCATCCTGACGCCCGACGAGGCTGCCGCGTGCGACGCGGACTGCATCCTCGTGCTCGGCGCGGGGCTGCGGCCGGACGGCTCGCCCAGTCTGATCCTCAGCGGTCGGCTCGAGCTCGGCGTCCAGGTCTATGAGGAGGGCGCCGCGCCCAAGCTCGTGATGAGCGGCGACCACGGACAGACGGGCTACAACGAGGTCGGCGCGATGAAGGCCTTCGCCGTCGCGCGCGGCGTGCCGTCGGAGGACGTCTTCATGGATCACGCGGGCTTCTCCACCTACGAGAGCCTGTGGCGCGTCAAAAACGTCTTCGGCGCGCGCCGTGTGCTGATCGTCTCGCAGACCTACCATCTCTACCGCGCGCTCTATATCGCCCGCACGCTGGGGCTGGAGGCGTGGGGCGTCGGCGCGAACGCCGACGGCATCCGCGGGCAGGCCATGCGCGAGATACGGGAAGCAGCTGCCCGCGTCAAGGATTTCTTCTGGTGCATCGCCCAGCCGAAGCCCACCTACGCGGGCGATCCGATCCCGCTCAGCGCGAGCGGCGACGTGACGAACGACTGAATCCGATACAGAACAAGGAGAATTTCTCATGCGCCGTGTTATTTTGGGAACGGACTGGTGGACGGACTGCGACGACGCCGTCGCCATCCGCGTGCTCGCGCGCGCGGTGAAAACGGGCGTCTTCTCCCTCGCCGGCGTCGTGGTCAACGCCGCGATGCCCGACTCCGCCGCCTCGATCTGCGGTTATCTCGATCACGAGGGACTGCTCGGCGGCACGCCGATCGCGCTCGACGCCGACGCGACCGATTTCGGCGGCCACCCCTCCTATCAGCACCGGCTCGCCGAGACGCTCGGCCGTCCTTTTGCCGATCGCGTGCCCGAGGCGCCGCTGCCGATGCTCCGCCGTGTGCTTGCCGCAGCCGACGAGCCGCTCGAGATGATCGAGATCGGCTATCCGCAGTGCCTGGCGGCGCTGCTTGAAAGCGCGCCGGACGCGCTCTCGCCGCTCAGCGGGCAGGCGCTGGTGCGGGAAAAGGTCTCGCATCTGTGGATGATGGCCGGCAACTATGCCGACGAGGCGCACGGGCGGGAGAACAACTTCGCCCGCAACGCGCGCTCGGCGCGCGGCGCCGCCGTCGTGACCGCCTCCTGGCCGACGCCGATCACCTTCCTCGGCTGGGAGGTCGGCGCGACGGTGATCTCCGGCTCGCATCTGCCGCCGGACGACGTGCTGGCGCAGATCCTCGCCGATCACCGCTCGCCGCACGGCCGCTCCTCGTGGGATCCGCTGACCGTGCATCTGGCCATGTGCGGCTCGCCGGATGCTGCCGGCTACGACGCCGTGCGCGGTTTTGTCACGGTTGACCCCGTGACCGGCGAGAATTCCTTCCGCCGCGACGCGGCCGGTCTGCACGAGTACGTGCGCAAGCGGCTGCCCGACGCGCATTACGCCGCCGTCATCGACGCCATGCTGTAAAACGAAGCCGCGCCCCGCGGAGAACGCCGCGGGACGCGGCGTTTTTTTCGGAATTTGCGGCGGCGTATTTACAACGCGGGCCGCCCGTGCTATAATATTGGGAAATCCGACACAGAACGCGCGTCGTTTGACGGAAAGGACGTTTATTTATGAAGCTGAGCGAACTGCAGCCCGGCGCCTCCGCCCGCATCGAAGCGGTGGGCGGCGAGGGCGCGCTGCGGCAGCATCTTCTCGATATGGGCGTGATCCCCGGCACGGAGGTCACGCTGATCAAGTTTGCGCCGATGGGCGACCCGATCGAGGTCCGTATGCACGGCTACGAGCTGACACTGCGGCTGGACGACGCCGAACAGATCGCCGTCGCGCCCTCGGAGGCAGCCGGCGGCTCTCTGGCAGCCGCGAAGCGCCGCCGCTCGCAGATCGACCATCCGGGCCTCGGCGAGGAGGGAAAGTTCCATCCCAAGGGCTCGGGCGAGCCGCTGCCCGACGGCACGACGCTGACCTTCGCCCTCGTGGGCAATCAGAACAGCGGCAAAACGACGCTCTTCAACCAGCTCACCGGGTCAAACCAGCACGTCGGCAACTTCCCCGGCGTGACCGTCGATCGCAAGGACGGCGTGATCCGCGGTCACGCCGACACACGGATCACCGATCTGCCGGGCATCTATTCGATGTCCCCGTATTCGAGCGAGGAGCTCGTCTCCCGCGATTTCGTACTGAACGAGCGCCCCCGCGCGATCCTCAACATCGTGGACGTCACCAGCATCGACCGCAGCCTCTATCTGACGATGCAGCTGCTCGAGCTCGGCATCCCGATGGTCGTCGCGCTGAACATGATGGACGAAATGACCGGCAACGGCGGCGCCGTCGATATCAACGCCATGGAGGAGATGCTCGGCGTGCCCGTCGTGCCGATCTCCGCCGCAAAAAACGAGGGCGTGGACGAGCTCGTACACCACGTCGTCCACGTCGCCCGGTATCAGGAAGCGCCGCTGCGGCAGGATTTCTGCGATGCCGGCGACCACGGCGGCGCGGTGCACCGCTGTCTGCACGCCGTGATCCACCTCATCGAAGATCACGCCGAAAAGGAGCAGCTCCCCGTCCGCTTCGCCGCGAGCAAGCTCATCGAGGGCGACGAGCAGATCCTTGAAAAGCTGAAGCTCGACGAAAACGAGCGGGAAATGCTCGAGCATATCGTGCTGCAGATGGAGACCGAGCGGGGCCTCGACCACAGCGCGGCCATCGCGGACATGCGCTACGACTACATCCACCGCGTCTGCGACCGCTGCGTCACCCGACCGCGCGAGAGCCGGGAGCATCTTCGCTCCGCGCGGCTCGACCGCGTGCTGACCGGCAAATACACCGCCATTCCCGGCTTCGTCGTGATCATGGGGCTGGTGTTCTTTCTGACCTTCGCCCTGATCGGCCCCTTTCTGCAGGAATGGATCGAGCGGGGCGTGGACGCGCTCAGCGGTCTCGTCGGCCGCCTCATGGAAAGCGGCGCGGTCAACGAGGCGATCCGCAGTCTTGTGATCGACGGCATCTTCGGCGGCGTCGGCAGCGTACTCAGCTTCCTGCCGATCATCGTGACGATGTTCTTCTTTCTCTCGCTGCTCGAGGACAGCGGATATCTGGCGCGCATCGCCTTCGTCATGGACAAGCTGCTGCGCAAGATCGGCCTCTCCGGCCGCAGCATCGTGCCGATGCTGATCGGCTTCGGCTGTACCGTGCCGGCGGTGATGTCGACGCGGACGCTGCCGAGCGCGCGCGACCGAAAAATGACGATCCTGCTCACGCCGTTCATGTCCTGCACGGCGAAGCTGCCGATCTACGCCTTCTTCGTGCACGCCTTCTTCCCCGGCTCCAGCTGGTGGATCATCACGGCGCTGTACCTCTGCGGGATCGCGGTCGGCATCCTAGCCGCGCTGCTCTTCAAAAAGACGCTCTTCCGCGGCGAGGCGGTGCCGTTCGTCATGGAGCTGCCGAACTATCGCCTGCCGCGGCTGAAAAACGTCGCGCACCTGCTCTGGGACAAGGCCAAGGATTTTCTGCAGCGCGCCTTCTCCGTCATCCTGATCGCCACGATCGTCGTATGGTTTCTCCAGAGCTTTGACTTCCACTTTGATCTGGTCGCCGATCCGCAAGACAGTATTCTCGCGGCGATCGCCGGTCTGCTCGTGCCCCTCATGCGCCCGGCGGGCCTGGGCGACTGGCGGATCGTCACCTCGCTCGTCAGCGGCTTCATGGCAAAGGAAAGCGTCGTGGCGACGATGGAGGTGCTCTATGCCGCCGATTCGCTGACGGCGGTCATGACCGCGCGCTCCGCCGTCTCGATGCTCGTTTTCAGCCTGCTCTACACGCCCTGCGTGGCCGCCGTGAGCGCGATCAGGCGGGAGCTCGGCGGACGCTGGGCGCTGGGCGTCGTCGTCTGGCAGTGCGCCGTCGCCTGGCTGGCGGCGTTTCTAGTGCAGCTCGCCGGCGCCGCCCTTGGGCTGGGATAACGGAGGCGGAGAATGAATTTCTGGGATATCGCCATTCTCGCTGCCGTCGGCGCAGCAATTGCCGCGGCCGTCGTCTTTGCCGTCCGGCGCCGCCGGCGCGGCGGCTGCAGTTGCGGCTGCGGGGGCTGCACGGGCTGCCCGACAAAGAAAAGCAAATAAAAGGATCCGGGAGACGCCGCGTCTCCCGGATCCTTTTATTCCTGCGGAAGCTTCATGCCGCATTCCTGGCAGAATTTCGCGCTCGGCGGGCTCACGCGCCCGCACCTCAGACACCATTTTCCCACATCCTTTGTCGGATAGGCGCCCGGCCCGTCCATCATCGGCGTGTCGAAGGGGAGCGGTTCTCTGTGCGCCGCTTCCCACTGCCCGAGCCGCTCACGCGACGCCTCGTCCGGCACAAAATGCAGCAGCGTCACGTTTGCCGTGATCCCCTCCGCCGCAAGCGCCCGTTCGATCTCGTCCTCGATCTCAGCGCGGTGCGCGTCGAGCTCGAGCGCGCTCCAGCCCGAGCGCCCGGCCGCCGCCGGGATCGCCGCCGCAGCGGCCGCCGTCAGACGCATCCGGAGCGCCGCCTCGTCCGGCGCTGCGCCCTCTCGCCGCACCTCGGCGGTGCCGTGGGTGCGCACGCGCACCGTCTCGCCAAGCCGGGCGTCGGTAAAGGCGGCCGGCCGGCTCAGCCCGAAGCGGAGGGAAAGAATCCCGTCGGTCTCACTGAATTTTGTCTTCATTTCACACCCTCCTCGATCAGCGCAAGGATCAGCCGCGCGCAGGCCTCCATATCGTCTACGGTCGTGTATTCGTTCACCGTGTGCACGTTCTGCATCGCCGAGGCGACGACGATGCCCGAGAGGCCGTGACGCACGAAATGGTTGTTGTCGGCGGCGCCGAAGGTCACGCCGAGCCGCGGCGTCAGGGATGCCGCGCGGGCGGCCCGCACAAAGCGCGAGACGACCTCCTCGTCGTGCCCGATCCGGTAGGCGCGCACCATCTCCCGGATCTCCACCGCCGCCGACGCGCCGACGGCGCGGGCTTCCTCCTCGAAGATTTCCGTGATCTCGCGCCCGCGGCGCTCGGCCTCCTCGTGGCGCAGGCTGCGGATCTCGCCGCCCAGCTCGACCGACGCCGGCACGGCGTTGGTCACGCTGCCGCCGCGGATCGTGCCGAAGTTGACCGTCGTGTCCTCCGCGACCCGTCCGACGGGAATGCGCGTAAGCGCCCGCGCCGCGGCCGTCAGCGCATTGACGCCGTCCTCCGGATTGAAGCCCGCGTGCGCGCCGACGCCGTTCACCGTCACGCGGAGCGTCAGAACACTCGGCGCCTCGGTCACGGCGCCGCCGATCGGCCCCGTCAGATCAAAGCAGTAGGCGAGGTGCGACCGCAGCCGCGCGTAATCGAAGACCGCGCTGCCGCGGCCGTAGATTTCCTCCGCCGCCGGGAAGAGAATCTCCACGCCGGCGTGCGGCAGGCCGTCCTCCACGACGGCCGTCAGCGCTTCGAGGATCGCCGCCAGGCCCGCCGCGTCGTCCGCGCCGAGGACGGTCGTGCCGTCCGAGGTGATGCGGCCGTCCTCATGCAGGATCGGGTGCTTGGCGCGGCCCGGCTTTACGGTATCCATATGAGAGGAAAGCAGGATCGGCTCGCCGGGCCGGCTGCCTGCGAGAAATCCGTAGAGGTTCCCGCAGGATGAGGCGGAGCGCATTCCGCAGAGCACGTCCGCCTCGTCCTCCTCAACGGCGAGCCCGAGCGCGCGCAGGCGAGCGGTCAGCTCGTCGCAGATCTGCCGCTCGCCGAAGGATTCCGAATCGATGCGCGCAAGAGTCAAAAAGGTTTCAGTCAGTCGTTTTCTGTCAATCATATGCTTCTCCTTCGGCGGATGGCTCCGCCGGATTGATGATTATTCGTTGCCTTCGCGGCAAATGACGATCCGCACGGTGAGCGCGTCCCGGCCCGCCGCGGCGAAAAGACGGTAATGCCCCTGACGGTTGGCCGCCTCCGCGCCGAGCGGTACGATCGTGCCGTCCGGCGCCGTATAGCGGCAGATCCAGCCGTCATAGCGCACCGTCAGCGTATGCGCGTCGGCGGCGATCTCCGTCTCCGCGGCGCCGTCAAAGCGGAAGGCGGGCAGCATCCACGCAAGCTCTCCTTCGCCCGCTGCCGTCAGGCGCACGCCGCGTGCGTCCGCCTCGCTGCGCACGCGCACCGCGCGGCCGTCCGCAAAGCGGCAGAGCAGCGAGGCCGCCGCCGCATCGCCCGTTTCGGTGAGCGACAGAAGCATGTAGGAGGCGGCGCCGTCAAGCGCGAAGCGCCACGCCCCGTCCTCACGGATGCCGGGACAGATCGAGGCGGCGACGGGCACGGCAAGATCCACGGTATAGCTCGGATGCGACGGGCACGGCAGCGAGAGGCAGATCGCTGAGGGCGCGCCCGCGCGGTGCACGCGGCCGAGGCCGTCGGCGTCGTAATGCGGGTCGGCGTTTGTATCCCATTCGAGGGCGTACCCGCCCGCGCGCAGAAAGATCTTATGAAAGTAGGGCGAGGTCGCAAAGACCGCGGCGGCACGCTCGTCAAAGGGAGCGGCCGGGATCGCGTCGTCGCAGACGCGCCGCGCCGCGTAGAGAATCGAGGCAGTCGTGATCATATACTTGTCAAAGTAGGCGTATTTCTCGCACCCGAAGCGCGTCTCGGTCGGATAACGGTTTTTGACGTGATAGATCGGATCGCGGCCAAGCCACGCCGCGATCGAGGCCAGCGCCCGCGCGGCGGCGCCCTTGTAGCGCGCGGCCTGCGCGGCGTCTCCGGCACGCGCCCACCGGTTCGCCTCGTACTCGAAGATCAGCGCAAGCCACGCCTCGTTGTGGAGGAACTGGTTGCTGCGGCCGCCGAACGGCACCTCGCCCGTGACCGACTGCATCGCGAGCGTCGCCGGCGCGGCGCGGCGCAGCGCGTCGTCGATCGCGGCGGCGTGCACGCCGCGGTAGCCCTCGTGCAGAAGCAGCGAAAAGAGTCCGCGCGACACCAGATCGTAGACCATCGGCTGATGGAGATGCGCGGACTTGTTGTCGCGGTACATGCCGTTCGCGTCAAGGAACTGCCGCTGCGAGGCGAGCTGAAGATCAATGAAATCCGATGAATCGCACAGTCCCGCCTTCTGGCGGAAGAATTCGCTGACGGCGGTGAAGAGCGCCCAGTTGCGCACGTCGTCCGTCGGCGCGGAGGCGTAGACCGAGTAGCACCGCTGCGGTTCGATGGCGGCAAGATCGCCGCGCCAGCGTGCGATCGACGCCGCGTCCGCCGCGCCGCTCGCCTCCAGCTCCCAGAGACAGCCGATGATCTCCCGCACGGAGAAATCGTTGGCCGCCTTCACCGTCGGGATCGTGCGGCAGCAGAACTCCATCATCTCCAGAAACAGCGGCGTCAGATCCCGACGCACGCCGTGGGCGATCAGAATGCCAAGGTTCACCGTCAGGCGCGGAAAACCGTGCTCGGTCAGTCCGTGCGCGCGCACGTCGTCAAAGTAACGGCGGATGTGCGCGTCGCTGTAGGCGGCGAGCGCCCGCTCCATCAGGGACAGATACGTCTCTTTCATACCGCGTCGTTCCTTTTTCGTTTCTGTTCTGTAATATTGTACACGATCAAGGCGCATTTTGCAATGCCTTCGGCAGGATCGGCACAGATTTCGCGCGCCGCGGCTACCGGGAAAATCCGCCGCCGGCGTTGCAATGCGGCGAAAAGTGTTGTATAATACTCCCGTAATCCCAAAAGCGGCGGCGCCGCATGCGCCGCATGAAAGGAGCCGCCATGCCGATCCTGCTCGAAAACGACGTCTGCCGTCTCACGCTCAGTGAGACGGGAGCGGCCGAAAGCCTGATCCTGAAAGCCACCGGGGAGGAATGCCTTCTCCCGGAGGAGAGACTTCCCTTTTTCACGGTCACGCAGGAGCGCCCGTTCAACAACGAGGTCAAGCTCTCGCATCCAAACAAGCGCACCGTCTTTCCGGCCGACCGCCTGCGCGCGGAGAGCGCGGAGGGCGGGCTGCGGCTGATCGTCGGCTTCACCCTCGCGCCCTACGAGGCGGTGGTGGAGGTCCGGCTCGCGCCGCAGTACATCCGCTTTACCCTGGCGGATTTCCGCGTGCCTCCCGATGCGTATCCGGGATTGTGCATGACGACGCCGCCGGCCGTCGAATTTCGCCTTCTCCAGCTGCCCGTCAGAGAGCGGACCCGTTTCGGCGAATGGCTGAACGTCAGCTGGGACGACGGCGCGGCCGTCTGCGTGCTGGCTGCCGATCCGTATGCGCAGATCGACGCAGAAGCGCAGCGCGGCGGCCGCGTACTCCATGCCGACGCGGTGCGCGGCATCCGCCTGCGCGGCGCGTCCGCCGCGCTGATCGCCGCGCCGGCGGCGCAGTTTCTCAACGCCGTCGACGCGCTCGAGAAGGACTGCGGACTGCCGCGCGGCGTCGAAAGCCGTCGCAGCGGCTGGATCAATTCCTCAATCTACTGGACGTCCGACTGCACGCCGGAGAACGTGGACGAGCACATCCGGTACGCAAAAGCCGGCGGCTTCCGCCTGATGCTGCTCTACTATACCTGCCTCTACCGCGAGCGGGGCGGCTATCTGCTCTGCGGCAACTATGACTGGCGCGCGGAATACCCGCACGGCGCCGCCGACGCCGCGGCGATGCTGGAAAAGATCCATGCGGCCGGACTCACGCCCGGACTGCACGTGCTCCAGACGCACATCGGACTCGAGAGCCGCTACTGCACGCCGGAGGCGGATCCGCGGCTGCACAAGGTGCGCCGCTTCACGCTCGCCTCGCCGATCGGCGAGGCGGACACGACACTCGCCGTCGAGGAGGATCCGTCGGAGTGCCCGACGGATCCGCGCTGCCGGATCCTGCAGTTCGGCGGCGAGCTGATCACGTATGAATCCTTCACGGACGAACGGCCGTACCGCTTCGTCGGCTGCGTCCGCGGCCACCGCGGCACGACGCCGCGGCCGCACGGGCGCGGCGAGGTCGGCGGACTGCTCGACGTCTCGGAGTACGGCGGCTCGAGCTGCTACCTCGACCAGGACACCTCCCTGGCGGACGAGATCGCCGACAAGATCGCCGCCGCCTACGCGCTGGGCTTCCGCTTCTGCTACTTCGACGGCTCCGAGGGCACGAACGCCCCCTTTGCCTACCACGTGCCGATGGGACAGTGGCGCGTCTGGAAGAAGCTCTCCCCCGCCCCGCTTTTCACGGAGGGCGCAGCTAAGGCGCATTTCTCCTGGCATCATCTCTCCGGAGGCAACGCGTTTGACGTATTCCCGCCCGCCGTCTTCAAGGAGATGATCCGACGCCATCCCGCCGAGGAAGCGCCGCGCATGCGCGCGGATTTCACCCGGCTGAACTTCGGCTGGTGGCGTCTCTGGGCGCCGCAGGGACGTGAGGACGGCGGCACGCAGGCCGATCTGATCGAATACGGCACCAGCCGCGCGGCGGCCTGGGACTGCCCGGTCACGATCCAGATACAGCTCGACACCCTGCGCCGTCATCCGCGCGCCGCCGACATCCTTGAGGTGTTCCGCCGCTGGGAGGACGTGCGCGCGCGGGGACTGCTCAGCGAGGCGCAGAAGGCGTCGCTGCGCGATCTGAACAAGGAGCACATCCTCCTTCTGAACGGCGCCGGAGAATACGAGCTGACGCCGTACGAGATGCTGCCGGTGCGCGAGGAACGGCTGCGCGTCTATCTTTTCCGGCGCGGCGGCAAAACGTGCGCCGTCTACTGGCTCACCGACGGAGAGTGCACGCTGCGGCTGCCGCTCGCGGCGCCCGCCGCCGTGCGGTGGGAGATCGACGGCAAGGACGTCCCGATCCGGGCGGCGGACGGCGCGCATCGGATCCCCGCCGGCGGACGCGCCTATCTCCTGACCGACGCGCCGCAGGATGCGCTCGCGGCGGCGTTCGGCGCGGCGACGCTTTTGCGGGCGCCGGACAAAACGAAGGAACCCGCTGAATGATTCTGAAAATCGAAGACGAGATGGATCTCGCAAAAATTGCGCAGAGCGGCCAGTGCTTTCGCTGGGAGGCGCTGCCCGGCGGCGCATGGCGCGTCGTGCACCGCGGAAAATGCCTCACGATCGCGCCGCTGGACGGCGGCGTCTTCACGCTCGACTGCCCGGAGGCGGATTTTGCGTCGGTGTGGCGGGATTACTTCGATCTCACGGAAAACTACGCCTCGATCCGCAGCCGCATCGATCCGGCGCGGGATCCGTTTCTCGGGCGCGCCGCCGAGGCGGAGCGCGGCATCCGCATTCTGCGGCAGGAGCCGTGGGAGACGCTCGTCAGCTTCATCATCTCGCAGAACAAAAATATCCCCGCGATCCGCCGCGCGGTCGCGGCGCTGTGCGGGATCGCGGGCGAGACGCGCACAGACGCGGGCGGGACGCCGTACCGCACGTTTCCCGCCGCTGAGGCCGTCGCCGCGCTGACGGAGGACGAGCTGCGCGCCTGCGGGCTCGGCTATCGCGCGCGCTACGTGCACGCGGCCGCCGAGGCGGTATGCAGCGGCGCGCTGGATCTGCCGTCGCTTTCGCGCGCGGAGGACGAAGAGGTCATCGAGCGGCTGTGCGCGCTCTGCGGCGTGGGGGTCAAGGTCGCGCGCTGCGTCGCGCTCTACGGCCTGCACCGCACGGACGCCTTTCCGATCGACGTCTGGGTACGGCGGATCCTCGACGAGCAATACCCTGCCGGTTATCCGATGGAGGAATACCGGCCGTACAACGGCGTTTATCAGCAGTACATGTTCGCCTACTACCGGAACCGGCAATAAAAAACGCGCGGCGCGCCGCGCGTTTTTTTATTTTCAGAGAAAGCGTCCGGTGATGCTTGCGGGATCCGCGGCGATCTGCCGCGGCGTGCCGGCGGCCACGATGCGGCCGCCCTCGGCGCCGCCGCCGGGGCCCATGTCCACGACGTAATCCGCCTCGCGGATCAGATCGAGATCATGCTCGATGACGACGACCGTCGCGCCGTGCGCGATCAGATTCTGGAAGACGCCGAGCAGCGTACGCACGTCGAGCGGATGCAGGCCGATCGTCGGCTCGTCGAAGACGAAGACCGCGTCCTCCTGCCGCCGCCCCATTTCGCTGGCCAGCTTCAGCCGCTGCGCCTCGCCGCCCGACAGATTCGGCGTCGCCTCGCCGAGCGTCAGGTAGCCGAGGCCGAGATCCCGCAGAATCTCCAGCCGCGCGCCGACCGCCTTCAGATCGCGGCAGGCCTCAAGCGCTCCGCGCACGTCCATCGCCATCAGCTCCGGCAGCGAATAGCCCGCGCCTTCCCTGTCCGGCCGGCGGATGAGATAGGCCTCGCGGTCGTAGCGCGCGCCGCGGCAGCTCGGGCACGGTACCTCCACGTCGGGCAGAAACTGCACGTCGAGGCTGATGGTGCCCGTGCCGTCGCATTCCGGGCAGCGCAGCGCGCCGGTATTGTACGAGAAGTCCCCGGCGCCGCGCCGGCGCGCTCTGGCGTCCGGCGTGCGCGCGTAGACCTTGCGCAGCTCGTCGTGCACGCCGGCGTAGGTCGCAACGGTGGAGCGCACGTTGACGCCGATCGGCGTCGCGTCGATCAGCTTCAGCTGCCGGATGCCGTCGGCCCGCGCCGCGCGCACGTGCGGCGGCAGCGGCGCGCCGGCGGCGAGCGCCTCGAGCGCCGGCACGAGGCTCTCGAGCACCATTGTCGTCTTGCCGGATCCGGAGACGCCGGTGACCGCCGTCAGACGTCCCTTCGGGATGCGCACCGCAAGCGGCTGCACCGTATGGATCGGCCCGGTCGAGAGCACGATCTCCCCCTCGGCGAAAACGTCCTCCTCGGGCGTCTCCGGCCGCACGCGGCCGGGCGAACGTCCGGCGAGGAACGGTCCGATGCGGGAGACGGAATTTTCACAGAGGTCCGCGACCGTTCCTTCGGCGATCACGCGGCCGCCGCCGGCGCCGGAATCCGGCCCCATCTCAATGATCCAGTCCGCTTCGGAGAGGATCTGCGTGTCGTGATCGACGAGGATCACGGTATTGCCGTCGGCGACGAGATCATGCATGACGGCGTTCAGCCCGACGATGTTCGCCGGATGCAGACCGATCGAGGGCTCGTCCAGCACGTACAGCACGCCGGTCGTGCGGTTGCGCACCGCGCGCGCAAGCTGCATCCGCTGCCGCTCGCCGGTGGAGAGCGTCGAGGAGGCGCGGTCGAGCGTCAGATAGGACAGACCGAGATCGGTCAGGCGCCGGGCGGACACGAGGAACGATTCCGCGATCGTCTGCGCCATCGGGCGCATTTTTTCCGGCAGCGAAGCCGGCACACCGCGCACCCACGCGACGCTCTCCGCGAGCGTCATGCGGCAAGCCTCGTCCAGCGACAGGCCGCCGAGGCGCGGCGCGCGCGCAGCCTCGGAGAGCCGCGTGCCGCCGCAGTCCGGGCAGACGTCCTCCCGCAGGAATTTCTCGACGCGCTTCATGCCGGACTCGTCCTTGACCTTGTTCAGCGCGTTGCGCACCGTGGCCGTTGCGCTGTAGTAGGTGAAGTCCATCTCGCCCGCGGTGACGTTCTCCGCATGCTTCGGCTTATAGAAGATGTGCTTTTTGACCATCGGGCCGTCGTAGACGATCTCCTTTTCCTCATCGGTCAGCTCCCTAAACGGCACGTCCGTGCGCACACCCATCGCGCGGCAGACGTCCGTCATCAGCGACCACATCAGACTGTTCCACGGCGCGACGGCGCCCTCGTCGATCGTCAGATTTTCATCCGGCACCAGACTCGCGCGGTCCACCGTGCGCACCGTGCCGGTGCCGCCGCACGTCGGACAGGCGCCGCCGCTGTTGAAGGCCAGCTCCTCCGCGCCCGGCGCGTAGAACTCCGCGCCGCAGGCGGGGCAGACGAGCGCCTGTCCCGCCGCGACGGCGAAGGACGGCGGCAGATAGTGTCCGTTCGGACAGCGGTGGCTCGCGAGGCGCGAGAACATCAGCCGCAGGCTGTTGAGCAGCTCCGTGGCGGTGCCGAAGGTCGAGCGGATGCCGGGCACGGCGGGACGCTGGTGCAGCGCGAGCGCCGCCGGCACGTGGGAGATCTCGTCGACGAGCGCCGCCGACGCGCCGGTCATGCGCCGGCGGGTGTAGGTCGAGAGCGATTCGAGATAGCGGCGGGAGCCTTCCGCGTACAGCACGCCGAGGGCGAGCGACGATTTGCCGGATCCGGAGACGCCGGCGATGCCGACGATGCCGCCCAGCGGCACGTCGACGTCGATCTTCTTCAGATTGTGAACTCTTGCGCCGCGCACAAGGATGTGGGTCGGGCGGTCAGTTTCGGTCATTTCGGTTTCCTTTGCTTGAAAGATTGGTTCAGACAGCGGGCACATTTCAGAACGTCAGCTTGCGGACGAGCTCGATGTCCTCGGGCAGAGCGGCCGCAAAAACGTCCGCGTCGCGCGCCCCTCCTACGAAGCTGCCGTAGTGCGTCGGGATCACGATCGCCGCTCGCAGGGCGGCGGCCCAGCCGGCCGCCTCGCGGGCGTCCGTCGTGTAGGTACCGCCGATCGGCAGAAGCGCGACGTCGCACGCGACGGCGCGCGCCTCCGGCGTGGCGTCGGAATCGCCGCTGACGTAGACGCGCACGCCGTCCGCCTCGAACACGTAGCCGACCCAGCCGGACGCGCGCGGGTGGAAGCGTTTCGTCAGATTGTAAGCCGGGACGGTCTCGACCGTCAGCGCGCCGAGCGTCAGCCGCTCCTCGGGCTCCACGGCGCAGAGCCGGCATCCGGGCGCGGCGACCGCCGCCTCGGCCGCCATGCGGCGCGGCACGACGAGCGTCGTGCCCGCGCGCGAAACGCGCGCGATCGCCTCCGGCGAGAAGTGGTCGTGATGGTCGTGCGTGATGAAGATATAGTCCGCGTCCGAGTCGCCCGGCTCGCCGAGCGGATCGACGTACCAGACGAGGCCCGCGGCCGCAAGGCGGATGCTGCTCTGGATATTGACCGCGATGCGGTCAGCCATTTCGTGAACGGAATCCATATTTCTCTCCTTTCGCTGTACGTGCGGCTCCCCTTCTCCGCCCGGCGCCTGTGCGCGGAGCCGTGCGAGGATCTCCCGGTCCGCCGGGCAGAATTCGTAATGCGGGATCTCCCGCGGCGTGATCCACGCCAGCGCCGCGTGCTCGAGCCGCTGCGGCTCGCCGCGCGGGATCGACGCCCGATAGAGCGTCAGACGGACGGTGAGATCCGGATAGGCGTGCGTCAGCGCGCAGAACGGCGCGCCGACGTCGACGTCGACGCCGAGCTCTTCCCTGCACTCGCGCCGCAGCGCCTCAGGGCCGCTCTCGCCGGGCTCGATCTTGCCGCCGACGAACTCCCACAGCAGTCCGCGCGCCTTGTGTGCGGGCCGCTGGCAGATCAGAAAGCGTTCCCCGCGCCAGATCAGCGCGGCGACGACCTCGGCGGTCACGGCTGCGCGCCGCCTTCCGGCGCCGCGCCGGCGCGGCGGGACGGGCGCGCATTGTGCGCCGCAATGGCGTCGATGTGGTCGAGAACGAAGGCCTGGGCGTCCCGGGTATACAGCGTGACGGTATACGGGCCGCGGTAGCCCGTGCGCGTCTCGCTGTATATGCCGATCCGCTCTCCCGCTTCGGTCGCCAGGCGGCGCGCACGTCCGTCGGCGTCAATCACCGACGCCAGGAATCCGGCCTCCTCAAGAAAGGCGGCAATGACACCTTTCTTCAGGCGCCGCCTATTCTCGTCCGTCAGGCAGGCGTTGATGCGCTGCGTGATCTCGCCGACCGGGATGGGCTCATTGGAATAATCAAAGCGCGCGGCTTCCGCCGGCGTCAGTTCGAACGGCTCCCTGCCGACGCGCTTCTTTGGCTTTGAGAGTCCGCCCTGCTCGATCAGCTGCCGCAGTACATCCGAGACGTAAAAGAGGCAGCGCGAGATGCGCACCTGCTGGATCACATCTCCCTCCGCGGCCGGGCAGTCGGTCAGCGGATCGATGCCGTTTGCCAGCTTGTCGAGATACATCTTCGCCCGCTCGAGCGTTTCCAGCTCCGTCATAAGCTTCTCCTTTTCTTTTCCGCCTGTGTTATTTTTCCTTTGCCGTGCGTCCGCCGATCGGCTCGACGCGGATCTCCGAACGACGCCCGTCGGGGATCTCGACGGAAACCGCGCACTCGTAGACCGATGCCCTTTGCTCCTCGCCGTTGACCGTGACGCGGTATTCTCCCGGCGCCATCGTGATCCAGAGCGTCGAGGCGCCGCGGCGGGAGGCGGCGGCGTCCACCGTGACGCGCGCCGCGGTGCCCTCCCCGCTGAAATCCGACGCCATGATCCAGGTTCCGGGCGGCGCGGTCAGCGTGCCGGGCGTATAGAGCGCGGCGTGCCAGAGCACGACCGGTGATGAGAGGCCGCTGAAGTGATGCCAGCCGCCGCCGCGGCCGCTCGTCAGGATGAAATGCTCGTAGCAGTTGTAGGTCTCGTCCGTCTCGCGCTTCCAGGTGTCAAGCGCCGTGCGCGCGATCTTCGCCGCGTCGTCCGGACGGCAGAGCGCCAGCATGCCGAGGAAGACAAACCACTGGTGCGGCATCCAGACCGCGCCGTTCCAGTAGCCGTCCTCGCGGTAGTAGGGCGCGCTCTTGTCCACGGTGGAGATGCCGCAGTCCGTCCACATGCGCGCCCCATCCATGACGGCGTCGGCCAGCCGCCGTTCCTGCGTCGGCGTGCAGATGCCGCTGAGGATCGCCTCCGCGCCGTCGAGGCCCATATTGTAGTTCACGCCGTCCCCGTCGCGCAGGACGCCCGTGGGATTTCCCTCCGCGTCGTGCGTGACGTAGGAGAAATAGCCTGCGTCCTCGTCCCACGAATAGGTCTGCAGCGCGCTCTCGAGCGCGGCGACGTCCGCGTCGTAGCGCGCCTCCTCGCCCAGACCGAGCAGGGCGGACGCCTGCCGCAGGATGCGCGCGAAGACGATCGCGTGCGTCGTGGGCGCGGCCGGGCAGGTCGTGGCGGCAATATGCCGTCGGTGCGTCTCCGCCTGCGGCGGATAGTCGTCCCAGCCGCCGGAATTATAGAAGTAGGCGAAGGTATTGATGAGGCCGGAGCGCATCTTCCGCGTGACGGACGAGGGCGCGCGGCCCATGAGGAATTCGTAGTACTGCCGCATGCGCGGATAGAAGGAGGCGAGATAATCCGGATTTCGGCACTTGTCCCAGAGCGCCTTGTAGACGTAGGCCTGTACGGGCACGGGACTGCCGTGGTGGATGAAGGCGGCGTGCGGATTGCCCGGCTCGGTCAGATAGCAGTTGAGCGTGTCAAGCGCCCTCTCCTCGTCGAGCGCCGTGAGACCGAGGGCGATGAAGCCGCTGTCCCAGGTATAGAGGCTGTCCCACCATTTGCCCGGCGTGAAGTGGCGGATGAACTGCCCCTGCACGTAGACCGGGAAGACAAGATTCGTCAGGATCGTCGCCCGCATCAGCCGCTGGCTGAGGGCGTAGGGATCCGCCGCCTCCCGCGGCAGGCGGGCGCGCGCCGCGGCAGCCAGCGCCGCCGGGTCCGAGGCGGCAAAGCGGGCGGCGTGCGCCGCGGCGTCGCCGCGGCAGACGAGCGCGTACATCGTCCGGCGCGAATGCGGCGCGAGAAAGAACGGCCGCGCATACAGATCGGTGAAGTGCGCCTGCCCATTGCCGCGCACGACGGTGTTCACGTGATCCATCACGTGATGCTGCATGATGCGCTCCCAGTCGGAGCCGAGAATCTCACGCGTCATGTGATCGCGGCCGTGCCAGACGACGCCATAGACGCAGTCCTCACGGTAGGCGAGCGTCAGGCAGTTTCCCTCGTCCGTGATCTGCGGCACGATGTACGGCGCGTCCGGCTCAAAGCGGACCGGCGTCTCGGCGACGGCCACCGTGTCGATCACGGCGCCCTCGCCGCCGAGACAGGTCAGAGTAAAGGACAGCCGGCCGTGCGCGTCGCTGAGCGGGATCGTGTAGAGCGCGAAGTCGGCAGAATCGATCGTCAGCTCGCCGCTGACGCAGCCGCCGAGGCGGAAGTCCGCCCGGCCGCGCGCGCGCAGCATCAGCTTCGGATGCGGCGAGGGCGGGCAGTCGATCTCGTACTCCACGCAGTCGCCCGCCGTCTTGCCGAAGCGGCCGCCGAGCGCACGCCCCTGCACCATATCGGAGCCGTTCACCTCGCAGAGGAATTTTCCGTCGTAGACGAGATTGTCCTGCGGGGCGGCCGTGGCCAGCGTCAGCTTTTTGTACCGCACGCCGTCCGTATAGGCGGCGCATGAATCGCACGCGGGCTTCACCCAGCGGGCGAAGCCCTCTCCGGCGCGCGGGAACTGCATCGAGGAGAGATAGTGCACACCGAGCTGCTGCGGAAGGTCCGTCTCATTGTGCGCGTCAATCTCGATCAGCACCGCGTCGTCGCTCTGGCGGATGTAGGAGACGTCGCAGTAGAAGCGGTCCTTCCATTCGAGTTCAAAGCGGTAGGTGTAAAAGGACAGATCGCCGCTGGCGTACCACGGATGAAAGTTGGACTGCACCGTCTCCGTCGGCAGCTGCGCCTGCCCGCGGTAGATCGCAGGAAAGACGGAGAGATTGAAGGCGGCGCCGCGCACGGGATCGGCGACGTGCGCGATGCCGGCGGCGATTTTGGAATACGGTCCCCAGGCGGGGAGCGAGCTGTCGTGCGTTTCGGCCATGCGGTCGAAGGCCGCGCGGCCGCGGTGGGCGAGCGGAGAGATCATATCGGCTCCTTTGTCGTTTTTGCGGATTTTTCTACAGTATAACATAAAACCGGCGGAAAATCCAGTGTCGGCGCGCATATCGGCAAGGTTTTCAATAAAATATTTCCCGCGGGAAGCGGATCTCTCCGCTTCCCGCGCCCTTCTTTGATTTTTCATTCCCTCGCCGGAGCGGCGGTATAGAGATAGTACGTCCCGTCGACCAGTGCGGCGATTGCCTCGGTTACGTCCCGTCCGCGCACGGCATACAGCTCCGTGCCGATCGGACAGAGAAACGCGCTCCGGTCCGGCAGCTCGACGGGGACCTCATAGACGTGCTGCGGCACGCCGGCCTCGACGGCGCCAAGCCGCTCGCCGATCTCCGCCTCCGCAAGCGTCGTTTGACGCCAGTCGCCGCTGTAGGTGCGGCCGTCGTAGCGGATGAAATCCGCCCAGTCCACGATGACCTCCCACCGCTCGCCCCCGCTCGTCTCCGCGTCTGCGGCACTCCCGTCCGGCGCGCGCCCGGCGGGCGCCGCGCTCTCTTTTTGCCCGCAGGCAGTCAGGCAAAGCAGAAACAGCAAAAGGCAGCCAAGCCGTCTCCCCATTCGGCATCCCTCCTTTTTTCCGTTGGACGAAGAACGACGGCGGAAGTTCCCGGAAAAATCCGACCGAGCCTCTTGCAAGCGGACGTTTTGTATGATACAATACTACATGCATCACCGATCGTTTGAGAGGACACCGTCATGGCCAAGCTCTATTTCAAGTTCGGCGCGATGGGCAGCTCCAAGACCGCCCAGGCGCTGATGACCAAATTCAATTACGAGGAGAAGGCGCACACCGTCTGGCTCATCAAGCCGGCCACTGACACGCGCGACGACCGCCGCGACGAGGACGGAACGGTACACACGATCCTCCGCTCCCGCATCGGGCTTTTCGCCGAGGCGGAGGCCGTCGGCGAGGACGTCGATCTCTACGCGGAATTTCTCGCCCGCGGCAAGGGCGGAAAATACACCGACGTCGTGATCTGCGACGAATGCCAGTTTTTGACCGGCGCGCAGGTCGAACAGCTCAAGGATCTGACGGACAAGCAGGACGTGCCGGTGCTCTGCTTCGGCCTGCGCGCCGATTTCCAGACCCGGCTCTTCCCCGGCAGCAAGCGGCTCTTTGAGATCGCGGACAGCATCACCGAGATCAAGTCGATCTGCCGCTGCGGCCGCAAGGCGACGGTCAACGCCCGCTTCGACGACGACGGGCGGATCGTGAGCGAGGGCTCGCAGATCTGCCTCGGCGGCAACGACCGCTACGAGGGCATGTGCTACAACTGCTACCGCACGCTGATCGAGGAATTGCAGCGCGGCGGTGCGAAGCAAGAATAAAAATCATTTTCCCGAAGGAGAATACGACCATGGAACTTTCCGAAATCCTGTCCCGCTGCGACCACACCCTGCTCAAAACCGACGCCACCTGGGACGACATCCGCGCTGTCTGCGATGACGGCATCCGCTTCCATACCGCCACCGTCTGCATCCCCGCCAGCTTCGTCCGGGAGGCGAAGGCCTACGTGGGCGATCGACTGAAGATCTGCACCGTCGCCGGCTTCCCGAACGGCTACAGCACCACCGCCGCCAAATGCTTTGAGGCGAAGGATGCCGTCGCAAACGGCGCCGACGAGGTCGATATGGTCGTCAACGTAGGCTGGATCAAGGACGGCCGCTTCGACGACGTACAGAACGAGATCCACGCCGTCAAGGAGGCCTGCGGCAGCCATATCCTGAAGGTCATCATCGAGACCTGCCTGCTCACCGAGGAGGAGAAAATCCGGATGTGCGAGGTCGTCTCCCGCTCGGGCGCCGACTTCATCAAGACCTCGACCGGCTTCTCCACCGGCGGCGCGACCCGCGAGGACGTGGCGCTGATGCGCGCGCATTCCGCCCCGCACCTGCAGGTCAAGGCGGCCGGCGGCATCTCCACCCTCGAGGACGCCGAGGCCTATCTGGCGCTCGGCGCGACCCGCCTCGGTACCAGCCGCATCGTCAAAATCGCCAAGGCCGCACTCGGCGAGGCGTGAAGGACCGCATCTCGGACAAACAATTAGTTTAGTATATAAACAAAATTTATTTTGCAACTTTTCCAAAACCCCTTGATTCTCGGCGCACAATATGTTATACTCGTTCTGTCATAGGGTGTACCTATCACAATTCATCAGGAGGAATTCAAAATGAAGAAGTCTCTCAGCATCGTTTTATGTCTCGCCCTGCTTCTCGGCACGCTGGCTCTCTTGGCCTCCTGCCAGAGCAAAACCTATGAGATCGCCGTCGTGACCGACGTCGGTCAGCTTATGGACAAGGGCTTCAACCAGGGCACCTACGAGGGCGCCAAGGCCTACGCCGAAGCAAACAAGATCAGCTACAAGTACTATCAGCCTGCCAACGGCAGCGACGCAACCGACAACGACCGCATCGCCGCGATGAAGCAGGCCATCAACAACGGCGCCAAGATCATCGTCGCCCCGGGCTTCCTGCAGGCGACCGCGATGGAATCCGTGGCCAAGGAGAACCCGGGCGTGAAGTTCGTCTTCGTGGACGGCTGGGCGCTGGGTCTTGACAACGTGACCGCCATCGTGTATAAGGAACAGGAATCCGGCTACCTCGCCGGCTACGCGGCCGTGATGGAAGGCTACACCAAGCTCGGCTTCACGGGCGGCGGCGGCGGCGGCAACCCGGCGGTCAACCGCTTCGGCTACGGCTTCATTCAGGGCGCGGACGCGGCCGCCAAGGCCAAGGGCGTGAAGGTTGACATGAAGTACAGCTTCAAGTACGGCGAAACCTTCTCCGCCTCGAACGAGCTCCAGACGCAGATCGCGGGCTGGTACGCTGCCGGCACGGAAGTGGTCTTCGCCTGCGGCGGCTCCATGTTCCAGTCCGTCAAGTCGGCGGCCGGCGAATATGCCGACGCCAAGATCATCGGCGTGGACGTCGACCAGTCCGGCGAGTCCGAGAAAGTCATCACCTCCGCGGTGAAGGGCCTGTCCGCCTCCGTCGAGCGCGTGCTCGGTCAGTTCTATGACGGCAAGTGGGATACGGAGCTGGCGAACGTGGCGCAGAATCTCGGCGCGGCGGAGAACTCCACCGGTCTGCCGACCGACACCTGGCGTCTGACGAACTTCACGGTCGATCAGTACACCGAGCTCTTCAACAAGATCCAGAGCGGCGAGATCGTTCCCGTGGCCGAGGTGCCCGCGGACGTCACGGCCGGCTGGTCCAGCGTGACGGTTACGCTCGAGAAGTAATTCTGCATCTGCAAGGGGGATGGGAGGACGCCATCCCCCTTTTTCCTCTGTATTCAATGAAAATGGAGAATGAGAGAAGTCATATGAACACGCAAGTCCCGCGCGGCGCGGCCGACGGCGTCCCCTACGCCGTCGAAATGCGGAACATCACCAAGGTGTTTCCCGGCATCGTCGCCAACGACAACATCACGCTCCAGCTCCGCCGCGGAGAGATCCACGCGCTGCTTGGAGAGAACGGCGCCGGCAAGTCCACGCTGATGTCGGTGCTCTTCGGGCTTTATCAGCCGGAGAGCGGCGAGATCTACAAGGACGGGCAGCGCGTCACGATCAACAACCCGAACGATGCCAACGCCCTCGGCATCGGCATGGTGCATCAGCACTTCAAGCTCGTGGACGTCTTCACGGTGCTGGACAACATCATCCTCGGCGTCGAGCCGAGCACGATGGGCTTTCTGCGCAAAAAGGCCGCGCGCGAGAAGGTGATGAAGCTCTCGGAAAGCTACGGCCTCAACGTCAATCCGGACGCGCTGGTCGAGGACATCACCGTCGGCATGCAGCAGCGCACGGAGATCCTGAAGATGCTCTACCGCGACAACGAGATCCTCATCTTCGACGAACCGACCGCCGCGCTGACGCCGCAGGAGATCACGGAGCTGATGCAGATCATCAAGGGGCTGGCCGCCGAGGGCAAGTCCATCCTCTTCATCTCGCACAAGCTCAACGAGATCATGGAGATCGCCGACCGCTGCACCGTGCTCCGCAAGGGCAAATATATCGGCACCGTGAACATCGCCGAAACCACAAAGGAAGAGCTCTCCAACATGATGGTCGGGCGCGACGTCAAGTTCTCCATCGACAAGGAGGAGAGCCGTCCGTCAAGGACGGTGCTGGAGGTACAGCATCTCTCCGTGAAGAGTCGTCTGCACAAAAAGAACGCCGTCAGCGACGTCTCGCTCACGGTGCGCGCGGGCGAGATCGTCTGCATCGCCGGCATCGACGGCAACGGCCAGAGCGAATTCGTCAGCGCGGTCACGGGGCTGGAGAAGCCGGAGAGCGGCAGCCGCATCCTGCTCGAGGGCGACGACGTCACGAAAAAGACGATCCGCTACCGGAACACCCACGGCCTCAGCCACATCCCGGAGGACCGGCACAAGCACGGGCTGGTGCTCGACTATTCGCTGGAGCAGAACATCGTGCTGCAGCGGTATTTTGAAGAGGAATTCCAGCACGGCGGCTTCATCCGCTTCGACCGGGTGCGCGATTACGCCGAGACGCTGATCACAAAATTCGACGTGCGCTCCGGACAGGGTCCGGTCACCATTGCGCGCAGCATGTCCGGCGGCAACCAGCAGAAGGCGATCATCGCACGCGAGCTGGACCGGCCGCACAGCCTCCTGATCGCCGTGCAGCCGACGCGGGGACTGGACGTCGGCGCCATCGAATTCATCCACCGCGAGATCGTCGCCTCGCGCGACGCGGGCGCGGCGGTGCTGCTCGTCTCGCTGGAGCTGGACGAGGTGATGAACCTCTCCGACCGCATCCTCGTCATGTATGAGGGTGAGATCACCGGCGAGCTCGATCCGAAAACGACCACCGTGCAGGAGCTCGGCCTCTATATGGCGGGCGCCAAACGGCAGAATCCGCAGAAGGGAGGCGGCGCGGCATGAACGCATCCTCTGAGAAAAAAAGCTTCTGGCAGCACGAGGGCGTGCGCTCGATCCTCGCCTCGCTGATCTGCATCCTCGGCGGTCTGCTCGTCGGCTTCCTCGTGCTCCTTCTGCTCGCGCTCTTCGCCGAGGACATCTCCCTCGGCGAGGCCTTCTCCGGTATCGTCATCGTGCTGGGCGGCCCCTTCTCCGGCGGCAGCATGCAGGACGTGCTCTTCCAGATGGGCAATATGCTCTTCCAGTCCACGCCGCTGATCCTGACCGGCCTCTCGGTCGCTCTGGCCTTCAAGACGGGCCTTTTTAACATCGGCGCGCCGGGGCAGTATCTGATGGGCGCGATGGGCGCGCTGCTCGTGGCGCTCGGCATCCCGACGACCGTCGTGCCGCCGGCCGTCGTCTGGCTGCTCGCCCTGCTCGCCGGCACGCTGCTCGGCGTGCTCTGGGGCGCGATCCCCGGCTTCTTCAAGGCGCGCTTCAACGTCAACGAGGTCATCGTCTGCATCATGACGAACTGGATCGCGGCCAACGTCGTCTCCTGGGTCTTCAAGGCGACCGGCGACCGCTTCATCAACGTGGCGGAGACGAAGGTCAACTTCATCCGCAAAACCGCCTCCAACGGCGTCGCCACGGCGACGCTGGGACTCGACCGGCTGCTCGGCGGCTCCTACATGGACGTCAGCCTCTTCGCGGCGATCCTCATCGCGGTCGTGCTCTACGTCGTGATGAACAAGACGACCTTCGGCTATGAGCTGAAGGCCTGCGGCTTCAACAAGAACGCCTCGAAATACGCCGGTATGAACGAACAGCGCAACATCATCCTTTCCATGGCCATCGCCGGCGGGCTCGCCGCCTGCGGCGCGGCCTTCTGGTGCCTCAACGGGGCGCAGGATTTCAAATGGGACACCTACCTTTCCCTGCCCGCCGACGGCTTCAACGGGATCCCGGTCGCGCTGCTCGCCAGCAACCACCCGATCGGCGTGATCTTCTCTTCCCTCTTCCTCAAGCACATCACGGTCGGCGGCTCCAACCTCGCCGCGCAGACCTCGTTCAACGAATACGTGTCGCCGCTCATCATCGCCGTCATCATCTACTTCTCCAGCTTCTCGAAGCTGCTGAAGGAGGTTCTGACGCGCCGCATGGGCAAGGGCGCCGCAAAGAAGGCGAAGGAGGACAAACGATGATCTTTCTCATTCAAAAAACGCTGATCTTTACCATTCCCCTTCTGATCGTGGCGCTGGCCGGCATGTACGCCGAGCGAAGCGGCATCATCAACATCGCGCTGGACGGCATCATGATCTTCGGCGCCTTTGTGGGCGCGCTCGCCGCGCTGCTTCTGCGCCGCACGCCCTTCTTCGTCGATCACAACCAGCTGACCTTTCTCCTCGCCATGCTGATCTCGGCGGCGGCCGGCGCGCTCTTCTCGCTGCTGCTCTCCTTCTCCGCCATCCGCCTCAAGGCCGATCAAACGATCGGCGGCACGGCGCTGAACATGCTCGCCCCGGCCATCGCGCTGTTCATCATCAAGGTCTTCTTCACGAAGGACATGTTGGAGATGGAGCGCGCCGCGGATTCGGGCGGCACGATGAAGGACTTCGGCTTCGTGATCCTGAACGACGATCTCGGCCCCGTCGGCCGCGTCTTCTTCGACAAGGCGTATATCTCCACCTTCCTTGCCGCCGCGCTGTTCGTGCTGCTCTCCGTCCTGATCTACAAGACGAAGACGGGGCTGCGCCTGCGCGCCTGCGGCGAACACCCGCAGGCCGCGGCCAGCGTGGGCATCGACGTGGAAAAGATGCGCTATCTCGGCACGACGGTCTCGGGCGCGCTGGCGGGTCTCGGCGGATACGTGTATATCGCCACCGTGGCCAACGGCACCGCCTCCGGCGCCGTCGCCGGCATGGGCTTCCTCGCGCTCGCCATCATGATCTTCGGCAACTGGAAGCCGCTCGGCATCGCGCTCGGCGCGCTGCTCTTCGGCTTCCTCAAATGCCTCGGCGTGATCTACGCGCAGATCAGCATCCCGATCCGCGGCCAGGACGTGTATTTTCTGCGGGATCTCAATCTGCCGATGTACTTCTACAATCTGATCCCCTACGTGGCGGTGCTCGTCGTGCTCGCCTTCACCTCCAAGCGCTCGCGGGCGCCGAAGGCCGAGGGCATCCCCTACGACAAGGGCGCGCGCTGAATTTCCAAACAAAAAACTGCGGAGCCGGGCTCCGCAGTTTTTCTTTTGTTCAATCGAGCGTGAAGGTCATCCGCACCGGATTGTGATCCGAGAAGGCGAAACCCGTGTCGAGCACTGCGGCCTCCGTGACGGTCACGTTGGCGCTGACAAGGAAGCCGTCTACCGTCAGAACGTACTGCCCCGCGTGATAAGGGCCGTCCGCGTTGCGGCAGCTGGGGACGGGCTTCTCCTCGTCGAGCGGCGCGACGAGCGAAACGTGGTAGCCGTCGAAGGTACCCTCCGGGATCGGCTGCGCCCAGGTGTACTCAATGTCCGAGGCGCCGAAATAAACGGAGGAGTCGCCGAGAATGTCCTTGTTGAAATCGCCGCCGGCGACGCACCAGTTCCCCGCCTGGTACTCGGTCTCCATATCCGCAAGCAGCTGCCGCAGCTGCACCGTGGCGATCGTGCCGGCGGAGGTGTAGGCGGAGAGATGCAGATTGTAGAGGACCAGCTCGCCGCCGGGCACCTCGACGCGGTTCTTGCTGTAGCAGCGGTCGAGATCCAGCAGCTTGGTGAGGCCCTCCTCGATCGGCAGCGCCACGCGCCGGGCAAAGGTGACCGGACAGCGGGAATAGGTGACGAGGCCCGAGCGGGAGGCGCCGTGCGGCTGCAGGATCGGGTAAAAGAGGAAGGGTGAATCATAATTCTGGGCGAAGGTGACGGCGCGGCCTTGTTCCAGCGGCGCGAGATACGTCCGCTCGTCGAAGTGGTAGCTGCGCGTGGAATCGATGTCCACCTCCTGCACGAGGTAGAAATCGGCGTCCTGCTCCTCAAGGAAGGCGGCGATGCGGCGCAGATTGGCGTCGAGCCGATCCTTAGACCAGGCCCATGACTGCGTACCGCCGTCCATGAAAAAGCCGTAGTCGGCTTCGTAGGCGCCGAATCCGATGTTATAGGAAACGACGGAATACGGTGCCTCCGCCGCGCCCGGCTCGGCTTCGCCGGCGGCAGTCAGGATCTGATCGCCGATGCGGTGATAGTCCAGGAAAACATAGGCCACGTAGCCGGCAGCAATCACGACGAATCCCGTCAGAACGATCCCGAGGATCCCGAGTATTTTAAGAAATTTCTTCATCATGCCGTTCTTTTTGCGGAATAGAATCATGCAGGATGTCTCAGACTTTATGAAAGATCAGTTCCACCGGCGGCGCGTCGAAAATCATCGGCCGCGCGATGATCTTGCCGGCGAGGTATTCCATCTGCCCGTAGTCCAGCACCTCATACCTTGACGGATCGGCGTCGGCAATCTTCAGCCGGTCTCCCGACTCCCGGTTGGCGTGCAGGAGATGGATGCGGATCGTGCGCCCGTTTGCCGTCAGCCGGTCGCCGGAGAAGGACAGCGTGAAGATCCCCTGCTCGTCCTTCCATTCGCCGCGCAGCTCGCCGAGCCGCTCGTCGACGATCGTATAATCGCCGAAGCGGGAATGCTCCGTTTTCTCCAACGTCTCGCGGTCCTCGCCGGTGATCGGAAAATCCTTCACCGTCTCGAGCTTTCCGTCGCGGTAGAAGAGGCGCGTCAGTGTGGCGTAATCCTTCTCAGAGTCTGCATAGCGAAGCCCGCAGGCCTTGAGCACGAGCAGGGTGCCGCCGTCCTCGGGCACCTCGGAAAAGGTCGTCTCCAGCACCGGCGCGTTGCGCCAGAGCACCGTGATATGCGGCGCGTCGATCTCGATGCGCGTTCCGATGACGCCTCGCTCCTCCCAGGCGCCGTTCAGCACGTTCTTCTTTTTGCGTGAAAACAGCATTTTTCTGCCTCCTCGGGTATTTTCTTTTCTGTATTGTATAATACTATCCGCGAAAAATCAAGCCGTTTTCAGAAAATCCCCGCGTCCGCGCCGCTTTTTCCATTTCCGGCCGCGTCATGACGCGCTCTTGACGATTTCGCCGCGATGTGATACAATGTTAGCGGAAAATCATCACGGAAAGAAGTCATCATACGAAAATGGACGAATCGACCGCGGCTGCCCGCACGAACGCGTACAGCATCGACGTTTTGAATCTGGCGATATCGCTGGGCTACTGTCTCTCGATGAGCGGCGCGGAAATCTACCGGGTAGAGGAGACGGCCAACCGCCTGCTCTCCGCCTACGGCGTACCGGGCGACGCCTTCGCGATCCCCAGCTGCCTGATCGTCACAGTGCATCCGGACGACGGGCCGCCGCACACGCGCATGCGCCGCATCCTCTCGCCCGCGCGCGACATCGACGCCATCGAGCGCTTCAGCGCGCTCAGCCGCAGAATCTGCGCGGAAACGCCGCCGCTCGACGAGGCGCGGCAGATGGTGCGCACGCTGCGCCGTTCGCTGCGGCACTACGCGCTCCCCGTGCTCTACGGCGGCTACTATCTCTCCGCCGCGGCCTTCGCGCTCTTCTTCGGCGGCACGCTCCTCGACGCGCTGCTGGCCGGGCTCTGCGGCGTGCTCTGCGGCGCGCTGCTCCGTTTTCTTTCGCGTCTGGCAGTCAACGATTTCTTCAAGAACATCGTCGCCGCCTTCTCCATCGGCGTCGTCAGCCAGACGCTGACGCACCTCGGCGTCATCCGCTACGCGGACGCCACCGCCATCGGCGCGCTGATGCTGCTCGTGCCCGGGTTGAGCTTCACCGACAGCATGCGCGATATCATCCACGGTGACACCCTCTCCGGCCTCAACCGTCTGGCGCAGTCGGTTCTGACCGCCGTCTCGCTCCTGCTCGGCACCGGCGCGGCGCTGTATCTCTCGCGCCTTCTCTACCACAGCGCCTCGGTCGGCAGCGTCAGCGCCGGCATCGGCTTCCACGTCTCCTCGCCGTGGTGGTTCCAGTGTCTCGCCGCCGCCGTCGCCTGTCTCGGCTACAGCATCATCTTCAACACGCATTCGCTCGGCGTGCTCATCTGCATCGCCGGCGGCGGGCTGAGCTGGGGTGTTTATCTGCTCTCCGTCCGCCTGGGCGCGCACGTACTGTTCGGGTATTTTCTGGCCGCCGCCGCCATCTCCCTCTACGCGGAGATCATGGCGCGCGTGCGCAAATACCCGTCCTCGTCGTATCTGATTATCGCGCTTTTGCCGATGGTGCCCGGCGCCGGCGTCTATTACACCGTGGAATATCTGCTCAGCGGACAGAGCGAGGCGTCCGTCTCGCAGCTGCTTCTGACCGGCGGCATGGCCGGGATGCTGGCGGTCGGCGTGCTGATGGTCACGACGCTCTTCCGCATGGGAACGAGCGCACGCGCGCTCTCCCGCCGCACTTCCATCAAGCAAACCCCTGACAGGAGGAACACGCAATGATCAACAACAGAAAGGCCGCCATCGTCGGCTGCGGCTTCGTCGGCGCCGCCAGCGCCTTCAGCCTCATGCAGTCCGGACTCTTTTCGGAGATGGTGCTGCTCGACGCGAATCGGGAGAAGGCCGAGGGCGAGGCGCTCGACATCAGCCACGGCCTTCCCTTCGCCAAGCCGATGAAAATCTACGCCGGCGACTACGACGACGTCGCCGACGCCGCCGTCATCATCGTCACGGCGGGCACCGCCCAGAAGCCCGGCGAGACGCGGCTCGATCTCGTGCGGCGCAACGTCGCCATCTTTCAGTCCATCATGCCGCGTCTCGCCGAACGGAAGCCGGAGGGGATCCTGCTCATCGTCTCCAATCCGGTGGATGTCCTCACCTACGCCGCCGTGAAGCTCACCGGCCTGCCGTCTCACCGCGTATTCGGCTCCGGCACGGTGCTCGACACGGCGCGCCTCAAGTATTTTCTCGGCGAGCACCTGGGCGTGGACAACCGCCGCGTGCACGCCTTCGTCATCGGCGAGCACGGCGACAGCGAGATGGTCGCCTGGTCGAGCGCGAACGTCTCCGGCGTGCCGCTCAACGATTTCTGCGAGCTGCGCGGGCATTTCCATCACGAGGAGGCCATGCGCCGCATCGCCGAGGACGTCAAGCGCAGCGCCTATGAGATCATTGAGAAGAAGAAGGCGACCTATTTCGGCGTCGCCATGGCGGTGCGCCGCATCTGCGAGGCGATCGTCGGCGACGAGAAGACGATTCTGCCGGTTTCGTTTCTGCAGGGCGGGCAGTACGGCATCACGGACGTGGCGCTCAGCGTGCCGGCCATCGTCGGCAAGGACGGCATCGAGACGCCGGTGCCGATCGCGCTCAGCGAGGAGGAGATCCGCGAGCTGCAGCGCAGCGGTGAGACGCTGCGCTGCGTGCTGCGCGACGTCTTCGGCTGAGAGACAAAAAATGAAGGATCCCGGGCTTCTCCCGGGATCCTTTTTTACTGTTTTTCCTCGCGGTACTGCCGCGGCGAGACGCCGATCTCCCGCTTGAACAAGCGGGAAAAATAGTTCACGTCGCCGTATCCTACCTGCGCCGCGATCTCCGTGATGCTCATCCTCGTGTTGCGCAGCAAGGACGCGGCCTTCTGCACGCGCGCGGAATTCAGATAGGAAACAAAGGAGAGGCCGACGCGCTCCTTGAAAAGATGGCAGAAATAATACTCGCTCAGATGCGCAAGCGCGGCCGCATCCCGCGTCGTCAGCGGCAGCGCGCAGTTTTGGTTGATCGTGTCGATCACGGTGTTGAACCGCGCCAGGCGCGCGCTGCGCGCCGCGTAGATCCGCTCGTCCACCGTCTCAAGGCGGTACTTCCCGATCAGATAGCCCGTCAGCTCGTAGACACGGCCGAGCGTCACGTATTTGTAGCCCTCCGCCCGGCCCCAGTAGGCGCGGTAGATCCCGTCGAACATCCCGGCGATCGCCGCGTCGCCGCGGATGCAGTGCGGGAACAGGTACCGCTCGCCGCCTCCGATCCAGCTGAAAAAATCCGGCGGCAGCTGGATGCAGTAATAATTCACGCCGCGGTCGCGGAAGTCGCCCCGGTGCAGCTCGCCGCTGTTGGCGATGACAAGATCGCCGTCGCGGGTCTCGATCTCCTCCCCGCCGCTGTAGATCGAGGCGCCGCCCTTCATGAAGAAAAGCAGCTCCGCATGATCGTGCCAGTGCATGAGAAAGTCGGCGCGGTTGCGGTAGCGGCGCAGGCGCAGCGGGAAATTGTCGGCCTCCACCGGCACTTTCTGGTATTTGATTCCGTCGATCGGCGGACGGTTCATACAGCTTCCCTCCTTATGCGCAAACAGCAATATTGTGCTGATTCTTCGCAATGACGGCCTTGTTCTTCCTTCCCAATGATTATATAATATAATCAACAAAAAATCAAGATACGAGGTATATTTTATGACCAATCGTCCCATTACCGCCATCATCGTCGGCGCCGGGCACCGCGCCTTCGTCTACGCAAATCTAGCGCTGACGCATCCCGATATGCTCAAGATCGTCGGCGTGGCCGACCCGAACCCCGTGCGCCGGCAGCTGGCGCGCGAAAAATACGGTTTCGGCGAGGACATGTGCTTTGAAACCGCCGAAGCGCTGGCCGCGCGCGGCCGCCTGGCCGATGCGATCATCAACGGCACGATGGACGAGCAGCACGTGGACACCGCCGTCCCGCTGCTCGAGGCGGGCTACGACATGCTGCTGGAGAAGCCCTTCGCCGTAAACGAAGAGGAGGCGCTGCGTCTGCGCGACTGCGTGCGCAGAAACGGAAACAAAGTGATGATCTGCCACGTGCTGCGGTATACGCCGTTCTACTACGCCATCAAGGAGCGCATCGCCCGCGGCGAGATCGGCAAAATCATCAACATCCAGACGACGGAGCACGTCAGCTACCACCATCTCTCCACTTCCTACGTGCGCGGCAAATGGGCCAATTCGCAGAGGTGCCACACGTCGATGCTGCTCGCCAAATGCTGCCACGACATCGATCTGATGATGTGGTTTCTGAGCGAGACGAAGCCGACGAAAATCGCCTCCTTCGGCGGAAAATATCAGTTCAAACCGGAGAACGCCCCGGCGGGCGCGGGCACGATCTGCATGAAGGACTGCCCGCACGTGGACACCTGCGTCTACTCGTCCAAACGGCTCTACATCGACCACCCGAATCGCTGGGCGTTCTACGTCTGGGACGCGCTCGAGCACATCAAAAATCCGACGATCGAGGACAAGATCGCACTGATGAAGACGGACAACCCCTACGCCCGCTGCATCTACAAATGCGATAACGACGTCGTCGATCACCAGTCCGTGCTCGTCGAGTTCGCCTCCGGCGCGACCGGCACGCACAACATGGTCGGCGGCTCCGCCCAATCCATGCGGCACATCCACATCGTCGGCACGAAGGGCGAGATCGTCGGCAGCTTCGAGGAAGCGAAGTTCACCGTGAAGACGATCGATCCCTCTCCCGACGCCGTAAACGGCGAATGCCGCGTGGAGGAGGTCGATCTGAAGGTGACGGGCGACATGGTGGGCGCCTTCGGCGGCCACGGCGGCGGCGACGAGCGGCTGGCGGCGGATTTCGTGCGGTATATCCGCGGCGAGGCGCCGAGCCTTGCCTGCACCTCGATCTTCGACTCCCTGCTCGGTCACATATGCGTCTATCGCGCGGACGCCTCCCGCGAAGCGGGCGGCGCACCGCAGACGATTCCGGAAATATAAGAGAAAAATGAAAAGGAGCATGACAATGAAAGCCAAACGACCCGCCGCGCTTCTGCTCGCCCTTCTGTTGCTGCCGCTTACCGGATGTGCGTCCGGCAGGACCGATCCCAAGGATACGACCGCCGGCACGACCCCCGCCGGCACGGATCCCGCGGAAACGACCGCCCCTGCGGAGCAGATCGATCCCGCCGATGTCGACGATCTGCCGGAGCTCAACTATGACGGCGCCGATTTCGGCATGTACACGCGGCAGCAAAATTTCTTCCACGGTGAATTCACGATGGAGGATGCGACCGGCGACCAGCTCAACGACGCGCTCTTTGACCGCCAGCGCGCGATGGAGGAGCGGTTGAACATCGTCCTCAAGGAGACGCTCGGCGCCGACACCAACGCCGCGCGCAGCGCCATGGCGGCGGGCGACGACACCTACAAGCTCGTCACCGCCCGCTGCGTCTTCACCGTACAGTACGCGGCCGCCGGCCTCGGCTATCTCTGGAGCGACGTCGATCACATCAATCTCACGAAAAACTACTGGTACGACACGATTAACAAGGATCTGACGCTGAACGGCAAAACCTTCACCGGCGCCGGCGCCTACAATCTGACCTCGTTTGATTTCACGCACGTGATGCTTTTCAACAAGCAGCTCTTTGAGGATCTCTCCCTTGCAAGTCCCTATGAGCTGGTGCGGGAGAGCGCGTGGACCTGGGATAAATTCTCCGAGTTTGGTCTCAGCTTCTCAAGCGACGTGAACAACGACGGCAAAATGGACATGGAGGACACCTACGGCTTTGTCTCCGCGACAAAGCAGATCCCGCCGTGCTTCCTCGAGAGCGCAGGCGTGCTGCTCCTCTCAAAGGATCCGGCGACCGACACGCCCGTCTACAATCTTGATACCAACGCCGAATTCCTTGACACCTTCACAAAAATCTTTGAGCTGTTCTGGGATACGGACATCTGGTACCACGAAACGGACGGCAACAACGTGCCGGAATCCTCGAAGACCCTCTTTTCGCAGAATCAGGCGCTGCTGATGGACTGCACCTTCTACTACGTGCAGGGACTGCGCGAGATGGACGCGGACTTCGGCGTCCTTCCCTATCCGAAGCGCACCGCCGAGCAGAAGGAGTATCTCTCCCGCATCGAGGGCTGCGAGCTGCCGCTGATCCCGGCCTGCCTCCCGCAGGAGGAGGCCGACATGGCCGGCGCCTTCCTCGAGGCGATCGCCAGCTACTCCTACAAGCACACGATCCCGGTGTACTATGAGGTCTATCTGAAGACGAAACTCTCCCGCGACAGCGAATCCGCCGAAATGTTCGACATCGCCTTTGCCAACCGCATCTTCGATCTCGGCGATACGGTCTGGTGCGACAACATCCGCGACGGCTTCATAAAATCGCTTTTCGGCGGCAACAACCGCAACATGACCTCCACGCTGAAAAAATCTGCCAACGCCGTTCAGAAAGCCATCGACAACATCGTCAAGGGCTTTGAATAAAATCCGAAATAACGAGAAAAGGAGAATCCCCATGAAAAAACGCATTCTTTCCGTTTTGCTGCTCGGCGCCATGCTTTTGCCGCTGGCCTCGTGCGCCAAGGGCGGCACCGACACGCCGGACACGACCGCGGCGCCCCCCGCCGTCACCGCAGCCGACACCACCGCCGCGCCGGAGGAAACGACGACGATCGATCCGAGCGACCGCTCGCAGGTGAAGGACAATCTGCCCGCCGAGCTGCGCTTTAACGGCGAAACGATCCGCATCCTCTACCGCGGCGCGGATGAAAATGCCGGTATCTTCACGCTCGACGTCGGCGGCACCAACAACGCGGGCGACTACGTGACCGACGCGGTCTATGAGCGCAACCGTTCCGTCGAGGATCGCCTCGGCATCACCTTTGTCTACACGCCGATGAACGCCGGCGGCCTCTCCACGACCGCCACCTTCGTGCAGCAGCTCGTGATGGCCGGCAGCAGCGAATACGACTACATCAACACGACCGGCAACACGAACGTCATCTACAACCTCAACGCGTATCTGCGCGACCTGTCCGACGCGCCGTACATCGACTACGAGCAGCCGTGGTGGTGGAATGACGCCATCGCGCAGCTGTCGCTCGACGGCAAAACGTTCAACTACATCATCGGCGACATCCTTGCCTACAGCTACCGTCAGACCGCCGTCACCTTCTGCAACAAGCAGATCTACGAGGACATCTGGGGCGATCCGGATGAAATGTACAAGACCGTCATGGACGGCAAGTGGACGATCGACACGATGACCGAAATGTGCGAGGCGGCCTATGACGATCTGAACGGCAACGGCGTCGAGGACGCCGGCGACCGCTTCGGCACCGTCAGCGGCAGCGCCTATGCGACGCGCTTCTTTATCGGCTTTGACATCGATATGTACCACCGCGACGAAAACGGCGGTCTGGTGATCGAGTTCGACGCGGAGACCGCCGCGCTCGCCACCGAAAAGATGTACAAATTGTTCAACGAGACGGCCGGCATTGCCAAGCACACCACGGGACAGGACAACGCCGCCGAGGTGTTCACCAACGGCGAAATGCTCTTCTATCCCGGCATCTTCAGCTACGCGATGATGGAAAACTTCCGTAATATGGAGCAGCCCTACGGCCTGATCCCATTCCCGAAGCTGCAGGAGGAACAGACAAGCTACACGGCCAGTCTGGAAAACGCCTCGTCGAACATCAGTATCATGAAATCCATCAGCGATGAAAGAATGAACGTGATCGGCGCGGCGCTGGAGGCGCTCTGCGCCGAGAGTTACCGCTCCGTCACGCCGAAATTCCTTGAGACCGCCATGAAGGTGAAGTACTCGCCCGACCAGATGTCCGGCAAGGTCATCGATCTGGTCGTCGCCGGCATGACGAAGAACACGCTCAACGAATACGGCACGTACACCGCCGATATCTTCAAAAACTGCCTGACATCGCCCGCCTTCGGCACTGGCAACTTCGCCTCCGTCTACGCCAAGACGAAGAGCGTGGCGCAGAAGACGTGGGACAAGGCCATCGCCAAGGCGCTGGCTGGCTGATCGTTAATACAGAAAGGATTCCGTATGCGCATCGCCAGAAGCTGGAAACGCGCGTTCCTCATCATGATGAGTATGCTTTGTATCGCCGGGTGCGCCCCGGCCTCGCCGGCGCCGGAACCGGCTGCCGACACCGAATCCGCCGCCGTCACCGAATCCGCCGCTACGGCAACGACGGCGGAGAGCGCTGAGCCGGCGGCGCCGGCGCTGCCGGACGTCGTCGAGATCCCGCCGCTGCCCGCGTGCTGGGAGGCCTCGGAGCTCTTCACCGCGACCGTCAACGGCGAGGCTGCGCCGGTCTATCGCTGCCATGCGGAGTACGACGTCTGCGCCTTCTCCTTCCGGGGAGAGGTCACGCTGGAAATCGACGCCGGACAGACGGTCAAGTCCGTCTCCGTCAGCCCGCTCGCCAAGGAGATCCCCGCCGAGAAATCCGGCCGTACCGTCACGATCACGCTGACGGAGCCGCAGTATCTGATCGTAAAGATCAACGCCCTGCGCGAGCTGGTGATCGCGGCCGATCCGGCCGAGACCGACGCGCCGCCGTCCGAGGGCGCGGGCGTCTGGAACGTCGCCGCTCTGGGCGCCGATCCGCGGGGCGCCGCCTCGGCCACCGCCGTGATCCAGTCCGCCGTGGACGAGGCGTCCGCGGCGGGCGGCGGCGTGGTCTATGTGCCCGCGGGCGTCTATTCGATCGGCAACGTGGAGCTGAAGAGCGACGTGCATCTCTATCTCGCGCCGGGCGCCGTTCTGCGCGCCGACTGCGCGGACGAGTTCCTCCGACGCAGCCCCTATACCATCGGCGACGTGACGTATTCCGTCACGTACATGGTGACGACGCAGCCGAACAGCAAAAACGTCCGCGTAAGCGGCCGCGGCGCGCTCGACTGCCGAGGCACCCACTACCGTGAAGCGAAATCGTGGGTGGTGTTCGCCTTTGTGCCCAATCACACCGACGGTCTCGTGCTCGACGGCGTGACGATCCGCGACACCGGCCTCTGGGGCACGGTGATCGCCTACTGCCGCGACGTGACGATCACAAACACCAAGCATCTGAATAAGCCCTCAACGCTGGGGCAGAACGATGCCATCGACATCGTCGGCTCGCAGAACGTGACCGTGCGCCGCACGATCGCCTTCTCCCGCGACGATCCGTATTCGATCAAGACCTACGTCACGCACAATCTGTTCGAGGGCGTCGGCCGCGCTGCAGAACACATTCTCTTTGAGGACTGCTTCTGCTGGACGCGCTGCGCCGCCTTCAAGTTCGGCTGGGGCGTCGAGATGGGCATGCGGGACATCACCTTCCGCAACTGCTTCGTGTACGCCTGCAATCTCGGCCTGGCCGTGACGCACTACGGCGGCAGCGCCGCGATCTCCGACGTGACCTACGAGAACATCGACATCGAGAATTTCCTGCTCGACGGCAGCGTCTGGCTGCTCGCCTCCGTCGGCACGAGCAAGCCGGGCGGCAACCGAAAAGACTGGGGCTCGATCAAAAATCTGACCGTAAAGAACGTGAACGTCCGCGCCGCCTGGAAGGGTCAGTGCCTGCTCGGCGGTCACGACAAGAGCCATCTGCTCGACGGCGTCGCGATCTCCGGCATCACGATCCGCGGCCGCGCCTGCTCGACGCTTGCGGAAATGGGCGTCACGAAAAACGAATTCGCCCGCAACGTCACCCTCGACGGCGTCCCCGTCGACTGATTCTCTCTGGCTCAGGGCCGCCGCAGTTTTGCGGCGGCCTTTTTGTCCGTCATTTTCTGCAGCACTCGTCAAAATCTGCATGGACAATCCGACAGGTGCGTAGTACAATGAAGGAAACATTATACAGCCATGCGATCCGCATCCGGGGAATCGCGAGGAAAGGAGCCGTATGCGAAAGGGATTATTCCGGCGCGCGGCCGCTGCGCTCTGTCTTCTGGCGGCTGCCGTTCTGCCGCTGGGCGCCTGCGCAGCCCGGCCGGATCCGCACGGCGGGATGCTGCCCGTCCTGCTCGCGCCGGCCGAGGGCATGCGCATTCTGTCGGACAATCCGCTGTGGATCCCGGCCGGTGAAGACGCCGTCTTTCGCGTGGAGCTGGCGGACGGCTGGACGTGCATCACGCTGCCCGTCGGCGCCGCGTTCGACCCGGACATGGGCTTGCTGACCCTTGCGGACGTGCGTTTTCCCGCGACGATTCGCGTGGGTACCTGGGAGAATCCTGCCGCCTGCAAATTCGCGCTGGACACGCCCGGCGGCGTACAGATGCACGCCAGCGTACCACAGGGCTTTCTCTACGAGGGAACGCCAATTACCGTGGAAGCTGTGCCGTTCTCCGATCGGCTGTTTCTCGGCTGGAGCCTCAAAAGATCGCTCGCCGACGGCGGCGCGCTCTGCTCCGAGGATCGCACGTACTCCTTTGTGCTCACGCAGAGCACCGTACTCGTCGCCAATTTCGCCGAGATTCCGCCGCGCTCGCCGGGGCGCTGGACTGCCCGATCGTCTCCGACATTCGGGAATGCCTGATGGACGAGGGCTATTTTTACGACACGAACTACCACCTGAACGACGTCGGCGTGACGATCTGCACCGCCCGCCTGGCGGCGGATCTGCTGCGTGCGCGCGGCGACCTATCCCCCGCGCCGATCCCCGATCTATCGCCGCCGGCGCGGCCGGCGTATTTTCTTGATCTCGCCGAATGCGACACGAGCGGCTTCTTCCTCTTTGAGGAGACGGACAGCGGCTGCACGCTCGTCGGTATCACAGAGGCGGGACGGGCCTGCCCGTCGCTGAAGATTCCACGCGGCTGGGAGGGATTGGCCGTCACGGTCGTGGCAGAGGGTGCCTTTGACGGCTGCGGCGCGCTGACAGAACTCATCTTCCCCGCCGACACGCGCGTGGCGCTGTGCGAGGACGGCGCCTTTGCCGGCGCGCCGCAGCTGGCCGTCGTGCGCATGCTCTGCGATCCGGATCAGGTGCCGGTCGGCGAATCGCTTCTGCGGGACGCCGCGCCGACGCTCTACTTCTATATCCCGCGCCGCCTCTACGGCGCGTACGCCGCCCATTATTTCTGGAGCCCGTACATCCGCCATATGATCGTCTACGACTCGCAATGATTCAAAAAACACCGGGCCGCTGCCATGGGCAGCGGCCCGGTGTTTTTACAACCTTGTCACCATCTCGTCAAGCGGAATACGTTTGGTATGCCACGGATGCGGGGCGGACTGCGGCGACGGATAACCGAGCGCCAGCATCATCACCGGATGAAGCCGCGCGGGCAGCGCGAACGCCTCCGTGACGGCCGCGGCGTCAAAGCCGCGGATCCAGAGCGAGTGCACGCCGAGCGACTGCGCCGCAAACATCATCGACGAGGCCGCGATGCTCGCGTCCTGATCGCCGCCGCAGTAGTGGTCGCGCGGATTGTGCCAGGCGATCTCCTCGTCGTAAGCGACGAGCAGAACGAGCGGCGCGCCGCAGCGGGATCGCGTCAGCGTGTCGACGCGCGCGAGCGCCTCTGCGCTGCCGAGCACGAAGATCCGCTGCGGCTGATAATTGCAGGCCGTAGGCGCAAGGCGTCCGGCCTCCAGAATCTGTGCGAGCGCCGCCTCCTCCAGCGGACGGGGATCAAAAAAACGTTCCGAATAGCGTTCTCTTGCCAGTGTGAGAAAATCCATCGTCTCTCTCCTTTCGGTATATTAAGATCGTATCCCGGGAATCTCCCGCAGAACGCGCTCGAGCGTCTCCAGCTCCTCCTCCGTCGTGGACCAGCTGACGGCGAAGCGGACGACGGTGTGCGCCGCATCCGGCTTCTCCCACACACTGACGTCCACCTGCTCTCGCAGCTGCGCGAGCGCCGCGTCCGGCAGTACGACGAACTGCTGATTCGTCGGCGAATCGAGATAAAGCCGCAGGCCGCAGCGGGTAAGGATCGCGCGCAGCTTTTCCGTCATCTGCGCGGCATAGCGGCCGATGCGGAAATAGAGCCCGTCCGTGAACAGCGCGTCAAACTGGACACCGAGCAGCCGTCCCTTGGCGAGCAGCGCGCCGCGCCGCTTGACGGCGCCCAGAAAATGCGGCGGCATCGCCTCGCGGCGGAAGACGACCGCCTCGCCGCAGAGCGCGCCGACCTTCGTGCCGCCGATCGTAAAGGCGTCGCACAGCCGCGCAAGATCGGAAAGCGCGACGTCGCTCGCCGGACAGGCGAGCGCATAGCCGAGCCGCGCGCCGTCGAGGTAAAGGCGCACGCCATAGCGGCGGCAGACCGAGGCGATCTGTGTGAGCTCCGCAAGAGAATAGAGCGTGCCGTACTCCGTCGGATGCGAGAGGTAGAGCGCGCCGGGGCGCACCATGTGCTCGCAGTTCGGATCGGCATAGAAAGCCGCAAGCCAGGCGGAGAGCGCCTCAGAGACGATCTTACCCTCCCGCTGCGGCAGCGTCAGCACCTTGTGTCCGCTGTACTCGACGGCGCCGGCCTCGTGCACGGCGATATGCCCGCTTTCGGCGGCCAGAACGCCCTCTCCGTCGCCGAGAAGCGCGGCAAGCACGACGGCGTTCGCCTGCGTACCGCCGGTGAGAAATTCCACCCCCGCCTCCGGCGCCGAGGACGCGGCGCGGATCTTCTCCCGCGCGCGCTCCGAGTACGAATCGCTGCCGTAACCGGGCAGCGGCTCCAGATTCGTCTCCACGAGGCGGCGCAGCACCTCGGGATGCGCGCCGGCGAGATAATCGCTTGCAAAGGAAATCATACGACGTCTCCTCTTTCTTCATTGGGCTCTATTGTAGCGGATAGGGCGCGCCTTGTCAAGCGGCGGCGCGATTTTTCTCCCGCCGCCCTTGAAAAACCGCGGCGGATGTGGTATAATAAGATATCGTGCAGCCGATGCGTAAGTCCAGATCGTGGACTTGCGCATTATTTTTTTGCGCACGGGAGGAATACCATGGATGAAACAAAGCAGCCGTGTCTCGCCGGGGAACCGCTGGGGCAGCTGATGCGGCGCTACGCCGTGCCCTGTATCATTTCTCTGCTTGTCGGGGCGCTTTACAACATCGTCGATCAGATTTTCATCGCCAACACACCGGGCCTCGGCTCCTGGGGCAACGCGGCCAACACCGTCGTCTTCCCACTCACCGTCATCGTGCTGGCCGTGGCCGTGATGATCGGCGACGGAGGGTGCGCCTTCGTCAGCCTGCAGCTCGGCAAAGGGGAGAAGCACACGGCAGGACGCGCGGTCGGATGCGCTGTCACGATGAGCGTGCTGGCGGCTGCGCTGCTCACTGCGGTCTATCTGCTCTTCGGCGACACATGGCTCACGCTCTTCGGCGGCCGCGTCAACGCGGAGACCTTTTCTCTGGCGAAGGAATACTTCTTCTGGATCGCTCTCGGCATTCCGGCCTATCTCTTCGGCCAGGGCATGAATCCCATCATCCGCGCCGACGGCTCGCCGCGCTTCGCGATGGCGGCCACGCTCTCCGGCGCCGCGGTCAACGTCGTGCTCGACCCGCTCTTTCTCTTCGGCTTTCACTGGGGCATGACGGGCGCAGCCGTCGCCACAGTGCTCGGCCAGCTCGTCACCGCCGCGCTCTCGCTGTGGTATCTCTGCCATCTGCGCACGATCCGCCTTCGCCGGGATGATTACCGGCTGCGGAGCAGCGTCGCGTGCCGCGTGCTCGCCCTGGGACTGTGCAGCTTTCTCTCGCAGATTTCGCTTGTCGCCGCGATGGCGGCGGTCAACAACATGATCCGCCGCTGCGGCGCCGCCGATCCGGTCTTCAGCCAGGCGCAGTACGCGCAGATCCCGATGGCGGTCGTCGGCATCGTGATGAAGTTCTTCCAGATCGTCATCTCCGTTGTCATCGGCATGGCAGCGGGCTGCATTCCTCTTGTCGGCTTCCACATGGGCGCCGGGCTGCACGGGCGCGTGCGGCAGCTCTTTACGCGGCTCCTGATTGCGGAGGCCGCCGTCGGCGCCGCCGCGCTCATTCTGGCCGAGCTCTTCCCGCGGCAGCTGATCGGCATCTTCGGCGCGCAGAACGAAAGCGCCTACTATACCGAATTCGCCGTGCGCGCCTTCCGCATTTATCTTTCGATGGGGATCCTCGCCTGTGTGAACAAGGCGGCCTTCATCTTTCTGCAGGCGATGGGCCGCGCGGCAGCCTCGACGATGCTCTCGATGGTGCGGGAAGTCGTCTTCGGCGTCGGCTTTGCCCTGCTTTTGCCGCTGTGGCTCGGCCTTGACGGCGTGCTCTGGTCCATGCCGGTCTCCGATCTGCTCACAGCAATCCTGTCGGCAATCGTGATCGCGCGGACGTACCGGGCGCTGCGGCGGGCGGAAGCTGCAGAAGCGTCCGCATCTGCCGCAAAGCCTGCGTAAAAGAAACACGGTGCTTACGCACCGTTTTTCTTTATTCCACGGCCGAAGGCCACGTCTCCCGGCCGCCGCGCCACAGCGCGCCGAGCGCGCGCCGCGCCTCCTCCCATGCCTCCGGCCCGGCCGTCAGCAGCTCGTCGGTATAGAGGATCCGGCGGCTCCAAGCGGCGTACGGCCCGGCGGATGGCGCGCCGACACGCCGCATCAGCGCCTCGCGCAGAATGCGCAGCCGCTCGCTCTGATCGCCGCCGCGCTGCGCATCGAGCGCAGCCTCCGTCATGAACAGATCAAAGGCGGGCGGCGCCTCCTCCTCCGTCCACAGCGGCGCCACCTCCTCGGCCAGCGCACGCAGATCCTCCTCGCCGAGCGCCTCCCAGTGCGCGGCATCGGCAAAACGGTTCACGCTCGCAAGATGCTGCCGTACGGCAAAATGCTCCCGCGGCAGCGCCGCCACCTGCGACGAAAGCTCGGCGATCAGCGCGCGCCGCAGCGCCTGCCGCGCCGCCTCACCGCTGCCCTCGAGCGCAGCCGTCAGCCGGCATCTCATCCAGAACAGCTCGCCCTGCGGGGTGCGGGCGGGCGCGGTCGGCACGTCGCGCCGCAGACGGAAGAAATCGAAATTTCCGCAAAAATCGAAAATTCGGTAACCCGTCTTGTCCCGTCCTTCGAGCAGACCGGGGCACGGACGCGCGCCACGGCCGATCATCTGCCAGAATTTCGCCTTACTGACGACCCGCCGCAGAAACACGAGATTGAGTACCTGCGGCACATCGACGCCGGTATCGAGCTCATCAACGGAGATGGCCAGCGTTAGGGATGATTCGGGGGAGGAAAACTCGTCGATCGCCGCCTGCGCGTCCGTCCGGTCGGGATCGATCACTGCCGAGGCGTCGGAAAGCGCGGGAAAACGACGTGTGAGGATCTCCAGGATCCGACGCGCGTGCGCGCCGTTCTGCGCGAAGAGGATCGTCTTGCCGAGCCGCGCGCCGACGCGCAGCGCGTGCGCCAGAAAGAAATCCAGGGCCGCGGAGACGGTCTCCTCGCCGCTGACCCAGCGGAGGAATTCATCGGAGAGAAAGCGCGGCGGCAGCGCGCCGGAATCACAGACGAAGGTCTTCTCGTAACGCTCCTTTTCCGTCGCGGACAGCTCGTCGTAGGCGGCGCCGCTCCGCGAGAAGGAGGGCGTGGTCGCGACGGACTCATAATCGACAAGATAGCCGTCGCGGATCGCCTGCTCCTTTGTGTAGGCGAAAACCGGCGAGCGGTCTTCGGGTGCGAAAATCTCATAGGTGGCGGCGTCGATCTCCTCGGCGGGCGTCGCGGTCAGGCCGATCAGCGGCGCGTCGAAGTAATTGATGAGGTCGCGGTAGCGGTTGTAGAGTGCGCGGTGCGCCTCGTCGCAGATCACGAGATCGAAGTGCCCGGGCGTGAAGATCTTGCCCTGCGCGTCGCGCGCGCCGTCGATGCGGTCCATCAGCTCGTCATAGGTGGCGAGCACGCAGGATGCGGCGCAGTCGCCGCCGTCCTCACAGAGATTGGCGGCGGAGAGCGCAGGCAGATGGCGGCTGAAGGCGCGGGCGGCCTGCGTGACGAGCACTGCGCGATCCGCCAGGAAGAGCGCGTTGCGGATCGCGCCGCCGCGCAGCAGCACGTCGTACAGGGCGATGGCGATGCGGGTCTTGCCGGAGCCGGCCGCCATCGTGAGGAGGATCCGGCGTCTGCCCCGCCGCAGCGCGTCGCGCGCAGCGGCGACGGCCGACTGCTGATAGGCGCGGTCGGCGATCGAAGCGTTGATTTCGGCATTCGCCTCATTCGCAGCGGACGCGCGCAGCGCAAGCCGCTTTTCCAGATCGCGGCGGGAATATATGCCGGAGACGCGGCGGTCCGCGCCGCTCTCTTCGATAATGTGCGTCTCAAAGCCATTCGTACAGAAAATCGCCGGGCGGCGCCCGCTCTGCGCGGCAAGAATCTCCGCGCAGAGCGCGGCCTGCTGACGTCCCGCCTCCCAATCGGATGCGGAGCGCGTCGTCTCCACGACGGCCAGCGGGCTGCCGTCCGCACCGTAGAGAACCATATCCGCCGCGACGTCGGACGGCATGCCCGCGAGGCTCGGCAGCTTGACGCCGCGCAGCCAGTCGCGGCCCTCGATCCAGCCGGCGTCCTGCAGCATGAAATCGATATAGATTCGGCGCGTGCGATCTTCGGCATCTGCCAATTGTGCCGGTGCAAAGCCCGGCTGCTGCGCTGCCCGGCGTGCGGTCAGCACGGCGGCGGCGCCGTTCGGCAGCGCCGCGGCCGGCGGCGGCAGCTCGGTGACAAACGACAGCGCCTCCTCCTCCGTCAGCTCGAGCAGCGACGGATCGAAGGACGGCTTCGTATAATTATCCGAATAGAAATACGCCAGCGCGTCGAAGAAGCAGAAGAGATTCTCCAGACACAGCGCCGCCTGCTCCTCCGTGACGCTTTTGCCGTCGTGCGCGGCGCAGTTGCCCATGCGGCGGATGAAATCCATCCGCTGCCAGACGTCCTCGCCGACGATCTCCCGGAATTCCTCGCCGTTCATCAGCGCGACCAGCGTGCTCTGCCGCGGCGGCGTCAGCTCCTCGTCGGCTTCGTACATCCACTTGATCGCGAATTCCATCGCCCGGCGGCAATTGAGTACGCAGGCGTCCCGATCGATGTGCAGCAGATATTCGGCAGATGCCGCGATATCCGCGAACGAGGCAAACTGCGTGTCTGCTTTGAGAAAATCGAAGTTGGTCATACGCCCTCCTTCTGGCAGCGCGGGCACCAGACGCTGCCGCGTCCGCCGATCACAGAACGGACGAGCGGCGCGCCGCAGCAAAGGCACGCCTTGCCTGCGCGTCCGTAGACGCGCAGATACGGCGTGTTGTGGTATTCCATGCCGCGTCCGCGCCGGTATTCTTCGGCGCTCACGGCGTTCTTCTCCACGAAATACGCCAGCTCCCGCCCGATCGCCGCCGCGAGTACGGACCATTCGCCGTCCGACAGCGAACAGGCCGGCCGCGCCGGATGGATGCGTGCGGCGAAGAGGATCTCATCAGAATAGATGTTGCCGATGCCGCAGAGAACGTGCTGATCGAGCAGGCATTCCTTGATGGGAATTCTGCGTTTGCCGAACACCATTTTAAGACAATCGCCGTTGATTGACGGATCGAGCGCGTCGCGGCCGAGCGATTCGATCCCGCTCACCGCGTCGGTCTCGCCGGCGGCGAAGAGCCAGACGCGCCCGAAACGGCGGACGTCCGAAAAGCGCAGCGCACGGCCGTCCGCCAGCATGAAAACGAGATGCGTGTGCTTCTCCTCTGCCTCGCCCGCCTGTGCGACGAGCAGACAGCCGGTCATACGCAGATGGAGCAGCATCCGCCCGCCGTCGTCAAGCAGGAATACAAGGAACTTCCCTCTCCGCGTAAGCGACGCGATCGTCCGCCCGCGCAGGCGGCGGCAGAATTCCTCCGCCGACGGCCAGGCGACGACGGACGGCGTGCGCACCTCCGCCTCGCGGATGCACGCGCCCGTGATCTCTTCTCCGATCACCGTCCGCACGGTTTCAACCTCCGGCAGCTCCGGCATACGGCGCACCTCCCCCGAATCTTGTCTGGTTTTAGTATAGCACAGTGTGGTCCAAATTGCAAGACCGAAGAAAAAACGGGCTGAAATCAGCCCGTTTTTTCTCTCATACGTACATCGAGAAGAACCGCGGATCCTCCGTGTCGCGTCCGACCGCCGAGGCCACGTCGCACATGAGCAGCTCGCGCGTGCGGCCGTCCGCCGTCAGCGAAACCCGGCAGGCCGTGAGCATCCGGTCGTGCCGGATGACGCGCGCGGTGCACGCCGCGCCGTGCCCGCAGACGCTCTCCTCCCCGAACATCTCCTCCGAAGCGCCGAGGCGCTTCGTGCGCGCCAGCATCACCGGCCCGCGCCGGATCACCGAGATCGGATGCGCGGCCATCTGCCGCCGGTCGCAAAGGCCCCCGCCGCCGTCGATCCAGCGCTGCACGTGATAATCATCGGACGGCAGATTCTTGTATTCGCCGCGGAAATCGATCACCTCCGGCGTCATATCGAAGCGGAGACGGAGCACCGTGTCCGCGCCGTCCAGCGGCACCGTCACGTATCCGTCGACCGCCTCCGCCGTGCGCTCCTCCCCGCCGACGACGCCGATCCTCGTCACGGCGCTCCAGTCGGGCACGCGCAGCTGCAGCCGCTCCCCTGCCGAGGCGCCGCGGATCGTCACGGTGACCTCGCCGCGGTCCGTATAGCCGGAACTGATGCGGAAGGAGGTCTCGCCGAAGCGGATGCGGGCGGGAACGTACAGATTCACGCGGTAGCCGGACTCACACCGCGTCATCACCGATTCGGCGGCGTTGACGAAGCCGCGCGCGGCGTTGTTGAGGCAGCAGTGCTGGTATTTGGTCTCCACCTGCGGCTCCGCCGTCCAGTGGCGGCCGGCGCTGCGCACAAAGAACGCGCCCGTCCTGCCGTCCTCGTACACCCCGGCGAGGAAGGCGTTGAGAAATGCCCGCTCGAAGGCATCCATGTACTTCGCCTCGCCCGTCAGGCAGAAGAGCTCGTGGCACAGGCGCATCCAGTGCACGACGTCGCACACCTCCGTGGCCGCGTCGGGATACGACGCCGCCATCCAGAAGCGCTCGCAGTAGCCGACGGAGCCGAGGATGTTTGTCTCGTCGCGGCGCACCGCATCCCAGAAGCGTTCGGCAGCCGCCAGATACGTGCCGTCGCCGCTGACGCGGTAGAGCTCGAGCAGTCCGTCAAAGCAGGACATCATCTCATAGGCCTTCGAGGTCCAGCCGCCCAGGCTGTAGTCGCCGAGCGGGTACCACCGGGCGGGCGAGCGCCCGCTCAGCGCATTGGCGATCAGATTCGGCATCGCGCCGTCCGGGCGCGCCCAGTCCGCCGCCGTCCCCAGGCACAGATCGTAGTACGACCGCTCGCCGGTGAGGCGGTAGAGGATCAGCATCGGCTTCATGATCGAACAGGCGGCCATGCCGTGCATAACGCCGGCCTCGCGCAGCGCGACGCCCGTCTGCCGCAGACGGCGGATCAGCTGATCCGCCAGACGCGCGGCGGCGGCGAGGATGCGCCGATCGTCGAGCAGCATCGCGCTCTCGAGCAGCGCCCAGAGCGTGTATTTCTGCCCCCAGACGTTCCAGTTGTACATGGATCCCCAGCCGACCTCGCGGATGCAGCGCTCGCGGTCGGCGGGCAGGATGCTCGCGCCGTCTCGGTAGCTGCCGATGTAGCCGTCTCCGTCCTGCATCGCGAGGATCCGATGGCAGGAGGTGCGAATCGCCTCCTTTAACGCCTCGTCGTTTTTCTGGCGGCAGACGCGCACGGCGGAGAGGATCTGCTTGCCCCAGAACTCGCCGCGCCAGAGTCCCTGCGCCAGCTCGTCGTCGTACTTGTCGCGGATGCATTCCTCCGCCTCGCACAGGATCTCCTTCACCGCAAAGGGACTGCTCAGCCGCTCGTAGGCGAAGCGGTCATAGCGCGCGCCGATCTCGCCGTCCAGCGAGACGCCGCACAGCGCCGGCGTGCGCTGCCGGTTTGGTACCGCATAGGGGATGATGAAATTCATTCTTTCGTTTCCTCCGGTTGTTTCCTGCTCTCTGCGCGGGGCGTGATCTCGACGTGCACGACGTCGCCCGCTCCCTTGCCGATGGCGGCGCGGATATCCCGCCGCAGGCCGAGGACCCAGCAGACCCTGCCCGCCTCGTCCCGCACGCCCATGTTCACGATGCTGCCGTCATAGGGCACGCCGTCAAAGGCCGCGTGCACCTTCATCCGACCGCAGCCGAAACGTGCGCGCAGATCAAACGGAAATATCACATATGCGGCGTCCTGATCCGGCGCGCGCAGGATCTGCGCGTCAAACGCGATCGTCTCCATCCGCTCACCGCCTTTCCTCGCTACATTATAACACGGCATTTTTCTTCCGTCAAGCGCGCGATGCGCATTTCGCACTTGACACGGCGCGCAGGTTTTGCTATAATAATTAAGGATAATTCAAAACCGTCGGACGCGGCATCCCGCTCGGGCGGTTTTTCTATGGCTGACAGAGAGGAAGGAAGAATCTCATGCATACCGATATTCTGATCATCGGTGCCGGCCCGGCCGGCATCTTCACCGCCATCGAGCTGATCCGCCGCGGCGACCGGCGGCACGTGACGCTCGTAGAGAAGGGACAGCCGATCGAACGCCGCCGCTGTCCGAAAACCACTACCAGGCAGTGCGTGAACTGCCGTCCCTACTGCCACATCACGACCGGCTTCTCCGGCGCCGGTGCCTTCTCCGACGGCAAGCTCTCGCTCAGCTATGAGGTCGGCGGCGATCTGCCGTCGCTGATCGGCGAGGACTTCGCCCAGGAGCTGATCGACTACGCGGACAAGATCTACCTCGAATTCGGCGCGGACACCCACGTCGAGGGGCTGGGCAACACCGAGGCGGTCAAGGAGATCCGTCTGCGCGCGATCCGCGCCGGACTGAAGCTCGTCGACTGTCCGATCCGCCACATGGGTACCGAGCGCGCGCAGGCGATCTATCTCGCCATCGAGCAATATCTGGCCGCGCATGGCGTGGAACTGATCTTCGGCTACGAGGCGACGAACGTGCTGCTCGACGGCGACCGCTGCCTCGGCGCGGTGATCACCGACGGACATACGGAGAAGGAAGTCACCGCGGACGAGACGATCATCGCCACCGGGCGGCGCGGCGCGGAGTGGCTCGAGCGCATCTGCGCGGAGCATCACATCGCGCACCAGCCGGGCACAGTGGACATCGGCGTGCGCGTCGAGGTGCGCAGCGAGGTCATGGAGAAGATCAACGAGGTGCTCTACGAATCGAAGCTGATCGGCTATCCGCAGCCCTTCCGCAACAAGGTGCGCACCTTCTGCCAGAATCCCGGCGGCTTTGTCAGCCAGGAAAATTACGACCACAATCTCGCCGTCGTCAACGGACACTCCTACAAGGAGCTGAAGTCCGAGAACACGAATCTGGCGATCCTCGTCTCCCACAACTTCAACGTACCCTTCAACCAGCCGATCGAGTACGCACAGAAGGTCGGCGAGCTGACCAACATGCTCGGCGCGGGGCACATTCTCGTACAGCGCTACGGCGACATTCTCGACGGCAAGCGGACGTGGGAGAAGGAGCTGGCGCAGTCCAACGTGCGCCCGACGCTGCCCGACGCCGTGGCCGGCGACATCACCTCGGCCATGCCATACCGCTCGATGACGAACATCCTCGGCTTCATCCAGGCGATGGACGAGGTCGTGCCCGGCTTTGCCGCGCGCGAGACGCTGCTCTACTCGCCGGAGCTGAAATTCTACTCGAACCGCGTCCGCATGGACGCCGATCTGAACACCAGCGTCCGTTCCCTGCACTGTCTCGGCGATTCGAGCGGCTGGACGCGCGGACTGATGATGGCCTCGATCATGGGCGTGCTGATGGGCCGCAAGCTGCACGAGGCGGCAGCCAATTGAGATGACGCCGAACACCGTATTCGGCATCCTTGCCCACGTGGACGCGGGCAAGACGACGCTGGCCGAAGCCATTCTCTACCGCACCGGCGTCAGCCGCCATCTCGGACGGGTGGATCACGGCGACACGGTGATGGACACGCACGCGCTGGAACGCGCGCGCGGGATCACGATCTTTGTCAGCCAGGCGACCTTCCCGCTCGGCGAGGGCACGGCGACGCTGCTTGACACGCCGGGACACGTCGATTTTTCCTCGGAGACCGAGCGCACGCTGCGCGTGCTCGACTACGCGATCCTCGTCGTCAGCGCGTCGGAGGGCGTGCAGGCGCACACGCGGACGCTGTGGCGGCTGCTCTCCCTCTACCGCGTGCCGACGCTCCTCTTCGTCACAAAGATGGACTTCGCCCGCCGCACGGAGGCGGAGCTCCTCGCCGAGCTGCAGAAGGAATTCGGCGACGGCTGCGTCGATTTCACCGACGCGGACGAGAGCCGGCGCGCGGAGGCCGTCGCCATGCGGCGCGAAGACGTGCTGGAGCGGTACCTCGCGAGCGGCGCGGTCTCCGACGACGACGCGGCCTCGCTCATCCGACAGCGGCTGCTCTTCCCCTGCTTTTTCGGCTCCGGCCTGCGCCTGAGCGGCATCGATGAATTTCTCGCGGCACTCCCGCGTCTGACGCGGCCGGGCCTCTACCCCGACCGCTTCGGCGCGCGGGTCTTTAAGATCAGCCGCGACCCGTCCGGCGTGCGGCTGACGCATATGAAGATCACCGGCGGCAAGCTCGCCGTGCGCGACACGATCGCCGTGCGCGGCGGCGAGGAAAAGATCGGACAGCTCCGCCTCTACGGCGGCGCGCGCTTCGCCAACACAGAGACGGCGGAGGCGGGGATGATCGTCGCCGTGCCGGGGCTCGAGGGCACGCAGGGCGGCGACGGCCTCGGCTACGAGTCGGAGGCCGACGCGCCAACGCTTGAGCCGGTGATGGAATACCGCATCGGTCTGCCGGAAGGCGCGGACGTGCGCGAGGTGCTGCCCAAGCTGAAGCAGCTCGAGGAGGAGGACCCGATGCTGCGCATCGCCTGGCGGAGCGCCGTCGGCGAGATCCACGTGCAGCTGATGGGCGACGTGCAGGTGGAGATCCTGCGCGCGCTGATCCGCGAGCGCTTCGGGCTGGAGACCGTGATCGATCAGGGCAGCGTGCTCTACAAGGAGACGATCGCCGACACGGTGGAGGGCGTCGGGCATTACGAGCCGCTGCGCCATTATGCCGAGGTGCATCTGCTTCTGGAGCCGCTGCCGCGCGGACGCGGGCTGGTCTTTCAGTCGCGCTGCCCGGAGAACGCGCTCGACCGAAACTGGCAGCGCCTCGTGCTGACGCATCTGGCGGAAAAGACGCACCTCGGCGTGAAGATCGGCGCGCCGATCACGGACATGCGCATCACGCTGGCCGCAGGCCGCGCGCATCTGAAGCACACGGAGGGCGGCGATTTCCGGCAGGCGACCTACCGCGCGGTCCGGCAGGGACTGATGCAGGCAGAGACGGTGCTGCTCGAGCCGTATCTCTCCTTCCGCATCGAGGTGCCGCCGGAGCAGATCGGCCGCGCCATCAGCGACATCCGCCTGCGCGGCGGCACCTTCTCCCCGCCCGAGGAGGCGGGGGCGATGACGCTGCTCTGCGGCCGGGCGCCGGTGACGACGCTGAACGGCTACGCCGCAGAGGTCGCCGCCTACAGCGGCGGCCGCGGGCGCATGAGCGTCGCGCCGGCCGGCTACGATCTGTGCCACAATCCCCAGGAGGTCTGCGCCGCACATCCCTACTCGCCGACCGCCGACACGGAGAATTCGCCGGATTCCGTCTTCTGCGCGCACGGCGCGGGCTTTCTTGTGCCGTGGGACCGCGTGCCGGAGTATATGCATCTCGCCTCCTGTCTGCGCCCGGTGGGCGCTGACGCGGCGCCTGCCGTGAACCACCGCAATCTGCATCTGGACGAGGCGGAGCTGGAGGCGATCATGCTCCGCGAGTTCGGGCCGATCAGGCGGCGCGTCTACAAGGAGAAAACGGTGCGCGAGGCGCCGACGCCGGCGCGCGCGGAGGACGCGCGCGTCCGCACGGACGTCTGGATCGTGGACGGCTACAACGTGATCTTCGCCTGGGACGATCTGCGCGCGATCGCCGAGGACGATCTCGACGCGGCACGGCGGCGCCTGATGGATGTGCTCTCCAACTTCGCCGCCTTCACGCAGGCCGAGGTGATCCTGGTCTTCGACGCTTACCGCGTCGCCGGGAACGTCGGCGAGCGCTTTGACTATCATTCGATCCACGTCGTCTACACGAAGGAGCGCGAGCTCGGCGACGTGTATATTTCACGACTGCTCTCCGAGATCGGAAAGAACGAGCGCGTGCGCGTCGTCTCCTCCGACGGGCTGATCCAGCTCGGCGCGGTGCGCTTCGGCGTGCTGCGCATGTCCGCCGCCGAATTCGAGGGCGAGGTGGACGCGGCCGACGCACGGATCGGCGCACTGCTCGAGGAGATGCACAAGGAAAAAAGCGCCACGATCGGCGAGTCGATCGCGGCGCAGGCACAAAAGGAAACGGAGGCGGATTGACAAGCATGTTTATCATAACGCCCGACGACGCCGCGCGCATCCTTGGCGATTTCGGCCTTTCCTCTGGAACTGTCGGATTCACGGAGCTCCAGCGGTCTCATTACGAACGGGACGATCCCGCTTCCCGCGACGTGCGCCTGATCGTGCGCGCCGACGCGGCCGACGGCCGCCCGTTTGTGATCCGCTTCAAGCACGAGGCCGATGCGCCCGAGACGCTCATCGAAGCGCAGAGCCGCTTCGCCGCCCTGCTCGCCTCGCATGGGATCGAGACGCCGCGCGCCTATGCCGCCGGCGGCCGGTACGTGAAGCCGTATTCCATCGGCGGGTATGACGTGCTCGTCACCGTGGAGGATTTTGTTCCCGGACAGCTCCGTCTGATCGATGCGGAGACGGCCCGCGGGATCGGAGGTCTGCTCGCGCGGATGCACGATATCGCCGAGGCGGCGGACGCGCACGTCGCGGGCGAGGTGCTCTTTGATCCGCTGACGGACAACGATCTGTTCAGCTTCTCCGATTTCGCCTCGCACCGCGAGGCGCTGCTCGCCGCGGACGCGGCCGCATACCGTGAGATCGAACGGCAGCGGGAGGAATGCATGGCGCATCTGCAGACGCTTGCCGCCGCGCCGCGCTATGCCACGCAGGGCGATCTCAGCGACTGCAATCTCTACCGCACCTCCGACGGACGGCTCGGCGTCTTCGATTTCAACCTCTGCGGCGACAGCGTGCCGTTTTTCGACGCCGTGATGCAGGCGGTCTTCGTCGCCCGGCTGATGGACTATCCGGACGAGCTCGCCGGGCGCCCGGAAGAGGTGATCCTGCCGGCATTTCTGACCGGCTACCACGCCGTCCGCCCCTTTACCGACGAACAGCGCGCGCTCTATCCGAATCTGTACGCGCTGCTCGACGCCTTCTTGCTGCTCGATATAGACCGCACGCTCCGGCACGCCATCGATACCGGAGAAAAGGAGGCGATCCGGGAGTGTCTCTCGGATATCCGCCGCCGTATCAGCCGCCGGCCGGAGATGCCGATATAGTACGGCGGACGTGCCCGCCGCAGAAAAATCCCTTCCCCATGGGGAAGGGATTTTTCTTATGGATCCGCGGCCGCGTCGCCGCGTCTTATACGCCTTTCGCCTTGCGGCTGGTCTTCAGCTTCTCCAGATCGATCTCGTCGATCCACTCCTCCGCGTAGCCGCAGTGCATGCAGACATAGCGGTTGACCGGCACGGCGGAAAAGATCGTCGCGCCGGCGGGGATGTTGTTGCCCGCACCGTACGCGCCGGCCGAGCCGTCGAAGCGAAGAATGTTCGTCGAGCGGCATTTCGGGCAGGCTTTCGTTCGTTTCATGGAAACTCACCTCTGTTTTTCATCCGACGAGCAGCCGGAGAGAATATTCCTCAATGCATCGGCGCAGGCCGCCGGCCGTGTCGGAGAAGGCGACGCCGCCCGCTCTTGCCCGCGCGCAGTCCATCCACAGATTGTGCGGGAGGGGCGCGTCGGCCGCCGGCGTGCGGACCGGTACCTCGACGCCCAGCGCCGAGAAAAAGAAGCGCGCCGTCTCTGCCATGTTCATCGTGTTCTCGCTGCCGAAATTGTAGACGCCGCCGGGCAGGCGGGCGGCCGCCTCCATATTGCGCGCGACCTCGCGCACGTAGGTCAGGCCGCGATACTGCCGCTCGGAGAAGGTCACCGGTGTGCGCGTCACGGCGGCGCGCAGCAGATTCACCAGGAAATTGCCGCGGTTGGCGGCGCGGCAGAGCGGCATGTCGTACATCCACGTCGCGCGGAGCAGCACCGCGTCCGGATTGGCCTCGAGTACGCGCGCCTCCATCTCCAGCTTCTCCTCCGCATAGAGATTGGCCGCGGCGGCCTCCTCCTCCCGGTACGGGCCGGGCGTGCCGAGGCCGCTGTAGACCTGATCGCTGGAAAAAGCGACGAGCTTCGCGCCGCCGGCGTGCCGTGCAAAATACAGCGGGAGCTCTACGTTCGCGTGATAGGAACCCGCGGGATCGCGCGCGCAGGCGCCGATGTCGGAGATCGCCGCCGTATGCAGGATCACCTCCGGCTCCGCTTCCCCGATCAGGCGCGCGACGTCGTCCTCCGCGGCGCCGCGCAGCGACGGCGCCTCGATCACGGGCAGCTCTTCGCGGATGCGCGCGCCGACAAAGCCGCGCGCGCCGGTGAGAAGAATGCGTTTCATGTCTCTCTTCCTTTCGTTCTTTCTTCAGGTCAGATGCTTCGGCGCGTCGGAGGCGGAGCGAAGGATCTTCGCCTGCTCCCGCTCGCGGATCGCGTCGGCCAGCTTGCGGATCGTATCGGTGATCCACATGTGCGCGGTGGTGTCGGGCGAATAGTCCGCCTCCGCATACATGCTGACGCGGCCGTCGGCGCGCATCTGCTCCACCTGCCGCATCGCCGTGCGGTTCCCGCGCGGGTAAATGGCGAAGGTAGCGCCGCCGTTCTGGTCGATCAATGAGAAGGCGGGGATGTCGCTGTGCCCGTCGGCGATGTAGATCATGTTCTCAAACTGCACGCGGCGCATCTCCCGCGGGATCTTCGTGTTCACGCCGATCGACTCCAGCTTGCCGATGCCCTTGTTGATCTCGAACAGCGCGCGGGTCTTGGTCGTGTTGTCGATCGTATAGACGATCTCGCTGATCACCGGCGTGCCCGAGGCGTCGGGCGCCTCGATCAGCTCGCAGCCCCAGATGCCGTCCGCGAACGGCGCGAGCGCCGAGCCGCGGATCACCTCGGCAAAGCCGGTGCTGACGATGTAGTTCTCCACCTGGATCCCGTACTCGGCGTACGCGGGATCGTCGCGCAGCATCCCCTTGATCTCCGCGAGGATCGCGGGTACGCCCGGGAAAAACTTCTGCTTTTTGCCGATCTCGCGCAGCTTCGCATTGTTGAGCCCCGGGAAGGTGCCGTCGTGCGCGCAGCGGATGAAATAATTCAGATAATACGTATCCGGGTTGACGCGGATGCCCTGCGCCTCGTAGACGCGCCGCGCCGCGTCCACCGCGCGCCAGAACTCGTGCGCGTCGACGCCGTACTCCGCGAAGAGCGGATCCTGCATATAGCCGTCGATCAGGGTGTTGTCGCAGTCCCAGATCACGGCGATGATATTGGCCATATATGCCTCCGGGGAAGGATGTTTGTATTATTATAACACAAGAATGCGGAATGCGCTACCCTTTTTCGCAGGATTTCGACGTGGAAGGCCCTGCTTCTTGACAGGCAGTCGTCTGATGTGCTATACTATGAAAAAAGGAGGTGCGGCATGGAAATTCGCACTTTGCGGCAATGGGACACCGGTGAGATCCTGCCGCTGTACGACGCCGTCGGCTGGACGAACTACACCGCCCGCCCGGCGATGCTCGCCGACGCCTTCGCGCGCTCGCTCTGCGCGCTCGGCGCCTATGAAGAGGGGCGGCTCGTCGGCCTTGTGCGCGCGGTGGGTGACGGCTCGTCCGTCGTGCTCGTGCAGGATCTGCTGGTGCATCCCGATTTTCAGCGGCGCGGCACGGGCCGCGCGCTGATGCGTGCGCTGCTCGGCCGCTTTGCGGACGTGTACCAGTTTCTGCTCCTGACGGACGACACCGAAGCGAGCGTCGCCTTCTACCGCTCGCTCGGCCTGACGCCGGCGGGCGGGATCGGCTGCACGGCGTTTGTACGGATCAGGGCGCCCCAAAAGCCGTAAAAAAGCAATAAAAAGCACAGGCTGCGTTCGCGCAGCCTGTGCTTTTTTACCGCTGGAAGGTATCGGGCAGATAGCCGATATACAGATGCACGTCGCCGCTGGTGGTGCGGACCTCGACGGGACCGCCGGAGGGAAGGTCGGGATAGGACATCCTTCCGCTCCCGGAATCGACGTCGAACACCTTCTCCGTGCGGAACGCGGCATCCACGCTGCCGCTGGTCGCATGGATCCGTCCGCCGGCGGCGTCCCAGTCATTGACCGAGACATCGCCGCTCGTCACCGTCACGGCGAGCGCACCGTCCAGCGTACCGTGCTCCAGCGTGATATCGCCGCTCGTCGCGCGAACGGTCAGCACACCGCCGCGAACGTCATAGCCGTCAACGTCCCCGCTCGTCGTTTCCAGCCGGATCTCCTGCGATGCGCACACCGTATGCAGCCGGATCCCGCCGCTGGTGCAGGAGGCGGTGATCTCCTCCGCGTTGAGTCCGTACAGATGGATCTCGCCGCTCCCGGAAAATGCCGCCGCCTTCTGTGCGCTGCCCCGCAGCCCGATCCCGGCGCTGTCGGTGCGTGCCTCGATCGACTGTGCGGTACAGTTCACCCAAATCTCCCCGCTGCCCGTTTCGATCCGCACGAGATCGAGCGTCTGCGCCTCATAGAACACCCCTCCGCTGGCGGCGGCGATATCCGCCCCGCGGAAAGTGAATTCATTTCCGACATGCACGTCGTTCGCGCCCGCATGGATCTGCAGCGCGCGGTATTCCGTCTCGGGAAGATACACGGTCAGCGCAGGATCTTTCCATTCGCTGAATGCAAAAAACGGCACGAACGACCATGTTCTGCGGCCGACGATCGAGAGCGTCCCGTTCTTCACCTCGACGGTATGCGCCGCCGTCTCGCCCCGCGCGGCGCCGATCCGGCTGACGACACGGCACGTCCCGTCTCCGGACGGCGCAAGGCGGATTGCGGCAAGCCCGGTATCGATGCAAAGATCGATGAACGGCTCCGTGACGAGGAATTCCTCCGTCTTTTCCTCTCCGAGATTCAGCTTCGAGAAATCAAAGTCCATCGCGCGGAAGGCGGCGGTGAAGATCGCCAGCCCGCCGACGATCAGTATCGCCGCGGCGGCGCACATCACTCGGGTCAGGGATTTCATATCGCACGCTCCCTTCGGGCCCCGCGGCGTCTGAGGCCGCCAAGCAGATTTCGTCCCATCCGCACGATCCCGCCGACCGCCGCGCGCAGCGCGTAAAAGAGAAGGATCGACACGCCGGTGAGGACCATCCCGCCGCCGAGATACAGCCCCGCCCAGGCGAGCCCCAGTTCGATCAGCGCGGGGACCGCGCTCATCGACAAGGCGATCGCCAGCAGCGCCGCGCAGAGGAATACCGCGGCCGCCGCGATGAATAGTGCGGCTATCACCAGCAGGAGCGGCGCGGCGAGAAGCAAAAGAACGCGCCTTTGCGGCGGCCGCGGTGCGTCCGCAAGAATCAGCGAGCGGATCTCCTCGACCGTGCCGACGGCGGCAACGGCTTCCTCCTCCGGCTCCCCATCGTCCATGCGGTCGTCGATCGCCTCGCCGTAATACTCCAGCGTGCGCGCGGCGTCCTCCGGCGGCAGATCGCCGAGCGCCGTGCGCAGCTGCGCGAGAAACTCCACTTTCTTCATTTTTCTTTTCCTTCCCCGCGGTTCGCCGCGGCGATCACCTCCGCGTAGACCGTCTCCGCCGCACGGCCGAAGGCCGGCGTATCAAAGGCCTCGGAAATCTCCTCGCTGCGCCGGGCGGCGCGGGCGCGCCAGTCAGGATCGGACAGCATACGATCGAGCGCAGCGTCAAATTCCGCCTCGCTTTCGTAGGCGAAGCCGTTCTCCCCCGGCTCGATCACGCCGCCGAGGCAGCTGTCCTGCCGGCAGAGCAGCGGCAGGCCGTTCGCGGCCGCCTCGACATACGTCAGCCCCTGCGCCTCGCTCGTGGAGGCGCAGACGAAAACGTCGCCCAGCTGGTAATAATTCTGTACGGTCTTCGGATCGACCATGCCGGTGAAAACGACGGCGTCCGCAATCCCGAGCGACGCTGCCTCCTCCTTGAGCAGAGCGCGGATCGGGCCATCGCCGACGATCAGAAAAGCCAGCGTCGGATGGCGCCGCCGCGCCGCGGCAAAGAAACGCAAAAGCTCGCTTAGATTTTTCTCCGCGCCGAGCCGCCCGACATAGACCAGCGTCGGCTGCGCCTCGCCGATCCCCAGCGCGCGCCGCATCGACGATCGGATCTCCGGCGCGAGGCGCTCCCTGTGCTGGGCAAGCGAGATGCCGCTCGGTACGACACGGATCGGCGTCTCGATGCCGTAGCCCTCGAGCACAGACCTCATCTTCTCCGTCGGCGCGATGACGAGCGAGACGCCCCGCAGGCGGCGCTTCGTCAGCACGCGCACCGCGCGGTCGCCCGTCCACTTGCCAAGGCCGATGTACCGCACGTACTCTTCGTACATCGTGTGGTAGGTATGTACGATCGGCGCGCCGGTGCGGCGGGAGATATGACGCGCGAACTGCATCGTGCACAGCTCGCACTGGCTGTGGATCACGTCGGGCTTCCATTCGATCAGCTCGCGGATCAGCGCATGCCGGTAGGTCAGCGGCACCCGCGCGTTCGGGTAGATGCCGGCCGGCATCGAACGGATACAGTAAACCGGGCCGTCCCGGTGGCTGTGTCGGTCGGCGGAAACGGTCAGGATGCGCACGTCGTGTCCGCGGGCGGTCAGCGCCCGGGTGAGGTTCTTGACGGAGATCACAACGCCGTTCGTCGCCGGATCATACCAGTCGGTGGTAATGAGAATCTTCATGCTTCCCCGGTGGGATGCGCCGCGCCGCCCGCCTCGTCCTCCCTTGTCACAAATTGATACATGGTCAGAATTTCCTTCCACTCCCGCTGAAAATCCTCGATCCGCGAAATGCCCGCCGGGGTGATGCGGTAATACTTGCGCAGCCGGCCGCCGTACCGGGCGGTGTAGACCGTCAGGAGCGCCGCCGCCTCCAGCCGCCGCAGGATCGGGTAAAGCGTCGATTCCGAGATATCGAAAAACGGCTTCATATCCCTGACGATCCGGTACCCGTAGGAATCCTTGTGCCGGATCGCGGCGAGGACGCAGACGTCGAGAAATCCACGCTTGATTTGAACGTCCATCGCATACCTCCTGTTGTATCATATTATACAATGCATAGTATCCTCTGTCAAGCGGCTGTGCAAAAAAAGGCGCCGCGCCGCCATACCGCTTGACACGGCAGCGCGCGGCTGATATAATGAAAACGGAAATCTCGCAGCGAGGTGAAAAAATGCAGTACATCCGACACATTCAGACGCCGCTCGGCGGCGTGACGCTTGCCGGCGACGGTACGTCGCTCTGCGGCCTGTGGTTTGACGGACAGAATTATTTTCCCCGCGATCTCGTCGGGTACGAGGCGGCGCTGCCCGTGTTCGAGGAGACGGTGCGCTGGCTTGCGATCTACTTCCGCGGTAAGGAGCCGGATTTTCTGCCGCCGCTTTCTCCGCAGGGCACGCCGTTTCAGGCGGCGGTCTGGCAGCTGCTGACGGAAATCCCCTACGGGCATACACTCACCTACGGCGCGCTGGCCGCACGGCTCGGCCGGCCGCGCGCCGCGCAGGCCGTCGGCGGCGCCGTGGCGCGCAATCCGATCTCGCTTCTGATCCCCTGCCACCGCGTGCTCGGCGCCGGCGGCGCCCTGACCGGCTACGCCGGCGGCCTCTGGCGCAAGGAAGCTCTGCTCGCGCTGGAGCGAGGACAAGCGGGGAGGTGACAGCAATCGATCGCATTATCCACGGCCGTCTGCTTTCTCCGACCTCCTTCGAAGAGAACGTATATTTTGACGCAGACCGGCCGTACACCGTAAGCATAAAGACCTTCCCGGAGGAGGATGTCACGATCCCGCACTACGCGCCGACCATTGAAATCCTTGTGGGACGCCAAATCCGCGGCGACATCTATATCGAGAAACGGCGCTTCTCCGTGCACGGCGACTGCGTGTATGTAGTTCCGCCGCATTATGTGCATTCCATGCGTCTGACGGCTATGAATGCGCAGACGGTGCTGTATGTCGTCAAGCTGTCGCTGGAGCACCTGGGCGAATATCTGAATCTGGACGGTTTTTTGCGCCGCACGGGCACGGAAATCCGCCGTTTTCCGCTCTCCTTTGCGAACATTGCGGATTTTTATGCGGCCGTCGAAAAGCTGATTGCCGATGACGGCGATCTGTTTGCGCGGATGGCGGATATTCTCTCCCTGTGGCGTCTGTTGTGCGAGGGCTGCCGGTCGGAAGCGCCTCCGCTTTCGCGCACACCCTCGCTTGCCATGCTGCTCGACTGGAGCGCCGACCATTACGGCGAGCACATTTCGGTAGAGCAAGCAGCCGCTCTCATGGGGTACAGCCGATACTACTTCTGCCGCTGGTTCCGGGCTGCCTCCGGCGTCACGTATCTGGAATATCTGACGCAGCTGCGCATGCGCAAGGCCGCGGAGTATCTGGCGCGCGGCTATTCCGTCGCCGAGGTCAGCCGACGCTGCGGCTATGAGAACACATCGCATTTTATCCGGCTTTTCACCCAGTATTACCACACCACGCCGGGCGCATTTGCCAAATCCTCCGCCGCGCAGACGGAGCGCTGAGAAACAGGAGCGCGGATCCTTTGCGGACCCGCGCTCCTTTTCCGTTCGCCAAAAAGGCAATATCGGACTATTATGCGGCAACATTGGACATTGCACGTCCCGGCAGCGCCTGTTATAATGATGATGGGCGCAAAAGCTGTATAGTAACGGGAGGAATCCGATGGGAAAACCGTACAAATTCATGATCCGCTGCGACATGGAAGGCGTGAGCGGCATCGTCTCCTACGAACAGGCGGAGCCCGGCAAAAGCGAATACGATGAGGGGCGCCGTCTCTTTCACTGCGATCTGCTCGCGCTGCTTGCCGGCCTGCAGGAGGGCGGCGCAGGAGAAATCTACATTTACGACGAGCATTACTATGGCCGAAACATCGATCTGACACGGCTGCCGGCAGGCGTATGCGTATACGCCGGCAAGCCGCCGTACACCGCGGACTGGGCCGGCGGCATCGATGAATCCTTCGACGCACTGATCCTGCTCGGATTCCATTCGATGTGCGGCACGACCGGCGCGCTGCTCAACCACACCTATGAGCCGGATCTGCGCGGACTGATCCTGAACGGTGTCCGCGTCGGGGAGATCGGCATGGAGGCGGCCGTCGCCGGAAGCTTCGGCGTGCCGCTCGCGCTGATCACGGCGGACAGCGCAGGCGTGCGTGAGGCGCACTCGATCGTGCCGGAGGCGCTCGCCGTCACCGTGAAGGAATCCCTGTCCGAATTCGGCGCGCTCTGCTATCCGGAAGCGGTCACCTCCGCGGCGATCCGCCAGGCTGCGGCGCACCTGGCGGCCGGGCCGACCCCCGGCACGCCCTATCGGCTCCGTGCGCCGTGTCGGCTGGAGATCGAGTTTTTTGACACGCCGTTCTCCCGCCTCTACCGCGCGATGTACGGCGAGGAAGCGATTCTCGCCGCCGACGCCGCGCGCGTCTGGGCGGAATACCGCCGCCGCAAGGAAGCGGTGGACTCGGCTCTCGCAGCAGCCGGAAAGTGAAGCCCCCTGCCTCGTTATATAGAACCCGAAAGGAGAACTGTCATGAAAAAGCTTGTCATTCTGCTTCTGGCACTGCTGCTTCTTCCCTCCTGCGCCGGCCCTGCTGCACCCCAGGGTGATCCGTCCGGAACCGCGCCGACGCCTGACACGTCCGCCGATGACTCGAGCACGCCCTGGTCGGAAACCGAGCCGGCGCCGCCCGAGCTGCCGGCGCCCGAGCTGCCGGCGCTGGACGCGAATGGCCGCACGATCACCGTGCTCGGCTATCCGTCTACGGAACTGGATGCACGCTTCTTCTGCAACGAATTCGGCGTCGAGGAAGAAAGTGGCGAGGTGCTGAACGACGCCGTGTATACCCGCAACCGCAAAACCGAGGAAGTCTTTCACATCAAGCTCGCCGCCGCTTACTGCAAAAGCTGGTCGGATATCCTGAATATCGTCCGTTTGGGCGTGCAGGCCGAGGACGGCTCCTTTGATATCATCTCCGCCAACCTGACAAACGCCGTCAATCAGGCCGCCTCCGGCTACACGCTCTTCTTTGACGACATGCCGAATATCGATCCGAGCGCGCCTTGGTGGCTCTCCAGGCTGAACGACGACGCGAGCATCGCCGGTCGGCATTTCCTGATGATGGGATACCTGAATTTCCAGATCTTTGAGTCCACAGGCGCGCTCTTCTTCAACAAAAAGATGATCGAGGACGCGCACCTCACCTCGCCGTACAGCTACGTCAATACCGGCACATGGACATTCGACGTGCTGGAGGAATACCTCGCCGGCATGAGCGGCGACCTCGACGGCGACGGCGCGCTGACCGAAAAGGATCGGTACGGCTTCGCCACCAACAACTCGACGTGGATGCAATTCTTTGTCTCCGCCGGATGCTCGTCCGTAACAAAGGACGAAAGCGACATGCCGCAGCTCTGCGTGACGAGCGAGAAAAATGTCGATACACTTCAGTATATCACAAAACTGCTGAACGATCCGACGAAGGTGCTGCTGGCGGAGCACATCACCGGCTGGCCGTACAGCGTGGGCTCACGCAACGAACGGCTCTGGATCCCGACTGACGCTTTCACGGAGAACCGTTCCCTGTTCTTCGCCGATCTGGTCTGCAATCTGAATTCCTTCAGGGAGATGGAGGCGGATTTCGGCATCATTCCCGCGCCGAAACGCGATGAGGAGCAAAAAGACTACAGCGTCTACATTCATCCGACGTATGCCACCGCTGTGCAGCTTCCGAAGACGGCAGAGGATCTGAATCTCGTGAGCGCGGTCACGGAATACATGTGCTACGCTTCCTATGTGCACATCCGCCCCGCCCTGTTTGAGACGATCCTCGGCAGCAAATACATCCGCGACAGCGAATCCGCCGTGTCGCTGGACATCATCTTCCAGAGCGCGCGCTTCGATCTCGGCGTCGTCATCGGGCTCTCCCTCGACACGGCGATGCGCGACCTCATCGCATACAATAAGCCGGACACGCTGGCATCCACGCTCAAAAAATCCGACGCATCCAACCAAAAAACGCTCACTGCCATCATCAACAAACTGACTCAGTAAGGAGTACCCCGCCGTATGCTTCCCATTCTGGGCGTCAATCATCAGTTTCTCTATCCCGAGTCGATCACAGACGCGGCCGCGCACACCGCGACGCTGAAAGCGCTTGCCGCCTCCGGGACCGTGCAGGCGCTGGACTGCTGGCTCTGGCGCGGCGCGCGCGCCGTCGAGGAGCGGCAGATCCTGCTCGACTCCGGGAAGATCATTCACTACAACATAGGCGACCGCGCCGGCGAGGCGGTCTCCTTCCCCGCCTCGCCGGACGCGCGCGTGCGCTCGAAATCCCGGGACCTTGTGCGGCGGGAGATCGGCTATGCGCTCTCGCTCGGCGCAAAGAAAATCGTGCTGGGCAGCGGCCCGGACGTCCCCGGCGATCACGCGGCAGCCATCGAGCGCTTTGCGGAATTTCTCGCCGCGCTTCTTGAGGATCTGCCGCACGGCGTGACGCTGGCACTGGAGCCGGCCGACTGGGATATGGACAAGCGTTTTCTTGTCGGGCCGCTTGCCGAGGCCGCCGCGCTCGTGCGGCGGCTGCGGCAGGACGGGCATGCCTCTGTGGGACTGCTGCTCGATATGGGGCATGTTCCGCTGCTGCACGAATCGCTCTCGACCGCGCTGGAAAAAACGGCGGGCACGCTTGTGCACATCCATCTCGGGAACTGCATATGCCACAGCCGTGCGCATCCTCTCTTCGGCGACCGCCACGTGCCGTGGGACGTACCCGAGGGAGAATTCTCCACCGCCGACGGGATGCGCTTTCTCTCGATGCTGCGGGAGACGGGATATTTTGAAGCCGGCGCGGCCAGCGTCTCTTTTGAGATGCGGCCGATCCCCGGTTTTTCCCCTGCAGAAAGTCTTAGCCAATGGACCGCGGCCTTCCTGTCCGCGCTCCAACCATTGTAAGGAGGCAGCTATGAGCACCTATTCGATTCAGGCAAAGAAATACGGAGAGTACGACGTCGCCGTCTGCGGCGGCGGAACGGCGGGCGTCGCCGCCGCCATCGCCGCCGCGCGCGGCGGTGCGAAGACGATCCTGATCGAGCGCACCTTCTCCGTCGGCGGGATGCTGACGATCGGCGAAGCCGGCATCACGAAATTCACCGAGCACTGCCGCGACGTGGACAAATACAAATCCGAGGTGCTGGATCGGCTCGCACACGACGCGCGGCGCGTGCAGGTTGCCGGCGGCATCCCGCATGAATTCGCTCTGCGGCTGATCGGAAGCGGCGCAGGCCTCGGCACGCACGGAGAGACAGGCAGCTACGTCTTCAGCGATCATTATCTCACACAGCTCACGCTGTTCGATATGCTGGAGGAGGCCGGCGTGACGCTCCTGCTCGATTCGCACGTCTGCGGGATCCGCCAGGAGGGCGAGGCGATCCGCAGTATCCTTATCCACAACAAGGAGGGCTTCTCGGAGATCGACGCCGCGCAGATCATCGACGCGACCGGCGACGCCGATGTCGCCGCGATGGCGGGCGTTCCCTTCCGCCGCGGCGCGTCCGAAGAGGACATCGCCGAGGGCGGCTCGGAGCGCGTCGGACAGATGCAGTCCTTCGGCACCATGTACCGCGTGCGCGGTGTCGATTTCGAGCGGCTCTTCACCTATCTGCGCGAGAATCCCGACCGCTTTGTGCAGCACGAATTCGGCGTGATGTCGCTCGACGACGTCATTGCCAGCTACCGCCGCGGCGACATGTGCGTCTTCCGCGTACGGGCCGACATCGACGGAAAGCGGCGTCCGGTGCAGGTGTACAATCTGCCCGCCAGGGACGAAGCGATCCTGCTCGGCAACTGGTGCGGTATGCCAGGCGACGGGCTGGACGCCGCCTCGCTGACCCGCGGTCAGATCACCTGCCAGCGGGGCCCCATGCGCCTGACGGAGGCCCTGCGCGCCGTGCCCGGCATGGAGCGGCTTGAAATCCTGTACGTGCCGGATGTCGGCGTGCGCGAGACGCGGCACATCGACGGCGTCTACCGCCTCACCGGCGCGGACGTGCTGTCCGGACGGGATTTTGCAGATTCCATCGGCTGCGGCGGACATCCGATCGACATCGGCCCGCTGCCGCCGGAACTGGAACACGTCGATCTGAATCACTGGCGCTTCCACATCCCGTTCCGCATCATGGTGACAAAGCAGACAAGGAATCTGCTCGTGACCGGCCGCTGCGTCAGCGCCACGCGCCTGGCCTTCGGCGCACTCCGCCCGACCGTGCAGTGCATGGTGATGGGCGAGGCCGCCGGAACGGCTGCCACGCTGGCTGTCTCGTGCGGCTGCGCCGCCGCGGAGGTGGATATTTCCCGCCTGCGCGAGCTTCTTTTGCAGAACGGCGCAATTTTATAAACTTCCTTCCGCACACGCCGCCGCGCCCGTTGACACGGACGCGGCGGCGTGCTATAATGGAAGCGTTCAAACACCATTCTGCCCCAACCAAGGAGGCGCACCATGACGGAAAGAGAGCGATTCATCCGCGCGCTGAAGCGGCAGCCGGTCGAGGGGCACTGCCCCACCTTTGAGCTGGTATTCTTTCTGACGCTGGAGGCGATCGGCCGCATCCATCCCTCGCAGCAGCGCTTCAGCCAATGGAAGCAGATGTCCGACACCGAGCGGCGGCTGCATTTCGAGTACATGGCGGACACCTATCTGGAAATCGCGGAGAAATACCACCACAGCGCGATCTTCGTCCATCCGAATCCGGGCGATTTCGAGAGCACCGTGCGCCTGCTGGAGACGATCCGCGAGAAAAGCGGCGACCGGTATTATCTGATGATGCACGGCGACTGCACCTTCGAGATCCCGAACGGCGAGAACATGATGGCCTTCTCCGTGCGGATGTACGAGGACGCGGAGGGGCTAAAGGCGGAGGCGCAGCGGCGGCTGGACGACCGCGTGCGCTTCGCGGAGGCGCTCTCGAAGCATCCCGGTCTGCTTGACGGCTTTGCGCTCTGCTCCGACTACTGCTTCAACGTCAATCCCTTCTTCACGCCCGAGCTGTTTTCGGAATTCATCGCGCCCTATCTGAAAAACGTGATCGACGCCTACCGTTCGATGGGCTTTTATACCATCAAGCACACCGACGGAAACATCATGCCGATCGCCGAGCAGATGGTCCAGTGCGGGCCGGACGCGCTCCATTCGCTCGATCCGCAGGGCGGCGTCGATCTCGCCGAGGTCAAGCGGCTGTACGGCGACCGGGTCGCACTGTGCGGCAACGTCAACTGCGGGCTGCTCCAGACCGGAACGGAGGAAGAGGTCGCCCGTGACGTGCGCCGCGCACTGCGCGACGGCATGAACGGCTGGGGCTATATTTTCTGCACCTCGAACTGCGCCTACACCGGTCTGCCGCTCGAGCGCTACGAGCTGATGAACCGGATCTGGTGGGAAGAGGGCGTCTACCCGGGAAAAGAGAAAAGCGTATGAAGTGCCCGTACTGTCAGGGAGAAATGGAGCAGGGCCTCATTCAGAGCACGAAGGAGATCTGCTGGATCCCGGGCGAAAAACGAAGAGTATTTGCGGCCGCGGCTCTTCATGAGGGCTCCGTCGTTCTCTCGGAGTTCGACTTTCTCCGCGGCTCCGCCGTCGTCGCCTGGCTCTGCCGCGCCTGCCGCAAGGTCATAATCGACTGCGGGGGCGACTGTCAGGCAAGGTAACGTCCCGCCGCGGATCGCGCGGCACACACAACATTTTTCACCCTTCAGGAGCACAGAACCTCTATGACGATTCGCCATGCCGAAGAAAAGGATATTCCCCAAATCATCCGGCTTCTCTCTGAGGTGCTGGAACTCCACGCGGCGATCCGGCCGGATATTTTTCGCCCCGGCACGACGAAATACACGCCGGAGGCGCTGCGTGCGATCTTCCGCGATGAGACGACGCCGGTCTTCGTCGCCGCAGATGAAGCGGACTGCGTGCTCGGCTACGCCTTCTGCCGCATCCGCACGCAGCCGCAGGGCGGCCACATGGTGCCGTTCACTTCCCTGTTCATCGACGATCTCTGCGTCGAGGAGGCAAGCCGCGGCCGTCATCTGGGCGAAGCGCTCTTTACGCATGTTCTGAATGAAGCCCGGCGGCTCGGCTGCTACGAAGTGACGCTGAACGTATGGGAGGGCAACGACGGCGCGCGGCGGTTTTATGAAAAAATGGGCATGAAGCCGAAGGAGACGCAGATGGAGCGGATCCTCTGAGCGAAAAAAAGCCGATACGGATTTCTCCGTATCGGCTTTTGGTTTTTCTCTCACCCGACAATCTTCGATTGCAGATAGGCGTCGAGGTCGTAATTCTTCCGGTAATCCTCCAGCGTCCAGCCGAGGCGGATGCCGGCCTCCCAGGGGAGCCGGCCGGCCACGCGCAGCGAAGGGAACGCGTCGCGCAGGCAGAGCGCGAGATAGCGCGCCTTGCGCTGCATGCCCGTTCCGGAATAGAATGTGTCCAGCTCCGTGCCGCCGGCGTACAGATTCTCAAACAGGCGCGCGCGGTCCTCCGCGGCGTACGTCGTGCTGTAGCCGTCAATGAAATAGATCTCGTTCACGTCGGCGTCCTCCGCCGCGCTGGAGGCGACGTAGGGCGAGGATTTGTAGCTGAGCGTGCGGCCGTCGCCGTCCTTGTACTGGTTGCTGTAGGAAAAATCGGCCGGATTGAGCATATCCCAGCGGCGGAAGGCCTCGATCTCCTCACGGGAGAGGATCAGGAGCATCGAATCCTCGATCAGATGAAAGAACTCGTGCGCCATCGTTTTCTCCAGACTGCTGCCGTTGATGTCGATCACGACGTAGGCCGTGTCGCCGCGCTCTCCGGTAAAGCCGGCCGCGTCGCTGATCGAGGTATCGCTGTTGGGATTGGCCATGAGACGCCCGGTCAGATAGAGATCGACGCGATCGAACTCCGCGCAGACCTCGTCAAAGAAGCCGTCCGGCAGCTGCGAGACGAGGCGGTCAAGGATCGTCAGCGCGTTGTGGATGGTCGTGGGATCCTCCTCGGCGCGGATCGCATAGCCGGAGAAGAAGACGTCCGCGTCCTGGCCGACGTGAATGCCGAAGGGCACCTGATCGCCGAGGCGGGAGAGAAGCCGCCGGTTCTCGCGCTCCACGGAATACTCGTTGTCCATGAGGAGCGCGTAAGGCGTCTCCTGCGCCGCGGGCAGCGCCGACGGCGTCCAGCGGCAGGGGAGGTAATTCTCGCCGTCGAAGAGATAAAAGAAGATCTCGCCGCCGTCCTCGCGCACGCGTGTGACAAAGGAAAAGAGAGAGTCAGTCGGCGCCGTCACGCTGGCCGCCGCGCGGCCCGTCCGGGGATCCAGGCGGTCAAGGCGGATGCTTGTCTCGTCGCCGGAATAGGCGTAGAGATACGACGAGCCGAGCGTACCGGTGACGGGCGTGCACGTCGGATCCAGATGAAGGACGCGCGTCATCGCGCTCTCGAACGGTTCGTAGATGGTGACGGTGCGGGCCGTGTAGTCGAGCACGGCGATGTCGTCGCCGAGGACCTCGACGGTCCAGACGCTCTCGGGCAGCGAGAAGGCGGAGAAGACGCCGCTCTCCATATCCCACAGGCCGTAGACGCTCTCATAGGTGCTCGTGTCGCTGCCCGAGAGCAGCATACGGCCGTCCGGCAGAACGCCGGAGGCGCCGTAAACCCAGATTGGATCCTCCCACTCGACGGTGTGCGTCTCGGTCGTCATGCGGCCGGCATCGTCGATATGGACCAGCACGCACTCTCCGTCGCTGCCGGTGAAGATCAGATCCCCCTCCGGCAGCTCGATGCAGGAATAGAGATGCGGCGGGAACGGGATCGAATCGACGGGCTCCAGACGGAGGTCGTAGGTGTGAAGGAAGCCGTTTTCTACGTCGTGCAGAAGCACGTACCGCCCCGTCAGATGGACGTTGGCGTAGTTCATGCCCGTTTCGTTCTGCGGATACGTATACTCCATCTGCACGCGCTCGCCGGTATGGAAATCGACCAGCGCGACGCTGCACGACGCGCCGCGGCTGTCGGTATGGATGGCGGCGGCGCGGCCGTCCGTGATATAGGAGAAATCATCCGCCGGGAAGGGGAAGCCGCAAAGGATCTCCAGCTCTTCGCCGATCGTCTTCTCGACCGCCCACGTCGGAGAGGGCGCCGCCGTTTCCGGCTCGCTCGCCGTCGTCACCGGCGCGGCGGTGGTAACCGGCGCGGCGGCGGTGTCCTTCGGCGAGGTCAGCGGCAGCGGCAGCTGACAGCCGCTCAGATACGGAACGAGCAGCGAAAGGCACAAAGCAAGGACAAGGATCCGTTTCTTCATAGGATGGCACCCACTTTCCGGCGGCGCCGTGCGCCGTACCGTTTCTTTTATTTATTATACCATGCTTTTCGTGATTTGCAAGCCCCCGGGCGGCATCGGCCGGCCCAAAAAGATGCCGCGCCCGCAAAAGCAGCCGCACCGTGAGAAGCCCTTGTGCGCGTCCGCGGCGGGCAGCGGACGTGGGCGCGGTCCATCGAATCCGGCGCCAATTCCGTTCAGAAGGCGATCGACTCGATCGTAAAGGGCTTTGAATATACCCCTGTCCCCGACCGGAGTAAGCAAAGGGGCGCCTGCCCAAGCAGACGCCCCTTCGCCCTGTCAGCGGGACGGAGGCGGAAGGACCGTCCCGATCCTTCCGCCGAGCCGCTCTACCACACCATGCCGCCCCACTCAACGACCGTGAATCCCTTCCGGACAAAGCGCTCCGGCGCGGGCTCTTCCCTTCCCGCGTCCCCGGCCCCGGCTTCCTTATACACAAACCACAGTCTGAAAACCGCGTCCGGTGCGGGTGTGATCCCGAGCGGAGAGACCCGATCGCAGGCTTCGTTGATCTGGGGATACATAAGGTAATCCCTGCCGGCCGGCAGTCTTTCGCACCAGTATTCCTTGAAGTCCGCTTTCTCGGCTTCGTTCAGGCCGTACAGCGTCAGGATCCGCTCAAAGGTCTCCTCGCGCTCTTGTGCGGGAAGATAAAAAGCGGATTCATATTGGAACGAATAATCCGGTATGCCGGACTCGTAGAAAAGATAGCCGTACTCCGCGCCGTCGGTGTCTGTCAGGGTCCCGTCCGGCCCGGCGGTCACCCGCCAGCCGCCGGCCGGATACGCGGGGATCGAGGCCGTGATCTGATCGGGATCCAGCAGCGCGACCCGCACCGCCGTCGGAATTTCCGGATAGAGGTAGATGTTCGGCTTTTCGTTGGGGCCGCCCTCCATTCCCTTGGTGTTGGAGCTGTAGGTACGGCGGTAATAGGAATTCAGCGCGCTCTTTGAGGAAGAACCCCGCGCGGCGTCGCCCTTCGCTTTCGCGGCAAGATAGTCCGGATCGTTCTGGATCTTGTCGGTCACATACTTCTGATAGGCGTCTCTGCCGTCCCGGTTGTAGATTCGGACGGCCTCCGGGTACTCGCTCGTCTCATCCGTTATGCCGAAGGAGCCGGCGCTGCGAAGCCAGCTGTCGGTGGTTTTCGTCCATCCGGCATTCCGGGTATAATTATTGACGGCATTGGCGTCGACTCTGTCCGTCAGATCCTGTACGTAGCCGCCGACCAGGCCCGAGGAGCTTTCGCCGGTCACACTGGAGGAAAAGTTGACTGCCGCAGGAACCCGGTCGATCAGCAGATCCGCCGTCTCGGAATCAAAACGGGAACTTCCCTCCGTGATCCGGTCAAAGTTATCAACCGCGCCGGTCATGCGGTTGACGCCGCTGCCGACCCTCCCGGTAACCGCTTCGACCGCGTTGCTTACCGTGGGAGAGACACCCGCGGGCGTATTCGTGCTTGATGCCTGATTTCCGCCGGTAACCAGATTTTTGATCTCCTTGAACGCGTCGTAGAAGTCACCGAACTTCGGAGACCAGCCGCTGCTGTTCGCCGAGGACGAGGAAGGCGCGGACTGACCGGACGAATTATACACGCCGTAGGCTCTGCCGGTATCCATTAAAGAGTCCGCGTGCGCCGCGGCCGGGCACAGGAGGAACAACAGCGCGCACAGGAGCGCAGGAACCGACATTCTCAAAATCGCATGAAATGATTTGGATCCGTTCATTTCGCCGCCTCCGTTTCGACATATGTTTCCTTGTATTCTCTGTACCAGTCCACGATTCCCTCGCCGTCGCATTCTCCGCTGTCAAGCATTCCGTTCCTCTCGGCGATCGTCATAAACGCATAGGCGTATTCATCCTCGCCCAAATGCTTATAGACCGCCGCCAGGGCGTAGGGCGTATAGGGATCGTCCGCGGGCGCCAGCTCAAAGGCCCTTGTCAGGTAGCTTTCCGCTATGATATACCGGTTCACGGCGTACGCCACGATGCCGGTTTTGTAATTCAGGATCAGGCTGTCCGGATGCTCACTGACCGCATCCATCAGAAAACGCAGATAATACGGGTCAGCGACTTCCTCGAATCCTTTTTTGCCCGTTCTGACATCGGAATACAGGATATAGTATTCTTCCGTTCTTTTCGCTTCCTCCGATAAGGAATTCAGCTCCCTTTCGGCGTCGTCGTATTTCTCATGATTCACGTTCTCTCTTGCGGCTTTGAGATGGCCGGCATCCTCCTCGGAAACCGCCGGATCTTCAACGGCAGAAGCGGGATCGTCCGCATCAGCCGCCGCCGCTTTCCCGGCCAATCTGGAACCGGGCAAGATGGCGCAGAGCAGAAACGCCGCCGTCAATCCGCCGAAGATCATGAATCTGACAGAGTTCTTTTGTATCTTCTTTTTCAGCAGCAGTTCATTTCCCAGCACGCCCCCGGCGCACAGGATCATGAGGATCCCGAAGAGGATCTTCAGATCGAACAGGAGCATTCCCAAAAGAGCCGTCACGAGCATCAGTATCGCTATGAATATCATTTGATGACCTCCTGTTCTTTACTTGTTTTTGTTCAGTTTGTCTTTGACATTGTTTCTGAGATTTGCGGTATGTTCCAGTATTCCCCAGCCGTGATAATCATCGCCGTACCATGAATACCATGAATCGTAATACGAGTGGTCAATCGCCCTGTTGCAAATTTCAAGCGCTTCCTCGTACCGTCCCACGTGATCGAGGGTGAGCGCGAGGGAATACAGTACCGCCGGTTGATCGTCCTCAAAACTCAGGCATTTTTCATACAGTTCGATCGCCCGGTCAAGATCGATCAGCTCCTCCTGGGCTTTTCTGCCCGCCGCGTCGTCGCGGAATCCCCGGGCGTAATGACCCAGGATCCTGCCGGCAAGGTAGTAGCCCGTCGAAAGGAGCGGATAGTCCTCGGTAAACGCGAGGGCGTCCTTCTCCATCTCGCGGTAGCCCTCATCGCCGCCCGTTTCCGTAATATAACCGAACAGCTTGAACTGGTAGCGGTATTCGCAGTCGAGCATTTTCGAAAGAAGCTCCGACCTTTCGACGATCTCCTTCTGCTCGTCCGTAAGATCCTTATATACGCAATGTTTGCCGTAGCTCTTGTCCGCGACCGACTTGTCACCGGTGATATAGGTCGCCACAAGGGCGGTGAAATCCGTTCCGAGCTGCGGTTTTTCCTCCAGAACGCCGGGGGCAAGCATCCCCTCGGTGAAGCGCACCGCCTTCTCAAGGGATTTTGTGATCTCCCCCTCTCTGAAATACAGGATCGCAAGCTCCATCGTCAGCTCGAGGTCGTCCTTGTCCGCCTCGTACTCTTTTTCGAGGATTGGCAGCGCCGTCTCAAAGTCGCTGTTCCGGAGAGCCACCGCTCCCAGCAGGCTTTCCAGTCTTTCATCCGATACGCGCTTCAGCGCGTTTTCCAGATATTCCTGAAGCTCTCCGGAATAATCCATATCCGTCATGACCTGCGCCATATCAAGGTAATGGAGGATCTTTACCTCCGCCCTTTCGTTCGCCGCAAGATCCGTATCCTTTTCAAACTCGTCATCAAACAGTCTGTCGAAATTCAGAATGACGGGATAGGTCTTTTCACGGATCGAATTCTGAAGCGAGTAATCCAGCGAATGGTTATATAGGATAAACTGCTGTGCGGCACGGATCGCCAGCTCGCTCTTCGCAAAGGATCCGGTATCCTCATTGGCGGCTTCGATCAGACCGTCCACCAAATTGTTGGCAGAGGATCTTTCATAGACGTAATACATATATTTGCTGTTGGTTTTATAGTCCTTCAGGCAATCCAGCATGGTCGAAAAAACCAACTCCCGTACCGCTTCGCTTGCCGGATACTCCTTGGCAAGCTCCAGTATGCGGGTCACGGCGTCCCGATCGATCCCGTCCCGCTCGACGCAGAGCTCCAGCACCTCCCATACGCCGACACGGTCCGCATAGCGCTCCGCTACGTTCTCATATTCGCCGATCTGCGCAAGGATCTCGAACTTTTCCGCCTTGGTCAGCTCCGAAGGGAGGACAGCGGCGCAGCGGAAGCGATTCCCCGCCGCCAGCTCCATAACGATCCGTTTCCTTTCCTGCCGCTCGGCCTCGGTGAGGGACTCCTTTTTCGAGAGGATATCGAGAGTGCCGAAATACCACACCTCGTCCCCTGCGTGGGAACGGAGGGCGGCGGTGACGTCCGGTATTTCCGTCTTCGTCGGATTCTCCGCACAGGTGTAATGGTACAGCAGTTCCACCATGGACAGTTCCCGGCTCCGCTCCCAGGCCTCCTTCGCCGCCGCCGGATCGCCGCCCAGATAGGCTTTCCAGGCGGCGGGAAGCGCCTGCGCCCGATCGACCGATTTCAAAGCCAGCAGATAGTCTCTTTTTTCCGCGTAGGCAAAGCTCTCCGCCATTCCCGCGTCGAGACTGCCGAGTACGGCCCCGCTTCTGCTCGACACGAAGAAAAGCGGGATGAGATTCATAAGGATCACCGCCAGAAGAAGCGCGCCGATCCCGATCCACTCCGGCTTCGGGAAAGCTTTCTTCGCTTCATTTGAAGCATTGGAAGCTTCGCCGCCGACACGGCGCTCCGGATCGCCTGACGCTTCCTCCGGTCTCTCGCCATCTCCTTCTGCAAGCAGACGGTCTGCCTTCTTTCGCATCAGGCAGATCACGGGATACAGCGCCGCTGTGACAATTGCCGAAAGAAGCGTCAGTTTTACGAAAAACGCCGTCAGCGACCGGCTCTTCCCCATCCCGGTGATGAAGGTATCCGAAAGGAATCCGCCGCCATAGTTCAGCGCGGCGTAAACGGCGGCACAGAGAAGGATCTCCCCTGTCCCCTTGAGGGCGATCGGGAACCGTTTCCCGATCCCGAAGCCGTCCTCTCCGTCCCGGATCGCAAGCACCCACACGAACAGCAGATACGCAAAGGCCAGCGCCTCCAGCACAAGAAGGACGATATCCGACGCCAGCGCGGGCGCGCTCATTTTTGCCGCGCGCAGGGGCCCAACGCTGTGCGCGAGGGAAAAGACCTGCCTTGCCGCAAGCAGGCTCAGCGTGCCGAAAAGGATATCCTTCGCCGCTTTCAGCGGCTTTCTGCTGCCTGCCAGGGCGAACCAGAACAACACGCCGCCCGCCGCATATCCGACGTAATAACACAAACCGCTCTGAAAGGCGGATAACGCGCTGCCCGTTCCGAGCATCATCAGAGTCATCAAAAGCTTCGGCAAAACGAGGAGCGCCGCGACCGCCCCGAAGAGCAGATAAAGCAGCGTAAGATCGTACTTCCCGTTTTCTTTCATCACAGCAAACTTCCTTTCCTGGGAATTCTCATAAACATCCGTCAATCCTTATCGATCCACCCGGTGTACCCTTCCGTATACTGGCTGTCCGTTATGGCGGTGAAGCGGCTCTGGTCGCCGATATCATCCAGAAAGCTGCGCTCCGGTGCGCCGCGTCAGTCAAGAAAACGGATCGTTTTCATGAATTTTTCGACCTGCGCGTCGTCGTAGTCAGACGAATACACGTTGTAAAGAAAACGATAGTATTCGTAGTTATGAACGATCCGGATCACATAGATCCGCCAGTCAGGCACATCCATATAGTTGAACTTCTGATAGTCGAACGTATATTCTCCCACCGTTTTCTTTTCGACCGAAGCCTGACTGTCATACTCATGATACGCGGCTACATCGTTGCCGTATCGGTCAACTGTGACCATGCAGCTTGCGCCCATATCGGTAAAAATGTTTCCGTCGCGGTCTTCTGGCAGACAGAATTCGACAAAATCAGTCTCCAGCCGGATCGGCGACGTAAATTCCTTTGCTTCTTTGCTTACAGCGTCGGTTTTCTTATTGCCGCATCCGATCAAAGCGGTGGACAGCGTGAGGAAAAGGAGCATCAGGAAGAGCGTTTTTTTCATGGCGTTGCGATTCCCCCTTCGGTTCGGATTTTGTCAGTACTTACCTCTATATACTATACAATAAAACGACAAGGGGTCAATTGCGGCTTTGCGCAAAAGGCGCCGGGGCATTTTGCGGGTTTACGCAGATCGGTTTTGACAAGAAAAAACTCTCCTTCCGGGAGAAGGAGAGTCTGAAAGACGCGCTCACTGTTTTTGCATGTCGTGATAAATCTGCAAAAGGCCCGAACGGGTCGTCACACCGGTCTTGCGATAGATCGACGTGACGTTCGCCTGCACCGTCCGCAGCTTGACGGATAGTTTTTCCGCGATCGCAGCCTGCTTGTCCTCCGTCAGAACGAGGGAGCGGAAGACCCGCAGCTCCGACGGGGTCAGCCCGTAGCGTTCGGCGACGGAGGACAGCACGTCGTCCGCCGACAACGGGACGTCCGAGGGCGCTTGTGCGGCCGTCGGCCGCCCGGAGAGATTCAGATCGCCGCTGACGGCCATCACGACGAGAATGGCGGCCAGGGCGGCAATGTTGAGCGAGAGCACAACGCCGGCCGACGCCTCCGTCAGCGAAACGAGGCAGAACGGAATGACGATCGCGCTGTCCAGCGCACGCCCCGCCGCTGACCAGCCGGCGGGAAAGGTCGTTCCCGGCGCGAGTCTCCAGAAGGTGAGATTGTAATAGGAGACGGCGGCGGAGAGGGCGATATAGAAGAGACACATGTTCAGCCGGTAGGCGTCGGACCGTGCGGCAAGTACGACGTTGAGAAAAGCGACCACCGAACAGCACAGCGCGGCAAGCGGCAGATACCTGCCGCTTTTATAATCCCCGATCAGGCCGAACAGAAGCATGCCGGGGATCATCAGGAGCCGGGGCCACGTATACACGTTGAATTCTGTGTAGCCGGACGCGACCTGCAAATGATGAATATACCCGTTGTAGAAAGCGGCGAACAGCAGAAGCACCACCGCGACCGCGCAGGCCGATACGATCCTCCCCCGGGGAACGCGCCCGCACTTTACTCCCGGCGTCCCACCGGCCGGCGCTTTGTCCAGGAGCAGGATGCCGAGCGCCGCCAACGCCCCGAGCGCCGCCGCGGCGACGGCGGGCCGGACAAACCACTGCAGCTGCAAAAGAAACTGAAGCAGAAGCGCCGCGGAGTATCCCACCCCCATCGAGAGGCCGACGCGAAGGCCCGACGCGGAATAATCCGACATTTTGAGATACACGCTTCCCGCGAGAAATCCGAGACAGAATGCCGCGGCCCATGCGACGGCAAGATAAAAGACCGTATCGATCGGCGCAAACAGCAGATACGCCGCGCAGACGCCGCAGCCGGCAAGCGCGGCCAGCGAGACGCACTTTACGGCGCGTTCCTTCCGAAGGACGGAAGAAAGAATCGCATGAAGCGCAACGCCGCAGAGGACAAAAACCTGCAGAAAAACATAAACCCGTTCTTGCTGTCCGACGCTCAGGTATCCGCGTCCCGCCTGATTGCCCATACGCAGTATCACAAACTGCAAAAACATAAAAGAGGCAAAAAACAGGGAGACGGCGGCGTTTTTCTTGAAATCGGTTCTCATCGGTGCTCCTTTCGCCCGGCTTCCCTAAAGGAAGTCCGTAACGGCGTTTCTCCGCCGGGAAACGGCGCCGGCGTATTTCTCGGCAATCTTATTTTTTAAGTATAGCATAAAACAAACCGATTTTCAAGTACGGCGCGCTTCTATTCACAATCGATCGGTCCTCCGCTTGACAAGCCTGTCCCGCCATGCTATAATAATGACAATCAAAATCCGAAACAAGGAGAGCATCAGAATGAAAAAATCACTTGCAATTCTTCTGGCTGTGCTGATTCTGCTGCCGCTTATCGGCTGCGCGTCCGGCAAGGCCGATCCCGAGGATACGACCGCGGGCACGACCCCCGCCGTCACGGATCCCGCGGAAACGACCGCCCCGGTGGAGCAGATCGATCCGGCCGACGTAGACAATCTGCCGGAGCTGGACTTTGACGGTGCGGCCTTCGGCATGTATAGCCGCACGATGGGCTTCTTTCACGGCGAGCTGACCGTGGAGGAGGCCACCGGTGACCAGCTCAACGATGCGCTCTACGAGCGCCAGACCGCCGTCGAGGAGCGCTTGAGAATTTCCATCGAAGAGACGACAGGCTCAAGCACCGACGCCGCGCGCAATGCCATCCAGGCAGGCGACGAGAGCTACAAGCTCGTCAATGCCCGCAACGTGCTGACCGTCCAGTACGCCTCAAGTGGCCTCGGCTATCTCTTAAAGGATGTCAAGTACATCGACCTTGCGAAGAATTACTGGTACGATTCGATCAATGAAAATCTGACGCTGGCGCACAAAACCTTCACGGCCGCCGGCGCCTACAATCTCTCCTCCTTTGACTTCACGCATGTGCTGCTGTTCAACAAACAGATGATCGACGATCTGTCGCTTGAAAATCCCTACGAGCTCGTCCGCAACGGACAGTGGACGTGGGACAAGTTTGAGGAATTCGGCGTCAAGGCGACAAGCGACCTCGACGGCGACGGCGCGATGACCAAGGCGGATCGCTATGGCTTTGTTTCCGCCACGAAGCAGATTCCGCCGTGCTTCCTTGAAGGAGCGGGTGTTCTGATGCTCTCCAAGAATCCGGAAACGGATACGCCGGTGTTTGATCTGGCGAGCGACGAGCGCTTCACAACGCTGTTCACCGAGCTCTTTGAGCTGTTTTATGACACGGGACTCTGGAGCGTGTCGGTCAGCGATCTGAATTCGCAGGATCCGTCCGCGGAGCTCTTCTCCCAGAATCAGGCGCTGATGATGAATTCCACCTTCTTCTACGTGCAGGGACTGCGCGAGATGAACGCCGACTTCGGCGTGCTGCCGTATCCGAAATACGACGCCGAGCAGAAGGAATATCTCTCGCGTATCGAGGGCTGCGAGCTGCCGCTGATTCCGGTGTGCCTCTCGCAGGCGGACGCCGACATGGCCGGCGCGTTCCTCGAAGCGATGGCCAGCTATTCGCACAAGCACACGATCCCGGTGTATTATGAGATCTATCTGAAAACCAAGCTTTCCCGCGACAGCGAGTCCGCAGAGATGTTCGATCTGATCTTTGCCAACCGCATTTTCGACCTCGGCGACACCGTCTGGTGCGACAACATCCGCGACGGCTTCATCCGCTCGCTGTTCAACGGAAACTCCCGCGGCGCGATTGTCTCTACACTGAAGAAATCCACAAACTCCGTGCAGAAAGCAATTGACTCGATCGTCAAGGGCTTTGAGTAATCTCCCGCCGGCCAAACAGGCGTCTTCAGACGCCTGTTTTTAATTTATTCAATAAACTGAATGTTTATGTCATATTTTGTTTACATAACGTCTTTTTATCCAACCATTGACAAGGCTCACCGCACGTGATATAATTTATTGATAAACTAATAACCCAAGGAGAAAATCCAGATGAAAGGAACAGATTCCCGCGCACTTCCCTACAGCCGCGGCGGCCATCCGGCGGAGCTGATCCACGAGATTGACCGTCTGATGCACGAACGGATCCAGCGCGCGGTGCCGCAGATGCAGCGCAGTTGCCGCATGATCCTGTCGAGTCTCTCGGTGCAGGACAACGTCACCCAGCTGGATCTGGTGCACAGCACCCATCTGAAGGCGCCCACCGTCAGCGTGAGCCTGCAGCGCATGGAGCGGGACGGCATCGTTCACCGCCATCCGGATCAGTCCGATCTCCGCGCCACCCGGGTACACCTCACGGCCAAGGGACGTGAAATGGACAACGAGGTGTTCGCCCGCATCCGCGAGCAGGACAAGACGGTGGAGGAAGCCATTACGCCCGAGGAATTTGAGACTTTACGAGTGATTCTGACAAAAATACGCGACTGCTTAGTGGAAGGGGACTTATCCGGTGAAGAAAGTTAAACTGCGTTCCTACCTGAAGCCGTATTGGCTGACGGTCATTCTCTCCCCGCTTCTGATGGCCGGCGAGGTCATTGTGGATCTGTGGCAGCCGAAGCTGATGTCGAAAATCGTCGACGAAGGCGTGCTCGGCCACAACATTCCGCTGATCCTCACAACGGGCCTGCAGATGCTGGTCCTGGTGGCGCTGGGCGGCCTGATGGGCATTTTGTGCGCCTACACGGCCAGCGTCGCCTCGCAGGGCTTCGGCAACGACGTGCGCGTCGACGCCTTCAACCGCGTGATGCGGCTCTCGCTCGAGCAGACCGACGCCTTCACGACCGGCTCGCTCATCACGCGTCTGACCAACGACATCACCACCCTGCAGGAGCTGGTGCAGAGCGTGCTCCGCATGTTCGTACGCGCGCCGATCTTTCTCGTCGGCGGGCTGGTGATGTGCCTGTCTCTCAACGTCCGCTTCGGCTACGTGCTTCTCTTCTCCCTGCCGCTGCAGATCCTGGTGGTCGTGCTGCTCGTCACGAAGGGCAACCCGCTCTTTATGGCCGTGCAGAAGAAGATCGACCGCGTGAATTCCGTCGTGCAGGAGAACGTGTCCGGCGCGCGCGTCATCAAGGCGTACACGCGCGAGGAGTATGAGATCGACCGCTTCGACGGCGCGAACAAGGACTACCGCGACACGAACCTGCGCGTGTTCCGCCTGCTCTCCGCCATCATGCCGATGCTGATGATCATCATGAACCTGACGGTCATCGCCATCATTTATATCGGCGGGTATGAAGTCGAGGCGCGCGCCATGAGCGTCGGCGACGTGATGGCCGGCGCGCAGTACGTCACCCGCATCCTGATGTCGGTGATGATGCTCAACATGGTCTTCCAGCAGATCGCGCGCGGCCGCGCCTGCGCCTCCCGCGTGCGTGAGGTGCTCGCCTCCGAGCCCGCCGTCGTCGAGGGTTCCTCGCACGAGGGAGCGGAGGAAGGCAGCGTCGTTTTCCGCGGCGTCCGCTTCAAATATCCCAGCTCCTCCGGGGAGGACGTACTCCAGAACATCGATCTGACCGTCCGTCGCGGCGAGACGCTCGCCATCGTCGGCGCCACCGGCTCCGGCAAGACGTCGCTCGTCAACCTGATCCCCCGCTTCTATGACGCGACGGAGGGCGAGGTGCTGGTCGACGGTGTCAACGTGCGCGACTGGGATCTGCACGCGCTCCGCGCGCGCATCAGCGTCGTTCTGCAGAAGAGCGAGCTCTTCAGCGGCACGGTACGCGAGAACATCCTCTGGGGCAAGACCGACGCCTCCGACGAAGAGATCGAGCGCGCCGCCGTGATCGCCCAGGCCAAGGAATTCATCGACTCGATCCCCGGCGGCTACGACGGGCAGATCACCGAGAAGGGCACCTCCCTTTCCGGCGGCCAGAAGCAGCGCATGGCGATCGCCCGCGCCGTCGTCCGCCAGCCGGAGATCATGATCTTCGACGACAGCACCTCCGCGCTCGACCTCGGCACCGAGGCCCGGCTGCAGGCGGCGCTGAAGGAACACCTCGCCGATACGACCGTAATCCTGATCGCACAGCGCATCGCCAGCGTCATGCACGCCGACCGCATCGCCGTCCTGGAAGACGGACGCATCACCGCCTGCGACACGCACGAGCGGCTGATGCAGACCAGCGCCGCCTACCGCGACATTTACGACTCTCAGATGAAGAACGGAGGGACGCTCGATGGCTGACAACAATACCCGGCAGAACAACGAAAGCGCGCAGCCGCGCGTCATCGGACCCGGCGGACCGGGCGGCGGTCCCCGCGGCATGAACGCGCGCATCATGCGCGAAAAGCCCAAGGATACCCGCGGCACGCTGCGCAAGCTGATGCGCTACATCGGCCGCTCCCGCTACCTGATCGTACTGCTCCTTCTGACCGTGCTCGCGTCGACTGCGCTCAGCCTGGCCGCGCCGCTGCTTCAGGGCAAGGCCATCGACGCCATCACGATCGACGAGGCGGCCGGCAAGCTCTCCGTCGATTTCGACACGCTGGTGCGCATGCTCATGTTCATGGGCGTCGTCTACATCCTCTCCTCGCTGTCCCAGCTGGCGCAGGGCCTGATCTCCGCGCAGATCTCGCAGACGACGGTCTACATGCTGCGCAAGGATCTCTTCGAGAAGATCTCGCATCTGCCGATCTCCTATCTCGACTCGCACCAGCACGGCGACATCATGAGCCGTATGACAAACGACGTGGACAACGTCTCGAACACGATCTCCTCCTCCATCTCTTCCCTTTTCTCCAGCGTGCTGACGCTGATCGGCGCCTTCGTCATGATGGTGCTCAAGAGCTGGCGGATGGCGCTGATCGCCATGGTGACAATCCCGCTGACGATCCTGGTCTCGATGATCCTCTCCCGCGCGATGCGCAAGTATTTCGTGCAGCGCCAGAAGATCCTCGGCGATCTGAACGGTCAGATCGAGGAAATGGTCAGCGGCTACAAGACCGTCATGGCCTATGGCAAGGAGCCGATGGCCTGTGAGCGCTTCGCCCAAACGAGCGAGGAGTTCCGCCGCTGCAGCATCCGCGCCAACGTCTGGGGCGGCATCATGGGTCCCTGCAACAACATCATCAACAACCTCAACTATCTGATCATCGCCGCCTTCGGCGGATACTTCTCGATCAAGGGACAGATCTCCATCGGCGACATTCAGGCGATCCTCTCCTACTCCCGCCAGTTCACGATGCCGATCAACATGATCGCCAATCAGTACGCGCAGATTCTGACGGCGGTCGCCGGCGCTGAGCGCGTCTTCGCGATCCTCGACACGCCGAACGAGCCCGACGCGGGCACGACGCATCTTGAGCCCGACGCGATCCGCGGCGACATTGAGTTCCGCGACATCTGCTTCTCCTATGTGCCGGAAAAGCCGGTGCTCAAGCATCTGAACCTGCGCGTGAAGCCCGGCCAGAAGGTCGCCATCGTCGGCGCCACCGGCTCCGGCAAGACCACGATCGTCAATCTGCTGACGCGCTTCTATGACGTGGACAGCGGCGAGATCCTGCTCGACGGCGTCTCCGTCGAGGACATCCCGAAGAAGGAGCTGCGCGGCGCCATCGGCATCGTGCTGCAGGATACCGTGCTCTTCTCCGACACGATCGAGCGCAACATCCGCTACGGCAATCTGCACGCCACGGACGAGCAGCTGCGCGCCGCCGCCGAAATCTCCAACTCGGCCGCCTTCATCGAGCGGCTGCCGGAGGGCTACGAGACGGAGCTGACCGAATCCGGCAGCAACCTCAGCCAGGGACAGCGGCAGCTTCTGGCAATCTCCCGCGCGGTGCTGGCCGACCCGAAGGTGCTGATTCTCGATGAGGCGACATCCAGCGTGGACACCCGCACCGAAATGCACATCCAGCAGGCACTGGTCGCGCTGATGAAAAACCGCACCAGCCTGATTATCGCCCACCGGCTCTCCACGATCCGCGACGCGGACGTGATCGTCGTCATCAAGAACGGCTGCGTGGCCGAATCCGGCAGTCACGAGGAGCTGCTCGCACTGAAGGGCGAGTACTACGCGCTCTATCAGAATCAGTTCGCCGGCTTTGCCACCTGATTTCCCCGCGCACAACGCGGCAGGACGCTTGTCCTGCCGCTTTTTTTGCGCCAAAAGGGCCCGGGAGCAGCGCTCCCGGGCCCATGGCGAGGATCAAAGGAAAGGATCAAAGGCCTCGCTTCACGTAATGCGTGTGCAGCAGCTTGTGCGCGAGGTGGCTGTTCGGCTCGCCGAGGAACTCTTCGTAGACCTTCTTGATGAGCGGGTTCTCATGCGACTTCCGGTACTCGAGCTTCTCGCTGTCCGCCTTGTAGAGGACAGAAGCGCGCTTTGCCTTCAGATCGACCGTGTTGCGGACGACCGCCGGCTGATACGGCTGACCGCCGCCGTTGACGCAGCCGCCCGGGCAGCCCATGATCTCGATGAAATCGACCTTGTAGGTGCCGTCCTGGACGCCCGTCAGCAGCTTGTTGGCGTTGGCCGTGCCGCTGGCAACCGCCACATGGAGATCGAGATCGCCGATCTTGTAGTTGGCGAACTTGATGCCCTCGGTGCCGCGAACCTCTTCAAACTCCAGCTTCTCGAGCGGTTTGCCGAGGATGACCTCCGCCGCGGTACGAAGCGCGGCTTCCATCACGCCGCCGGTCGCGCCGAAGATGGCGCCGGCGCCGGAACCGACGTCGATCGGCTGATCGAACTTGGAATCCGGCAGCGAGCAGAAGTCGATGCCCGACTTCTCGATCATGCGGCCGAGCTCACGGGTGGTGATGGCGATATCGACGCCTGGGATGCCGTCGACGTCCTGGCCGTCACGGGTGACCTCGAACTTCTTCGCGGTGCACGGAATGGCGGAGACAAAGACGACGTCCTTTGGATCGATGCCCATCTTCTTGGCGAAATACGCCTTGTAGATGGCGCCGAACATCTGCTGTGGGGACTTGCAGGTGGAGAGATTCTCGGTCATCTCCGGGAAGTAGTGCTCGCAGTACTTGACCCATCCCGGCGAGCAGGAGGTGATCATCGGCAAAACGCCCTTGTTCTGGACGCGGCCAATGAACTCGGTGGCCTCTTCCATGATGGTGAGGTCGGCGGTGAAGTTCATGTCGTAGACGCCGTCGAAGCCGAGCATCTTCATCGCAGTGACCATCTTGCCCTCCACGTCGGTGCCGGGCTCGTAGCCGAAGCACTCGCCGATGGTAGCGCGGACAGAAGGTGCGGCGCAGATCGCCACGTGCTTGGTCGGATCGTTGATGGCAGCGAAGACCTTCTCGGTATCGTCGCGCTCATAGAGCGCGCCGGTCGGGCAGGCCACGATGCACTGACCGCAGTTGATGCAGGAGGTCTCGGCCAGCTTCAGGCCGTTCGGGCTCTCGACGACGGAGTCGTAGCCGCGGTTGACCATACCGATGGCGCCGATGCCCTGCAGCTTGTTGCAGGCGGCGACGCAGCGGCGGCAGAGGATACATTTGCTGTTGTCGCGGATGATCGAGACGGAGGAATCGTCGATTGGGTATTCCTTCTTGTCGCTGTGGAAGTAGTTCTCATCCACCTTGTACTCGTTGCAGAGCTTCTGCAGCTCGCAGGTCGTGGAGCGGATGCAGGAGAGGCACTGCTTGTTGTGGGCGGAGAGGACGAGCTCGAGGTTCATCTTGCGCGCGGCGCGGACCTTCTCGGTATTCGTGAAGATCTCCATGCCCTCGTTGACCGGGTACACGCAGGAGGTGACGAGGCCGCGGGCGCCCTTGACCTCAACCAGGCAGAGACGGCAGGCGCCGATCTCATTGATATCCTTCAGATAGCAGAGCGTCGGGACATTGATACCGGCGTTTCTGCACGCATCGAGGACGGTACCGTTGGCCGCTACCTGTACCTCAACGCCATTGACTTTTACGTTAACCATATCCATTGTTCGTACGGCTCCCTTCTTACTTTTTGGAAATGGCGCCGAACTTGCACTTTTCCATACAAGCGCCACATTTTACGCACTTCGACTGATCGATGACGTGCGGGTTCTTGACGGTACCGCTGATCGCGCCGGCCGGGCAATTTCTCGCGCAGAGCGTGCAGCCCTTGCACTTGTCCGGATCGATCGTGTAGCGGAGCAGCTTCTTGCAGACGCCGGCCGGGCAGGTCTTGTCCTTGATGTGGGCAATATACTCGTCGCGGAAGAAGCGGATCGTCGAGAGCACCGGGTTCGGCGCGGTCTGGCCGAGGGCGCAGAGAGAGCCGGCCTTGATGTAGTTGGCGAGCTCCTCGAGCTTGTCGAGGTCCTCCATCTCGCCGTTGCCGTCGGTGATCTTGTTGAGGATCTCCAGCATGCGGACGGTGCCGATCCGGCACGGCGCGCACTTGCCGCAGGATTCGTCGACGGTGAACTCAAGGAAGAACTTGGCCAGGTCCACCATGCAGGTGTCCTCGTCCATGATGATCAGACCGCCGGAGCCCATCATGGAGCCGTTGGCAATCAGGTTGTCGTAGTCGATCTCGACGTCGAGCAGCGAGGCCGGGATGCAGCCGCCGGACGGGCCGCCGGTCTGGGCCGCCTTGAACTTCTTTCCGTTCGGGATGCCGCCGCCGATTTCCTCGACGATCTCACGGAGCGTGGTGCCCATCGGGATCTCGACGAGGCCGGTGTTCTTGATCTTGCCGCCGAGGGCGAAGACCTTGGTGCCCTTCGAGCGCTCGGTACCCATGGAGGAGAACCAGTCGGCGCCCTTGAGGATGATCTGCGCGATGTTGGCGAAGGTCTCGACGTTGTTGACGATGGTGGGCTTGCCCCACAGGCCCTTGACCGCCGGGAACGGAGGACGGAGACGCGGCTCGCCGCGGTTGCCCTCGATGGAGGTCAGAAGCGCCGTCTCCTCGCCGCAGACGAAGGCGCCCGCGCCGAGACGGAGGTGAATGTCGAAGTTGAAGCCGGTGCCGAAGATATCCTTGCCAAGCAGGCCGTACTCTCTCGCCTGCTCAATGGCGATGTTCAGACGCTTGACGGCGATCGGATACTCCGCGCGCACGTAGATCCAGCCCTCGTCCGCGCCGATGGCGTAGCCGGCGATGGCCATGGCTTCCAGCACGGCGTGCGGGTCGCCCTCAAGAACGGAACGGTCCATGAACGCGCCGGGGTCGCCCTCGTCCGCGTTGCAGACCACGTATTTCTTATCGGAAACGCTGGCGCGGGCGAACTGCCACTTGCGGCCGGTCGGGAAGCCGCCGCCGCCGCGGCCGCGCAGACCGGAGTCGAGGATCGTCTTGATGACGTCCTCCGGGGTCATCTCCTTGAGGACCTTGGCCAGGGCGAAGTAGCCGTCCATAGCGATGTACTCGTCGATGTTCTCCGGGTTGATGACGCCGCAGTTGCGGAGCGCCACGCGCTTCTGCTTCTTGTAGAACTGCGTCTCGGACAGAGAGGCGGCAACGGTCTCCTCCTCGGCGCTGGCGGCCGCCTTGGCGCCTTCATTGTAGACGAGGCGCTCGACGATACGGCCCTTGAGCAGATGCTCTTCCACGATCTCGGGGATGTCGTCCACGGTGACGCGGCTGTAGAACGTGCCCTCCGGGTAGACGATCATGATCGGGCCGAGCGCGCACAGACCGAAGCAGCCGGTCTGCACGATCTTGATTTCCTCCTCGAGGCCCTTCTCTTTGAGCTCCTCTGCGAGCTTGGCGCGGAGCGCCTGGCTGCCGGACGAGGTACATCCGGTACCGCCGCAGATCAAAACATGGGAACGAATCATGCTGTTCTTCCTCCTGTGAAATTACTTAGCAAACGCGCCGATCGTATATTCCGTCACCACGCGGCCGCCCTTCAGGTGCTCGTCGATGACCTTCTGCGCCTTCTCGGCGTTCATCTTGACGTAGGTGATCTTTTCCTTGCCGTCCTCGAACACCTCGACAACCGGCTCGTACTGGCAGATGCCGATGCAGCCGGTCTGCGTGACGGAGACCTTTTCGGTGAGTCCGGCCTTGTTGACGCCCTCCACAAAGGCAGCGAGCACAGGTCTCGCGCCGGCGGCGATGCCGCAGGTAGCCATGCCGACGACCACGCGCGTTGTGCCGAGGCCGCTGCGGACCGCTACCTTGTCCTGCATCTTGGCTTTGATCGCCATAAGCTCTTCCAGAGATTTCATAGGGTTTGATCCTTTCCTGTTTTATAGATTTGATTGAATCGCTTCGTATTGTTCCCGCAGATTGCCTTCGATCCACAGAAGGATCTCCGGCTCGGAGAGCGGGATCTCCTCTCCCAGTACCGCGCGCAGCTCGGCGCAGCTGAGGCGCACGCTGCCCTGCTCGGTCTGATGGAGATAGGTGAAATCGACCGCAGGGCTGCCCTGGATCAGCGTCACGACGGTGCCGACCAGATCGCCCAGGGGGACGAAATCGATGTGATGCCGTCCGAAGACGGCGGTCGTCGTCGTGCCGTGCGCATCCGATTCGGATGCCGGCGTCGAGACGATGTGGACGTGTCCGCCCGTCATCTCCGCGAGCATCTTCAGAAACGGGATCCCCAGGCCGACGGCGCGCGTTTTGCGCGTGGTGAAAAAGGGGTCGTCCAGCCGCGCGAGCTGCTCCTTCGTCATGCCGCAGCCGTTGTCGGATACGGTGAAGGTCAGCCAGTCTCCTTCCTCCACAAGGGAGATGGAGATCTCCGTCGCGCCGGCGCGGACGGAATTCATGGTAATGTCCAGCACATACAGGGAAAAGTCTTCCATGCTCTCACTCCTTTGCCTCACCGCGCAGCCAGCCGATCAGACGCTCGGCCACGAGGCGCGAGGAATACGGCTCATCGTCCAGCTCCACGTAATGCGCCGCCTCCGCGATCGCGCCAAGCTGATGGGCGTCCGAGGAGACGACCGAGACGAGCTCCCGGAGGTGCGGATAGTTCGCGAGATATTCCGCGCGGCTCTCCTCCCGGTTCAGCTCGTAGGCCGTGTAGGGGGGATCGTCGGGGAAATCGCCGAGCACGGCGATCAGGCCGCCGGAAGGGCGGTCGATGTGCGCCGGGTAGGAGACGCCGCCCATCCCGCACGCGAGGCGGTAGGCGTCCGACAGCGTCAGCGACGTGGCATTGATGAGCAGATCCGGTTCGGTGGCGATCACGGTCTCGTCCTCGTCCATCACCAGCTGATCGCCGAAGATTTCGGGACGGTTGGGGATGCGGATGCGGCAGGCCTCGACGCGCTCGCCGAAGGCCATCGCCTGCTCCAGCGTGGGAAAGAGGCAGATCGCGTGGACCTCCTCCGCCGTGGTCAGCTCCATGCCGGGGATCGGCACCAGTCCCATCCGCCGCGCGGCCGCGCAGAAGGCGGGGCAGTTGCGGGTGGAATTGTGGTCGGTCAGCGCGACGATACCGAGGCCGTTCAGCGCAGCCATGCCCGCGATATTGGCGGGGGTACTGTCGTTGTCCGCGCAGGGCGAGAGACAGGAATGAATGTGCAGATCGTAATAATACCGGGTCATGAGGGATCGTCCTCCGCCAGCGACACGCAGCGGCAGACCTCATAGGCGCTCAGCGGCGTGGCGTAGACGGTGATGCCCTTCGCCTCGGCGGCGGCCAGCGCCTCCGGGATCAGCGTCACGTCCTCGGCGAGGATCACGGCGGCGGCCTCCGTCAGGGAGGCGACCGCGATGACGTTCGTGTTGTTCATGATGGTGATCCAGAGATTGCCCGCCTGGACGCGGCTCATGCAGCGGCTGAGCAGATCGCCGACGTAGACGCCGTCAAAGGCGGCGACCGCCTCGCCGCAGACGCGGCGCAGGCCGGCGCGCTCGGCCAGAGTGGAAAAGTTCATCTTTGCCCTCGCTTTCCCCGCGGGATGACGCCGATGGGCCGAGGGGGATCACGGCTTGTTTTCCGGATCCTCCGCTTTCTGGCGCATGGCGTTCAGTTTTTCCATCACGGCGTTCTTTTTGTGCTCCGTCAGATACTGGTGAAAGAGCGACCGCATGATGACCGTGCACTCGTCGGCGTTCGTCTCACCCTTGACGATGTCCTCCGCAAAGGCCATGCAGGTGGGCGCGCCGCAGGAGCCGCAGTCGATGCCGGGCAGCCCGTCGCAGATCTGGTGGATGTCGCTCATCATCCGCAGCGCCTCGTCGCGGTCCTCGGAGAGGGGGCCGCCCGGCGAATACACAAGCGTTGTATGCTTGAGCACGCTGTCCGGCAGCGTCTCGTCGGAGGGACGGTTCGGCGACACGGGCAGATAACGCTTGAGGGTCTGCAGTCTCGCCTGCGCGATGTACGGGTTGGAGACCGTCATCGTGCCGCCGACGCAGCCGCCATGGCAGGCGTTCAGTTCGACGTAGTCGAGATTGTGGATGTCCTCGTTGTCGATCTGCTCGAGCACGCGGATACAGTTTTCGATGCCGTCCGCGGCGAGATAGCGCTCGTTGAAGACGGCGGCGGATTCTCCGCCGGTCGAGGCCCAGCCGATGCCGACCATGCCGGATTCGGTCGCCTTGTCCGGGGACTGGATCTTCTTCATATGCTCGAGCAGGGCGAAGGTGACGTCGCGCATGGAGAGCACGCGGTCCACGCCGTGGTTCTCGTCCGCGAAGCCATTCTTGAAATAGCTGACCTTCGCCGGGCAGGGAGAGATGAAGTAGACGCCGATGTCCGCCTCGCCGAGCTCCGGATGCGCCCGCAGCGCCCGCTGCCGGGCGGCCAGCGCGGCCACCTCGACCGGCGGCTGGATCGGCAGCACATGATCCACCAGATAGGGGTAGTTCATGCTGATGATGCGGGTGATGACCGGGCAGGCGGAGCTGATGACCGGCTTGACGATATCGGTGCGGTTCAGGTAGATGCGGGTGTAGGCGGAAACGAGCTCCGCCGCCTTCGCCACCTCATACACGTCGTCAAAGCCGAGCGCATAGAGGCCGGAGATGACCGTATCCACGCTGTCCAGGTTGTCGAACTGCCCGTACAGCGACGGCGCGGGCAGCGCGATGGTGTAGCGGAAATCGGAGAGAGAATCGAGCGAATCGTGGAGGGCGCGCTTCGCCTTGTGCGGGCACTGGCGGATGCACTCTCCGCAGTCGATGCAGCGCTCCGAATTGATGACGGCGTGCCCTTCCCGGATGCGGATCGCTTCCGTCGGGCATCGCTTGAGGCAGGTCGTGCAGCCCTTGCACTTGCTTTCATCCAGAGAAACGGAGTGCTGATATGTTTTCATATCCGTACCTCGCCTTCCGACCGGACAGGCACGGCGGTCAGACCTTGACGATCATTGTGACCTTGGTGCCCACGCCGATCTCTGTGTCGATTTTCATGGAGTCAGTGTACTTCTTCATATTGGGCAGGCCCATCCCGGCGCCGAAGCCCAGCTCGCGGATCGTGTTGGGCGCCGTGGAGTAGCCCTCCTGCATCGCCAGCTGCACGTCGCGGATGCCGGGGCCGTGGTCCTCGAGAACGATCTCGATCTCGCCCTCGCCGATCGTCACGTCCGCCACGCCGCCGTGCGCGTGGATGACCATATTGATCTCTCCCTCGTACATGGCAATGGAGACGCGGCGCATGACGTCCGGCGGGTAGCCGAGCTGACGCAGGTATTTTTTGACGGCCAGCGAAGCCTCGCCGGCCGAGGAGAAATTCTCGCCGTCCACGTTGAAGTGGAGGTGGAGGGGCTCAGACACGGCTGACACCCGGCTCTCCGCGAAGGCCAGCCAAATAGATCTTTCCGCACGCCTCGTAGGCGCGCTGGGATGTCTTCATCATGACGATGCCGCATTCCTCGGCCAGACGGATCATGTCCTCGCCCGGCGTCTTGTTGCGCACAAAGACGATGCAGACCATATCCATCATGCTTGCGGTGCGAATCACCTGAGAATTGATCAGACCGGTCAGAAGGACGCCCTGATCCTTCACATAGGCGAGGACGTCGCTCATCATATCGCTGCAGCAGGCCGAGTAGACCTCCGTGTCGAGGGAATCCTCCCCGCAGAGGAGGCTGGCGCCGAGCAGAGTCTGTATCTCTCGAATTTTCACAAAAGCATCCGCCTTTCTGAAAGCGTTACAACTCGCGTTTCAAAGAAGCTTCGGCGCGATCCTCAGCGATACTTCGCCAGGATGCCTTCGAGCATCGACGGCTCGAGCCGTCCGTAGACGTCCTCGCCGATCGTAAGTACGGGGGCCAGGCCGCAGGCGCCGATACAGCGCGTAGCGTCGAGGCTGAACTTGAGATCGGGCGTGAGGCTGCCGGCCTCGATGCCGAGCAGCTGCTGCATCTTATCCATCAGCTGACCGGAGCCCTTGACGTAGCAGGCGGTGCCGAGGCAGATGCTGACCGGGTGCTCGCCCTTCGGGTTCAGCAAAAACTGCGAATAGAAGGTAGCGACGCCGAACACCTCGGAGACCGGGATGCCCAGGCCGGCGGCGATGCGCTTCTGCACCTCAACGGGCAGATAGCCGTAGATGTCCTGCGCCTTCTGCAGGATCGGCATCATGGCGCCCTTCTGATCCTTGTACTCGGCGATCAGCGCGTCGAGCTGGGCGGCCTGCTCCGGCGTCTCCTTGAACGGGACGGAAGTCAGTTTCTTTTTCATAGCGGGGGTTCCTCCTCAAATATTCAAAATGGATGGAGATCGGTTTGGGCTGCCGCGCTCACCCGCGGCAGAAGGCTTCGATCGCGTCGGCGGCGCCGTTCAGCGAGTCGTTTTCCATCAACTCGATGATGCCGCGGTCGCACAGCGAGGCCAGATTCGGGTCAAGCGGTACGCGCGCCAGCAGCGGCACGCCGTGCTGCTTTGAAACTTCCTCGGCGCGGCTGACGCCGAAGACGGGGATTTCCCGTCCGCAGTCAGGACAGCGGACGTAGGCCATGTTTTCCACCATGCCGATCACGGGGACGTTCATCATTTCCGCCATGCGGATCGCCTTTTCGACGATCATGGAGACGAGCTCCTGCGGCGTCGAGACGATGATGATGCCGTCAAGCGGCAGAGACTGGAACACGGTCAGCGGCACGTCGCCGGTTCCCGGCGGCATATCGACGAACATATAATCAACGTCGTTCCAGATCACGTCGGTCCAGAACTGCTTGACGGTGCCGGCGATGACGGGACCGCGCCAAATCACGGGCCGCGTCTCCTCCTCGAGCAGAAGATTGACGGAGATCATCTGGATCCCGGTCTTCGTGGAGAGGGGGATGAGGCCGTTGCCGTCGCTGAGGATATCGCCCTTCGCGCCGAAGGCCTTCGGGATCGAGGGGCCGGTGACGTCCGCGTCGAGCACGGCGACGCCGTAGTCGCGGCGGCGCATCAGCACGGCGAGCATGGAGGTGACGATCGACTTGCCGACGCCGCCCTTGCCGCTCACGACGCCGATCACGTGGCGCACGGTGCTCGAGGGATGAAGCGGATCCTTTTCGATCTCCGCCTGCCCCTTCGAGGGACAGTTCAACTGACAGCTGGAGCAGTCATGGGTACATTCTTCCTGTTTCTCAGCCATGGGACAACTCACTTTCTTGGGTGGATTGGAGCGGAGGCAGAACTTCCACTCAAACATAAATATTATATCGCATTATTCGCGCAAATACAAGAGTGTAAGCAAATTTTCTTCTCTTTTATCGATATAAAAAGAACGGATAAGCAGCCGCTAACAGCTGCGTTATCCGTTCTTTTCCGTCTTTGACGCGGATTTCATTTTTTTGTGCATCTCACAGAGCACAAGCGACAGCGCCCCGGGCAGGATGAGAATGGCGAGCAGCGGCCAGCGCACGCCGCCGCTGAGCGCCTGCCAGGCGCTCAGCGCGTAGAGCGCAAGCGTCAGGATCCCGTAGACGAGCGACGCCGTGGTGATGCGGAAATCGCCGGAGAAGACGCCGATGGTGTGCATCGCCGAGATCGCCGCCGCGAAGGAAGCGAGCGCGCCGCCGCCGCCGATCGCCGCGCGCAGCGCGGCCGCGTCGGGCGCGCCGTTCCCGGCGGCAAAGACGGTCAGCACGGCGAAAACGAGCGCGATCAGACTGCCGCCGGCGAGCGGAAAGAGAAATTCCAGCGGCCGCTGCGGCAGATCGCCCGTTGCGCGCGGCAGGCTGAGAATGCCCTGCCGCGGTCCGCGGAAGGCGAGCGACAAAACCGCTCCGTAATCGAGCAGCAAGCCCCAGAGGAGGATCTGCATCGAGGTCAGCATCGGTACAAGGCCGAAGACGGCGCACAGCATCAGCACCAGCCGGATCGCCTGTGAGAAAAGCAGATAATCGGCGGCGGAGCGGATGTTGAGACGCGCGCAGCGCGCGTATTCGGCCATCCGCAAGGCGTGCTCGGCGGCGGCACGGCGCTCTGCGCCGCCGCTCTCCTCCCAGCCGATCAGCGCGTCGGCCCGGCGGCCGACGACCGCGGGCACGTCGCCCTCCGGCCGCTGCGCGGCCACGGCGACGTCGGACAGCGAGAAGGCGCTCACGTCGGACAGCGAATCGCTGACGCAGACGAGGCCGTCCGCGCCGCCGCGCAGTTTTTCCAGCGTCCGCGCGCGCTCGTCGGCGCCGCGGCAGACGATCAGCGCGTTCCTTGCCTCGCCGTGAGGCGCAGGCGCGGCGATCTGCGGTGAGTCGGCGTACCAGACGCCGTCGCCGTCCCGGAGGATGCCGGCCTCCGCGCACAGCGTGCGCGCAGCCTCCTCCCGCTCGCTCAGAATGACAAGCCGCACGCCGCCCTTCCGGCAGCGGGCGGCATACTGCGCCAGCTCCGCATGGACCGGATCAACGACGGTAAAGAAGCCGATCAGCGTCATGTGCATCGTCACGGCATTGAGACGGCTCAGATCGAGATACGGCGACGGGCGGGCCGCCACGGCGACCGTGCGCACGGCGTGCGCGCGGGCCAGCTCCGCCGCGGCCGTCAAAAGACGGCGCGTCTGGGCGGAAATCGGCGCCTCGCCGGCAGTTAGAAGCTCATAGGAGCAAAGTGGAAGCACGTCCTCCAGGCTGCCCGCGGCGTAGGCCATCTGGCCCTCGCCCTCGCGCAGAAGAACGGTATGTATGCCGTCCGCGGTGCGGCGGTCGAGCCGCTCGGCGGACGGCGGCGCATCCTGCGGGAACAGCAGGACGCGCATGCGCGCCGTCAGCGCGTCGAGCGCGTCGGCGGCGGCCGCGCCGCCGTCAGAGAGCGCCGTCTGTGCGCAGCAGAGCGCGCTCAGACGCAAAAGCTCCCGCACGTCGTCATCCGCCGTCTCCGACTCTTCCCCGCCGAAGCGGCGCATCCCCAGCCGCAGATTCCCGGACTGCAAAAGACGCTCTGAGGCGAAGACGACGGTATGCGCGTCGCCCAGCGTTTCCAGCACGCGCGGACTTTTGACAACGGCCGCGCCGCCCGATTCCTTCGTGATGCCCTGCATCGAGGCGGCATAGATGATCGCGGCGATCACGCCGAGAAACTCGCTCATCGAGGCGACCGCCAGCGACAGCGAGGAGAGATACAGCAGCTCGATCGGGTTCTGGCTGCGTCCGCCGAAGAGGCCGACGGCCATCATGACGAAGATCATCAGAATCATCGAAAGCGAGACCGTCCGGCACCAGCCGGACAGCGCGCGCAGGGTGCGGCTGTCGCTCTTGCACGACGTCTCGATCACGCCGCCGCGCGCGTAGGCATACGTTCCTTCGCCGGCGGCGACGACGATCGCCCGCGCGCTTCCGCGCAGCACGGCGGAGGCGGCGAAAACAATATTGGCACGGCCGGAGACGGGCGTGCTCTCCGGCAGCGGCTCTCCGGCGGATTTTTTGACGATCCCCGCCCGCTCCGTGACGGGCTGCTCGGAGACGTCGAGCGTGCCACAGACAAGGCGCGCGTCCGCGGCGACAGTATCGCCGGGCGAGAGGCAGAGCACGTCGCCGGGGACGACCTCGTCGGCGCAAACGGACAGATAACGTCCGCCGCGCACGACGCGCGCGCGCGGCAGATCGGCGCGCGCGGCGCGCTCGAAGACGCGCTGGGCCGCGATGCCGGTCGCGGTGCGGATCGCCGCGGAGACGAGAAGGATCACCGCGATGCCGACGGCCTCGCCGCGCCGGCCGAAGGCGGCGGCGACGGCGGCGGTCAGGATCAGCAGAATCGCGGCCAGATCGAGAAATTCCCCGAGGACGGCGCGGGAGAGCGGCTGCCGCTCCACGCGCCACAGGGCGCGGCCGCGCAGCCGCAGCGCGCGGCGGCGGGCCTCCTTTTCGCTCAGTCCGGCGTACTGATCGGTGCCGAAGGCGCGCGCGGTCTCCTCCGGGGAGAGCGCGTGCCAGCGGTTCGGGCGTTTTTCGGCCATCGTCTCAGATCGAGCGCACGGTGAGCGCGCCGTCGGCGACGGAAACTTCCGCCGCCGTCATCCTGCCGTGCAGGCGGATCAGCTCCGAGGCGATGCGGTCCTCGACCTCCGTCTGGATATAGCGGCGCATGTTGCGCGCGCCGTAGCGCGCGGAGAACGAGTGCTCCGCGATGAAGGCGGCGGCCTCGGGCGTCCACGTCAGGCGGACCTGCTTCTCGGCCAGCGCGGCGGCGCAGTCGCCGAGCTGCAATTCGGCGATGCGTGAAAAATCTTCGCGGTCGAGCGCGCGGAAGGTGATGATCTCATCAACGCGGTTGAGAAACTCCGGCCGCAGGAAATCCGCGAGCGCACGCGCGGTTTTCTCCGCAGCGGCGGCGTTCGGGCTCTCGCCGAAGCCGGCCGGCGAGGCGGCGCCGACGGAGGAGCCGGCGTTCGTCGTCATCACCAGGATCGTATTGGAAAAATCGACCGTCCTGCCCTGCGCGTCCGTGACGCGCCCGTCGTCGAGGATCTGCAGAAGGATGTTCATCACGTCGGGATGCGCCTTCTCGATCTCATCAAAGAGCACGACGGAGTACGGATGGCGGCGGATCTTCTCCGTCAGCTGGCCGGCGTCGTCGTAGCCGACGTATCCGGGCGGCGCGCCGATGATGCGGGAAACGGAGAATTTGTCCATGAATTCGCTCATATCGAGGCGGATCAGCGTCTCGGGCGAGGAGAAGAGATCGTTGGCCAGCACCTTGACCAGCTCGGTTTTGCCGACGCCGGTCGGACCGGCGAAGATGAAGGAGACCGGCTTGCGCTTGAACGAGACGCCGGTGCGGCTGCGCCGCACGGCGCGCGCGACGGCCGAGACGGCCTCGGACTGGCCGATGATGCGCCGTCCGAGCCGCTCCTCCAGCCCGGCGAGGCGGGTGTATTCGTCCTCGTTGATCGTGGAGGCGGGAATGCCCGTCCAGATCTCGATCACGTCGGCGAGATCCGACGTCTTCATCTCGACCGCCTCGCACGCCTCGCGGAGCGCGTCGGCGCGTTCGTCGAGGCGGATCAGCTCCACCTTGGCGTCGGCCAGGCGCTTGTAGGTCTCCTCGCTCGGCTCGCCCTCGGCTGCCTTGGCCTCCAGCGACTGCAGCTCGGCGTCGAGCTTTTTGCGCTGTGCGGCCAGCTGGCGGCTCTCGTTGATCTCCGGCGAGGAGAGCGAAATCTGCGAGGCGGCCTCGTCGAGCAGATCGATCGCCTTGTCGGGCAGATAGCGGTCGGTAATGTACCGCTCGCTCAGCATGACGGCGTCGTGCAAAACGGAATCCGGAATGCGGATGCCGTGGTATTCCTCGTAATAATGCTTGATCCCCTGCAGGATCGATTCCGTTTCGGCGGCGCTCGGCTCGTTGACCATCACGGGCTGGAAGCGGCGCTCGAGCGCGGTATCCTTCTCGATATACTTGCGGTATTCGGTCAGGGTCGTGGCGCCGATGATCTGTACCTCGCCGCGGGAAAGCGCGGGCTTGAGAATGTTGGCGGCGTTCATACTGCCCTCGGCGTCGCCGGCGCCGACGATGTTGTGCACCTCGTCGATGACGAGGATCACGTTGCCCTCGGCCTTGACGTCGTTCAGAAGTCCGAGCACGCGGGACTCGAACTGACCGCGGAACTGCGTGCCCGCGACGAGCGCCGTCAGATCGACGAGGCACACCTGCGCGCCCTTCAGACGGTAGGGCACCCGGTCGTCGGCGATGCGCTGCGCCAGCGCTTCGGCGATGGCCGTCTTGCCGACGCCCGGCTCGCCGATGAGGCAGGGGTTGTTCTTCTGCCGGCGGCAGAGAATCTGGATCACGCGCGAAAGCTCGCGCTCCCGGCCGACGATGCGGTCGAGCTGACCGTCGGCGGCGCGCGCGGTCAGGTTCTGGCAGTACGCGGTCAGATATTTGCGCTCCGGCGGCTTCTTCGCGCCTTTCTTCTCGCTTTTGGCGCGCGTGCCGTCCTGCGGCTGGAAGGGCGGCATGCGCATGGCGCCGCCGAACAGCTTGCCGAAATCGACGGCCGGCGCGCGGCTGTCTTCCTCGGCGGAGCCGCCCTTCTCTTCCCCGTCCGGTTCGGCGTCGTCCGGCGAGGAGCCCAGCTGCTCCAGCGCGTTCGTCATTTCGCTCGACATGCGGTCGACGTCCTCATCCGAGAGGCCCATCTTGTTTATGATATCCTCGACCGGCTTGATGCCGAGCTCGCGTGCACACTGAATGCAGAGCCCGTCCTGTTTGGGAGCGCCGTTCTCCATATGGGAGATAAAAACAACGGCCATTCTCTTCTTGCAGCGGGAGCAAAGTACCATAGGGAATCCTACACGCCCTGGGGGCGTCCTTTCTTGCAGTTAAAATCAGAGTTTCAGAATCCAGTTCAGCACGTCGCGGAACTGTCCGCTGCTGAAGAAGCGGACGATGATCGTGTTCTGGATGATCGATTCGCTGAACAGGGAGGGATCAATCGAGGACATGGCGCGCACAAAAGAGACGGAGAGCGCGCTGAGCACCCATGCCCAGATGAAGGCAGTCACGATGCCGGCCAGAAGGCCGAGGATCGTGTTGGCGGTTTTGAGAACGGGAAGCTGGAAGATCAGATCCAGAATCCACGTCAGAAGCTTCAGGACGAGCACCGAGACGATCAGAAGGCCGAGAAAAGCCAGAACCCGCGAGAGCAGACCGGCGACCGGCCCGGCGATCAGATCGGCCAGGTTGAGCACGGAATGCTGACCGTCGGAGACGTCCGGTTGGATCAGACGGCTGAGCACGCCCTCGTCGGCGTCGTAGCGGTCGATGATCTGCCGGAAGGCGTCCGGCATGGAGTCAAAGAGGCCCTTGAGGTTGTAGGTGCCGTCGTAGTTGGTGGAAAGCGAGCCGATCGTATCGGCGATGGACTGCGAAATGTTGCGGATGGCCGGCAGCGATTCAATATACGCGGCGACCGTCGGGGTAAATGCGTAGGCGACGATCAGGGAGGTCAAGAGCGTGCAGACGCCCATGAAGGATTTGACGAAGCCCCGCTTGGCGCCGAGGATGATCGTGACCGCCGCGACGAGAAGAATGATGCCGTCAAAAACGAAACTCATACGATTTCCTCCTATTCGGATAGGGCTGCCGCGGCGCGCGCGCCGCCGGAGAAGCACAAAATCGGCGTCCCGCCGATCTCGCAGAGGGCGAGCAGGCGTCCGCTGTACGGATATTCCGTCAGAGCACCGCCGCGCCAGACGCCGACGCGGTTCTCATAGGCGAGGAAGACATCGCCGCCGTCGGCGGGCGCCGTAACGGAGAGCAGCTTTTCTTCCGTTTCCGTCTCGAAGATCCGCTCGCCCTCCGCATTGTACACGAGCACAAGACTGCGGGTGCCGAGCAGATTTTCCGCACAGACGAGCACGATCCGCTCGGGCGAGGCGTCAAAGGCGGCGAGCGTCGTCGAGGCGAAGGTGGTGCGCCGCAGCGAGGTGCCGTCGGGCGAGAGGAAGACGAGCGCGTTGTTTGTGATGACGGCCCAGCCGCCGCCGCGCAGCGGCGCGACGCGCAGCGGCAGGGACTCGCCGAGGGAAATCGTCTCCGTTTTTTCTTCGCCCACGGTAAAGAAGGCGACGGAGGCGCTCAGGTTCCAGTTCTCCGAGGTGACGCCAAGCACGGCCAGCGTGCGGCCGTCCCGCGAAAAGGCGACGTCGGTCACGTAGGATTCGCGGTACATCTGCGCCGTCCGGCGGAAGGAGTCGCTGTAGAGAGTGATGATATAGCGCGCTTCGCTCGAGCGGGAGACGACGGCGTAGGTGCCGTTGTCCGCGATGGCCGCGCACTGGATCGCGCCGTCAGCCTGGCCGCGGTGCACGCAGGCCAGCGTCGTGAAGAGCGCAAAATCGGTGCCGCCCGCGTCGTACAGGAGCAGGTATTTCTCTCCCGCCGCCATGCACGGCGAGGCGTAGGAAACGGAATCGTGCAGAATCTGCGCGCCGGAGGCGTCGAACATCCGCACGCCGGAGGAACCGGCGACGGTGAACTCGCCGCGGAAGGCGGTAAAGGCCATGTTCTGCTGCTCCTCATAGACGACAGAGGTATAGGCGCCGCTGCCGCCGGAGGAAAAATTCAGATCGCGCAGAAGATAGAGAAAATTCTCATACGTGATGTTCTCCCGGTGGGAGAGAAGCATGAAGATCAGATAGCCGACGAAGAAAAGCAGCGTCGCCCATTTGGCCAGGCGATAGCCCTCGGACACGCGCTTGTAGTACGGGTTGTCGCGCGGGATCTCCGCGCCGCGCGGCGCCGGCGACGGCGTCGGCGTCCGCCGCACCGCCTCCACAGACTGCGGCATACGCATCCTCTCCTTCCTCATCCGGTTATTTTTTCGTCATTATTTTCGTGTGTTATTCGCATTCCCACGCGATCGGACGGTCATAGCGCACCGCCGTAAGGTAAAGGCCCTCGGGCGGCGCGGTGAAGCCCGCGCGCGTGCGGTCGCCCGTCTCCAGCGCCGCCATGGCGTCCGCCTCACTGCGGCGGCCCCAGGCGTGCTCGAGCAGCGTGCCCGTCAGGATGCGCACCATGTTGTACAGGAAGCCGTCCGCCTCAACGCGGTAGACGAGCAGCCCGTCCTGCCGCCGCTCCACCTCCGAGCACAGGATCGTGCGGTGCGGATCGGTGATCTTCGAGCCGCTCGACATATAGCCGGAGAAATCATGCCGGCCGACAAAGCGCGCGGCCAGCGCGGCCATGCGCGCCGTCTCGGCATCCGTGAGCGGGCGCGGCGCATGATAGGCGCGCCCCTCGAGGAACGGATCGCGCGGCGGCGCGTCCCAGACGCGGTACTCGTAGGTCTTCGAGACGACGCTGTAGCGCGCGTGCAGCGAATCCGGCACGGCGGCGGCCGCCATGACGGCCAGCGACGGCGGCAGCAGCACGTTCAGCGCGCGGTGCAGCCGGGCGACGGGGATCGGACACCACGCCTCCCCGCCCTCGCCGGCGCGCGGCGCGAGCGTCGCGCAGAAGCCGAGCGCATGCACGCCGCTGTCCGTGCGGCTGCAGCCGGTGATCGCACAGGGAAAGCCGAAAAGGCGCGAAGCGGCCTCGGTCAGGGTCGCCTGGACGGAGACGCCGTTCGGCTGCGTCTGAAAGCCGCAGAAGGCGCCGCCGTCGTAGCGCAGCAAAAGCAGGATCTTCATTTTACCATGCAAGCCCGTAGGCGCCGTAGCGGTTGAGAAAAATCACCGCAGCGCCGAGCAGGCAGATCAGCACGCAGGCGACGACGTCGCGCGCGCCGGCGTGCAGCACGTTCATGCGCGTGCGTCCCTCTCCGCCGGTGTAGCAGCGGCACTCCATGGCCGTCGCCAGCTCGTCCGCGCGCCGGAAGGCGGAGATGAAAAGCGGCACGAGGATCGGGATCAGCGCGCGCGCCCGCTGGATCAGCGAGCCGGTGGAAAAATCGGCGCCGCGCGCCTTCTGCGCGTTCATGATCTTCTGCGTCTCCTCGATCAGCGTCGGGATGAAGCGCAGGGCGATCGTCATCATCATCGAAAACTCATGCACCGGCAGCCCGATCTTCTTCAGCGGCGAGAGCAGCTGCTCCAGCCCGTCCGTCAGGGCGATCGGCGTCGTCGTGTAGCTCATGAGGATGCTGGTCGTGACAAGCAGGATGATGATGCGCAGCGCGATCAGCACCGCATTGAGGATGCCCTCGCGGTAGATGTGGATGAATTTCCATTCAAAGAGCGGCGTCTCGCCCTTGATGAAGAAGATATTGAGCGCCACGGTAAAGAGCAAAATCACGATGAGCGGCTTCAGACCGCGCAGAACGATCCGCGGCGGGATGCGCGACAGCGCGACGAGCAGGACGGCCGCGGCGGCAAGCAGGCCGAAGGCCGCCGGGGTCCTGGCCAGAAAGATCACGACGATCATGAGGAGCATGGCGAGGATCTTCGCGCGCGGATCCATGCGGTGGATCACGGAATCCCCCTCGCAGTATTGACCGAAGGCAATGTCCAGATTCATTTTTTCTCCCCGCCTCCGATCTTTTGCAGGATCCGCGCGGCGGCGTATTTGACGGTGTAGACATCGCGGCCGATATCGATGCCGCGCCGCGCCAGCTCCGCCGCGACGTAGGTGATCTGCGGCACGTCGAGACCGACGGCGACCAGCTCCTCATAGCGGCTGAAAATCTCGGCGCAGCCGCCGTCCATAAGGATCCTGCCCTTCGCCATGACGATCACGCGGTCGCAGTAGAGCGCCATATCCTCCATGCTGTGGCTGACGATGATGACCGAGGAGCCGCTCTCGCGCTGGTAGTCGCGGATGCGGCCGAGGATCTCGCGCCGGCCGCCCGGGTCAAGGCCGGCCGCCGGCTCGTCGAGCACGAGCACCTCCGGGCGCATGGCGATCACGCCGGCCAGCGCGGCGCGGCGCTTCTGCCCGCCGGAAAGATCGAAGGGCGACTTATCGAGCAGCGCCTCGTCGAGGCCGGCAAAACGCGCCGCCTCCCGCACGCGCTCGTCGATCTCCTCCTTCTTCATACCCATATTCTTCGGCCCGAAGGCGATGTCCTCGCGCACGGTTTCGTCAAAGAGCTGGTATTCCGGATACTGCATCACAAGACCGACGCGGAAGCGGATGTCTCGGATCTTCTTCGGATCCGCCCAGATATCCGTCCCGTCGAGCAGCACCTCGCCCTCGCTCGGGCGCAAAAGGCCGTTGAGCAGCTGCACCAGCGTCGACTTGCCGCTGCCGGTGTGCCCCATGAAGCCGGTCATCACCGGCCCGCCGAGCGTGAGATCCACGTGGTCCAGCGCGCGGATCTCATACGGCTCGCCCGCGCCGTAGACAAACGACACGTTTTTCAGTTCAATCTGTGCCATTTACTGCTTTCCCGCGGCGCCGGGCGCCGGGGATTCTCCTTTGGTTGAGGGTCTGCGTCTCACCGCCGTGCGATCGCAGCCGCGATCTCGGACGCACATTCGTCCGGATCAAAGATATCGAGGCGGACGTCGAGCCCGCTCTGCCGGAGCTGATAGAGCAGCTCCGTCGTCTGCGGCACGTCCAGCCGCACCTTCCACAGAGTTTCCGGCTGGCTGAAGACCGCGCGCGGCGTGCCGTCCATCAGAATGCGGCCGCGGTCCATCACGACCACGCGGTCGGCGCGCACCGCCTCCGTCATATAATGCGTGATCAGCAATACGGTGATGTGCTCCTCGCGGTTGAGCCGCTCGATGATGTCCATCACCTCGCGGCGGCCGACCGGATCGAGCATCGCCGTGCTTTCGTCGAAGATGATGCAGCGGCGGCGCATGGCGATGATGCCGGCGATGGCGATCCGCTGCTTCTGTCCGCCGGAGAGCTTGTGCGGCGCGTGGCGGGCGTATTCCGTCATACCCACCATCGCGAGCGCCTCGTTCACCCGCTCCCGGATCAGTGCCGGCGGCATGCCGAGGTTCTCCGGACCGAAGGCGACATCCTCCTCCACGACGGTGGCGACGATCTGGTTGTCGGGATTCTGAAAGACCATGCCGACGTCGCGCCGCGCGCGCAGCACGTCCTCCTCCGTCACGTCCTCCGCGCTCATGTTTTTGCCGTCGATGAAGACGCTGCCCTCGTCGGGCATGAGGATCAGGCTGAGCATCTTGGCCAGCGTCGATTTGCCGCTGCCGTTGTGGCCGAGAATGGCGACAAAGGAGCCCTCCTCGATCTCGAGATTGATCCGGTCAAGGGCCTTCGACGGCGTTTTTCCGTCCTCCGTCGGGTAGGAAAAGGAGAGATTCTCCGCACGCAGGATCGCGCTCATTTCACACCTCCGTCTGCTTCCCAGCGGGCGGACGCGCCGGCGGGAAGGATCAGTCCGCTCGACGTCACGGGCAGGCCGAGCTCGCCGGTCGTCATCGTACCGCCGCGGATGCCGGCCTCCGCCAGCCGCTCCATCAGCATGTATCCCATCGCGGCCGGCGAGAGGCCGGTCGTGTACGAATTGATGAGGAAGAACAGCGGCCGCTCCGTAAGCAGCTGCACCGCCTCGGCGATCAGGCCGTAGGCGCACTCCTCCAGCTTCCAGACCTCGCCGCCCGGCCCGCGGCCGTAGGACGGCGGATCCATGATGATGCCGTCGTAGCGGCTGCCGCGGCGGATCTCCCGCTCGACGAACTTCCGGCAGTCGTCCACGATATAGCGCACGGGCGCCTCGCCGAGGCCGCTCAGGCGCAGATTCTCCTTCGCGGCATTGACCATGCCGCGCGCGGCGTCCACATGACAGACGGCCGCGCCGGCCTGCGCCGCGGCGGCGGTGGCGCCGCCCGTATAGGCGAAAAGATTGAGCACGCGCGGCTGCCGAGCGGGCTCGGCGGCGCGGGCGGCGCGCAGGATGGCGGAAAACCAATCCCAGTTGACGGCCTGCTCCGGAAAGAGGCCGGTGTGCTTGAAGCCCATCGGACGCAGCTGGAAGGTCAGGTCCCGGTAGCGGATGCGCCACGCCTCGGGCATCTCGGCCACGACCCAGCTGCCGCCGCCCGTTTTGGCGCGGCGGTAGACGCCGTGCGGCCGCTCCCAGAGGGGATGACGGCGCGGCGTCTGCCAGAGGATCTGCGGGTCGGGGCGGATGAGGATGTACTCACCCCACCGCTCGAGCCGCTCTCCGGCCGAGGCGTCGAGGAGCTCGTATTCTTTCCACTGATCGCTGATGAACATCTGCGTTTATTCCTTCTTTGCGATGCCGCCGATGGCGGTCGGCTTGTTGTAATATTTTCCGAGGGCGGAGGCGCCGCTGTGCGCGTGACAGATGGCGATCGCCAGCGCGTCCGCGGTGTCGTCCGGCTTCGGCGGCTCCTTCAGGCCGAGCAGCGCCGTCGTCATGGCGATGACCTGCCGCTTCTCCGCCTTGCCGTAGCCGACGACGGCGGATTTGACCTGCATCGGCGTGTATTCGAAGACCGGCACGCCGCTCTGCCGTGCGCAGAGCAGCAGCACGCCGCGCGCCTCGGCCACGACGATGCCCGTCGTGATGTTCGAGTTGAAGAACAGCTCCTCGATGGCCATGGCGTCGGGTCGGCAGCGCAAGAGGATCTGCCGGTGCGCGTCATGGATCTGTGCCAGCCGCTCCTCGACCGGGAGGCCCGCCTCCGTGCGGATCGCACCGAAGGCGAGCGGGCGGAAGCGGGAGCCGCTGTATTCCACCGCGCCCCAGCCGACGATCGCAAGGCCCGGATCGATGCCGAGAATGACCATTTCTGCCTCCGTGAAAAAATTTGCACCAGTACGCCGATGATAATTCAGTATATTATATCACAGCGCACCGATAAAGTCAATTCCCCCGGCGAAGATGGCGCACGGTCGGACGGCGCAAAAAAAAATCACCGCAGGCGTAAGATTCGGCCCCGAAATCGGTCAATATGGGTGAAAGGAGATGAGACCGCATGGAAGACAGCGACATCGTCGCGCTCTACTGGGCGCGCAGCCCGCGCGCCCTTGAGGAAAGCGCGCGGCGCTACGGCGCCTACTGCGTCTCGATCGCGCAGAATATCACCGGCAGCCCGCAGGACGCCGAGGAATGCGTCAACGACGCCTGGCTGCGGGCGTGGGAATCGATCCCGCCGCAGCGCCCCGTTTCGCTGCGCGCGTACCTGGGGAAGCTCGTGCGCAATCTGGCGCTGAACCGCCGCCGGCAGAACACCGCCGAAAAGCGCGGCGGCGGCGAGGTGCCGGCGGTGCTGGAGGAGCTTTCGGACTGCGTCTCCGGCACGGATGTGATGGAGACGGAGGCCGAGCGGGCGGAGATCGCGGCGGCGATCGGCGAATTTCTCGCCGCGCTGCCCGCGCGGCAGCGGGAGATCTTTCTCGCCCGCTATTTCCGCACCGAGCGCGTGCGCGACATCGCCGCGCGTCTCGGCATGCGCGAGGGCGCGCTCTCCGCCGCGCTCTCCCGGCTGCGCGCCCGCCTGCGCGCGCATCTTACGAAACGAGGTATATCGGTATGAAAAGCGAAACGCTGTATGAAATCATCGGTGAGATCCCTGAGATGTATCTGCGCGGCGGGAGCGCGCCGCGCCGTCGGCATCCCCTGCGGTGGCTCGCGGCGGCCGCCTGTCTCGTTCTGCTCGCCATCCCCGCCGTCCGTCTCTGGCGCACCGCGGCGCCGCGGACGTACACCGCCCGGCTCGACGGCGGAGAGACGGTGGTCTATCGCCGCGGCGGCGCGGCGGAAAGCTCGATCGTCCTCGACTTTCCGCACACGGACCGTGCGCTGACGGAGGAGGAGCTCTCGCTTCTCTTTCCGCGCGTCGCGGCGCGCAGCGAGGCGAGCGGCACCTTTGACACGCGATCAGGCCGCCTCGTGCGCCTGGAGGGGCGTCTGGGCGAGGCGCGCGTCACGGCGGCCGCGGACGGCGTGCCGTTCTCGGACGTGATCCTCGCGGGCGGGGAGGCAGCCTCGATCCTACGCGGCGTGCCGGTGACGGCGGGATTTTTCCGTACCGAGCCGGACAGCCGCGGCGAGCGGACGGTCGTATTCTTCGCCGGCTTTTCGCTCGGCGGCGTGCGGCTGCGGCTGGAGCTCGCCGGACCGGAGCGCGAGGCGGCGCGGCTGTGCGGAATGCTGAGCGCGCTCGCGGACGCCGTGATCGCCGGCGGCGCGCCGGCGCTTTCCGCCGTGACGCGCCCGCTTTCCGAATGATCCCGATACGCAGAAAACGCCGCCCGAGGGCGGCGTTTTCTTGCATCAAAAATCAAAGGACGGCGGACAGATTGGAATCGTAGAACACGCACGCGGCGTCCGCCGTCCCGCGGCAGACTTCGGCGAGCGTCTCCAGCACCGGCGCTTCGGTGAAGTAATGCCCGGCCTCGAGGATCATCAGCCCCGCCTCGGCGGCGTCGAGCGCGGCGTTGTAGCCGACCTCGCCGGTGACGAGCGTATCCGCGCCGGCCGCCAGCGCCGGGCCGATCAGATCCTTTCCCGAGCCGCCGACCAGCGCAATGCGCGCCGGCACGCGCGCGCCCGTGCGTCGCACGAAGGGCGCGCCGAGCCGCGCTCGGACGAAGGCCGCGAAGGCGTCGGGCTCCCCGGGCAGTCCGTCCGGCCGCGCGGCCAGCCGCCCGAGCGACGGCGATTCCTCATCGCCGAATTTGCCGAGGACCGGCAGCGTAAGACGCGCGGCGAGCGCGTCGTTGACGCCGCCGTCGCCGGCGTCGAGTCGCGTATGCAGCGAAAAGACGGAGACGTTCGCCGCCAGCGCGGCGAGGGTGCGGCGGCCGGAGAGCGACTGCGGCGTCAGCGAGGAAAGCGGGCGAAAGAGGAGCGGATGATGCGTGAGCAGCAGATCGCAGCCCGCCTCCTCCGCCGCGCCGATCGCGGCGGCCGTCGCGTCGAGCGCCAGCATCACGCGCCGCACCGGCGCCTCCGGATCACGGCAGACCATCCAGCCGTCGTTGTCCCACGCACAGCGGAGCGTGTGCGGCCAGCGGCGCTCCAGCTCGTCGATCAAACTCTGAAGATTCATAACTCCACCCCGTTTCTCTCGGCTATCGCCCGGATTTCACAAAGCAGCGCGTCGTCCTGCGCCGCGTCCCGTCCGCCGGCCGCAAGGCCGTCGCGGCGGCGGCGCACCAGCGCCGCCTCCCGCCGCAGATACGGCGCGAAGAGCGGCTCGGCCGCGCCGCGCCGGATGTGCGGGGCACCGAGGAGCGCCTCGGCGGACGTCGGCGCGCGCTCGACGCCGTCCCAGACGATCGCCATACAGGTGTAGATCTTCCCCGCCGCCTCGGCGAGGCGTTCCTCCTCGATGCGGTAGCCCGCCTGCGCAAGCGACAGCCGCAGATCGACGGCGGAAGACATCGGCTGCGCGATGACGCGCACGCCGGGCGCGCGCGTCTGCGGCGCCTCGGTGAGGATCCGCGCGATCAGCTCGCCGCCCATGCCGCAGAGCAGGAGCGTATCGACGCCGCGCGCGGCCAGATCGATCGTCTTCACGCCGTCCGCGAGCAGAAACTCGATGCGGTCGGTATAGCCGCTGCGGGCGGCGTTGGCGCGGGCCCGCGCAAGCGGCCCCTCATGCACGTCGGTCGCCACGGCGCGCGCGATCACGCCGCGCCGCAGAAGATCGAGCGGCAGATAGGCGTGGTCGGTGCCGACGTCGCAGACGACGGCGCCGGGCCGCACAAAGGAGGCGGCCAGCGCCAGCCGCGCGTCCGGCGCAGGGATTTCGTTTGTCATTGATTTACCCATCAAATGCAGTGATTTCTGATTTTATAAACAGTCAGCCGAAGAGGCCGCCGTTGTATTTTTTCTCAACGCGCCAAAGAATGAAGACGGCGAGAACGATCCCACCAAACAGCACGGCCAGCTCGGCGATCAAAACCCCTCCGCCGCCCCCGAGGAGCGCGATGCCGCCGCTCAGCAGCAGCGCGGCGGCCAAAACGAAGAGGCCCTTCGCAAATGCCCGTCCGTAGGCGGATCGATCGGACGCCTTGACGTTCGTCTGATGGTAGTCGTGGATCCATTTCGTGTTTCCCCGGTAGATGGAAACGCCGAAGAAGAGAAGCAGGCCCGCGACGGCGAACAGGATCAGAGAATAAGCGATCATATCACGCGCTCCTTTCGTGTGCTTTTCAGATAAGACTCTGGGCGGAAATCCAATCAGGCTCCACGGCCCAGAAGCAGATGCCTGTCTGCAAGCTGATTTTTATCCGTTCAGCGCTTTTTGGCAGGCCAGGAATATCATGTGCTTTTCCGTATGGATCCCGGCAACAAGAAATTCCGCCGGAGCCAGAATGACCTCATCTGGCTCGTTCTGCACGTCCGGCATTTCATCCAATCGGATCGCCGGGATGCCGGCAGGGACGGCGATCTCAGCCAACGTGCAGCCGCCGGAACCGTAGGAGGCGTTTTCTGCGGTATGCGGCGTCAGACTGCAGGAAGAAAAGCCCAGATGGCGGACGGTCATCCCTTCCTGCCACTTCTCCGCATACTTTGTATGGATATTTCTGTACAATACCAGATCCGACGCCAGCGGCCTCATGGAGGACATCATATTGGAAATGTCTGTTTCCGCCTGCGCAAGGATCCGCTCCTTTGCCTTAGGGCTGTCGAGTATCGGAAATCGCTTCTGATAGATCCGATACAGTCTTTCTCCCTCTTCTTCACTGCAATTCCACCTTGTCCCGAAACCCTGCGCGGCGGCTTCCGCCATGACCCCTCTGCCGTCGTCATTGATCAGGCGGATATACCCGTCGATTCTTTCCTCGTCTTCATGCCAGAGAAGACCGTTTATCAGAAGATAATCATTCGTCGTATAAAAGCGCAGCGTTTCCTTTTCCGCTTCCGTCATCTCATATCTCCCATAACTTTGATTCATTCTCTCGCGCGCTTTCCTTCTCTTCTGAATAGCGGGAAGTGCGGCCCTGCACGACGATTCACTCCGCCGCCGCTCTCCGGGACAAAGACGCAGATAAAGAAACAAAAAGCGGGGCGAGCCCGCTTTTTTGCCGTTATTTCTTCGCAGCCAGGAATTCGTTGATCTTCTTGACCAGCTCGTCGGGATCGGTGCCGTGGACGGCGCACGCATCCTCGATGCTCTCGCCGCGGGATGCCGGGCAGCCCAGGCAGTGCATGCCGATCGCAAAGAAGAACGAGGCGGTGTCGATATCATAATCCAGAACGTCGCCGATGATGCTTTCTTTCGTGATTTCCATTGTTTTATTCCTCTTTCTTTTGAAAAATCCCATTAGTTGGCGCGCGGCAGATAACTGCGCGCGTCGGGCGTCGTGACGACGCGGACGTCCGCGCCGAGACGCTGCAGCTTGCCGACAATGTCGTCATAGCCGCGCTCGATCAGATGAATGTCGGAGACCTCCGTCTCGCCGCTGGCCACCAGCCCGGCGATGATCATCGCCACGCCGGCGCGCAGATCGACCGCGCGGACAGGGGCGCCGCTCAGCGGCGTGCCGCCCTCGACCACGGCCGTGCGGCCGTCCACCTTGATGTGCGCGCCCATGCGGCGCAGCTCGTCAACGTAGCGGAAGCGGTTCTCGTAGACGCCCTCGGTGATATAGCTGACGCCGGACGCCTGCGACAGAAGCACCGTCATCTGCGGATGCATATCGGTCGGGAAGCCGGGGTACGGATGAGTCTTGACGCTGGTGCGCGAGAGATTGCCGCTCGCGCGGACCGTGACCGCGTCGTCGTCCTCCTCGACATCCGCGCCGATCTCCACCAGCTTGGCGGCGATCGATTCGAGGTGCTTGGGGATGACGTTTTCGATGCGGACGCAGCCGCCGGCCGCCGCCGCCGCGATCATGAAGGTGCCGGCCTCGATCATATCGGGAATGATGGCGTAGGTGCAGCCGTGCAGCCGCTCCACGCCCTTGATGCGGATCATGTCCGTGCCCGCGCCGCTGATGTTCGCGCCGCAGGTGTTGAGAAAGTTCGCCAGATCGACGATGTGCGGCTCGCGCGCCGGGTTGTCGATCACGGTGGTGCCCGCCGCCGTCACGGCCGCCAGCATGATATTGATCGTGGCGCCGACGGAGACGAGGTCGAAGAAAATGTTCGTGCCGACGAGCCGGTCGCCCTCGGCGTCGATGGAGATATTGCCGTTTTCCAGATTGACGACGCCGCCCAGCGCCTCCAGCCCCTTGATATGCTGGTCGATCGGCCGCTCGCCGAAATCGCAGCCGCCGGGGAAGCCGACCTTGGCGTGCCCGAAGCGGCCGAGCTCCGCACCGAGCAGATAATACGACGCGCGCATCTTGCGGAACAGCTCCGGCGAGACGCCGTCGATCTGCACGTGCGTGCAGTCGATCTCATAGGTATCACGGGAAAGCATGCGGATCTCCGCACCCATCTCCCGCAGGATCTCAAAGGAAATGGTGACGTCGCGCACGTTGGGTATGTTCTCGATCACGCATTTGCTGCCGACGAGGACGGTCGCGTAAATGATCGGCAGGGCGGCGTTTTTCATGCCGCTGATGCCGACGCTGCCGTACAGCGGCTTGCCGCCGCGAACCACGATTTTTTCCATTCTATCTCACACTGCCGCCCTGCGGCAGCAATCCTTTCGCATAGTACCGGATGCGGGCAGAAATCTCCCGCCGATATGGACACTGCGCTTATTATATTATAACCGTTTGTCAGCAAAAATGAAAGAGGGCGCGCGGCATTTTTTCACAAAATTCACAATCCGAGGCAACATCAACAAATTGATACAATAATCCGCGTCAGTATGTGTACAAGCTGCCGTCAATGGCGTTGATAAACGTATGTGTTCCGTCGCCATATACCATATCCCATGCGGGAATCAGGTAGAAACGGTCGTCCTTCGGTTGAAAATAGGCCGCGTAGCACGCCCCGAGCGATTCGATCCAAATCGGGAATTTTCCCGCGCTGATCCGTGTCTTCACACCATACAGTATATTGATCTGGTCGAGCAATTGTGAAGAGGTGCTGCCGTCGATTTCCGCAAAGCACCAGGCGCCCTCCATATGGACGAGACGGCCGTCGGCCACGGCGGCCGTCGCGCCCAGCCGTGCGAGCGGCGCGCCGCGCAGCGACTGCGTCAGAGAGCAGAGAATGACGCCGCTCTCCTCGTCGGCGCCGAGCACCGTCACGTCATATCCCACGGCGGGCTGGGCAGCGGAGGCGACGGGCATCGCCCGGTCGAGAAATTCCTCAACGGCACGCCTCGCCCGCCGCGCCGCCGAGGCGCCGGCGGCGCGCAGCCCGCTGCCCGCCTCGGGGACCGAGGCGACGCCCGCGGCCTCGTAGCGGAAGCCGAAGCGATCGGAGAAGACGCAGCGGTCGCCGTTCTCCATGCTGAGCACCACGCCGTTCGGCGCGCTGAAGGTGCGCGCCGCCGCGCTCTCGCAGAGCGCCTCGGCGACGGCGGCGGCATAGCCGTCGCCGAGCGTGCCCGAATAGATCGGCCGGTCCATGCGCTGCGTGGGGATCGCGTCGACGTTGACGAGAATATTCTCTTCTGCGAGCATCGCGCTCACCTCACGGATCGATTCCGCGGGAACGGTGCTGGTCTGCCGGTACAGCGAAAGCACGGCGAAGGCAAGAATGCCGTTCGCGGCGATCAGTACGGCGATCAGCACCAGCTTCAGTTTGTCCCAGCCCATTCCCTCTCCTCCGTATACGGCGTCACCAGCCACTCCGCAGCCAGCGAATCCACGCCCTGATTCTCCGCCCGGTAAACGAGACGCAGCGCGGCCTCCGCATCCGGCGCCAGAACCCGGCGCGCGTAGGCGGCGAGCACCGTGCGGCGGTTGGTCAGCGTGCGCCGCACGTTCAGCGGGCGGTAGGAAAGCGACGTGAGGCAGTCGCCGCGGAAGGACATCACAAGCGCCGCTTCCTCCATCTCCCACAGCACCGGCACGTTTTCATAACAGAAAGCAAAGGAGAGCTCGATCGCGCCGTCGGCGGCCCCGACGCGCGCAAGACGCAGCTGCGCGTCGCCGCCGGTATACTGCGCGTCGATCTGCTCCAGCTGCCGCAGGAAATTCGAGGCGGCGCGCAGATAGCCGTAGACGTCCGCGCCGTCGGCGGCGCCGTTCCAGGCGGCGATCGGAATGCCGCCGCCCTCGGCGGCGGTATAGGCAACGGAGGCGGCGTCCATGCGCAGAACGCCGTGCGATTCGACGCAGACGCGCGTGCCGTCCGCCTCCGTATGTTCGTTCAGCTTATCCGGATTGAAGGAAAGCAGCCGCAGAAAGGCGTCGTTGTCGGCGGTCTGCTGCGTGAGCAGCAGCACCGCGCTGTTCGCCGCGGCGATCTGCCGCGCTTCGATGCGGTCTGTAACAGTGAGCGCGCCGCCGTGCGCTGCCGCCGTCAGCGTCGCGCCGTAAAAGACGTTCGCGTAGGTGGCGGCGAAGGCGGCGTATTCGCTCCACGCCGGCGCGTCCGCGGCGGCCAGGCGGCAGGCGCCGCCGCTGCCGTGCGCCAGAACCGTCGTCAGCCGGCCGCTGCCATCCGGCAACAAAAACCACTCGGCGACGCCGAGATAGGCCCGCTCCTCGCGGCTCAGCGCCTCCTCCGATTCGCCGGCGGCGGCGAAGGCGGCGATCACCTCGATCGGCAGCTCGGCGGCGTAGGAGATCCAGACGCCGTCCGCATGCGCGACGGCCTCGCGCCAGACGTCCTCCCCGATCGTCTCTGCCGCGCCGGACGCGGCGGACAGCCACACGCCGGCGAGCGCGTCATACATCTCGCCGATCACGGCGCCGCTGTTGAGCACGGCGCGGCAGACGCCGCCCGAGCGGATGGCGATCGCCTGCGGCGCAAGAAGCGCGCGGTCGATGCCGCGGGCGCTCTCCTGGGCTGAGGCCGAAAGAAAGCGCATATCGAAGGGCGCCTCGGTCTGGGCGCGGCTGGCGCGGACGTATCCCACGACGTACAGCCCGCTGAGAAAGAACAGCGTCGCCAGAAGCAATGCGATCGCGGCGTTGAGCCACGCGGACGCGCGGCGGTGCGGCGACAGGCTCTGCATGCTCTCTCCTCCTTCAATAAATCGAATGCGTAAAAATGGAATCCCGCCCGTCAGGACGGATCGCTCACGCGCGGCAGCGTGATCGTCACGGTCGTGCCGGCGCCGAGCTTGCTTTTGATGGCGATCGTCCCCTTGTGCGCCTCCACCAGCTCGCGGGCGATGGCAAGGCCCAGTCCGGTGCCGCCCGTCTCCGAGGTGCGGGATTTCTCGACGCGGTAGAAGCGCTCGAAAATATGCTTCTGATCTTCCTCGGGGATGCCGATACCGTTGTCGGCCACGGCGACGGTCACGTGCTCGTCGGCATAAGAGGCCGTGATGCGGATGCGGCCGCCCTCCGGTGTATACTTGACGGCGTTGGAAACGATATTGATGATGACCTGCTCGATGCGCTCCTTGTCCGCTGTGATCGGCGGGATCTCTCCCTCCGGCGTGAAGGTGACGGTATGGCGGCGCGCCTCGAATTCCTGCCGCATCACCTCCATCAGGCGGGTGATGGAGCGGCAGAGATCGAAGGTCTCGATCTTCCACTGCGTGCGCTTGTTGTCCAGCCGCGACAGCACGAGCAGATCGGAGACGATGCGCGTCATGCGGTCGCTCTCCGTCAGCGCCATGTCGAGAAAATACCGCCGCGTCTCCTCGGGCATCTCCGGATCCTCCATGACCGTCTCGCAGGCGCCCTTGATCGAGGTCAGCGGCGTGCGCAGCTCATGGGAGACGTTGGCGACGAATTCCCGGCGGGATTTGTCGAGCTCGAAGCGCGCGGTGACGTCGTGAATGACGGCGATGAGGCCGACGCGCTTGACGTTGCCGGCGATATAGCGGATGCGGCCGAGGCTGACGTCAAAGACGCGCTCGCTGTAGACCTTGTCGCGGAAGGTGAGCGTGCCGTCCTCGGAGCGCTCCACGTCCCGCACGCCGGCGCTGAGTACGATGCCCTTCTGCCGGCGCTCCATCGGAATGTCAAGGAGCTCGAAGAACTGCTCCATCGTGAAGCTGTCGCCGAGCGCGGTGCCGAAGAGCTCCTTTGCGCTCTCGTTGAAATGGAGCACCGCCCCGCCGTCGGTGAAGGCGACGATGGCGTCCGAGATGCAGGAGAGCACCGTCTCCAGCTTCGTCTTTTCGCCGTCGATCTCAAGGAGCGTGTTCCGCAGCACGTCCTTCATATTGTTGAAGGTGTCGGTAAGCACGCCAATCTCGTCGTGGGAGTGGACGTCGATCTCGTGGGAGAACTGGCCGGAGGCGATGAGCTGCGCGCCGACGGTCAGGCTCTGGATCGGCGCGGTGATCGCGCGGGCGAGAAAGAAGGAAAGAAGGATGGCGATGAGCAGCCCGGCGGCCAGCGTCAGAAGGATGATGGAGAACAGGCGCGAGTTGAGCTGGTTCATCTCCTCGAGCGTGTCCTTGACGTAGACGATGCACGACGCGTCGTCGCCGTCCATGCGGACGGCGTAATCCGCGTAGCCCGCGTTGCCGAGGCGCCGGCTGCCGGTCTCCCCGCCGATGGCGGTGAGCAGATTCGGCGTGATCGGCAGCGAGGCGCCCAGCTCCTCGTCGGAGCCGGCGAGCATCGTGCCGTCGGCGGCAAGAATATAGTAGTTGCGATACTGATCGATGCCGAGGATGCTGGCGTAGGAGCGGAGGATCGCCTTCTGCTCCCGGGCGAAATCCGGGGCGCGGAGCGCGTCGCGCAGCTCCGTATAGAGCAGCGAGGACGGCTGGAAGCTTTCCTCCATCTGCTCAAGAAACTGATCGGTATAAAAGCTCGAGACAGAGCCGAGCAGCACGGTGCTGACGACGCACATGACCGTCAGGATGAAGACGATCAGGATCAGCACGATCTTAAAATACAGACTTCGGAACATCGCTCACGGAAGACGCAGATAGTAGCCCACGCCGCGCTTGGTCAGAAGGTATTCCGGTTTTGAGGGATCGTCCTCGATCTTGTTGCGCAGCCGGCAGACGGTGACATCCACGTTGCGCACGTCGCCGACGTAGCCGTCGTAGCCCCAGATCTGCTCAAGCAACTCGGCGCGCGAATAGGCGCGTCCGGCGTTCTCCGCCAGAAAGACGAGGAAATCGTAGTCCTTCTTCGACAGCTCCACCGGCTCGCCGCCCTTGGTCACAGAGTAGCGCCCGCGGTCGATGCACAAGGCGCCGATGCGGATCGCCTCGGCGGCGTCGTCCGGCCGGCGCTGCGGCACCGTCTCGGCCGAGGAGCGGCGGATGTTCGCGCGGATGCGCGACAGTAGCTCCTTGAAGGAGAAGGGCTTGGTCACGTAATCGTCCGCGCCGGTGTCGAGGCCGAGGATCTTGTCCTTCTCCTCCTCGCGCGCGGTCACGAAAATGATCGGCACCTGACTGACGCGGCGGATCCGCTCGCAGACGTCAAAGCCGTTCATCACCGGCAGCATGATATCGAGCAGGATCAGATCGAATTCGCCGCTCAGCGCGCGATTGAGGCCGATCCCGCCGTCCGGCGCGATCTCCGCCCCGTAGCCCGCCTTGACGATGTTGTAAAGCAGTACCTGGGCGATATTCTTTTCATCTTCCACGATCAGGATTCGTTTTTTTTCATCCATAATATGTCTCTCCTCCTCCCTGCGCTCAGGGCGCGTGGCGCGCGGCGCATTCGCTGACCGCGCGCAGAGAATAACTGGGGTTTTCTTCAATCAAATCGATCAGCTCCGGCAGCACCAGCGAGGCGACGTAGTTTCCGCCGAAGCGAAACACGCAGACCTCCGAATTGAGCAGCTGCTCGCGGCAGAGCCGCACCACCGTCTCGACGGTATAGCCGGCGCTGTCCGGCACGTCGTAGCTCCAATCCCAGATCACGTATCCGCGCGCGAGGATCTCCTCCGTATCCGCCTCGCTGAGACCGCCCCGCACACCGCGCGGCGGCAGCTGCACGACGCGCGCGCGCAGCTTCGTCAGCGCGCAGAGCGTGTCGTTGGCCTTCTCGACGGCGGCAAGGAAATCCGCGGCGGAATCGGCCGCGGCGGCGGTGAGCGCCACGGTATGGCCGCGGGCGGCGACGGCGATCGCCAGCTGCGGCATCTCGGCGAGCTCCTCTCCCGTGAAGAAGAAGGCGGCACGGACGCCGCGCTCATCGAGCAGCGAAAGGATCCGCGGCAGCATCGCGGGCGAAAAGGTGTTGAAAGTCAGATAGATCTGCCGTTCGGTCTGATCGGCCGTCGTCACCGGCGGCACGACGACCGGTCCCTCGCTCGTCTCGCCGCTGTCCGTCACGGTGGAGGAATCATACGGCATCAGCAGCTCTGCGAGGGTCTTGGTCTGGCGGCCGCTGCCGATGCGCACGGAGACGCCGGGCGCGGCCGAGGACGGCGCGCTCTCCAGCTCCAGCGAGAGCACGCCGCAGAACAGCGCGGCGTCCACGTAGTAGCTGCCGCCCTCCCGGAAGAGCACGAGCGGGATCTCCTCCTGCCCGTTGACCGTCGCCAGGGCCTCGCCGGTGAGCACGGAAATATAGGCGCCGGTGTTGCGGTTGTAGACCATGAACTCCTCGGAGCGGCCGTCCACGCTCAGCTCGAGCTCCCGGAACATGCCGAAGAGATCGACGGGCACGAAGTACGCGCCGTCCCGCACGACCAGACCCGTGCGCGCGTCACGGTACCAGCTCTCGTCGTTGTAGAAGAGCGACGGAGCGCCGGCGGCGTCGGCGCGGACGGCGAAGAGCACGCCGACGGCGATCGCCGCGCATAGCACGGCGGCGGCAATCGTCCATCGCATCGATTTCATCATTTTCCTCCCGCCGCGTTCTGCGGCGCGCCGAGCAGATAGGCGACGGCGAGGTCGACGACCATGCCGTAGCTTCTCGTGCCCTCGGTTCCCTGCATCTTCAGATAGGTGTCGTTGACCGTCTCACTGACCCGGGCCGCGGTGTTTTCGCGGTAGCGGTCAAAGAAGAGGCTGTAGGCGCGCAGCTCATAACGGATGCGCGCGTCGAGCGACCCGTGCACCATGCCGTAATACTCCGGCGAGGCGGAATAGAGCGCGTCCGACACATATTCGTACATATTCAGAAATCCGCTGTAGCGGATATACGGATCGTCCGAGGCGAGGCAGACGAGGAAAGCGACGAAGTTCGCCTCGTTCTCGCGGGCGATGCCGCGCTGATGCGCCAGCTCGTGCGCCGCCGTATAGGCGACGACGTAGTCGGGATAGTTCACGTTGACGTTCGCTTCTCCGGTAAACATCGTATACATGCCGGAGATGTGCGTATACGTCATCGGCTCGCTCAGCGCGATCGGCTTGACGCGGGAGGAAAGCTGCGAAAGGAACGGACAATCCGCCTCCAGCCGGTCATAGGCGGCGACGAGCTTCTCTGAGAGCATGTCGAGATCGTAGGGCATCACCGAGGCGTCCTGATATCGGAAGGTCACGCCGTCGAGCGACAGCCCGGCGTTGTAGGCGAGGATCGAGGCCGCCTGCGCCAGCTCGTCGGCGGAGAGCTCCCGCGTCTCGATCTCGAGCTTCTCCGAAAGCGGCGAGGCGTGGTAGCCGGCGGCAAAGAGCCAGACGAACATCGAGTAGACCGCCGCCGGCACGGCGAGCACGCCGAGGACCGCGTAGAGCGCGCGGCGACCGCTCCGCTGCGCGCGGCGCACGCAGAGAACGACGGTGGCGATCACGATCGCCGGCAGGGCGAGGATCAGCGTCTCCGCGAGGGAGAAGGGGATCCAGTTCGTCAGATGCGCGAAGACGGAGCGGAAAAAGGCGGCGGCGGAGCCGTTGAAGGCGTCGGCGAAGCGCACGGAGGCGATCATGGCGAGATGCAGCGCGCCGGAGACGGCGGCGAGCACGAAAAGCCAGAAGGCGGCCGCCGGCATCCGGCGCCGGATGCGGCGATACACTCTTTGCAGCATGGCGGATCTTATTCCTCGATTTCCGATAAAAGTTCAGCGAGACAGCCGTCGCCGAAGGAGACGGCGACCAGCGTCCGCATGTCCTGCGGCAGCGGCGCCGCGACGGTCATTTCATGCCCGTCGGCCGGATGGGGAAAGACGGCGGCGGCGGCGTGCAGCGCGTGGCGGGGGATCGCCGATGAGGCGCGGCCGTAGAGATCGTCCCCGGTCAGCGGACAGCCGACGGACGCCATCTGTACACGGATCTGGTGCGTGCGCCCGGTCAGCGGGCGCAGCCGCAAAAGGCTCCGGCCCCCGCCCTCGGCGAGCACCTCAAATTCAGTGACGGCGCGCTGCGCCCCCGGGGCGTCGGGCGTGCAGACCTCGCGGGTGATGATGCTCGCGGCGGCGCGGTGCATAAAGCCGTCGAGAACGCCCGCCGGCGACGGCGGCACGCCGTCGGCGACGGCGAGATAGGTCTTGCGGATCCCGCCGCGCAGCATCGCCTCGTCGAGGCGATAGGCGGCGAGGCGCGTGTTCGCCGTCAGCATCACGCCGCTCGTGTCGCGGTCGAGCCGGTTGACCGGCCGGAAGACGTAGGGCCTTGCCGCGTAGCGATAGGCAAGGGCGTTGGCGACGGTGTCCCCGCGGTGGCCGAAGGACGGATGCGCGGGCATGGCGGGCGGCTTGTCCACCGCCGTCAGCCATTCATCCTCGTAGAGTACGGACAGATCAAGCGGCGTGGGCGTGATGTACGGGCTGACGTCGGAGGCGGTATCCTCGGTGGCGAGGGAGAGCACGTCTCCCTGACGCAGCACGCACCGGACGGTGACGGGCTCGCCGTTGACGAGGATGCCGCCCTCGGTAAACTTCAGCCGCTTGAGGATCGCCGAGGAGAAGCCCAGCGTCTGCCGCGTCAGGGCGAGCACGGTTTTTCCCGCGTGCTCGGCGGTTACGGTAATGTTCATATCAATAGTATATCATTTCCCGCGTCAGATATCAAGGAATCCGTGTAAATTTTCCCGCTCCGCCGCGCCGGGAGAGAAAAATCCCCGGCCGGATGGCCGGGGATCGGTGAGTTCAGTCCGGATCGTCCGCGTGCGCGGCCAGATACGCCATCAGCGGCCGCGGATCGTTGGCCGTGATGAGCGAGGCGCCCTCGCGCACGCACAGCGCCGCGTCCTCCACCGTATCGGCGCAGAACATATGGATCGGCAGTTTCTTTTTCTGATAGAACGGCAGAAGCTCCGAGCGGACGAGGTTCATCGCGAGGCCGATCTCGCAGTAGGCGTCGTAGCCGTCGAACTCCCGCATCTGGAAATCCGGATAGGCCATCGTGCGGGCCCCGTACTTCTCGCGCAGATAGCGGATGACGCGGCCGTTGAAGGCGTAAAACCAGCACTGATCAAAGAAGCCGTATTTCCTGAGGAGCGCGACGGTCAGGTCGACCGTCTCCTCGGTGTATTCCTTGATTTCCACGCCGAGCAAAAGCGACGGCCGCTTCGCCTTCACGAGCTCGAGCAGCTCCTCGAGGGTCGGCACCCTGACCTGGCCGCGGAACTGCTCGCCGAATTTGTCCGCGTAGCACGGGTCGAGCGCTTTGATTTCCGCAAGCGTCCGGTCGCGCAGCGCGCCGGGCACGCCGCAGGTGCGCGCGGTATCGCCGTCGTGCATCAGCACCGGCACCTTGTCCTTCGACAGCCAGACGTCGAACTCCACGGCGTCCACGCCGAGCTCGATCGCACGCTCAAAGGAGAGCAGCGTATTTTCGGGATAGAGCGCGCAGAAGCCGCGGTGTCCCTCCACGTAGATTTTTCTCATGATCGCTTTCCCTTTCGGATGGTTTCGGCGGAAAAGCCCGCCGCCGACTATAGTATAGCGCGTCGGACGCGCATCGTCAACGGGAAAATGAAAAAAATGGATAAAAACAGGAAGAGAAGCGCGCTTCCCTTCCCGTGTCTCATAATCTTTTCTCGTTTGCGTGGGCGAAAAGGATCCGCCGGGGCGTCCCCCGCATGACGCGCGCCCAGTCGCGCGCGAGCGGACCGTTTTCCTCATAAGCTGCCAGATACTGCTGCGGCTCCAGATCGCCGACGAGGCAGTCTCCGCCGTCGAGCAGCAGCGAGACGCTGTCCGCGCTGTGGCTCGGCGTCTCCGCGATCTCGCCGCGGATTCCCAGCTGCAAGAGGAACGCCCGGCTCTCCGCGGCGGAGATCACTGCGGCGCGCCGCTCGTCCGGCGGCGTATAACGCACACCGCGGCTGCGCGCGAAGAGCGCGTCCGCAAAGTGGACGTACGGAAGCTGCACGTCGAGCACGAGCAGCCGCACGCCCAGCCCCTGCAACTCGCCGAGCAATCCGCAGTGGTCGGGATGGTAATGCGTCGCCATCGCAAAGGGAATATCCGTCAGCGCGATGCCCGCGGATTTGATCGCGCGGAAAAAGGCGGGCAGCGTGCCCGCCATATCCGTATCGACCAGAAGGCCGCCGGCAAGATAAAACGTGTTCGTATTTCCGTAGCGCAGGCGCGTCACGGCGCCGGCGGACGGCGTCACGCGAGCCACGCGCGCAGCGTCGCCGCGTCCTCGCAGAACTGCCGCTCCGTGCCGTCGCAGACGAATTCGAGCAGCATCCCGTGATCGCCGGGCGCCGAACGCACGACTTCGATATAGCGGCGCCACTGCGCCTCGCCGTGCGCGAGCGGGAACTTCTCCTTCCCCGCCCACGTAAAGACGTGCACATTTGAAAGAAACGGCAAAACGGCGCGCAGCGCGGCGAGATTGTACGCCTCGTCGCAAAACTGATTCGGCTGCCAGTAGAGCCGCAGGGCGGGATGCGCCACCTCGTCGATCAGCCGCAGGGCGGACTCGTAATGATCCGTCAGCGTGTTCTGATGAAATTCCAGCGAAAGCGTCCTGCCCGCCGCGCGGCACGCCTCGGCGCACACACGGATCGAGGCGGCGACACGGGCGCGGTCGTCCTCCTCGGCGCTGCCCTTCTTCCCCGCCCAGATGCGCACGTTCGGCGCGCCGAGCGCGACCGCCGCCGCCAGCTCAGCGGAGAAATCCGCCTCGGGCGAATAGCCCGCGCGAAAATAGGAGCCGTAGGACAGCGTGCGCAGTCCGGCCTCCTCCGTGAGGCGCGCGACGGCGGCGGCATTCGCCGCGTCCTGCGGCGGCACGTGCACATCGCCGCCCCATTCGACGGCGGAAAGGCCGCACGACGCCGTCAGCGCGGCGACGCGCGCGGGGGAAAGCGGGCGGAAGGTAACGGATACGATTCCCGGGATCAGCATGGCCATCTCCTTGTTTTGTCTGCTTTATTCGTCCTTTTTTCGGTTTGCCGCGGCCACCACGTCGCTCATCGCGTACAGCCCCGGCTGCGCGTCGGCGACGAAAAGCGCCGCGCGGATCGCGCCGGCCGCGAAGACGTCGCGCGAGGCCGCGCTGTGCGAGAGGCGGATCACCTCGTCCGTGCCGGCGAAGATTACCTCGTGCTCGCCGACGATCGTGCCGCCGCGCACGCTGTGGATGCCGATCTCCTCGCGGCCGCGCTCCCGGCGGACGCTGTGGCGGTCGTATACGTATTCGCTCTCCTCGCGCACGCTCTTCACCGCGTCGGCCAGCATCAGAGCAGTACCGCTCGGCGCGTCGAGCTTGTGCCGGTGGTGCTGCTCGATGATCTCGCAGTCAAAATCCTCGCCCAGCGCGGCCGCCGCGCGGCGCACCAGCTCCACAAGCAGATTGACGCCCAGCGACATGTTGCGCGAATAGAGCACCGGGATGACGCGTCCGGCCGCGCGGATCGCCTCGATTTCCGCCTCGGTATGGCCGGTCGTGGCGATCACGGCGGGCAGGCGGCGCGCGATGCAGAAATCGAGCAGCGGCACGACCGCCGTGTGATGCGAGCAGTCGATCACCGCGTCGGCTTCGACGCCCGCCGCATCGGCGGGGGCGGCAAAGACGGGGTACTTCTCCCCCGCGAGATCCGACGCGCGCACGTCAACGCCCGCCGCGACCGCGCAGTCCTCCCGCTCGGCGATGCGGCGGACGATGGCGGTGCCGAGCCGCCCGCCGCAGCCGGAGACGATCAGTTGTTTCATCATCGGTTCACTTCCTTGTTTTTCTCATTCCGCCTCGATCAGAGCAGACCGGCGGCGCGCATCTCGCGCTCGAGCAGCGCGCGGTGCTCCTCCTCCATCTCGCACAGGGGCAGCCGAAGCTCGCCCGTGTCGAGGCCCATCATCGCGCACGCGGTCTTGACCGGGATCGGATTGACCTCGCAGAAGAGCGCGTTGATGAGGCGCAGATAACCCAGCTGCAGCGCGGCGGCGCCCTTCGTGTCGCCGTCGAGCATCCGGCGGCACATCTCGTGCGTCTCGCGCGGCAGGATGTTGGACAGCACGGAGATCACGCCGCGGCCGCCGAGGGACATGATCGGCACGATCTGGTCGTCGTTGCCGCTGTAGAGCGCCAGCGTGTCGGACAGCTCCGCCGCCACGGCGGCGATGGCGCTCAGATTGCCGGAAGCCTCCTTCGTCGCCACGATCCGCTCGTGCTTGGCCAGTTCCTCATAGACGGAGAGCGGAATGTTGACGCCAGTGCGGCTGGGGACGTTGTAGAGAATGATCGGGCGGTCCGTCGCCTCGGCGACGGCCAGAAACGAGCGGATCAGGCCGCGCGGCGTCGCCTTGTTGTAGTACGGCGTGACGAGGAGCAGCGCGTCGCAGCCGACCTCGCAGGCGTAACGGGAGAGCGAGATCGCATAATCCGTGTCGTTGGAGCCCGTTCCGGCGATCACCGGCACGCGCCCTGCCGTCCGCTCGGCAGCGAAGCGCAGGCAGGCGCGGTGCTCCTCGTCCGTCAGCGTCGAGCCCTCGCCGGTCGTACCGGCGATGACGAGCGCGTCCGTGCCGGCAGCGATCTGGAAGTCGATCAGACGGCCGAAGGCGTCGTAGTCGACCGCGCCGCCGCGAAACGGCGTGATCAGCGCGGCGGCCGCGCCCTCAAAGACGATCTGCTTCTGAAATGTTCCCATAGTTTCCTCAAATCCTTTCTTTCCAGGTAAAGGCAAAACAAAAACCGGCTTGCAAACCGGCTCTCTGTGTACTATAATATTAGGCGTGAGACACGCCCGATACACAGATAGCACTCCACCGCCCAAGCAGCGGTGACAGTACGGCCGCTTTCGCGTACCGTCCCAACGCATGCGGCATCCGCGCCGCACGCATTTCGGCGTCTCTCGCCTTTCGTCGCCCCTCGCCGGCTGCGGACAGCCTCCGGGCGGCTACTCATCGGAAACGCGCCTCTATCCTCATGATATGCGGGACCTCTCCCGCTGCTGATATGATAGCACAAAAATCCCGCCCTGTCAAGCGGATTTGACGCATCCCACCCATTGAAGCGAGGAATATTTACAATGATCCACAATTCCCTTCCCCCCACCGACCTCACGCTCGCCGATTTCGACTACGAGCTGCCCGAAAATCAGATTGCCCAGACGCCCGTCGAGCCGCGCGACGCCTCGCGCCTGATGATCGTGCGCCGGGACGGCGGCGCCCTCGAGCACCGCGTCTTCCGCGACGTTACGGAGTATCTGCGTCCACAGGACGTGCTCGTCATCAACGACACGCGCGTCATTCCCGCGCGCATCGTCGGCCGCCGCGTCGTCCGGCGGCAGGCGGACGGGTGCGAGACGCCTGTCGACGAGACGGCGCCGGTGGAGCTTCTGCTTCTGCGGCAGCGGGAGAACGACGTCTGGGAGGCGCTGGCCGGCCCCGGCAAGCGCGCGCGGCCGGGCGACGTCCTCTCCTTCGGCGACGGCGTGCTGACGGCGCGCGTGGAGGAGATCGGCGAGGAGGGCTGCCGCATCCTCCGCTTCACGGCGAACCGCACGCAATGCGAAACGGTCTACGAGGCGCTGCACCGGCTCGGCTCAATGCCGCTGCCGCCCTACATCCGCGAAAAGCTGCGCGATCCCGAGCGGTACCAGACGGTCTACGCCCGGCACGAGGGCTCCGCCGCCGCGCCGACCGCGGGGCTGCACTTCACGCCCGAGCTGCTCGGCCGCATCCGCGAGATGGGCGTGGCCGTGGCGCCGGTGCTGCTCCACGTGGGACTCGGCACCTTCCGCCCGGTGAAGGAGGAACGCATCGCCGATCACGAGATGCACGCGGAATACATCTCCGTCAGCGAGGAGAGCGCGGCGCTCATCAACGAGCGGCGCGCGCGCGGCGGCCGCATCATCGCCGTCGGCACGACCTCCTGCCGCACGCTCGAATCCGCCGCAGACGAGGAAGGGATCGTGCATCCCGTCTCGGCCGACACCGGCATCTTCATTTATCCAGGCTACCGCTTCCGCGCGACGGACGCGCTCATCACGAATTTTCATCTGCCGAAGAGCACGCTGCTCATGCTCGTCTCCGCCCTCGCGGGACGCGAGCGGATGCTCGCCGCCTACCGCGAGGCGGTGAAGCGGGGCTACCGCTTCTTCTCGTTCGGCGACGCGATGATGATATGTTGAAATTCTAACATAACGTATGCATATACCCTTGACAATTACGCATAATATGAGTATAATAAAGATGAAGGAAGGTGATTATATGCCTAAAGTATCAACCAATATCAGCATTGATGCTGACACAAAGAAAAAAGCTCAGGCGCTGCTTTCTGATTTCGGTATGGATCTTTCTACCGCTGTCAATATTTT